>Ga0213840_1000026_pt1 | contig 543288 bp, 393 predicted proteins | sample SWPATP22_FD_160132 | JGI IMG/M metagenome (GOLD analysis project Ga0213840, IMG submission 160132) | Coastal seawater microbial communities from Marineland, Florida, United States - SWPA TP2 #2 | ecosystem: Environmental > Aquatic > Marine > Coastal | place: USA: Florida | collected 2016-08-14 | reverse complement strand
AGTCGGACGACGACGCGGAGGAGTCTGACGACGACGCGGATGAGTCTGACGACGACGCGGATGAGTCTGACGACGACGCGGATGAGTCTGACGACGACGCGGATGAGTCTGACGACGACGCGGATGAGTCTGACGACGACGCGGCTGATGCGCCTAGCGACGACGACGACGACGCCAAAGAGTCGAGCGACGACGCTGAAGACTCAGACGACGCGGATGAGTCAGACGACGACGCCGAAGAGTCGAGCGACGACGCTGAAGACTCAGACGACGCGGATGAATCTGACGACGACGCTGAAGACTCGAGCGACGACGCTGAAGACTCGAGCGCCGACGCTGAAAGCTCAGATGAGGACAACGCTGAGGAGTCAGATGACGACGCTCCCCAGCCGAAGCGGAGCCGGCCCAAGCTGAAGGCGAGTGGTGGCATTGAAATCGTCGACGGCGACGAGGGGCTCATCCCGGGCATGCGCCCTGAAGACCTCCTGCCGACGCGCAGTCCACCACGCAAACACAAGCGTCGGCGCAGGGGAGCCGCGGCCAACCTCGCCGACAAACGCCGCAACCTTCTCTCAGAAGGCGGCGAGGCCATCGACGAAGACGACATGTCGGTGGAAGGCGACAGCGACGAGGCCGCGTTGGCGTCAGCGGAAGCTCCTGCAGGAGCCGATTCAGAACTGCCATCGTCAGAGGGCAAGGCTGCAGATGCCTCGGCTGACCCAGACGACGCTGTTGAGCCAAACGACGCAGCTGAGCCGGAGCCGGAGCCGGCGCCAGAACCCGAGCCAGACCCTGAGCCTACACGCGAAGAAAAACTGCTGGAGCGGGGCGAACGCGCCATCGAAGATGGCAGCGCCATCGACGCGTTTGACGTGGCGCAAGACGCGCACTCCTCTGGCGTTCTCCTCGACGAGGCCTACCGCTGGGCGTCCTTTGCGCTGAGCTTGCGGCTCGACGCTGGCGAGCAGGTGCGCGACGCCGAACAAGACATCTACCTCACGTGCCTGGAGGGCCACGAGGCCGACGCGTTGTCGAACGTCGACGGCTGGGTCGACGCCGAAAAATGGCCCGAAGATGGCGGCGCCTTCTTGGTGGAGGTGCTGAAGCGGCTCGCCGTCGTCGACGATGGCGACGCGGTCGCCAAGAAGCTGCTGCTGCCGTTGGCACGTGCAGACGTGCCGGGCCCGGCGTATTTGTGGCTCCGCCAGCGGGCGCAAGAACGCGGCGGCGACGCGGAGGAGCTGCGTTTTCTGCGGCAGCTGGAGATCGCCGTCGACGACACGGTGCGTCCGGCCCTCGTCGACGCCCTTCTCGCCCAGCTGCAAGACATGGGGCACAGCGACGACCGACGCGAGATGCTGGTGCGCGAGTCGTTGCGGGCCGACGTCGTCGACACCGAGGCCCAAGAGCGGTGGCGAGAGCAGGCCCTGGGCGTGTTGCGCACCCTCGACGACAAGTCTGACCTCTTTGGCTTTTTGGGCCGGCTGGCCAAGATCGTCGACGACGAACGCGCCATTGACCTACAGCGCGAGCGACTGGTGGCGGGCGCCAAGCTCGACGACGCCCTCGGGCTGCGCAGCGCCGCCCGAGCGCTGCTGAAGTTGCGTCCTGGCGACGCCCAAGCCCTCAGCACCCTCACCGACGTGTTGCGCAAAGAAGGCGACACCCACAGCCTCGACGACGTGCTCGCCCAGCGCCAGCAGGTCGCCCATGACAAGGGCAACCACGCCGCTGAGGTCAAGTGGTTGCAGGAGCGCGCCGCCCTCGACGACGTGCACGACGACAACGGCCGACTGGAGCTGCTCGACCTTGCCGTGCGAGCGGCGCTGCGCACCGACAACGAGCTGACATTGTCGGGTGTGTTTGATGCCTACCAGCAGCAGGCCGATGCCGTCAGTGCGGTGCGGCTGGTGCTCGACGTCGAAGAAGACTTGGCCGACGGCCGGGCCATCTGGCTGTTGCGTTCGGTGTGTGAGGCGTTTGTCGACGACGACCTCGCCACAGTTGCCGAGCTGCTGCCGTTGTTGCGCAAACGGGCCGGACCACAAGTGCAGCTCTTGCAATGGGAAGCGCAGGCGGCCGAGTTGCGTGAGCGTCCGGCAGACGCCGTGCGTGCGCTGCAAGCCCTGGTGGCTTTGCTGTGCGCTGGCGTCGACGACGAAGACTTGGACGCCGATGCCGAGCAGACCGCCGCACTGGCGCACTTGGCCCGCATCTACGCCGACGACCTCGATGAAAAGGGCCAAGCGTCGGCGGCGTGGCGCGATTGCGTTGCCCTCGGACGCGCCACCTTTGAGCACCTGCAGGCGTTCGCTGCGTTGGCCCTCGACGTTGACGACCAAGATGCTCGGTTGCAGGCGCTCGAATTGATGCTCGACCTCGACGCTGGCGAAGAGCCCATCGACGTGGTCGCCTTGCGTCGTGAGGCGGCGTCCATTGCCGCTCGGCTCGAGCGCGGCCCCGTCGCCGAGCACCATCATTTGCAGCTCTTGCAAGCCGTGCCCGACGATGCAGACGCCGCCACCGGATATTGGCAGCAGGTGCTGCTGCGCCTGGGGCTCGACGACTCCGTCGACGACGAGCTGGCCGATCCCAGCGGAATGTTCCTCGACGCCGTCTCCCTCGAAGCCGCTCGCATCGTGCGCAGCCTCGCCGACGACGCCCCCTTCCGTTGGCGCAAGTTGCATGCGCTGGCGCTGTCGTCGTCGTACGAACGGCAAGAAAGCGTCGCGCTCTTCGAGGCGCTCCTTGACGAGGCCCCCACCGACCTCCGCCTGCTGCTGGCGTTTTCGCGGGTGTTGGCCAGCGGCGTGCGCGCCGCGTACGACGTCGACCACCGCCGCTTGCAGGTGCTCGACAAGCTCATGTTGCATCACGGCCAAGACCTCGACGCTGAAGACGCGGTGCAGCTGTGGGGCGAGATGGCGGTGCTCCGTCTCTCGGGCGACGACGACAAAGGCGCCAAGAACGCTCTCAGCAACGCACTGAGCTTGGCCGAAGACGACGCCTTGTTGCGTCGGCTGTCAGACGACGCACTCGAAGCTGCGGTGTCGGTGTTCTCGTCGACAGAAGCCCCCGTCGCCATTCGCGTGTTGCGGTGCATGGCCGACCGCGTGCCTCAAGCCGATGCGGAGCAGCATCTGCTGCGGGCGTCGTCGTTGGCGGTGGAGCAGCTGAAGAACCCGACGCTGGCGCGCAGCATTCTGCGCGACGGCCAACAGGCCCACCCGCAGTCGCGTGCGTTGCGTGAAGCGCTGCTCGAGCTCGACCTCACCGAGGGCGATGCGGCGTCGGCATTGTCGTCGACGCTGGGCATGCTCGAAGTCGAGACCGACGACCACGAAAAGGCCATGCTGCACCTGCGCGCCAGCAAGCTGCTGCAGCGGGCAGAGCAAGACGAGGATGCCGCCTCCCACCTCGACGCCGCCTTTCAACTGGCCCCGTCATCGAACGAGGTGTTGCAAGCGCTGAGCGCCATGGCCGAGACCGCGCCCCGCACCCTCGAACGGCAGCTGAAGCAAAAGCTCGTCGACACGGCCAAGAGCGACACCAGCACCCGCGCGTCGCTGCTCGACGCCATCGCCGCCGTGCGGCGGTATGAGCTGTTTGACCTTGAAGGCGCCATTGAAGCGTTGGAGGCGCTGGCCGAGCTGCGTCCGTGGTCGTCCAAGCCCCACCACGACGCCGCCCAACTGTACACGCTCTTGGGGCGGCCGCTCGACGCTGCGCGTGCATTGCGCATGACGTTGAAGCGGGCGCCAGCGAGTGCGTCGACGTGGGTGTCGATGCTCGAGGGGTTGTGCCGGGCAGAACGCGCCGACGCCGCCTTGGTCGTCGCCCACGTCATGAGCGTGGTGGGCATGAGCGCGCCCGGCAAAGAGCGTGAAATCCGCCGGTTGTTGCCGCCGTTTCCGCGGTGGCCCAACACGCCGAGCGACCTCGGCACCGTCGTCGACCACTTGGTGCACGTCGACGAAAAGGGCCCTTTGCGTCGACTGGGCACCCTCATCGGCATGCGTCTGCACCGCGAATACGCCTTGCGACCAGAAGCCAAACAAGCCGCCAAAGGCTCACGTCTGTTGGAGGCTGAAGTCCCCACGTCGGTGCGCCTCGCCGTCGCCTCGGCCTCTCAACTGTTGGGCATCTCGACGCCACCGCGCATTCTGCGCACCACCAAGGAGGCGCCCGAGTTTTCGCTGTTGCCGACGCCAACGCCGTCGCTTGGCCTCAACCCCAGCGTCATCCGTGGTGGCATGACGCCGGAGCGCGCGTTCTCCCTCGGCCGGGTCATGGTGCACTTCACGCCTCATGGGCTGTTGGCCCACCGCCTGCGCCCCATGGAGCTCTTTCACCTGGTGCGCACGTTGCTCGTCGGCTTCGGCCTCGAAACGGGCAAAGCCAACGCCGCCTACGACGGCAAAGCCCTCAAAGCCCAACTGCTCGATGGCCTGCCCAAAGCCGAAGCCAAGCGCAGCGAAGACCGCCTGGTGCAGGTGCTGCGCGACGTCACCCACGCTGCCGGAAAGCTCGACGTCACCGCCTACCAAGAAGGCTGTCTGCGCACCGGCGAACGGCTGGGGTTGCTGCTCGCCGGCGACCTCGGCGCCTGCCTCGATGTGCTGGAGCACGACGACGCTGTGCTTCGCCGCACCGCCATGGACGCCCTCATCGACTACTCCATCTCCAGTGCGCACATGCGGCTGCGGCGCGCCGTGGGCCTCGCCGTCGAGCCCGACGCCGAGGCACGTGTGCTGCAGAAGCTGAGGCTGTGAGTCGACGGGTCATTGCTTTGCCATGACCTTCGCGGCCATTTGCGGAGGGGATGACGCTTGGAGCTGTTGGGCGACACCGCAAATGGTCGGCTGTGCCAGCCTCTCGGCATGGGCGAAGTCGACTTCGCGGAGAACCGTGATGACGTCGGCAAACAGGTACCTCCGACACTTGCAGTCAGACGCCACTGACGTCGCTCACCGCTGTTAGCCGACATCGACCATTTGCATCGCCAATGGTCGTCGGGCATTGCACAGAAATGCCCCACGGTCGTTCAAGGCTCGTCGAGAGGCGGGCGAAGCCACGCCTCCGACGAGACTAGAGCGCATCCCCAAACCTCCGTTTGACGACGACGTGACGACGTCGGAGAGGATGAGAAACAGGCATCGTCGACCATTTGCTGTCAAATGCCATTCAGCAGAGAGCGACGCCATCATCCACTGCAAATGGTCGTTAAAGGCAGGGCCCCGGCGCCGCGAAGCGCGCGGGCCCTGACTCGAGCGCATCCCAAAACCACCGTTTGACGACGACGTGACGACGTCGGTGAGGATGAGAAACAGGCATCGTCGACCATTTGCAGTCAAATGCCATTCAGCAGAGAGCGACGCCATCATCCACTGCAAATGGTCGTTCAAGGCAGGGCCCCGGCGCCGCGAAGCGCGCGGGCCCTGACTAGGCGTCTCGACGGATCCAGTGGATGACTTCGTCTGTCTTTTCGAAGCCCTCGTGCTCGTACAGGTCGACCGCCGCTTTGCGGCGTCCATCGACGAGGACTTCGACTTGTTGGTAGCCATCCTCGGCGAACGCCTGCAACGCCGCCCGCAGCAGCGGTCGACTGAGCCCTTTGCCGCGCACGGCTTTCGACAGGCCGATGTGCTCCAAAAAGCCGACGGTGGGCGCGCCGTTGCGGTCGAACTCGCTCTTTTTGCTGTGCTCGTTGGCGATGAGCGACGCGTATCCCTCGTCGCCCTTGGGCGTCACCATGTACAGCAGACGGGCGCCTGGTCGGCTGAGCCTCTGCTCCAAGAGCGGCAGGTGGGTTTCGGCGTCTTCGCCGTTAATGAGCAGGTCGGCGGAGCGCAACCGTTCTGCGTCGTGGGTGGTGTCGTCATCGATCTTGGCCCACGCCGGCAACTTGCCGTGGGGCTCATCGCCAACAGGACGACGCATGATGAAGTGGCGGTAGCGCTCTTCGAAGCCAGCGTTGACCAGCAGGGCCGCAGCCCCCTCCACCGACGACCGGCTGTCGACGAGGTAGCGACGGGTCTTCGGCAGCGACTCCATGAAGGCCGTGCCGATGCCTTGCCGACGCCAGGCAGGGTTCACAGCGAGGATCAGCTCGGTGCGGGTGGTGCCGACGTGCAACGGCAAACAGCAAGCCACGACGGCCCCGTTGGGGGCTTCGGCCAGCTGCCATTGCGCCGCTTCGGCGACGGCCGGATGCTCCAGCATCACCTGCAGCCATTTGCGACTTTTGGCGGCCACGCTGGCGTCGAACCCAGCCACCGCCTTCAGCAGCTTGGCCACCTTCGACGCATCCTTCGCCGTATATGCCCGCATCGACCATTGGGACTGTGCCACACGCACCTCAAGGCAAGCTCAAACCACAACCGGCGTCGTCGACGGTGACGATCCATCCGGTTTCGGCCCGACTTTGGCATCGACGCCCAACAAAGTGCAAACCATGAGCGGCATGCCCGGGCCTCGGCCTCCTCCTGTTGGCCCTGGCATCTGCCGGCGAGGGCTGGCAGATTGCAGCGCATCTTCTTCGTCCTGTTCCGCTCGTTTTGAGAGTTGCTTCGAGAGATTTGTGTCTGACTCTGCTGCCGCCGACGCCCCCCCCTCCGCCCCCCGCCACGCCGTGGTGTTGCTGTCGGGCGGGCTCGACTCCGCCACCGTCTTGGCCATGGCCCAAGACCAGGGCTACACCTGCCACTGCCTCGCGTTTTCGTACGGCCAGCGGCACAGCGTCGAGCTCGACTGCGCCCGCGACGTCGCCACGGCCCACAACGCCGCCTCCTTTCAAATCGTCGACATCGACCTCCGGGCCTTTGGCGGCTCCGCCCTCACCGACGACATCGACGTGCCCAAAGACGGCGATCTCGACGACAGCGGCATCCCGGTCACCTACGTGCCAGCGCGCAACACCATCTTTTTGTCGTTCGCCTTGGCCAAAGCCGAAGTGGTCGGCGCCCGCGCTCTGTTCATCGGCGCCAACGCCGTCGATTACTCGGGCTACCCCGATTGCCGCCCCGAATACATCGCGGCCTTTGAGGCCCTCGCCAACCTCGCCACCGTCGCTGGCGTGCAAGGCGACACCTTGCAGGTCCTCGCTCCGCTCATGCACATGGGCAAAGCCGACATCATTCGCGAAGGAACCCGCCTCGGCGTCGACTACAGCCGCACCCACAGCTGCTACGATCCATCTGAACGCGGCGCATGCGGCCACTGCGACAGCTGCCGACTGCGCCATCAAGGGTTTGTCGACGCCGGCGTCGACGACCCCACGGTGTACGACGAACGGGCCCAAGGCGAGCAAGCATGACGACACAAGCGCAACAGGCGTGCCCCAAATGTGGGCTGGAGGTGGCGAGTGACGTCGTCATCTGTCCTGCGTGTGACTTCATCATCGACAGCAGTTTCTTGGGCGACGACATTCTCAACGCCGATGACGACGTCAGCCAAAGCAAAGCCAAGGCCAAACCCAAGAAGGGCAAGTCGAGCAAACGCAAGCCGGCCAAGGCGGCCGCCAAGCCACAAACGCTGAAAGAAGTCCCCACCAACAGCTCGGCCAACTTTGGCGAAGACGCCATCATCTTGGGCGGCGACGAAGACGAGTTCTCGTCGTTCGCCACCGGGCAAACGGGACTCACCCGCGAGGTCACCCAGGCGCAAATCTACGTCGGGGGCAAGACCGCAGCTTTGCTGCGCAACGACGCCATCCTCAAGAAGATCGACGGGCTCTCCAACCGTTCGCTCATCTTGTCGCCCTATGAGCGGCACGCGCTGAACTACATCAACGGCAAGCGGCCCGTCGGACGCATCCGCCGCAAAAGTCAGATGCAAGACTCTGACTTGAAGCTCGCCATCGCCATGCTCGCCGACAAAGGGCTGGTGGTGCTCAAAGGGCACGTCACCAAAGAGCAAAAAGACCGCGCTCGTCGTCGACGCGAAGAACGAAAGCGCAAGAAGACGGGCGCGTCTGACGCCGACGCCACGGCGGTGCTCGACGTCGAAGGCGCCGACCTTGCCGAAGCGTCTGGCAGAAAAGAAAAGGGCAAGCGGGCTGCCAGCCGTCGCAAAGAACGCGAGCAACAAAAAGTTGCTGAACTCGACGCCAAGGCCCCAGCCACCGCGGCGCGCCAGAAAAAGAAGAAGAAGCGCAGCAAGGGCAAGCGTGACGTCGACGACGGAGCGCAGAAGCTCAACCCCGGCGCCACTGCGCTCATTGCCGAACCCATGTCGTTCGACTCTGCCGAAGACGAAGAGGGCGGCGTCTTTGCCGAACCCACCGGGGGCGCCGAAGGCGAGATGCGCTCGCTGTGGCAAGAGACGTCGCTGAGCTACAAAAAAGAGGGCGGCGCCAAGACCCCAAAAGGAGACGGCGACGACAGCAAGCCGACGAAGAAGCGCAAGAGCAAGAAGAAGCCCACGGCGGCCCAGCTCGACGCCGGCGAATTCCTCGACGACAAGGGCACCGACCAAGAAGACAACAACAGCCTGGTGGTGCCGCCACTGCCCAAGACCAAAGAGCTGGAGCAGGTCTTTGAGGTGGGGCCGCTCGCCACCGAGAACCTGTCGCATGAGCGGGAGCCAGACCCTGCCGTCGACGGCGCCGACGGCCCAGTCGACGCCGCCCAAGTCGACGCCGGGTTGGCGGCCGAGTTCGACGCGGGCGACACGCCGGTGGGTCCGCCGCTTCCGCCGTTGCCGGGTGCCGACGCCGACGCGGCCGACCCGCAAGACGCCGTCACCCTCAACTTGGGGCAAGCCGACAGCGACCAGCTGGCCGAGGCCGTGGCCGCGTTCGACGAAGCGCAAGCCGACATCGACGCCGCGGCCGATGGCTTTGCCACCCCCGAGAAGACGGGGTCGGTGAAGATCACCCAAGGCCCCAGCGTCGAGGACGCGCTGTTGGGCGACGCCGAAAACATCTTTGCCATGGCCCCCGGCGCCCCCATCGCGCCTGCCATTGCCCCAGCGGCATCTCCCATTCGGCCGAGCATGGCGCAAGCCGAACTCGACATTGAAGAAGACGACTCCGACGAGGGGGCCGCCACCGACGGTGAAGGCGATGGCGACGAGCTCGACGTCGACGACGCCTCCATGCCGAAGGCCGGGGGCTACATCTCGCACGGCGCCCGCCGCAAAGCGCGCATGCTGTTTGAAGAGGCGCAGGCGTCGGCCAAGCGCGGCAACTACTCCGCGGCGCTGATGAACGCGCGGTTGGCCGTCATTCACGACCCCACCGCCACCGACTACGAACGCGCGATTCGCGCGTGGGAGCGCATCGGCGAAGACGGCGAACAAAAGCCCCACGAGGTGTTGCTGTTTGAAGAGGCGAAAGAAGCAGAGGGCATGGGCAAGTTTGAAGACGCCCTCGAACTCCTCGACCAAGCCTTGGCCATCGCGCCCAACGCGGCCGCGCTGCACAACCGTCGGGCGGTGATTTTGGCGACGCGGTTGTCTCGTTTTCAGGAGGCGTCGACGGCCATCCTCAAGGCGTGTGAACTGGCGCCGAACAGCCTGGCCTACAAGAACAACCTCGGCAAAATCCTCGTCATGGAAGAGCGGCGCAAAGAACAGCAAGAGGGCAAGAAGAAGGGCCTGCTGTCGCGGTTGCTCACCCGCAGCTCCACCACCGACGACGACGACGGCGCCGTCAAAGTGCGCAAGATCCGGCCGAAGCAATATTGACCGTCACCGTTGGCGCGCTGGTGCCCACAAAGAAAGGCCGGGCAAACGCCCGGCCTTCGCTTTTGCCAACCGACAAAAGCGAGGATGCCGTCAGATCGACAGCGCCCCCGACCGCAGGAGCATGGTCAGCGTTTTGCGCTGCCCCTCGTCGAGGATGGCGTGGGTGCGCTCCAAGCAGCGCACCGTGGCCTCAGCCAGGCGCTCCTGGCTCTTCACCCGTTGGTGGGCCAGCTTGCGCAAAGCTTCACCGTCGAGCTCGCCCGTGCCAAAGGCATCGGCGAACCCGCCTTGGGTGCGCTGGGTGTCGAGCGCGACCTGGGCACGTTCATGGCGAATCTCGTCGAGGATGGACGCCAGCTCGGCGGTCTGCTCCTCGTTGAGTTCGAGCTGACGGGCCATGAAGCGCAGCGGACGACGCACGCCGAACCCCTGTCCGCCCTCGTCGTGGTGACGATGGCGACGGTGGTGTCGATGCTGCGGCCCACACCCACCTCGGGCATGGCGGCGGCCGCGTTCGTGCATGTGCTGCTCGGCCGTTTCTTCCCACTGGCTGTAGGCCTTGGCCGCCTCTTCGACGGCCTCCTGCACAGCCTTCACAAAGGGCTGAAACGGGTTGTCTCCTTCTTTTCTCATTGTCTGTCTCGTCGACATCGGCTTCGCGCACGACGTCTCGTGCCGACGCAGCACTGCAGGCAAAGCCGACAGCGCCACGACGGTGTGGATGGAGGGCTTGCGCTCCTCCGATGAACGACGTCGTCAACGGATGTCAGCGACAGCCGGCGGCGACGTCACCCCGGGCTTTCGCTCCGGGTGCTTTTGGGATGCCGACAACCTGGACACGGCGCCTCCAAGGTCAAGGCGCAAACGACAAACGGCCGCTTGCGCGGCCGTGTCGGGGGTCGGTGGTGGGCAGACCTCAAAGGGTGATGATTTGCGTCTGGGTGTCGCCCAAGAGGTTGCCCTCGCCGACGGGAATCAGCTCGATCTCAGCCTCGCCCGCGTTCTCGGCCTTGAAGCGGAAGGTCACGTCGTTTTCGCCGGGCTCGATGCCGACGCGGATCACCATTTCGGTCTCGCATTGGCTGTCGGTCCAGAAGGTGCCGCCCGCACTGGCGGAGATGGCGAGGTTCACGAAGATGGTCTCGTTGCGGGGGTTGTCGATGACCACGCCGGTGCCGTCGACGAGCTCGACACGCATCAAGGTGCTGGAGCAGGTGAGACGAGGGAGGGTTTGCGGAGGGTTGGCAAGCCGCACGTGAAAGGGCACGCCGGCTTCGCCGTTGTAGACCACACCACCATCGGGATCGGGCTCGGGCTCGCCGGCGTCGATGGGGCCAGCGTCGACGGGCTCAGGCTCAGGCTCGGGTTCAGGCTCAGGTTCGGGCTCAGGCTCGTTGCAGTTGTCGGGCTGCGGCACCGGGGTGCTGGCGTAGGTGTACCAGTCGACCAGCGCCTGGGCGTTGGTGGGGTCGGCTTCGTTGCCCCCCGGGTGGTCGACGGCGATGGAGTCGTAGACTTGGGTGGCCGTGATGTCGACGTTGCCGTCGGCTTCGATGCTCGCCCACACCGCGTCGTGCCAGCCTTGCGGCGAGGTGTCGCCAGCGGCGCCCCAGCCCGATCCGTTGCCGGTGGGACTGCCGTTGTTGTGGCAGTTGGCGCAAGCGTTGAACTTGGCGGTGAGGCCCCGGCTGTCGAAGTCGGCGACCGACTCCGCGTTGGAGGGAGGAGCGTCGGGAGACGGCGTACAGGGGTCGCCAGCGTCGACAGGCAGACCCGCGTCTTCGGGAGGTTGCCCTGCGTCCACCCCTGCATCGGGGGTTGGGCTGGGCTCAGGCTCGGGCCCTCCTGTTTGGGGGCAAGCGCTGAGCGCGAAGGCCGACAGGGCGGCCGCGGCAAGGGCAATGCGATTCATGGGTGACGCTCCTCAAGTGGCCAGGCGAGTATGCCACGGCGGCGACGCCGGCTGCATCCCACGAGGGGCGGATGGGACAGAGCCCGGGCCGTCCGGCGGCGATGCCACGCAAACGGCGGAAAAAGCCTAGAAAAACACGTCCGCCGTTGGTGTCGCGCCAGGCAGTGGCGGATCTGGGCACGGCTCTGCAAACCGCCGTGCGCTCCTTCGCCCATAAAAAAACGCACCCGAAGGTGCGTTTTCTGGCGGAGCGAGAGGGATTCGAACCCTCGATAGGGGTTTGCCCTATACACCCTTAGCAGGGGCGCGCCTTCAGCCACTCGGCCACCGCTCCACGCGCGCCTGAGACGTATCTTCTCCAAGCGTCGATCGTCAAGCAAAACCCGCCGCAAACGACGAGACCCCCTTCATTTTCGCCTGCGTTTCACGGCGTGCGTGCCGTTTTCCTGCGGCGCCGTTTCAGGCATGGTCGGCCGATGCAAACCCAGCGAACTCTGCGAACTCTGCCTGCCTGGCGCGACAACTACGTGCACCTTCTCGACGACGGCACTCATGCCGTCGTCGTCGACCCCACCGACGCCGATGTGGTGCTGGCCGCGCTGCAGCAACACCAGCTGACGTTGGCGGCGGTTTTGCTCACCCACCACCACCCCGACCACGTCAATGGCGTCGAAGCGCTCACCGAAGCCACCGGCTGCCCGGTCATCGGGCACGAGGCGGATCGCGACCGGCTGCCCGCGACGCAATGGACAACGCCCGGCTCGACGCTGCAGGTGGCGTCGTTCACCTTCGATGTCCTCGACGTGCACGCCCACACCCGCGGACACATCGCCTATCTGCTGCGCGCCCCTGTGGATCGCGTCGTTCGCCAAGCCCACGACGCCGCCCCCCAGCACGCCCCTGCCCTCGACGGACACGGCGCCGTGTTCTGTGGCGACGCCCTGTTCATGGCCGGTTGTGGCCGTCTGTTTGAGGGCGATGGCAAAGACCTCTACGCCGTCATGCAGACCCTGCATGGCCTCGACGACGTCTTGGTGTGCTGTGCCCACGAATACACCGCAGCCAACTTGGCATTCGTGGTGGGTGCCCTCCCCGACACCGTCGTCGGCCAAGCCGCCGCCGCACGCCTGCAAGAGGTGCAAGAGGGCGGCGCCCCCACCGTGCCCGACTTGTTGGCACGTGAGCGGCAGAGCAATCCGTTTTTGCGCTGCGCCGACGACGCGGCCGTCGCAGAGATGGCGGCCGCCCTCCACATGGAGGGTGCGTCGGGCGAAGCCGTGGTCACCGCATTGCGGCGTCTGAAAGACGGCTGACCAACGTGGGCGACAGCAGACTCATGCCGACGTAAGCGGCGGCATGCAGCAACGCGGTGGCCGGTGCCCGTTGCGTTTGCTGTTGGGCCTCAGAACGACATCGCCCGTCGACCGCGCGCCCGCAGACGTGCCATCGGGTGTCGGCTTGCCACGCCTGCGCCAACGTCGGTGTCGTCGTGCTTTCAGGGGCGAGGGAGACCTCCGCCTGGCCCATCGCCATCGACAGTTGCTCGAAGTCGACGTCGATGGGCAGCAGCGTGCCATCGGCGATGCGCTTGTCGACGTGGAGCGCGACGTCGAACGATGGCTGGGCGCAACGCTCCCAGCGCACAGCGGTGGCGTCGAACACCACCGTCGCCCGGCTTTCGTGCGGCTGACATTGCGGTTGCGCCGATGCGCTCGACGTCGTCACCAACGTCGCCAACAGGGTGATGGCCAAGAGTGCGTGGTGCATGGTGTGCCTCCTCCTCCCATGTCCCCAAGAAGGGTGCCACGGCGGTGGAGCCCGCCCACGTGCGGCGGTCACACCGCCAAAGCCGCGTCAGAAGGTGGCTTTGAAGCCGACAGACGGAATCAACGGCAACCCCAACAGCGGCTGCCGCTGGGAGTAGTCGAAGTTGTACAGCCAGCCTTCTTGCGGCTGCAGGTTCAGGGCGTTCACGAGGTCGGCGTAGAGGTCGATCTCGGCCCAGGGCAGCACGTACGTCCAGTCGATGCGCACGTCGAGGGCCATGAACGGCGGAAAGCGCTCGCCGCCGGCCTGGCCATATTGCGGAATGAACCGTCCGCTGTCGGCGTCGAGGGTGGCCTGCACAATGGCGGTGTTGGGCATGCCCGATGCCAGGCGATAGCGGGCGCCGACGCGAAAGCCCCACCACAAATGCAGCTGCCCGACGAGGGTGAGGAGGTGGGTGGTGTCAAACGCCGACGGGTACAACCCCTCTTGGCGGTGGGGGCCGGGGCCGTCCCAGTTTTCATGCTTGCTGATGGCATAGGCGACCCACGCGAAATAGCGCTTGGCCTTGGCCGCCCGCAGCAAGAACTCCGCGCCCATCGACACGCCTGCGCTGTTGGCGACGACGGGCGACTCCCCAAACGTCGTCGACGCCGGATAGTCGGGCGACCGCCGCACTTGGTCAGAGCGCGCCACGCCGAACAACGTCGCCGTCAACGCCCGGCCGGGGCCCAACTCTTGTTCGATGCCGGTTTGCAGGTGGTAGGCACGGGCCAATCCGATGGTCTCGCCGTAGGCGCGGGCCAGCGAGACGTCTTCAGGGTTCGGCGGACGGGCAAAGACGCCACCGCCCACCTTCAACAACAAGCCGTAGTCGCCCGAGAGCGCGCGGTAGCTGCCGGCAAAACGGGGCTCGATCGACAAATCGGGCTGTCCGTCGAGGAGATAGCCGTCGAGTCGCAGGCCAGGCGTGAGCAACAGGCCTTTCATGGGCATGAAGTCGCCCTCGGCGTAGAGGGCAAAGGTGGCGCGGGTGAGAAAGTCTTCGCTGCGTCGGGCGCGCCCGCTGCCCTCGATGTCGACGATGGGCAGGCCGCGGGTGAACAGCGCCGCGTTGTTGCCGCCGAACACCAACGCATCGGCGCGGGCCGTGGCGTCGACGCCGAAGGTGATCTTGGTGTCGTTGGTGGTGTAGCGCACCTCGTCGCGCACCTGCACGTCGTAGGTGTTGCGCTCCAAGAAGGCGATGCCGTTGTTCTCGTCGTCGGTGCGCACCTCCCATCCGCCGACGACGGTGAGGGCGTTGCGAAAGCCGCCGCCGAAGCTGTTTTCGTAGCGCAGCGACGCCCGGTGAAAGTCGGTGTTGCGATCGCGGCGGTAGGGCGCGGTGTTGTCGGAGCCGGGCCGGATGTAGAGTTCGCGGTCGCCGCTGCCGAAGACGAAGCCGACGAGGGAGTGGCCAGGGGCGACGTCCCAGTCGAGCTTCAGCTGGTAGTCCCAGTAGGTGGGGATGAGGGTGATCTCGTCGTTGGCGTTGCCCATCAACACTTGCGCGCCGCGCAACACGTCGACCCAACTGCGCCGGGCGGAGGCGCCGACCGCCGCCTTGTCGGAGATGGGGATGCCCACGTACGCCCCGCCGTCGATGATGTCGAACTTGGCAAAGCCGTGAATGTCGTCGGTGGGCAGCCGCCGGGTCTTCAAGTTCAACAAGCCACCGGTGGCACGGCCGAAGCGGGCCGAAAACGCGCCCGGCACCAGCTCGACGCTCTCGATGAAGGGGATGTTGATGACCGAGGTGCTCCCGGTGAAGTGGTAGAGGTCGGGCACTTCATAGTCGTCGACGTACACCGCACTGTCTTCGGGGTTGGCACCGCGCACCAACAGGCTGCCTTGGCTGCGCAACACCCGGCCCATGCCGGGGAAGTTTTCGATGGCTTTGGCGGGGTCGGAGTAGGTCCCCGGCATCTCGTTCACTTCGTTGTCGTCGATGCGATGGCTGCCGCGCGCCCGGTTGGCCGGGCTGCGCCGTTCACGCACCACGGTGGCGACGTCGTCGTTGCTCCGTTCGATGTACACGTCGAGGGCAATCGACCGACTGAGGTCGTTGTCGACGTCCTCGATGACCGTGATGTAGCCGGCGGCCTCGACGCGCACCTTCAACACCTTCAGACCGTTCATGACGTCGGGCAGGTCGAGGTGAAAGCCACCTTCTTCGTCGGTCCACTGTTCGGTGCCGTCGGTCTGCATGCCGTACTCGTCTTCGACGAGGGGCAGCGTTTTGCGAATGTCGTCGTCGACCAGCAGGGTGACCACGGCGCCGGGCACCACTCGACGGGTGCCTGCTTCACGCACCACGCCGTCGAGCGAGCGCGCCCACGTCGACGACGCGCCCAACAACAGCAGGGGCAGCATCAGCAGCAACACTCGACGCACGGTGCACATGCCGGGCGTTTTGGCGCCTTCAACGTCGGAACACAAGCATTGCCTGCACCCGCCCTCGACGTCGTCACCACCTCCACAACGTGCGCCAGCACACATCTGCCTACATGCCGGGAATGCCGTTCGCCTGCCGCCCGCTGTGCTACAGGCAAGAAGAGCTGGAGAGCCTGATGTCCAAGATTCTGATCATCGACGACGAGAAAAACATCCGCACCACCTTGCGCCGTGCCCTCGACCTCGAGGGCTTCTCCGCCGACGTGGCCGAAGACGGCAAGACCGGCCTTGCCATGGTGCAAGACAACAAACCCGAGCTGGTGCTGCTCGACCTCAAGCTCCCCGACATCAACGGCCTTGAGGTGTTGGAGCAGATGCAAAGCTTCGACCACGTCCCCACCGTCGTCATGATGAGTGGGCACGGCACCCTCGACGCCGCCATGACCGCCACCCGCCTCGGCGCCCTCGACTTTCTCGAAAAGCCCCTCGAGATGGACCGCATGCTGCTCACCGTGCGCAACGCCCTGCGCCTCGACGAACTCGAGTCAGAGGTCGGCGCTCTCAAGCGCAGCGTCGAGAAACGGCACGGCATGGTCGGCTCTTCGGCCGCCCTCACCCAGGTGTTGGAGTCGGTGCGCCGCGCGGCCCCCACCAAAGCCCGCGTGCTCATTCACGGCGAAAGCGGCGTCGGCAAAGAGCTCGTGGCCCGTGCCATTCACATGACCTCCCGCCGGGCCGACGGCCCCTACGTGAAGCTCAACTGCGCCGCGATTCCCGCCACCCTCGTCGAGAGCGAACTCTTCGGCCACGAAAAAGGCGCCTTCACCGGCGCCGACAAACGGCACATCGGCCGCTTCGAGCGCGCCAACGGCGGCACCCTGTTTCTCGACGAGATCGGCGAGATGCCCCTCGCCGTGCAGGCCAGTTTGCTGCGTGTGCTGCAAGAAGGCCGCGTGGAGCGTGTCGGCGGCAGCGACGAGATCGCCGTCGACGTGCGCGTCATCGCCGCCACCAACCGCGACCTCCTCGAGGAGGTCAACAAAGGCACCTTCCGCGAAGACCTCTACTACCGACTCAACGTCATTCCCATTCAAGTGCCTCCATTGCGCGAGCGCAAAGAAGACATCCCCGAGTTGGCCACCGCCCTGCTCGACGTCAGCTGCGGCGAAAACGAACTCGGCGACAAAGGCTGGAGCGACGGCGCCCTCAAAGCGCTCATGTCGCACGACTGGCCGGGCAACATCCGCGAACTGCGCCACCTCGTCGACCGTCTCGCCATTCTCACCCCTGGCGCTCGCATCGAAGAAGGCGACGTCAAACTCGCTCTGCCCGGCGCCGTGAAGCTCACCACCGACACCGTGCCCACCGAAGGCAAGCTCTACGCCCTCGTCGAAGGCTTCGAACGCCGCATCATCGAAGACCGCATCGCCCGCTTCGACGGCAACATGTCGAAGGCGGCCGAAGACCTCGGCCTGGAGCGGAGCCACCTCTACAAGAAGGTGCGCCGCCTGGGGATCCGCCGCTCCGACTGATTCTCTTTTGTTTTCGAGCAGATAAAAGAGCGGCAAAAAGCGAGCAGGCGGCGTTTACGAAAGCCAGCAGGCGCGGGTCTCCTCTATGATGACCGCGCAAACTGCCTCCCTGGACCTCCTGCACCTGTTCCCCATGGCGACGGTGCCCTCCTCCGCTCCTGCTGCCGGAGACCCTGTGTCGACTTCTGCCGACGACCGCGCCCGCGCCGAAGAGGAGGAGGTCAAAGCCCTCTTCGCCGACGCCCGCAAAGGCGACAGCCATGCCACCGACGCATTGTGCCGGCAGATGCGTCCGCGGCTGTACCGCGTGGCCATGAGCTACGTGAAAGACCCCGACGAGGCCGACGACATCGCGCAAGAAGCCTTGGTGCGGGCCCTCACCAAGACGTTCTTGTTCTTGGGCAAAGGCAGCGTCACCGGCTGGATGACGCGCATCGCACAGAACCTCTCGAAAAACCGCCTGCGCGACAAACGTCGTCGAGGCGAAATCCTGCACGACGCCGATGAGACATCGTTGGCCGCCCGTGGGGCGCAGCCGTCGCACCTCAAAGCCCCCGATGCCCTCCTCGAAGAACAACAGCGTCGCGCCCTGCTGGAGACCGCAATGGCGACACTCACCGACCGCCAAGCCGAAGTGGTGCGTCTGCGCCTCACCGGGCAGCTGTCGTTCGAAGAAATCGGAACGGCGTTGTCGATGAAAACGGCCAACGCTCGGGTGACGTTTCACCAGGCCAAGGGCAAACTGCTGAAGGCCATGGCCCCCCTCGCTGCGAAAGGAGAGCCGTCATGACCGACGAGCATCACTCTGATTCTGCGCCCGACGCCGACGAGCAACACCTGCAGACGTTGTTGGCGGCGCCTGCGTTGCCGTCGTCTGACGCCCAATTCGTCTCGGCCGTGCAAAAGAAGCTGGAGCGAAAGCGCGCCCGGCAAAAGTGGTGGGCCCCGGCCCTCGCCACCGCGGCCACCTGTGCGGTGCTCGTCGCCGTGGGCTTGCCGCAAAGCGATGTCGACGGCCACGCACCGACGACGACCGCGCCGACAACGACCGCTCCAGCCGTGGTGGCTTCGGCGCCCACCGCTGACATCGTGGGTGAAGACGACAACGACGTGCTCTTCGCCTTCTTCGACGACAGCGACGTGTGGCCCACCGACGTCGACGACATCGGAGACGACACCCTCGCCACCGACGTGGCCTCCATCGCTGAGCAGTTGTTTGCCGACGACACTTGGAGCGCCGGCGACGACGCCAACGCCTTCGCAGCCTTGCACAACCTCGACGCTCTCGACGACGACGACCTCATCGCTCTCGACGACGCCTTCGACATCTGAGCGGCCTTTGTCGCTCACCAGGAGAACCGCCATGTTCTTGCGTTTGAAAACCACGACCTTTGCTGCCGTCGCCGCCTGTGGGCTCTCTGTCGGTGTGGCGCTGCCTGCGGCCGCCGACGAGGGGTTCGCCCCAGATGCGCCCGCCGTTCCGTTTGACATGGGGTTCGACGACGATGTCCCAGAGCCCCCACGTCTTGCCCGTCGGGGCGGAAAACGCGGAAAACGCGGCAAGGGCAAGCTGTCGCCCGAAGAGCGCCAAGAGATGAAAAAGCGCTTTCGCAAAAAGATGCACACCTATCTGACGGTGGAGCTGTCGTCGCGCCTCGACCTCGACGACAAGAAGACCATGCAGCTGTCGGCCGCGCTGAAAAAACACGGCCAGCAGGTCGAAGCCCATCACCAACAAATGCGGGATGCGTCAAAAGCCCTCCGCAAGTTGCTCGACGAGGGCGCCCCTGACGCTCAGGTGAAAAAGCAGCTGGACGTCGTCACCGAGGCCGCAGAGCAGCGTCCCAGCCCGCGGGCGTTGGTCAAAGACACCAAAGGGTTCTTGAGCGTGAAGCAACAAGCACAGCTGGCGCTGGCCATGCCTGAGGTGATGAAGGAGATGAAGCACATGATGCGGCGCGAACGTCGCAAGATGCGCGGGGGCGGCGGATTTCGCGGTGGCCCCGACGGCGACTTTGGTGCGCCTCCTCCGCACATGCGGTAAACAGCTGAATCTGAACGACAAACAGCCCCGTTTTCGGGGCTGTTTTCAGATGCTGCGGCCCACATGCAGGCGTCGTTCTCAACGCCGACGCTTTGGGGCGAGACCGGTGCCTTGGCTGAGGCAACGGGCGTCAGGGGTTGAAGGACGAGGGTGGGCGCGGCTGGCGGAGCGTCTGATTCTCAAGATGGCAGGGTCGATTCTCATCTTGGAGTGGCGTACGCCAAAGGGGAGCACCTGCATGTGGGCGGGAGGGTTGGGGTTCACCTGGGAGGCGCCGGCGCCATAAAGCACTGTTTTATATCTGTTTTTTCTTGAAACAGGATTGGGCGTGCCTATGCTGTGGGGGCTGAAGGCGGCTGCAGAGCTGGAAGCGTTCATTTTCTGAGATTCGGCCGAATGCTCATTCGACGCCGAACGGTGGAAAATGCGTGGAGGCGGCGGGGTGGCATTTTTGGGACGCGTCAGGTGGCCCCAAACGCGCGGCGAAATCCATCCGAACGCAGACGTCGAACCGCCCGCAACCGACTACATTTCAAACGCTTTGAAGAACAATCCGCCCACCGACAACGTGGCCACCGACAAGCTGAGCAGCATCCACAGCAGCGACTTGGCGAAAGACGGACCTTCGGCTTGGGCAACTTCAGAGCGGGCGTCAGCGGGGGTCGACATGGGCGTCTCCTTCAGGCGGGCGTAGCTTGCGCTCAACGCTACGCGTCGCGCAAGGGTGCCTCCAGTTTTTTGCCTCCGTTTGCGTGAATTCGACGTCACATGGCTCCAGCTGTCGCCAAGTGTCTCCCACGTCGACCCACCTACACCTACAACCGCCCGCCACGAAAAAACCCTCCCGCAAGGGAGGGCTTTTTCACCGTTGCTGTCGCGACGACGTCAGGGGGTGACGCCTGCGTCGGCCTCAGCGTCGGTGTTGTTGTAGTACCCGTTCTCGATCCAGGTGTTGATGTACTCCGGGATGCCTTGGTCGTAGTACTGGAAGATCACTGCGCCGTTGCCGTGCACCAGAGGATTGTCTGGATCGTCGGCGCAACGCACGCCGCCACAGTAGGGCTTGCGCACCAACAACGAGCGGTTGGCGTAGCCTTCTTGCTTGTTGATCACGTAGCCACCCGGCGAGTAGTAGGGGTCGATGCGGTTGTTGTCCTGTTCCAAGGCCACATGGTAGTAGGCGCAGTCTTGGTTGTAGTACGGGTTGGTGCCCGGGTCGGTGTCGATGCCGTTGTCGTAGTAGGTGTTGTTGTTCACCAAGTCGTTCTGGCAACCGTACAAGGTCAGGCCGCCAGAGGCGCCTTGGGCATCGTGACAAGACGTGCAGTTGACGCCTTCAGGGCCGAGGTAGCGCACCACGCCTTCGAAGCTGTAGATGGGCTCGGGCGGGATGGGCGGCACGGCGTAGCGTTGCACACCTTGTTGAATCCAGGTGCGCAGCAACACAAGGTCGGGCTCGTCGGGGCTGAAGAACGATGCGTTGGGGTGGTTGGCCGGCACTTCGTTGAGCGGCTTGCTGATGATGTAGCTGTCGTCGACGTAGGGGTCGTTCAGGCACACGCGGTATTTGGTCGTGCCGTCGCATTGTGTGCCGGGGCCCACGAGGTTGTCGTAGACGTCTTGCGGCTCGCCGTTGAACACCGCGTAGTAGCCGCCGCGATCCACCGCGCCAGGGCCGCCTTGGTAGTGGCAAGCGTTGCAGCCGTAGGTGTTGAACAGCGGCATGATTTGCGTTTCGAAGTCAACAGGCTCGATGACCGGCGGGGGAGGCGGGTCTTCGGTGTACATCGTCGACACCACCGCCGAGTTCTGCATGAAGAGCGTATCGGTGAAGGTGGTTTGGCCTTCGGTGACCGTTACGTAGGCGGTGCCAAGACCGGTGCCACCGACGTCGGCGTTCTTCAGCTTGAAGATGATGAACCTGCCGGTGTCGTTCGACGCGGTGAGGGTGGTGCCGATGTATTTGCCGGTGCCTGGGTCGTCGTCGAGGAAGCACACGTAGTCGGGGTTGGTGTTCTCGTAGGTGTTGTTGCCGCCTTCGAGACGCACGTTGAACGCGCCCTTGGTCACGCCCTGGACGGGGTTGCCGTCGGCGTCTTTCAAGGTGCCCATGAGCGTGGAGTAGCCGATGAGGTCGGCGGAGGGGCGGTCAGGCTGCAAGGGGTCGGCGAGGGTGATGCCACATGCAGTGGCCACGTCTTGCATCCACGTCCACGGCACCACGTAGGGGTTGTAGTCGTAGGTGTCGTAGTTGCCAGGCACGTAGGTGCGCTGACGGGTGTGGTTCACAGAGCCGCCAACGCCAGCTTGGGTTTCGTAGTCGACGCGCACGTTGACATAGGAGCCCGGCGTGATGCCGGCGAGGTAGTAGCTGCCGGTGTCGACAAGCGACTCGCCGGAGGTGACGGGCGTGCCCACTTGGTCGTACGCCAACTCCACCGTGGCGCCGGTGACGTAGGTGTTGTCGATGTAGTCAAAGCGCTTCACTTGGCCTTGCACGCGCACTTCGGTGATGGGCTCTGGCTCGGGCTCAGGTTGGGGCTGGGGCTCAGGCTCGCCCGCATCTTGCGGTGGCTCTGGCGTCGGCTCTGGCTGCGGCTCAGGCTCGCCGCCGTCTTCAGGCTCGGGGTTGCCGCCGTCGGGGTTGCCGCCGTCTTCAGGGCCGGGGTTGGGCTCAGGGGTCGGCTCGGGCGTGGGCTCGGGCTCAGGAGGAGGCCCTCCCTGGCAGGCGGTCAGAGCAAGGGTCGCCGAGAAGGCCACCGCCGACAGGCGGGCCAGCGTCGACCAAAGGACATGTTGACGGAATGGTTTGCGCAAGTGACGTCTCCATTCGGACGCGGGTGGGGCATCCGGGCTGCTCGTGGGGCTCAGCAGGTGCTCAGTGCATTTCTGCTTTGAGCATCGGTCGAACGACCGATGGGGTTGTTGCTTTTTTGCCCGGCGGCCATGAACGGTCGACGCGCAAAGCGGCTTGCCAAGTCGCTGAGGGCACGAGTTACCCGGCCACCATAGCGGATCCTGGCTGCAGGAGAAAACCGACGACCCCATGGCGCCCGGCCGCGGATGGCACGTTCACCCCCGCGCAACTTTTCACTTCTTTTTTCAGATACTTACACAGCATCTCGCCCTAGCACTCGCATGGCCTGATCTCGTCCTGCTTGTCGGCCGGGCGCCCGCTCCGACGGGTTTTTGCGGGCGTGTCGCCGTCGACGGTTGAGGGCCACTTGTCCGGCTGCTGCGGACACGCCATGTTGCACTGAACGCTGTCATCCCGCTGCTTGGAGCGCTGCATGCCGACCCCTCCCAAATCACGAGCGCCCCACCCCCAAGCGCCAGACGACCTTGACCTCGACGACGACACCGCCGCCGAAGAGGTGCGCACAACGTCGGGTGAGGGGCATCGGCCCACCGGCCGCCTGTCGCGGTTTGCGCGGTTGTCGTCGATGACGGCAGGGGTGGCGGCACGCTCGTTCACGCAGAAGGTCACGTCTGCTTTTCAGAGCAAAGAAGCGGCCGAGAGCAGCCGCAAGAAAACGCTGTCGGCCAACGCCGAGGCCATCGCCAGCACCATGGGGGAGCTCAAAGGAGCGGCCATGAAGATTGGGCAGATGTTGTCGGCCGACCCCGACTTGCTGCCCGAAGAGATGACCGACGCGTTGTCGACGCTGCAAAAAGATGCGCCGCCCATGCCATACAACATGGTGCGTGACGTCGTCGAAAAGAGCCTCGAAGGGCCGCTGGAGTCGTTCTTCACCGACTTCTCTGTCGAGCCCATTGGCGCGGCGTCCATTGGGCAGGTGCACAAGGCCACCACCCACGACGGACAGAGCGTGGCCGTGAAGGTGCAATACCCGGGCATCGCCGACACCATCGAGTCGGACATGAAGAACTTGGGTTCGCTGCTGAACATGGCGCGGGTGAAGCTCACCAAGGAGCAGGCCGACCAATACCTCGACGAGATCACCCAGGTGCTCAAGCGCGAAAGCGACTACCTCAACGAGGCCGACAACCTCGAACGCTTTCAAACTGTGTTGCGTGACGTCGAGGGGGTGCGGGTGCCCACCCCCAACTACGAGCTCACCCGCAGCGACGTGCTCACCATGGAGTACGTCGAGGGCGTGCGCCTGGGCGACTGGTTGCAGGGCGCGTCTGCTGAAGACCGCACCGAACAAGGCGAGCGGGTGGTGCATGCGTACATTCACATGATGCACCACCATGGCGCGCTGCATGCCGACCCGCATCCGGGCAACTTTCTCGTCGACAGCGATGACCAAGTGGTGTTTCTCGACCTCGGCGCAGTGCGCGACTACGACCTCGGGTTTGCCGAGGGCCTGGCCAAGGTGTTGGTGGCCCATTGGCGCGGCGACCTCGACGCCATGATGGAGCTTCTCGAGGGATTGGGCTTTGCCACACAGGGGCTCGATCCCGAGCTCATCTACGACTGGTTTGAGATCATCCTGGAGCCGCTGCTCAACAACGCGCAGTTCGACTTTGGCGCTTGGGACATCCACGAGACGGCGCGCAAATACGTGTTCGACAACCCGTCGCTGATGAACTTTCACCCGCCGCGTGAGGCGTTGTTCTACTTGCGGGTGCTGGCGGGACTGCGCGGCATTTTCGGCTCGGCGGATGTGCGCATCAACGCCTGGAAGATTTCGCGGCGGTCCATCAAAGACATGGGCCTCATGTAGGCTCAACGCCGGCCGCTTCTGCGGCCCCTTGCGTTGCGCATTTCGACCATTCCGGCACCCGCGGCCATGACGGTGACGAAGTTTGGCAGACCTCATCGACCATTTGCCCCAAATGGTCGCAGGGCTTTGCGAAGCAACGCCCCATGGTCGATGTCGACAGTGCCACGACGGCAGAGACGTTGTACCTCGCCGTTCTTGGACAGCTCATGCGGCATTCCGCAAACACGGCTGACGGTGCCTGACAACCGACCATGCATCCGGGGACGGCAACTGCCGAGTTTGGCCCCAAAAAAAGAAGAGCCCCGGAGGGCTCTTCTTCTTGGTGCGATGAGAGAGACTCGAACTCTCACGCCTCGCGGCACTGCCCCCTCAAGACAGCGTGTCTACCAATTCCACCACCATCGCACACGAAGTTGGTTGGCCTTGAGGGTGCGCTCTTTGAACTACATCTGTTTGGTGTCGTCAAGACAACAAGAGAGAAAAATCAGCACTTTTTTCGAGGTGTGGAGCAAACCCGCCTCGGCAGCCGTTTTGGCTTCGGTGACGGGGGCCGTCAGTTGGGGTCGCAGACGCCCAACACCCGGCGGGGACGGTCGCCTTTGCGCAATTCCCAGCGTTCTCCGTCGAGCGGGGGCTGCGTGCCGGTCAAGATCACCTCGTAGTGCTCGCCCAGCTTCTTGGTGCGCATGGCGAATCCGGCGGGGGCCTTTTTGCCGCTGGGGCTCCAGCTGCCGCCGGACTTTTGCTTTTTGTAGACCTTGCCCAAGAAACGCTGGGCGCGGCCGATGCCTTCTCGGCAGGCCTGCTGTTCGGCGGCGTTGGCCGCAGAATCGCCTTTTTGTTGCGCCCAGTGGGGCAGGTGCCCGCGGTGGGCGACGAAGACGACGCCGGTGCGGGTGTCGGTGAGCAAGAAGCCCTGCTTGCCCAACAAGCGCAGGCGGTGGTGTCGCAGCTCGTCGCCGCTTTTGGCGAAGACCTCCCAGCCGTCGGACCCTTTGGCGAAATACAGCCGGGCTTCATCGGCGTCTTGCCAGCCGGAGTTGTCTTTGAGGCGGACGCCCCATGTCCATACGCCGTCGGCGGGGGACATCCACAGCTGGGGGGTGCGGCCGCGTTCGGCGATGTACGGGCGCTGCACTTCGAATCGCCCCTGGGTGGCCTTGGGGCCGTTGTGCAGGCGGACGACGTCGAAGAACCCACTGGCGCCGTCTTGCAACGCGATGGCGTGGTGGGCGTCGGTGAAGAACATCCACCAGCGGTCGACGTCGTCGCCTTCGCCGACTTCGAAGCACACCAAGGCGGGTTTGCCCTCGTCGCAGCTGATGCGCACTTGTCGGGGGAGTTGGTCGGCTTCGTCGAGTTCGCCCAACACCTCCTGCATTTGCAGGGTGCCTTTGTGCACGTTGACCTCGATGGCGTCGACGATGCCGGCCTTGGTCGACTTGGTGAACAACCAACGTCCGCTGAGCTTCTGCATGGCGTGCTTGGGGCCTCCGCCGGCATGAGCGACGTCGGCGGCGAAGGTGCTGGCGCCGAGCACGGCGAAGGCGGCGAAGACGAGGAGGCGGTGCATGCGGGCTCCGGATGAAGGCGTTGCCGACCATAGCCTTTGTGCGGTGACGGGGTCGACGTGCCCTGGGTGCAACGGCTGAATGGGGGCGTTCATGCCGGTGGGAGGTGGGTCACAGCACGGCAGCCGGTGGCGATGTCGGCCGCGTCGATGTCGGCATTGGAGGGTGCTTTTGCTTGCAGCGGCTGGCGACATTCGCGACGCTTGATGAGCCCCTTCTTTGTGTTGTCTGTTTTGTGGGAGAGAACGCCATGTCTCGATGGTCTGTTGTTGCATCTCGGTCGTCGTCGCTGTGTGCTGTTGCGTTGCTGTGTTGGACGGCGGCGGGCTGCGAGCCGACGCCTGCCCCTGCGGAGCCCGAGCCGTTGCCGCCGCTGGATCTGCTGGAGGGCTGCAATCCGCTGCTCACCGACCTGGATTGCACGCTGCCCTACCCCAGCGACTTCTTTCGTTCTGTCGACGACGCCATGCCCTCTGGCCACCGCGTGGCCCTCGACGGCGAAGGACGGGTGTTCACGGGGGCGGGCGACTCCGCCACGGTCACCGACCGCGCGCTGTACGACGGCTTTTCGCGCACGCCGACCATCAGCTTCATCCTGGGCGACGTCATTGAGCCGTCGCAGGTGGTGGGCATTCACGACGACTACGACTTGAGCACCGCCGCGACGCACGGTGTGGTGTTGCTGCACGTCGACAGCGGCACCTTGGTGCCGCATTTTGTCGACTTTGACGCCCGCGCCGAAGACGAGGTGCGCACCATGGTGCAGGTGCGTCCGTTGGTGCAGCTTGAAGAAGACGCGCGCTACGTCGTCGCGGTGCAGGGGCTCACCAACCCCAACGGCGACGTCATCGATGCCCCAGAAGGGTTTCGTCGACTGCGTGACGGCGTCGCAGGGGACGACGCCTCATACGCCGGACTCAACGAACGCTATGGCGCCGATGTCTTTGCGCCGCTTGAAGCTGCCGGCGTCGACGTCGGCGGCTTGCAGTTGGCGTGGGATTTCACCACCGGCACCGACGTGCACGCCATGAACGACATGCTCACCATGCGTGAGCAGTTGGTGGCCCATCTGGAGGCCAATGGCGTCGAGGTCACCATCGATGTCGTCAACGACAACCCCGACCACGACCGCATCTTTCGCACCATTTTCGGCACCATCGCTGTGCCCCTGTACATGGAGCACGCCCAAGCCGGCGCTGAGTTGTTGCGTGACGCCGATGGCCAGGTGACGTCGATGGGCACCATGGATGTCGCCTTCACCGCACAGGTGCCCCGCTCGGTGGCCGACAAGTTCACGGCGTCGATGCCTTTGCAGTTTGGACACGGCTTCTTCGGCGAGCAGGTGGAGAGCCAGGCGGGGAGCACGCAGAACATTTTCGCGCAAACGGAGACGGTGTCGTTTGCCATCGATTGGATCGGCATGAGCTCAGAAGACATGGGCACCGTCGTCGGGCACCTGGGCGGCTCTGAAGCTTGGAAAGGTCTGACCTTCACCGACCGCGTGGTGCAAGCCGTGGCCAATGGCATCGCTCTCAGCTGGGCCATTCAGAATGTGATGCCAACGTTGGAGGCGTTTCAGCGCCCTGCGGACGGCGTGGGTGTCGTCGAGGATCCGCAGAACGCGGGCGTGACCAATGCGGGTGAAAGCTTCTTGGACGGCGGCCAGGTGAATTTCTTGGGCATCAGCATGGGGCACATCTTGGGTGGTGTGCTCGTCGCCCTGAACCCCTACGTCGACCACGCTGTGTTTCAGGTGGGCGGCGCTGGCTTCACCCACATGATGTCGCGGGCGGCGCCGTTTGAAGGGTTCTTGTTTGTGTTGGACGTGTCGATTCCCGACCCCTTCGAAAAACAGAAATTTGCGACGTCGCTGCAGCGCGGCTTCGACCGCATCGACCCTGCGTTGTACGCCGCATACATCGCACAAAAGCCGCTGCCGTTTGGCCCCGATGCCGCCGCGCGCGACCGCAAGGTGCTCATGCAAGTGGGCGTGAACGACACGTCGGTGCCGAACTTCACGTCGCTGCTGCATGCGCGTGCGCTTCGTCTGCCGCGGGTGGGCGACTCGACGTTGGCGACGTGGGGCTTGGACGAGGCTTCGTCGACGACGTCGTCGGGCGTGTCGGTGTTTGACTATGGCCAAGACGGCAGCTTCACGTCGGAGGCCAAGCCGCCCGAAACCACCAACGCCACCCACGACTCCGTGCGGAGAACGCCAGAGGCGTTGGCACAGATGAAGACGTTTTTGGAGACGGGCGAAGTGGTGGCGCCGTGTGTCGGCCCCTGCGAGCTGGCGGTGCCGTAGGCGCCTATGCCAACGACACGGGGAACAATGGACGCGGCCCGGCGTCGTCGAACAAGGGCGTGGTCACCTGCACAAGGGTGCCGCGCCCTTCTTCTTTGTGCTGCACGTCGACGACGCCTTCTTTTTCGAGCTTGGCGAAGCGCCGTCTGAAGTTGGTGTTGTCGAGGGTGCGCTGCAACACCGACTCGTGGACGGCGCGCAATTGGCTCCACGAACACGGGGCTGGCGCCAGGGCGAATCCGACGGTGTCGACGTGGGCGGCCACTTCGCGGCGAACGATGTCGACGACGTCGACATGGTCAAAGGCCAAGGTGTTCACGTCGTCGACGGCGGCCCAATGCACGCTGTCGTCGGCGACGCTCGCGGTGAACCGCGCTTGCTGCGCGTCGACAAACGCCACGTGCACGACGGAGATGACCCGCTCACGGGGGTCGCGTTCGGCGATGCCGCGGGTGTGCACCTGCCACAGCTGCACGTCGTTGGCGGCGGGGAACTTCGCCTTGTGCTGCAGACAACGCCGACAGGCATCTTGCAGCGTCTCGTCTTTGTCGACGTGGAGGTAGGTCCCCGGCAGCGACCAAGCCCCCGCAAAGGGGTCTTTGTCGCGGCGCACCAACAGCACGCGCAGCTGGCGGTCGAAGTGCGACAACGCCACCACGTCGACGGCGACGGCCGGCAGGTCGTAGCTGCTCGCGTCGTAGGTCTGCAGGTAGGCCTGCTCGTCGTGATGGGCGCCGCTCATGGGGCAGACGTAGCTGAATCCGCCGCCGCCGTCATCTGGGTGTCGACGACGACGGCGGGGCCTCTCAGCGAGACACGCTCATGTGCCGCAGGGCGACGCCGCGGTCGGCCCAGGCCGCGCCCCAGGGCACTTCGACGAGGCCGCCGGATTCTTCGACCTCGAGCCCGCCAGCGTAGGCTGCGACCTCGTCGACGCCGAGCAGGTCGCCCGTGGCCTCGTCGATGTCGAACTCGATGAGCGCCAGGCGAGCGAAGGCCCCGGTGACCTCGGCGACGTTGACGCGGATCGACAGCAGCATGCGGTGTCCGCTGAACACCATCTGCCCCGGTGGCGAGTAGAATTCGAAGGTGCGGCCGACGGCGCCAAAGGTGCGGTCGGCATCGCGTTGCACGGGAGCGATGAGCCCGGTGCCACCGACGACGACGGTGTTGCCCCTCGACAACAGCTGGCCGCCGTTGCCTTCGATGCCCAAGACCGCAGACTCGTCGAGGAAGGCGACGGTGTTGCCGTTGGGGTCGACGCTGAGGGCGCTGCGCATTTTGCCGTCGGCGCCCAACGACGTCACGACGCCACCTTGCACCATGACGTTGAGGGCGCGGGTGGTGTTGTTTTGCTGCTGGGCGTCGGCGTCGGCAAAGAACGCGAGGTTGGCTGCGGGGACGTCGGGGTCGAGGCTGGCGCGCATCAGCGCGGGCGTCGCCATCGTCGTCAACCACGTGGTGTCGGCCGGTGCGTTCGCGGTTCGCTTCAGCGTGACGACGTCGCCGTCGAGGAAGAAGCGGTCGTAGCCACTGTTGGTGAAGGTCGTGACGTAGGTTTGGGCACCGGCGCCCGACTCGGTCCAGTCGCAGGCGTTGAACCCACCGTTGGTCGGCGTCTGCCCATAGCCGGGCTCGACGAGTGGGAGAATGGCGGCGCCGTCGTCGTACAACAGATAGGCGGCGCCGTCGCGCAGGGCGATGTCTTTCATGGTGCGGAAGCCGGGGGTCAGATACACGCCGCGCAAGTCGAGGTTTTGCCCCTCGTCAAGACGGAACCACAACACCGTCGACCCCGATGCGCCGTAGCTCTTGGTGTGCGCCACGAGGTCGCGCCCGTCGCGGGCCATGTTGATGAAGTCGGCACGGTTGGCAAAGGCGAAACACGCCGACTCGGCGTAGGTCTCGCCGAGGTCGCTGAGTTGGCCGTTGCCGTTGAGGTCGGGGTGGAGGCCGGTGAGCAGGTCGCTGTCTTCGTGCAGGTCGGCAGAGGCGGGGCCCGCGAACGCCGTGATGCCCTGCAGTTCGTTGAGCCCGATGAACAGACCCTGGTGCTCGACCAGCTTGTCGAAGTGAAAGCGGCCTTTGGCGCGCACCGCCATGTGAAAGCCGGAGTCGACGAGGGCCAAACTCGACGGAGCGATGAGTGCGTCGGCTTCGCCGCCCCGGCCGGAGTACACCGGGCTCATCAACAGGGCCCCTGCCGTGTCGTGCAACACCGTGGGCGACTTGGAGCCAGCGAGCGTGCCGATGGGGATGAGGTCGATGGGGATGACGTCGTTGGGGCTGCCCGCTGCGACGCCGCCGGCGTTCACCGCTTGGTCGCCGAAGAAGGGGACGTCGTGCAAGGTGTCGACACTCCAGCGTTCGAGCCGCACGCGTTTTTGGGGAGGCTCGTTGATGTTGCTGAGCATGATGCTGAGGGTGCTGCTCTCGACGTCATAGGCGGTGGCGCGGTCGTTGGGACGCGTAAGGCAGTTGCGCGTGTTGCCAGGCGGCGACAACAAGCAGCGGGTGGGGGTGAGGGGGGCGCCGCCGCCGGGAGGCGCCACATTGAAGTCGTTCTGGTCGAACTGCACGACGTGGCCCCCGACGTGCACAAAGAGATGGCGGCCGGTGGCGGTGGCGCCGTGGATGCGAGCGATGCCGTCGTAGTCGGGGGTGCCATCGGCGGCGATGGGCATGTAGGCCACGAAGCTGAAGTTGTCGTCGGTGGAGTTGTCGTAGAGCTGACCCAAGACGCGGGTTTGGTGCCCTGCGTCTTCGATGCGACCGAAGTTGTCGGCAGACCCGGTGTGCAGTCGGAAGCGACGCACGACGACGGGGTCGCCGTAGCCGCATTCGACGCGCGGATTCACGGCGTCGACGCCATCGTCACAGCCCACGACGTAGAGGTGGGGCGACGTCGATCCTGGATAGGCTCCGCCGACGACGACGGTGCCAGCAGCCACCTTGTTGAGGTTGTTGCCGGGCGTGGTGCGATGCGCCGCGGGGGCGTTGGGCACGGAAATGTCGATGGCCTCGGTGCCGTCGACGCCGGAGGCGTAGAGGATGTGCCCCAAGCGTGCCAGCGAAGTGGGCTTGGTCGTCGCTGCGTATTCGGCGACCAATGCCGGCTCGTCGGGGACACCGAGGTCGTAGACCTTGATGCCGTTGTCACCGTAGGCGGCATAGAGATAGCCGTCGGCCACGAGCACGTCGTGGGGCGTGCCAAAAGCCTCGAGTTCGGTGGGGGTCGCGCTGCCACCTTGCAGCACCAACAGAGCGGCCTTGCCGGAGTCGATGGCTTTGGAGGCGCCGGTGACGACAGAAGAGCCGATGCGTTGGGCTGTCCACGCCGGCATCGGACGTTGCTTCATGGGCACGTTCTGTGGCGCGCCAGCGAGGCTGTGGTTGATGGTGGCGTTGCCGAGAAAGGCCTCTCCGTCGTCGTAGATGGCGATGGTGGTGGTCTCAGTGGGGGCGTTGAACCCACGCACCGCAAAGCGGGGGGCGCCTGCGCCCGTGTCGAACTCGCGCACGCTGTAGCGCTCTTCGCCTCCAACGCCGACGGCGCCAGCGTGGCAGACGGGGTTGCCAGAGGCGGGCTCGAATCCGGCGGTGCCGCCGCTGCGGGAGAAGGTCGACCCTTGGGTGACGGCGGTGCCGCTTTGCGTGATGCGCTGGGCGCACGTCACGAACGACGACAAATCGTCGCAGTTGCCGTCGGTGGGGGCGTAGATGGTGAACCATCCGCCTGCGGTGGTGCCGATGGGCAAGCCCGTGCCCACCGTCGGATAGCACGACGTGGTGGCGGCATATTCGAGGCGCAGGGGCGCCCCTGACACCACGAAGTCTTCGGCCGACGACGTCGGCACCTCGACGCCGTAGTAGTCGACGACGCCGCGCACGCCGTCTTTGTTGCCGATGGCCACCACGGCGCGGTCGCCATTGGTGGAGGCCGCCAACGACAACGCCTCCACCGGCCAGCGGTCGGTGCCGTCACCCACGTCGGGGAGCGCGTGCCGTTTGACGACGGGGTCGGCCTGGTCGAGGACGGCGCCAACCAGCTCCGCGTGGCTGGCGTCGGCATCGGTGTGGTGCTCGACCCACAACAGTTGGGCACGGCTGCCGTTGCCGTTGCTGGCCCGCATTTCGCGCAGGTGGCCCTCGATGGCGAAGGAGAACACCAGCTCTGGATTCGGGGCTTGCGTGAAGGGGGTGACGGTGCCGGCGGCGGCGCTGTCGACGGTGCCCACGGCGTAGACGAGGACGTTGCCGAAGCGGGCGCTGTCGCCGCGGTTGGGCACCGCCAGGGCTGCATACAGCCATTGTCCGGGGAAACGGTCGCCCATGTCGGTGGCGGTGAACACGGCGCCTCCGACGGGGAAGCTGATGCCCACCATGGTGGGGTCAAAGGCGTACCGCAGTTCGACGCGCTCGTCGGTGGGGCGCAATGGGTGCAAGTCGACAACTTCGAATCCGTTGCCGAGGGCGTTCAACCCATAGCGCTGACGTGACGACAAGAACCCCAGCCGTTCGGCGCCGAAGGCGCTGAGCACTTCGAAGCCGTGGCTCTCGACGTCGACAGACACGGCCGGCGACCGGGCCGACTCGTTGCCGGCAAAGTCGACCGCGCTGACCGACACGAACAACGCCTGTCGCGGAGGGGGGTTGGTCAGCCGAATTTCGTGCTGCGTGCCGATGTCGAGTGGGCTCGGCCCGTTGCCCAGGAACGACGCCCCCACCTCGGGCTCCTGCACGTCGGCGTCGGTGCTGCCGTAGTACACGCGATAGGTGGCGATTTGCGCTTGCTCCTGGGTGTCATCGAGGTCGACGTCGAGGGAGAGCAGCACTTCGCCGCCGAGAACCGCGAGACGTTCGATGGTGGGCGGCAATGGCGACGTGGAGTCGACGGTGACGGTGATGATGTCTTCGTCGCTGATGTTGCCGGCGTTGTCGACGGCACGCACGCGAATGCTGTTCTCGCCTTCGAGCAGCGTGATGGGCATGGGCGTGGTGCCATCCCACAAACACCAGCCGGTGTCGGTGGTGCTGGCGCATTGGGCGGCGATCTCGGGGAACAACAACTCGTGCCGGGCGACGCCAGACCCGCTGTCACTCGACGCCGTCGACAGGGCGTCGATGGTGTACGCCGCGCTCGCCGTCAGCTCCGACTCTTGCGACAACTGCGGGTTGCTGGGCGCGGTGCGGTCGATGACGATGCTGTCGCTCAGACCGTTCACCTCGTTGCCGGCGTCGTCGAGGAGTTGGGCGACAACCGTCTGGGTGCCGTCCGACAGGGCACACACCGTCTGCGACGCAAAGGCCTCTGATGGCTCGCTGTCGAGCACACCGTCACATGCCAAGCGCATGCGCGTCGCCGACTCTCCGACGCATCCAAGTTCGACCGAGACCACCGGCGAGTTGCTGTAGGCGTTTCCTGCTGCCAGCACCAACGACGACGACGTCGCACACGGCGCGCTGGCGTCGTAGCTCAGCTCCAACGTGGGCAGCTGCGCTGCATTGCCAGCCTCGTCGACGATGGTGCCGGTGGCGATGTAGGTGCCTTCGCCATCCGACAGCGTGAGCGTTGCAGGCGCGGCGCTCAACGCGCCCGACGACGTCACCGGCGTGGGGCTGGGCTGACTGCTGTTGGTGAGCACCAACTCATACGACAGCGTCGTGCTGTCGGTGGCGCTCAGCGTCAACGCCACCGTGCTGGTGTTGACGTCGCGGGCGCCGTTGGCAAGGTCGAAGACGACGTCGGACGGCGCCGTGGTGTCGAGAGCCACGTCGTCGGAGACTTCGGCGGTGCGCCCTGCGGCATCTTTCAGACACACCCGCACACTCTTGCTGCCGTCGACGCCCGACAACAGAAACGTGAACGATGGCACGAACGGCGTGTAGCTGACGCTCGCACAATCGATGGAGGTTTGCGCCACCGCCATCTCAGTGACGTCGACGGAGGCGCCTTGCACCTCGACCAGAACATCGCTGGCGTTGACGTATGCGGCCCCGGCAGCCACGACGACCGTGCCACTGGGGTTGGCGGTGTCGAGGTCGATGGAGGCGGACACCTCTTGGGTGTTGCCGGCGGCGTCGCGCAAACACGCCGTCACCGTCTTGGTGCCATCGGCGCCTTGCAGCGTGTAGGCCTTGCTGGCGGCGTAGGCTTCATACGTGGCACTGCCGCAGCTGATGCCTTCACCGAAGGCCACGGTGTCGCCATCGACGGCGTCAAACTGGAGGGTCACGCTCGTCGACGTCGTCGTGGCCGCCCCGTCGTTGATGGTCATCGTCGCCGCCGGCGGCGTGGTGTCGAGGAGGATGGTGTCGACGATGACGGCTTGTTGGCCGGCAGCGTCTCGCAAGCAGGCACGCACGGTGCGCAGGCCGTCCTCGTCGACGAGCGGGTGGGCGGCAACGCTGAGCGTCTGCGAAAAGGACGTGGTGTAGGTCGCTTGGCTGCAGTCTTCGGCCTCGTTCAACAGGGCGTAGACGACGGGCTCGGTGAGGCCCACGGCGTCGACGGCGACGGTGGCGCTTGCCGTGGCGGCGTCGCCGCTGTTCACCTGCAATGTGCCCGTGGGCAGCGTGGTGTCGAGGGTGACGTCGAGGTCGGTGAGGGTGCGGGTGTTGCCGGCGGCGTCCCGCACTTGGGCCCGCACCGCTTTGGCGCCGTCGACGGTGGGGTTGTCGAGGGAGACCACCACCGACTGCTGAAACGGAACCCACTCCAACGTGGCTGGGTCAGCGCCGCCACTGACGCGCATGTGCGTCAATGGCGACGACGATGCGGGCTCGCCGCTGACGTCGAACAACAGGTGCACATCCGCCTGTGCGGTGACGCTGCCCTCAAGCAGGCTGGCGGTGACGACCGGGTCGTCTCCGTCGAGGGTCAAAGTCAGCTGTGGAGCGTCGGCGAAATTGCCGGCGTGATCGGCCACCCGCACGTCGACGGTGTGGCCGCCTGCGGTGCCGTCAAGGACGGCCACCAAGGATGCCCCAGCCGCAGCAGCGGTGCCGTGCGTGTCGCCGTCGACACTGGCCGACGACGACGCAAACCCCGACAGCGCATCGGTGGCGTTGACGTCGAACACCAACGTATTGCTGCTGGCGAACAGAGCGCCGTCGACGACACTGCAGTTGGCACAGGCCACGTTCACCACAGCCGGGGGCGTGCGGTCAACGCGGACGGTGCTCGACACCAAAGCCTGGTTGCCGGCACGGTCGGTGCCAGACGCGGTCACCAGGATGTCGCCGTCGGGCACTTCGCTCATGGAGAAGTCGCGCGTGGGGCTGCTGCAATCCACCGACGTCGACGCAATGCTGAGGTCGACGTCGTGGCTGCTGGCCGGCACCGTGCTCGACTGCGTGGCGGCGGATGAAAACACGGTCACCGCTCGCAGGTCGCCGCCGTCGACGTCTTCGACGGTGGCGGTGATGGCGCCGAAGCAATCGCTGGTGAGGGCGGGAACGCTGAGCGTCAGGCGTGGCGGGGTGGGATCAAAGCGAACGGCGTAGCTGTGTTCACTCTGCACGCCTGGGTTGTTCTCGTTGCCGGCCGCGTCGACCAACGTCAGAAAGACATCGAAGTCGCCTTCGGGGCCCGTCCACGACGGGGAGGCCACAAAGCGGGTGGCACCGGCGGCCGTGTCGGCGGCAAACGCCAGTTGTTGTGCACCAGAGAGCGTCCCGTCGAGTGCGACGCGCACGCCCATGATTTCAGGCACGGCCAAGCCATTTACGTCGGGGTCGATGGCGGTGCCGACGTCGACAAACAGTTGGTGATCGCGCACAGCCAAGTGTGCACGGCCGGCGCCGTCGACCTGGGCGGCGTCTTCGACCACCGCACCAAAGGCGGCTCCAGTCGCCACCAGAACCGGGGGGGTGACGTCGTAGAAGATGGCGGCCGCCTCGTCGTCGTCGGCAGCCACCGGGTCAAGCCCGGCGGTGGCGGTGCTGCAGTTGCCTGCGGCGTCGCAAGACAGCGCCCATGCCACATGCACACCTTCAGCGGGGTTGTCGCCGATGGGCACCTCACAGTCGACGAAGTGTGCGCAAGAAGGATTGCCTGCCGGCAGCGTCGGCGCCGTCGCTGCGAACACCACGAACGCGCCCTTGAGGTCGGCGCCAGTGCCTTTGTCGGCCTCGACGCGCGCCTGCACGAACCTGTCGTTGGTGAAGCCCTCCAACAGGGCCGAAGCGCCCTTCGCCAGCACCAGCGACACCGCCTCCGGCGGCGTGACGTCGTAGATGATGTCGGCTTCGAGCACCTCGGTGGGCGCGCTGAGGTCGTTAACGCGCATTTGCAAGTACACGGTGAACGTGCCCTCGGCACCAAAGCTCACCCGTGGCGGGCCGTCTGCAAACAGCGCCCACCCCGTGTCGTCGTCGACAAAGGGGCTGGTGTCGATGCGGTATTCGAGGTTGGCGCCGCGGTCGACGCCTGCTTGCACCTGGGCCAAGTTGGTGGCGGGCAGCGGCGTACAACTGGGGTTCAACGTGGGCTCCGGCGCACACAGTGAGAAGTCTTCGTCGATCGACCGCAGCACCTCTTGCGCCACCACCGTCTCCTCGTCGACGACGACCGCATTGCCAAACACCTCCAAGACGCTGAACCCCGTGAAGCTGGCGCGTACGGTGTAGTTGGTGCCGGCGCGGATGTTGTCGATGTGCCAAGAACCGTCCGGCAGCGTTGCTGTCGCGGCCACTGCAGCATCGTCGGCGTCGTACACCGACACCTGAATGCCAGCGTTGTTGGTCAGCGAGTCTTCATTGCCCTCGAGGACAAAACGGCCCGAGATGCTGCCCGTTGGCGCTGACAACACGATGTCGGCCAACGTCGTCACCGTCGCGCTCTGCACCACCACGGGCACGCTGACGTCGACGGAGTCGGGCGCCGACACCGTCAGCGTGTACGACCCCTGCAACACCTCCGTGAATGCCAACACGCCTTCAGGCGTGGGCGACTGCACGATGGGCGCTTGCTGCCCGGTGGCATCGGCCAACGTCGCCGTCGCCACGCTGGCGTCGCTGTTGCCGGCCACGACGACGCGTGCGTGCAGGTCGCCTGCCTTCCACCGGATGAGCTCCACAGCAGGAGCGGCCGTGCGGTTGCCGACGGCGTCCTGCACTTCCACCAGCAGGCTGATGTCGTCGCGGTGCAGCCCTTCGAAGAACAACGTCTTCGCGCCCTGGTACGGCTCGAACGTGCCGGCGCCGTCCACGGCTCCGCCATCCAAGCGCGACACCCGCCACGTCGACACGGCCTCCGTGGCGTCGTCTGCAAGAGCGACATCGACGACGAGTGCAGCCTGCGTCAACACTTCGACGTCGCTGCCGTCCACCGTCAGCTGCTGGGTTCCCGACACCCGCACCACCGGTGTTTCTGCCAGCGCCAGCGGCGTGGTGTCGACGAGGACATCGCGCACATGCACGGGTTCGAGCGACACATTGCCTGCTGCGTCCTTCGCGTACACCCGCAAGGTGTGGGTGCCTTCGTCGTCGGGCGCCAACGCAGGCGCCTGTCCGTTGAGGAGGGCAAAGCCAGCTGCGGCGTCCACGGCGTCGAAGGTGGTGGGCACGGCATCGTCGTCGAGGGTGACCGCAACGCCACGCACGGCACCGATGCCGTCGTCGAAGGTCAACGCATAGGGCAGTGAAAGGGCGACGGCGCCGTCTGCAGGGCAGCTGCTGCCGTAGCTGTTGCAGTTCAACACGAGCGTGGCCCCCGTTGCCAAGTCGGCAGAGTCGGCCGTGACGTCGTTGAACGTCGCCTGGCGCAACGCAGGAGCGGCGCGGTCGAGCACAAACGTCAATGGCGTCACCGACGAACGAGCGACGCGGCCCCCGACATCCAGCTGCAACTGGGCGTAGACGGCGCGCTCTCCGTCGTCGCCATCGACGAGCGTGACGTCGAGCAGAGCGGCGCCGCTGTAGGGCACCCAATCGACGCCTTCGAGCGACGAGGTGTCTCCCAGCCGCACCTGCACAGTGGCGTTGGCGGGCACCAGCATCGGGGCCACGGCCACCTGCACATCACGCGTGGGCACGTACGGACGTTCAGCCCCGTCGACGGGAGCAGCCGAAAAGAACGCGCCCAACACCTGCAGCGACAACGTGGTTTGCGCGGGTGCCTGTGCGGACGTTGACGCCACCACGGCCACCGACTCCGACGACGTCGGCACGTATGCCTCGCCTTCGGCCACCACGCGGTAGTCGCCGGGGGGGACATTCGCAAACGTCGTCGTCGTCGACGATGACAACGCCGCCCGGGTTTGCAGCACTTCGCCTGAGGCCTCGTCCATCAGAAACAGGGAGTAGGGTTTGCCATCTTGGGCTTCGTTGGTGGTCACCTCCACCACACCGACGAACGCGTCGTTGGGCAGCGCGGTCGGCACCAAGGTCACCACCTCGGTTTGGCCGGGCGCGATGTCGACGCCGCGCACCACGACGTCACCGACGGTGGGCGTGCCGTTCTCAGCGGCGTTGTATTCCACCGTGAAGCTGCCGAAGTCGCCATCGATGGGCACTTCGAACGCACCGTGGTGGTCGGGAAATCCCTCCAACGCAGCGAGGCCGTCAACGGGCCCCTGCAGTGCGCTGCGGGTGATGCCGGTGCGCTGAGAGTCGGCGCCTTTGACCACCACGGTGAGGGGGTTGGCGTCGTAGTCGTGCCCGTCGATGAGCACCCGTCCGATGATGCGGCCTTCGGCGGGATTCGGCGAGTTGGGCTCATACGGATTGCTCACGCCGACGATGGGGCAGGCCGTCGACAACAGGAGCGCACAGGTGCTGAGCGCAAGGCGAAGGGTGGGCGTCGGGTGCGTCATGGGGTCCTCATTTCATGCAGAGGCGGAGCGCGGTGGCAGACGTCGCCGGTGGGGGTGACGTCGACGAAGCCGGGGCAAATGAAAAAGCAAATCAGTCTACGCCGATCGCGTGGTGCACTGCAGGATCGGTCGCAGGGGTGGGTCACATCGCGCCCGACGACTTGTGTCGAGACCAGACGAGCGGTCGCAGGTAGGTCTTGCTCCGACTTCTCCGTCGAGGTAGGCAGACGCCGACACGGTCCTGTAACTCAGTTGGTAGAGTGGCTCCCTTACAAGGAGCAGGTCGGCGGTTCGAGCCCGTCCGGGACCACCACGTCGGTCGGGAAGCATCCCGGCCGTTTTCAATTGCACGACGACGACGTCGACAACGCTTCTCCTCCTGCAGACACCGCGACAAATGCCGCCATGGTCCGCACAACCTGGGCCCCCTCAGATCCAGCGCGCTCGCCCGTCGGGCATGCCTCATTGCCGTCTCGTGTCGGCCGTTTGCGTCCCTGTTTGGGGATGCGCTCTGAGACTGCATTTGCTAGCCGAACGTCATGGTCCGCGTTTCGCACCTCCTGGCCTCCACCTGGCTGAGCACCGCCGCTGTGCTCGCCGTGGGCTGCGATGACTTCGCGCCCGTCACCCGCGTCGACAACGCACGCGTGCTCGCCATCATCGCCGAGCCCCCCCAAGTGACCCCCGACATGCCCACCCAACTGCAGGTGGTGATGGCAACGCCCGAAGGCTTGGTCGCCGACGACGACATGGTCAGCCGATGGTGGCGCTGCCACCCTCGCGAAGACGCCCTGCTTGACGACGCCGCCGCCTGCGCATCGCCCAGCGATGTGCGCCATCTCGACGACGGTGCGTCGTTGTCGCTCATCGTCGACGATGCCCTCCCCGCTCTCGACGACACCACCAAGGGCGATCCGCTGCTGCCCCGTCTTCTGGGCCGGCACCTCGTGGTGCACAACCGCGCCACCAACCGCACCGGCGCAGCGCCTCGGTCGACGTCGTCGGCAAAGCGACTCATCGTCGCCCCCGATGCGCCCCTCGACGTCGTCGACAGCCGGCTGGCAGTGTACGACGTGTGGTACGACGACAACCGCCGCCTGCGCCCCAACGTCAACCCCGACCTCGTGCGCGTCGATGTGCTTCTCGACGACGAAGACGTCGAGACTGTCGGCCCCGGCGACGTGCTGCAGCTGCAACCGGTCCTCGACTTCGACACCGTCGAAACCTACGAGACACTGGCGGTTGACTTCAGCTGGATCGACATCGACGCCCCCGACGCCGTCAGCGCCCTCGACGACACGCAGCTCGCCGACGCCTTTCGCAAAGTGCAGCGGTGTGAGGTGCCCACCGTCAGTTGGTTCGTCACCCTGGGCGCACTTCAAGCGCCCATCACCCAGTTCGGCACCGTCGGCTTTCACCTCGAGGTGCGCGACAATGTGAACTGCGCAGACGAAGACCTCACCCTCGGCATCCCCGACAACCAACTGGTGCTCCCCGCCGTTGACGAGCTGCAAGCCGACATCGACGTGGTGCACCTCTTCGCGGTGCTCCGCGACGGACGCGGCGGCACCGACGTCGTGCACCGCGCCCTCCCCTTCCGCAACTGACCTTCTGTTTCGAGGCCCCCATGTCGTCATCCGCTCCCGCTCGCATTCTCGTTCTCGGCAGCGGTGGCCGTGAGCATGCCCTGGCTTGGCGTCTTCTCGTCGGTGGCGGACGCACCCCGCGCGACGACCGCGAAGTGTTTTTGTCACCAGGCAACCCGGGCGCGGCACGAGATGTCCCCTGTCTTCGCGCCGCCAAGACGCCAGCGGACGTGGTTCGCCTGGCGCAAGACGAGCGCATCGATCTCGTCGTCGTCGGCCCCGAACAACCCCTCGTCGACGGGGTGGTCGACGCACTCGAGGGGGCCGGCGTTTGCGTGTTGGGGCCAAGCCAACACTGCGCCACGCTCGAGGGCAGCAAGGCGTTCATGAAAGATGTCGCCGCCAAAGCCAACGTGCCCACCGCCGCCTACGGTGTGTTCACCGACGAGAGCGACGCCATCCAGTTTTTGCAGTCGCTCGCCGAGACCGACCCCCGCGTGGCCATCAAGGCCGACGGCTTGTGTGCCGGCAAGGGCGTCGTCCTCACCTCCTCCCTCGACGACAGCATCCGTGTAGTAAAGAGTTTCTTGGGCAGCGATGGGGATGACGCCCGCTTTGGCGACGCCAGCACCAAGGTCGTCATCGAGCAGTTTCTCGACGGCGTCGAACTGTCGGTGTTCGCACTGTGCGACGGCGACAACGCCCACCTCTTCGCCACCGCCCGCGACCACAAACGGCTGCTCGACGGCGACGAGGGCCCCAACACCGGCGGCATGGGCGCCGTGGGGCCGCTCGGCGACGCCCACGCGGTCAACGACGCTCTTCTCGATCGTGTGCGCGACGAGGTCATCACCCCGGTGCTGCGCACCCTCAAAGCCGACGGACACCCCTACCGTGGCCTGCTCTACGCCGGGCTGATGATCGACGGTGACGACGTCAATCTGCTCGAATTCAACGTGCGCTTCGGTGACCCCGAAGCTGAAGCCTTGCTGTTCGCCACCGACGTTGACCTCTTGCCGGCGTTCATGACGGTGGCGCGACACGAGTCGCTCGGCGACGACACCGGCGCATTGCGCAACTGTGCCCCCGTCGCTTGTGTGGTGCTTGCCTCTGAAGGCTATCCGACCTCGCCCCTCAAAGGCCGCTCCATTGCCTTCACCGATGACCTCGACGACGACGCCAAGGTGTTCTTCGCCGGCGTCGCCGCGCAAGACGGCGAACTCGTCACCTCCGGCGGACGTGTGCTGTGCGTCAGCGCCCGCGGCGACGACCTCCAACACGCCATCGACAAGGCCTACCGCGCCGTCGACGGCATTTCTTTCACCGGCATGCAGGTGCGCCGAGACATCGGCCACAGCCTTTTTGTCGACGAGAACGCCTGATGGACCGCCGCAAGCTCCACCCCCGCTACGTTCTTGCGCACCGCGATCGCATCGTGCCCTATCTGCGGTGGCGGTACCCCCAACTCCTGGCCCCGGCGTACGTCGGTCGACGTCACGAATGCGGGCTGTGCCACGCCAAGTTGCGCCGCTTCGCCATGTTCTTCTACAGCCCCACCCACCCGGGGCTTCCGGTGCAATGCCCCTTCTGCCAATCGCAACCGCGCACCCGCCAGCAGTGGTGGTGGATGCAACAAAGCGGCCTCTTGCAAGGCGCCCCGCGTCTGTTGCACGTCGCCCCCGAAGAATCCCTCACTCGACGTCTGCACCTCGAGTCGCAAGCGCGCATCACCAGCATCGACCTTCTCCGCGACGACGTCGACGTGCAGGCGTCGCTCACCGACCTGCCCTTCGACGACGGCAGCTACGACTTGGTGTTGTGCAGCCATGTGCTCGAGCACATCCCCGACGACCTCACCGCCATGAAAGAGATGCACCGGGTGCTCTCCTCCGACGGCGTCGCTCTCATCGCCGTCCCTCTGTCGTCGTCGCCCACCGTCGATGGGGACGACCACATGACCGACGCCGAACGCGACGCGGCCTTTGGGCAGCCCGACCACGTGCGCCTCTATGGGTTCGACATCGTCGACCGCCTGACCTCGGCCGGATTCGACGTCGAGCAAGTGCGCTTGCCCGACGCCCTCCAGCTGCCTCCCGCGTCGCTCCACCACTTCGGCCTCCACGGCGACGACACCCTCTTCGTCTGTCGTCGCGCGTAGTCTCGACCCTCGCCTTGGTGCGTTCGCAACTGCCCCTGTTCAACATCGGCATGCTCGCTATGCTCGGCGCATGGCTGTCCGATGTCTCTTGTTCGTCGTCGTGGTGTTGAGCGCGCTGTCGTCTGCCTGCGTCAACCACACCTCCATTCTCGTCCCCGACGTGCAGGTGCCTCCGGCGGCGACGACCGCCAAGCGGCCCGGGTTGTTTCTCGACATCCGACGCCTTCCCCATCCCAGCTCTGTCTCCTTCGTCGCCCCTGCTGGCAACCGGGCCACCCTCAACAACCGGCCCCGCCCCGTCGGTGCCCAACTGCGCCGCCATCTTCGCGATCTCGCTGACGCCAAGGGGTACACCGTCGTCGACGCCCCCGCGGTGGCCGACTTCGTGTTGCGTGTGGAATTCGAGGCCTTCCGCTTCGAATGGCAGCAGGAGATGCTGGCCTCGTCAGAGGGGCGCGCCAACCTCTCGGTGCGCCACGTGCTCTTCGCGTTGCGTCCGCAAACCCAATTGTGGACATGGGAGCACGAGCGCCACACGTCGTACGGCTGGTACCCCGGCAATTGTTGGGGCGGGTTCGCGTGCGCCACGGTGGTCGGGTACATCCCGTATCTCATCTGGGCCCTCGCCGTGCAGGACGTCCCCGCCGAACAAACCTCCAAGTTCGCCACGCAGCAGCTGACGGCCTACGCCAACGAACTCGGCAAGAGCCTTCCAGACGCGGCCCACGCCGTCGAACTCGGCGCGGCCTCGGGCAACCGGGTGGGCAGCGACGACGTCGACGACATCGACAGCGGCGCCCCTGCTGCATCCGACGACGACACCGGGTTTGACGACGGCATGTAGGGGGATGGGGCCTATGGCATCAACGTTCGGTGCGCGTTCATGTCGGTGCTGAAGAACGTGCTTCCGAAGCACCACAAGTCGCCGTCGACGCTCACGCCGCAGCTCACGCCATCCTCAGAGGTCACGTCGACGAATCCCAGCCCCTCCGGCGGCTGAGGCAGCACGAAGACGGAGTCGGCCCAACACGAGGTCGCCCCGTCGTCGGCACGCGCGCAGACATGGTAGGCGCCCACGCTGACGTCGCTCCACACCCCTGGCGGCGGGGGCACGGCTGCCGTCGCGTCGTTGCCCCAGCAGGTGACGCTGCCGTCGACGTGGATGCCGCACGCGAGGTCGCCCTCGGTGCCAACGTCGACGGCGACAAAATCGGTGGCTGCCGGCACATTGCCGACGACGCCTCCGTCGGTTGCGCCCCAACACACGAGACTCCCAGAGGCCCCGCTTTGGCGCGCGCAGGCGACTTCGCCCCGCGCCGACACCCGCAGCTGTGCAAACGTCCCCGCCGGCACGCCGCTCACCACGCCGTCATCGTCGCGTCCCCAACACACCACCGTGTCGTCGTCATGTCGGGCGCACGAGACATAGCGGCCCACGGCGACCTCGACGAACACGCCCGCAGGCACGGCACTGACCTCGCCATCGCCGTCGAACGATCCGGCGCAGGTGATGCTCCCGTCGACGAGGAGCCCGCACGCGTGTTGGTGGCCGACGCTGAACACGGCGCCTGGCGCCGCCGCTTGCAGGAGCGACATGCGCGCCGTGCGCAAGCCATCATTGCCGTAGCAAACGGCATTGCCGTCGACGTCACGTGCACAAACCGCGTTGCCGATGAGCCCCATGGTCGACGCAAACGTCGCCGGTGTCGGCACCGGGGCGCCGCTCGCCTGCAGCTCGCTGTCGGACCCCCAGCACGTGGCACGTCCGTCGACGCTGAGGGCACAGGCGCTCAATGTTCCGACGTCGACGGTGGCGAAGTGCGTGCCGGCAGGCACATTGTCGACAACTTGCGACGCCGCGCCCCAGCAGCGCAACGCGCCTGACGTCGTCACCCCGCAGGTGGCGTTGTGTTCGGCGTCGATGGTCGAGAACGTGTCTGCTGGAGTGGACGTCGTTTGGCTGGCGGCGCCCCAACAGCTGACCTCGCCCGTCGACGCGCGGCCACAGTTGTGGTTCCACCCGCTCACCACTTGCACAAATGCCGTCGCTGGCGTCGTCGTCACCTTGCCATCGGTGTCGTCGCCCCAGCACACCGCCGTCGAGGTGTCCGACGTCAGCGCACAAGCGTGGCGCAACCCAACGTCGACGTCGGCAAAGAGAGGGCCTGCCGGCACGTCGCTGACGGCGCCGTCGCCGTTGTCGCCGTGGCACTCCACCGCACCGTCGACGCGCACCGCGCAGCTGTGGGTCTCGCCCGCGCGCACCACGGCATAGCCGGCGTCGGCGGCGTAGCCATCTTCATGGTCGGACAACTCGCCCCAGCACCGCACCGCGCCGTCGTCGCCGACGCCGCAGGTGTAGAACGACCCCGCGCTGACCTGTTGCAGCACGTCCTCGTCGTCGACGCCAGAGGCCGCCCCCCAGTTGTCGAGCCCCCAACACCACCAGGTGCGGTCTTCCCGCTGCGCACAGGCGTGGCGGTACCCGACGGTGACGTCGAACAAGAACGGGGTCAACGGCCCGGCGTCCACCCCGGCATCTTCGACGCCCGCATCCACAACCCCGCCGTCGACGAGAACACCACCGTCGACGACAATGCCGCCATCATGGTTGCCACCATCCAACAGGCCCCCATCGGTGGGCCCAGCGTCGAAATCACCACCGTCGGTCGGGCCCGCGTCGGTCTCCCCCGCATCATCGCGCCCAGCGTCGGCGGCCGGCCCTGCGTCGAGGGTGCCACCGTCGACAACACCCCCGTCGATGCCGCCGTCTGCAATGCCCCCGTCGTCACGACCGCCGTCGACGACACCTCCGTCGATGGGTGGAGACACACTGTCGTTCTGCTGCGTCACCCAAAACGAGCACCCGCCTGACGTCAACGTGATGGTGACCAGCAACAACCAACGAGCCATGGCTTCCTCCGCATCGGCGTTGGAGCATCGCAACTGCGACGCAGGGGTCAAATGGCAAACGCCGCCACCCAGGGGCAGCGGCGGTGGGGGCACTTAGGGCTCGTCGACGAAAGGTGATTTCGCCGAGCGCTTGACCACATCCCCAAAACCCGCGAACCATTTCTCATCGACGAACGAGCGTCAGACGGGCATTCCTATGGATGTTCATCGTTGCCTCCTGATGATTTTGGTTTGGTGTTGGAACCTCCAAAATTCACCAGTTGGCCTCGGTGGACAACTTGTTTTCAGGGCGGTTGTGAGAGGCGAACAACGTCCGCGAACTTCACATCTAGTCGACGTCCCAGACATCGCCGGCTTCGAAGATGGCCTGAAGGTCTTTCTTGGTTTTCGACGTCAACGATTTGGTGGTGTCGACGAGCTCCGCGTCGTACGCAGGCGACTCGATGGCTTTGAACACACCGACAGGCACAGGGAACTCCGGCAGCGTCATGTGCGCCAACATCCACGCGTGGCTGCCCGTTTCGTCTTTCTCGTCGTGCACGACCACTTGCTCTTTGAGCGACGGGTCTTTCTCGAGGTCGAGAATGATGGGCCGACGGGTGTTGGCGTCGAAGCCGATGCCTTTGTTGCCGTTGTCAAAGAGCATGGGCTCGCCGTGCTGCAACTCGATGGTGTTTTGCGCGCGGGTCTTCTTGTTGCTCGCCGCTTCGTGCGCGCCGTCGTTGAACACCACGCAGTTCTGCAGGATTTCGATGTAGCAAGCCCCTTGGTGGGCGTGTGCGCGACGAAAGACGTCCATCATGTGCTTGGGGTTGACGTCGACGGTGCGGGCAAAAAACGCGCTGCCCGAGCCCAAAGCGAAGGCCGCGGGGTTCACGGGCTCGTCGATGGAGCCGAAGGGCGACGACTTGGTGATCTTGCCCTTCTCTGACGCTGGCGAGTACTGCCCTTTGGTGAGGCCGTAGATCTCGTTGTTGAACAACATGATCTTGATGTTCACGTTGCGGCGGATGGCGTGCAGGGTGTGGTTGCCCCCGATGGACAAGCTGTCGCCGTCGCCAGAGATGACCCACACCTCGAGCTCAGGACGCATGACCTTGAGGCCCGTGGCGACGGCGGGCGCCCGGCCGTGCACTGTGTGCATGCCGTAGGTCTCCATGTAGTAGGGGAAGCGCGCCGCGCAGCCGATGCCGGAGACCATGACGAGGTTCTCGCGCGGCACTTTCAGCTCGGGCAAGAAGCGTTGCAAGGTGGCGAGGATGGCGTAGTCGCCGCAGCCAGGACACCACCGCACCTCAGAGGCAGAGGCGAAGTCTTTTTTGGTGAGGGGCTTTTCGGCGTCGAAGGTGGTGATGGGGAAGTCGAGCATGAGGGGCTCCGAAGCAAGCAATGGGTCGAGAAGGGGTCGTCGTCGAGGCCGGGGTCAGCCGACGTATTTCTGGGCGAGGTCGACGATCTCCTGCACCAGCAGGGGCTTGCCTTCGACTTTGGTGTACGACTGGATGTCGACGAGGGAGTGGGCGCGCAGCACCTGCGTCAGCTGCCCGTTGTTCAGCTCACAGCACACGTGGTGTTTGTAGCGCTTGAGCACGTCGATGGTGTCTTTGGGAAGAGGGTTGATCCACCGCAGGTGCAGGTGCGCCACCTTCATGCCTTGTTCACGGGCGCGCAGCACCCCCACCTTCATGGAGCCGTAGGTGCCGCCCCAGCTGATCATCAAGAGGTCGGCGTCTTCGTCGCCCTCGACGGTGGTGGCGGGGAAGTCGTTGGCGATGCCTTCGGTCTTCAGCCGCCGGTTGTCGGTCATGTCTTGGTGGTTTTGCGGGTCGTACGACACGTCGCCGGTGAGGGCGTCTTTTTCGAGTCCGCCGACGCGGTGTTGCATGCCAGGCGTGCCGGGCACCACCCACTGCCGGGCGAGGGTCTCCTCGTCACGGCGGTAGGGCATGTAGTCGTTGGGGTCGGTGCCGAACTTCACGTCGATGGCCGGCAAGGCGCTGGCGTCGGGGATTTTCCATGGTTCAGCGCCGTTGGCCACGTAGCCGTCGGTGAGCAGGATGACCGGCGTCATGTATTTCACCGCGACGCGGCACGCCTCGAAGGCGGCGTGAAAACAGTCGCCCGGCGACGCGGCCGCCAGCACCGGCAAGGAGCTGTCGCCGTTGCGGCCATACAACGCCTGCAAGAGGTCGCTTTGCTCGGTCTTGGTGGGCAAGCCCGTCGACGGTCCGCCGCGTTGCACGTTGAGCACCACCATCGGCAGCTCCATCATGGCACCGAGGCCAAGGGCTTCGCCTTTGAGGGCGAGGCCGGGGCCCGAGGTGCCGGTGATGGCCAACGACCCCCCGTAGGCGGCGCCGACGGTGGCGGCCATGGCGGCGATTTCGTCTTCGGCCTGAAAGGTGGTGACGCCGAAGTCTTTGTGTTTGGCGAGGCCGTGCAGCACATCCGAGGCGGGGGTGATGGGGTAGCTGCCGTAGAACAAAGGCAGACCACTTTGTTGGGCCGCAGCGACGAAGCCGAGCACGGTGGCCTGGTTGCCCATGATGTTGCGGTAGCGGCCGGGCGCCATCTTCACCGGCGCCACTTCGTAGGTCTCGCCGATGAGTTCGGTGGTGATGCCGAAGTTGTAGCCGGCGTTGAACGCCTTGATGTTGGCGTCGGCGATGGCGGGCTTTTTCGCGAACTTCTGGCGAATCCACTCCTCTTGGCGGGCCTTGTCGCGGTTGTACATCCAGTACATCAGGCCGAGGGCGTAGAAGTTTTTGCAGCGGCCCATCTCTTTGGTGCTGAGGCCGGAGTCTTTGAGGGCACGCTCGACCTGGGCGGTCATGTCGATGGGCACCACGCGGTAGTCGTCGAGGCTGTCGTCGTCGAGCGGGTTCTCTTCGTACTTCACCTTCTTCAAGTTGTTGGCGGTGAAGGCCGAGGAGTTGGCGATGACCACGCCGCCTTTGCGCAAGTCGGCGATGTTTTTCTTCAGCGCCGCCGGGTTCATGGCGACGAGGACGTCGGGGGTGTCGCCCGGCGTGTAGATGGCTTCAGACGCGAAGTGCAGCTGAAAGCCGGAGACGCCGCCGATGGTGCCAGCCGGCGCGCGAATCTCAGCTGGGAAGTCGGGGAAGGTGGAGATGTCGTTGCCGGCCAACGCCGCGGCACGGGTGAACTCGGTGCCCGTCAGCTGCATGCCGTCGCCGGAGTCGCCCGCGAAGCGAATCACGACGCGGTTCTCGGTGCTCACGCTTTTTTCAGCAGTGTCTTTTGCAATCGTCACAGACTCAGTCATCTCTGCCTCTGGCCCTGGCACCCATGTGCGCAGAGCGATGTCACAGGCGCACACCAGGTGCGCCCGTCGGGGCGAACCGTAGACACCGCGGGATGATCACGCAACAAGGCACTTGCCTTGTGAGGGCTGCACCTGTGACGTGCATCCGGAGTCGTCTATGGCCCGCCGTGTCGTCGTCGCTTTCGACGCATTCAAAGAATCCTTGAACGCCCACGACGCGGCGGCGGCCTTCGGCCGTGGGTGGCGCAAAGCCGCTGCCGACGACGTCCTCGTGGCCTGCCCCCTGTCGGATGGCGGCGAAGGGTTCGTCGACGCCCTCGCCTCCGCCCGGCGCCCAGCCGTCACGGTCACGGGGCCGTACGGCGCGCCCGTCGACGTGGAGGTCGGTCGGCGAGACCAACTGTCGGTCGTTGCGCTGGCACAGACGTCAGGGTTGGAGGTGTGCACCAGGCGAGATCCATGCGTCGCCTCCACCTTTGGATTCGGTGAAGTGCTGGCCGGCCTGCATGGCGACGTCCTCGTCGGGCTCGGGGGCAGCGCCACCGTCGACGGCGGACTCGGCATGATGCGCGCCTGGGGCGGCGTCTTCGTCGACGACGACGGCAAGCACATCGAACACGCCGGTGACCTCGTGCGGCTGGCCCACGCCCAACTGCCAACGCTGCCGTGCCCCATCACCGTCGCCGTCGACGTGCAACAACCGCTGCCGGGCTGCGCCCGGGTCTTCGGCCCGCAAAAAGGCGCCAGCGACGATGACGTCGAGCGCCTCGAAGCCGGGCTCGCCCGCCTCGCCGACGTCATCGACCCCGATGGCCTTCATCGACGACAGCCGGGCAGCGGCGCCGCCGGCGGCGTCGGCTTTGCCCTCAGCGTGTTGGGCGCTCAGTTGCGGCCAGGTGTTGATGTTGTGCTCGACGCTGTCGACTTTGATGGGCGGTTGTCAGACGCCGACCTCGTCGTCACCGGTGAAGGACGCCTCGACGCCCAAAGCGCCCTCGGCAAAGTCGTCGCTGGCGTCGCCCGTCGCTGTCGCCACGCGCAAACGCCTTGCGTCGCGGTGGTCGGAGCCTTGCTCGACGGGTGGGAGACGTTGCTCGACGACGGACTGACCGCTGCCTTCTCATTGGCCCCTGGACCGCGCTCCCTGCAGGACGCGTTGACATCGACGGCAGGCGACCTCGAACGCCAAGGCGAACAGCTCGCACGTCTGCTCCGCTGACATCGTCAACGTCGCCCGTGACTGGCCTCGAAAGCTCGCTTCGCGAGTCGAGTTGCGACGAATGCGAGCATTCGTCGTCGAGTGCGTTCTTGGGTTTGGGGATGCGCTCTAGTCTCAGCTTCGCTGAGCCTGGCGACCATTTCGTTGAAATGGTCGTACGAGCACCCCAACTCGGGTTGGGGATGCGCTCTAGTCTCAGCTTCGCTGAGCCTGGCGACCATTTCGTTGAAATGGTCGTACGAGCACCCCAACTTGGGTTTGGGGATGCGCTCTAGTCTCAGCTTCGCTGAGCCTGGCGACCATTTCGTTGAAATGGTCGTACGAGCACCCCAACTCGGGTTTGGGGATGCGCTCTAAGCTGCGAGCTCAACGTTGGGCCCCAGCTCGTCGACATCGACGGCCGACGGGGTGGCCATCGACGACGACAACGTCTCGCGCATGCGCAATGCAGCCACCGTGCCCGACGCAAAGGTCAGCGCGGCGATGGTCCACGTCGCGGCCGTCAGCCCGAAGCGGTCGGCGACCACACCCGCGAGCAGCGCGCCGACGGCGTACCCCATGTCGCGCCACAGCCGATAGACGCCCACCGACGACGCGCGCCAACTCGGATGGGCCACATCGGAGATGGCGGCCAACAGGGTCGGGTACACCATGGCGGTGCCCAGGCCGAGGAGCACGGCACCGAGGGCGAAGACGGCGAAGGTGTCGCCGAGGGCGATGACGCCGATGCCTGCGGCTTGGGTCCACATGCCGCCGACGATGAACGCTTTGCGGCCGACGCGGTCGGACAGGGCCCCGGTGACGAGCTGCCCCAAGCCCCATACGGCCGGATACAGCGCCGCCAGCAGACCCACCTCCCGCAAGCTCATGCCGGCGGCGACAAAGACGAGCGGGAACAGCCCCCAGGCCATGCCGTCGTTGAGGTTGTTGACCATGCCCGCTTGGCTCACCGACGAGAGGTCTTTGTCGGTGAAGCTGGTGCGCTTGAAGATCGCCGACGCCGACAACGACGACGGCGTCGCCGCGGCGACAGAAGTGGCCTGGAGTTCTTGCGCCACATGCTGTTGGGTTTCGCGCACCCACAGCACCGACAAGGTGGTGCCGACGACGACGAAACCGACCCCCAACCAGAAGGGATGCGGACGCAATCCAACTTCAGCGGCGACAAATCCCGTGGCCCAGGCCGACAAGGCGACGGCGAAATAGCCGGCGAATTCGTTGAGCCCCATGGCCAGCCCTCGACGCTGCGGGCCGGCGAGGTCGATCTTCATGATCACCGTCGTCGACCAGGTGAGCCCCTGGCTGATGCCGAGCAAGACGTTGGCAAACAGCACCCAACTCCAGGTGGGCGCCCACATCAACAAGAAGGGCACAGGCGTGGCCACCAGCCAGCCGGCGACGAGGACGGGCTTTCTGCCAAAGCGGTCGGAGAAGCGTCCGGCCACGTAGTTGGTGAGGGCTTTGGTGACGCCGAAGACGGCGATGAAGGAGAGGATCGCGGTCTTGGCCACCAGCTGGAATTCGCCTTCGGCCAAGGCCGGCAAAATGCTGCGCTCCATGCCCACCATGGCGCCGACGAAGGCGTTGACGACGACGAGGAGCGCGAATTGCGGCAGGTTTTGGCGCAGCCCAAGTTGGGGCGTGGAGTCGGTCATGTCGGATGGATGCTGGGGAACGTGAATGGATTCACATATTCTAGCGAATACTTGAATATTTTCTCAAGATGGCAGGGTCCATTCCCAACATTGACTGCCGTACGCGGGACTTGAGTGTGGGATGCCAGAGGTGAGCTGTGGGCGGTGGATGCGAGGCGGCACACTCATAAACGACTGTTTGGAAATGAGGTTTTCCTTGATGGGGGTGTCGCAGTGCATATGCTGAAGGGCGACTGAGGGCTGCTGCAGGGCTGGACGTCGTTCGCAGATTCGGCAAGATTTTCATCTTACGCCGAACGGCGGTTTCTGTGTGGTGGTGGCGGGGAGGTCATTTTTGGGGGGACGTGGAGGTCCCCACTCTGGGGGACAGAAAGTCGCCCCCCGCTTCGACGATCACAGAACCATCAAACCAACTCTGCGGCACAGGCGTCCACATCCGCACCATCCGCACGCAACAAGTCGCGCATCCACACGCCCAACGCCAGCAACGCACAGGCGCCGGCTGCTGCGAAAATGGCGGGATACACGGCATCGGCGGCCCATCCCATTTTCTTCACGCCGACGACGCTGAGCATGCCACCCAAGGCGGTGCCCACCATCATGCCCAGGCTGCCGCCCGCGTTCAGCAAACCCATCGACGTCGAGCGCATCGACGCATCCACCAGCGTCGAGGCGAAGCACAAACAAGGCGCATACATCGCGGCCGACGCGATGCCCGTGGCGAACAACAGCACCGGCAATGTCGACGTGGGCACCACCCCCAGCAGCACAAAGCAGATGCCGTAGGCCAGGGCTCCAGAGGCCACCAAGGTCGACCGTTTCACGGTCTCTGCCAACCGGCCGAACGGATAGGTGGCGACGGCAAACGGCAGCAAAAACCAGGAGTACAACTTGCCCGTCCCGACGTCGCTCAGGCCCAACGCTCGATGCGCATACAGCGAGAACGTCACCACAAAACAGCCGACGCAGAACCGCTCGATGGTCACGAACGCGATGGGCACCTTCAACAGCGGGGCCCGTTGCAGCAGCACCTTGAAACCGACGCGTGGCGCCCGCTCGACGACGGGAAGGCGCACCGCCCACATGCTGACGGCGATGGCCAAAGGCAACAGCGCCCCCCATCGCAGGGGTGCTGTGGGCGACACCGACAACAACAACGTGCCCAACGGTGCGCCTGCCGCCACAGCCGCCATCAGCGCGGCACCCGCGAGCCCCATGGCTTTGCCGCGGCCTGAGACGAATCCCATCAGCAAGCTTAAGCCCCCGACGTTGGCGGCGCCCTGCAAGGCACGCAACGACAGCATGCTCCACGCAGGCATGGGCAGCGAACAGGCGAACAACAAGGCTCCGTCGACGAGGGCGAGCAACATCACCAGGCGTTGGCGCTGTCCGCGGCGGTCGGCCCACAGCGCCAACAATGGCGCCCCCACAATGGCCCCCAGCATGTTGACGCTCATGAAGGCATGCAGCGCGCCTTCGTTGCCAGGGTGCATGTGGTGCACGAACGGCCGGGCCGCAGGGATGAGCATCGTCGACGACACCATCGACACGAACACCAACGCGCTCAGCACCCAAATGCTGGGCTCGACGTCGCGCTCGATGAGCGGCACCCGTGCCGGGCAACTGGGCGCACTTGCGGTGGGCGAGAGGTCGGCGGGCTGGGCGCGCATGGATTCCCCCAGGTGGGTCGTGCACAGGCACAACGCACATCGATGGCGTCGTTCACCCTCCTCCCATCGGCGGACGCCCACGGATGTGAAGGCGATGGGGCCAGATCAGCCCCGAGAAGAACGCCGTCTTTTCAGCGCATTACCTGCAGGTCGGGTGGGTGGACCTCCGTCACACCGAACGCCGGATGTCCCGAAAGCGATACCTGATGGGAGACTTGGATGTCTGATGTGTTCTCGATGAGGTTCCCGTGCTGCAGCTGCCGACCGCCTTTCGCTCGCTTGCCCTGGTGGGGGCTGCCATGGTGTTGGGGGCGTCTGCCCCTGGGTGTCGTCCTGAACCGCCCCCCAACCCTGGCCCCGTCACTCCCCCTGAGCCGGTCACAGACGCAGGCGTGGTGGCCGACGAGCCCACACTCGAACCCGACGTCGTCATCGTCCCCGACGAAGAGTGCGTCGTCGAGCTTGCCGACGACGAGGCCCCCGTCGAGTGCGCCATCGCCCTCTCGCCCGAGCAGTGGTGCGACACGGTGTTCGGCCCCGAGGGAGACCGCGACGCTGCCGACGCCAACTTCGTCGCCATCGCGCAATGCGGCCAGTGCGACGCGTCGTACTTTCACCAACCCGACGGCGTCTTCTGCTTTGGCGAAGAGCCGGGGCCTGACCCGGTGCCGCCCATCCCGCCGCCCACCAGCACGTGCTACGCGTGCCACGCGCCGACGGGCTACGACGGGCAACACGCCGTCGAAGACCCCCACCCCTGGGTCGACATCACTTGCGTGAACTGCCACGGCGGCACGTCGACGGCGTCCAATCCGGTCTACGCCCACGTGTGTGCGCCTCCTGAAGTGGGCAACCGGCAGCAACAGGTGTTTGACTTTCGCGCGTTCTTCTTGCGGTTCTCGACGGCGGGCGTGCAGTACCTCGACAACTACGAATGCCTGCAACAAAACGGCGAGTACGTCGAGACGAGCGCCACCGATTGGTTGGCGTTCATCAACCCCGGCGACACCCGCGCTGGCGCCGAGGGCAAAGGCTGTGCCGCGTGCCACGCCGACATCAACACCAACGTGCTGCGCTCGGTGATGGGGCAAGCCACCGGCCTCAACGCCGGCAGCCGTCATGGCGCCGGCACCACCAAAGTGTTTGCAGAGCGCGGCAACCTCGACGCTGAGTACGGCGCCATCACCATCACCAACCCTGCCGCCAGCGGCGCGGTCGGCGAAGTGCCCTCGTTGTCGCGGGCCCCCGTCGTCACCGGCTCCTCGTTTTGGCAGAACCAAGCGTACAACGCCGACCAAGTCGACAACTCCTACAACCTCGTCGACACCAACGCCGAAGACTTCCCCAACGGCCTCAACAACCAGATTGCCGAAGAGCTGTTTCAAGAGGTGCTCAACCAGGCGTGCACCGGCTGCCATCTGCAAACGGCGTACAACAACAACCGCGCAGGCGACTACCGCTCGACGGGATGCTCCGCCTGCCATTACCAAACCGGGGTGTTGGCCCGCACCAACTCCCAAGACCCCAACCTCAACCGCTACGAGCCCATCGACCCCAACAACCTCACGCCCGGCGAGCTCACCCACAACACCGACCACCGGGTGCGCAACCGCGCACGGGTGCCGACGCCCGAACTGCCGGTCGCCGTGTTGGGCATCGGCGACACCAATTGCATCGTGTGCCACGAGGGCTCCAACCGCACCGTGCACCAGTTTCACGGCCGCCGCCTCGACCAGGGCACCCACCTCTTGGGCAACGACGACTTCAACCAGGTCGACCAGCTCGGTGACCTCGTCAACAACGCGTTCTTCCCGTCGAACAACACCGTGCTCTTCACCAACGCCACCGAGCTCTACGGCGAGAACCAGACGTTCAACAACCGCTTCTTGACGCAGTGGATCAAGACCGAAATCTGGCAAGCCGACGTCACCAACCTCCTCGGCGGCGTTGGGCAAGACGAGACCCCCGAAGACGTGCACCACGAGGCAGGCATGGGCTGCATCGACTGCCACGGCACCGGCGCCACCCATGGCCGCGGCAAGATTCTGTCGCGCATGAAGATCGCCACCCACGAAAACGACGTGCTCTGCGAGACGTGCCACGGCACCATCGACGACTACGCCCAGAACAACGGCACGCAGATTCTCGACCAGGGCGACCAGCCGTTGACCCACACCATCGTCAACAACGCCGTCACCGGCGAGTTCTGGTTGGCGTCAAAGCTCAACGGCAGCTTGCACTACATCCCGCAGGTCAAAGACGTCGTGAACGCCAACAACGCCGGAGGCGGTGGCAAGCAATACCCCGCCGCATCGCCACGTGCCGGCCAGCCGGTGTTCAACCTCGTCGCCTCCTACGCCATGGGCCGCTACCAAAGCAGCGGCGGCAACCTCGAAGACGGCTTCGGCCCGGTGCAAGGCAACAACGCCAACATTCAAATGCAAGACAACTTCAGCCACGGCGATGGATACGCCTTCGCCCAACGGCAAGACGGCGAAAACGGCCAAGGCCTCGAGTGCTACACCTGCCACAGCGCTTGGCAGAACAACTGCGTGGGCTGTCACCTCGAGCCGTTTTACGACGACAACCCCAACAACTACTTCTTCTCGCAAGTCACCGGCGAACGCATCTACTTCAACGTCAACGCGTTCTTCGTCTACCAAAACCCCATCGACTTCATGATGGGCATCAACGACCGCGGCAAGATTTCGCCCTTCCAAGGGCTGCACCGTTGGATGAACTACACCGACCTCAACGCCGACACCTCCAACCGCTACAGCTACAGCGATCGCCATGGCCTCGGAAACGACCCCGCCCTGCGCAACCCCAACCGCAACACGCTCCCCGCGCTGCAGAACCAGCCGTTCACGCCGCACAGCATCCGCGGCCGCTACACGCAAAGCGCCGTGGGCATGCGCGGCTGCCTCGATTGCCACGTCGGCAACGCCGACAGCCTGTTGCTCACCGACCAAGTGGGCGACGAATACGCGTTGCACGACTTCATCGCCAACGAAGAGGATTACGCCAACGCCATCGTCTACAACGTCAACATGGCCTACGGCCGCGAGAACACCGGCCTCTACCAGTTCGACGCCAACGGCGAGCCGGTGAACATCACCAACAACGCGCCCGCCTTCGACGTCATGCGCATCGTCGAAGACGACGGCACCACCAACAGCTCGTCGAACCATGGGCTGCTCGACCCCTTCAACATCAACGGCGAATACCTGCAGCTGCAAGACACGAACACGGCACGGGTGACGCGGCCGCTGACGGGCACGGTGCTGTCGAGGCTGCAAACGTTGAACAACATCGATGGCGGCTTGGGCAACGTTTACTACTACAACGGCAACCCAGGCGTGGACCCCACCGACGTCGACAACGGCGGGCAAGCGCCGTACTTCTTGAACGACTACGCGTACATCACGCAATGACCGCCGCTGTGGTTGGCAGCGCCCCGTCGACGTCGTCGGCGGGGCGTTTTGTGTTGTGGACGAAGCATGTTGAGGTCAACGCCACTGCGTGCGCAGGTGGTCGACAAACGCCTTCACCGTTGGCGAGAGGTGCAACGCGGTCGGGTACACCGCATGCAACGGCGCCGTCGGCGACGACCACCGTGGCAACAGCCGCACCAACTGCCCGTCGTCGAGCAAGCGCCGGCACCGAAAGTCGGGCAACACCCCCACCCCCATGCCGGCGACGAGCGCGGCGTCGAGGACGTCGAAATCGTTGGCGGCGAGCTGGGCGTTGACGTGCACCTCGACGCCATCGGCGTCGGCGTTGTTGCCGTCGTCGTCGCGCAACAACCGCCACCTTGCTCCGTCCGGCCGGGCGTTGAACACCACGGCCGGCAGTTGCGACAACGCCTTTGGCGATCGCGGACGTCCATGCCGCTTCACAAAGGCTGGGCTGGCGACGACAAACGACTGCAGCCGGCGCAACCGACGGGCGATGAGGGTGGAGTCGGCCAACGCGCCGATGCGCAAGGCGACGTCGAATCCCTCGTCGATGACGTCGACAACGCGGTCGGTGCACGTCAGTTCCACCGTCACCTCTGGGTGGTTGTGCATGAAGCCCACCAGGGCCTCGCTGAGGTGCCCGAAGTTGAGCGGCGCACTCACCCGCAGTCGCCCCCGCGGCTCGCTGGTGAGATGCAAGGCCGCCCGTTCGGCCTCTTCGGCCGCCGCCACCGCCGGAGCCGCGTGGGCGAAATACGCTTCGCCTGCGTCGGTGAGCCGCAACTTGCGGGTGGTGCGGTGCAGCAAGCGGGCGTCGAGGCGGTCTTCGAGGTCGGCCACCTTTCGGCTCACCGTCGACTTGGGCATGTGCAACACGCGGGACGCGCCGACGAAGCTGCCCTCTTGCACCACCTTCACGAACACCAGCATGTCATTGAGGTCCATGCCGTATTGTACACCTCACGGGACAATCCTTCCCGTTTTTCCTCCTAGTTCCACCTCTGGGTCGTCCGTAGGGTGTTCACAGCTCAACAACGAGCCCACAGCACAAGGAGCTGCCATGACCGCCCCCACCTGGACCCTCGACCCCACCCACTCCTCCATCTCGTTTGCCGTGCGCCACATGGTGTTCGCCAAAGTGCGCGGCCGCTTCTCGACGTTTGCAGGCACCATCGCGCCCGACGCCAGCGACCTTGAACACGCCACCATCCAGGCGACCATCGACACCACCAGCATCGACACGGGCGTATCGGACCGCGACGCCCATTTGCGCTCGGCCGACTTTTTCGACGTCGAGCAGTTCCCCCACATGCGATTCGAGAGCACCCGCATCGTCGACAACGGCAGTGGCCGCTTCACCATCCACGGCGCGCTCACCATCAAAGACGTCACCCATGACGTGGCGCTCGACGCCACCTTCGGCGGACAAGCGCAAGACCCCTGGGGCAACACCCGGGTGGCTTTCTCGGCGACCACGTCCATCGACCGTCGTGATTTTGGCCTGACCTGGAATCAGGTGCTCGAAGCCGGCGGCGTGCTTGTCGGTGAGCGCATCGACATTGAGCTCGACGTGCAGGCCGTGCAAGCTGCAGCCTCCGATGCCGACTCCGACGCTGCTGCTGCCGTCGCCTGAGCCCTACATGTCCACCCGCCGCGATCTCCTCCGTCATGCTTTGGCCGGCGCCACCTCGACGTTGCTGTCAGGGTGCGCGCCGCCGTCGCCGACGCCTCCTTCCTCCCCGACGCCGTTGCAGAGTGCCCCTATGACCTCGACCTCGACTTCGACCTCGACGGGCAAGATGCCCGTGCTCTTTGCCGGACACGGCTCGCCCATGAACGCCCTCGACGCTGAGAGCCCCTTCAGCCAGACGTTCACGACGTTGGGGCAGCAGTTGCCGACGCCGAAGGCGCTGTTGGTGGTGTCGGCGCACTGGTTTGTGAATGGCACGTGGCTCACCGCAGAGGCAACGCCGAAGACCTTGCACGACTTCGGAGGCTTTCCGCGCGCGTTGTACGAGATGCAGTATCCCGCGCCTGGCGCCCCCGACCTCGCGCGCCAGGTGCAGCGGATGCTGTCGGCGTCGACGACGGATGCATCGCGAACCGTGGGGTTGTCGACGGAGTGGGGCCTCGACCACGGCACGTGGACGGTGTTGAAGTGGATGGTGCCCAACGCCGACGTGCCAGTGGTGCAACTGAGCCTCGACCGACGGCTGTCGGCGGCGCAGCACGTGGCCCTGGCGACGTCGCTGCGCGACCTGCGGCATCAGGGCGTCGTCGTCGTCGGCAGTGGCAACGTCACCCACAATTTGCGCGACGCCATCACCCGCATGCGCTCGGGCGCAGCCGAGACGCCGGCGTGGGCGCAACGCTTTGACGACGACGTCAAACGGGCCACGGTGCAGCACGACCTCCCCGCGCTGCAGCGGATGCTCGACGGCGACGACGGACGCCAGGCGCACCCGTCGCCCGACCATTGGTGGCCGTACCTCTACGCGGCAGCCCTCACCGACGCCGACGACGACGTGTCGTTCTCCTCAGAAGTCTTCGACGCGGGCTCACTGTCGATGCGCAACACCAGGTGGGGATAGGCCGACGTCTCGTTTGTCGTCGACGACGGGCTGGGGGGCGCTAGCAAGCGCCCCCTTTCTTGTGCAGCTCGTCGTCGAGAAGGGCGACCAACGCAGCGCACTTGACGGGGTCATTGGCGTCCGGGTGCGGCGGCGCGAACCGCCCGTTGTCGTTGTCGTAGTACCGGCCCGTGGCGTCGGCAAACCGCTCTGACAGCGCAGCGTCGACGAGAACACCGGCGCCGATGCCAACGTCGCCCCCCGCAACCCCAAATGCGCGTTGCACCATCTTTGTGCCGAGCATCGATCCCGGATTGACGGCGACGACGACGGGGGCGTCCGCGCCCCAAGTGCGGCTGAGGTGATGGGCCCACGCCGTCAACGCCAGCTTGCTTTGGGCATAGGCCGCGTGGTCGCCCAGGGCGCGCTGACCTCGAAGCGCGTCGATGTCCACGGGCGCTTGCGCCGCCGACGACAGTGCCACGACCCGCCCGTCGTTCGGCAGCAACGAGCGCCAGCGCAACGTCAGCCAATAGGGTGCGATGGTGTTGACCGCGAACCGCAGATCCCAGCCGGATTCGGTCTTGGCCGCCGCGGGGGATGGTGCGTTGTAGACCCCTGCGTTGTGAATGACGACGTCGAGCCGGGTGTGTTGTGCGCGGACCTCGTCGGCGATTCGCTCGACGTCAGACCACACCGCAAGGTCAGCGACGTGGCCACCGCCGTCGGCGTCGGCGTGGAGGGGGGCGATGGCATCGCGCACCTGCTGCACCTTGGTGGGGTTGCGGCCGTGCACCACGACGCGGTGCCCTTTTTGGGCCAGGCGCAAGGCGGTGGCGCGTCCGATGCCGTCGGTGGCGCCGGTGATGAGAAGGGTCTTCATGGGGTGTCCTGTCGACGGCGCTCGCCGTCTGTGCGGGGAAGGGAAGGAGACGCGGCCCTAGGCCGAAGGGAAATGCGGCAGGACCTCTCGCGCCAGCGTCTCGAGGGTGTCCTCGACGTCGGCGCGGTTGAAACGCAGGTTGAGGGCCACATGGTGCACGCCGATGTCTTGCAGCGCGCGGAGGTGGGCGATGAGGTCGGCCACGCCGAGGCGAAAGCCAAGATGGAGGGGACGAGGGCGACGGCACGTGTCGTCGAGGTCGACGTACAAAGGTTGCATCACAGGCTGCGGAGGACGGCCCGCGTCGTGCACCCGGCGGCGCCAGCCGTCGAGGATGCTGTTTTGCGTGGCGAGGTCGCGGGGGTAGATCATCCAGCCGTCGCCGTGCGCAGCGATCCACTCCGGCGACTGCTGGCTGCCGCCCGTCAGCAACATCGGCAGGCGCGACGCGTATGGCTTGGGCAGCAGGTCGACGTCGACAGGCGCGCCGTACGGACTGGACACCCGCGGCCACGACTCGCCCATGTGCCGGATGTAGCTGAAGCTCTCTCGAAACCGCGCCCCCCGCTGTGCAAACGGAACCGACAGGGCCGGAAACTCTTGGGGGCGGTCGCCCGAGGCCACGCCCAGCAGCAAGCGTCCGCCTGACAGGACGTCGACGCTGGCGGCTGCCTTGGCGACGTGGGCCGGGTGGCGCAGCGGCAAAACGACGCTGGCCACGCCCAGCGCGATGCGTTGGGTCTGTGCGGCCGCCATGCCCAGATAGACGAAGGGATCGAACAGTTGGCCGGCGTCGCCAAAAGACGGCACGTGAAACGGCACATCTCGCAGCCACACCGCTGCAAAGCCCAGCTCGTCGACGCGCCGCAGCCGTTCGAGGTGCGCGTGCATGTTGGGAACGTCGGCATGCGGGTACGACTCCAGCGGAACCACCACCCCCAACGTCAGGTGTCGGGGGCGAAATGTGGCGTTGTAGCCCGGGTTCAGCGACGAGAATCCGTCTGAGGCGTCGAGGGGCATGGCGGTCTCCAGAGTGCGTGCTTCAGTCGTAGGCACCACCCGCAGCCGCAGACACCAAGTTCGGCTTGCATCTCTTTCAACCTGTGTTTGAAAATCAGCGCTGCACCCTGGGGGAGAATGCCGCATGCGAATCGACGACATGGAGTTGCTGGTGCGGGTGGCGCAGACGGGGTCGATGACCCAGGCGGCGGGCCAGCTGCATCTGACACCCGCCGCGGTCAGCGCCGCTGTGCAACGGATTGAAGAGGCGCTCGACGTGCGCATCTTCGAGCGCACCACGCGTAGCTTGCACGTCACCGACGAGGGGGTCGTCGTCTTGGAGGGGTGCGCAGCGGTGTTGGAGCGGTGGCAGTCCACCCTCGACGAGGCGAAGGGCCAGCGTGTCGACGTCGAGGGCAACGTGCACCTCACGGCCCCGACCGACACCGCGCAGCAGATCGTGGGCGACGTGGTGGCGCAGCTGACGCGTGCCCACCCCAAGTTGCGGATCGTCCTCGACACCAGTGACGTCGTGCAGCACCTGCACAAAGAAGCCATCGACCTGGCCATCCGCTATGGCCCCCTCGTCGACAGCACCCTCACCGCCCGCAAGCTGGCCACCACGCCCAGTGTGCTGGTGGCGTCGCCTGCGTATCTCAAGCGGCGCGGTCGGCCGCGCGATGTCGACGAGCTGCACCACCACAGCTTGGTGACGCTGCGCTTGTCGAACACGCCCTACACGACGTGGACCCTTCATCGGGGGCGCCGCACGACGACGTTGGCCGTCGACAGCGCCTTGTGCGGCGACGGCTTGCTCGCCCGGCAATGGGCGTTGGGTGGCGAGGGCATCGCGTTGAAGTCGTTGTTCGACGTGGCGCCTGACCTCAAGGCCAAGCGCTTGCTGCGCGTCTTGCCCGACGTCGAAGGCGACCCCTTTGCCATTCACGCGCTCTTTCCCAGCCGTCGTTTTCAAACCGCGCGGGTGCGCACCGTCTTTGACGCCATTCGAGAGGCATGTGACGTGCGGATGGCGCTGTGCGCGCAACTGTCGACGCAGGCATCGTCAAACAAACGTTGAAAGACATCTGCACAAGGTGCGGTGGCCGCGTTGTCGGCGACGCCCTACATCCGTGGCACCTAGGCGCTCCTGCGCCGCAACCCGGATGCATCCGTGTCGTACTTCTCTGTTCTCGACGTCACCCCCACCACGGAGGCGTGGATCGCCGACTACCTCGACCCTGCCAACAATCTCGTGGCGCAATACGGCGGGGTGTATCTCGCGCGCACCGCCTCTCACGAACGGCTCGAGGGCGAGGGAGGCGACGTCGCCTTGCGAATCGTCATTCAGTGGCCCTCCAAAGAAGCCGCCGTGGGGTTCATGAACGACCCTGCCTACCTGCCGCACCTGCAGGCACGCACGGCGGGGTCCGTCAGCCACCACGTGTTGATTGAGGGCAAAGACGACCTCTCCAGCTGAGGCCGCCCTCGGCCCGCAGAAGAGAACGCCAGCGCGAAGGTGACCTTGCGTGCTGGCGTTTTTGCAATTGTGTTGGACACCAGGTCATCGCATCAGTGTCCGACATCGCCCCACGACGTCGCACAACCACACACTGAGACATCGGGGTGATCCGAGACACACGACCGTACACATTCGAGTTCGCACAGCTCCGTCCCCTAGCATTCCCCCCTGGGCCTCGGCCCAACACATGAGGAGGGGCCCATGCGAGTGTCGATCACCTTTGCCGTCACTTTGATGGTTGCGGGAATGTCGTTGTTGGCGCCGGCGGTCCATGCCCAACCGACTTGTGCCCCAGGCCTCCCCGACAATCCTCCTGGCTGTTGCAACGGCACCGTCGTCGCCAGCTGTGGCTTCGGCTTCGAAAACCAAACCGACTGCTACGACGAGAACGACCCCAACCGCGGCTGCGTGTGGAACGGCACCTTCGGATGGTATGAGTGCGGCGACACCACCACCCAACCGCTTGAAGACCCCAGCGGCACCAACCTGCGGGAGTGCTCGAACTTCTGCACACCCAACGATTGTGGCACCGCCCAGTGCGGCGGCGACGGCTGTGGCGGCAGCTGCGGCACCTGCAGTGGCAACGCGTATTGCGGCTACGACGACGTCACCATGCTCGACAACCAGTGTGTGTGCACCCCCGACTGCACCAATAAATTCTGCGGTGACGACGGATGCGGCGGCACCTGCGGTGAAGTGTGCCAGGGCACCGACCAGTGCTACGACCCCGCCATCGGCTGCGAAACCTGCCAGCCCGACTGCGCCGGAAAGATCTGCGGCCCCGATGGATGTGGCGGCACTTGCGACGGCGGCATGAACCCCTGCTTCGACTTTCTCGGCGAGGTCTGCTCTGACGACGGCACGCAGTGTGTGCAATGCGAACCGCAGTGCGACGGCAAGGTCTGCGGCAGCGACGGATGCACCGGAAACTGCGGCATCTGCGACGCCTACGACACCTGCAGCGCCGACGGCACCGAATGCATCGCATGCGTGCCCCAATGCGACGGCAAGACCTGCGGTGACGACGGATGCGGCGGCACGTGTGGCACCTGCGCCGACGGGTTCATCTGCAACGGCGCACAGACCTGTGAGTCGTGCACCCCCGACTGCACCGGCAAAACCTGTGGCGACGATGGCTGCGGCGGATCGTGCGGCGCCTGCGACCAAGGCACCTGCACCAGCGAAGGCCAATGCGACCTCTACTACTGCTCCGACTTGCCCATGACCGGGTGCTGTGACGGCGACAAATACTTGGTGTGCGGCGGCGCCTCCACCATCGACATCGAAGACTGCGGCGCAGCCGGACAAGCCTGTGGCGACGACGGCACCGGCTTTCCCGGATGCTACGAGTTCTTTGACGTCGTCAGCAGTGTGAATTGCCCCGCGCGTTGCGAGCCCCAATGCGACGGCAAGAACTGCGGTGACGACGGATGTGGCGGGGTGTGCGGCCAGTGCGACACCGACAACGGCGAGTTCTGCAACGAGAACCAAGTCTGCGAAGTGTGCGTGCCCAACTGCGATGGCAAAGAGTGTGGCCTCGACGGATGCGGCAACGGTTGGGATGCATGTGGCAGCTGCACCGGCGACGGCGAAGTGTGCAACGCCAGTGGGCAATGCGAAGTGCCCGAGCGCACCTGTGAACACATCCCCACGGGTGGGTGTTGCGAAGACGGCGTCTACAAGAGTTGTGACGACGGGCCGCAGACCCAGCTGCGGTGCGCCGACTATGGCGACGTGTGCGGCGGCAACTGGTTTGGCGGCTTCGCCGGGTGTTGGCCTGAAGACCAATACGAGGGGCCCAAAGAATGCGCCTGCATTCCCCAATGCGACGGCAAAGAGTGCGGCCCAGACGGATGTGGCGGCGTCTGTGGCGACTGCGCCACCGGTCAGGAATGCACCGACGACCAGCAGTGCGTGTACACCTACTGCCCCGATCTCCCCGACCGACGGTGTTGTTCGGGAGAGGTGTTGTCGTCGTGCAACTTGGAGCGTGGCCCCTTCGACGTCGACTGTCGCACCCGCAACCAGTTCTGCGGATGGGATGAAGAGACCGAGCTGTACGCCTGTGTCGACGAGCCCGACCGGGTCGATCCGAACGGCGCGCCACGGGCATGCCCGGCAGCGCCGACTTGTGTGCCCGACTGCGACGGACGCGTGTGTGGCTCGGACGGCTGTGGTGGGTCTTGCGGCGTGTGCAACGCCGACGCTGGCGACGAGGAAGTGTGTGACTTCGTCACCGGGCAATGCATTGGCGAGACGATTTGCTCTGACCTTCCGGCTGGGGGCTGCTGCTTCCGCGAAGAGTACGTGGGCATCGACTGGCCCCATCACCTGAGCTGCTCGTCGACGGACGACTTCCCCACCCAACTGCGCTGCGGCCGGGTCCCCAACCCCAACGGTCGCGGCATGATTCAGACCACCTGCGGATGGGACGCCAACGAAAACCGCGTCGGCTGTGTCCCGAGCTCACAAGGCGCACAAGGACGCATCCCAGACGCCTTGTTGTGCGCCAACAACGACGTCACGTGTATTCCTGAATGCAACCCCGGCGACAGCTGCGGCCCCGACGGCTGCGGCGGCGTGTGCGGGGTGTGCGAGGGCGACAACGACGAATGCGTGCTCGACAGCGACGGCACCGGCGGCCAGTGCCAAACGCCGTGCGTTCCGGTGTGCGACAACCGCGCGTGCGGCGACGACGGATGCGGCGGCAGCTGCGGCGCTGGGTGTGAGAGCTACTACGAGGAGTGTCGCGACTACGAAGATGGGTCCAGCTCGTGCGTGCCTGTCGACCGCTGCCTGGGCGTCAGCGAGGTCGGTTGCTGTCGCGGCACCGACCAGGTGGCCACCTGCACCAACTTGCGGATGGAGACCGAGCGTTGCATCGGCAGCTGCGGCTGGAGCGAGCGCGACCAGCGATACGCCTGCGGGCGCTTCAACGGCGAGACCGACCCCAGCGGCGACAACCCTCTCATCTGTGAGCACCTCGCCGACGACACCTGCAGGCCCAGTTGCTTTGGCAAAGAGTGCGGGGGCGACGGGTGCGGCGGAAGCTGCGGAACGTGCTCAGGAGAGTCGTCTTGCTCGCTCACCGGCGAGTGCTTGCCGACGACCTGCTACGAGGCGCCTGGCGAATGGATCGAATGGACAACGACGCAAGCCGGCTGCTGCGACGGCGATGCCCGCGCCGCCATTTGTGGCGTGGCCGGCGGGGGCCGCTACCGAGGGTTCACCGGTGTTGAGCTCGGCGCGACCATGAACGTGCGCCTCAGCGAGTGCGGCGGACGGGGCTGCGGCTGGGACAGCAACTTCCAACAGTACCGCTGCAACGAGGAGGGCGAGACGCTCCCGACCGACGACCCCAGTGGCAGCAACCCTCGACAATGCGCGGCACCGGTTTGCACCCCCGACTGCAAAGACAAAGAGTGCGGCGACACCGACGGGTGCGGCGGGTCGTGTGGAACGTGCGAAGGCAACGACTTGTGCGTTGGTGGCTACTGCGAGAGCCAGTGCGAAGAGCAGCACACCGAGTCGGGCAAGGCGTACACCGAGGAGGGCCGCTGCAGCTACTCCACCCTGTACTACTGCGACGACGGACTGCCCACGGAGGTGTCGTGCACCGACATCGGCGGCGGGTTCTGCGGTTGGAACGACGCGCTTTCGGCCTACACCTGCGGCACCACCGGTGAAAGCGGCCCCATCGGCAGCGAACCGCTGGTCAACATCGATTGCACCTTCCCCGACGGGCTCTGCGGCAACCGCGAGGGGTGCCCTGATGGCGCGGGCGCGTGCCCGGATGGATACACCTGCTCGGTGGCGGGCTACATCACAGACGTGGGCTTTGGCACCTGCATCCCCGACACGGGGCTGTCGGCCAACAGCTGCAAGTCGCGCTGCAACTTGCCGCGTGAGACAGGGCAGTGTTCGTGTGACCCGCTGTGCCAGCGCAACGGCACCTGCTGCCACGACTACGCTTCGGAGTGCACCGGCGCAGCGACGACGTTCAGCTGTGGCGACGGTGCATGCAACACCACCAGCGGCGAGTCTTGCGCGACGTGTGCGGCCGATTGCGGCGTCTGTGCGGAGGGCTCCGACGGCGCGCCTCCGTGGAACATGCCGTACGCGCGTGCACCGCTACAGACCGCCGGCGGCAGTTTGAACACCGTCGTCATCCACCCCCTCGACGACGTGTTGCCCTTGCCCCCACCGCTGCGCTCGACCGAGTTGATGCTCTACGTGCCCGCAGCGCAGGTGAACCATGCCGCGCCTGGCGGCCGCACCGTGTGGGACCTCAACGCGACGCCCGACAGCAACCCCGGCCCTCTGTCGGTCGACGGACAGTTGGGACAAGCGCTGCGGTTCTACGACGACAGCGGCACTTCGCTTGTGCACCTCGACGGTGAGCTCACTTGGTATCCCGACAGCGACTTGCCCCGACAGGTGGACACCCGCACCCAAGAGCCGGGCGGCATGAGTCTCGCCATGTGGGTCAAAATCCCTGAGTCCATCGCCGGCAACGCCATCAACACCTTGTGGAACGGGCACGTCGCCAAGGATGGCGTCGACGACGGCACCCGGCTGTGTCTCTCGCCCCGGCAAGGCAGTCGCGAAATCACCGTCCGCTGTCCCAACGGCCACACCATTCAAGACATCCGCATGGTCGCGGGCGACGTGCGCAACCTCCCGCCGTCTCCAGACGGCACCTGTTTGCACATGGCCGATCACATCGACGACGGCGCCTGCTTGTGGGAGGACGCCACCCCCTACGCCGAACGTCGGTGCATCAACGAGCAGCAGTGCTTGGTCAAAGTGCCCGCCTCGGTTCCTGGCTGTGCCGACGTGACGTCGCCCAGCCTGTACGTCGACGCGGTGTGCAGCCGAACGACGACGCCTCCGACGAAGACCGTGTCGCTGTTGGTGATGCCAGAAGACGACGGCGGCAAGCTCGTGTTGTCGACGCCGACGGGCACGTTGCAGTCCATCAACAAAGTGCGCCCAGGCACCTGGCACCACGTGGGCTTCACCTATCAGCCTTACGCACGCACCGACCACCAAGGACGCGGCATGGGCGTGCTCTATCTCGACGGCAACGTCGAGGCCGCCAGCCCATCGACGAGCATCCCACGCATCCTGTTCTCGACGACGGCAGCGCCTGCAAAGGCTGCCTTGTCCATCGACCAGCGGGTGTTGAGCAACGCCAGCGAAGACGACGTCGGACTCATCGCAGACATCGACGACCTGGTGATCTACGGCCGTGCCCTTGGCGACGACGAGATGTCGGGCCTGCGACGCAAAGGGAGCGCCGGCTTGCGCATGGTTTGGCCCACCCGAGGGGCCGAACGCGTCGTCGGCACCCAGCCGAGTGCCACGGTGACGGCTGTGGAGGCAAGTCACCTCATCGACCCCGGTGCCCCTGCAGGGTCGCGGCCGCTCAGACGGGCATCGCTCGGGGTGCGCGCTGCACCCGACGGCAACGTCGTGTGGCAAAGCGACACGCACCACGACCTCGCAGGCCTGGCGCAGTTCTCGGTCGTGGCCTGGGTGCGCAAGTCGGCTGCTTCGACGACGTCGTCGTTGTTGGAGACCACGTCTGGCGTTCGTCTGGAACTTGCCGACGCCTGTGACGGACGGGCGTTGTCGGCCACCGTCGACGGCGAGACCTTCACGCAATCCAACTGCATCCACAGCTTCAGCCGCGACCACTGGAGTCTGGTGGCCATCACCCAAGACGCATCTCGACGCCGCTTGTTTGTTGACGCGGTGGAGGTCGCCAGCACCAGCGTGACCAACCCAGCGCCACTGTTTGCGCAGGGCCAGACCCCCGAGATGCGCTTCTCAGACGTCGACGTCTTCTGGGCCGGCGTCTTTGAGACCGCGTTGTCGCAACAAAAGCTGCAAGTGTGGCGGGGCCAAGGGCCTGTGATGTGGAGCGACGGCACGGTCTACCCTGACAATGGAGAGAGCCGCGTTCGCGACTACGCCTTGTTCGCCGAACGTGGGCCCACCTCGGTTCGACCTCGACTGACGCGCAACGGCACGACGGTGACGTCGGAGAGCGGCGCCGGCCCCTTGGTTCTGCAGAAGGCGACGGGCGACCGACTGGAGGTCCCGGCCAACGTGCACTTTGCCAAAGCCGAAGGCACCGCAGGGCAAACCGTCGCACCGCGGGTGTTCTCTGTGGTGGTGCGCTTGGGCATCTCCGGCGCCGGCACCTATCCCATCGTCGACGTCGAGCAAGATGAAGGCACCGTCGACCGTTCCCTCTTTGAGGCCGAGGCCGAATGCAACGCCACGGGCAGCTGTCGGGTGCGCGGTCGCGCACTCGTGGCCGGCCCCGACGTCACCGCGGCAGCTGACGAGATGCAGTTCGCCAGCGAGTTCTTCAACCTCGGGGGGACGGCCGACGAACTCGACATCGCCTTGTCGTTCGACGGACGCCATGCCTACGTCGCCATGGGCGCGATTCACTCCACGTCGGGCGCGACGCTCAACCCCGCCGACACGCTCCCCATCACCGAGTCTTTGCAGTCGCGCAGTTTGCCCACGCGCTCGACGTCGACACCGGGGACGCGCATCGTGTTCAGCGCGCAGCGCGGCACGGCAGCGGCAATGGAGCTGCGAGACGTCCGTCTGTACCCCCGTCCCATCTCGCCGTTGGAGGCCGAAGAGGCCACCCAGCGCGACTGCAACAACAGCGGTTGTGAAGCCCGTGGCCGGGTGTGTCGTGCGAGTGGTTCCACGACGCTGCCGTCGTGCGGCGACTGCCAGACGGCAGGCCTCACCGTGGCGGCCGAGTCGGGCGCCATGTGCATCATCGCTGCTCCCTTTGGCGCGGTGTGCGACAACAACGCCGACTGCCAGTCGGGCCTTTGCACCGAAGGCCGTTGTCAGGAACCCGAGTGGAGCCTGAACTGCACGCTTCACTGCCGCAGTCTCGGGCGCTCCTGCACCGACCGACCTCATGGAGGCTGGGGGTGCACCGACAACTGCGGCCGCAACTACCAGCAAGAGGCAGACACCCACTGGTCGCAGGCGTGCACGTGGATTCCCACTTTGGAGCCGGGAACAACCTGCGAACGCGACGAGCAATGCATCTCGGGTGCATGCATCACGGCCAACGAACCTCGCTTTCAGATCGAAGCGATTCAGACCTGCCCGGCCGACATCAGCGACGGCCTCGACATCAGCGCCAACCGTCCGGCGTGCCGACAGCCCGCCGACAATCCGAACCGCTGGACGGTCAACGGAAGCCCAGCCACTTGCGTCCGCCCCTATGGGTTTCTGTGGGACGACCCCCTCGAAGACCTCTACTACTACGAGCAGTGCCCGCCGGTGTTCCCTGTCGTCACCGAGGCACCTTTGCCCACCAGACGCTGCGGTGAGATCGACGACTTCGGCTGCAAGAAGACCAATCGAACGGCGACGGCTCGACGCGTGGTCCCCGAAGGCGGACAAGACGAGCTGAATCTCTTTGCTTGCGGAGGCTGCATTCCGACGACGTACGCGGGCAAGCCCCTGTACGTCAGCGCGTTCAGCCACATGGCACCACACACCTGCAAGGCGATTCGCGAGAACTTCACCCAATCGTACATTCGAAGGTACGAGACGGGGACGCCCGGCATCAGCACCAGCCAGAGCGACATCCGCATCATGGCCGAAGCGCTGTTGGGCGAGACCGGCCCCGTCACCCCCCAAACCCTGGTGGAGCTGGAAAAACGCGGCGTCGGCCCGGAGCTGCTGAGTCCCGCCATTTACGAACGGCAACTGGCCCAACTTCACCGGGCGCGGCGCCCAGAAGACACCTACTTCTTTGCGCACGAGTGCGACGCCAGCGGTTTCTCCATCGGCGGCAACACCTTGCGCAACCCCGACGAGAACAAGGTCATCTGCAAGCCCAACAAATTCCCCAACGGCACGCCGTGTCCGCCGCCGGGGGCCAACATGGCGTCGGGCGACTCGCCTCACGCCTTCTGCGACAGCGGCTTCTGCGCCCGCGACACGGGGGTGTGCGAAGACGGCCACGCGCTTCTCGAAGACAACGAAGGCGAAGACCGCGCCGACAACAAAGACGACGACAGCGGCGACTTCCTCGTCGCCTTGTCCCAGCGCAACAACACCTCGATGAGCGTGCGGCAGGTGGGGGCGCTCGACAACGGCTCCACCCGTCGTCGTCGCTACCAGCTGTCGTCGGTGAACGACAACACCCTCAAGTTCTTCGGCCGCAGCCGGTCGGTGATGCGTCTGGAGCACACCATGACGTCGAAGCCCGACAGCCGGGCGGCGACGTACACCGAACGCACTTTCATCATGGGCATCCAAGTGCCGAGCGGCCAGCCGGCGACCCAATGCGGCAGCTGGGCCAACGGCGAGTACCAAGCGCCCGCCGGCGGGGTGTGCGAAGCCTCCATCGTCAGTGGCAAAATCACGCCTTCGCCGCCGGTGTTCTCGCTGTGTCTGCCGTCGCCAGCGTCGTGCGAGAAGAAAGACCCCTACTCCTGCACGCCGAACTGCACGACGGGCAAAGGCCCCATGTGTTTGCAGAAGACCACCTTTGCCGGCCCCGTGCCCATCAAAATGCAAGCCGAGGTGACGCTCAATGCGTGCGTGTCGATGGGCACCTACGTCGACCCTGTGACCATCGAACCCGCCTTCCGCGTGGTGCCTGGCGTCGGTGTCGGCATCGACTTGCGGGGCGGTGTCGGCGGCAGTGTTGGGCCTCTCGAAGCCTTCGCCGGCGTCCGCGCGGTGCTCACCATCTTGCAGATCGACTTCCCCATCTCTTGGGGGGTGCGCGTCGAGAAGAAGGCCACCGACCCCAACGGCACCCCCATCGAGAACCTGTATTTGGTGAAGTTCCAACGCAAGGTGGGCATCGACATCACCGTGTTGAAGCTGGTGGCGTCGTTGTTTGCCGAGGTGGGCATCTCCATCTTCAAGATCGAGTGGGAGATGGTCATCTTCCAGTTCGGTGGGTTCACCTTCCACATCGACCTCGGCGGGCCAGGCAGCGGCGTCATCGAGCAGAAGAAGGTCGACCTCGAACACCCGGCCGCGTTGCTCGGCACCCCGTAGCGGGGGTCGCCTTGTCCCCGCCGAGGTGGCGGGGGCGCACCCGTCTCGCCCCTCTCAAGACCGCATCGATGTTGACGCACAGCTTGGAGCTGACGCATGACAAAAAACACCACTCCCAACCGATTCTCACCCTGGTGGGTTTCTGCTGCACTGCTCGGCTGCGGCGGACTCATCTGGTGGGCGACCTCGTCGGACGAGCCGGCGACACCGCCTCCCTCGTCGACGACGGCGGCCGTGACCCCCGACAAAGACCCGGTCGCGGCCCCCGACGAAGCGCCGGCAACGCCGTCGACACCGACGCAACAGCAAGCGACGGTGGTGTCGCCTCCCGCGCTGCACGGCCGCTACAAGCTGGCCTACGAGATGGCGATGCAGGGCAAAGACGGCAAAGGCGTCTTGGTGTCGGCCGCGATGAAACTGACGGGAACGTTGCGTGTGCAAGTCCAACAAGACCGCCAAGGTGCCGTCGCTCGACGATGGTACGCCGGCTCACTGCAGGAGGTGACGCTCGACGTTGACGAACGCTTTCAGCGCATCACCGACTTCGATCAAAGCAAGGTGAAGGCGGAGTTTGCGCAGCCGTTCGTCGCCATGCTCGAGCCCAACGGTCGCATTGTCGAAGTTCGCTTTGCCGACAACCTCAGCATCGCCAGCCGAGCGACGGTGGCGGCGGTGTTGCAGGCGGCTCAATATGTGCGCGAAGACGAAGACGCCGCCGAGTACGAGCTGGCAGAGTGGTCGCTGAACGGGCCGATGACGTCGACGTGGACCGTCTTGGACGACGTCAAAGACGGGCGGGGTGAAGTGGCACGACGATGGACGGCCAGCAGCAACGTCGACCTCGCCGGAGCGCAGAAAACCACGCAAGCGGCGCAAGGCGAGGGTGTTCTGCGCATCGCCGATGGTCACATCGACGACGTGCAGGCGTCCGAGAACGGCGCCGTGCAACAAGGAACGGGGCGCATGGCGCGGCCCACGTTTTATTGGCGTGTGCAGCTGGCGCGGCAAAACGACGACGTCACCCTAGCGCAACAAAACCCAGACGCGCTCACGCCTTTGGTGCCAGACCTGTTGGACATCCCCCTGCCCGAAGAGCCCGTGCTCGCCTACGCCGACGCCATCAAAGCGGTCGAGGAGACGGTCAAGCGCGCTCCCAAAGATTGGCAGTCGCGCATCGCCACGCGCAAACAACTGGCGCGCACGTTGCGGGCGGAGCCCAAGGCCGCCAAGACGGTGGCGGCCTTGTACCGGCGCCCGACGACGCCCTCGAAGGTGAAGCTGACGGTGGCCGAAGCCTTGGCCGAGGCCGCGACGTTGGAGGCCCAGGTCGAACTCGCCGACTTGGTGCGCGACGATGCCCTCGACGACAACGACGCCATTGTCATCGTGGGCTCCGTGGCCGGCGTGCACACCCCGCTGACTCCGTTGCTCGACGCCCTTGCCGACGTGGCCTACAACCACGCCGACCGGGTGTACGCCAGCCAGGTGGCGATGAGCCTGGGGGCCAGCATCGGCTGGATGGCCGAGTCGGACGTCGACAATGCCCGCAGCTACCTCGCTGCCTACCTCGCCCATGCCGACGACGAGTTGCGCAAGCCGGAGCCTGACGAGCCCAAGCGGTTCGCGGAGCGGTCGAACTGGATTGGCGGCCTTGGCAACATCGCCTCGCCCAACGCTCTGCCGTTGATTCTCAAAGCCCTCGACGACCCCGACGAGGAGATTCGCGCGGCCGGCGCACACGCCCTTCGCTTTCAAGACGGCACGGTGGTGCGCGAGCGCATGCAGCAGGTGATGCATCAAGACGAGGCCATCAGCGTGCGTCTCGGCATCTTGCACGCCGCACATTACATGGGGCCGCAGACGCAGAAGACTTTGGTGGAGCGCGCGCTCACCTATGACCGCAGTGAAAACGTTCGCATGGAGGCGGCGTACGTGGTGTCGACGTGGTTGCCCGACGCCCCTGGTTTTCGTCTGACGCTCGCCAAGGCGTTGGAGCAAGAGACGTCTTTGAAAGTGCGCGATCGTCTGCGCAACTACTTGGAGCCCGGGCGTCTGGCCCCGCCGCGGCAGTACATCCCCGAGTACAATCCCCACGTGCCGCCGGAGTACCAGACCCCACCCCCCGATGGACACGAGTCCGCGGGGCAAGAGTCGGCTGGCCAAGAGACGGAGTCGCCATGACGCGTGTCTGGAGTTTGGCGTCGGTCGTCATCGGCGCAGCTTTGCTGAGCGGATGCCCACCTCCTCGCACTTGTGGTGAAGGGACAGAACTCGTCGACGGCAGCTGCGTCGCGGTGGAGGCACCCGACGTCGAGTGCGGGCCCGGCACCACCAACGACAACGGCACCTGCGTCACCAGCGACGTAGACTGCGGCCCCGGCACCGAGTTGGTGGACGGGCAATGCGTTCCGTCGGACGGGCCCAGGCCGACCACGTGTGGGCCCGGCACCGAAAACGTCGACGGCGTTTGCGTGCCGCTGACCCCCGACGACGTCTGCGGGCCAGGGACAGTGTTGCGCAACGGCAGCTGTGTCATCGACGACGACGGTGGTGCCTGCACGCCCGACTGCCTCGGCAAAGAGTGTGGCGACGACGGCTGCGGCGGAACTTGTGGGTCCTGCAGCGACCCTGCGTTTCCGACCTGCGACACCCACACCGGCCAATGTGTGGCGGTGTGCGTGCCCCAGTGCGCGGGCAAGACGTGTGGTGACGACGGGTGCGGCGGCACCTGCGGGACCTGCGACGCCAACGCCAGCTGCAACGACGGCTTGGGCAAGTGCGTGCCCGACGCCTGGACGTGTTCGGCGTCGTACTATGCCGGCGGTGACATCTGCGACTGCGACTGCGGCGCCTACGACCCCGACTGCGACTTGGGTGCCCCTTTGGCGGGCTGCGAAGAACAAGAGCGCTGCAACTCCGACGGCGAGTGTGTTCCTCGTGCCCCTGCGGAGTGGACATGTTCGCCGCTGAGCTACGCGGCCAACAACACCTGTGACTGCAACTGTGGGGTGTACGACCCCGACTGCGACTTCGTCGACCTCGTCGGCATCACCGGGTGTGGCGCCGGCGTCAGCGAGTGCTTTTCAGATGGCACCTGCGGCACCTGCACGCCCGATTGCACCGACAAAGACTGTGGCACCGATGGGTGCGGCGGCTTCTGTGGCTTTTGCAACGTCGACGTTGACGCCGGCGTCAGCGAGCTGTGCATCGACGGCAGTTGCGTCGACGAATGCGGCGACCCACCGGCCGTCTGTCTGGTGGCCGAGTGCGGTGACGACGGGTGCGGTGGCACTTGCGGCACTTGTGCGAGCGGGTCGTCTTGTGAAGATGGCGTGTGTTTGCGCGACCCCGTCATGCAAACGCCCTTTTCGTGCGCGGGCCGCTGCGAAAGCGTCGCCCCCTCCGGGTGCTACTGCACCGAAGCATGCGTTGCCTTGGGCAACTGCTGCAGCGACTTCGCAGAGCACTGCCAGTGCGTGCCCAACTGCGACGGAAAGGTCTGTGGGTCGGACGGGTGCGGCGGTTCGTGCGGCGACTGCGATGCGGCCGCGCCGTTCTGCACCGACGACGGGCAATGCACCGACCAATGCACCCCCACCTGCGGCAATCGACAATGTGGCCCAGATGGTTGTGGCGGCAGTTGCGGCACCTGTGGCGACGACGAGAGTTGCTACTGGACGTATCAGTGCATTCCCGACAACTGGACGTGTGACGGTGTTCTCTACGGTGACGAGCAGGGTTGCGATTGCGGCTGCGGCGCGGTCGACCCCGACTGCGAAGCCGAAGACGACCCCTTCGTCTACGGCTGCCCGTTTGAGGCGCAGGTGTGCGCCGACACCGGCATCTGCGACATCACCTTCTGCCATGACAACGACGAGTGCGGAGGGCAGTGGTGCACCGGCGCCTACGCCGAGGGCGACTTCACCTTCGGAGGCTTCTGCGCCGAACCCATCCAAGAGGGCGACCCCCCTGGGTCCATCTGCGGCATCCACGAAGAGTGCGCGTCGCTTCTCTGCGCCGGAGATCAGTGTCGGCAGCATTGCGAGTCCGACTTGGCGTGCCCCGGTGACAGCATCTGCGTGGGCATCCCCATCAAAGACATCGGCACCCGCCTCGTGCAGGGCTACGCTGGCGTCTGCGACTTGGTGGCGGGCTCTGCCACGCCTTGCAACGCGCAAACCGACTGCCCCGGCGGAGAGCGGTGCATCGCGGTGATGGACCCGGTGAGCGGCACGCCGCGCACCGTCTGCTCAGCGCTCCTCGACGTCAACGCCGACGGCCAGCCTTGCGACTTTGACGACTGCCCCGCCGGCTACCGCTGTGAAGAGACCGACAATGGCGCGGTGTGCGCATTGCCCTGTCCAGGGGGCGCCTCCGACTGCCTCAGCGGTTTTGCCTGCACCGAGCGCCCTTTTGCCCCCCTCCTCGACAATGGCGCCACCGTGCCGTTGTGCCTGCCGGAGTAATGCCCATGTCTGCATTGCGATTCAGCTCTTTGTCGACGTGGGGTGCCTGCGGTCTGCTGTTGGCCCTCAGTTCCATCGCTTGCGATCCCGGCGGCCCCCAATGCGCCACCGGCACCACCGTCGACGAAAACGGCGTGTGCACGGCCCCGGCACCCACGCCCTCCGTGGAGTGCGGCGCGGGCACTGTTCTGCAGGATGGCGCTTGCGTGGCCGACACCTGTGGCCCCGGAACGACGCTCGTCGACGGTGAATGTCGTGCTCTGCCGGATGCGGGACTGCTGTGCGGCGAAGGCACAGAGCTTGTCGACGGCGGGTGTGTCTCGACGACCCCGACGCCGAGCTGTGGCCCCGGCACCGTCCTGCAAGACGGCGTTTGTGTTCCTGACACCGGGCCGACTCCGGCGACGTGCGATCCGGCCTGCGGCCCCGGCACCTATTGCAACGCCGCGTCGGTCTGCGTGCCTCTGCCTCGTCCCGAAGCGTGGACCTGCCCGTTCGAACTCTTCGGCGACGGCGCCGTGTGCCATTGCGAATGCGGTGGCGTCGACGTTGACTGCTTGACGAGTGGGTTGCCCACCGACGGTTGCGCTTCTGGCGTGTGCCTCGACGACGGCACCTGCGAGGCGTGCACCCCCGACTGCACCAACAAACAATGTGGCGACGACGGATGCGGCAACTTGTGCGGGTTGTGCAACGCCCCCGGCTTCAACCGCTGCGCCAACGGAACATGCGTGTCGTGCGACGCCCAATGCGATGGACGCCAGTGTGGTGGCGACGGCTGCGGCGGCACCTGCGGCACCTGCGACAACGGCACCCTCTGCCAAGAAGGGCTCTGCGTCACGCCACCGTCATCGTCGTCGTGCGAGGGCCGATGTGGCGAAGTGGCGCCCGACGGATGCTCTTGTCAGGGCGGGTGCGAGGCCGAGGGCAACTGCTGTGTCGACTTGCTCGAGGCTTGCGGTTGTGTGCCCAACTGCATCGACAAAGATTGTGGCGACGACGGGTGTGGCGGCACCTGCGGTGGCTGCCTGGACGAGGAGTTGTGCACCCTCGACCAAGTCTGCGTCGACAACCCCTGTGAGCCCAACCCCTGTTCAGACTACGGCACGTGCATCGAGGCCACTGGCGTCTGTGCATGCGCTGAAGGCTACGCCGGCGACACCTGCGGCGAATGCGCCGACGGCTACACGGGCTACCCCGATTGCGTCGTCGACTTGTGCGCGTTGCTCAACGAGACCTGCTTCGGCCACGGCTCCTGCGTGTCAGCGACGGGGCTGTGCGACTGCGACCCAGGCTTTGACGGGCCGCAGTGTGGCAGCTGCGCCATGGGCGCGGGCACCTATCCCGATTGCATGCCGTAGGCACCAACCGCCGGAGGCATCAGACGACGACGTCGACGCCTTCGACCGCGCCGAAGGTAGGGGCATCGGATTCGTCGAGCATCTGTCGGATGTCGATTTCGATGCCGCGTGCCATGTTGCGGATGTCGGTGGCGAGGCCCTCGACGGGGTTTCGCTGCATTCGCCGACGCGGTCTTTGAGCAGGACGCCGCCCGCATCGCGCGATGCCCATCTCAACTTGGCCGCCCCGCCCCTTGTTCACAACGCTCCGTCGGTGGATGCTGCAGCCGTCTCGGCCCTCGCGCCATCACCGACAGGAGAACGGATGACGGACATCGAACTCACCCAAGAAGCCCCGCGTCATTTCGTCGGCATCCGACGAAAAGTGCACACGGCCAAACTCCCCGCGTTCTACGCCGAAGTCTTCCCCAAGGTGATGGCGTGGCTCGGCGAAAAGGGCATCACCCCGTCGTCAATGCCCATGTCGGTGTGGTGCGACATGGACATGGAAACCGGCGTCGCCGACACCCACGCAGGCGTCTTCGTCGCGGCCGCGGTCGACGTCGACGGCGAGATGTCTGCCGGCACCACGTCGGGGGGCGACGTGCTCAAGCTGGTGCACCAAGGCGGATACGACTCCATGGGCCAGTCGTGGGGTCGTGTGTTCGGCCACGCCAAAGAACTCGGACGTGCGCCAGGTGCTGGGTGGGAGATTTACGTCGACGATCCCTCCGAGGTGGAGCCGTCTGAACTGCGCACAGAAATCTACTTGCCTGTCAGCTGAGCTGGCTGTGTTGCGAACGCCCTCGACGAGGGCGTTTGTTTGCCCCCTTCATTTCGACACTTCCATAATCATCATCCACCGCCCTGGTCAGCGCCCCCAGTCATCGCTCCGTTGAGCACGACGCATTGGCGCTGGGGCCGCCCAGACTCACCCATCCTCTCGCAGCACACACACCGACGCGTTCCGCATTTCGGGCGAGAGCTCCCCCACGGCGGGCCCGTCGTAAGCCGCTCCGTCCTCCTTGCAGGTCGCCAGCTCCGCAACAAACGCGGAGGCCGTCCCCTCTGGAGCTGGAAGGCTTTGACACTGTCCATCGATGTCAAAGGTGACCCGCTCGCCGTCTTCGACAAAGAGCCCGCCCACGACACCGACGTATGTCCCGTCGTCGGCGCGAACGCCAGATGCGCCCACCACAGAGCCGACGGCCAAGATGTCGAAGGGGGTTCCCCAGTCGAGTTCACCGTCTACGACCCTGGGCCGGTGTGCCCAAGGCCACGCTTGGGATGCGCCGTAGGTGAGGATGACCGTGTCGCCCACGTCAATGGAGGGGTCGCTGCTCTCGTCGACGGCGATGCTGAGGAGCAACCCGGCGCTGACAGAGTCGCAAGGCGTGACGTCGTCAATCGCCACCCAGCCGTCGTCCGTGGGCATGTGAATGTCGGCGGCTCGCACCTCGACGATTTCGCCCAAGACAAAGACGTCGGCCCGCTCGGCGTATGTGCAAACGTCGATGACGTCGGCTCCGGTGCAAGACGCCTCCGCGCCGTCAGACGCCGAACTCGGACCCGGCAACGTGGCCCATGGCGTTCCGGCACCACAGCCCAGGCAGAACAAGAGGGGCAGACAAACAAATCGTTGCATGAAACCAGCATACCACGGTGAAACACTCGCATCTGCTCGCACGCCGGATCTCCTCATCAGGTGTGCGGCGGGGCGCGAGGGGCTCGATCCGCCGGAGGCGCTCACAGCCGTCGCTCACATCTTGACGTTTCCAAAGTTGCAGAATTGTGTTCTGGGTCAACAGCGGCTCGAAGTTCATCCCAGACGGCCGAGAATGCCTCGTCGGCGGTGAAGGCCGCCGGAACCAAGGGCTCCACGGGCGCAAGACGCTCGACATGAAGAAGAGCTGAGACCAGGTGTTCGACGCTGCGCGCCTCATAGAGGGCGAGTCCGGTGCAACCGGACAACGCCTGCCGACTTCCGATGTCGTCGGGGGCGACGACGTGAAGGCCTGCCGCCAACGCTTCCAACAGCACTCGACCAAACGGTTCTGCCTGGGTCGCGCCGTGGATGAACACCCGGCAACGTTGGCGAACGTCGTCGAGTGCGCAGGGGTCATCGACGAACACCACGCCTGGTGGAACGCGTTGTGGACGATGTTGGCCACACACCCACAACCGGCGCGCATGTCCCTGCCGCCACAGCCGCTGGTGGGCGTCGAGCACAAGGTCCAGCCCCTTCCAAGCGACGGGGGCCGCTGCGAACAACCAGTCGTTGGCGTCGGGGTTGCGCAACGCGGGCATCTGGGCGTCGGACAACCCCTCGTTCACCAGATGGGCCCGCACCCCCCGCTGCCGAAGCTGGGCCGTGACGTCAGGGCCGACGGTGAACACAGCAGAAGAGCGTTGCAGGGTGCGCCAAGCCAACCGAGAGCGCCCCACCAGACCACGCACCCAATGCACCGTCGGCGTCTGGCCCCATGAGGCCGCAATCGCACCAGACAGGTTGGCGTTCGGTGTGTTGTTGAGGAGAACAACGTCTGCTGCTGCCACGTCGTCGCGGAGCATTCGTGCAGTGCGCACTGCGTCCAAAGCAGACCTTGACGTCGACGTGGAGAGGTTGCTCCCGAGCCATTGCACGCCAGGGCGCTGCACGAACGCCTCCATCTGCATCGAACGAGGTGCCACCTGCACGTCCCACGCTCGCCTGGATGTGGTGTCGATGAATGCCTGCAGCGAGGTCCACGCCCCGCCAAAAAAGGGAGCGTCGTCGACGATGAGCAACTTTCGGCGCTTCATGTGGACATTCCTTTGCCCACCAACCACGTCGGCAGGAAGACGACGGCCAGCAGCGCTTGCGACAGCGCTGTGGCCATGGCCGCACCTTCGGCGCCATGGCCAGGCACCAGCGCCAGGTTGCCGACGACGTTGGCGACCATCGACAGTGTCTGCAGCGACAACCAGCGTCGCTCTTGGCGCCAGACCACCATCATCTTTGCGCCGACTGCCGCCACCGCTTGGCAGGCTCCCGCGAGGAGCAGCCATTCGACGGTGGAGACAAAGTCGGCGTAGGCGGTGCCGAACAGACCAACGGCCCAGTGCGCAGCACTGCTTCGCGCGCCGAGCGCAGCAACACCGAAGAGCAACACTGAAAACAACGTCAGTCGTTCGGCCTTGCGACCCTGCACTGCGAGCTTTGGAAAGACGGCCAACGCCAGCGCGGTCGAGACGGCGTTCAGCCCTTGAAAAACACGTGCCATGGCGAAGTACCCGCCTACATCTTGGGGGCTGGCCAGCGCCTGAAGAACCCATCCATCGCTTCGATTCGACATCTGCCCAAAAATCGAACTGATGCCCAGAGAACGCCCTCGACTGAGGTCCGGTGGGACATCACTGCCTTGGTCACTCCAAGCGAAGCGCCTGGCCAACCGGCGGCGTTTCACGGCCAGAGCTGCGGCGCCGACGAGGTGGACAATGCCGAGCCCAACCACATGTCCCGCTGCTGGCAACGACGCCACAACCCCGACGCCGACGCATTGCGCCAGGCGCACCGTCGTGAGCGACACCACCCCAACACCCGCTTTCTCATGCGCCAGAAGCGGCATGTGCCACAGGCTGCTCACGCCATTGGCGACGAGCGTGCAACACAACAACAAGATGGCGCAGCGTCCCTGCCAGCCGTCGACGACCGTCAAGGCCGTCAGTGCCGAGAGGCCCAACACCCACCCGCTTCCACGACGCAACTGACGCTTCAGACTGTGCAGCACCGCCGCCGTGGTCGTCTTCTGCGCCGCAAGGTGCAGCACCGCGATCTCAGACGACCCAAAGAACAGCAAGACGGCGAGGGTTCCGGTGGCGTGCAATGCGAACGCGATGGTGGCCCAGGCCTCCGTCGACAACAGCCGAATCGACAACAACGCGATGGTGGTCTGCAGCAACACTTCGATGCCCTGCACCACCATCGTCCACAGACCGCTTTGACGACGCCAAAGGCTCATGCGGCACCTCCATTCGACGTCCCGAACGTGCGGTGCGTGGCGTCGGTGAGTGCAAACAGGATGTAGAAAAACCACCCCCAACACTGGGAGAGAAAGAAGGCGGCCGCGAAGAAGCCGACGGCGTTCGAGAACGACGCTCCCATCACCGCCTCGTGTGCTGCCGTCGCCGCGGCCCCAGCACGACGACGCAACAGCCATCCTGACCACAACGTTCTGGCCACCAAGACCACAAATGGGATGAACCCGAGCAATCCCGTTTCAGACGCGGCTTTGATGTACGAGTTGTGCGTTTCGTGTTTGCCCCAGAACACGGGGTTGGCGCTGTAGGCATCGAAGTTGTCGGCAAACCGCTGCAACCCGACGCCAAGGAGTGGATGCCGCATCACCATCCGTCCCCCCGCCTTCCAGGCGTCGAGACGCCCCTGGGCGCTCTCATCGATTTCTCCCGCCCCCACTGCCCCGCTTTTGCGTTCGGCGACGCCTGACGCCACCACGAACACCGCCAACCCCAACGCCAGCCCACCCACCACAAACAGCCGACTCTTCACGAAATATCGAACTGAAAAATAGGAGCCGGCCGCCAGTGCCAGCATGCCCCCGCGTGACAACGTCGCCACAATGCCCATCACGCAGCACGCCCCCAAGATGGCGCCCGCCCACCGCTCTGGTCCTCGTGAGCGAACCGCAGCGAACCCCAAAAAGTGCACCGGCATCAACAGAATCAGCGCCAAATCGTTGGGGTCTCCCAGCAACCCGACGAGGGCGGCGCGGCTTCCTTCGATGGTGGCGTTGCCCGTCGCCTTCATGACGACCGCGTACAACCCCAGCGCCCCGCACAACACGCCCAACGTCCACTGAAAGGCCACCACCCGTCGCTGTGACGTCAGTAGGTTCTGCATCAAGAAGACCAACAGCAAGATTTTCAGAAAGACGTCTTTGAACACCGCGACGCTTGCCGCGCGATCCGAGCTCAGCAGCGACGACAACAGCACCGCCAACGTGAGCGCCAACATCCAGGGGTCGTTGGCCGAACGCACCAGCTGTCGACGACGCGCCAGCAACGTCTGTGCGGCGAACACACCGAGAGCGCCGACGACGAACAGCTTGCCGGGCTGCAGCGCGGCCAACGCCGGGCTGAAGTCGCCCGGCCGCAAATACAGCACCGCCACAAACGCCAACAGCAAGACGAAGGGACGGGTGGCGATGGCAGCGGCCACGCCGACGACGATGGGCAGCAGCGCAAGGGCTGGGTGCACCACAATGCCGACGCCCACGAGACCGCTGGCGACGACGAGAAGAAGGGCGGGCAGCATGTTCATGCGTCTTCTCCCGCAAGCAGGTGTGCGCCGTCGACGCTCAGCGACGCCGGCATCCCCAACAGGTCTTCCACCTCAGCGGGAGTGCGGACGCGGTCTGAACACCACTCCAAGGCAAGCACGCACAGCAGCCCGAGTGCCGCCCCGGCAAACACACCGGCCAGCACCAACACCACCAACGGGGGCCGCGTCGAACGGGACGGCGACGATGGCGGGTCCACCACCCAAATCTGGCTTCCCTCGTCGAGAAGGCTGAGCGCTTCGGTGACGGTCGCCTCTTCGTAGCGCAACAGCAGGCTCTGGTAGACCTTGCTCTTCGTCTGTGCTGTGCGCATCAGCCGGTTGAGGGTCAGCTCCGCATCTGCGTGCCGACGCACCCGGGCATGGCTCTGTTGCAAAAGCCCCTCCAACCGCTCCATCTCACCGCGGATCGCGCTGACCTCTGACGAGAGCCGCTTTTGCTCCATCAGGTCTGACGTGAGCAAATCGCGTCCCTCCGACGAGGTGCTGCGGTCACGTCGTGCCGACCACGCTTTCAGCTGCGCAACCGTCACCGACGAGGCGCGGCCGGTGCGTGCGCGCAGTTGGGCCTGCAATGCTTCGACGCGGGCGGCGTTGGCCAAGACATCGGGGTGCTCGGCTGTAAACACCGATGCCAAACCCAGCCCCTCGGCTTTGGCATCGAGCAGCTTTGTTTCGAGTTGTTCGACGACGGGGTCCACTGTGGTGAGCGCTTCGTCGAACAGCTTCTTCTTGCGCAACGCCGACTCCAGGCGCACCTGCGCTTGCGTCAGCTGGTCGCGCATCGACATGTAGGCGTCGAGGTTGAGGCGAAATGCGTCGGGCAGGTTGTCGGCGTGGTCGCGCTTGAACGTCGCGATTTCATCTTCGACCGTGGTCAACTCCGTCCGGATTCGCTCCAGCTGCCGCTGCAAAAACGAAGACGACTCCTCCACCCCTTGGCGCTGTGGACGCAACATCTCGTCGATGAAGGTGCGCATGACCTCTTCAAGCCCACGCTTTGCTTCCTCCGGGCTCGACGCCATGAGGCTGATGCGCACCACTCCACCACCTTGGCCGTACACCGACAGTCGACGTCTGAAGTCGCGCAATGCTGCATCGACTTCGTTGGGCGACGACGTCTCGGTGATGACATCGAGGCGCTGCAAGACGCCGCGCAGCACCTGCCGCGACCGCAACAGACTCTTGATGAGCGGCAGTCGGTTCTTCAACGTCCAGGGCACCTGCAGGTCTTCGAGAAGAACGTGCACGTCTCCACCGTCCTGCACCAACAACTCCGCGCTCGCTTTGTAGCGCTGTGGCATGTGCCGCGCTCCGACCGCGACGACGACGGGCACCAGCAGCATGGGCAACAGCAGCCACCCCACGCGCTTCAACGCCACGTCGACCAACAAGCGCAATGAGAAACGACCGTCAGGCATGTGGGCCTCCTGCCGGTTCCCGCCGACGCAGTCGCTGCAGGCGCCGGTTCCACCTGCGCACCGGCGCGCATTGCTCGTCGTACACCCAGGCCAACAGCGGCCACCGGGCTTGCTCCAACAGCTGCATCATCGAGCGCAGCCGGGCATGTCCATCCGATTCTTGCTGCACCACGACGACGACACCTGCGACGTTCTCCAGTTGCGCCCGCGGCATTGCCAGCGCGCACTGCAGTGACGTCGCCGAACGAATGGCTGTGGTCGTCTGCGACTGCCCCGACCAGACCTCCAAGCACTTGCGCAGCTCGTCGGCGAGAGCGTCGGCGAGACGCGAGGCGCCAGCGTCGACGACGAGAACGTCTCCATCGTCGAGATGAGGCAGCAGTTGCCGCAACAAGGGGAATCCAACTTGGCCGTTCATCGTCGTCCCCGACGACGCAGACCGACGAACGCGATGGCGAAAGCTGCAAGCAGAGCAGGTGACGACGACCTGGCCGAGGTGCATCCTTCCGCCACAGCGTCGACCCACAAGCCGCCACTCAAGCCGCTGTCGTCTTCGGCAGGCCGCTGCGCTGCGGCGTCGGTCGGGGGGGATGGCGGGGGAGACGATGGCGGCGTGACGGAGGGGGACGTCCCGTCCTCCGGGTCGTCCCACGCCACATCCCAAGGCGGCACCGTCGCTGCAGCGTCGCCGGCATCCTCTTCATCTGCGTCGCGCCAGTCCTCGTCGTCGCCGCCTGCGTCTTCGTGCCTGTCATCGGCCACGCCGGCATCGGCCCCTCCACCGTCGACAACGACACTTTCAATGTGCGCGCCGCTGTCGGGGATGGAGGCATCCACCAGGGGGTCCCCTGCGTCTTCAACAGCGCCCTGCGGATGTCCGCCGTCGAGGTCACCGTCGTCGAGGCCGGCGTCGATGGCATTTTCAGCTTCGCCGCTGCCAGCGTCGAGGCCACCACCGTCGTCGGTGTCGTCGTCACCGGCGTCGAGGGCTGCAGGCGCCTCCGCCGTGCCTGCATCTGCGACGGGAGCGGCAACGAGTTCAATGCGCACACTCTCTTCATTCGCGGCTGTCCAGGTGTCGATGAGCGTCAAGTTCCCGGGCCCGTCGGGGACCCCGAGGGGGCCGCCCCAGGCATGCGCGTTGCGCCCCGATCTTGCTGGAGACGACACATCCCCCGAGCTGATGCCTCCCGCTGGCGTGGTGACCATCGTCAGGGAGCCGTCGTCGATGAGCGAGTCGTCCCAATGCATCACAGACGGCGCCCAGCCGCCGTCGACCCACTGGTGAATGCGAACGCCCGGACGGCAGAACTCGACGTCCATGGCCACGAAGTGAAACTCCGCCTCACGTGCCGCCACCACCAAGGTGTCGACGCCGTCGACGCTGTCGACGCTGTCCGCCGGCATCTGCCAGGCGTGGCGCCCGGCCGAAAGATCGGCTGCGTAGGCGACGTCATCTTGTGACGCAAACTGAAGAACGACGGTTGCTCTCCTCGACAAGTCCCACGACACCCAGTCGCCGTCGACGACGACGTCGGTGAGAAGAGCGGTCGACGTCGCCTGCGTCTCCACCTCGGGCATGTCGAGGTACACAGGGTGATCCGCCTGCAGCGCCATGCCCTGCAGAGGAACGGAGCGTCCTGAGAACGGGGCCTGCACCCCCAGGCGGGACCCAGCGACGATGAACTCGTGCCCGGCGAGGCCGTTGAACTCCAAGCGCCAAAGCGCTGTGTCGTCGACGGGGATGAAGAAGGCCGCGTTGGTGCGGTTGGTGTAGGAGCCCGCTTCGAAGTTCCATTGTCGTGAAAAAAGCCGCCCCCCCTGCTCCACGTCGTCGCGCATCACACGCACGTCGACCTCGTACAACCGCTGGCCTCCGGTTGGGGCGAAGGTGAAGTCCCAACGGCCAGTTTGCCCATCAAACACCAGGGTGTCGTCGGAGACTGCGAAGGCGAAGAAGTCTCCCCAAGGCGATTGCACCCACAGCTCGCCGTCGACACCGTCCACCGAACGAACGTCGAACTCGATGCGCTCGCTGTCATCGACGAGGTCGACATGCAGCAGTGTCGTCTCCTCCAAGGAGATGCCGCTGCCGACGGTGGAGGTCCCCACCGCTCCTGCAGGCGCAGACGTCGCGAACGTGGCCAACGTGGAGAGCAGGAGGGCGAGTGGCGTCGTGAATGGATTGCGGTGGGTCATGCCCACGACATTGCAGGCGGCGTGCCCACCCTGACGGCGTCGCCAGCGTTGCGACTTCCGGCAAACGAACAACCGCAGCTGGGGGTGTCTGTTTGACGAACATGCGCTTGGAGGACGCCAATTGCAGATGGGCGGAGAAGCTCCGCCCATCGAGGTCAGCTGGAGGTGTGGCTATTCGACCGTCACGCTCTTGGCCAAGTTGCGTGGCTTGTCGACGTTGCAGCCCCGCTCTTGTGCCAGGTGCAACGCCAGGAGTTGCAGCATGCAGCTGGCTTGCAGACGCAAGGACAACGCCGAAGAGGCCTTCAGCCCCACGCCGGGATGGCGCTGCAACACATCATGCCCGTCGGGGGCGATGACGAACACGTGACCGCCCCGGGCCTCCACCTCGTCGAGCGCCAGCGCCGTCTTTCGGCCTGGCTCCGTGTCGTCGACGACGGCCACGACCGGCATGCCTGACGACACCAGTGCCAACGGGCCGTGCTTGAGTTCGCCCGCGGCAAACCCTTCTGCGCGAATGTAGACGAGCTCCTTGATCTTCAAGGCGCCTTCCATGGCGACGGGGTACAGAGCGTCCCGGCCCAGCAGCAAGAGGTCGTCGTGGGCGTGCAACGACGCCGCCAGGGTCTGCATGGTTCTCCAATGCCCCGTGTTGGCGTCGTAGTCGGCCGCGGCATCCTGCAGCATCTGGCCAGCGGTCCAGGTGCCGGCTCCTCCACGTCGACGGCCGAGCCAATCTGCAAAGAGCGTCAAGGCAGCGACCTGGGCTGAGAACGCCTTTGTCGACGCCACACACACTTCGCGTCCAGCATGCAAAAGGACGCATCCGGCGCTGTCCCGCCCCAGCCGAGCCATGGCGGAGTGTCCGACGTTGGTGAACACCACCACCGGGCATCCGGCGTCGCGCGCGTGCTCGAGTGCGGCCAGCGTGTCGGCCGTCTCGCCGCTTTGCGACACGCCCACGACGAGGGTGCGCGACGTCAGGTGCGGCCGCCGGTACCTGAACTCCGACGCCAACGACACAGAAATCAACACGTTGGCACTGCGCTCCACGTCGCCAGCGACGGTGCAAGAGGCGTAGTGGCTGCTGCCGCATGCCACGATGTGCACGTGGTCGATGGCGAGCGGATTGAACTGCATCTCGACGTCGAAATCGTCTTCGACCGCAAAGGCGTCTGCCAATGCCCGCATCACGGCTGGTTGCTGACGGATTTCTTGCGCCATGTAGGTCGAGCCTTCATCCAACTTCTCGTCGGTGGTGTCGTCGACGACAACAGGCGAAAACGACGGGTGCACCACTTCTGCAGCTGCGTTCTCCATGTGGGCGCCGTGGGCTTGAATCCACCCAGCGCACCCATCTTCGACGACGTGCACGAGGGGTGCTAGCTCGCCAAAGGCCGAGACGTCTGACGAGGCGCGCATGCCCCCTTCGCCAGACCGACACAGCAGCAGCGGGCTTGCCTGCTTGGCGAAGAACAACTTGTCAGGCTGACGGTCGTCGAGAATCAGCAATGCGTACGACCCCTGCAACATCGCCAGCACCTCGCGCAACAGCGGCAAGGTCAACGGCTGCTCGCCGCACACCTTCTGCAAGAGCAGAGCGATGACCTCGGTGTCGGTGTCTGAACACGCGAGGGATGCGGGCAGCTGTTTGCGCAGCGCGTCGACATTCTCGATGACCCCGTTGTGCACCACCGACAGGGCGCCGACGACGTGGGGGTGGGCGTTGCGGGCGATGGGTCCTCCATGCGTCGCCCACCGCGTGTGCCCGATGCCACTGGTGCCAGCAGCCGGAGCCACTTCCAATGCCCGACGCAAGTTGCTGATGTTGCCCACCGCCCGGCGCACCTCGACACCACGGTGCGACAGCGTCGCGATGCCCGCGGAGTCGTAGCCGCGGTACTCCATTTGCGCCAATGCCTCGACGAGGAGAGATTCGACCCGGTCTTTGCCTTGAATGCCAATGATGCCGCACATGGAGGCCTCCTTTACAGCGAGGGGTGAAGATGAAGGTCGACAGGGCGGCCCTGGTCAAACTCGATGTTGTGCAGCAGCTGGCCGTCGGCCGCGAAGAACACCCAATGTCCCTCCATGCGTCCGTCGACGAACGACCCCTCGCAGGCGAGGGTGCCGTCTTTGTAGAGACGGCAGTGCCATCCGTGTCGCATGCCTCCGCGGTACATCTCGCAGATCGAACCGCAGGCGTCGTCGTCGAGCCAAGCGTCAAAGGTGGGGCGTTGGGGTTGGGTCATGGTGGGTCCTCCTTGTGGTTCGTTGAGATTGCAACTGCCTTGCCAACCCCAGTGTCGCCAACGTGAACAACCGACGGCCGCTCTCGTGTTCGTTCGGCGAACGCAGGTGCCGCCTCCCGAACAGTGGGCCCCACGACGAGCACGTCGACGCGGCGGTTGGGCCGCAGCTCCGCGTCGGATGCGCCGTCGACCAACGGACGTCGCTCTCCAAAGCTCTCGACGTGGTCGATGCTGCAGCCACGTTGTTCAAACCACAGGCGCACAGACCGCACCCGACGGGCCGACAGATTCAGGTTGTCGACGTCGCCACCGCGCCGATCTGCGTGACCGCGCAAGAACACCCGTCCCTCCGGGCACCCAGGCTGCAGGCGCAGGGCCCGGAGTCGACGCCGGGCGTTGACGTCGAGCGCGTCGTTGTTGGTGGCGAAGTACACCGACGTCGACGCCAACAGCTTGTGGTCTGCGTTGCGCGGCGGTGCCGACAACGGCGTGGTCACCTGACGAAGAAGAATGAGTTCGTCGGGCATGTCGTCAACATGTCCCGTCCACGTCGTCGACAGGTGCCGGTGCTCACGTCCCACCAGCTTCAATGCAGTGCCCGGCGTCGACAACTCGCAGACGAACACACCCGCGGTTGCCGTCGCCACGCAGGGCACGCCGTTGGCATCGATGGCGCCCGCCAACGGCCGCCTGGATGCATCCAGCAGTCGCACCCGCTTTTGCAGGGGCTGGGGCGGCGCTGGCGCCGTCGACGAGGGAAGGCTCTGTGCTGGCTTCGACCGCATGAACTTCGGCGCCCACCGGATGCTGACTTGCAGCCGTGCCAGCGGGGCCCCCACTCCAGGGAACACAGAGGTGGACGCATGCACGCCCCACTGCACGTCGTTCCACGTCGTCACCACACCGGCACGCACCTCGGTGGGGTGGTTGAGCACCACCTCCTGGCCTGGCTGAAGGTAGCCGCGGTGTGTCAACTCAATGGGGACGGACAACCACGCCAGCGGGGAGAAACGGACCCCGGCGTTCGCCTCCCAGCCGGTTTGCGTCGACGTCGTCCACCACGCACGCGCTTCCGCGTCGAACCGCAACCACGACGTGGGACGGACGCGCGCGACGCCGCCCACCGATGCACCTGCGTCTCCTTCGCCGAGATTGGGCAGCCACAAGTTCGGCAAACGAACCGCCGCAGAAGCGCCAACATCCCAGCCGGCGCCCCACAGCATGCCCCGCAAGGGCACCGCCTGCAGCTCGACGACTGGGTCGCGCAGATGGCCACCCACATGCTTGCGATTGTGCCGCCAGCCAGGCACCCACGACGACGTCCATTGCGTGCGCAAGGTCCACCCGGGGAAGAACTGCCAGCCCCCCGCCAGGTGCATCGAAGCCAGGTTCTCGACGAGGATGGGGCCGCCCATGACTTGGAGCGGGCGATGTGCGTACGACAGTTGCCCATTCAGCACCCACACATCTTCGACGTCGTCGATGGCCGACAGCTGGGCATAACCCGACGCGGATGCCGACGGCGTGGCGCGCTCGACGTCAAATCCGCACAACAGTGAGGCCCACACGAAGAGGGCTCCGATTCGACAGGTCCTAGCGCCCAACACATCCCCCCGTCATGGCGGCGCGCAGGGTGCGCGCTCGATGGGCCCAGGTGTCCGTCGCCACCGATGCCATGGCCCGCTTGCCCAACACTTCTGTGCAGCTTTGCTCCAAGTGCATCAGCCACGACTGTGCCTCTTTGCTGTCCTCGACCACTGTCACCGACGACAGATGCGTGATCGCGGGCAACGGTGTCGTGGCAACGGGCAACCCAGCCGCCAAGTATTCGCGTGCCTTCAGTGGGTCCACGGCTGCGGTGAGCTCGTCGACGACAAACGGCACCCATGCTGCCTGCCAGTGCGCGGTCGCCGCCGGCAAGGCAGCGTACGGCACGGCATCTCGCATCACGATGTTGGGCGCTTTGGGCATCGCGGCCGCGTCTGCAGGAAGGCGCCCGATGAATTCGAACGTCCACCTCGGACACGCCGCCGCCAACTGCGCGATGAGGTCTCGGTCGACCCAGTCGGCCAGGAGACCGAAGAACCCCAACACACGCGTGGGCCGACGTTTTCGGCGTGGTTTGAAGTGGTCGACGTCGACCCCCTGCGGAAGGTGCAAGGCACTGCGCGCAAACGCGGGCCGCAGGTTGGCAGCCGGATGCACCACCACGTCGACGTCCTCGATGAACGGCACTTCGTGTCGACGGATGACCCGTGGGTCGACCCCCGGCAGATGCGCGTAGTCGTCGAGGCGCAGATACGCCTTTCGCGCGATGGGGAGCCCCTGGGTGAGGACGCCGGCGACGGGGGTCGCGCTCAACAACGTCAGGTCCTCCAGTCCCAACCGACGAATGTGCTCCGCCAGCTGGCGTGACGCCCAAGCGCTGTTGACGTGGTTCGCCCACGACGCGTGGTGGTAGGGCACGACGTTGAGCCGCACGACGTGCACGGTGGGTCCCACCGAAAACGCGGTCTGCGACGTCGCTGCTGGCGCCCGTCGACGTGCGGCACGTCGCCACAGGGTGCGTGCCTGGCGCACATCCGCCCAGGCAGGTGAGCGCATGCCGACGCTTTGCACCCACAGCACCCGGTCGTCTGACGGCAGTGCGTTCACCAGGTGTTGTGTGGTCGACGGGTGGGCCCCGTAGTCATCTCCAAACACGAGCCAATCCATGGCTTGCTCCTCTGTGACCACGTTGGTGGTGCTGTTGGGGGGTGGCACGTCGGTAGACGTCGTTGAGCCGTTCGGCCCATGTTCTGACCGAGAACTGTCGTCGGGCGTCCACCGCGCCGTCGCAGGCAAGCTGGGCGCGCTGCCTGAATGAGATGGCCCAACGTCGGATGGCGGCTCGCAACGCGGCGACGTCGGCTGGCGGCACCACCTCGTGGTGGGCGCCCAACAGCGCCTCCCGCACGTCACCCACGTCGGTGGCGATGACGGGCCTCCCCATCTGCTGCGCTTCGAGCACCACCAGTGGCAACCCTTCGGTGCGCGACGGCAGCACCAGTGCATCACATCGCTGCAGCAAGGGCTGCACGTCGACGACGTGGCCGACAAACGTCACATTGCGCATCCCGTCCGCCTGTGTTCGCAATGCAGGCCGGCAAGGGCCGTCGCCCGCAATGACGACGTCGACAGGCAAGTCTGAAACCGCGCTCAACAACACGTCCACGCCCTTTTCAAACGACAGACGGCCGAGAAACAACAGCTGCGGACGTCGACGCGTGGGGGGCAGCGTCGCCGCCGCGTCGATGCGGAGCGTTCGGCCATTGGGCAGCAACACCCGCCCGGCCTGCGCCCCTTCTGTCAGGCGGTGCAATCCCTTGGACACGGCGATGACCGCGTCGGCACGGCTCGCCAACTTTCGTTCGAGTTCGTTTCGCGCTCGCGCACGTGGCGTGTCGCCGACGAACCCGTGAAGGTGGTGCACCCACGTCGTCGTTTCGCGACGCAACAATCGTCCAGATGTGGCCGCCTCGACGCCATGGGAGTGCAAGACGTCGGCCTTGCAGAGCGCACGGCGCAGCTTGAAGAACAGCGTGGGCAATCGATGGCGAGCGTCGACGACGACAAACGGGACACCGGCCAACGCCAGCGCCTTCTCTGTCTCGGTCGTCTGCAGATGCGTTTGCAACAAAAGCACGCTGGCTTCGACGCCGAGGGCGCGTTGGGCGGCGGCACCGTCGACGACGACCCGCTCGGCGCCGGCGCAGGTGCGACCCGGCGCGATGACGTGCACGACCCTCATGCCGCCTCCGCGTAGATGCGCTGGTAGGCGTCCACCATGACGTCGACGTGAAAGCGCTCCATCGCCAGCGCCTGCAATGACGTCGAAGAGGGGCGCTGGCGCAGCAGCCTGCGAATCGTCGTCGCCATGCACGTCGGTGTCGGCGCCGTCACCAGGCCTGCGCCGAGGGCGGCGAGTGCCGGCAAGTCTCCCACCGGCGTGCCCACAAAAGGCACGCCTTCGTGCAGGGCCTCCAACACCGCGAGCGGGAGCCCCTCGCGCTTGGACGGCACCAACAAGAGGTCCATCTGGCGCAACCAGCGCCGGGCATCCCGCTGCCACCCTGCAAAGTGCACCCGGCGCTGCAGACCCAGACGCTTCGTCAGTGTCTGCAGCGCCTTGCGCTCGGGACCGTCGCCGACGATGAGGAGCTCTGCCTCTGGCAACAACGACAGCGCCCTCACCGCCAACTCGACGTTCTTTTCGGCGGCCAAGCGGCCGAGAACCCCGAGGGTGAGCGAGCGGCGATGGCGACGTTCGGGCAACGCCACCGGTGCCCCCTCGACGCCATTGGGCACGACGACACACGGCTTGCCCAGCACTTCAGCGCGATGGGCCGCCACTTCATGCGACACGCTCACCACCTGTGACGTCGACGACATGCAACGGCCCAGCCACCGACGGCGGACCGTGTCGTAGAACTCATGCGAATGCTCCGTGTGCACGTGGGGCACGCCGAGCCACGCGGCCGCCGGTGCCGCATAGACGTAGGCCCCCAAATGGTGGGTGTGCACGAGCGTCGGTTTTGCTCGACGCAGAACACGGAGCATGTGCCCAAAGGTGGGCAGGTGCACGCCCGACGGTTTGTGCAGCACATGGGTGGCAGCGCCCAACGCTTCGAACTTGGCGCGCATGGCGCCGTCTTCGACCGTGGCCACCACGCTGACATCGTGGCCTGCCCGACGCAGGCCACGAGACAGCAACCACACCATGTGCTCCAAACCTCCTGGAGCAAAACTCTGCATGACTTGTACGACGTGGGTTTGCATGACGCCTCCGCCCGGTGTCATCGCAAACGTTGTGCCGGATGCTTCGTCCGCGCAGCGAACACCTCGCGCACGACGTACGTTCGCCAAACAGACACCTCGCTGCCGAACAGACAGGCGCCACGACGCCCCCGCTGTGCACCACGCGGCATGGGTCTTGCGATGTCTGCAGCATGTGGACTTCTCTGTTTCTGACCTTCGCTCTCGCCGCCCAACCGGCAGTGGGCAGCCCTGCCGCAGCGCCTCCCTCCACGGCTCCTGTCGCCAACGACGCGCCCGAAAGAGAGCATCACCTGCAGCGTGGCGACCGCGTGCGCATCACCCTTGAGCGCACCGACCTCGACGGCAAGGTGGCCCTTGTCGGTGCCGACGGCCAGCTCGCACTCGGCGTCTACGGCGACGTCCTCGTCGAGGGGATGACCCTCGCACAAGCCACGTTGGTGCTGCGCCGTCAGCTGTCAACGTTTGTCCGTTCCACCGCTGGCCTCCACCTTGGCCTTCACCAAGAAGGACGCCTTGTCGACGTCACGGGCATGGTGAAGACGCCGGGTCCGCTGGTGGTGAACGACCAAATGAGCCTGTGGCAGGTGTTGCTGCGTTCTGGCGGCCCCCTCGACGGCGCCGACCTCACCCGCGTCGAAGTGCGACGCAACGGCCAAACCTCCGTCATCGACGTGTTGGCCGTGTTGTCGCGGGAGCAGAACGACCCGTTCCCCGTCTTGCAGGCGGGCGACAGTGTCTTCGTCCCCGCCGAGCGCGGCGTCGTGGTCGGCGCCGACCAACAGCGCATCGCACCCACCCCCGCGGGGCTGTCGCGCAGCATCTTCGTCACCGGTGCCGTCGTCGCCCCCGGCCTATACCCCTTGCCGCAACCACTGGATGTCGTCGTCGCCCTCAACCTGGCCAAGGGTCCGCGCCCCGACGCGCTCCTCTCCAAAGCCCGCCTCGTCGTCGGCAGCCGCAGCATCCCCATCGATCTGGAGGCGGCCTTGTCGGGACGCGCCCTGCCGGTCGACGTCGATGCCCGGGTCCCCCTTTCGCTCTTTGTTCCCTCGGCCGAAGCGGCTTCCCTCGCTCGCCAAGGACGCGGCGGCCTCGTTTCCACGGTCGATGTTGTTGGCGGCGTGCTCCGCCCCGGTGCCGTCGCCCTCGCCGACCGCGCCTCTCTTGTCGACGTCATCACTGCCGCAGGTGGCATCGACGGCAACGGCGACCTCACCCACGTCACGGTCGTCCGCCGGCAAAACGGCATTTCCGTGTCGACGACGTACGACGTGAAGCAACGCATGTCCGCGGCGATGGCCCCCGTATGGATGCAGCCCGGCGACATCGTCTTGGTGCGCCAGCGGCAAGACCACCCCGTCGAATGGCTGGCGCGCGGCATGTCGCAGGTCGCGGTCCTCACCGGCCTCGGCACCCTCCTGCTCAGCTTGGTGCTGCCATGATCGTCCGCTCTTTCATTCGCCCCTTGGCTGCCCTGGCGTCGGCGTTGACGCTGTCGTCGGCCACTGGCTGTTTGTCGCCGCGCATGGCCGTGCGCCACCTCGACGCCACCACACATGAGGTCGTCGTCGTTGTCGACGGCGTCGGCGTCGTCTCCGTCGTCCCCGGCGATGAAAAGTCCGTCGACATTCGGCCGGGGCAACACGCCGTCGCCATGTGTGTTGTGGGGCAAGACGAACCTCGTGCTGCGTTCGTCATCGAGGTCGAAGACGACGTCACCATCGACATTTCACCGTCGACGAACACCGCCAACGACGACAGCGCTGCGGATGTTCGCGAGCACGACACCGATGCCCACATGTGTTCGCAAGCACGCCAATCGATGTTGGCGCGTTGATTGCCACAGCAACCGCAACCGAGGAGGTTGAGATGCAGAACCCGTTGTTTCCCCTTGTGATGGTGTGGGCCGTGTGCACGGTCCTCCTCGCAGCGCCCTACCTCACGCAAGCCAGCTTGGCGGTCATCGGCTGGTGGACACGACGACAGCGGTCGCCCGGCCGGGCCGTCCCCCAGCATCTCGCGCCCCGACGGTGGAGCGTGCTCGTGCCCGCCCACAACGAAGAGCGTCACTTGCGCCAAACGTTGACCGAGCTCGATGCCCTCCGCGACGGCCTGCACGACGTCGACATCATCGTCGCCCTCGACGGGTGCACCGACAACTCCTTGGGCGAGGTGCGCCGCGCTGACGTCGACGTCCAGGTGCTGCAGTGGCCCCAGTGCCGGGGCAAAGCGGCGACGCTGCGGGCATTGATGCTCGAGGCCGAGGCCGACCACCTGGTGTTCGTCGACGCATCCAGCAGCGTTCCTGCCGACCTCCTGCATCGGGCCGCAGACGCCTTTGCCGCCCGCCGCGATGTGGGCGTGGTGCTCCCCCGCTACGCCACGGCCGAAGGCGAGCGCGGCGAAGGCTTGTACTGGCGTTGGTCCCAGCTGTGGCGCCGCGGTGCGCAAGAGGTGGGGCTGCCCCTCGGCGCGCACGGCGCCTGTTGGCTCGCGCGAAAAGACGCCCTTACGCTTCCCAAGGCCAACGTCGTCAACGACGACTACGTCCTTCCCTTTCTAGCTGCAGCCGCCGGCTGGGCCCAAGCCCTTCTTCCCGATGTCGTCGTGCACGACCGCGAAGAGGGTGACACCTCCCTTCGATTCAGCCGCCTCCGCCGCATTGCTGCTGGCAACCTTCAAATGCTGTTCGTCCTCGGCCGCTCCCTTGGCGTGTCCCTTCGCCCTTGGTTCAGCCTCGTCTGCCTGAAGTTCTTGAAAACGGCGGGCCCCTTGTTTTTCCTGCTGTCGACGACGGCTGCGCTGTTGGCCGCCCCCCAGGCACCGGCGTTTTCGGCGCTGGCGCTCTCCCCCGCCTTGCTCGTCGCTGCCCCTGGTCGACTGGGCGCCATGATGCGCTACGGCCTGCTCGCCCAACTCGCGATGGCCGTCGGCTGGGCCGACGCCCTCCGACGCAGCATGCGCAGCGCCCCCTCCCCCACAGTGGATGCATTGCAGGCTCCGCCTTCACCTCCTACAACTGTGCAACTGTTGAAGCGACTTCTCGATGTCGTCGCAGGCACCGTCGGCCTGACACTGGCCACGCCGGTTCTCGCGCTGTGCATCGTCGCCATTCGACTTGAGAGCAAAGGCGACGCGGTCTTTCGCCAGACGCGCCTGGGCGTCGACAAGCACGGCCGGCTGCACCCGTTCACGCTCTACAAACTCCGCTCCATGCGAAACGACGCTGAAGTGGCAAGCGGCCCGGTGTGGGCGACAGAGAACGACCCCCGTGTCACGACGGTGGGACGCTTCTTGCGCAAGAGTCGGCTCGACGAGCTGCCCCAGTTGGTCAACGTCTTGAAAGGCGACATGAGCCTCATCGGCCCCCGTCCCGAACGCCCCCACTTCACAAAACAGTTGGAGCAAGACGTCGCCGGCTACCACACCCGTTTGTTGGGCATCAAACCCGGCATCACCGGCTGGGCCCAGGTGCATTGCGCCTACGACACGTCCGTCGACAGCGTTCGAGAAAAGCTGATGTACGACCTCTCGTACGTCGCCAACCTGCAAAACCCGTGGACATACCTGCGCATGGAGTCCGCCATCTTTGCCAAGACCTTGCAGGTCATGGTGTCCGGCCGAGGTGCACGATGATGGGACGCCTTCTCCTTCTCGTTGTCATCGCGGTCGCCACAACGTCGTCGCTCAGCCTGGCCGCTCCGGTCGAAACACGAGTGGCCAGTCGCTTCGCCGTCATGGTGCCCCCCAACAACGACAACAACGGCCGCAGCTCGGCCATTGTCGTCACCGCCATGCACGGCACGGCGCAAGACCCCACCTATGTCGACCTCGTGGACGACGCTGGCGACGGCGACGACGACGACACCCAGCTTGGCGTCGCTTTGACCAAAGGGCAGAGCCTGGTGCGCTACATCAAAGACGGCGATGTCAACGACGACGCTGGCGGTGTTTGGGACGGCGACTTCATGACTGTCGACGCCTCGCAACCGGTGACCGTTCTGCTCGTCACCGACTCCGACTGGCAGCACGATTGGGCGCCGTCGTCCAACGGCACGCTCAGTGGTCGCGAGTTTTTTCTGTACACCAACAAAACCACCCAGACCGCGCGTGACGTCGACGTGTTCGCCTACTCCGACGACACCGTCGTCGAACTCCATCGGGTCTCCAGCGCCCCCACCATCGGCAGCGGGGTCACCGTCGTCGACACCGAAGAGGTGTTGCTCAAGACCACTTTGCAGCGGGGGCAGTCTCTGCGGGGCGAATTGGGGGCAGCCTCCCTCGACCTTCTGCAAGCCGGTCACACCTTCCGCGTGGTCACCACCCGCGACGTCACCGTCTTGGTGGGCGCACTCGGTGGCCTGAACTACGACACGGGGGTGCGAGACGGTGGTGGCTTTGTGCCTGGTCGTCATGGCCAGTCCATCGACGACGACTTCTACTTTCGCATTCCGCACGACCGAGGCCGCACGTCTGAGAAAGAACTCCGTGTGGTATCGGCACAAGACTCGGTCACCGTCACTGTGGAGGGCTACAACGACACCACAGAGTCGTTCGACGTCATCGACACGTTCGTGCTCGATCATCTCGAGCACTACGACCTCGTCGGCGACGCCGACCACGACACCTACCACCTGTCCACGTCGGGCGGGAAGGTGGTGGTCTTCGAGGCCAACTGGCTCGAGACCGGTTCGTTTGGCACCTCCGACATCGCATCGTTCGCACCGGGCTTTTACGACGACACCGGCGCCGCCGACTTCATGGTGTACGTCGGCCCCCCCGGGCACCAGCACCGCACCAGATTCAACTCTGTGTTCAACGGCATTGCCGACGGCACCTTTGCCCACGTGTTGCTGTTTGCTGAACAAGAAACCACCGCCATTGTCGTCGACGCCGACACCCAAGGCACGTTGTTCGGCGACCCCAACACCGCACTTGTTGTTCCGGCCGGTGGGTACCTCGACATCCCGGTGTCCACCACCGACTGGAGTGCGCTCAATCGTCCGTCCGAGGGGATTCGGCCGTACCTCGACATCCACAGCAGTGGACCCATCTCGGTGTGCATGGCCAACTTCAACGACAACTGGATGGCCTACGCGTCGTCGGTGCAAGTCCGCGACCCAACGCTGACCTTGTCGCTCCCGCAAGAGCGACAGCCCGGCGACGAGTTGCGGGCCCGAGGCACCATCGTCCTCGACAGCAGTGAGCCCTTGCGTGACGTCGTGCTCACCCTCACCTTTCCTGCCGAGACGTCCGTCTTCACGGGCGTGCTCGACGGGGCAGCGCCAACCGAGACGCGTCTGCTCGACGACGGCCGCACGCAGGTGGTCTTCGAGCGCGCATTGTTGCAGCCCAGTGCCCCTCTGGCCTTTGACGTCACCGCTGGCATCCGCGACGACACCACCCCCCACACGCTTCTTCTCGTCGACGCTGTCGTCGAAGGGGTCGACAGCCTCGGAAGCCGCTCCAGCGGAGCCTCTGGTTCTGTCTTTGTTGCAGCCCCGCTCCTCGACGTGCGCGACTTCGCCGTGACCTCAGCCAATCGAGGCGCCACCGTCAGCATGCAGCTGCGCACCGCCGATGTGGCCCAGCTCTCCACCGTCGACGTCGAGGTTCGCCGTGACGGCACGCTGGTCGGCGTTTTCGCCACCAGCGTCGGAGCCGATTGGACGTCGGTGTCCTGGGCCGATGCCGGGCTCAACGTCGGGCAGCGCTACACCTACACCGCTACGCTCGTGCACCCGCAGTCGCGAGACGTGCTCGCGGTGTTGGGACCGTTGAGCGTGAAAGCCGACAGCGGCGCTCCACCTCCGGCCCCCACGCTCACCGGCGTCGACGATGGCCAGGCGCTGGTGTTGAGCTGCACGCCGAGCGGCGCCACCGACGTCACGGTGACGGTGCAACGTGCGCCGGCAGGGTCGACCCAATGGACGACGCTCGACACCGTCGCCGCCGGCGTCGATGTTCGCGACGCCCAAGCCCCTGCCGGGATCCGGTTCGACTACCGTTGCCGCGCGTCCAACGTCGACGGGGCAGGACCCTGGAGCGCCACCACAACCCTGCTGCGCGCCCCCGTCGGCACCGTCGAACACAACGCTCTGCTCCGCTACGAAGACATGATCGGCGAAGGCGAGAACGACTGGGACTACAACGACTTCGTCGCCGAGGTGCGCGCCTTCATCGCCGTCGACGACACCAGGGTGACCGAGTTGACCATCGTCGTCGTGCCGCTCGCCCGCGGTGCGGGCTACATCCATTCGTTTCGACTGCGCCTCCCCCTCTCCTCAGGGCACTACAGCGCCACCCGAACCCTGTTGGGCGACGCTCCCGCCCCGTTGACGACGAGCGGAACCGGTGCCGTCGACGTCGCGCTGTACGACGACACCCGCGACGCGCTGCCCCCGGTGTTCGGCGCTTACACCAACACGCCCATCGACCAAGCCTCCTTTGTGCCCGGCACGCCCGTGATGTTGGAGGTGAGCTGGTCGCCCGGCGAAGGGCCCCTTGTCGACGCGCTTGGCGCCTTCCCTTGGGACTTCCACCTGCATCTGCCGTATCTCGAGACGCCCAACGAAGTGCACCTCGCCCAACACCAGGGCGCCACCGAGCGCACCACGCAACTGCCCGGGTTCCCAGACGCAGTCCTTCCGTTTGTCCTCGTCGAAGACGCCCCCTTGGCGCCGCTGTGGTCGTTCGAAGGACGTGCCGTCTGGCTCGACTTCCCCGCTTTCTTCGACACCCACGACACCGCCGCCCCCTTTGTCTCCGACGACGTCTCGCCCGGCGTGGTCTTTCACACCGGCCGCTGAGCCAGGAGTCCACCATGTTGTCTCTCGTCCCCATGGCGTTGTCGCTGTTGGCGTCCACACCGCCGTCCGTCGTCGACAGCCGCGATGACCTTCAACCTCTCGCCCACCTCATCCAACACGACGGACAAGTCGCACGCTACGTCCGTCGTCACGCCGACGTTTGGCGCCTGTCGGGAAGCGACGCTGTCCCCGTGGGTCAAGACCCGCTGCAGCGCTTCAGCGTCGCCCTGTGTGACGACGCCACCGAAGTCGTCGCCCTCGGCACCGTCGACGGGGGCACCTTGCTTTCGCGCGCCTCGTCAGGCGCACTGCGCGCCCTACAGCTCGACGCCCGCCCTGCCAGCCCGCTGGTGGTGAACCGCACAGCCGACTCGGATTGCCGCATCGGCTTGCTCCTCGACGACGGAAGCGTCGTTCGCGTCGACGTCGGCGGCAGCGCCGCCCGTCGCGTCTCGGTGTTCGAACAACACAACGTTGACCCCACAGAGGCGGCCCCGCGGTCGGGATGGGCGCGCGTGTCCGACGCCTGGTGGGTGCAACAGGGCAACCAACTGGCGCGGCTTCGTGACGACGACGTCGTCGAGCGCACATCCTTGTCGAATGCCTTCCAGCTGTATGCCGTTGACGCCGATGTTTATGTGCTCGACGTCGACGGGCGTCTGTTCCACGCCGTCGACGGCGCGTGGCAACAGCTCGACGCAGGCGGGCCGCCCGTCGCTGCCGCCATCCGGGGGCGGCCCACGTGGGTCGACTGCTTTGGCACGCTGTGGCGTCTCAGCGACGAGGGCCAACTGACTGCACGTCCCTTTGCGTCGCCCACGCCGCACACCGTGTCCTTCGTCGACGAGCTGCAGGTCGATGTCGACGAATGGCAAACCGTGTTTGGCGGCGCCACCTCCGTGTGGATGAAGTCCGGCCACACCTTCGAGCGGTTTGCCACCGTGCATCGCATCCAAGGCGCCCCCACCCGCAGCGTCGATGACGCCGGACACGCGACGTGGTCCGTCCCCGTCTCCGTCGACGTCTTCCGTCTCACGTCGACGACGGCCCTCGCAGACATCCAGACCTCCCCGCAGGTGGCGCGGCTGCCAGCGGCAGACCGGCCGCTCGCTTCAGCCCCCCAAGCTCCCTCGTTGTCAACGCCGACGTCGCCGCCGACGGCAGTGTCCGGGTGTTCGTCGTCGACACCAGGCCCTGCTGGCCTTTGGCTTTTGCTCGTCTTCGCCTTCGGCCGTTGTCGACGACGACGCTAGGCGTCCCCATGGTGTTCTGCTCACGCGCCCCTTTCGGGGCGCGTTCTTGTTGTGCGGCGGCGCGCCCCTGCTCCTCGCCGTCAAACGAACACTCGCCCGTTCGTCCGCAGACAAACGTGTGCGCCAAACGTCCAAATGCACCTGGCAGGTGGCTTGCAATCTCCTTTGCGTCGGCGACGCCCGTCGACGCGGAGGAGACATGTCGCACCACCCCCACCACGGTCACGTCGCCGTCGTCATCGGCACCCGCCCCGAGTACATCAAGCTCGCCCCCGTCGTTCGTCGCCTTCGCGCCAACGGCATCCCAACGCGCGTGCTCTGCAGTGGACAACACCGTGAGCTGCTCGAAGACGTGCGCCGCGAAGACGACTTGGTCATCGACGTCGCCCTCGATGTCTTTCAGGCCCACCAACGTCCAGGGCAGATGATGGCCAAGGTCGTGCACGCCTTCGACGCGGCCTTCGCGCGCTGCCCCCCGGCGTGGGTGGTGGTGCAAGGCGACACCACGACGGCTGCAGGAGCGGCGCTTGCGGCCACCCAGCTGCAGATTCCCGTCGCCCACGTCGAGGCGGGGCTGCGCACCGACACGCTCTTCTCTCCGTTTCCTGAAGAGAGCAACCGTCGACTCATCGGCAGCTTGGCATCGCTGCATTTCGCGCCGACGTCGACAGCGGCGCGCGCCCTGGCCCACGAGGGGGTTTCCCCCGACAAGGTGTGGATCACCGGCAACACCGTCGTCGACGCCGTCCACGACGCTGGCATCCCCCGCGTCTCCCACCACGACGAACGCATCCTCGTCACCATGCACCGTCGAGAAAACGCCCACGGCGGCGTGCGCAGCGTGGCCAAGGCGCTGGTGGCGCTCTGCGCCCGTCGTCCACAGCTTGACGTGGCTTGGGTGCTGCATCCCAACCCCGCGGTCCGTTCCGTCGTCGTCGAAGAGTGCGCCGAAAGCGCTGGCATCCAACTCCTGCAGCCCATGTCCCACCGCGCCCTCTTGCAAGAGGTCGCCCGCTCCACCCTCGTCCTCACCGACTCCGGCGGCCTGCAAGAAGAAGCCCCCGCCCTCGACGTCCCCGTCGGAGTGCTGCGCGACTCCACCGAGCGCACCGAAGGCATCGATGCCGGCGTCGCCCTCTTGCTTGGCACCGACGGTGAATCCGTCGCCCGTGACGTCGAGGGGCTGCTGCGTCGGCCGCAACGCCTGATGTCCATGCGTCGCGCCCCCAACCCCTACGGCGACGGACGCGCCGCCACCCGCATCGCCTGGCTCCTCGCCCAACAGCTCGGCCTGCCGTTCATCGACGGCATTGAGGTCGGGCACCAGGTGTCCTTCCAACCCCCCAGCCTGTCCACCCCCACCGTGTCTCTTTCGCTCTGAGGTTCCCCATGATTGACGCTCGCAAACAGTTCCCCATCCCCACCACCGACTTCACTGGCCAAGCCGCTGCCGATTTGTGCGCCCGCATCCCGCTGGCGCAGCTGGCCCACGACGACGAGGTCGTGCTGTCGCTGCAACTGGTGCGGCAGTTCGACACCGGCGGCATCGCCGCGCTCGTCACCATGCTGGCCCGGGCCCAGGTGGCGGGATTGCGCCTCACGCTGGTCGACGTCCCTGCCGCCTTGCAACACCACCTCGACACGTTGCGCATGGCCGACGCCTTCAACTGCCACGGCGCCTCGGCTCCAGCGTGGGCCCTGCAGTCCGCCTAGCGAACACAACCTTCCGCCAAACGAACACGTGGTGTCCCCAGATCTCCATCGGCGCACATCCTGATTGTTTTCAAACACTTAGCGTGTGCGCATTCCCACACCTGTGCTTTTGACGCATGGCAACGCTACGAATTGGAGCGCGGCTGTCGATGCATGCAATGGCACGAGCGATGCAAGTTCGATGGCAACTCTGGGGAGGTTCGATGTCTGCACAACCATCCATGCCCGCCGATCTTGATGAGCGCTTTGGCTCGGTTCTCGTCGTTGAAGACGACAGCACCCTGCAGTTGTTGGCCCGCCGACAACTGGAGCGCTCCTGCGCCCACGTGGTGTGCACCAACCGCGGCCGTGAAGCCGTGGTGCTCGCCCGCCAGCAGCACTTCGACGCCGTGCTCCTCGACATCGGGCTCCCCGACATCGATGGCCTCGACGTCTTGCGTCGCCTGCAAGAGGCCGACCCGACGCTTCCCGTGGTGATGCTCACCGCGTCCAACCTCGTCGAGACCGCCGTCAAGGCCACCAAGTTGGGCGCCTTTGACTACCTGCAAAAGCCCGTCGAGATGAGCCGGCTGCAGCACGTCATGCGCAACGCCTGTGAGAAACGACGTCTCACCGACCAGGTCGAAGAGCTGCATGCCGCCCCCAAGTCGTCGGTGCGCTACGGCATGGTCGGCGCGTCGCCCGCCATGCAAGACCTCTTCGACGCCGTCGATCGCGTGGGCCCCGCCGACGTGAGCGTCCTTGTGCACGGCGAAAGCGGCGCGGGCAAAGAGCTCGTCGCCCGCGCCTTGCACCGTGCGTCGCGACGCAAGAAGCAGGGCTTCGTCGCCCTCAACTGCGCCGCCATCGCCGAGAGCTTGCAGGAGTCAGAACTCTTCGGACACGAAAAAGGTGCCTTCACCGGCGCCGACAAACGACGCGTCGGACGCTTCGAAGAAGCCAACGGCGGCACCCTGTTTCTCGACGAGGTGGCCGAGCTGTCGCTCGGGCTGCAGGCCAAACTGCTGCGCGTGTTGCAAGAGCGCACCTTCAGCCGCGTCGGCGGGCAACAGGCCATCACCTCCGACTTTCGCCTCATCGCAGCGACGCACAAAAACCTCGAAGAAGAAGTCGCTGCCGGCCGCTTTCGCGAAGACTTGTATTACCGCATCGCCGTCTTCGAGTTGGAGTTGCCCGCCTTGCGAGAACGCCGCGAAGACATCCCCCTCATCGCAGGCCATCTCCTCGAACAAGCGTCGTGCGCCCACGACCGGCGGTTCACCCTGACGATGAACGCCGCCGACGCACTCGAAGCGTACGACTGGCCCGGCAACGTCCGGGAGCTGCAAAATGCCGTGCAGCACGCCGTCGTGGTGTCCACCGAAGACGCCATTGACGTCGACGCCCTCCCCGCACGCATCTTTCGTGGCGTCACCGACGCCCCTTCGCCTATGCCTCCGGTGCAAGTGACGTCGACGCCGACGTCGACGCCTACACCCGCCCCCGTCGTCGCCGAAGCGCCCGCTGCGCCAGCGCCAGCGCCGACACCGATGCCCCCTCCGACAGCCACCGTCGAACGCGCGCAGAAGCTCCCCACGTACAACATCGAAGAGCTCATCGAGCTCGCAGTCCGTCAATCGCTCGACGACAACAACGGCAACGTCAGCAAAGTCATCCGCGACACCGGCATCGGCCGCACCGCCATGTACCGCCGTCTCAAGGTGTACGGACTGCGCTGACAACGCTGCACCTTCACCTCAGGCATCTGCCACCTCATGCATCTGCCCCGCTGGCGACAGCGGGTTTTGTCGTCGTCACAACGTCCGCGACGCAGGCGACGACTTGTCACCCTTTTTGCAATGTCTTCGGTGCCCCTTCACAGGAGACCCCAGATGCTGCTCGCCCTCGCCACCGCCATTCGCCGCGCGGACACCCCCCTCACCGCCAACGTGAAAGCGTTCGCCAAACGAATCCTCGCTTTCGAAGTGCCCGCCCCGCGAATGCCCTTTCGCCTGTTGTACTGGCTGCACACCCTCATTGTCCGCGCCTGGGAACACGCCACCCGCGTCTTCTACTTTCAACCGTTGTTTCGCGCGCGCGCCGCCCACGTCGGAGAATCGTTGTTTCTCTACCAGGGCATCCCCTACGTCGCCGGCGACTTGCACATCCGCATCGGCGACCACTGCAAGATTTCGGGCGCCACCACGTTCGTCGCCGGCCACGTGTGCGAACGCCCCGAGCTCATCCTCGGGCACCACACCAACATCGGCCCCGGCGTCGTCATCAGCGCATCCAAACGAGTGCAGCTGGGCAACCACGTGCGCATCGGCACCGGCGTGCGCATCAGCGACAACCACGGCCACCCCCTCGATGCACATCGACGACGCCACGAACCCGTGCAGGCCGACGACGTTGCGCCCGTCGTCATTGGCGACGACGCGTGGCTTGGCAGCGGCGTCATCGTTCTGCCCGGCGTCACCGTCGGCAAAGGGGCCGTCATCGGCGCCGGCAGCGTCGTCACCAAAGACGTCCCGCCGCATTCCGTCGCCGTCGGCAACCCCGCCCGCGTCAAGCGCCGGCTCGACGACGGACGTCTCCCACCGTGCACCTCTCAGGCGTCGTCTTCGTGAGTCCCCACGCGAGCGTTTGTGGCCGTGACCGCCATCGGACCTCTTTTTGGGTCCATCGAGGAATGCATCCCCCGCTTCGACGGTTTCTCGTGTTCGAAGGGACGGGAGATGGTTTTGCCCAACAACCTTGCGTTGGTGTGTCTGCTTTTCTGCAGCTCCATGTGGGCGTGGGCAGGTTGCACTGAACCGCCCCATCCTTCTGCTGGGCTCCCAAGCCTCGACGACGACCACCACGTCGTGGAGCTGGATGAAGCCTGTGCCCTTGGGCGCCCCTGGGCAGAACGCCTCGGCGACGGGCATTCATCGACGATCGACCCGGCGCGCGCGCAACGTCCACGTGAGCTGCAACTCTTGGCGCTGCTGGCCGACGACGAATCCCTCGATGAGATTGTCTCGCTTGGCACCACGGGGTGGAATCTGGATGTTCGGCGGCGCATTGAAGTTCGGGGGCACGCCGCCGAGCTCGTCGTCGAGAAACACCAAGGGCATGTCCGTCGTCGCCCGCTGGCCGCCGAAGAGTGGGCCGAGCTGCAGCGCTTTCTTCGCGAGACCAAGTTTGACGCCCTCCCCGACTTCGACAACCGCGTGCTCGACGGCGTGTCCGCGCACTACACGCATCTCACGCGTGGATGTCGCGCCCAGGTCTACATGAACAACCCTCAGGTCGAGCCGCGCTCAGCAGAGCACCATCCGGCGTACCATACGTTGGTCGACCACTTTCGCCGCCTAACCCGCACCGGCGATTGGACGACCACCATCGACTTGGGGGGCGACGTCGGCGTGGTCACGCCTCTGCTTCTGTCCAAGCACATCCCCGAAACCGTCCTCGCGGTTTGCGTCGACGACGGTCGGCTGAAAGTCGAAGTGGAATTCATCGTTCGCCAAACATGGAAGCGGGTGCAGGAGTGGCGCACCGTCGAGCTGCACCCGACGCCTCATTTGGGTGGCCCGGCTGAACCTTGCCAAGGCTGGACGCCGTTTCGTCGACAACACCCGCCCTACCTTCGATTGCAGCGCTGCGCCCAACAGCTTTCTCATGGAGCCTCCCCACGCACCCCCGACGGACTCCCGACAGCGTTTGCAGAGCTTGCGGTGTTCAGCCCAGATGGCCGCTACGCCGTCGTCGGCCGGCTGGTCGACGGCGTTGGCAGCTGGGATGAGCCCAATCACCTCGTCCGCGTCGACTTGGAGACCTGCCAAGAAGCGTTCGTCGATCTCCTTCCCGACGTCGACCTCTCGGTTCGGTTCTTTTTGCCAGACGACCGTCGAGCCCTGGTGGAACGCGCGGGTCGGCAGTGGCTTCTCGACATCGACACCATGCAGTTGCTCGAAGTCGACGACGTTCCACATCTGTTCGACGTCCAACAACGCTCCTACCTCGTGCAGCGAAGGCCTGCCGAGTTCGTTCTCCCCTCGACGTCGACGCCGGGCGTGTACTGGGCCTCTCTCACAGAGGGCAGCCTGTTCGGCCCCACCACTCTCGGACGCTTTGAGCCTGCAGCCCTGGCCTTTGTGCCCGTGGCAACCGTCGACGCGTGGCTGACCCACGGCATGTTTGACGTCGAGGGCGACACGGTGTTCGCTGCCATCGAAGGCGACCTCGTCTCGTTCCCGCTTCCTTCAGGGGCAGCGTCCACAGGGCGCGCTCGACGGTGAGCCGCCCTTCACGATGGCACCGCTCGGCAGCCGCACAAGCGGGGTCCCACGACGGCTGAACAGCGGTCGCATTGAAAAACATGACCCGCTGGATGAATTGACGACGCCATCGTTTCGTCAAAAGGGCGACGCAGCCGCGCTGCGTTTGGAGGATTCATGTCGCTGAAAGGCATTGCCAAAGAAACCCTCCGCATCAGTGACGAGGGCCGGTACGTCGTCGCTGGCGTCGAGGTGGACATTTCGTCGGCACAGCAGAACGCCGTTTCCGGTACGACCGTCGTCACCCCTGATGAATGCGCCGAGCTTCGTGAACGGCTGCGGTCGAACGCGGGTGGGCACGCAGCGTCGACAGCAGAGGTCACCGTTGCCAATGAGACGACCCAAGCCGCTGCGCAGCGGTTCAGCGCCGACGGCAAGGTGACGCTGTTGGACTTTGCATCGGCCAAGAATGTCGCTGGTGGCTTTCTCAACGGCGCGAAGGCACAGGAGGAAGACCTCGCGCGTTGCTCAGGCTTGTTCCGCTGCCTTGAAGCCGCGCGTGCCTACTACGACGCCAACCGTGCGTGCGATTCGATGCTCTACACCGACCACGTCGTCGTTTCTCCTGACGTGCCGTTCTTTCGGGTGGATGGACGTCGGCTGTTGCCCTCGCCCTTTCCTGCGACCGTGCTCACGGCGCCTGCCCCCAACGCCGGACAACATCGGCGCAAATCTGCCGACCTCGACGCTGCTGAACGCGAGATCGCCGACACCCTGCAGCGACGGGTGCGCAATGTTGTGGCCATCGCGGCCTCACGCGAAGCAGAGAACTTGGTGTTGGGCGCCTGGGGGTGCGGCGTCTTCATGAACGACCCCGTCGACGTCGCAAGGGCCTTTCACACCGTGCTCGTCGAAGAAGGGGCGGCTCAATTGTTTCGGCATGTTCATTTTGCCGTGTACGACCGAGCCGAACGGGGGACATGCAAGGCGTTCATCGACGTCTTTGCGGAGAGCCGTGCCCCCAGCGCATCGCCGTGATGCACGGTGCCTACACGCGCTGCGCCGTGAACGCGCTGTCGTCGCCGAGGTGGATGTAGATGCGACCGGTCATGACGTTGCCTTCGATGCTTGCCGTCGCGCGCCCGCACACGGGCGTCCCTTCGTCGTCGCCCTCCCACGTGAAGGCGAGTTGCCCATCCTCATCACGCCAGTCGATGTTCCCCCTGATGCAGACAAATTGCAGCTCGCCGTGGTGCCCGCGTGCGATTTTGACGTAGGCGTCGCCGAGGAGGGCGAAATCGGCTTCGTCCCACATCTCCATGTCGGTGATGCGCCATTTGCCGAGGGCCGGGTTCTTCTTTGTTGCCATGAATCGCTCCAATGCAAAGGAGAGCCGCCAAGAACATGCCTGTGTGCCCAATGCGGTTCCAGCCAAAAGAAAAACCTCTGCCGAAGCAGAGGTTTGGTGCCTTGCGGCGTTTGGTGGAGCTACAGGGGATCGAACCCTGGACCTCAGGCTTGCAAATGCCCCTTTCGGCACTTTTATAGGTCTGGAAACGTTGGAAAAATGAAATAGAAACAAAAGGTTGCCGTTTCGACGGGTCACGGGGTGTTTCTCTGTTTTTCAGCGTTTCGGGCATTTTGGTGGGGAAGAAGTGGGGAACTTGGTGGGGAATTTCGATGGTTGCGTGGATGTCGAAATGACCGAAGCGGTTTGGTCGGTTTTGTCCGGGACCCACGCTCCTTGTTTAACGGGACGTGTCAGCTGGAGCAGGCGGGCAAAAGGGCGCGGCTTTGAGGTCCGCAGGTGCTACTCGCTTTCAACGTCTCGATCAGCACCAATGCGCTCACCAAAAAAAGCCCCGATGCCCGCACCGACAGGGCCACCAAGAAGCCCACCTACGATTGCGCCCGTTGTGCCGCCTACGAGCCGGTTTTCGTTTCTCAGCTTTTTCTTGCGAGCGGCGGATCGAGGTGCTGAACGATGACCATTCTTGGCGCGTGCTGTGCGTGTGGACCCTTTGCCCTTGGAGCGGTTGCAGCCGATGTGTGCTGCGTAGAGGTTGTTGAGATGGTCAGTGCCGCCCTCTGCTTTGGGCTTTGAATGCTCGACTTCCCATGCTCCTCGTCGGCCGTGCAACGCGTAGTTGGAAAAACACAGGCTGCCTCCACAGATGTGGCAGTTGCCATCAGTCTTGTCGAAGATTTGACGACGTCGCTCTTTCGAATAGGCCACTTGCTCCTCCCTGGTGGAGCATCTTTGACGCCTACCGGCAGAAGGTATTCACAGAATTTCTTGGCTTCAGATTTATGCGGTTCATTGAATTCTTGATCCGTCATCTGCGGGACTATTTGAGCGAAGTTGTAACCTTCATGTGCAACCGGCCGCAGCATACCAGCATTCGAAGCGCCTCGACGCTGACGTCGACAACGTCGACGTCAGCGTCGTCGAGTACTCCCTTCCTGAGAGGCGCAAGCGCACCGAATGTAGCTTTCCCGCACGGGAATCCTGGCCAAGAAAAAGATGATTTCAGCCGCAATTCTCCCGAACGGGAAAATACTGGCCACAGAGTTCGGTTCACGGCATGATTGTCCCGAACGGTAAAACATGACGACTTTTCAAGAACCACAGCAGCTGGGCGCCCTTCTGCGCGCCTACCGCAAACAACGCGGGCTCACCCAAGCAGACGCTGCCTCGCTCGCTGGCGTCGGCGTTCGCTTTTTGTCGGAGCTGGAACGCGGCAAGGCGACTGCTGAGTTGGGCTTGGTGCTGCAAGTCATCCACCGCTACGGCCTCGCTGTGGCCCTCCAACGACGAGGACAGCGTCCTCTCCACCTCGACGTCGAGGGCAGTGATGACCGATGAACTCGTGGTTCGCCATCAGGGCGAAGAGGTCGGCCGCATTCGCCAAAACACAGACGGCGGCCTGGTGTTCACCTACGCTGAGGCGTGGCTGACGTCGGGCTTTGCGCTCGCGCGTGGTCTGCCACTGGTGACGGGACCACAACCAACGGACTACTTCGCCAACCTCCTCCCTGAAGACCGCGCAAGGTCACGCATCGCGAAACGGGTCGGGATCAGCGCAGGGAACGACTTCGCGTTCTTGGCGCTCTTCGGGCGGGACTGTGCCGCCTCCCTCGAGATTGCTCCCGTTGACGACGACGCAAAGCCCGCGCCGTCTGACGAAGGCATCTGGTTCCTCAATGACGACGACGGCATCCAGCTGTCGACGAAGACTGGGTTTGCCGACTTCTTCGCCGAGGAGCGCGTGCGGCTGTCTCTGGCGGGTGCGCAGAACAAGCTGGCGGTGGTCGTCGACGACGACGGGAGGGTAGGTGTTCCGCTGGACGGACGGCCAAGCACACACATCCTCAAGCTGCCCAATCCCGACTACAAAGGCCTCGTCGAGAACGAGGCGGTGATGTTGGACATGGCCCGACGCCTTGGCCTCGACGTCGTCCACCACTCCATCGTGACGCTTGGCAAGACGCGGCTGTTGCTGATCGAACGGTACGACCGACGTCGTGCTGGCGGACAAGTCACGCGATTGCATCAGCAAGACCTCTGTCAGGCACTTGGGCTGCCTCCGGACCTCAAATATGAAGCAGAGGGCGGCCCCTCACTTGCGGATGTCTTCAACTTGGTGCGCGACGAGGTGGATGACCCCCTCGACGCTGCACAGCAGTTGCTGTCGTGGGTTGCCTTCAACGTCGTCGCCCACAACGCGGATGCACATGCGAAGAACGTCTCGCTGGTGCGTGATGATGAGGGTGGGCAGCGAATGGCGCCGTTCTATGACCTGGTGTGCACTGGGGCGTATGACCTCGACCACCGGATGGCGATGGCTGTCGGTGGGCAGGCGGACCCGGGATACATCGGCACCAAGCAGTGGGCACAGTTCGCTTCTGATGTCGGTGTCGGCAAGGCGTTGGTGACGCGCGTGGCGACGACCATGGCGGATGGTTTGATGGGCGCGTTTAGTGACGCTGCTGCCGCGTTCGAGGAAGAGGTGGGGCGGATTCCACGGCGTGCGCAGCTGGAGAAAGTGTTGCGAAAGAGGGCGCGGAAGACGTTGCAGTTGTTGGCGTAGACCACACTGCTGCCTTTGAGGAACGACGATGATTCGACTGCATTGCACCAAGAAGTTGTTGGCCAAGCTGCCTGTCCGCGCCGACGGACGGTTGGTTCCATCTGCCGACGACGACATCGAGGAGAGCTTGCTGAGCGGGTGGCACGCCAACCTCGTCACGTTGCAGCGTCGGCAGTGCGTGTTGTTCGTGCACGACGCCACGCGCTTTCCGGTGTTCTTGCCGGGGTTGCGCAAAGACGACTTCGCCCAGCTCGACACCCGGTTTGAAAGTGCTTTCTATGAAACGTTGTTTCGGTCGGGCGCCGACGAGGCGGTGATGAACAACGCCATCCCGGCCATGGGCCGTTTTGTCTGTGACAGCGACTGTGACCGCTCGGTGCAAGGAACGATGCGGCGCATGCTGAGCGATTTGGACATCACTCTGGATGGAGGCCAGGAGCAACTGGATGCGTCGTCTGGCGCCCGGATTGCGGCCTGGCTCGCCGACGGGCCGTGCACGGTGAAGGGACGCAAGGACACGGTTTGGCCGGACCGAGAGATGCACGCGTTTTTGAGAGCGTCGTCATAGAGCTGCGGGACGGGTGCGTCCCTTTCAATCAAAGCATGAGCCGCAGACTTCACCGACGTGACCGGCGTCGAGATGCGCATGTTGGACAGCAGTCACGTCGAGGTGGTGTTGAGTCCGACGAGAAGGTCGTCGGCCAGCAACCACGTCGACAAGTTGCCCACGGAGCCGACCCTTCGTCGGTCGTGCTCCGCCTGCCGCCTTGTCCCACGCGGTGATGCCGTGCCATGTCCAGCCGCCCTGCGACCAGGGAATCGATGAGGCTTGGCCTCCCGTACCTCCAGGTTGATCTTCGTAGGTATTTCAGCAGGTTGAGGCGCTGGGCAATGAGTAGGCTTGCCCCCACCTTTTCTGTGGATACGCTGTACGAAGCGCGCTTTCTCGCACGGGTCCCAATGGCCCACTTCGAGGGGAGCAAACGAGGCTCCTTCGCGCAAGCACCAAGCCAACTACGACGCATTTGCCGCGTGGAGCACTCGTCCAATGACAAAACTGATCATGCCGAAAGCACCGTCCGACGAGGACAGCGTGAAGCTTTTTCTCGGCCAAAACTGGCCGCGCCCTGGTGATGCCAATTGGCTCGTCGAACACCTCCAGAAGACTGAGTCACTGCGTGAGGTCGAGACAGATGAATTCGACGCCGAGACGAAGGGACTCAGAGAGGCACGACGGCTGACCAACGCTCTGAAATACAGCAGCCTTCATAGGCTGCCGCCTGAGCAGCAGGCAGCGGGTGCATTTGCCAAGTTTTTCGTCGAGGCGCTGACGTTCAAATACGAAGAGGATTTTCAAGAGTTGAAAGGCGGCCTGAGGATTCCCAATAGGACTGGTAGGCTAGAACTCGTCCTCGACGATGCTCCACTCAAAGAAGAACTCGGTCGGTTGGCTGCACGCGCCCGCGCCGAGGGGATTTCATTTCGCGGTGTCTTTCCGAAACTCAGCCATGAGGAACGTCTCGCTCTCGCCTATTTCCATGCGGTGCGCTTTGAGGACTGTGTCAACTGGGACCTGCTCGAGGAATTCGCCGACAGTGCTGGTGTACTCCCAAAGCAAATGAGTTCGAGCCAACGGAACGAAATTGAGGGTGACCCAAGCCGTCTCGTTTTCTGGCTCAGTTTTGACGCGGTTGGAACGCTGGCCCACGTCAAGAACCACCTCAAAGAGGTCGTCGACGACAGTGCTTTCCTCAGAAAGATGAAAGGCGCTCTTTTTCAAGTCGGCATCTGGGGCATGCAGCACGCAGCACACGTCACCAACTACGCAGAGATAGGCATGCCATTTCAGGAGGCCGCAAATTCGATGCTCGCGCTTGCCCTCGAACATGAGGGGCACCCACCATCGATTGAGAGGCACCCTCTTTGGAAAGAGTTGGTTCTCCGGTGGTGGATGATTGCGTTCCACAGGCGCGAAGCCGAAACCGACTCTGAAGTGCAGGAATCAGTCAATGTTGTGGCGGGCCGTGTGCTGGGCGAGCTTCGGAAACGTTTGGCGGAGGCCAATGCAGACGACACCGTCGACCTGTTGAATGTCGAGCGCGATAACATCGAGGCGGCCACGCATTTCTTGTTCACACGCAATGGATTGTGGGCAGGATTGAAGCCGCTTCTTCTTCTGCTCCGAGCCAGTAAAACACCACTGTTCGCCAGTGACCTTAGCTGGTGGGACCAAAGTCGAGCCCCGCGACGTGAACCAGGTCCATCCGCTGTCGCGCAGCGAATGATGTACGGATTTCACGCATTCGCATCCGCTGAAGAAGCGGAAGACAACGCACTCCAGGGACTACGCTCGGACCTCGCTGACTACTGTCTTCAGCGGTTGAAGACCAACAAGGTGGGGGACCTCGTCGAGCCTAGTCCAATGTGGCGACAGGCATATGCCATGGCCACGACGGAACTGGGCATCAACCCAAAAGGCAAAGGGCACCAGATTCTGCACCAAGCCAAGAACGATCCAGACAACGACGTTCAGGCTGCAGCGGAAGCGGCATACCCGATTCTCAGGAGCAACCGAGGGCTGGCCAAAGACCAGTCTCCTCGCCGAGCCATCACACATGCGCTTTGGTGGCTTCGGCAAGCTCACCTTTTCGAACTCGGCGTTGACGTCGACGCCGGCGGAGCGAGTATCACTCGCGTCGAAGAAGTTCGGTTCACCACAGCACCGACAAGAAAACAAGACGAGCAGCCTCCAAAGCCGCTCTAGCCGTCAATTCATCGGCGATGCGCTCAACGCGCGAACGCCTGCAGCCTCGACATTGACGGCTTCCCTTCCGTCTTAGCTCAATTCCTGACCTCTACTCATAGGGTAGAGCATCCGGAACTCGCCACTGCATTGGTGCCAAATGCACCAGCCCAGTGACGACCACCCACAACCAGCCATCTCACCATCGAGCGCTTTGCTGAACTTTACAGCAGGGCCAGTCCTCGAAGGAGGTACGTATGAAATCGAAGAACCCAGCAACCGTCGTCCACAACACTCTTTCATCGAGCATCCGCTCTGTGAACCTGCACGTACTTCGAGAGTGCAATCTCGCCTGCAGGTTTTGTTTCGCCACGTTCCGTGACGTTCACGGGAGGCAAAGCGCCAGCGACTGGAGGGAAGTCCTCAAACAGCTCGCCGACGCTGGGACCCAAAAAGTAAACTTCGCGGGAGGTGAGCCAACCCTCCTCAAAGACATGGGCAAGCTCATTCGGTTCGCAAAGTCGCTTGGAATGACAACGTCAATTGTCACCAACGGCATCCGCCTTGCGTGTGTTCTCAAAGAAGCGGAGGGCGACCTAGATTGGGTCGGGCTCTCTGTTGACAGTTCCGACGAGGACATTCAGCAGCAGCTCGGCCGAGGGCGCGGCACACACGTCCAAGATGCCCTGGAGCTGGGCCAACTGGCCAGACGCCATGGATGCCGCTTGAAACTGAACTCGGTCATCACAGCGTTGAATGCGAACGAGGACATGTCGCCGTTTGTCCGAGCGCTTTCTCCGGACCGATGGAAGGTATTTCAAGTGCTCGACGTGAAGGGGCAGAACGATGGGAGCGTCGAGGAGCTTCTGATTGAGAAGCAAGCATTCGACGCCTTTGTGGATCGGCATCGTGCGCAGGGCCTCGATGTCATCGCAGAGTCGAACGAAGAAATGCTTGAGTCCTATGTGATGGTCGACCCACTGGGTCGCTTCTTTTCCGATAGTGGTCGGCGTCATTCGTACAGCGAAAGGATCGTAGAGGTTGGTGTTCCGAAGGCCTACGCGCAAGTCATCCACCTTCCGAAAAAGACCGCCGCTCGAGGTGGCTACTACGACTGGGCTCGAAAAAAGCGCGGATGCTTTGTTGTCGTCGAAGGGCTCGATGGAGTGGGCAAGTCAACAGTCGTCGACGAGCTGGCAAAGCGCATCGATGCGGAAAAACTGAATACCCCTGGAGTGTCAATGCGGCCGATACGGTTCGAAGTTGAGCGCGCACTTTCAAACGAGCCAAATTCGGTTTCCGCATTCTACGCGTCGACGGTCATCGCCGAGGGCACCCAGGCCAAATCTCTTTGCGACTCCGGGGTGAATGTTGTGATGGACCGCTACCACCTTTCGACAGTCGCCTACGCGCGGGCACGTGGTGCAACAATCGACCTCGACTCGATGGTTAGCAGCATCGCGCCGCCAACTGTCACGATTGTGTTGCACTTGGACGAGGAGGAGCGGCTTCGACGTCTGAAGAAAAGAGGCGCAACTGAAGAGGACCGAAAGACATTTGATGCTCGATTTGCATCGGTTGTTCGCGACACAATGGCTGCTGGTCAGCCCCGTAGTCTTGGCCGTGTCGTCCACCTCGACTGCACGGGGCTGCCGACGGACAGCATCGTGAATCGAATTGTGGACGAGCTAGAACGGTCCTTGAACCCTCTTCGAGTCCTGGACTGAACGGGTCGCCCCGTGTGCTGACGCCGTCTTTGAGCTTCAAATGGACGGCGTCAGCTTGGCTGCTGTGCTCCTTGCACCGATTGACGGACCTGCCCACCACCAAGACTTCCGGGGCGACGGCAGCCGTTTTGAGGACGTGGCGCCGCTCATGTGTTGTCCTCGCGCATCACTTCTCCAACGAGAAGGGGAGACGCCCTTCGTCTGGCATCAAAGCATTGGCAACTTGTCGACGTCATTGGCGGCCGACGACCTTCTCGTCGGACTCAACACGACCTCGATGTGGCTACTGTCCAACATGCGCACCTCAACGCCAGTCACGTCGGTGGAGACCCTGGCAACGAACCCATCGTTGCTCTCGGCCAGCTCCTCAAGGTCCGACGCCCGCTCAACGGCGGCTACCGTGACCACTCGAGAAGGCGTGCTGATGACGAAGTCCACGTCGCGGGGCTCTTGGGCGATGATGACGTCCAGCGCGTAGAAGTCATCCGCCCCCATCAAAGCAAAGTAGGCCTCGCCTTCTTGCAGCGCCTTCAAGGCGTCCTCGTCGTCTATCCACCAGTCGGCGTTGCCAGCGTGGTGCGCAACGGCCTCGAGGTCGGCGATGAGAAAGCCGCCAGCCTCGGTTTCGATGATGGTGTCAGGTCCGTTGCGCGCTTGCGGACCGAACTCTCGACGACGAAGCCCACACATCTCGCATCGGTAGGTGTTGAAGGCAGCGGGCGTGCGACATGCGCATGTAGAGGATGAGTCGGTCATGTGTTCTTCCTTTCTTGTTCATCAAGACAGCGTCGATGGCTGGTGACGACGTGCTCCTTCTGCATCTCAATGCCGATGGCCGTTCGCCCCGTCCGCAACGCGGCCACCAGCGTCGAGCCACTGCCGCAGAACGGGTCCAACACCTTCCCGCCTGCTGGCACAATCTCGACGACCTTCTCCATCAGCGGCACCGGCTTCGACGTCGGGTGAGGCGTCTTGCGGTCGCGCCCGACGGTCCAGATGCCGTCGAGGCATTTGCCTTCCCACGGCATCGTCCCCTTCGACCCCCAGACGACGTACTCACACTGGTCGCGAAACCGCCCCTTCTGAGGACGTGCTCCCCCAGCTGTCTTGTCCCACACGGCGATGCCGCGCCACGACCAGCCACCCGCCTGCAAGGCGTCGATGACGACTGGGAGCTGCTTCCACTGCGCGAAGACGCAGATGGGACTGTGCGGCTTCGCCGCACGATGCGCCGCCGCCAACCACAGCGAACACCACGACAAATACGAGTGCTGATCGCGAACATCGCCGGGAAACAGCTTGGTGCCCGACCCATACGGCGGGTCGGTGACGACGCCGTCGACGGACTCAGGTGGCAGACACCCCAGCAGATGCAACGCGTCGCCATGAAGAATGCGCCAGCGGTCGTCGACGATGTCGTGTTGCTCTTCGAACACAACGCACGCGGGTGAACCGGCGAGGGCGTCTTCCAAGTCGAGCTCCGGCACCACATCGAACGACGAAGACGACGGAGCTACCTCATCGACGAGGCCGTCCTCTGTCATGGCCAACGTCGACTCAGCTGTAGGGCCGAAGCGGTTCTTTCTCGTCGACAGCTGACGCTTGTCTCCCTCGCCACGTGAGAAGTGTAAGACCACGTCGACCATGTGCTCGAGGAACTTGGGTCCGGCCAGGTCGCCGCCTTTGGTGACGTGTCCGACGATGAAGACGGTGAGGTCGCCTTTGTCGTCGAGCAGGCGGTCGCATACCTGACGCATCTGCGCCGGGCACCCCGGCTGCTTGTCGAGTTTGTCGTCGTGGAGACGCTGGATGGAGTCCAGCAGCAGGATGTCGGCTCGGGCGTCGGCTGCCGTCTTCAGGATGGCGCTGACTTCTGTCTCGGTCGACACCAGTAGGTTGTCGTCGAGGAGGCCCAGACGTTCACAACGTTCGCGTGCGCGTTGGGCGGTCTCTTCGGCTGAGATGTAGAGGACACGCTTTTCTTGGGCGAGGAGGCCGCCCGCCATCTGCATCAGCAAGGTGGACTTGCCGATGCCAGGTTCACCGCCGAGGAGGTAGACCGCACCATCGACGACGCCACCGCCGAGGACAGTGTCGACCGCGGAAATGTTCGTCGGCAAGTGTGGCGTAGGCGACGTCGACACTTCGGTGATGGGGGTGGCGCCGCCGGTGTCAATGACGTCGTCGTTGGCCACGGTGAAGCGCTGACGGACGGCACCACAGGTCATACAGCGGTAGGAGTTGTCGTCAGGCTTGGGACATTTGCAGGCTGAGGCCATTGCATCCTCCAGATGAAAACGGCCCGGCACAGTGCCGGGCCGACTGTAGTTGGTCGTCAGATGATTCCGGCGAGGGGGTCTCCCTCGTCGTCACCATCATTCGCTGCCTTCACCAATCGCCCTCCGACCTCGACGACGCCCGCGCCAATCTCAGAGATGGGACGTGCCACGCCCCCGACAGCGGAGCCCACTGCCGCGACCGGCGCAGCCACGGGTGCCGCCCCTGGAATGAAGCTGGCGATTGTGCCCCCGACCGACGCCAACGTCCCCAGGCCGTGAGCCACCTGTCCGACATTGCGGATGAACTGGGGCGCCTCGTCGACGGCGGCGGTGACGATGCCGGCAAGCGGATCACCGTCGTCGACAACCTCCGGTTGCCCCAGCCGGTAGGAGGCATCCTCCGCCCGGTTCAACAGCGGCAACTGCACCCCGACGTCGGGCTGGGTGAGGCCGCTGCCGCCTGCGCTGACGCGACCAGAGCCGGGAGCGATGACGATGTTGATGGGCTGTCCTCGACGGATGCCGACGCTTTGCTGCGCCCCCAACACCGACGGACGGACCTGGCCAGCGAACACGGCCTCGGGGATGACGGCGAGCGGGTCGATGGCGACGACGTCGTCGGACAAGATGCCGTCCTCCACCCACTGCACGCGGAAGTGCAGGTGGGGGCCGGTGACGTTGCCGGTCGCGCCCGACTGACCGAGGGTCTGGCCACGTTGGACAATTTCGCCCTCCTGGACGCGAATGGCAGACAAGTGTGCGAACGTCAGACGGTAGCCATCGCCGTCGTCGAAGTCGCCGCCTTCGCGCATGACGTTGGCGACGATGTAGCGCCCGGCGCGTTGGCTGAAGCCGACCTTGCTGACCTGCAGCGTCGTCGGCGCGACGACGCTGGTGCCGACGGGGACAGCGACGTCGATGCCTTCATGCAGCTCATTACCGCGTTGGTCACCGAAGCGACTGGTGATGGGCCCAGCAACGGGTGCCAGCCATGCCGCCCTCGACGAAGGTGCCGTGTCGACGGGCATCCGTGGCGTCACCGGTTGCACAGGCTGAAAGCGAGCCGGTCCACACGACGCTGGCGTCGCGCGGCGAAACCACTGCTGCCACTCTTTGTCGTCGACGTTGAAGAATGAGATGGCAGCTGGGAGGAGGTCGAACAACTCGCGCCCCATCTCCTTCAGCCTCTCTTGGTGTGGTGTCGACGACGGTGCTCGCTCCTCCTTGGGCCGGAAGATGTCGCTGGGGTCAGGGCCGCAGCCTCGTGCGTGTTCGACGAAGCCGCGCAAGACGTACGCGAGGTCGCGTGGGTCGTAGTCGAGTTCGGCGCGTCCTTCGAGGCGCAGGTTGGTGGTGGTCGACGACTTGGACGTCGTCATCGTTCCCTTCTTGGTGGGCATGGCGCCTCCTTTGGATGCGCAGCATCCGTCTTGTTGTTTGGGCTTGGGTTCAGGCGTCCTTGACGACGGTGGTCTGGGTTTGGACTTCTCCGTCGATTCACTGCCGGACTTGTTCGCCCAGTAGTCGTCGACGCGCTTGGTCCACATGGCGAGGTCCTTCTTGGCGATGAACCTTTGTTGGCCTCCTTCGAACACCACCCGGTAGTTCTTTTTGCCCTTGATGATGTTCGTCGGCTGTTTACCGACGAGGCGGTCTTGCATGGCGCTCATGGCGTCCTCCTCGAGCGGCTAGCGTTTCTTCTTGCTCTTGCTCTTGTTCTTGTTCTTCTTGTGCTTGTTCGACTTCTTGGGCGCGGTGTCGGCCGGGTTCACATCGACGACATCCGCAGCCGTCGACGCGACGTACGGCGTCTCCAAAACCACAGCAGGTTCCGCCTTCTCCCTGGCGGAGTAGCCAAACTGCGCACTCAAGAAGTCGAGAAGCTCCTGCAGGTGCTCGTTCGTCCGCAGCTGCTGTTCGAGCACCATGTCGACGAGCTTCGTCAGCCGCTGCACGTTGATGGACAGCAAATCCACGCGTTTCGCAAGAACATCGTTGTCGACGATGTGGGCTGGGACTGGGGGCTCAGGTGCGGGAGCAACCTCCTCGACAGCAGCAGGTGCCGCCTCGGCAGCAATCGTGGCTGTCGGCGCTGTGTCAAACACTTCTTCAAATGTAGGTGAAGAGGACTGGCCGCCTTCCAACAGGACGAGGCGACGGCTGAAGTCGTTCAGGGTGGACATGACTCGCTCCAAAGCGGCGTTGAAGTTCGCGGCTTGCTGGTCGAGCCCGCGTGCGAGCATGCGGACGTCGGCTTCCAGCGACGATGTCGACGACGTCGTCATCGGGGACGGTGCTGCGGTGTGCGGGGGCTGAGGGGTGACCGGCTGTTGCATCTCTGCAGGGGCAGACTGCTCAGGCAGGGGCTGTTGCGGGGGCACAGCTTGCTGCGAGAAGGGCATCTGCTGTTGGCCACCCATGGCGAGGTAGGGGTTCACCATGGGAAACGGCATCGGCGCCTGCTGCATGGCAAGCAGCTGAGCCTTCTCCTGCTCGACGTGGGCAGCCAGTGCTTGCAGCTCGCGTTGTTTGTTGGCGAAGAGGGCGAGGCCCGCTTCAATGTGCTGGTTGACGTTTTGCTCATCCATGGTGACTTCCTTGTGTGTGAGAGAAAAAAGGAGCCGGCGACGACGGAGGTCCGCCGTCGCCGACATCGGACTACTCACCGCTGTCCGTGGGCGGGGTCGACGTGGAGGCCGCTGCTGCGTAGCGGTTCAGCTGAGCCAACGACGTTTCAAGCGCCGCAAAGTCGGGCGAGACGGGGGCGACGTTGCCGAGCGTCGACGACACGCCAGGTTTGGTCGACGGCGCAAAGGGCAAGAACAACGGCGCTGCCACATTCGGTTTGTTGTTCAACGCAGCGAGCGTCGCGAAGAGCACGGCGTCGTTCTTTTGCTTGTCGACGTCATCGCGAAGCGAGATGACCTCGTCGAGAAGCTTGAGGATGACCCCGCGGACTTCATCGAGGTCCTCTTTGGTGGGGCCCTCGCCGACGTCGGGAGTGCGTTCCTCCTTCAGTCTGGCAATGACGCTCTTCACGACGTTGTCGACGATGAGAAAGAAGTTCAGCAGTTGAAGTCGAGTGGGAAGGGAGATGGTTGCGCGTGTCATGTCTGTCTTTCGTGTGTTGGGGTTCAGGGAAAAGGGGCCCATCGCCAGTGGCCCACTGGCGACGGGGCAGGGGTTGTGAAAGGAGTCGACGACGGCGAAAGGAGATGCCGTCGACGACGAGGAGCTCATGCGGCCACCACCGGCCGAACAAGCTAGGGGTTGGGGTTGGGCTGCGGAATGTTCACGACCGGGTTCGGCTGTGGCGCAGCGTTCAACGCGCGGACGACGGGCTGCGGCGCAAACACGTTGGAGAACGTCTGCATCGCCGCGAACGCCATCGGGTCGAGACCGCCGAAGGTGCCGTTCGACATCTGCTGCATGAGCGTCATCATGAAGAACGGGTCCGACGACAAACCAGGCACCGCTCGAGAAAGAGCGAGCATGATGGGCAGCTGTTGTTGCCCTGCTGCCATCATCTGGTTGGGCGGGACGAAGCGCTGCCCTTGCCCGGTGACGGCGGGACGAAGCTGCCGCTCACTGTTTTGCTTCAGCTTCAGCTTGGTGAGCTCCGTCTGGATTTTGGTGAGCTTCTGCTCCACCTCACGCCGCAGTTTCTCCTGGTCGTCGAGGGTGGCGAGCTTCTGCTCGAACTTGATTTCGCCTTTGCCACGGGCGCCCTCAACGCGGGTGTTGTCGACACCATTGCCCGGCGTGAGCTCGACTTTCTCGCCGGTGACGCCTTCGATGAGTCCCTCCACGACGTTGCCAATCATGGCCTCGCCGCCGTTGACGAGGTCGCCAAACGTAGGGAGTTTGAAGTCTCCGAGTTGCAGCATGTGCTGCCCCCTTGATGCGCGGACGATGCCGCTGGTGAACGAGACCTCAACGTCGTGGCCTCATATGTTCTCCGTGTTGGGGGACCCCCTCGGTAGAACTTTTTTCACCGTGCGCAGGGCAGTGTTCTGTTTTTGCTGGGGAACTTTTTTTCGCGGCTGAGATGTCTGAGACGCATGGGACGTCTTGGGAAATTGGCCGCTAAAATCAGCGGATGCTGCAAGACCTAGCGCCACTTCGTTCTGTCGCAGAGCGAGATGTTGATCTCCTGGTCGTCGAAGAGCTTCAGGTGTCCCCCGAGTTCTCAACTTGGTTTGCCTCTGCGGTCGGCGTCGGTGGTGATGTGGTGGGTGCATGGCACTCAGTGACGCACTCCTCTCTTGGAGAGTCAGACATCGTTGTTCTCTTTGACGCTGGAGGCCTGAGCATCGCCGTCCTCGTCGAGAACAAGATCGATGCAGCCCCTCAACCGGACCAAGCAAAGCGCTATCGGCTTCGCGGCGAGGCTGGGGTCGCAGATGGCGATTGGTCGCGCTTTGTCACGTGCATGTTGGCACCGCAGAGCTACCTCGACGGTACAGATGACGCGGGCGAGTACGATGTCCAACTGCCCTATGAAGACCTCAGGTCCTACTTCGAAGATGAGCGGAGCAAACGAGGCAAGTGGAAGGCAACCGTGGTGCAGGAGGCCATCGAACAAAACCGCCGTGGCTACGCGCCCGTCGTCGACGAAGCCGTCACTGATTTCTGGCTTCGGTATTGGAAGACCGTCCAGCTTCTTGCGCCCGAACTGCAGATGCCAAAGCCAGGTGGGAAGCCCTCAGGCTCGGACTGGCCGCAACTGAAGGTGGCTGGCCTGACCATCAGGCACAAATGGGCACGTGGTGTTGCACATCTCGAGCTGCCTGGGATGGCAAGTCGGGTCGACGACATCGATGCAATCCTTCCTGACGAGTTCTCAGCCGTCGTGACCGGAAAGTCGGCAAGCGTTGAGTGCAAACCCCGCCTCTGTCGTCCAGCGATGCGTTCGCCTCGCAGGAGAACGACGTCGCTGCAGGCATCCAGCGAATGCTGCGCCTTGCTGCTGTCGTCGACCTCGTGCACCCGCTCGTGAGCGGCGACGATGCTTGACGTCATCGGACTTGCCGAACGCATCCTGCAGTTGCTCGACCGCGGCAGCTTCACCACGACGTACAAGTACGCCGTCCTCCTTGCGCTCATCGACACCTGCGTGGAAACGGCGGTCGACTCTGGCGCGCCTTTTCCATCTGTGACTACGAGACAGCTCGCCGAGAAGGTCTTCGAGCTGTACTGGCGACAGGCGGATGCGTATCCCGCCGCAGGGGCGATGCTGACCCAACACCTGCACCCGAAGCAGGAGGCCGGCATCTTGGCGGCCGCGTCTGCCTTTCGTGGCGAGGCATCGGCACACGGCGGAAGCACCTCGCTGTTTCGCGCCAAGCTCGCCCTTCCCGATGTCTACCGCCGCCACATCGACGACGTCGAATGGACCCTCATCCGCTACCCGCTCCCGTTGCTGCAGAACGTGGGACGCGAACAGCAGAGCTTTCTCTACACCTACAGTTGGGAACACCCTGCGAAACGCAGCGATGTGCGCGCCATGCAAAAGGGAGCGCCGACAACGTTCGACAACATGCTGCGCCTGCAGCCGGGCGTTGGCGAAGGACTTGTCCAACTGAGCGGACTTCTACGGACCCTCATCCAAAAGGAGTGGACGTCCGCCGTCGCAGGGTTCAATCGACTGGAGACGGACGCGCTCGAGTCCTTTCTCTTTGCGGGGGCGGACCGGACGTCTTTGCAGAAGGTCCGTGCGCCCCTTGTCGACGTGCAGAAAGGCCAATGTTTCTACTGTGGCAAAGGGATGCGCACGGACGTCCACGTCGACCATTTCATTCCGTGGTCACGGCACGCGTCCAATGCGTTGGGAAACCTCGTCGCTGCGCACGAGAAGTGCAACTTGGCGAAGTCGGACTATTTGGCGGCCGAGCGGCATTTGGAGCACTGGCTGCAGCGGGATGACGACATGCTGGAGTCCATCGCGGCGGATGCGGGCTGGGAGTTCGCGCCGCAACGGACGGGGGCGGTGGTGCGCAACACGTATTTGCGGCTGCCGTCGGAGACGCTGCTGTGGGAGCGGGGGAAGGAATTCGTGCGGAAGGATACGCAGCGGCTCCTGAGCTTTTTCTCGTAGGACGACATTTGCGACAAAATCTGTCGCACCAGCCAAATAGCTTGGCGACTTTCAGCGTCTCATTGCGCGTATTTGAAAGGACCCAAACGTGCCCAATCGCAAAACCCACACAGACGTCGGCGTCTACGCTGGCGCAGCAACCGCCGCCTACAAAGCCCGGAACGCAGACAACGCCGTCGACTTCTTCGCTGAACTCGCCGGCGGCGCCATCGGTGGCTATTTCGGAGCCCTGGCGCCCGACAAAATCGACCCGCCTACGAGCCCGAACCATCGCAGCACCGGACACGGCATTGTCCCTCTCGCTGCTGCAGGTCGTTTCGCCTGGGAGCGCCTGCCCTCGGCACAGCAAATGCTGCGTGATGAAGCGGACCGACGTCGACAACTCGCCCAGCAGGCTGCTTCGCCGCTTCTGTCTTTCTGGCACTTTCTTGTCGGCGCGCTCTGCCGAGTGGGGGCCGGGGCTGCAGCTGGCTTCATCGGTGGCTACGCCTCACACGTTGCGCTGGATGCACGGACACCCGCTTCGCTCCCGTTGCTCTATTGAGTGGCAGTGTTGACGGACGCAAAGGTTGCCGCCCCCGTTTGTGCGCACCAAGCGGGTGACCTTGCACCTTTTCACAGATTCAAAAATGCTCAGGTGTTCCTTTTGAGGTACAGTGAGGCAACGTGTTTCTTCTTTTCGTCGTTGGACTTCTTGTCGGGATAGTCGCTCTGATCGTGGTTGTGGCGGGCGCTGACCAGAAGCAGCAGAACAACCTTGAGCAGCTTTCGAGTGGTCGGCAGGAGCGGTTTTCTGTCAGCGACGACGACGTTGGAATGGCTCTTCGTGTTGAAGTCAGCGGTTTTGACCCGCAGTCGGAGTCGCCAACCGCATCGGACCACCAGCTGCTGGGGTGGAGTTCCTCGTCAAATGCTGTGCGTCCTACCGTCGAGGTGCCTGGTGCAGGTGCTGCTCAATGGCAAGGACGGTCTGCAACTTGGGAATTCCACGGCCACAGATATGAGAGCCCAAAAGTCTTCACCTCTCGTGGAGACAAGAACATCGACGCCTCGACCATCAACACCAAGCTCAAAGTCGCAAACACGTTAGGCGCCTGCGACGACGACCTTGGGTATTGGCCAAGTTATGCGGGGATGTCGCCAGCACAACGGGCTACCTACTTGCGCCACCTCGCCGAGGGCTGGGTCGAGCCCGACGTTCCGATTGGCTACGTCTTTGTTTACTTCTACGGGCTCGAGCGACGCCTCTTCTCCGACAAGAGGGACATTCCTGAGGTCGAGAACGAAGTCCTGCGTCTGCTCAGCGTCTACAAACACAACCGGTCACTTCAGGGATATGCACTTCGGTGTCTAAGCTTTTCTGCCGCTCTTCGTCTCGACTCTCTGAGTGAGAGCGACATCGTTCGACTGCTAGAAGTCGTTGACGATGCACCTCGTCAGGTTGTTGACGTCGCGCTGGCTTTCTACTGCAAGCACCAACTGAAGCTGCCTGCCCGGGTGGCAGAAAAAACCGTCAGTCAGATGGAGTACGCGACTCGCAGCGTCGTGCGGAAACGCGCACCAGAAGAACTCAGCGCCCTTTTTGCGAGGCGGTATCTGGAAGCCACAGATGGTGGGCTGTTGCTCACATCATCAAAGCGACCGTTGAGGGTTTGGTATGGTCCAGCCAGTTCATCGTTGCACGGGGTTGGGAGCTTCGACGTGAAGGTCGACAACGTCCTCGGACGTTCGTCTCAGTTCAAGAAGGCACTGGCCATCTACAACGGGTGCATCAACGACCTCAAAAAGGTCAGCGGTCAAAGACTCAAAGAAGAAAAGGGCGGTCTTGAAACCGATGTCCTGTCGCCGGCAATGTGGGAGGCGCTTCCAGATGAGCTTCGAGCAGACGTCGACCACCCACTCATGGACGTCTGGCAAAAGACGGTGAACGAAGCACCAAAAGCGGGCCAGATGCATGCAGTGCCGTTGAAAGACCTCGCCAGCTTTCTCGACCTAAAGTTGGCGAAGACCTTGTCCAAGGGACGAGCCACCAGACTTGCAGAAACGGCAGCCAGCCTGGGGTACGGGTTTGAGCCTGACCCACGACTGACGGGAAAGTCCATCAACGCCGATGCCACCCTTTTCGTCTTTCGGCAGGAGAGCGAAGAACTCCCTGACGCAGACGAGTATCGTGCGGTGGCGTCCTTGCTGGCTCTGATGATGAAGATCGTCCTTGCTGACGGCATTGTCGACGAAAGGGAGCTGAACGTGGTGTCTGAGACCATCAACACGCTCTTCTCTCCCGAGGAGAACTTGCTCATTCGCGTCCGGGCGCTGCGGGAGATGATGCTTCGCGACCCTCCTCGAACGGCGGCCATTGCGAAGAAGATTCGTGAGACCAAAACGCCAGCTGAAGCCGCTTCTGTTGCGCGCATCCTTGTCGCTGTTGCCGCGGCTGACGATGTGTTGGACAAATCGGAGTACAAGCAACTCAAGTCGCTGTTCAAAGCCCTCGGTCGCCCCCTCAGCGAGCTGGACGCCGCCTTGGTGTCGTTCAACATCCGCGACGAGGCCCACAAACCTGTTGCGGTCCGAAAAACAGCAGCAGCAGCCAATGATGGCGAGACAATCGTTCATCCAACAGAGGCCGCGGCGCCAAATGACCTCGACTTCGCACGCATTGAAGAAATCCTCCATGACTCTCGCCATGTGACAAAGATTCTCGCGGACACTTTCGACGGCACAGACGACAACGCAGAGGCTGATGCCGTCGAGACAGAACAGGATGATGCGCCTGTTTTCGCCACGTCGCCAGCGGTCGTCGACAACAGCGAGCACTTGGTTGAGCTTGGAGACGCCGGGCACGCGCTCGACGTTCGATACCACGCGATCGCGGCAGAACTCTTTGGCCGTCCGAGTTGGACCTCTGACGAGGTCGCTGGGCTCTCACGTGACCATCGCCTGACGCCAGGAGCTGTCTACGAGGTCATCAATGCTTGGGCCGAAGACCAGTTTGGCGACGAGCTCATCGAAGAGGACGGCGGCTGGATTCTCCACAGAGACTTGCTGCACGGGGAGGCCTGATGAACGCACCGCCAAAAGTCAAACGCAAGGAACGAACGGCCGTCATCCAATCGCTCCGCGCTGGCGTGGTGCCGAAGCTGGGGTTGCACCACATTCAGGTTGGTCGAAAGAAGGAGATAGAAGCCCTCCTCTCAGATTTTGAGATCGTCGGTGATGGCGGTGCAGCCATTCGCTTCGTCGTCGGGCGCTTTGGAAGCGGCAAGACGTTCCTGCTGAATCTCGCGGCAAACGTCGCACACGAGCAGGGGTTTCTCGTCGCCGGCGCCGACATCACCACAGAGCGCCGCCTCCAAGGCTCCGGAGGCCAGCCTCGAGCTCTCTTCTCCGAACTCGCGAAGAACCTGTCGTCGAAAGCGCGCCCGGATGGCAATGCCTTGACGTCTGTCATCGACCGCTTTCTCCACGAGGAAGCAGAAAAAGTGGGTCATGACGACGAGCAACTTCGAAAAGCTGTGAGCGCAAGGCTGGCACCGCTGCGTGACATGGTCTTCGGCTTCGACTTCACCGCGGTTCTCCTCAAATACTACGAAGGATTCCAAGCGGGGAACGATGAGCTGGCAGGCGCAGCGGTGCGATGGCTGCGTGGTGAGTACAGCACCAAAACCGAGGCGAGGAGTGACCTTGGCGTGCGCTCCATCATCGACGACTCCAACATCTACGACGCCATCAAACTGCTGGCACGGTTCTCCAGACTCGCCGGATACAAGGGGCTCATCGTCTCCATCGACGAGCTCGTTGTGCTCTCACACCGGCTCGCGAGCTCAAGGGCGCGTCTCGCCAACTACGAGATGATCCTGCGCATCTTGAACGACTGTCTTCAGGGCCACGTCGAGGGACTCATGTTTTTGTTCGGCGGAACTGACGAGTGCTTGGAGGACAGACGTCGTGGACTGTTTTCGTATGAGGCCCTCGCCACACGCTTGGCTCCCAATGAGTTCGCCTCTGAAAAACGCGTCGACTTTTCTGGTCCTGTCTTGCGGCTTTCTCAACTCTCTGCCGAAGACCTGTACGTGCTGCTCTTTCGCATCCGCGATGTCTTCGCGAACGGAGACCCATCGAAACACCTCGTCCCAGACGAAGCACTGAGCCGGTTCCTAGACTATTCGACGAGAAACCTAGGCGAAGCCTCCTTTCAAACGTCTCGTGACGTCGTCACTCGCTTTGTGGACCTCCTCAGCATTCTTGAGTCCGACCCCACGGCAAAGTGGCAAGAAGTCCTAGGCGCGCCTGCTCCACCTGCTGCCCCCAGAGCACTTGAGTCCATTCCTTCGCCGGCTCCTTCTGTCGACGCTGAGACTCCGGCATCTGACGACGCTGAGGCTTTGGTGAAGTTTCGGCTATGACCAAAGCTTCTGCTTTCGCGCGACTGCATCCCAAGATTCAACAGCGCATTCACGACCCTGACATGCGCTGGCCGAAGCTGAGGCCCATCCAGGTCGAGGCCATCCACCACGTCCTCGACGACCAGGGGGACGCGATCATCACGGCGCCGACGGCCGGTGGCAAAACCGAGGCAGCATTTCTCCCGATTCTCAGCAAAGTCGCGGACGACGCAAGTACGAGCGTCCGAGCGCTCTACGTTGGACCTTTGAAGGCTCTCATCGACGACCAGTTTCGCCGTGTCGACGACCTGTGCGCGCGGCTCGAACTCCCCGTTCACCGATGGCATGGCGACGTCAACGCGAGCGCCAGGAAGAAGCTGCTTTCACGTCCGTCCGGCGTTCTTCTCATCACACCTGAATCTTTGGAGGCAATGTTCTGTCTGCGAAGCAGCGCGCTCCCGGCTGTCTTCGCTGCACTGGACTACGTCGTCATCGACGAGCTGCACGCTTTTGTCGGGACGGTTCGGGGGGCACAGCTTCGTTCGCTGCTGTACCGACTTCAGCTCCTCGCAGGTCGACGCCCGACACGCATTGGGTTGTCGGCGACCCTTGGGGAGCCCGAGAAGGCGTGCGGGTGGCTTTCTGTCGGCGCACCGCCTGCCCGCATCATCGCCGACTCGACGCAGGGACAGAACCTAGAGCTGATGCTTCGTGGATTCTGGCAAGTTGGGCAGCGAGACCCCACCCTGGAGGAGGGCCTGTCGGAAGAGCTCCGAGAAGAAGACCTCAACCGACAAGCGATGGCCGTTCTGAAAGCCTGCCAAGGACGAACGAACCTTGTTTTTGCCAACGCCAAGTCACGCATCGAGGAGTTGGCCGTCCGCATGTCAGAGCAGGCGAAGAGCCTGTCGCTGAGAGATGAAATCGTGGTGCACCACGGAAGCCTGTCGAAAGACGAGCGCCACTATTCAGAGGAGCGTCTTCGTCAGGAGACGTTGCCCGTCACTGCGGTGTGCTCCAACACGCTTGAGATGGGCATCGACATTGGTGCCATCGACCGCGTGGTGCAGGTGTCAGCCCCATGGTCGGTTGCGTCACTCCGTCAGCGCATGGGTCGAAGCGGCCGACGAGAGGGAGACCCTGCCGTTCTTATCGCGACGCTCTCCGCTTTGCGTCCCCCGTGGCGAAATCACTGGGAGTCGTTGCAGCTCGACTTTCTCCGTGGTCTCGCGTCGATTGAGCTCATGCTTGAAGGATACGTTGAACCGCCCGACTACGAGCGAAGGCATTTGTCGACGCTGGTGCAACAGCTGCTGTCCGTTTTGCGGCAAACCAACGGAACCCAAGCCTCTGACCTGTTCGCCGTCCTCAAGGGCTCTGGAGCCTTCGCACACCTCGACGTGGCCAGCTTCCAGCTTCTCCTGCGCGAACTTGGGGCGAAGGACATCATTGAGCAGATGCCCGACGGTACGCTCATCTTGGCGGGGGCCGGTGAAAGACTGACGGGGCACTACACGTTCTACGCTGCTTTTCAGACGCCAAAGGAATTCCAAGTGACGACGGGGGAGCGGGTCATTGGCCAGCTTTCCGAAGACCGGCTTCCGCCTGTCGGGCAGTCGTTCTTGCTCGCAGGCAAGAAGTGGACGGTTCGCAGCATCGACGGGGAGCGTGCAGAAGTCCTTGTCGAGCGGGCACGAAAAGGAAGCGCTCCCATGTTCTCTAGCGGCGGCCAGGAGGTTCACAGAGTTCTTCATGAGAAGATGATGGCGTTGGGGGCAGGGGCTGACGTTCCCTCCTACCTCGATGACGAGGCAGAAGAGATTCTAGAGAGCATCCGACAGGAGGGCAGGAAGCAAGACGCGTTCCGTCGCCACTTGCGCTCCGCCGGGACAAAGCATTTCTGCTACCTGTGGGCTGGTTCTAGAATTCAGCGAACTGTCTTCTTGGCGTTTTCGGCAGCGGGGTTTGCCGTCTCGGACCAAAGCATTGGGTTGGAGATTGAGGGGGACGAGGAAGAGGTTCGAAGAACCCTGCAACGAATTGCGGATGGGGAACTCGACGGCGAGAAGCTTGCGCGACATGCAGAGGAGAAGCTGGATGCTCGAAGCGTCGACGCGGAGAAATACGATGCCTTCGTCTCCACTGAGGAATGGAGAACAGCGTACGCTGCCGAACTGCTCGATCTCGCTGTGGCTGCTCGCCTTTGTACTGAGACGATTCGGTAGGACCAAACACATGGCGTCGCCCCCTGTGCGGCGATAGCGGAGCATTTGCAAGCGAACCATCTGCAGATTCAGCAGCGCGCCAATCTCAAATCAGGACATCCAGCTCAAAACCTTGTCTGGTGCGCCGCGTTTGCAGATCGTCAAGGTTTGGTATCCGACCAGCTAGGAGTTTCGGGCATGGACGATGAGGAAAAGAAGAAGCTAAGCGAGATTGACATTTGTGACCTCTTCATCACGCCTGCGATCAAGAATGCAGGCTGGGACCAGCTCACCCAAATCCGCCGTGAAGTTACTCTCACGCCAGGCCCCGTCATTGTTCGGGGAAACATGTCCTCAAGGAACTCAAAGAAAAAGAAGTTTGCAGACTATGTTCTGTTGAAGGAGGCAGGTGTCCCCATCGCAGTCGTCGAAGCAAAGGACAACAACCACTCCATCAGCCACGGCATGCAGCAGGCTCTTGGGTACGCGGAGATTCTCAACATCCCGAGTGCCTTCAGCTCGAATGGGGACGCCTTCGCGTCGCACAACAAGGTCCCGGCTGATAACGAAGACATCGAAACCGAGTTCCCGCTGGAAGCGTTCCCCTCACCCGACGAAGTCTGGAAGCGATACAAGAAGTACCGCAACATCGAGGAAGACGATGAACCGCTCGTCGTCGAGCCGTACTACCAAGACCCAAGCGGCAAGGCACCTCGCTACTACCAGTCCGAAGCCATCAACCGCATTGTCGAAGCAGTGGCGAAAGGCCAAGATCGCCTGCTTCTCGTCATGGCGACCGGCACGGGCAAGACGTATACGACCTTTCAAATCATCTGGCGGCTTTGGAAAGCCAAAAGAGCGAAGCGCATCCTCTTCCTTGTCGACCGAAACGTTCTCGCGGACCAAACGCTTGTGAACGACTTCAAGCCATTCGGCGGGGCAATGACAAAGGTCAGAAACCGGAAGATCGACCCCGCCTACGAGATTCACCTCGGCCTCTACCAAGCACTCACAGGCCCCGACGAAGAAGACAAAATCTTCAAATCCGTGTCCCGTGATTTCTTCGACCTAGTCGTGATCGACGAATGCCACCGAGGTAGCGCCTCTGATGACTCTGCTTGGCGAGAAATCCTCGAGTATTTCTCAGGCGCCATTCAGCTCGGGCTTACGGCCACGCCCAAAGAAACCAAGTACACGTCGAATATTTCATACTTTGGCGAGCCTGTTTACAGCTACACGCTGAAGCAAGGCATCGAAGACGGATTCCTCGCTCCCTACAAAGTCGTTCGCTACCACCTCGACAAAGACCTCGAAGGTTGGACTCCACCGAAAGGGATGACCGATGACCTTGGTCAGGAAGTCGAACGCCGCATATACAATGTGGCCGACATGGACCGTATTCTGGTCTTGAATCAGCGCACGAAACTCGTCGCCAAGTGCGTGATGAAGCTCCTCAACGCCACCGACCCCTTCTCAAAGACAATCATCTTTTGTGAAGACGTCGACCACGCCGAGCGCATGCGCGCCGCCATTACGAACGCGGCTGGTCAGCTCGCGCTCGACAACCCCAAATACGTCATGCGCATCACGGGCGACAGCGTCGAAGGGAAGGCCGAACTCGACAACTTCATCGACCCCGAGGCGAAGTTCCCTGTCATCGCTACCACTTCTGAGCTCCTCACAACAGGCGTTGACGCCAAGACGTGCAAGCTCATCGTCCTCGACAAGACCATCAAGTCCATGACTACGTTCAAGCAGATCGTTGGTCGTGGCACGCGAATCGAAGAAGACCATTGCAAGTTTTTCTTCACCGTCATGGACTTCAAGAACGCGACAGCGCTGTTCAAGGACCCCGACTTTGACGGTGACCCTGTTGTCATCTACGAGCCTGGAGACGACGACGATCCCGTGCCTCCAGACCCCGAAGACCCAGAGGGTGGCGACGCTGGGGGTGACACAGGTGGTGGCGTTAAAAAAGTCCGCGTTAGCGGTGTCGAAGTCAGCATCCTTGCCAAGACCGTGGAATACCTCGGCGAAGATGGGCAGATGGTCACTGAGTCGTACAGCGACTACAGCCGCAAGCACATCCGAAAGGAATACGCTTCACTCAACGACTTCATCAACAAGTGGAAAAAAACAAAAAAGAAGAAAGCCATCATCGAGGAGTTGGCGGAATATGGCGTTGAACTTCCAAAGCTTGCCGAAGAAGTCGGCAAAGACTTCGGCGCCTTCGACCTTATCTGCCACATCGCGTATGGCCAGCCGCCCCTCACCCGCCGAGAGCGAGCTGATGGAGTCAAAAAGCGTGACTATTTCACCAAATACGGTGACAAAGCCCGTGCAGTTCTCGAGAACCTCCTCGAGAAATACGCAGACGAAGGCGTCCTCACCATCGAAAGTCCGAAAGTCCTCAAGCTTACACCTTTCGACCAAATGGGTACGCCTGTTGAAATCATCAACGACGTGTTTGGCGGCAAAACCAACTACGAAAGCGCTCTCCATGAGCTTGAGCGTGAACTCTTTGAGCAGAAACGATTAGCATGAGCAACGTAAGCGGAATCATCAAATCCATTCAGGACATTATGCGCAAAGACGTGGGCGTCGACGGCGACGCACAGCGCATCAGCCAGCTTGTCTGGATGTTCTTCCTCAAGATTTACGATGATCGCGAAGAAGAAATTGAACTTCTCGAAGACGAATACAAATCGCCTCTCCCAGAGAGGCTCCGCTGGCGCAACTGGGCGGCAGATCCTGAAGGCATCACCGGCAACGACCTTGCCGACTTCATCAACGAGGAGCTTTTCCCGACGCTCAAAGAAAAGCTCGTCCTCGACGGTCCGACAGGCAAACACGCCCAAGTCATCCGCAGCGTATTCGAAGACGCCTACAACTACATGAAGTCAGGGACGTTGATTCGCCAGGTCATCAACAAAATCAGCGAGATAAACTTCAATAACACCGAAGACCGCCACACCTTCGGCAGCATCTATGAGCAAATCCTCAAAGACCTGCAAAGCGCAGGAAACGCGGGAGAGTTTTACACCCCCCGTGCCGTCACTCAGTTCATCGTCAACCGCGTTGACCCGCAACTTGAAGAAGTGGTCCTCGACCCCGCCTGTGGTACCGGTGGCTTCCTCGCCTGCACCATCGAACACAAGCGGAAAAACTACGTCAAATCGGCAAAGGATCGAGAATCCTTGATTAACAGCATCCGCGGCGTCGAAAAGAAGGCGCTGCCGCACATGCTATGCACGACCAATATGATCCTGCACGGCATCGACACACCCACCAATATCCGCCACGACAACACACTTGGCCGGCCATATAAGGACTACGGCAACAAAGACCGTGTCGACGTCATCGTCACCAACCCTCCTTTCGGTGGTACCGAAGAGGACGGCATTGAAAACAACTTTCCTGCCACCTACCGCACACGCGAGACCGCCGACCTTTTTATGGCGCTCATCGTCAAGCTGCTCAAAGACAATGGACGGGCCGCTGTTGTCTTGCCAGATGGCTTCCTTTTCGGCGAGGGCATGAAAACCCGCCTAAAAGAAGCCCTCCTCACCCAGTGCCACCTCCACACAGTTGTCCGCCTGCCCAATGGCGTCTTCAATCCTTATACTAGCATCAAGACCAACATCCTTTTCTTTACAAAGAAGCCCGAGAGCGAACAGCCCGCGACTCAGAACATCTGGTTCTATGAGCACCCATACCCAGAAGGAGTAAAAAACTACAACAAGACGAAGCCCATGCGCTTCGAAGAGTTTCAGACCGAAATCGATTGGTGGGGCTCCGAGGAAAACGGCTTCAAATCCCGCACAGAAACCGAGCATGCGTGGAAGGTCGGCATTGAAGACATCGTCGCCCGAAACTACAACCTCGACATCAGCAACCCACACATCGGCGAGCAAGTCAGGCATGACCCAGAAGAGCTGCTCTCTCAATACAACGAGCAACAGGGTCAAATCCAAGGCCTGCGCGACCAGCTAAAAGCCGTTCTTGAAAACGCTCTCTCAGGGGAAAAGTGATGGAGGCCGCTGAAAAACTCCTCACTAAGAACCTCGATGTCTGGACTTCTGCTGTGAAATCCAAGTCGAGTGCTGGACGAGGCTCCAACAAAAAGCAAGAGCTCTATGGCATCGCCAAGCTACGGGAGCTCATTCTCGAACTTGCCGTCCGCGGTTTGCTTGTTCCGCAAAACCCAGACGATGAACCTGCATCAGAGCTATTAGAGAGCATCATCAAGAAGAATGCTCAACTGACTAAAGTGGGTGCGCTGAAAAAGCAGAGACCACAGCCCACTACAAGGGAGTCAGACGAGCCGTTCACGCGGCCATCCGGATGGGAATTTGCGAGATTTGGGGACGTTTTTACCCTTGAATACGGAAACAACCTACCTGCTCCCAAGCGGAGCGAAACAGGGGAGTTTCCAGTATATGGCTCGAACGGGGTCGTAGGCACTCACAAGGAGAGTTGCATAGATCAACCCTGCATCGTGGTTGGCCGGAAGGGCTCCGCTGGCGCATTAAACCTATGCCTGAGCGATGGGTGTTGGGTTACAGATGTTGCCTATAGCGTTGTTCCGCCGTCACCACTATGTTTGGAGTTTGTCTTTCTTCACTTCCACACCCTTGGCCTCGATGCACTCGGCAAGGGAATAAAACCTGGACTGAGTCGGAAGGAGGCTTACAGGCTAGTATTTTGCATACCACCGCTCGCCGAACAACGTCGCATCGTCGACAAAGTCGATGAGCTGATGGCACTGTGCGACAAGCTGGAGCTGGAGCAAGAAAGCTGTCTCGACACTCACGACACCCTGGTCGCCACGCTTCTGGGTACGCTGACGAACTCGGTGGCAGACGCTTCCCGGTTTGCCCAAGCCTGGCAGCGCATCCAAGACAACTTCGACGTTCTCTTTACAACCGAAGACAGTATTGACCAGCTCAAGCAGACGATTCTTCATCTTGCAGTCCTGGGAAAGCTTGCCAGCCAAGACCCGGATGATGAGCCCGCTGAATCTACTTTGAACCTGCTAGGAAAAGTTCGGTCGGAGCTCCTTGGAAACGGTTACCCGAACCCATCAGAGGCCAAAGCTCAGCTCAGGAAACAGAGCAAGCAGAAAACTCCAACCAATTTGGAAAAACTGCCCTGCGGATGGACGTGGGCGACTCTGATGCAGACAAGCACAATTCTGATTGACTGCCATAACAAAACAGCCCCCTATGTGCCGAACGGCATCCCCCTAATTCGCACAACAAATATTAGAAATGGCTCCCTCAATTTTAGAGAACCGAAGTTCGTAACCTCGGAAATATACGAGCGCTGGTCAGCAAGAGCCTATCCAGAACCGGGAGACATACTGATCACTCGGGAGGCCCCAATGGGAGAAGCATGCATCATTCCCGAAGGGGTGCAGCTATGCATGGGTCAGAGAATAATGCTGGCCAGAGTAAGCCCTGAATACGTCGACGCAAGATACGTACTTATTACGATAAAGTCTCCTGATATGATGGATCGCATCCAAGATAAGCCGGTGGGTGCAACCGTCAAACACCTAAGAGTTGGAGGGGTAGAATCCATGCTCATCCCCCTGCCCCCACTGGCAGAGCAGCGCCGAATCGTCGCCAAGGTCGAGGAGCTCGAGGCGCTGTGCGACCAGCTTAAAGGGAGGGTTTTCGAGGCCCAAAACACACAGCTCAACCTCGCCGATAGTCTTGTTGAGCAGGCAGTTAGATAGGATGACCTATGTCCGCTAAGACACATGCATCATGGTGCCAGAACGACGAACATTGTCAGTTCGAGTGTTTCGCCGACTTCAATGAGTGGTTGGATGGCGACGAGGATGACGCAAAGGCGATTCGCGATTCGTACGGCTTGAACCAAATACCTCAAGCCAGCAAGGCTCTTTTTGCTGGGGACAAGAATGCCTATGAGCAAGCATTCGGTCGGTACCTCATCAATCGAAGGTACGAAGTGCTCAGCGGTGAATATATTGAAACGACGTTCGGTGACAATCACTGGTTTGAACGCAATGAACACCGGTTCGACCAACTTGTGGAGTACATATTGGATGACTCTGTCGTTCCGTTCATCGGGGCAGGGGTTTCGGTAGGGGGCGGTTTCCCAACTTGGAAGAACCATCTTCGCCAGCAGGGAAAAACGGCAGGCATCAATCCCAATACGATCGAAGACCATTTGAAGAAGGGAGAGTTCGAAACCATCATCGAAACCATCGAAAACACACGTGGTACCGATGTCTTCGCCCAGGAAATTCGAGACGCATTTTCCAAGCCCGGCAGTTTGGAGGATATCACCCTTGTTATCGCAGAACTTTTTTCAGATACGTTGATCACCACTAACTATGACCGCCTCCTTGAGCAATGCTTTGACATTGGCCCCAATCAAGAGGTTCAAGTCATCAACAGCACCGCCATGATGGAAACGCCCGATCCTGGCAAGGTGACCATAGTTAAACTTCATGGTGACGTCAGACGGCCGAATCGCTGTATCCTGGGCAAGAAACAGTACGACGACGCGTACGGAGATACGGATATCGATCTCACCCTCCCTATACCGAAACTACTCCGCTACCACTACATAAACAGCAATCTTCTCTTTGTTGGGTGTAGCCTCAATAGTGACCGAACCATTCAGGTGTTTAAGGCGGTAAAGAAGCATGAAGAGAGCAAGGGTGATGCGGATATTCCTCAGCATTTTTCAATTGAGCAGGCACCTGAAAACACTCTGGAGCTGGCAAACCGAAATGCAGAACTTGTCAATCTGGGGATTACCCCAATCTGGTTTCCACAAGGCGATTTTGACAAAGTAGAGGCAATCCTTCGTCACGCCCGAAATGAACGAAACCACAAACGGGTTGGTGCGACGCCCCGGTCAGCTTTGCTCAATTAGGTCCGAGCAATTGGCGCGACGTTTGCGCTCAACCAGCCCAGCAAAAGGAATCAAGCCTGAAGGCAGCTTTCTACCTGCCACTCTCGCTGTCACACATCCGACAAATTCCGTCGCAGTCGTTGCGCAAACTCATGTCCACCCTGAGCCGCCTCAGCCTCGCTGCTGGTGCGGCACCTGCAATCCGCAGTACCAAGGTGGCATATGACCGCGCTCCCTCCGCCTGACAAACCCGGCATCGGCGCCGCCCTCGCTCACGCCATCCGCACCTTGCGTGAGGAGCTGGGCGACCCTTTCGCGCCCGTCACCGTCATCGTCCCTGCCTTGCCCAACGCCGGCCTCGCTCGACGTTCGCTCGCGTTGGAAGGCGACTTCATCCGCGTGTGGTTCTCGACGCCGGATGAGTTGGTGCGCGCTGCTGTGCCGGCGACGTCGAAGAAGGATGCGCTCCCAGCGGAGTCCCCGCACTGGCTGCATGCCACGCTCGGCAACTTCATCAGCTCTCTCGACGGGCATGACGACGTCGTCGACCTCGCCACGACGCTGCAGGCAAAAGGCTGGCGAAAGCCGCTCGTCAACGCCGTGCGCAAGCTGGAGCATGAAGGTGTCACTGCTGAAATGTTGCAGATGGCCTCTGTCGGCGTCGACCAAGAGCGGCTGCGTCTCCTGCGAGCTGTGCAGACGGCAGTTGAACAGCAACGCATCTCCGACGGCGTCTGTCCTCCTGACGACGACAAGCAGCGTGCGGTGGAGGCACTGTCGACGTTTGAAGGCGTCGGTCAGGCATCCGCAAAGGGTGTCATCCTCGTCGGGGACGGCGAACTTTCCCACGCCACCTACGTCTTCTTGCAAGGCTGGCTGGCGGCGCGTGATGTCGTGCGGTTGGAGCTTCCGGGGGATGCGCAGCTCCCCGAAGCGCCAGAAGGCGTGTTTGCAGCGGCACCAGATGCGCGCGTTCTTCGTATTGGACATCTCTCCACCGGCGCCCTCTCCCATCTGCAGTCGCATCTCTTTGCTTCGCCAGGTGCACCCGTTGACCTCGACGACACCGTCGTCATCGCCAGTACTGCCGACGACCGACGCGAAAAAATTGAGGCGGTGCGCGAAGTGCAAGCGGCCGTGGCGGCGGGGATGGCGTTGGACCGCATTGCCGTCGTCATTCCCAACCGCACGCACATTGATGCGTTGAGTTCGGCGTTGGATCGCGCAGGCATTCCCGTGACATGGCACGTCGGCTTGCCGCTGCAGCACCTCAGCACAGCGCGCCTGTTGCGCTTGGCGTTGTCGCTCGCTGACGACGAGGCGAAGCTGGAGGACATCTATGGGTTCTTGCAGCATCCGGCGATGTCGTTGCGGCCGAAGTTGGGGATGGCCGGACTCGAAGGAAAGGCCCGTTGGCGTCGCTTGCTCAGCAAATGTGGCTATGCCCTCGGCGTGAAGCGTGTGCTCGCCGCCGTCGAGCGACAGCACAAAGCAGCGTTGGAAACGCACGCAGCTTTTGGCGCTGATGCCGTCAAAGAAGACATGGAGCGCGCTGCACGGGATGTGGTGGCGACGTCGTCATTGGTGAAAGCGCTTGCTGCGCTGTCAGATGTTGTCGAGGTCATCGACGCCCCCGGAACGTTGGCCGAGCATGCCGAACGTTGGCGAACACTGATGAAGGAGTGGGCACGAACGTCCTCGGAGCGAAAGCAAGTCGACGAACTGCTGAAGTCCCTCGCTCAAAGCCGCTCGACGACGACGATGTCTTTGGAGGCCGCTGTCGTCGAGCTGGAAGCGTACTTGGAGCAGGAGTCTCCTCGAGGACGCATCACGGATGCCGCCGTGAAGGTGCTGTCGCCCATGCAGCTGTTGGGCGGCGACTTCGACTTGGTGTGTGTGCTGGGTCTCGTCGAGGGGACATTTCCGTCGCAAGTGCGGGAAGACCCGCTGGTGTCGGACGCGCTCATCGGCGCACTCAATGACGAGGATGCGCTGCGCTCGAAAGGAGTGCAACTGCGCGCGTCGACGCCGACCATCATGCAGTTGGAACGACGTCGTTTGGCTGCTGTCGTCGGCGCGTGTACGAAGAAGCTGTGGTTGTCGGTGCCGAGACAGGAGTTTGACCCGGAGCGTCCGCTGTTGCCATCGACGCTGTTGTTGGAGTTGTTGGCCCCGGTAGTTGGACGTCGTGTCCGCTATGCCGACCTCAACGGTCTGTCGACGAAGACAGGGTCGCGTGCGGAGCCGGTGACGTTGACGGCGAAGCGTGCGTTGGGAGCAGCGGAATACTTGGCGTCGCGGCTGTTGGCTGACGACGACGGTGCTCTTGAGGCGCTGGCGTCGCATCCGAATGGACGACGGCTGTTGCAGCTTCATCAAGCGCTGCATGACGTCGGTGCGGAGGAGCCCGAGGCAAATGCGTGGGCGACGCAGGTGTCGCCGGACGTCATGCCGTGGCCGGGTCTCGACGGAGAGCCGCTGTCGGCGCGGCAGTTGGCCCAGATGCTGCGCGGTCCTGGCCGGTACTTCTTCAGATGGATGTTGGGGGCGTGGGCGCCGCCGAAGTTGAGGGCGACGTATCCGTTACGCGACTATGCCGTGCGCGACGCGCTGCGGGACATCGTGCTGCGTGAGATGCATTCTCTCGACGTCACCAATGCCGGGCCACAGTTGGTGGACCAGTTGGCGAAGGCTGTTGACGACGCCATGCAGAACGCGCCGATGCCGACAGATGCAGAACGTGAGCAGGCCGCGACATTCATGCGTGACCTCGTCGCCGACCTTGTGAAGAAGGCGGCGCCGTACTTGGGGGCTGCACATCAGACACTGGAGGCGACGCAGATATCTGATGCCGCACCATTCGTCGTCGAGGGCGAGACGGGTGCTCTGTTGCAGGCTGAGCATGAAGGACACGCCGTGCTCAACTTCGGACGCAAGCCTACCAAGAGCAAGCTCGCACGAGACGAGCCACAGTTGGCCATCGAGGCCGTTGCCTTGTCGAAGGCCAAGCCCGTCGACAGCATTGTCGCCGTCAAGGACGACGTGTTCACGCCGATTGTTGCGGACTTTGATGTCCAAGAGTCCTTTCTGGTGGATGCACTGACGTTGGCAGCGTCCGAGCTTCCACACGGAAGGTTTGTCATTGGGCAAGACCGACTCTTCGGCCTTGCGGCCGAACAAGACACGAACGTCGACAGGAGCCTCTTGGAGCGCGTCAGCAAAGCCCGTGACGACGCAAAGAAGGCTGCGGCGGATGCGGCGAAAAAGAAAAAAGGGACGAAGAAGAAGGCTGCGAAGAAGACGGCTGAGAAGGAGGGCGCATGAACATCGTCGACCAAGACGTCCGCCGTGAAGTCGTCGAAAGCATCGACCAGAGCTATGCGCTTTCTGCAGGGGCTGGGTCGGGCAAGACGTCCGTCCTCACGGCTCGACTCGTCGAAGTCCTTGCGAGTGGCGTTCATCCCCAGCACGTCGCTGCCATCACCTTTACCGAGAAGGCGGCAAGCGAGTTGAAGGAGAGGGTCCGCGACCTTCTTGAAGAAAAGTCCGATGGAGAAGACGAACAAGGCGGACTCATTCGCGCAGCACTCGATGCCTACGGCGACCTTTCCATCTCGACGATTCACAGCTTCTGCAAGCAGCTTCTCCTCGAGGAGCCTTTGGCGGCGGCATTTCCGCCTGCGACGGAAGCGGGCGAAGACTTCAAGCAAGACGAACTCGCATTTCGTTCTCTGAAGACTTGGAAAGAGGGTTTTGCGCAGCGGCACCCCACGTTTGCTCCGGTCGTGTTGTCGTTGGCGAAGACCACGGCACTCAAAGAGGCGGCGAAGTCGATTGTGGCGCGGCCGGGGTATGAACTCATTGTTGCGGACGGCGCGGGCAGGGTTGACGTCGACGCTGAGCACAAGAGGCTATGCGAACGACTTCAGGCGTTTCTTCAGTCGTCGGAGGCGTGTGAGTCTCCTGACACCTGCAAGCTCTACAGAAAGACGGACGAGCTTCGCCAGTTGGCGCACCGGCTCCTGCAGAAAGATGCTTCTGAAGCCGTGCGCATTGCTTCGACCGCAATCGCGTTTGGCGTCAAGGCAGCCAACCTTGGCAGCAAGAACGACTGGGGTGTCGACGGAAAAGCTACGTTGCTCGATGACATCAAGGCATTGAAGAGCTGGCAGGACGAACTTCGGGAAGTCCTTCACGGACTCGTCGTTCTCGACCTGCAGCAGCACTTCGACAATGCGCTGCGCATGGAGAAAAGCGCTGAGGGGAAGATGTCGTTTGATGACCTGCTCCTGCGAGCGGCAGACCTTCTGCGCACAGACCCAGAGTCACGTGAGCGACTGCGGCAGAAGTACACCGTCATCCTCGTCGATGAGGTGCAGGATACAGACCCTGTGCAAGCTGAGGTTGCCACGCTGTTGTCGTCGGCATCGGATGACGATACGCATTGGGCAGACCTGACACCGGAGCCAGGACGCCTCTTTGCCGTCGGTGATGCGAAGCAGAGCATCTACCGCTTTCGTGGTGCGGATGCGGGAACGTTTGAGCGCATCCAAGACGTCGTGGCGCGTGCGGGGGCGAAGAAGGAGTTGAAACAGAACTTCCGCTCTGTCCCCGGCATCGTCGACTGGGTGAACGACACGTTTGCGGACCTCCCCGCATTCTCAGAGCAAGCTGCGTTTCGGCCGCCGGCAGAACTTCAGCCCGTTGTCTTCGTCCGAGTGGATGATGACGAGGACGAAGCGGACGCCGCCCTCCGTCATGTGCTGCAACTGAAGGCAGACGGAGCAAACGTCTTCTGTCGTCGAACGAAGAAGCTACGGCCGCTGCAGAACCGAGACGTGATGCTGCTCCTGCCGGCCTGGACGACCTCGGATGACGTCGTGCAGAAGGCGCGGGCGGCAGGGCTTCCCTGCTCCGTCGAAGGCGGGAAGATGTTCTACAGCCGTGACGAGATACGCCTGTCGTTGGCGGCGCTGGCCGCGCTGGAGGAGCCTGCCGACAGCGAGTCGATGGTGTTCGTACTCCGCGGCTTGTTTGCCATTTCGCTCGACGAGCTCGCTCAACACAAACAAGCGGGAGGCAGTTGGCGCTATACGATTCCGACGCAGCCTCCCGGTGTGGTCGCCGACGCCTGCGCAGTCTTTCGAAAGTTGCGCATGCTGCGCGGGACACTGCGCCAGGTGGACTTGCTGGAACGCATCCTCGACGAGTCCCGTGCCTTTGCATGCTGGACGCTGCTGCCAGACGGACACATCCGTTCTGCAAACATTGAAAAGCTGAAGCGCATCCTCTCAGAAGCCGAAGAAGAGGGGCGAACTCCTGCTGAGGCGTTGGCGCCGTTGCGCAAGGCGGTGTCCGACTCGTTTGGGGCGAAGGCGACGGACAACGTGGAGAAGGACCTCTCCGTTGTCGACGAAGACAGCGATGCCATCGTGGTGACGTCACTGTTTAAGGCAAAGGGCCTTGAAGCACCGGTTGTCGTCCTCCTAAACAACGCCCGCAAGAAGCAATCGGACAACGCATGGGTCGATCACGCTGGCCAACGTCTCGCGGTTTGCATTGGCGACCTCAAACCGCCGCAATGGGACGAGGTCTACAAGAAGTCGATGGATGCCGAGGAGGACGCGGAGCGTCGGCGCTGGATGTACGTGGCAGCAACACGGGCGCGGGACCAACTCGTCGTCGTCGGCGGGCCGAAGAAGGGACTGTCCAAGTCCGGTCTGTACAACGCCGATATCAAGGCTGGACTGCCACTCGACGAGGAGCACCAACATGGCGACGTCGTTGATGTTGGCGCACAGAGTTCCGCGCAGTTGGTGGTCGCGTCGGCGTTGCCAGAGGTGCCGTATCAACAAGATGCTTTCCCTGGTCGTCAAGAGGCGGTCGAGTCGGTGCTTTCAGCATCGAGCTCTGCAGGTGATGCGAAAGGCGAAGCCCGAGCGGCTCAGCTCCGTCTCCAAGTGAAAGCTGGCGCACGTGGCGTCATGCGCTGGAGAAGTGCCACGGAAGACGCTGCCCAACGACGGATGCCTGGACGCATTGTTGCAGCCGATGAGAACCCTACCGTCGGTGCCGAAGGAGGCACCGTCGTGCACCAGGTGTTGGAGCAGGTGGACCTCACCCTCCCCAAAGAACAACTCCTGAAGGAAGCGGACGCGTTGCTGACCATCTTGATGGACGCCGCCGGACTCGACGACGCCAAGCGCGAACTCTGCCCTGACATCGTGCGCAAGATCCTCAACGACGACGTCATCGACCGCGTGCAGCAGGCGCCTGAGCATTGGAAAGAGGTCCCCTTTGCCTATCGCAAAGGCAACACGCGCATCATCACGGGCACCATCGACCTCTGCTTTCCGACGGACGACACGCGCAAGACGTGGGTGGTGGTCGACTGGAAATCACACATCCCGCAGGAAGGGACGTCGCTGCGCAATCAATACCAAGAGCAACTGAAGCACTACTTCCGCGCCATGATGCAGACCGTCGGCCAGCTGTCGGACATCGACGTGGAGACGCACCTCATCGGACCGCATGCAGGGCTGGAAGAGGAGGCCTCCGTCGATGATTGGATGGAGTACCTCGACGACAAAGTTCTTGCTGCCGGCGTTGCACGCCTGCTTGAGCTCGACGCCCCCATGCCAACATTCTTCGTCGACGTCGAAGATGCAGACGCTTCGGTCGCGGTCGCTTGGATGGACACCAAAGTCGGCGTGGGCGAGTTCGACAAAGACGAAGCCCTGGCACTGGGCTCCGCTGGTTGGACACTTCTCAATCTTTCGGAGACGAGTTCATCCGAGGCGGTGACGTGGTTGGCGGGCCAACTCGGCATCGACATTGCGGAAGCCGTTGAAGAGCGAGAGGACGGTGCCGACCTCGACGAGGGCACCTCAAAGGCCGCAACCGATGGGGAGGACACATGAGCGAGCAGACGACGCAGCTGGCCATGGCCGAGACCTATCAGAAGGCGCTCCTGAAGCTGACACCACGGCAGCAAGCAGAGGCGAACACCGCCGTGCTCCGCATGCAAAAAGGACTGGGCGCGTCGACGCTGCACCACCTGCATTGCAAGCCGTGGAAGTCTTTTGGAGGCGGACAGGACGCGTTGCGCATCATCTGTGTCGAGCAGGGGGGCCACCTGTTGTTGGCGCACGTCGATGTCCACGACAAAGCATACGACTGGGCGGAACGGCACCAGCCTCGGGCGATTGGACGGGCGATGCGCATTGTCTCCGTCGTCGAGGAGGATGCTGCGTACGTCTCCAGGGCAGATGAGCAGGAGACGGCGCCGCCTGGCCCTTTGGCGTCGTACAAGGACAAGGAGTTCCGGCATCTCGACGTGAACCCGAAGGCGGCGAGCATTCTCCGTGGCGTTCCTGACGAGGACGCCCTCGTTGAGCTCCTGACACACTTCGAGCCCAATCTGGCGGAAGCATTGCTGACGCTCGCGACGGACTGCGAAACGTTGGGGGATGTCATCGCGGTCTACAAGGCCGCCCAAGAGGCTGGGGCGGTTGGCGGCCATGACGTCGACCTCACGGCCGACATCAATGCACAGAGCGTCTGGGTTCCACCCCCTGGTCATGCTGCATTGGAGGCTGCGCTCAAGGGCGACTTGGATACGTGGAAGATTTTCCTCCACCCGTCGCAACGTCGCCTGGTGAAGCTGCACGCGCGCGGCGCGATGAAAGTGACGGGCGGACCCGGAACAGGGAAGTCCGTCGTCGCCCTGCACCGTGCACGACACCTCGCCGAGAACATTTTCAACGACGACGAGCGCCCGATTCTGTTGTGCACGTTCAGCAGAGCGCTCGCTGTTCAACTCGAAGAGGACTTCAAAGCCCTCTGTGTCGACAAACCGGAGCTGGTCGACCGCGTCGAGGTGAAAACGCTGACGCAGGTCGCTCAGTCTCTTTTGAAATCAGCCGGAAAGCCCTCAGACCTCCTGCTGGGTCAACCTCTGACAGAGGCTTGGGACGAAGCACTCGAGGACGAGAAGCTGGATTTCGGACAGGACTTCTACGACGCCGAGCGCGAGCTTGTGGTGCTGGCCCACGGTTGTCGGGCTGAGAAGGAGTACCTCAAAGCCAAACGCAAAGGACGGAAGACGCGTCTGGCGGGCGACTCGAAGCTCGCTGTGTGGAAAGTCATACGGAAGCTGGAGGATGCCCTTCACGCACGACATGGCGCAGATGCCATCGGGTTGGCTGCAAACGCCGAGCGACTCCTCGCGGCTGACGACGCGATGCAACCGTATGCGGCTGTCGTCTGCGACGAGGTGCAGGACACGTCGGCCACGGAGCTTCGTCTGTTGGCTGCGCTAACGGCTGGTGGTGATGGCAAGACAGGTGAGAACCGGCTCTTTCTCGTCGGGGATGGACACCAACGTTTGTATCGCCGTCCAGTGAGTCTTCTTGCGTGTGGCGTCGACATCCGCGGACGGGCGCACAAACTCAGGCTGAACTACCGCACGACACAGGGCATCTGCGTCGCTGCGCTCAAGCACTTGGAGGGTACGGAGCTCGACGAGGTCGACCGTGACGATGACGTGCAGACGGCGATGGATGCGTTGCGGGGATACCGCTCGGTGCGGGCAGGAGCACCTCCGGAGAAGCAGAAGTTTGCGTCGGCGTCAGAAGAAGCGGACTGGATTGCAGGGCTGCTCGACGACGACCCCAACTTGTTGGTCTTGGCAAGACGCAAAGCCTACCTCGACGAGCTGGCCAGCCTGCTCCAGGCACGAGGGGCGCAGCCACTGCTGTTGGCCGACAACGTGAAGGCACCTCGTGACGGACTGGTGCTGTGCTCGTTGCATCGCAGCAAAGGGCTCGAAGCGCCCCGTGTCGTCGTCGCTGGGATGCAGGAAACACCGCAAAGGTGGCCCGGCCCCAAAGCAGGTGAGAAGGACTTGTGGGCACGCAAGGAGAAAGCCCTCCTCTACGTCGGGCTCACACGTGCGCGCGATTGGTGTGGGCTCAGCTGGGTGAAGTCATGAGTCTTGAGCGTCACTGGTGCATCCTGCGGTGCATTCCTCGGAGCCCACAATCGATTACAGTTTCAGAACTGTCGGATGTGTTGGCTCGGCGGTGGGGCATTGAAACCATCGCGCGCAACCTGCAGCGGGACCTCCAAGCATTGACGCGGTACTTCCCGATCACGTGTGACGAGGACGAGAAGCCGTATCGCTGGTACTTCATGTCAGACGCAGACTTGATTGAGCTGCCGTCGATGGACAGGGACGCGGCGCTCGCGTTTCGCCTTGCCGAAGAGATGCTCGAACAGGCGATGCCGAGAAGCACTTATCGGCACCTTGAGAAGTACTTCAAGAACGCTCGCTCGACGCTGCTCGATGCCGGGCACAGTGGATACAAGCGTTGGGCACAGCGAGTGCGCGTGCTTCCTCGGGCCCAAGCGTTGTTGCCGGCGAAGTTGAAACCAGCTGTGATTGACGCCGTCTACGAAGCACTTCTCGAGGAGAAGCAGCTTCAGGTGATGTACCAAGCGCGCGAAGACGAAGAGCCGAAAGAGCGCGTGCTCAATCCGCTGGGGTTGGTGCTGCGCGACGGTGCGCCGTACTTGGTGTGCACGTTCTGGGAGTACACCGACGAGCGCTACCTGCCTCTGCAACGGTTTTCGTCGGCCGTGGTGCTCGACGAGAAGCGGAAGAAGCCGAAGGGGTTCACGCTCGACGGCTATCTCGGCAGGGGAGAGTTGAACTTCCGCGTTGGCGACGGTGACATCAAGCTGGTGGCGTGGGTCAGCGAGCAGCTGGCAACGACGCTGCAGGAGACGCCGTTGTCGACGGAGCAGTCCCTGGAGTTAAAGGACGACCGATGGCTGTTGAAGGCGACGGTGCCCGATACGCAGGCGTTGCGCGGATGGGTGATGAGCTACGGGGTGCACATCAAGGTGACGGGGCCAAAGAAGCTCCGCGATGAGATCGCGGAGCGGTATGCGGAGGGACGGAAGCTGTACTCCTCCCGCCGCTAGCCACAACCTAGACTTCGTTCGCTTGCGTCGTTGGTTCGGATGCCTGTTGACTCTGGGGCGATCCTCCATCGGATGCGTCAGAAGTGTAGTGCTCTGCAATTGCCCGGAGTTCGTTGGCAAACTTGTAGATGCCAACGACGTCGTCAATCTCGTGCCTCGTCTCGTTTTTCGCTGTGTCAAAAATACCGATGTACTTTTTCTTGCGGTTGAAATGCAGACGACAGATGGGCTTTCTGTTGTTGTCGTCGGCGAGGATGCCGAAGTAGCTTTTCGTGTCTCGGTCAGCGACCCGCTCAAGCGGGATCGAGTCGCAAATGATTGCCCGGACAACACGGCTTCCTTGAAGCTCCTCATCCGTCGTCACAACGCCGTTGTCTTCGTCCCCACCCACCGACTCATCTGGTGCTGCGTCCGGTGCGCTTTCTGCGGGTGCAGATGCATCTTGAGCTGGTTGCATCTGCGGTGGCTCGGAGCCTTCTTCTTGGGCCAAGGCGGAGCGCAGACGAATCTGAACGCGATCCGCGATGTACTGTTTGCAGGCTTCCTCGACGAGGCGAGTGAACAACTCCTTTGCTGATGGCGAGTAGTTGCTTCCCTTGGGTTTGACGGCCCGGAAGAAGAACTTCACGAACTCTTCGTCAGGCGCGTCGAATTGCGCCGCAACGATGGCGCGAATCGCCTCTCGATACTTCACCTCGTTGGCCCGCGAGAGCATCTCGTCGAGGTCGTAGTTGTCCTTCGTCAACTTGGAGAGCTCAGGAAGCAGGTCGTCCCGCAGCGACAAAAGGTTGAGCGTCAAGAATGGGCTCTTGTCCATTTTGTTCGGCTCATCCAGGTCAGAGAAGAACTGGAACATGGTGCCATTCGTGAGCACTGCGATTCGAGCATGAGTGACTGCAAAGTATCGCAGCAGTTGGCCATGGTTTTCTTTGGTGAGGTCGACGCCTGCCTTCTTGGCTTCGACGATGATGGCGATGTTTCCACCGTTCTTGATCGCGTAGTCGACCTTCTCACCCTTCTTGATTCCAACGTCTGCCGTGAACTCAGGGATCACTTCTTGGGGGTTGAAGACGTCGTATCCGAGCGCGGCAATGAACGGCATCACCAATGCGTTCTTCGTCGCCTCCTCGGTTTCCAGGTGTTGGACCAAGGCCGGTGCTCGCTCAGCGAGCGATTTGATCTTCTCCAAAAACTGCATGGCTCCCCCTTTGGTTGGTCACAGTAGGTCAGGTTGAATCGCCAAAAAACCGAATCGGGCCAACGTCCCAATTCGATTCGCACGCAACTGCAAGTGATTCTTTAGGCTGTATGCGACAAAAAATGTCGCACGAGCCCCACAAGGTGTTTCCCATACCCGGAGGCACCCATCGCTGTCTCCAAGGAGGGAGGCAGCATGCCCAAGCTCATCGCCTGCAAAGACTGCGGCCAGCAAGTCAGCAAGTCCGCCAAGACCTGTCCGCACTGCGGCGTCGGCAGCCCCGCTCGACGTGGCGTGTCAACCGGCGCTGGCTGCATGGTCATCTTCATGGCCTTTGGCTTCTTCTTTGTCTTCCTTCCCGCTCTGGTGGACTCATCGACAGAGTCGCCACCAAGAGCAGCACCGACTCCACCAGTCGCTCGAAACTCACCGACGCCGGCACCGTCGGTGCGGCCCAAGGCACCCAAACCCCAAACGTCTTGGACCTACAGCACGTCCGACGACGACATGGCCAAAGGAAAGGTGCGCAGGGCGACCACGCGCTCGACCAACGTCGTGAACTTCGACTTCCCATACGGCGGACGCCAACGGGGCCAGCTGACACTTCGGTCCCATCCGAGGTACGGGCGGGATGTCATCTTCTCCGTCGAGAAAGGGCAGATTCTCTGCCAGTCGTACACAGACTGCTTGGTGACGGTCCGGTTTGACGACAACAAGGCCAGCAAGTTTTCGGCGCGTGGCCCCAGCGACAACTCGTCGACGTCCGTGTTCATCCTCAACCACAAGCGGTTCGTACGACATCTGCGCCAGGCCAAGCGGGTGCGCATTGAAGTGCCGTTCTACCAGTCGGGCAACGTCATGTTTGAGTTCAACGTCGATGGGCTGAAGTGGAAGTAGGACCCGGGTCGTCGGATACCAAGCGTCAATCGTCGCCGTTCTCGAGAAAGGCACGCCATGCCGAAGTACCAATGCGCAGAAGAACTCATCCAGCTCGCGACGATGCAGTTGGAGGAAGCCTTTCTCTTCCCCAGTCTCCTCCCGCCAACGTCGTTCGTAGATTGGCTAGAAGCCTTGGGGCTCTGCCGAAATTCCTTCCTCGTTTTCACGGGGGACCGAGTACGAGTGCGCGACTTCGTGCTGTCTCAGATCGCGGCCGATGCCATTTCTGGCGCTTCGATATGCGTCGTCTCCAGTCGCCCCCCCAAGGAGCTGATGCTCTCCCTTCTTGCTCACGCCTCGCACATCTCTTTCGCAAGAATGCTGGCTGGCCACATCCATCGACATGAGTGGATGACCGTCGCTGAAAACGCTGGCGCGCTTGGTTCGTCGGACTTCACCTACGTGCACACGCAAAAGCTTGCCGCGTACGCTCAAGCCCTCGGTCTCAGCAATGACACACCGGCCCCGACGTTCACCTACCTCGTCGACATCGACGACTGGGAGGAGTGTCGTCTGATGGCCCGCCGTCTCAGACAACACTCTGTCGTTCTCACGACAGGACCTCTGGAGCCGTCGGCAACCGCTGCGCTCGAGCTCATATGTGACCCGCATATGTCCGAAACTCCGTTGCTTCGTGCGGTGGTCTCAGGTGATGCGTATCCATTTCCAGCGTGGGACGTCAGAAAGCAAGGTGTCGACGGCAAGGCGTGGAGCGAGGCGTTTGCGGTCAACGGCTATGTCTTCTACCCCGACGACTTGAGTGTGCCAGGCCCCAGCGAGTGGGGTCCACCAGATGCCCCTTTGGATGATGACGGCGAAGGGGGAGTTGAGCGGTGAGGTGCCAGGGTCAGGTATCAGCGAGGTCGTTCGGTTTTTCCCTTTTGCCCCACCCCGTCGTTTGCTCTGCGTGAAGCGAGCCTCGACTCCCGCGATGCTGAACCCAAAGCGGATGACCTTTGTGTGCGCTGATGTACTTCGAGTTGTAGGGAGGGGAGTGCCACCAAATCACAAACGCTTCGACAGCCTCAATTGTGGCGTCGAGGTCCCCGTCTAGAAGCTCAGAGTCATCTGAGTCCACGACGCCCAAATAGACCTCGACTTTCCCGTGTTCGCCATCGTTCATCCAGCCTTGGTGTTGGCCGAGTCGCGCAGCGAAGCCCTGCTTTTTTGTCTCGCCGACATAGAGCAGCGATCCTGGACCGAAGACAGGATGTCGGCCATAGACCTGGTAGAGACCGTTGTCTCGCTGCTCCTCTTCCGCGATTTGTGCAGGGGTGAATGGACCCGTCCAATCGACAACGACTCTCTTCAAAGGCTCTCTGGGCATTCTTCCTCCGTATTTGGCGTTCAATGGTGCTCCCGTTCATTCATTCTTTTTCGGCATCCCTGGCGCCCGCAAGCGAAGGTAGCCGGTCGTCACAATTCAGCTGAAATGGAAAGTGTCGACATAGCGACAAAAACTGTCGCACCCGTCGGCCATCCTGTGCGACATGAACGCAACCGCACCTCGCCTGTGCCGCAGCACCGCCTACAAACGGTCCAGTACGGGCGAACTCTTCCTGCAATTCAACGGCAACGTCGTCACCGCCCTCCGCCCAGGTCCTTTTCGTGCATGGACCTGTCGAGGTGGTCGGTGGCAAGGCACGCGCTACCCGAACATCCGGCTGCACCTTGAAGCGCGAATCCAAGCAGGCCTGGCCGACGCCTTTTCCCATCGGCAGCAGCCGTATTGGAGGCGACGGCAGAACAACCTCGCTCGGTTCTTCGCAGCCCTCCCAGCCGACGCAACAAACGCTTTCACTCAGCTACCGGCGGTCGGTAGGCGGGACTGGGCGGTGCTGCAGCTACTCGTCGACGATGACCAAGCGCTCTAATTCATCCAAAGGGGAGACACCAACCTCCTGCTCGCCGTAGCGCTGGCAGAAGACATTCTTGATGACCGGCCGAAGCGTCCGCTCGCTTTCAACCGCCGGCTCTGCCGAATGTCCCCTCTCGATGCTCTGGTTGCGCTGGGGTTTCCGCGACGACGACTCTCTTTGTCGCTACTGCGACGACTGCACACAACGTTGCTTGACCGCGAGAGCCTGCGACTTCTTCGGGACTGCCTCCGCGACGACAAGCTCGCACGTCGACTTTCCCACTTCACATCGATTTCACCTGCGTTGCTGGCCGCGTTGAAGCTCAACACAAACTGCTCACCCACAGCGCTGGACGAGTTGGCTGCCTGTGAGAGCCCAGCGACCTTCACCGAGTTTCTCGAAGTCTTGACGCAGCACCTGAACGAGGGAACGGAGCCGCCCCGGTTTGCGTCGCTGCTCGACATTCGGCAGAGCGGACAACAGCGAAGGTTCGGCTTTGCGAAACAGTCGCTCCAGGTTGAACAGTACGAACTCCCTGCCGAGGCGGCGCAGCTCTCAGCTTGGGAGGCGCTGACGTTCCTCGATACGCCACAAGCCCTCAAAGACGAGGGCACCGATTGTCAGCACTGCCTTGGCAGCGTCGACGAGCACTTCATCAGTGCTGCCTGCGGGAGCTTGCTTTGCTGGCACCTTGATTTGGCGTGGCCACATACACTTGCGGTGAAGCGGAGAGCGGCAACCTGGGAGCTGTTCGACCTACGTGCCTTTGGCAACACTGAGCCATCGGCTCAAGCGGTGTTGATTGCGGCGAGTGTTCTCGAAGTGCTCAATGGCGATGCAGAGCGGTGAGGTTGGCGCGGTGTACGAGAGGAGAGCGCACCGACTTTCTTTGGCCCGCCAGGGGCTTCTGCCGCTACCTACGTCATGGCGCCAGGCATGCGGCGGTCGGGGCGTGGTGTGTTGGGCGACTCCATTCGACGTCGTCGACGTTGTCGATGGAAATGTCACCCCTGTGCCTCCTGGGACCACCGGCTCCGTTGCGCAGAAGCGAATGGAGGCTGCAGCCGGCCTCTCTGACATCGCCGAGTCGTTGGGCATCGACCTTGTCACCTGTGTTCCAACCGAGCCGAAAGAACAGTTCGACCGAGACTTGGCGAAGCTGGCCTTTGACCTCGCCCAGGGAGCCGCCGCCGTTGCGCTTGGGGTCTCCCGTGCCGATGCGAAGCTTGTCCTTTTGAGTCTTCATCTGCCCGGTCAGTTCTTCGACGTGGGACCCGGCATGGTGCTGGACCGCCAAGCTGCACAAGCGGCTCCACTGTTTGGTGGCATGCCAGAACGTCAACGCAGCTCCGTCGACGCCGCGCTTCAGAAGTGCACGGTGCTACCGTTCGTCGTGGATGGCTTTCGAGCACCGCTCGAAGGACACGTCGCTGCTCAGCGGATGGGACAGGCCGAGGCTCGTGGCTTTGAGATGGGCAGAAGGCTCGCAGCGTCGAGGAGGATAGAGATGAAAGACCACTACATTTGTGCAACGCACGACACCGTCGAATTCTGGTCCGCTCGACGCCTGCCGCTTGAGCCCAAAGGCGAGCTGCTTGAAGGCAAGAAGAAACTGAAAGCTGAGCTCAAGAAGCTTCGCGCGCGCGAGGGGCAACACCTCGATGCCCTCTACCAGTCGAACGACACGCGCTTCTTCGACGTCGAGAATGTCCTTTTCTACAACGTTGGCTCTGGTGCATTCGGCAACTCGTGTCGTCACGGGCTCCACTTTCGACGTCAAACTGGTGCGCCTCCTCCCAGGCCGGATGGTGGCGCGAGCGAGCACTACCACCGCTATGCGGTCGTCGACGACGATGCCGGTGCAAGCGTCGCCAATGCGGAGTCTGCAGCATCGTTCTCCTTCACCATCTCGTCGCTGTCATCGAGCACGAAGCCGCATTCGGTGTGGTGGGCGATGAAGCAAGGGGACGTCTCTGTTCGAACTCCGACTCTGCTTGCTGGTGCTTTCGCGCTCGTTGTCGACGTCACGGCCCCGAGAGGAAAGCAGCCGAATTTGTCGGCGGTGTTGAAGCCGTTGTTCGACGGCATCATCAGTGCTCTTCAGGTCGATGACGCCGTCGGGCCGCTGGCGGTTGCGCGGCTGGCTGCCATGCTGCGTGAGGACGAGGGAGCCGTTGCCTTCATGTTGGGCAACAAAGAGCACGCAGCCATCGCCGGTGGTGAGTTGTTGAACGCCTACCGTGACGGTGTGAAGTGGAACCCGGCGGACGACAACTGCTGGGACGGCCGCCTTTCGCTGACTCAGGGCAAAAGCGCGGAGTGGACGATTCACGGAAAGCTGGTTGCGCTGGATTCGTAGCGACAAGAAGTGTCGCACGCAGAAGCGACGGTGTTCTCGAACTTGAAGCAGGCTCGTCCGCTTCTCTCACGAGGACATCATGAAGAACGTCATCCTTCTTTGCTGCGTTGCCATCCTTTCTGCTCCAGCATTTGCCCAAGACGCTGCTCCGTCGACATCCGATGCCAATGACGTCGCAGCGGTGAAGGCGGTGCGCCACGAGAAGCTCGAGCGGTTGAAGTCGGAACGAGATTCCGCTGAAGCCGCACTCATCGACAGCGTCGAGATTGGTGGGTGGCTGAGCGTCATTGACCTCGTCGGCGTCAGCACGTCTTGTTGTGGCCTTGGTCTGATGCTCGGCGGCTTCGGAGCAGGTGGCAGCAGCAACATCTACTACAGCTCAGGTGCGAGCTTGGTGGGCATCGGCGCACTGACGGTTGCGGGCTCGTATTTGTGGCGGGTGTTGGTGCTCGACGTCGATGAGAAAGAGCGCAACTACAAAGCGAAGCGGCAGGAGTTCGACCGTGAGGCGATGGCGTTTTAATGACGACGACATCTCGTTGTGCTTTTTGCGGCATCACCTGCTGTCTGTGATGTCAAACGTTCAACATCCGACCCGGTGCCGATGAAACGTCGTGGGAGGACCTCCATCGTCGTCCCACTTCGCAACAACCCAAGGCGGTCCGTCTTTCCACGGGCGTTTGGGGTCTAGCATTCGGGCTGGAGGGACCCCAATGGACCTACTTCTTCCAATTGCTCTTGGCGTGATGCTCCTTGGCGCATGTGCTTTGGCGCTCCAGCAGTTTTTGCGAGCGCGCTCTCTTCGAAAACGCTTCGAACCGATCGTGAACGAAGAGGAGGAGATTGAACGGCTCAACTCTGAGAAGACGCTGCTCAAATCGCAGGTGACGTCACAACGGAAGGCTTGGGAAAGCGAGATCAAACGCACCATTGTCGAGCTCGAGTCGCTTTCGTCCCAGGTCACGTCCGTGTCCGACCAAGTCGAGCTTGAGTCTTTCGGAATGTACGAGCCACACTTTGGCTTTGATACTTCTGAAAAATACAAAGCGAAAATCAAAGAAATTCGTGACCGGCAGAAGCAGATGATCAAGGAAAAGACCGCGGCTGTTTGCGACACGGAGTGGACCGTCGAGGGCAGCAAGGCCAAGGGCAAGCAGATGGTCCAGCGGTACTTGAAGCTCCAGCTGCGAGCCTTCAATGGCGAAGCGGACGCAGCCATCGCCAAAGCGAGGTTCAACAACGTCGTCAAACTCGAAGAGCGTTTGGAAAAGTCGTTTCAGGCCATCAACAAACTCGGCGAGACAAACCAGTGCCGCATCACGTCGTCCTACTTGAACCTAAAGGTCGACGAGTTGCGAGCCGCCTATGAACACGCCCGGAAAAAGGAAGACGAGAAAGAAGAGCAGCGCCGCATTCGCGAGGAGATGAAGGAAGCAGAAGCCGCAGAACGCGAGCTGCAAAAGGCTCAAAAGGAAGCCGAGAAAGAAGAGAAACGATTCGAGGTAGCACTTGCGAAAGCGAGGGCAGAGGCAGCGGCTGCTGGCGACGCGATGCGTGACTCGCTGCGCAAGAAGATTGAGCTGCTGGAGAACCAGCTCAACACAGCGCACGAACAAAAAGCCAAGGCCATTTCACGCGCTCAACTGACCCGCTCAGGGCATGTGTACGTCATTTCGAACATTGGGTCGTTTGGTGAGGAGGTCTACAAAATCGGCATGACCCGGCGCCTTGAACCTCTCGACCGGGTGAAGGAACTCGGCGATGCGTCTGTGCCTTTCCGCTTCGACGTCCACGCGATGATCTACTCGGAAGACGCGCCCACTCTTGAAAGTGACCTCCAAAAGCGCTTCGCTGACCAACAGGTCAACATGGTGAATCCGCGCAAAGAGTTCTTCCGGGTCGCGCTTGATGACGTTGAGGCAGCGGTGCTTGAGCTATGTGGCGACGAGGTCGAGTTCATTCGAACAGCCGTCGCCGAAGAGTTCCGCGAGTCGAAGGCCATCCTTCAGCGGCTTGAGCAGGAGAAAGCGCACGCAGCTCAGAAAATGCAAGATGCTGCCGTTGCCCATGCGAAGAGTCGCTTTGAAGAGTTGAAACAGGGCTGGAAAGCCGAGGCCATTTGACCCCCCGCCGAAGAGGAGGACCCTACGTCGTCGCCAACGCAGCTCGATGCCATCGCCTGAGATACGCGTCCGTCAGCACTGTCGGGTCCGCATCTACATAGTGCATGAACCAGCCAAGCAGTCCGTCCCAAGCGTCGTCGTCATCGACGTCGACCAGGCTCCACTCCAGCTCCTCAAGCGTCCAGTTTGATTTTGCACTGTTGGCCCTCTGCGACGTCGTCACCCAGTTGTGCTCCGCGTCGGCGCCGCCTCTTGCTACGGGAACGACGTGGTCCACCGTCGGGAACCGCGTCCAATACAACTCGTGGCACTCCGACATCTTCCAGTTTTTGTGGAAGGGCACCTGCTCCGGTAGCAGGAAGCTCAACAGCCGCAGCGTCCCTGGAAACAGCAGCTTCGTGCCGAAATACCGGTCGCGAAACCTGTCTCGTCTGAAGACCTTCATTGCATCCGTCGTCGAGAACGCCCGTTTCGTGGCCGCAATGCCCTCAAACGGAAGCTCGGCAGCTGCGAGCTCCGCAGCAGTTTCCTCGTCGCCATGAGATAGGGCTTCGCAGACCGCTGCCACCGCTGTGACCGTTGGGTCGTCGTCTCGAGCGTTCGAATTCGGCATCATTGGTTTCTACACCACACATCCCATGCCGCCCATGCCGTCCGCCACAGTCGGTTGAATTTCAGCCACCTTTTGCACCCCACTGGGAGGGCATTCTCGCCCCACTTATCCGGCACGCAATTCGCCCCATCCTCGTCGACAACAGCACCGAAAACACCACCCACCTCGCTATCCTTTTTCACATGGCAGCGATCACCTGGGCCACCCCCTGCACCCACTGCGCGGTCTGCAGCAACGAACTGCTGTGGGACGACGACACCTGGGTCATCGACCACGGCACCACCCGCGCCCACGAGGCCTGCATCGACTGGAGCGAGCGGCCCTTTCCGTTCGCCTGGCAGGCCGACGTCTGCCGCAGCCTCGCCCACCGCCTGCAACGCGACGGCAGCCCACAAGCCGCCCACGCCTGCCGCTCTGCTCAGCACTGGCTCGAGGTGCAGCGTCGAGCGTGGCCCCACGACGCCTTCCGACGCCTGCAAAGCGTCCGACGCATGAAGACGAGGTTGGCGGCCCTTCTCCGACGAGAAGGCGTCCCCTCTCAGCTGCTGCAGCGACTGGGGTAGACAACTAGCTGCGGTTCGAACGAAAACGTGAGATCCAGGTAGACCGAGAAAACCGCGTGCGTATTTCTCCATGCTCATCCCGCAAAGGAGGTTCGACCCGGCGGCAATGCTGTCGGAGTGGTGCTTTGCACCAGGCGTCTACGAAACCGGCTCCCCGTGCCGAGGTGGCTTAGCCAGCCCGCAAAACGCGCCCCGAACTACGTGGCCACTGCCACGATCTCCACACCAACAAACAGCATCAGCGCACGCCTGTTCAGGCGGGGCGGTGGCGTCATGAATGCTGTTGGAAAATCCATGACAAAAGAAAAAACCAACGTCGACGAAACGGCCGTCGACGAGACAAAGCTGCTGCGCGCACTCCTGGATGAGCGGGATGCGGCATTGAAAGAAAGCAACGAAGAGGTCGAGACGCTCAAAGCACGTCTTGACGAACGAGACATGGAAGTCGCCGACTTGAACGTAGTTGTCGACCAGCGTGACCAAAAAATCAGAGAGCAGCGTTCACAGCTGTTCAGCAGCACCGTGCAAATCGCGTTTGCGAAGGCAGAGCTGCAAAAAGCCAAATCGCGCATTGCCGAACTGAAGGAACATCGGCTTCTTCTCGGAGGTGGGACGATTCTCACCTATTGGCTAGGGTCTCGAAGAAAATAGATAGACGGGCGGCTTCACAGCCGCCCGTTTTCTTGGGCGCAGATGAGACTCCGACACCAGATCCGCCCTCCGCCAACCCCCTACGAAACAACTGCTTTTCATTTTTCTCAAAAGCAGACAACCTGAACACATGTTCACCCGCCGGATTTTGACGGGTTTGCCCATAAGAGTGTGTGAAGGAGGTGGCGACATGAATCCAGCAACCAACCCCCACCCACGCGCCCCACAACCGCAACCCCAAACCCAGCCCGCCCACAACCCCAAACCCAGCCCGGAAGAGGTAGAGCAACTGCTGCTCGACATCGATCCGCACCTGCCGCGCCTCGCCCGCGAGGTCATTCATCGACGAGGATGGCCGCTGCAAGACGCCGACATCGACGACATCTTGCAAGAGGTCCGCATTCAGCTGTGGACGACTGACCTCGGGAAGTTCGACGCCAATCGCGGAAAACTGGTGCCCTTCGTCATCACGCGCATCTATTGGCAAGCAGCCAGTTTCCTGCGTGACCGACACGAAGGAAGGCTGCACTACGACAACTACGTCGCTCAACTCGAGGAGGAGGCACCGCCTGACACCCCAGATGACCTCGTCGCCGACGCAGAGCAGCGGCAGCTCCTCGACGACATTGTTGACTGGGCGCGGCAAGAGCTCCGCGACCCACTCGAGCGCGACGCAGTCCTGGCGCTCGTTGACAAACGCACCCTCAACGACGTCGCCGACCAGTATTGGACTGACGAATGGCGCGTGAAACAAGCGCGCAAGAAGGGGCTGGAACGGCTGCGCCGAGCGGCCCCAAAGACACCGGAAGAACTTCGCGCCGACGAGAACGAGCGCATAATTCTGGCGCCACCACCCGATCGCGACGCCGCCAACGACGACAAAGAACACCGGGTGCGGCTCATTCGTCTGCGCGACGTCATGGACCGCACCGGCCTCAGCCGCGCCACGGTTTACCGGCTCGCCGCTGCGGGCAAGTTCCCAGCATCGATTCCATTGACCGAGCGCAGCGTCGGCTGGGTCGAAGCGGAGGTCGACGGCTGGGTGGAAGCCAAGCTCCGTCATCGGGCGTGCGGCTGACATGACGTCGTCGAACAACTTGCTCCCCACCTACAACTCACGTCTCTCGTCGAGAAAGAGAGCTCGGCGAGAGGCGCCATTGGAGTTGGCATGACCTCCGCACACTATCTGTCGACCGAAGAAGCCGCCGCCTACCTCGGCATCACCCTGCGCGCCCTGCGGATGTCCCTGCACAGGGGGCACCTGCGCCCCACGGGACGCATCGGCCAACGGCTGCTGTTCTCCACGGATGACCTCGACGAGCAAATCCGACAGAACTTGAAGCCTGTGCCGTCCGCGACACCGAAAGCCGCCAATGACGACGTGGAGACGGTCAAACCGCGCTGTCCAGTGACATCTGTGAAAGCGAGACTCAGAGCAGCACGTCGTGAATAGCTGGAGCTGGCCGCCCCCAAAACCAACAGAACCGATAGCTTCGTTTCGTGCGGCTCTTCCCTCGACCGTCAGTTGGTAGATGGCCAGCTTCGTACACAAGATGTTCTCTGGGCAGTGGCCCGTTCGTTGTCACGCTGGCTCCATGCAATACTACGGGGGCATATAAAAGCCTTTGATTGAGGTACCAGCCGTCTAGGGAGGAAGAGTGCCTTGGTATCAGTACATTCCATTGGTTCTTGGCGTTGGCACATTCCTGCTCATTGGCCTTTTGCTTGCGCACACACTTCTCTCAAAGCTTGACGCAGAAGTGGCAGAGGCAAATGGTCTGTCGGATCTCCTGAAAAGCCTCTTTGACCGAACATTTCCAGCTCTTCTACTGGGGGCTGCGGTTCTTCTGTCATGGAGACTGGGCGTGAAGAAAGCGACCACTCCACCTGCGGAAAACCTAGGAATTGGCACTCTTGTCTTTGGAGGTGCGATTTTTGCGTCGTGGCATCTGACATTCCTGTTTGTGAGACTCTTTGCAGAGGATGATCCCCAAGTGGGAATTGATGCCTGGAGTCGAGCAACGGGCTCAGTTCCGCGAATTCTGGCGACGCTGGCAACACTGGCTGTTCTTGTTGGTTCGTTCATCCTGACAAGTTGAACTTGTCCAGGTCTCGAGTGTTTGAGCTGCCTCAGCCTGCTCTTCTCGTCGAGCCCGGTCTTCTGCCGCCGCGAGATTCGGAAAGGAGATGAGCCCGCACGCCCGCGTGCTCGTCTTCCAGGAAGTCCCATGACCCAGCCGAATCGCCGCTAGGACACCCGTTTCTCGTCGAGAAACACCCCCAAAACTCCAAAGAGCCCACCCACAGGCACACGCGTCTTTGTCGACTTGGACATCGGCGGGCGACGACCTATCGTGGACCCACACCCCGTGGTCCTCGTCGTCACGTGCGCCTTTTTCGCCCAGAAAGAGAGCAAACAGATGAAGAGAACCGGAAAGAAAACTGCACACCCTGGTGTGCGTCGCACTGGCAGAAACAGCTACCACGTCAGGGCCATGGTCAAGTGTCCGTCGACAGGGAAGCGCTTTGAGAAAGAAAGGAGAATGACTGACGTGTCCGTCGCCCAAGCCGTGGAAGCCCAGCACCAAATGCGCGTTGAGCTGACGAATGTCCTCGAGGAGAGGGCGGCCGTCGCTGAAGGCCGTGTGGCGCCTGTGCCCCTGCGTGCGAACGCGGGCAACGACATGCCCCTTGCCGAATATGCCGAGATTTGGATTGTCCACGTCGAGAAGAGCGGGCGAAAACGGCCCCATGTCGTCGACATTGATGCCAACCGGCTCGATGTCCTCGTGCTCCCTCTGTTGGGCCACCTCAACGTCGGTGAGATTGGAAAGCCAGAGTTGGCGACGTGGATGAACCGTGTCGTCAAGCTGCGCAAAGCCAACGGCGAACCCTACGCCAAAGACACCCTCGCTTCGGCGTGGCGCCTCATCGCGACGATGCTGCGCGACGCTGAACTCCTCATCGGCGTGGCCAACACGTCGCCTGACCACATGCGCTTCAGCGTGCAGGCGACGACGGTGCGGCCGAAAGACACCCTCACCCGTGAAGAGCTGTCGGCCCTTCTCGAGGTGGCGGAACTGGAGAGCCCCGACATCCGCGCCATGTTGTGGCTGTTGGGCACGACGGGGATGCGCTTTGGCGAAATGTCCGCCCTCACCTGGGACGACATCGACTTCGAGCACCAGCGCATTCGTGTGCGGCGTTCGCAGGTGGAGGGGAAGGTCTTCCCCACCAAGACGTCGACCCAACGCACGGTGCCCATTCTCCCCGTCGTCGCCGACCTGCTGAAGGCCCACCGCGCGTGGCTCGACCAGCAGCGCTTCAAGCGGGCAGACGGGCTGCTGTTCCCCTCACGTGTGGGGGGATACCGCGATTCCGCCGTCACCCGCGCTGCCCTCCGGCGTTGCGCGCGTGCGGCCGGCATCGAGAAGACGGTCACCAATCAGGCATTGCGGCGCACGGCCAACAACCTCATCCGCCAATCGGCAGGTGAGATCGCGGCCCGCGCCATCACCGGCCACACCACACAAGCCATGACCGAGCACTACAGCGACGTCACCATTGACGAGAAGCTGGCAGCCGGTTCAGTCGCTTTTGGCGGGCTTGTGCAGAGGCGGAAGCATGGCAACTGAGCCGTTTTTCGCCTCGATCACCGGCGTTCCCCACCTCGATATTTTCATTCAGGTGGGGAACTCTGGTGGGGAACGTCCAGTATGGGCCAATTCCCCACTTGGTGATGTAAACTTTTGCTTCAGGCAAAAGAAAAACCCTCTGTGAAAACAGAGGGTTAGGTGGTGGAGCTACAGGGGATCGAACCCTGGACCTCAGGCTTGCAAAGCCCGCGCTCTCCCAGCTGAGCTACAGCCCCATGGGATGAGTTTCTTATAGTCGCTCTGACGTCGAAGGAAAGCCCAAACTTCACACCTGGCTGTCGTTTTTTTCGCCAACCGCTCTCGGCGCACCTTTCGCGCACTTCGGCCCTTGGCATAACGTCTGCGTCCCCAACACAAGGAGACCCCCATGCGTCTTGGAGTGCTCACCTCAGGCGGCGACGCCCCCGGCATGAACGCGGTTTTGCACAGCTTTGTGCGGGCGGGCCTCGGCCGCGACCATGAGATCCTCGGCATCGAACAGGGCTACAAGGGCCTGCTTGAAGGCCGCGTCCGCACCTTCAAACAGCAAGACGTCGACGACATCTCGCGTCGGGGCGGCACCATCTTGGGCAGCGCGCGCTCGGCGGTGTTTCCCACCGAAGAGGGGCAAGAGGCCGGCCTCGCCAAGGTCAAAGAACTCGGGCTCGACGGCTTGTTGGTCATCGGCGGCAACGGCTCCCTCACCGGGGCCCACAAGCTGGGCACCCGCGATCCCGACGCAGGGTTTCAGGTGGTGGGGCTGCCGGCCTCCATCGACAACGACATTGGGCACTGCGGCTTGGCCATCGGGGTCGACACGGCGGTGAACACCATCGTCGAGGCCTGCGACCGCATCGCCGACACGGCCCAAGCCCACCACCGGGCGTTCATCGTCGAGGTCATGGGCCGCGATTGCGGGTACCTCGCCATGCGTTCGGGCATCGCCGTCGAAGCCGACGCCATCTTGTTTGCCGAGCGCAACCGCCCTGAAGACGAGATCGTCGCCCACCTGCGCAAGGTCATGCAGCGCTCTTTTGCCCCCGATCGCGACAAGAAGCGGGTGCTGATCATCAAGGCCGAGGGCGTCAAAGTGCCCACGGCCAACATCGTCAAACGGTTGCAAGAGCACCTCGACGAAGACGCCCCTGGGGTCGACATCCGCGAGACGATCTTGGGGCACGTGGTGCGCGGCGGCAGCCCCTCGGCGACGGATCGCGTCATCAGCCAGCGCCTGGGCTTGGCGTCGGTGTTTGCCTTCGAGGCCGGCGCCCACGACGTCATGCTCGGATGGGACGCCCCCAAAGACGTGGGCCAGGCCACCAAAGACCCGTCCATCCGCGCCATCGCCCTCGACGAGATGCTCGCTGAAACCGACCGCCTGTTGGGCGGCGAAAGCCCCATCACCCAGCGTCGGGTGAAGCTGTTGTCGACGGTCGAAGAGCTTTTGGCGCTGTAGCGGCAGTGGCATTGAGCGTCGGCAATGCTACATCCCCTCCACGTTGAAGGAGCGAGGCATGCACGCCACCAAAAACAAGATGCTGCAGGCGGGGCTCGCCATGCTCTTGGAGCGCGGCTACCACAACGTCGGGGTGCAAGACCTGCTCAACGCCACGGGCACCACCAAGAGCTCGTTCTACCATCACTTCAAGAGCAAAGAAGACTTCACCCTGCAGGTCATCGACGCCTACATGGACGAGGTGCACGAGGGCCTTCACACCTTCCTCGGTGACGACGACGTGGCCCCGGTGCAGCGCGTGCGCAACTTCTTTGAAGGCACGCGCGACAAATACGAAAGCGAAGGCTACCTCGGCTGCATGTTGGGCGCGTTGGGGCAAGAGCTCAGCGGGGTCAACGAGACCTTTCGCGGCCGCATCGACGAGTGCTTGATGGTCATCGGCAACGGCATCGCGGGCGCATTGAAAGAAGCCCAACGTCGTGGCGACCTCGATGACAACGCCGATCCGGACGCCCTGGCCATGTTGGTGGTCAACGCTTGGGAAGGCGCCGCCCTGCGCAGCCGCCTGCGGCGAGGCGCCCAACCCCTCAACGACATGCTCGACTTTGTGCTCAACGCCGTCGCCAAAGACGCGGCCTAGCGCGCTAGCTTGATTGGTCTTTCAGGTACATCAGCCCTGCTGCGCCGATGGCCGCATCGAAGGGAGAGCAGGCTTTCGAATAGACGTAGACCTCCTCAAAGAGGCCGCGTCGGATGCGCACCCTGCCGTTGCGAATCGGTTCGGACGTCGACGAAAACAGCCAGCCGTACACCAGGCGGTTGTTCTTGAAGGTGGCGATTTCCACCGACATCCATCCCGTGCGGATGCTGTTGCCGCTGCCTTTGGCGAGCTCGGTGCGCAACCAGCCACCGCGGGCTTTGTGGCCGATCACCTCGGCTTTGTTGAATCCGGTGGTGGCCGTGACGACGCAGGTTGTGGTGTTGTTGCGAATCTCTTTGAGTTGCGCCCGGCTGGGCGCGCACCCCGCGCACCACATTGCAGCGCACATCCCGACGGCAACGAGCAAGCGGTTCATGCCCCACTGTACCCCTGAGAAACACATCCATTCAACAGGGTTTGTGTGGACCGGTCGGTCTGCTACGGTGGTGGAGCGAACAGTCCATTGAGGGGGACCGTGCGCTCCGCCGACAGATTCGGCGGAGAGGGCGTCGAGGGTGGAGTGGCCACCGTCGGCGCTCTCACTTTGGCCCCTAGCCCAAGGTGCGAACGCGTGCCTTCATGTCGCGCAGCGTCGGCTCGTGCTGCAGATGCACCAGGCGCCGCGCGGTGTGCAGCACCGTGGAGGGGTTGAACGGCTTGGTCACCCAGCCCACCGCCCCCATGTCGCGCGCTTGTTTGATGCGGTGGGGATTGCCGTCGTGGGTCAGCATCAAAAAGGGCACGTCTTTGTGCGCGCTGGCTTTGCACCACGACAGCAGTTTGAGGCCGTCGAGCTTGGGCATGTGCAGATCGCAAATCACCAGATGCAGCGTCGACACCCGATGCAGGATGCCGAGGGCTTCATCGCCGTCGGCCGCCTGCAGCACGTGGTGCCCATCCCGCGTCAGCACCTCGCTGAGTTGGGTGCGCACCGCCATGGAGTCGTCCACCAGCAACACCGTTCCATGTGTCATCGCGTCCTCCCCGACTTCGTTGAATGACGTCCCGCCCTGTGTGTCCCCACACACCCATCGGAGAGATCGCGACGGGCTCAAGGTTCAAAACAAAACGACACAGCCGAAGCTGTGCCGTTTCAGTTTCATGGGCCCTGTCTGACCCAAAATGGCTATTGGCGGTCGACTGCGAAGGTGCCTTCGAGGTAGCCGCCGTCGTCGAGGTCGACCGAGAAGGTGCCGGCGAGCACGTCGTCGACGCTGTCGAGGGTGATGGTGCCCGAGACGGCCGAGGCGAAATCGTTGTTCGACGACGAGATGAGGGTGTTGCCGTTGGCGAGTTCGATGCGTTCGAGATCGCCGGTGGACACATCCATTTCGGCGTGGTCGCCATCGACGTCGATGACGTCGCCCACAGAGAGGTCGTCGCTGCCGTTGAGCTTGAGGGTCACCAGGCGCAGCACTTCACGGTCGCCTTCCATCAGGCCTTCGGAGATGGTGACCACCGCCATCTGTGCTTTTTGGTTGAAGTGCGCTTTGGGGGCGAAGTCGGTGATGCTGAAGTCTTGATCGTGGAACACGCCTTCGACGGTGCCTTGGGCGCCGCAGCCGGTGATCAGCGAGCCCAGCACCAGCAGGGCAGCGGCGGCCACAGCACGCAGCGTGCGGGGCCCACGGGGGGAGCGGTTTTTCTGGGGGAGACACGTTTGATCGGTCATCGCAATACCCTTTTCGCTCGATTCACAAATATTTTGCGGCGTCACATCGGCCTCCGCAAGTGATGGAAAACATGAGACATCTCGGTCACCTGCACGCACATGAAGGCGTTGGTGGCACAAGGGCGTACCCCGTCGCAGGGTGTCGCCAACCGGCGCCATCATCTCCAACCCCAAGGATTTCGCCAGTTTTTGACCGAACATGTGGATCTCCATCGGGTGGGGGGCGTGGTGGTGAAGCTGCACGCTGTCTGTGAAACGCCCGCTGATGGGAGATGGGACGAAGCTGGGGCGAATTTGGTCCGTGCGAGACATCACCGACGACGCCTACATGTCGTCGGCGCACCCACGGTTTGCCGGGGCTGGCGATCAACTTGGTAGGGTGCGCCCATGTCTGTGCGACGTCCGTCTGAGTGGTGTGCACCGCCTGGTTCAGGTGGGCGGTGGAGCCGTCGGCACTGTCTGCGGCAGGGGCTGCACGCGGTGGGCCTGGCGTTGGCGCCGAGTGCCTGGAGCGCGTCGGTGCAAGCACTTCCGTCGTTGGTGGCCATGGAGCGGCGGTGGACGTCTGCATTGGTGCAGGTGTTTGTCGACGAGCGCCAGGTGCATCAGGGCTTCTTCATTCGCTCCAACGGCTGGCTGCTCACGCACTTTCCGCAAGTGAAGCCCGCCCAGCAGGTGGTGGTCGAGCTCGCCGATGGCGCCCGACGTCGAGGACAGGTGCTGCGCCGAGGCGTGAGCGGCGTCGCTCTGGTGCGCCTGCACACGCTGCCGGGCGACGTCCCTGTGGTGAGCCCTCCGTTGGCGACGTCGTTTGCCTCAACGATGGCGAGGTCGACGGCGTCGCCTTGGCTGGTGGGGCTCAGCCGGCATCCGCACAAGGGGCACGTGTTCGCCGCCATGGGGGGCGTGGGACGCCGGGGCGCAGCGCGACGTCTTTGGCTGCTCGACCTCCCGCTGCATCCGGGAGCCCCCGTGTTCGTCGACGGCGAGGTCGTCGCCGTGGTGGTGCACAAAGACAATGCCCAACAGGTGCGTGCCGTGCCCATCGAGCAGGTGCGTCGGTGGCTGCCGTCTGAAGGCGAGGTGGGGGGTCAGAAGGGTGTCGGTCAGGGCGTCGGCGCCGGCGACAGCAACCGCAGCGATTGCTCGAACACCAGCGCCCGCAGCGCGACGGGGTCAAGCGCCTGCGCCTCGACGGTGCGGCCGGCCAACAAGCGGTCGGACTGACGTCGACTCCAGGCACCCACCTCCGCCAACAAAAAACCATCTTGGGTGCGTTCGTCGTCGAGCAGCGCGGCGAACCCTGGCTGCAACAGCGCTTGGGCCGCGCGGTCGAACTGCGTGGCCCATTGTTTGCGGCTGCGCGGCGTCGACGACCTCGCCCACACCACGCCCACGCCTCGGCGATGCAACAGGCGCACATCGGCGTTCAAGTGTTGGGTGAAGTGCTGCTGCAGGGCGCGGTCGGCGGCGGCCGAAGTCAGACGTGTGTCGACGAGCAATGCCACCTCCTTCGACGACGTCACCGTCTCGTGTTGGGGGCGCGGACGATGCGTCGGCGTCGGCGGCGGGTGCGCGGTGGGCGGCGCCGTCGACAGGCGTCCCTCCAGCAGCATCGCCCACGGCGCTTGGGCCAGTTGGCGTCGTACGGCACGCAGCACCGGCCGCAGTTCGTGCCCGTGGTGGTGGTGGGCGTCGTGGTGGTGGGCGTCGTCGTGATGGTGGACGTCGGGAGGTGCCTGCGGCCCGACAAAGCTGTCGTCGAAGAAGGCGCGCCAGACGTGTGCTGTGTCGGAGGCGTTCGAGACCGACAACGACGACGACGGACGGTGACGCAGCGACATCGGCACGTCGGGCAGCAGCTCCGCGAGCGACTGCTGCAACGTTGCATCCATGCGCTCGCTGGGCCCATCGACGACGAGCATCCACCCCGACGGACGTGGCACAAGTCGAACGCGTCGCCCAGCTTTGTCTGGCGTCGAGGTGTTGGCGACGGCCACGTATTGCGCCAACAGCGCTCGCGGAATGTGTGCGATGGCGTCGTTGCGCACCACGTACGTCACCTGCAACCAGGGCACAGCGTCGCGCGCGTGGACCCCCACCACCGTCGGCACAGGCGTCGATGACGTCGACGCGGATGCGGGGAGAGTCAGCGCCCCCAACAGCAGGGCGATGGCGGCCCCTCGGCTCATCCGTCGCTCGCCGCTGACCCCTGCGACACGCCGGTGTCGACGGTGGAGGTCGGGGTTTGCGTGGACGACGGCAACAACAACGCTCGCAGCTCACCCAGGCTGGGGTCTTGGGCAAACGACAATGCCGCCGCCGTCGCCAGCCGCTCCGGATGCAACAGGTCGCGCAACGGGTGCGTCGACGTCGACGCCAGCGCGGTGTGCTGTGCCGCGGGGGATGAGGTGGGCAGCGGTCGACGACGTCCCCATTTTGCGAGCTGCGCTTGCAGACGTTGGCGTTGGCGCACCGGCAAGGTTTTCGACGACAGCAGCACCAGTTGGTGCGGTCGGACTTGCAGCATGTGCGGTGCGTGTCGACGGTGCAGCACCCGCATCAAAGCGCCCATGGCCAGCGTGGGTTTGGCGTTGGTCGTCGACGCGGTCACCACCCAGCGGGTGTGATCTGCACTGTGCGGCAGCGCCTGCAAGCTCAGCCGCACTTGCTTGCGCAGCGTTCTGGGCAGCGCCTTTTGCAGTTTTTGCTGCACGGCCCGCAAGGCTTGTTGGGGTTGGGTGTCGACGAGAAAGTGGGCCTGCATCACCGACAGAGGCGACTCCGCCGACTCCATGAGCAACAGCGGGGTGTGCCGGTCGACCGCCAGCACGTCGACGCGCACCGGCGCCGATGGCATCGGCGCTCGCTTGTGGCCCGCCCACGACGACGACACTTGGGCCGTGCACAAAAGCAACGCCACCAAGCCGACTTGAAGGACGTGCTTTGCCTTGCGGGCTCGACGTGTGTTCAGGAGTGGCTTGTGCCGCATGTGCGCCCCGCGTGTGTCTGCGTCGCCCCACAGCGACGTCGACGTTGGTAGCACGCCCAGACGGTGCGCTCTTGTTTTGTCTCAGGCGACAGGTGGATCTGAACGTCGTTTGGCGGCTGCTACATGCTCGCGTCTTGCACGATGTGCCACTGCCCCTGCACCTTGTGCAGCGTCACCAACGACAACCCCGACGCCGGCGCTTTGCTGGCGTCTTCAGGCCACAGCAGTTTCCACTTCATGGCAACGGAGGCGAAGGTGGAGCTGCCGCGCATCTCGAGCACCTGCAGGGTCAACGAGCCCATGGTGTGTTGCGCGGCGCCGTACTTCTTTTGGTAGCGGTCAAAGATGGCTTGGCGTCCGCGGGTGAGGCCGCTCGGCGACAAGAACAACGCGTCGTCGGCGTAGGGCGCACAGAAGCCTTTGAGGTCGCCGTGGTTCCACGCCGACGCCTGCGCCAAAATCAACGTCTGGATGGCCTTCTTCTCGACGGCGTCGAGGGGCAAAGCGGTGTCGGCGCTGGCCACGGCGGGCGTTGGCGTCGGCGCCTGGGCATGGCTGTCGGTGGGCAAAAACAGCAGGCCCAAGATGCTGACGACGGCGCAATACACCGCGAACCACATCAGGCTCTGACGACGCAAAAAGCCCAAGAACCAACGGATGCAGATGTAGCCGCTCACCGCCGACACCAAGAAGCCCACGAGGATGGCCAGGCCGTGTTGCGACAGCGCCTCAGGGTCTTTCAGCAGCTTGCGCAAGGCCAACACCCCGGCGCCCACCATGACGGGGATGGACATCAAGAACGAATACCGCGCCGCCGCCTCGCGGGTGAGCCCCATGAGCATGCCGGCCGAGATGGTGCTCCCCGACCTCGACACGCCGGGAAACAACGCCAACGCCTGGGCAAAGCCGATGAACACCGCCTCTTTCAAGCTGAGGGTGCGTTCGTCGCGCTCTTGTTTGCTGAACTGCTCGCCCACGACGAGAAGCGCGGCGGTGAGCAACAAGAAATACAAGGAGTAGCGCGGGCTGTTGAACACCTCTTCGAAGAAATCGTCGAGGAGAATGCCCAACACCCCCGCGGGCACCGTCGACACACACACCCACCAGCCGATGCGCGCGGTGGGGTCGGCGAAGGGGGTCTTGTCGCGCAGCCCCTGCACCATGGCTTTGGCCACGTCGGCGAGGTCTTTCCAAAAATAGAGGATGACGCCGAGGAGCGTGCCCATCTGCACGAGGATGTCGAAGACGAAGGGCGCCTTTTTGAAGCCCAGCACGGAAGGCACCAGCACCAGGTGCCCGCTCGACGACACCGGCAAATATTCTGTGGCGCCTTGCACCACGCCCAAGATGGCGGCTTCAACCAGGTTCATGCACGACCCCTGCCCCTCGCAGACGGTGCGGAGACTCTGTTCTGCTAACAGGTCACGACGCGAAAGCCATCCCCTGCCGGGGCAAAAGACCGACAGACGCCAGACCACCGGCATGCGACCGCTGTCGACGCCGCCGCGCTACGCCACGTCGTCGTCGTTGGAGGCTTTGTTGTACACCTTGCCGCTGAGGGCCTCTTGCACCGCGTCGGACAACTGCGCCGGTGAAAACGGCTTGCGCAAGAAATGACCGCGCGCGAGGTCAGACGCGGTGAGTTCGCCCTCGGTGTACCCCGAGATGAACAGCACCTGCAGCTCGGGGTGTTGGGCGATGAGCTCACGTGCCAGCTCGGGGCCACGTCTGCCCGGCATGACGACGTCGGTGACCAACAGCTGCACCGAGCTGAGCCCGATGTCTTCGGTTTTGTGCACGGCGTCTTCAGCGTCTTTGGCCACGATGACGTCGCAGCCCATGCGGGCCAGCAAACGCTCGGCGACGCGGCGCACGCCGGGGTCGTCCTCGACGAGCAACACCCGCACGTCTTGCTGCAGCACATCGGGCTCTTGGCTCTGCTGCGGCAGCGTCGACGTGTGGTCGACGTTGACGACGGGGAAGTACACGCGAAAGGTGGTGCCTTGGCCCACCACGCTCACCACCTCGATGTCGCCTTCGCTCTGGCGCACGATGCCGTACACCGTCGACAACCCCAACCCCGTGCCCTTGCCGGGGTCTTTGGTGGTGAAGAAGGGCTCGAAGATTTTGCTGGCGGTCTCGCTGTCCATCCCTTCGCCGTCGTCGGCGACTTCGATGCAGGCGTAGGTGACATTGGTGCGCGCCCGGTTGGGCTGGCGCAAGGTCACGCCGAGGCGAAGGTGACCGCCGGTGGGCATGGCGTCTTTGGCGTTGATGAGGAGGTTCATCAACACTTGCTCCAGCTGCCCGCGGTCGACGTGAATCATGGCGTCGGCAGCGTCGTAATTGTGGGAGATGCGAATCTCGCTGGGCAACAGCCGCCCCAACATCGACTCTGCGTCGCGCACAGCGTGCACGGCGTTGAGGTCTTCTGGATGCAGCACCTGACGTCGAGAAAACGCCAACAACTGCTGGGTCAATGATTCGGCGCGCTCGGCCGCTTTGCTGATGGTTGCCAGCTCCAAAAGCTGTTCGTCGTCGAGGTCGCTGAGCCCCAGCAAGTGCGACGCCCCCATGATCAGCGTCAGCAGGTTGTTGAAGTCGTGGGCGACGCCGCCGGCCAGCTGGCCGAGGCCGTCCATCTTCTGGGCCTGCCGCAGCTGTTCTTCAAGCAGCAGCGCCTTGGAGATGTCGCGTTTGATGCCGATGAAGCCGACCACCGCGCCGTCGTCGTCGAGCACCGGGCTGACCTCCCCCTCTTCGGTGTACAACGAGCCGTCTTTGCGTTTGTTGACGACGCGGCCGGCCCAGGTCTCGCCGCGCAACAGCGGGTTCCACATGCCGGCGTAGAACGCGTCGTCGTGCACGCCAGAGCGAAGCACGCGAAACGGCTTGCCGCGCAGCTCGTCGGGCGGGTATCCAGTCATGGCGGCGTAGGCCTTGTTGACGTCGAGAATCACTCCGTTGACGTCGGTGGTGTACACGCCATCTTCGACTTGCTCCAGCACCTGCCCCAGTCGATGCAACTCGGTTTCGAGGCCGTGTTCTTCGGTGATGTCGCGCAAGCTGACCACCCGACCCTCGACGTCGGGGATGGGGGGCGACACCTCGCATGCGAAGAACTGTCGCCGGTTGTCGAAGACGCCCGTGAGGTGCAACAGCTGGCGCCCGTCGACGTGGGCCAAAGCGTTGGCCAAACGATCTCGGCTTTTTTCGTCGAGGTTGTCGACGAGGCCGGCGAACGACAGCGCGCGACACGCACCCGTCTGCGGACTGCGCCAAGTTTCTCGCTGTTTGTCGTCGAGGATGAACACCACGTCGTTGGAGTGCTCGACCAACGCGCGGTACTTCTGCTCGGCTTGTCGCCGCCGCTCTTCCGCTTTGCGCACCTCGGTGACGTCGAGAAACTCCACCAGGGCATGCGGGTGGTCGTGGAGGGTGACCGGCACGCCCGTCACCGACAACGTGCGCTCGACGCCGTCGAGACAGTTGAACCGAATCTCTTCGGGCTGGCCGACGTTGCCCCCCAGCACCAACTTCATGCGGCGCTTGACGATGTGATGGTCTTCGGGATGCACGAGCTCGAACACGACGGGCACGTCGTCATCGGGGCCCAACCCCCACAGTTTGCGGCACGTCGGGTTGATGAAGGTGAAGCCGCGTCCGTTGTGCAAGGCGATGCCGCGGCCGCTGTTTTCGTAGACGCTGCGGTAGCGCTCTTCGCTCTCTTGCAGCGCCTTTTGAATCTGCACCTCGCGCGAAATGTCGGTCGCGGCCACCACGAAAGCATGCAGCTGGTTGCGCTCGTCGACGAGGGGGGCCACCTGCACGGTCAGGGTGTGGCCTTCGCCAAGGACGTCTTCGGCGCGGGTGGTGTACGAGAACCGTGCCGTCGGCTCGCCATCGCGAACGGCCGCAAAACACGCCCGCACCTCACGGAGCAGCACGTCGTCAAACCGCTCTGCCAGCTTGTGGCCGATGAGTGCGTCGCGCGGCATCCCCAGCATGGACCGGTTCACGTAGGTCACGTGCTCGTCGTCGTCGACGACGGCAATGTAGAACGGAAACTGGGCCGCGATTTCATCCCACACCCGCAGCCGCGCCCCCCGCTCGATGACTTGCTCGACGTTGGGCTCCACCCGACGCACCGCCCCCGACGCCCCCACGGCTTGCCCCTGCTCGTCAAACACGGCCGCGACGACGAACTCGAGCGCCGACACGGTGCCGTCTCTGCGACGGGCGTGCACCAGCTGCCGCACTGTCCCGCCGTCGTTGAGCGTCTGGATGCCGTGCATCATTGCCGTGAGGTCGGGCTCGTCGACGCGTTCTTGCATCCAGGTGACGACGTTGGTGACGCCATCTTCAGGGTCGAGGTCGAGGAGGTCCCACATGCGCGGCGACCAAAGTTGTTCACCGCTGCGAAAGTCGGTGAAGAACGTGCCTGTGGGTAGGGCCGGCATGGGCGGCTCTTTGGGGTCGTCGACGTCTTTGCGCACGGGGCCGCGGCGCGCCAGCTCCGAAGCCACCCATTTGACGTTGTCGTCGTGTGCGTTGTCGCCCACCCTCGCCCCCGTTTCGTGCGTCCCGCAACACGATGTGGTGGCCGAACACTGGCATCTGGGTTTGGGGGGAGCAAGCAACGCCCGCGTTGCGATTCGAGTTGGACGTTGTGGAGGGTCGTCGTTCACGGTGGTAAGTCGCGGGGGTGCCTGACCCCGATTCGCCATTGCCTGCAGATGCCGCTCCCGTCGACGACCGGCGTCGCGTGCGCGTGGTGGTGGGCGTCGGCGGCTTTGCCACCCCGCTGACCTACGCCGTGCCCCAACGTCTCGACGTGCGGTGTGTTGCTGGCGTTCGGGTGCGGGTGTTCGTGCAAACCCGTGAGGTGGTGGGGCTCGTGTTGGGCGACGACGACGGTCCGCCTCCGTCGGGTCTGCGCCAAGTGCAGATGGTCGTCGATGACGCCCCCGTCGTCACCCAAGGCCAAATGGAGTTGGCCCTCTTCGTGGCCCGGTATTATTTCGCCGACCTCGCCGACGCCATGCGGTTGGTGCTGCCCCCCGACACGGCCCGCGAGGTGGTGCGCATGCTGCACGTGACCGATCGCGGGCAGCAGGCGCGGGTGTTTGGCAAAGGCATGGGCCTCAAGCCCGCCGACGAACGGGTGTTGGCGGCCTTCGAGCCCGGGCAGCGCATCGCGTTTCACACGTTGCGGCGTCGGGTGAAGGGCAGCAAGTCGATCGACAAACTGTTGGACTTGGGGCTGCTCGAAGAGGTCGCGCAACACGACGTGAAGCAGCACCGCATCGACGAAGTGTTGATGCCCCTCGACGACGGCGAGCCCATCTCCAAGCGGGCCCACGCCCTCGCCGCCTTCGATGCTTGGGTGCGCAATGAGGCCAAAAGCGTTCGAGGCGCACCGCGCATGTCGGAGGCGCGGGTGGCGTTTGCCGACGCCCGTGGCAAGGCAAAGCGACTCGCGCAGATGGGCCGCCTCGAACTGGCCGAACATGGGCGTCGCCTGAAGGTGCAGACGGCCTTGCAGGGCTCAAAACGGGTGCAGCTCACCGACGAACAACGCCAAGTCATCGACGCGGTGTGGCAGGCCCGCAACGACGACAACGCCGTCAAAAGCTTCTTGTTGCAGGGGGTCACCGGCGCCGGCAAGACCGAGGTGTATTTGGCGCTCGTCGAAAAGACCCTCGCGGCGGGCCAGAGTGCGCTGTTGGTGGTGCCGGAGATCGCGCTGACCCCTCAGCTGTTGTCGCGGGTGCACCACCGCATCCACCAAGAGGTGGCCGTGCTGCATTCGGGCATGCCGGCGGGCGAGCGACGAGATGCTCTGCATGGCCTGCGCGAAGGACGCGTGCGCGTCGCCCTCGGTGCCCGTTCGGCGTTGTTTGCGCCGATGGTCAATCTCGGCCTCATCGTCGTCGACGAAGAGCACGATGGCAGCTTCAAGCAGGCCGACAGCCCGCGCTACCACGGCCGCGACATTGCGCTGTGGCGCGCCGCCCACGACGGCGCGTTGTGTGTGTTGGGGTCGGCGACGCCGTCGCTGGAGTCGCGGCACAACGCCGACGTCGGCAAGCTCACCCACCTGCATTTGCGGCAGCGGGTCGGCGGCGGCGCCTTGCCGCAGGTGGAGGTCATCGATCTCAAACGTCGCAGCCAACACAAAACGGTGCGTGACGTCGACCGCGCCCACACCGACGGCGACACCGAACGGGTGCTGTCGAATCCGCTGGTGAACGCCATGCAGGAGGCGCTCGACGACGAGGGACAGGTGATGCTGTTTCTCAACAAGCGCGGCTATGCGTCGTTCTTTCTGTGTGAAGCGTGCGGCACCATCGCGCATTGTCCGTCGTGTTCGGTGCCCATGACGTTTCACAAGAAAAAGGGCGCCGCCATTTGCCACCAATGCGGCACCATGAAGAACGCGCTGTCGTCGTGCGAGGCCTGTGGCAACGACACGCTGCTGCGGTTGGGGCTGGGCACCGAACGCGTCGAAGCGGAGGTGCGTGCCCGCTTTCCAGACGCCCGCGTGGCGCGGCTGGATCGCGACACGGTGCGCTCGACGTCCGACTTGGAGGCAGTGCTGCAGCAGATGCAACGGCGGGAGATCGACGTGCTCATCGGCACGCAGATGATCGCCAAGGGGCACGACTTTCCGCACGTGACCCTGGTGGGCGTGGTGCTCGCCGACGTCGCCTTGGGCAGCCCCGACTTTCGCGCCAGCGAACGGGCTTTTGCGTTGTTGACGCAGGTGGCCGGCCGCGCGGGGCGGTCAGAACGCACCGGTCGGGTCTTGGTGCAGACCTTCAACCCCAACCACCCGGCCTTGCACTTCGCGTTTGCCCACGACGTTGAGGGCTTCACCTTTGAAGAACTCGAAGAACGGCGCCTGCTGAAATACCCCCCGTTTTGGCGGGCGGCGCTGCTGCGCATCGAGGGCGAGGACGCCGGGTGTGTGCTGTCGTGCGCCGAACGGGCCGCAAAGCTGTTGCGCGACAAGGGCCGTCGCGACCTCGAGCCCACGACGTGGGACGTGCTGGGCCCCGCGCCGGCCCCCATCGAAAAGCTGAAGAACAAGTTGCGCATGCAGGTGTTTGTGCGCTGTCAGTCGCCCAGAGCGCGAGCGGCGTTGTTGCAGGTGGTGCAAGCCAACGAAGAGCTCAGCGCCGCACTGCGTCGCACAAATTGTCGCCTGATTTTGGACGTCGACCCCGCCCACATGTTATGAGAATTGCTGCACTTTTTCTGATTCCGTGTGGTTTTTCAGCGAGTTAGGCTCCACGGATGACGGAGGCGAGATGGCCAAGCCGTCGGTGGTGGTGTGTTCGGTGCGCCCGGAGCTGATCGTTCCGTTGCGCATGGCGTTTGCGCAGCAAGACGTCGAAGTCGTCGATGCCGCATCCATGGATGAAGCGGTGATCGTCGTGGCAGAGCAGGGGGACGCCCGCTGTGTGCTCATCGATCAATGCGACTTTGACGACGAGGCGCGGCTGATCGCGGCCAACGTCCTCGCCGAAAACAGCGATGTGGCCGTGTTGTTCTTGGGGGTGCGGGGGGCCGCCGTTTCGTCGATGGCCGAGGCCCTCGAAGCGGGTGGCGCCGGATTCTTCAGACTCCCCGTCGACGTGGGCAAGGTGGTGGCCAAGCTCGCCAGCTATTTGGGATGCGAACGTCCTGACCTCGTCGGCTCAGAACTGCCGGGCTACCAGTTGGTGCACGACGACCTTCCCGAGCCGCCTCCGCTGAACGACGAAGACCGCCCCGTGCGGGTCACCCATGACCTCTCTCTTGAAGCGCAGGAGGCCGTGCTTCTTGCGGAGGAAGAACGCGCGCAACAAGAAGCCCTGCAGGCGGTGCAACGCGACGACGACGTCGAGCACACCCTCGAATACACCCGCCAAGAACTCACCGAAGCCCCCACTGACCTGCTGCAGCCTCCGGCCGAAAGAGGCGGTTTTGATGACTCGGACGACGACACCCCCGACGACGACGCCCCAGCGGCAGAACCCGAAGGATCGGCGGCGTCGCGCTCGGTGAAGAACCGTGTCGCCCGCTTGCGGCGGTCGCGCGAGAAGAAGAGCGGCCGCACCCAAGACACGTCGAAGGTGCCGCTCGACGTCGCCAAGACCCAGGTGTTCGCCCCCGACGAACAGAAGAAACTTCTCGACGAAAGCCGTGAAGGCGCCGCCTTGACCGGCTTGGCGTCGATGTTGGAACCGTTTGAAGGTGCAGCCGGCGACACGGGGGCCCAGCCGCTCGTCGACAGCTTCGCCGAAGACGATTCGGATGCCGATGCCGACGCCGCCACGCCGGTGGAGACGACGACGTCAGAAGGGGATGCTCCCACCGATCCCACACGGGTGGTCACCGCCGAGGCAGACCTCACCGCAGCCACAGCCGAAGCCCTCGACGACGCGCTGGCCGACATGGGGGGCCCATCGTTGGTCGACAGCGAAGAAGACGGCAGCGACCACAACGACGGCGAAGGTCACGACGCGCGCGACGAAGCCTTCCCCGAGGATGCAGCCGCCGCCACCCAAAAGCTGCAAGACGATGCCGAGCGCCGCTTCGCCGAGGAGACGCAGTCGTTTTCGGATGGACTCGCCCAGCGAACGTCTGCCACCGATGAAGACCAAGCGGCGGGCCTCAAACAGGCGCAGCTTGCCGGCCCCACCGACGATGTCGGGGGTGGTGACGACGACAGCGCGGCCGCCACCGACGCCCGCATGCAACAAGCCCTGCAAGAACAACGTGAGGCGCTGAGCGCGCAGGCCGAAGAAGAACTGGTGGCGTTGCGCCAAGCCCAACAGCTGGAGCTGGAGCGGCTTCGCCAAGAGCAGGAGCGCGCACAACAGGTGCGCAGGGCCGACACCCAACGCATCCTCGACGAGGAGCGCGAGCGTCTGGCGGCCGAACACCAGCAGGCGCTGCAAGCGGCCGTCCAAGCCGAACGCGAGCAGACCGCCTCGACGCTGCAGCAGCTGCGCGACCAGGCGGCCGCCGAGGAGGCGGCTTCGGCAGATGCGCTGCGCCAAGCCCTCAAAGACGCCCGGGCCGAAGCCGAAGCAGCCTTTGCTGCTGAGCGCGACAAACTGCTCGCTGAACAGCGTCAAAGACGTGACCAGCTGCAAGCCGAGATGTCGTCGTCAACGGACGGTCAAGACACCTTGCGCCACCGACTGCAGGAGGAGTTGTCGGCGCAGGAAGAACGACTCGCCCAAGAGCGTGCCGACACCTTGGCCCGCATGCGCCAAGACCTGCACGAAGAGCTCGCGACGCTGCAAAAAGAGCTTCAGGCATCGGCAGCGTCGAGCGAAAAAGCGCAGGCAGAAGAGCTGCGCCGTTTGCGTCTTGAGCAAGAGAAGCGCCAGCTCGAAGTGTCGCGCAAGCTGCAAGCCGACACCGCAGCCGACCTGCGGCAGTCGACCCTCGACGAGATGGAGGCACTGCGCCAAGAGCACGAGGAGCGCCAGGCAGAGCGTCAAGCAGAGCACGAAACGCGCCTGGCCGCAGAGCGCAAAGAAGCCGAAGAGCGGTTTGCTGCGTTGTTGCAAGAGGCACGCGATGAAGCGTCACAGGCCGCCCGCGCCGACACGGAGGCGAAGCTGCAGACGGAGATGGCCGAGCTTGCTCGGCGTGAATCCGAAGACCGACGTCGTCATGGTGAGGCCATGCAGCGTTTGCGCGAAGACCAAATGCGTCGGCTGGAGCAGGCACGTGAAGAAGTCGAACGCCGCACCCGCGAGGAGGCAGAACACCTCATGCGCAACGAGGTGGGGCGGCTGCGGCAAGAAGAAGAGGAGGCGCGCCAGCGTCGTGACGAAGAGCTGGTGCAAAACCGCCGCAGCGCAGAGCGCATGCAACAAGAACAGCTTGATGCCCTTCGCCGCGATGCCCAGACGCGCATCCAGAGCGAAACGCAGGCATTGCTCGACGACGAGTTTCGCGCCCGCAAAGAACGGATGGAGCAGGAGACGCTCGCCGAACTCGAACGTTTTGAACAAGAGCAAAAACAAGCTCGCCTGCGTGAAGAAGAGGCGTTTCTTGAAGAACTCGAGCGCACTCGACAAAAGGCCGTCGCCGACATCGAACGCAGCTATGAAGAGCTGCACCAACAGATGGAAGACGAACGCGAGCGTCGACGCCAACAGCTGATGCAAGAACGCGCCGAAGAAGAGACGGTGCGACGCGATGTGCAAGCCAAGGTCTTGAAAGAAGCAGCGCTGAAAGCGCAAGCCGAGGCCGAAGACAAGGCCCGACAAGACATCGAGGCCGCCCTCAGCAAACGCGATGCACGTCGAGAACAGCTGCGCGAAGCGTTGGCCTTCAAACAAGGCGTGTTCTCAGGTGCTCCACGTGAGTCGGGTTTGGCGACGCTGTTGGCCGAGATCGGTGGCGATGCCTGGCAGGAAACCCATGCCATCTTGGTCGGCGCCGCGGCCTTCGCACCGGGCACCGACATGCCGCTCGATCCCGACGCTCCGTTGGGCGAGCCCATTGCCATGGCACCAGCGTCGGGCTCGTTTGACGACGGCGAAGTTGTCGCCCTGCTCTTTGCGGCACATGCGCTGCGCATCACGGGAGCCATTGACGTCGTCAACGAAGATGGACGCATGCGCTCGCTGTACTTCGAAGAAGGTGAGCCCGTCGGCTTCGACTCAAACCTCTCCAACGACCGTCCCTGTGAGCACCTGTTGCGCGCCGGTCTCATCACGTCGGCCCGGTACGCCGAAATGCGGGCGGGCCCGCGCCAGTCGGCGCGGCGGGCGTGCTCGACGCTGGTCGACGACGGAGGTCTGCTGGCGTCTGAGCTGTTCACCGCGGTGCGGGGGGTGCTCACCGAACAGCTGTTGAGCGTCATGGAGTGGGATCGCGGCACCTTCTTGTACCGCGAAGACCGGACGCACGACGCTGACCGCGTGCGTCTCGCCCACAGCTTTGACGTGTTGCTCGCCGAGGGCGTTCGCCGCAAGTACGACGCCGACCGGCTGTGGCGTGTGCTGGGCGCACCGTCGACGATCCTCGGCCCTGGCAATGCCGCGCTGCGCATTCCGCCTTTGTCGGTGCAGCAAAAGCGCGCTGCGCGGCTGCTCGACGGCAAGCGTGCCCTCGACGACGTCATTCTCGAAACGGGTGGGTCGCCCGAGGTGGCGCTGACCACGGCACTGGTGTTGCTGTCGTGCGGTGCGTGTGAAGTGGTCGCCAAGGGCATTGCGCCCGACATCGCCGACCGGCTGGTGGCCGAAAGTGACATTGAACGCGAGCGCATCGAAGACCGACTCCAGCTGGCGCGGCACGGGGACTACTTCACCGTGCTCGGCGTCGACCGGTTGGCGACGACGTTTGAGATTCGCGCCGCTGCCGAACGTCTGCGCAATCGATTTGACCCCGAGCGCTTCTCGTCGCCGGCCCTCGCCGATCTCAAGCGCTCGGTGCAGGAGATCCGCGACATCATCGACGAGGCCGAAGACGTCCTCGCCGATGACCAACTGCGCGACGCCTACCGCCGCAACACCATCTCGCAAGTGGTCTGACCACCGCTGCGTCAGCGTCTCCACGGCCCCGCGTTTTGCAGTTGCCAACAAACAAACCCCTCGTCGACGACGAGGGGTTCTTGGTTTTGGGCTCTGGGTTGAAGTCGGCTGGGCGCTCAGTCGCCGATGCCGTTTTCTGCCACTTCAGAGAGACCGTCCAGCAGCCCTTGGTCGAGGTCGGCCATGCCAGGGATGCCGAGCTCATCGAGGGTCGACTCGAAGTGGCCGCACATGTCGGAGGTGCCTTCGGTGAGGATGTTCACGCTGTCTTCGCCCCCGGCGGCTTCGCCGCTGACGTCGAAGGTGAAGTAGGAGCGGGCCAACACGTCGTCCCAGCACTCCACGGCGGAGGCTTCGCTTTCGCCGGTGTCGCTCACGAGGTCGCCGCCGGTGACGATGGCTTCGGCGCGTCCGATGCCGCGGTTGTAGAAGGCCAGGCGGAGGCTGATGTCTTCGTTGGCTTCGTTGCCTTCTTCGCCCTCGTGCACGTCGGCTTCGGTTTGGATGTCGACGAACTCCACCCGGTCGTCGTTCTCGAGGTTGTGCACGTTGCCGTAGAGCTGCTCGAAGTCGATGGGCTCGTCGCCGGGGCCGGCAAAGTTGCGGAAGGTGCTGACCACGGCGGTGACGTCGTGAGGCTCGTTGCCGTCACCGGGGCCACGCATGTAGGCGATGGCGAAGCGACCTTGGTGCAACATGTCGCGGGTGACGTCGGCGTTGTGCGTGGTGGCGAAGTCGGCGTTGGCTTCGAAGTCGTAGAGCACGACGCCGTTGCCGTAGTGGTCAGGGTCGTCGGCGTCGGGGTTGGCGCCGCCCCAAATGACGGCCGTCCAATCGGCGACGTCGTTGCCCATCGTGCGGATGAAGGCGTAGTGGTAGTCGAAGTCGGCGCCGTCGGGGGCGTCTTTGATGTACACCAGCACCTTGTCGCCTTCGATGGGGCTGTCGTCGTTGTCGAAGGGGCCCCAGAGAAACTCGCGCTCTTCAGAGTTGTAAAGCGTTGGGGGCAGGTCGGTGATGGCCCCGAGGGTGTCGACGAGACCGCGCACGGTTTGGTTCACGGCGATGATTTGGGGGGCGGCCAACGCCGGGTACGTGGCGGGGTTGCCGATTTGTGCGTTGACGGTGGCTTGCGGGGCGGGCGATTCCAGCACCTCAGCGGAGGGGATGACGGCGCGGAACTCCTCGAGCAGTGCCGGCTCAAAGTCGTCGCCGACGTCAGGCTCTGAAGTCTCTGGCTCAGACACCTCGGGCTCAGAGGCCTCGGGCTCGCCGCCTTCGGGTTCGGGGGTGCCGCCGCCGGCGCAGGCGGTGAGGGCCAAGGCAGAGGCCGCCAGCAGGGTTTGGACGGTGCGAATGAATGGGGTCGAAAACAACATGGAGTCTCCCTCTCACATTTGCGCTCTCAGCGCGGTGCATGCGTTGGACACGGCACCGGCCCCGGAGACGAAAGCGTGATGAGCGAGGATCTGGTGGTCTTGCGACTTGCGTCACACAGGTGGGGCGCCGGAGCGAGGGCTGCCGTGTGCTGCGCAGACCCCTCCAAAACGCACAATTGATGTACGAAGTACATTTTCTGTAGTTGGTACAGCAATTGTGCAGATTGGAGGGTCACCGACGCCACACGCGAGCCCGGCAGGACCCCCCGCCAGACGTCGACGCGCGCGCCAGCCGTGATGTCGGCCGGTTCTACAAGCCGAACTTGGCCTTCTTCTGCAGGTATCCCACGCGGTCAAACGTCACCGTCGGGGGCGTGCTCGCCAGGTTCTGCAGGATGGTTTGATGGGCGGCGCGGGCCTCCATCATGATGTCGTCTTCGATGCGGCCGCACTTTTTGTCTTCGCGCTCTTCACGCTGGTCGAGCAGCCTGTTGAGGGCGTCTTGGGCCTTCTCTTTGCGCCGCTCTGACTTGGCCCGGGCGAGTTTGCGCTCCGCGCGCTTGATCTTCTTGGCGTAGCGCTTTTCGACTTTGGCGAGACAGCGGTTCAGCTTTTTGCGGTGTGGCCCGTCGACGCCGTCACGGGGACATCCGCGAAAGATGAACGGAATCGTCGTCGACGACGTCGTCTTGGGTGCATGAGTCAGCACGCCGGTCACCACTTCGCGCTCTTGGCCCGCCGGGTTGGTGACTTTGCTTTTGGCATCGAGGTCGGGCGCCGACGTCGTCCACAAATGCGGGATGTTTTCAAGGTAGACGACGGTGCCCGGCACCGGGTCGGTCCACAGCGAGGTGTGCGTATCGGTGTCGCAGCGGTCGGGCGCTTTCAACGACAACTGGGCCAACACGTGGGGCGGAATGGCGTCTTTGCTCCACGACAGCACGACGTAGTTCACGCCGTTGCTGCGGCCGGCAAACACCTTGCCTTTGCCCTTCACCCGCACCCCTGATGTCGCGCAAAAGCCTTCGCCGAGCTGGTAGGTCGGCGTGGTGTTGTCGACAGAAAACAGCTGCAAGCCAGCGGTGCCACGGCGGCCCGCAGTGAAGCTGAAGTCTTCGATGCGCTGGTCGCCGGTGAACGTCTTGAAGCGCATCAATGCGGCGTAGCAGCGTCCGCGTTCGGCGTTGAAGCTGAAGCTGACGGTCTTCGACCCCGACGTGCCCACCGACGCCACATCGGCTTTGAGCGCGCCGGCAATGATGGCCATGCCCTCGTCGGGGTCTTGGCGCCAAGCGAGTTCGGCTTTGTATTTCTCAATCTCCTCGAGGATGAATTTTCCGGCTTCTTCGTCGAGGGAGAACACCTTGTTCGCCGCCGTCTGCATCCCGGCGAGCGCGTTGGGGGGCAGCGGCGCCTGTGAGGCAGCCAGCGCAGCGTCGATGTCTTGGCGCGCGAGCGTCACCTGCGTCAGCGCCGCCTTCAGTTCTTCTTGACGCTGCTGTGCCGCCAGCTCAGCGGCTTGGGCGGCTTGTGTGGCTTCTTGCTCCTGGGCGACCACAGCGCGTTCTTCGACGAGGGCGCTCATCTTTTGCTCGCACCACTCGGCCACAGCTCCGAACCCAGCAGGCTCACTCTTGAGTTGCTGCAGCGCCGTGTTCAACGCTTGCATCTGCCCTTCCGCCGCAGGTGTTCCCTTCGCATGGGACGCGATGATGTCGGCCACGGCTTGGGCACAAGTGTGGGCGCGACGGCCCCCCTTCACGAACGCCGTGGTGGTTTCGAGATTGCGTTCGAACGCCGCCAGCGTCTTCGGCGCCTGCGCAAACGACGGCTGAATGGCCTTCTCGAGTCGTGCCAGCTGTTCTTCGGCAGCGTCGAGTTGCGCTGCCTCGATGGACAGGTTTTCGCCATACGCCGTCGGCACCGAACGGTGGATGCTCTGCAGCGACTCCTGCAGCTTCTTGATGCGCTCGCGCGATTCTTTCGGCGTCAGGTCTTGCGCCGCCACCTGGGCAGCCAGCAAAAAGACACCGACCCCGACGACGAGACGGGCTCGAAGACGGACGCGTGACGGCATGAATGGCAAATGCATAGGGTCCTCTGGATGCAGACGGGCTGAGCCTAACAACAGCTTGCCACAGAAGAAAAATCGTCTTCATTCGACGCGGCTTGGCGCACGGCGTTCGCTGGTCGCAGTCTGCTGCAGGTGGCATGTGCGGTGCAAAAGGTCGTTCATCCCCGACAGACAGGCCTGACCTTGTGTTCTTCTGCACCGGCGCAGGCGGGCCAAGCGCTGTTGGTCATTCGGCGGAGGGGGCCTGGGCCCTTTCTGCAAGTGCTGGCAAAGCCAAACGCTTGCCCCTCCCCCTCGCTTCGCGACTCCGGCGGGTCACGTTGTCGTCGACGGAGACATGGGAAAGCGCTCAGCTCCCCCAATCCGCCAGCGGTTTCACGGCACTCACCACGCGGCCAGTGACGCCGACAAAAACGTGGGTCGTCGACACCAAAGACGCGGGCCCCGATGCCGCCAACGCCGAAGCGTGCACGTGCGGCACGCGAATCAACTGGGCCGACAACGACAATGGGCCCCACAACGCCCACTGTGCTTCGATGGCCGTGGTGAACGTCGACAGCGGCATTGTCGTCGGCTGCAGGGTCGTCCAACCGTCTGCAAGTGGACGTGACGTCAACGCCCCTTGCACCAACACCGGCCCCCACGCCCACGTCGTCGACGCCGTCAGTTGATGTCGACTTGGATCGGGATCCCAGACACCCTCCACCGCCATCCGCCACGCCTGCATGAGCTGCATTTGCAGCTGCCCGCGTGCCCCCCACCCCGCCGGCAGCGGCGCATTTGACGTCGACACCGGCACGTGGCCCATGCGTTCAAGACGGTAGAGGCTGCCAAACACGCCTGCGCGGTGATGGGCCGTGTCATAGGTGGCGCTGGCTTGAGCGCTGAACGCCACGTAGGGCAGTTTGACGTCGACACGCATGCCCAGCTGGGTCCCGGCCCCGACGTTGGGCGCCTGGCTTCGCAGCCCATACCCGTAGAGCACGCTGCCCGCCGCTGTCGGGGTCAGCTGCAAAAAGGGCAAGGTCAGCACCTCCCACGACGCGTAGGCGGCCGCTCCGCCCACCGGTCGCGTTTGGGGCAGCAACGCTGCAACGCCCGATGCACCGGGCGCGGTGACGTCAACGGCAGCTGTCGCCCCCAGGTGCAACCGACGCAGCCAGCGTGCCCACAGGCCGACGTCATGCGACACCACCAGCGCGGCGGGGGCGACGTCGAGTGACACGGCCGACAACTCTTGCGGGGCCACGATGTTCGTCGTCGCGGCCGTCAACTTGGCCACCTGCGGCCACTGCGCTTGCACATAGGCGGCCGCCACACGTCGGTTGTACGACGGCGAACTCACATAGTCGTCGACGAGCTGCCCGGCGCCCAACTGAAGGCGCAGCGGTCCGGCGCGGCCGTACAGCCATTGCTCCGGACGTCCGACGCGAACGTGGCGCACCACTTGGGACAGCTGTGTCCACTGCCACTGGCCGTGGTCGTCAAGCAGGGGGTCGCACCGCACGACGTCGCATGCGGCCGTCGGCGTGGCTGGCTTCACGGGTGGCGTCGACGGCTGTGTGTCCCACAACGTCAGCATCAACGGCAGATCGAGGTCGATGTCGACGGGCTCGCTGACAAAGCCGACGCCGACAGCCGCCGTCGTCACCAGCTGTGCATCGGCCCAGCCGAGCCATGCTCCATAGGTGAAGCTGACGCCCTCGACGTGAGACGGCGCCAAAGCCGCCTCAGGTGCTTCGGCAATGTGGGGCCCGTCGTCGTCGACCTCCTGCGAATGGGCCACGTCGGCTGCGCCGCACCACATCGCGCAACAGGCGAGAACGCCCATTGTCGCTGTGGTCCACGCAGGTGCACGGCGGTTCTGCATTCCCGCACTGTAGACGGCAGATGGAGGCAAAACAAAACGCCCCGCACAGGCGGGGCGTCGATGTCGTTCATCGTCGACGACAACAGATGGGTTCAGGCCTCTGCGGGGTCGCGGCGTTGCCCGAAGGCACACAGAACCAGCGGCAAGATGCGCTCGTCGTCTTCGAGGCGTTGGTGAAAATCAGCGGGCACTTCTTTGTCGTCGGGCGGCAACCACGCCAACTGCACGGTGACACGCGGGTCGTCTTCGTCGTCGAAGTCGTCGTGGGTCACGTTGAGGTCTTCAATGCCTTCGACCAGCTGGGCCATGAGGGTGTCGTCCCAGCCGAGGGCGCGCAGCGCCTCGAACGACAGGCCTTGGGCCAAGAGGTGACCGCAGTTGCTGGCGCGGTCGAAGTCGGTGCTCAGATTCATCTCAGTCATCCTATAGATGTAGACAACGTCGCCTGGGCGACAAGTGGATCCGATTTCGGCGCGTCGGAGACGACGCCACACGGAGTGCACAGCATCGTGAAGGGCTATTTCAAAAGGGACGCTCCTGGGCCATGGTGCAGCGGACGCAAGAGGTCACCCATGGCATGGACGTTCTCCCCCCCGTTTGTGTTCGCACAAAACGTGTTTGCGCAAAAAACACCGGCGACGACGACGCGAGGCGCGGGGTGTGCCCTGGTGCTCTTGTTGAGTTGTGCCATGGCCTGCTCCCCCTCGCCAAAGCCGCAAGCGCGGTGTGACGCGCTGGTGCCCAAGATGCAGCGGGAGCTCCTCAAGCTGGCCGCCGCCGAACACCAACATCAGCGCAAGCATGCCTCGTACACTTCGAACTTTGCAAAACTGTCTTGGCAACCGGTGGCTGCGAGTCAGCTGTCGTTTCGCATCCCCCAGGCCGACGCCAAAGGGTTCACCCTTGAAGTGCGCGAGTTGGATCCACCCGACGGATGGCCGGCAGAGTCTTGGCTCGTCGACGAGAACGGCCGCTTTTTGCATCAGAGCCAAGGCTGTCTCACCGGCGCCGAACGGCAGCGGCAACAGGCGGCCGCGACGGACATGGTTCGCGCGTGGCACGCCACCCCCGGCCAACGCGTCGTCTACGTCTCCGACGATTTCGCAGACGCCAAAGTCAGCGTGGCCGTCGTCGAAAGTCCCGTGCCCCATGGGCCTTGCACCGACGGCTGGCTGCGCCTCGTCGAGGCCGAGTGGCTGCAGCCCTACGAGGCGCGCTTCAACGCGGTCGGCGCCGGCATGCACTTGAAGCAGCTGTTGCCGCCGCCCACGCCGTCGGCGTGCGTGTTTGTCGACGGCAACGTCCGCATTCTGCGCGCGCGCATCGACGACAAACAACAGCTGTGGGCCCGGGTTCAGCTCAACCCGAAGCCGGGCTCGGCACCGGCGAAGTAGGCGGTGTCGACGAGGTCGGCGCAGCGTGCAGCGGCGTTTTCACCGAGATGTCGAGCTGCGGGTGGGCGACTTTCATGTCGTTCTCGTGCAACGCCCACCACACCGTCTCGTAAAGGTCGGACTGAAACGTCGGCAGCGCCCAGGGGTCGGTCATCCAGATGGACACGTCAAAGCACACCCCGCGCTCCGAGAATCCTTCGATGAGCACCCGCGGCGAGATCTGCTCCGACTGCCCCGCCAGCGAGCCGGCGGCGGTTTCGATGACGTCCATGACGTCGGAGAGGTTGCCTTCGTAGGGGGTGACGATCTTCGCCCGCACCCGCAACAGCGAGTCGTTGTGGGTGTAGTTGGTCACCGCCTGGCTGATGAGGCGGGTGTTGGGCAAGATGACCTCTTCTTCGTCGAGGGTGCGCACCAGGGTCGAGCGCATGCCCATGTCCATGACGCGCACCAACTTGCCGTCGACTTGCAAGACGTCGCCGCTTTTGATTTTGCGCTCGATGCTCAACATGAAGCCGCTGACGAGGTCGCGGGCAATGTTTTGCAGGGCGAACCCCACACCGACGGCGAAGACCGCACCCGCCGTAAACAAAGCCGCGAGGTCGACGCCGAGCACCCCAAATGAAAACGCCAGGCCCAACCACAAGATGAGCAGGCGCAGCATGCGCTGGATGGTGTCGCGCGTGTCGTTGTCGGTGTGACGACGCACGAAGTCGCTCTTGCCGAACAACCTCGCCAGATACGTCGAGCCCCGCACAGAGCCGATCAAGAAGATCAAGAACGTCAGCGCCGTGGCAAACGAGATCGGCGTGCCCGCCAAGGTGAGCACGTTGATGTCGAGGGCCGACTTGATCGAATGCAGCACCGTCTCGAACGACACGATGACCTCGCCGTCAACGACGTCGGCAGCGGTTCTGCCGCGTCACAGAGAGGTCAGCGTAAAAGGCTGGAGGGCGTGATCAAGTTTTCGACTCGGCAGTTGACGCCATGTCCTTTGCCGCCATGTCCTTTGCGGGGTGGGAGTCGCCCGCCTTCGGTCGGATGGCCAATGTGCACCTCGACGTGCACACCAGACGTCCGTCGGCGTCTTTGACATCGACGGTGTAGACGTGGGTCATGCGTCCGCGGTGCACGGCCGTGGCGGTGGCCGACACCGTCCCCGATGTCACTGCGCGAAGGTGGTTGGCGTTGATCTCCAGGCCCAACACATCCACTTGCGTCATGTCGACGGTGAGGGCGGCCGCCGTCGATGCCACAGATTCGGCCAGCAACACGTAGACGCCGCCGTGCACGATGCCGGCGTGCTGAAAAAGGGCTTCAGAGACCGGCACCTCGACGGTGACGGCGTCGGGGTCGAAGGACGTGTATTCGACGCCCAACTTGCCCAACACGGTGTTCGCGTGGCGGGCTTTGACGAATTCGATGACTTGGTCGCGCGTGATGTCGGTGGTCTTCATGCCAGACCTATACGAACTGCGACGGCACTTGGCGACGTCGGCGTGGCCTACGCCCGCCCTGCTTGGCGACAGTCGGGGCACTCGCCGCGCAGTTGCACGACGGCGTCGCGCACGGCCTTGGCCCACCGGCCGCTCACCTTGATCGACGCTGTGACCTTGTCGGGCAGGCACGACACCTTGCCGCAGTCGTCGCAAACGAAGTGCGCATGGCGGTGCTCGTCAGACGACGCCAGCGCATAGCGGTCGATGCCTTCGGCGCGGCTGACGACGGGGGCAATGCCCGCTTCGCGCAGCTTGACCAGGTTGCGAAAGATGGTGGCGGGGTCCCAATCGGTCTCCCCCATCAGCTCCAGCACTTCTTTGTGGGAGACCGGATGGGGGGCATCTGCCAACACACGGAGCACCGCCAGCCGGGGGGCGGTGGTGCGCAGCCCTCCTCGACGAAGGAGCTCTCGAGCGTCTTCTTTGTCGAACGCCATGACGAATACCTCGGAGCCAAGGTTGGAGGATCTGCTCTCGAAAGGAAAGCCAAATTGCATTTGCAAGTTGTTTGCACAACGGTAATTGCAATCTACTTGCAGAAGCATCCCGCTTGTCTTTTGAGGTGTCCATGTCGACTTCCGCGTTTTCGCCTGCTGCGTCCCGTCTGCCGGTGACGGTCTTGTCTGGTTTTCTTGGGGCAGGAAAAACCACGCTGCTCAACCACATTCTCCACAACCGAGACGGGCTGCGCGTCGCCGTGATCGTCAACGACATGAGCGAGGTGAACATCGACGCTGAACTCGTCGAACGAGGCGGGGCCGCGCTGTCGCGCACCGAAGAGGCGTTGGTGGAGATGAGCAACGGATGCATCTGCTGCACGTTGCGCGACGACCTTCTCGCTGAGGTTGCCCGCCTCGCGCGCGAGGGGCGCTTCGACCATCTGGTGGTGGAGTCGACGGGCATCTCCGAGCCTGTGCCCGTCGCCCAAACCTTCACCTTCGAAGACGAGCACGGCGTCAGCCTTGGGCAACTCGCCCGCCTCGACACCATGGTCACCGTCGTCGACTGCCTGAATTTCTTACGGGACTACCGCGAGGCTGAAGAACTCAAAGCCCGGGGCGCATCTCTCGACGACGGCGACGAGCGAACCGTCACCGACCTGCTCATCGACCAGGTCGAGTTCGCCAACGTCATCGTGTTGAACAAACTCGATCTGGTCAGCGCCGACCACGCCCTCGAGGTGGAGGCCATCGTCAAAGCATTGAACCCGGGCGCGCGGGTGCTGATGGCGGCGCGCGGCCAAGTCCCGCTCGAGGCCGTGCTCCACACCGGCTTGTTCGACGAAGAAGAGGCGTCCCGCTCTGCCGGCTGGATTCGAGAGTTGCAGGGGGAGCATGTCCCCGAGACCGAGGCCTACGGCATCTCCAGCTTCACCTACAACGCGAAGCGGCCGTTCGACGCCGAGCGGCTGTGGCGATTCTTGCACGAGGACACCTGCTGGGAGGGCGTGCTGCGCTCCAAAGGATTCTTCTGGGTCGCCTCCGATGTGCGCGTCGCCTACGAGTGGGGCCAGGCCGGCGGCGTGTCGTCGGTGCGACCGGCGGGCATGTGGTGGGCGGCCGTGCCGCCGCACCAGTGGGGGCATCCAGCTGGACAACGTCCCGATCAGCAACCCAACTGGCATGAACGGTTTGGCGACCGTGCCCAACAACTGGTGTTCATCGGTCAGAAGCTGGACGAGGACACGGTGCGGCAGAAGCTCGATGCGTGTCTTCTTGACGACGACCTCCTGCAAAAAAACAGCGAGGTCTGGGGCGCCCTGCCCAACCCCTTCCCCGCCTTGGAGTCAGAGCCTTCGAACCCGCCCGTGGAGCCCTCATGACGTCGTCACAAGGGCTCTCACCGATTCGCCGTGAACGCGACATCGACAGCGTCGGCATGGTGGCCTCGACGCTGTGCACCGTGCATTGCCTGGTGGTCGCCGTCGGCCCCGGCCTGCTCGGCGCCGCCGGGCTTGGCCTGTTGTTGCGTGAAGGCGCCGAGTGGGTGTTCTCGCTCTCTGCCGTCGGCTTGGCCATCGCTGCGTTGGCCGTGGGGTGGCAGCGTCACCGCTCGTGGAAAGCAGGCGCGCTGCTGTTGGCCGGCGTGCTCGCCTTGCTCGCGGCCCGTGCCACTGAGCACGCCCCTCACGACGCACACGGCCACGAGCAGAAGGCATCTGCCGTTGCTGCGCGGCATGCGGATGAACACGACGACGGGCTGGGCGGGGAGTGGCTGAGCCTCGCCGCTGGTGTGTTGCTCGTTTCCGGCCACCTCGAAAACCGACGCGCGTTGTCGTGCTGTGAGGACGCCTAATGCTGCAATGGCTCATCATTGGCGGCGGCATCCACGGCGCCCACCTCGCGATTCGCTTGGTGACGGAGGCGGGCGTTGCGCGCGACGCCTTGCGCATCGTCGACCCAGCGCCACGGTTGTTGCACCGCTGGAAAACGCTGACCTCGACGACGGGGATGGCCCACCTGCGCTCCCCTGCTGTGCACCACCTGGGCCTGCGCCCAGGTGAATTGCAGAAGGCGGGCGGCAGAAACCCCGGCGCCTTTGCGACTCCGTACAACCGTCCGTCGCTGCGGTTGTTCAACAGCCACTGTGATGCCGTCCTCGACGCCTGTGGCCTGCACCAATGCCACCAACAAGCGCGCGTGTCGTCGGTCGAACTGGACGACGACGGGGCCCGTGTTGCCGTCGACGACGGGTCGGTTTTTCATGCCCAGAACGTGGTGCTCGCGATGGGCAACTCCGACGTCGTTGAACGTCCTGCGTGGGCCGGCGACGACGATCGCGTGCAGCACGTCTTTGCCCCCAACTTCGCCGGATTTGCCGACGCCGACGACGTGCGCTCCATCGCCGTGGTGGGTGGTGGCATCTCCGCCGCGCAAGTGGCCTTGCGTTTGATGCGCGCGGGCCACGACGTCCATTTGGTGTCGCGGCACGCGCGACGGGTGCACCAATTCGACAGCGACCCCGGCTGGCTGGGTCCGAAACACATGGCCGCGTTCTCACAAACGTCCGACGTCAATCGTCGACGACAGATGATCCAGCAGGCCCGCCACCGCGGCTCCTGTCCTCCCGATGTCGACCGGGCGTTGCGACGCGCCGTCGCTGACGGTCGACTGCAAACCCACCTTGCCGACATCGAAGGGCTTTGCAGCAGTGTCCCCTTGGAGGTGGCGTTGTCGACGAGCGACGTGCTCTGCGTCGACCGCGTTTACCTGGCAACCGGATTCTCCCGTCGCCGCCCGGGAGGAAGCCTCGTCGACGACCTCATCGCCCAAGCCGACTTGCCCTGCGCCGCCTGCGGTCACCCCGTCGTGGGCAAAGACCTGCGGTGGCACCCCCACGTTGTCGTCATGGGCCCGCTCGCTGAACTGGAGCTCGGCCCGGTGGCCCGCAACATCGCCGGCGCACGCCGCGCCGCCGACCGCGTCATCGACGCCCTTCAAACGCAGCGGCGCGTGAAACATCCTCCCTCTTCGATGGCCGCGTAGGCGCAACACGCAGAGAGCTGGTCAGGGCCCGCGCGCTTCGCGGCGCCGGGGCCCTGCCTTCAACGACCATTTGCAGTGGATGATGGCGTCGCTCTCTGCTGAATGGCATTTGACTGCAAATGGTCGACGATGCCTGTTTCTCATCCTCACCGACGTCGTCACGTCGTCGTCAAACGGAGGTTTTGGGATGCTCTAGAACCCCATGGCTACGGCGGGCACGCTTGGCCGAGCCACGCCCGAATCCAACCGTCGTTTCGCCGGTGGGTCCGTTCCCTCGTCAAAGTCGTCCGGGTCGCCCGACCCACCGCCTTCATCTTGTTTCGCCGGCGGGCGTGGACGGCGTTCTCGTCGGGGTGCTGGCTCTTCTTCGCCATCAAAGTCCAACAGTTGAGGGCCTTGCTGCATGCCGTACACGAGGCCTGAGCCGGCCATGATCACCGCGAACACCCCTGCGAAGCCAACGGCGCCGATGGTGCCGCCTGCCACGGCTTGCGGATGGAAAAAGTCGAGTCCGTAGAACTGTTGGGGGGCAAAGAACAGCACGCCTGTGATGTATCCGATGAGGGCGCCGATGCCCGCGCCAAGCAGCGCGCCTCCGCCAGCGAAGAGCACGCCACCGGCGATGCTTTCGAGGCCTTTTCCTCGTCGAGAAGCATCGGTGTAGGCATTGCAGGCACCGGTGACGGTGTTGAAGCAGAAAAACGCCATGCCGCATGGATCACACGCCGCTTGCGCATGAGGCTGCATCATCGGAGAGATGGGGTCGGCCTCAATGGAGGGGGCTGTGTTTGCAGGTTGGGCAGCGGCCGCGTCTGGGGTGGCGGCCTGAGCGCCAGCCGCCCACGTCGTGCACAACAAGGCGACGACAAACGAGAGAATCAAACGCGAGGACATGCGGGCTCCAAGGGGCAACAGCTGTAAAGAGATTCACCACCTGACGCCAAGGATGCAAGTCTTTCACGTCGAAACCGCATCACCAGCGTGTGGGCTGTGCGGCATCGAGGTCGCTGAGGGCCACGGCGAGGGCGTCGTGCAAGCGACGGCGGTCCTCATCGGTGTACCGCTTGGCCGACACCTCCGGCTCGCCCAAGGCCCACGCCGAAAGACGCACATCCGGTTCGCCCGCTTGGTGCAGGCCTTCGGCGTAGGCACACAGCTGAAGGTGGGTGTCGTCGGACGCGGCGCCTTGGGCCGAACTCTTGAAGTCGACCACCAACGTCCACTCCGGTGTGCGGGCCACGAGGTCGGCGGCCCCTTGCACGACGGCGCCCGACGGGGTGGCGTAGCGAATGAGTTCTTCGAAGCGAAGCCCCGCGCCTTGCCGCATCAGTGCGGCCAGGGGGCCACGCACCGTCGCCACCAGCTGGTTGAAAAGGCGTTCATTGTCGTCGTCAAAGGCCGAGAGACCACATGCTCGGGCGATGGCGCGCACCGCGAAATGGGCCCGCTCGTCGTCGTCGATGAGGGCGAAGTCGGCGCTCTCTGCCACCCGTGACAGAATGTGGTGCGCCGCTCGGCCGCGCGCCCGTGCGCGGGCCATGTGCGGGAGCACGCGCGCCCGGGCCAAGTCGGTGTCGGCGGCGAGCCCGGCTTGGCGGTGCAGCGTCAATGCCGATGGAACGATGCGCGGCACGCCGACGACGGGCGAAGGAACCACTTTGGACGGGGGCGGAATGTGTGAAGCGCGCACCGCACGTCGAGGACCAGGAATCGCAGGCACCCGCTCGGTGGGCATGACCGTGTCGAACTCTTTGCGAAATGTGGTGCGGGTTCTGGCGACCAACCTGCGAAAGCTGGCGTCACCACTGTTGCGTTCTTCACCGACGAGGAAGAGCCAATCCCGCGCTCGGGTCATGGCGACGTACAACAGCCTCGACATTTCGGCTTCTTGTTCTTGCCGTGCCTTGTCGATGACGAGGTCATACGCGGTTTTGAGGCTGGCCTTGCCGACGAGGTCGCGACGCAAACACACCTCGATGGGACGTCCCCTCGGGTTGACTGCAATGCCCAGCTCTCCGTGATGCGGCATGTGCGCCCAAATGCGGGGCAGGCTCGTACCAAGCTCTGCCAGCACCACGACGGGGAACTCCAGGCCCTTGGCCTGGTGAATGGTCATGATCTGCACGGCGTCGACGTCGGCGGCGAGGGCAGAGGCAACCCCTTCTTTGGGGGGCGCGTCGAGAAAGCTCCACATGCGCTGGATGCTGGCGACGGCATGTCCTTCGGTGTCGTCGAGCATGCCGCGCAACTTGTCGAAATTCGCCATGCGTTCAAGTGCGTCGGGTTCGACTCCCATGGCTTCGACCATGTTGAGCTCGTCGATGACGACGTCGAGCAGGTGGGCGGCGCTGTGAACCGGTGCCAGCTCTCGCAACACATCGAGGACTTGCACCAGCCGCTGAATCCGCGCGGCCGACCGTGCGCTGACGACGCCTTGCTCGGCGGCCCATACGGCGTCGGCCAAAGAGAATCCACGACGCCACTCGTCGACGTTTTGCACGACCTGCAAGAGTTCGTCGTCTTCGACGCCAATCATGGGCGAGCGCAACACGGTGAGGGTGGCAAGGTCGTCACCGGGCTCGACAACGAGCCGCAGCACCGCGAGCAGGTCGACGACTTCTTCGCGCGCAAAAAAGCCTTCACCGCCGGTGATGCGAACGGGGATGCCGTTGTGGGTGAGGGCTCGGGCGATGGGTCCGGCTGCGCGAATGCGGCGCACCAAGATGGCGACGTCTCTGGGTTGCGCAGCACGCATGTCGCCAGTGGCTTTGTCGACGACAAACAGCGGGTCGTCACCGTCTGCGGGGAAGAGCATGGTGCGCAACTTGCGCCCGATGCCGAAGGCCTCGACGAGGTCGGCCGGCATCTGCGTGTTGCTGAAGCAACGCCAAAGTGCACCGGCAGGTCCGTCTCCGCCACGGTGGGCCAAAAGGGCGTCCCCAGCGTCGTACGGCACCGCGTCGTCGCTGGTTTTGGCGAACAACACGTCAGACACCAGGTTGACGACGTCGCACACCGGCGCCCGTGAGCGGTACGACGTGCGCAGGGTGCGCGGCTCTCCGCTTTTCGCGGTGGTGTCGCTTCCGTCGACGACCACGTTGCTGGTGTGGCTGAAGAGTCGGGCATCGGCCCCGCGAAAACCGTAGATGCTTTGTTTGGGGTCGCCGACGACGAAGAGGCGACCTCGACCCAATTGCACCGTGCCCATGGCCTTTTGCCCATCGGGCACGGGGCGGCATTGGCTTTCGGCTTCGGCCAGCAAGGCAACGATGTCTTCTTGGACGGGCGACGTGTCTTGGTATTCGTCGACGAGAATGCGGTCAAACCGGCTCTTCACGCGGTTGCGCACACGCGGTTGGGTGCGCAGCAAGTCTCGGGTCTTCAACAACAGGTCGCCGAACCCGAGCACGCCGCGGGCTTGTTTCTCGCGGGCCACGCGGTCTTCGACGAGCACCAGCAAAGCGCAGAAGGCTTCGGCGTGGGGCGCGACGATGACGTCGACGAGCGCGGCTCCACAGTCGGCCAGCGCGCCTTGCGCCGCGGGCAAAGCGTCTTTGGTGGTGCGCAACAACCGGCGGGTGAGCAAGTCGGCAAGCCGCTCAAAATGAGCGGCACATGCGGCCTCGCGATCGGTGCTGGGTTTGTCGAGAGCGGCGAGAAAGTCTTGTGACACACGTTCGAGCTGGGTGGCCAACGTCAGCGTGCCTTCGTTTCCGACCTCCTCGAGGGCGGCCACCAAATCGGCGAAGGCGGCACCGCAGCGGTCTTTGGGGTCGGCCAAGCGGGCTTCGGCGGCGTCGGCATCAAACACAGGTCGCACTTCACGGGCCGTCTGCCCCCGCTCGGCCAGCCCCCGCGCACGGTCGACGAGCTCGTCGACGAGACCCCGTCCTCTGCCCATGCGCCGCAGCGACATGCGCGCCGAGAGCTCCGCCACTTCGGCTTGGTGGGGGGCCCCTTCGGTGGCAAGCACGTCGAGCACGACGGCCTCAGCCGTTTCTTCGTAGAGCAAACGTTCGTCGGCATCGTCGAGAACGGTGAAGGCAGGGTCGACTCTGGCCTTCAGCGCAAGGTCGCGCAGCAGCGACGTGCACAACGAGTGAAAGGTGGAGATGGGCGCGGTCGCCAATTGCTTGGCCTGCGTTTGCAGTGTGGTCGGCTCGGGCAAAGAGGCCCCAATGGCTTCTGCACGCGCGGTGACGTCGGGGTCGGCCTTGGGGGAGCGCACCAACCGACTGACTTTGTCGATGACCCGGCTGCGCATCTCGGCGGCGGCCTTGTCGGTGAAGGTGATGGCCAAGATGCGATGCGGCGAGCGCGGCATGTAGCTGCCGTCGAGGCCGAGCAGTGCAAACACGTAGTCGTTGACGAGGGCGTAGGTCTTGCCGGTTCCGGCGCCAGCGGTGACGACGTCGTTTTGCTTGGCCGACGCTTCACCATCGACGTTGTCGTCGAACGCCTCGCCAATCCCGTCGGCAGCAACGAACCCAAAGTCGGGGTCGACGTCTTCGGGATGAACATCGTCGTCGAACAACGGCTCCTTGGGAAACGGCGGGTCTGAGAATGGGGGCTGGTCAGACATCGGCGCCTCCGACGTCATTGCTGTTGTCTTCGGTGTCGTCGTCCATGCCTTGGTCAAGCACCCGGAGGGTGGCGCCGGCAAACGCCCCACGAGGAATGCGACACACGCGTGCGATGCGACAGCCATCGCAGAAGAATCCCTCGTCAGGAACGACGGTGCCGTCGAGCAGCGGGGTCAACACGCGGTGCAACCCTTGGGCGAGTCCATCTTCGGCTTCGTCGTCGAGGATGCGCGGTCGCAGGGGGACAGCCATGCCAAGCACGTCGCTGGCGCAAGCGTCGCGCAACGACACGAGGTAGGCATAGAGCTGGCGCTGCGGACTCGACGGCAACGCCTCCTCCAGAAGACGCAAATACAACGGAAGCTGGAAGTGCTCGCTGAAGATCTTCTTCGGATGCACCTTGCGACGAACCGCTGCACCCGTGGAGTTCTTGTAGTCAATGACGACGCGGGCGTGGGCTCCCTTGTCGACGCGGTCAATGATGCCGCCGAAATACAGCTGTCGTTCGCCCACCGGCAACAGCGCTGGGGGAAAGGCGTGTTCGACCTCGTCGTCACCGGCGTCGAGCCCCACTGCAATCTCAAATGCAGTGGGGGCGACGCCATCAACGGGCGGGTTGCGCGCGAGCGTGACGACGGTGCGCTTCAACGCCAGGCTCAACCAAGCGATGTTGGCGCGGAGGGCGGCGAGGTGTCCGGTGGACTTGCCGTCGAGCATGTCTTTCGCACAGTCCTGGATGATGGCGTCGAGGCGCTCGAGGTCGTCCTTCGTCATGCGCGACGGCGGAACCTGCCCCTGGCGGCGCTCTTTGAAGAACACCTCCATGACCTCGTGGGCAAGCGTGCCGAGGGCACGCACGTCGCCGTCTTGTCCAGCTTCTTGAAAGGTGTCGACGCGCAGCAGGTGTTCGACGAAGCCGCGGAAACGACATTGGGCCAACGCCTCAAGCCGGGTGGGTGTCAATGGGCGTGCGGCGGACATGCCGAGGAGGTGGCCGACGACTTGGGCCAACCGGTGGGGGTCGACGGCATAGGCAAAGGGAGCACGCTCGCTGGTGGCTGCCCCCGAGCGAAAAAAGGCGTCGCGTTGCCGCCGCATCTCGTTGAGAGAATGGATGTGCGCGATGCCTTTTTGCGCGTCATCGTCGTCGCTGTGACCGTCGTAGTCGTGCAAGGCGACATGGTGTGCGAGTCGCAGACGCATTTCTCGTGGATGGGGGTCGCGAGGGACATCGATCCCAGCAATGACGTCGTCGACGTGGGCCCCCAGCGCAAGAAGGGCTTCCTGAAAGAACTCCGAGCGCGCCTGTTCTTGGCCCTTGGTGTTGCGCGCTGACGACGTCAGCAGCAGGCTTTGTTGGGCCGCGCATGCAGCCTCGGCGAAGAACAACGGCTCCAACGCTTGTCGGGGGGGGAGCGGACCGGGTTCGAGGAGGTCGGGCTCCTGCAAACGCAAGGCACGTCGGCCGAGGGCGCGGTTGATGGCGATGCGATCGGCGTCTGAGAGCAGCGGGTCTTTGCGAGGGGCCTTGGGCAGACGTCCGTGTACGCAATCGGCGATGACGAGGTGGTCGAACCGTCGGTGTGCGGCTTCAGGCAGGGAGATGAGTTCGACGCCGAGATGGTCAGAACAAGGCGGAGGCGGCATGGCCTCGTCGTCGAGGACACGTCGCAGCAGCCGAAGAAATGCCGGGAGTTCTGTGGGGTGTTGGCAGGCTTCGGGATCGGCGCGCAGCAGACGCGCCAGGGCCTGCATCCACACCTCGAGCACCTCGACGAGCTTCTCGGTTTCGCCGTTGTCGCCGACGAGCACGGTGTCTTGCACCAGCTGGCAGGCGACCTCGAAATACGTCGCCACCGACGCTTGCAGGGGAATGCGATAGAGGACGTCGAGAATCTCTTCGAGTTGCGCCCGTTGTTGGTCGACGACGTCTGCGCGTTTGGCCGAGCCATCGCGCAAGGTGGCGGCGTGGCGCGCGAGACGATGGGCGTAGCCTCCAGTCGGGCGGGTGGCGTCCTCGACGTCGGTGCGTGCCGCAGCGTCGCGCAGGGTGCGTGCGAGGCGGCCGATGTGGGCCGGCGGCACGTGATGCACAAAGAGCGGATTGACCAGCATGGCCAACAGACGTTCTCGAGGGACGCCGTCGCGGCGCAGCAAAAACATGTCGAGCAGCAAGCGTCCTGACGACGTCTGCGAGACCGGCTTTCCTCGACGGATGCGCACCGCAACGCCCATGTCTTCGATGGCGCTGGCGATGCGAAAGGCATGCCGGTCAAAGGTGCGCAGACACACCCCCACCGACGGCGACGGTGTTTGGGAGCGACGCCAGGCGCTCACCACCTGGGCGATGGTGCGGGCTTCTTCTCCTGCGTCGGCGCACACCAGCGTAGACACCGACGGCGTGTCGAAGGTGTCGAGGTGCGGTTGGTACCATCCGTCGACGAAGTCGCGCAGAGGCGCGTCTTGTCCGAGGGCGACGTTGTCGATGTCGAGGTCGGGCGCGTCGTAGGCGGCTTCAAGCACGTCTTTGATCCACTGCACGCCCTGTGTGAGCCCGCGTCCCTCAGCGTCGAACGGAAGCTGCACCGTCAGGGGCACCCCTTGCAGCGCCAACGCCCGCAGGGCACGCACTTGCACTTCGCTGGGGTCGATGAGCCCTTCGATGACGACGCGTTCAAACCGCTGCAGCACCTTGGGCACGACGCCACGCTCAACGTGATGCACGCCCAACGCGAGTGCCTGTGCCGACGTCACCAGCCCTGCATCGCGAAGCAAGCGCTCTGCGTCGTGCAACTGTGTCAAGAACCGAAGCAGGTCGCCTTCACGCTCGTCGCCGTCGCCGGATTGTGTCGCCAGCGCCTGGCGCACCTCCTGCGTGTCGAGGTGCGCCGCCTGCAACGCGCGGTGCAGCGCAGCGAGGTCGTGCGCGATGCGTGTGCCCCACGGATTGCCCTGGGTCAGCACAGATGCCGACGCCAACACCAGTCCAGCGTCGTCGAGGACGATGCCCTCGTCGAGAAACGCCAGCTGGCGAACACGGTCAAAGAACTCGCCGTGGGTCCACACCACCTGTCCTGGTTGTTGGCTTTTTTGCAGCGCTTGGCCGCGTCCACGCACCACCACCAACACCAACGTGGGAGCCGTGCGAGGGCCACGCACGTCAGCGTCGTCGTCGGAAGACGCTGCGCCAAACAATCCCAGCTGCGTGGTGTCGCTCATGAGCGAAGGCTACAGCGTCAGCGGCGTTGTGGGCACTGCAAAGCGACGCGGTTGGGCCTACATGTTGGCACCAGACTCGTCGGCGCCACCTGCAGTGGGAGCGGTGGGCGGTGGGTCGGTCGCGTGCTTGGTGTCGTCGACGGCATCCAACAACGCACGAATGCGCACCAACACGGCCGTGGCGGCAAACGGCTTGGCAATCCATTCCGTCGTCCCCAGCTCCATCTCTTTGGCGTACCCCGTCATCGCCAGGCACAGCGGAGGATGCGGTCGCGTGCGCAGCACCTGCAGCAGTTCTTCACCGCTCATGCGCGGCATCATGAGGTCGGTGAGCACGATGGCGACATCGTCGTGGCGGTCGAGGAGGTCGAGGGCTTGGTGCCCGTCTTCGGCGACGCTGACCCGGTAGCCGTGCGAGGTCAGCAGTCGGTGCAACACCAGCCGGATGGACGCGTCATCGTCGACCACGAGAACATGCTCATCGCCCTGCAAACGACTGGGGGCATCGTCGTTGTCGTCGTCGTTGTCTTCGAGGGTGTCGGGAGCAGCCGGGAGCAACACCGAAAAGCGTGTCCCGTGGCCGGGGGTGCTGTCGACGTCAATGCGACCGCCGTGGCTCTTGACGACCGTGTCGACGACAGCGAGCCCCAGGCCAGTGCCTTCGCCGTCTGCCTTGGTGCTGAAGAACGGCTGGAAGAGTTGGGGGACCACGTCGGCAGCGATGCCCATGCCATCGTCCACAACGTCGATGCGCACCACGTCGTCGTCGTCGCCGGCGAGCGCGGCACGCATACGTGTGGTGCAGATGCGAATGTGACCGCCACTCGGCAACGCGTCTCGGGCGTTGACCACCAGGTTCATCACCACCTGTTCGAGCTGGCCTTTGTCGGCGACGACGACCGCGTCGTCGTCGAGGTCGAGCTCAAGGGAGACGGCCTCTGGCAACAAGCGCACCAGCATGCGGGAAAGGTGCTGGATTTGAGCGCTGGCATTGAGGACCGTCTTGTCGACGAGCTGCCCGCGCGAAAACGCCAGCAGCTGACGGGTGAGGTCGGAGGCACGGGCCACCGCTTCCATCACCTCGCTCAGCAACTCCTGCGTGGGGTGCTCGCCCAGCTGCATGGAGGCGAGTTCGGTGTTGCCAGCAATGGCCACCAACATGTTGTTGAAGTCGTGCGAAATCTCACCCGACAAACGGCCCAGCGTCTGCAGCCGTTGGGCGTCACGCATCTTCTCCTCGAGCGCCTGGCGTTCTTGTTCGGCTTGCAGCCGGCCGATGACCACCGACAACAGCGACGCCACTTGGTGCACGAAATCGACCTCGTCGGCAGTGGGCGACACCACGCCCTCGTCGCCAAAGGAGCCCACTTGAAACGAACCACGCAGTCCGTCTGGCAGGTGCGTCAGGGGCACGACCATCATGGTGCGCACCCCCACACGCTCGACGTCTTCGCGCTGGGCGTCGTCACGCGTGCGCATGTCGTCGACGACAAACGGTTCCGTCGCCGTGAGGCAAGTGCGCAAAAACGCATCCTCCTGCAAGTCCACACCGGCGACGACGTCAGACGAAAACGGGGTGCCATCCTGCGCATTGCCGACGACGTCGAGGTGCCTCAAGTCTGACGACAAAAACACCCACGCCGTGCGGTACCGGGTGTGCGCGTCGATGGCATTGCGCACCTCCCGCAGCACTTCGGGCATGTCGCGCACCGCATGCAGCACGCGTGACAGCTCCACCAGCGGGCTCATCGTCATGTCGACACCGACGGCGAAAGCGGAGCGGGCGAGGTGCGACGACGTCCATCCAAAAGGCTGCGCACCTGCACCAACACATCCCCCGACGAGAACGGCTTTTGCACCCACCGCACGTCGCCGATGTTCGCCTCACGCACGTACCCAGACATGGCCAGGCATGCCGGCGGAGATGGCCGCGACAACACATTTTGCAGGAGTTCTTCGCCACTCATGTCGGGCATCATGAGGTCGGTGACGACGAGGTCGACGTCGTCGTTGTGGGCCAGCACCTCCAGAGCGTTGGCGCCGCTTTGGGCCACCGACACCAAGTACCCATGGCTGTGCAGCAACCGTCGCAGCAAACGCCGCACTGAAGGGTCGTCGTCGACGACCAACACATGTTCATCACCCGTGAGCGCCTCGAGTGGGGCGATGCTGTCGTCGTCCGACGCCGTCGCCTCCACCACTGGCGGAAACAGAATGTCAAACCGCGTGCCCTCATCGACCGACGACGTCACCCGCACTTCGCCCCCGTGCGCCTTGAGCACCGAGTCGACGACGGCGAGCCCCAAGCCTGCCCCCTCCTCGACGCCACTGGCCAGCTGATGGGGCTCGAAGAGGTGTTGTGCCACATGGGCGGGGAGTCCTTGCCCGTCGTCACGGACGCACAACCGTGGCCAACCGAGCTTGCCAACGTCGTCGTCGGCGTCTCGCTGGGTGCACAGGCAGATGCGCCCGCCTTGGGGCAAGGCGTCGCGGGCATTGACGACGAGGTTCATCACCATTTGCTCGAGCTGCCCTTGGTCGCCGTACACCCAGACCTCGTCGTCGAGGTCGAGCTGCAAGCGCACACTCGATGGCAACAGCCGACGCAACATCACCGACAGGTCTCGCACCACCTCAGAGAGGTTGAGGTTGCGTTTGTCGAGGAGGTGTCCGCGCGAAAACGACAACAACTGCCGGGTGAGCATCGACGCACGCTGTACGCCCTCAAGCACTTCCTGCAGCAACTCCTGCACGGGGTGCGGACCCAATTCGATGGAGGCCAGCTCGGTGTTGCCGGCGATGGCCACCAACATGTTGTTGAAGTCGTGCGAGACCTCACCACACATGCGCCCCAACGTCTGCAAACGCTGTGCGGCTTGCATGCGTTGCTGCAGCAGAGCGTGGTGTTGCTCCGCATAGATGCGGCCCACGCCGGCGGCCACCAACGAGGCCACCTGCTCGATGAAGCCGACCTCGTCGTCACGGGGCGGGCACACGCCTTCGTCGGCGAAGGTGCCGACGGTGAACGCGCCCGACAACCCTTCGCGAATGGCCAGCGGCACGACGATGACGGTGCGGTTGCCAAAGGCCTGCAAGAAGCTGGGGTCGACGAGTTCGGACTCCCGCAGGTCGTCCCACACCAACGTCGAGGGGCTGGTGAAACACTGGGCCAGCCAAGGGTTGTCGTCGAGCTTCCACTGCGGGAGCTGCTGATCGATGAAGTCCAACGCAGGCGTGGCAAACCCCACCACCCGCAAGCTTTGGTCGACGTGGCGAAGCGTCAGCCACACCTTGTGGTAGCGCGTCTCCGACTCGATGGCTTGCAATGCGGCGGCCATCACCTCGTCCACGTCGTGGGCGGCGTGCAACGCGTGCGACAACAGCAAAAGGGAGTGGTGCGCCACTAGAACCTCAACCCACGACAGACCGCTGCCTATTGCACCGCGGCTGGCGCGGGCGTTGGGGCACCGGCTTCGTCGTCCAACGACACATCGGGTTCGCGTTCGAATGTCACCACCAGCGACCATCCGCCGCCATAGATGGCGAGGTGGTCGACGAGCGCACCCATGGCCAAAAGCCCTTCACGTGCGCTGCCCAACGACACGTCAAAGCTGACGCGTCCGTCTTTTGACACCAGCCAGCGGCTGAATTGTTCTTCGGCTTCGTCGGGCGACCACGACAACTCCGGTGCGTCGATGCACACCTGCACTTGGGCGGCGTCGGCGTCGACGCGCAGCATGAGCACGTTGGCGTCATCGAGCTCCGACAAGGTCTGTTGCATGTACGACAACAGCGACACCATGTAGCGCTCGAACTCTGCGGGAGCGGCGCGCACCTGAACGTCGTCAGACATGCGCTCGTCGACCAGGAGGGTCACCGACGGGAACGCCTCTCGCGTGGCGTTGGCGACGTTGCGCACCATGGGGGCGACGGGCACCACCACGGTGTCGGCTTCTTGCGTCGCTTTCTCGTCTTGCAGCGATGAGAAGTTGCCGATGACCTTCTTGAGGCGCTCGGCAGCAGCCTCGGCCTCTTGGGCGACGTCGGGAAGGTCGTCGAGGATTTCCTGGATCTCGTCTGATTCTTTGACGTCGTCGGGCAGCACCTCGGCCATGTCTTTGGCGTAGTCGATGATGGTGCCGAGGTTCGCCCGCAGCATGGCCAATGGATTGTTGCATTCGTGGGCCATCCCCGCTGCGAGGTGACCGGCATACGCCAGACGTTGCGCAGCGACGGCGCGTTTGTGGCCTTGGTGCAGCTGATCCATGGCGTTTTGCAGTTCTTGGTTCTTCTGCTCGACGAGCACCATGGCTTGGCGCAGCCGGAGCAAAGACGTCACCCGCGCCAGCACTTCTTCAGGGTCGCCGGGCTTGGTGATGAAGTCGTCGACGCCAATGTGAAACGCGTTGAGACGAAACTCCTTTTCGTCGTGCGACGTCATCATCACGATGGGCATGTGGGCGAAGCTGGCGTCGGTGCGCAACGCCTTGGTGAGGGCGAGTCCGTTGAGCTTGGGCATCTCCAAGTCGGTGATCACCAAATCCGGCCGCAGCATCTTGGCCTGGCGCAACGCGTCGAACCCGTCTTCGGCCTCGATGACCCCGACGTCGCCCCCCTGCTGCAAGATGCCTTTCAATCGCAGCCGCTGCACGCCGCTGTCGTCGACCAACAGCACAATCGGTTTGTGCTCGCCTTCTTTGGCGTCGTCCATGGGCCCACCCTTCTTCTGAGTCGCATCGGCGGCAGGTGGCAAAAATGGGACACCCAAAGCTGGCCACCGACGCCAGACACAACCCAGATCCATCGGCCGAATTCGCCTGCACTCAAGCGCCGATCGAAAGCTGCCCCAGGACGGCCATTCACCCTTTGTTGCTCCGCACTTGTGGCGCTATAAACGCGGTTTCGCGTTTGCACGACCAAGCACAAAACGCCCCCAACACGGACGGGCCGCTGGCCCCTGGGAGGTTCACATGACCGACACCTTGAAAAACTACATCAACGGCGAATGGGTCGCCTCACACGGCACCGACACCCTCGACGTCGACAACCCCACCACCGGCGCGATCACCGCCAAGGTTCCCGTGGGCACCAAACAAGACGTCGACGACGCCGTCGCGGCTGCCAAAGCGGCCTACCCCAGCTGGGCGGCGACGCCTCCCGTGCAGCGCGCCCGCTACCTCTTCAAGTTCAAGGCCCTGCTCGACGAGCACAAAGACGAGATCGCCCGCATCTGCACCGAAGACCACGGCAAGACCATCGCCGAGTCCATGAGCGATCTCGGCCGCGGCATCGAGAACGTCGAGCACGCCTGCGGCATCCCCACCTTGTTGATGAGCGACCACCTCGAAGACGTCGCCACCGGCATCGATTGCTTCGCCACCCGCCAACCCCTCGGTGTGTTCGCCGCGATCACCCCCTTCAACTTCCCACCCATGGTGCCGTTGTGGTTCCTCCCCTACGCCATCGGCAGCGGCAACACCTTCGTGTTGAAGACCTCCGAGCAAGTGCCCCACACCTGGATGCGCATCATGGAGCTGCTGCACGACACCGGCCTGCCCAAAGGCGTCGTCAACCTCGTGCACGGCACCCGTGAAGTCGTCGAGAGCATCGCCCACCACGAAGACATCGAAGGCGTGTCGTTCGTCGGCTCCACCAAAGTCGCCAAGATCGTCTACGAAGCCGCCGCCAAAACCGGCAAGCGCGTGCAAAGCCTCGGCGGCGCCAAAAACCACCTCGTCGTCATGCCCGACGCCGTGATGGATCCGTCGGTGCAAAACCTCGCCGACTCGGCCTACGGCTGCGCCGGTCAACGTTGCCTCGCCGCGTCCATCGCCGTCGCCGTGGGCGACGCCTACGAGCCCGTGAAACAAAAGCTCATCGAAGCTGTGAACAACATCAAGATGGGCAACGGCCTCGACGACGGCGTGACCCTCGGCCCGGTCATCTCCAAGCAAAGCAAAGAGCGCATCTTGGGCATGATCGAAAAAGGCGTGGCCGAAGGCGCCGAACTCCTCGTCGACCGTCGCAACGAAGTGCCCGAAGGCCTCGAAGATGGCCACTGGGTGGGCCCCGTCCTCTTCGACAAAGTGCAGCCGGGATGCACCATCGCCACCGAAGAAATCTTCGGCCCGGTGTTGAGCATCATCCACGTCGACACCCTCGACGAAGCCATCGAACTCACCAACAGCAGCCGCTACGGCAACGCCACCTCCATCTACACCACGAGCGGCAAAGCCGCCCGCGAGTACAAAGTGAAGGCCGAGCCCGCCATGTTGGGCATCAACATCGGCGTCGCTGCGCCCATGGCGATGTTCCCTTTCGGCGGCAGCAAGCAAAGCTTCTTCGGCGACGTCAAAGCCCACGGCAAAGACAGCGTCGCCTTCTACACCGACCGCAAAGTCAGCATCGAACGCTGGTTCTAGCTCCTATGAAGGGGGCGCAGGCCCCCTTCCCCCATGCCGGCAAAGCCGGACATGGGGCCCCCATCCCCCCTCGCGTCGCGGCTCCCGCTGGTCGCATTGCCGTCGAGGGCAAGGGCTGCAGACGACGTCATCGACCGACCCTCGGAGTTGACGACGGCTTGTTGGTTCGCTGTTTGAGCGACCCAGAAGATTTGCGACCATTCCGGCGAGCTGCGCTCGCTGCGAAATGGTCGATGTCGACCGACCATCGGCGTGAACGACGTCAGCGTCTTCCGTCGTCGTAGAAAAGCCTCCCCTCGGGGAGGCTTTTCTGTTTTCTGAAACGGCATCGACAACGAAAGACAACACCGACGACAGCGTCGGAGCTCAGACATCATCGACCATTTCGGCACGAGCGAAGCTCGTGGAAATGGTCGCAGCGAATCCGGCCGCCATGCGCGGAGCGCAGCGCCCGGATTAGCCGTCGTCCAGCCCGTCGTCGACGTCAAAGGTGTCTCTGAAGTCGGTGTCGCCGCGAAAGGCCGTCGCCGTCGTCGGCAGCTGCACCTGACGTCCATCGGGAATCTGCATCAGCACCCGGTCGTCGAGGTCGCGCGTCATCAGGTGCACGTCGCCGAGAGACACGATGTTGGGCATCCCCGGCGTGAGCCACGTCTCCAACACCTGCTCGTCGTCGACGTCGGGCAGCAGCGTGCGCACACTCATAAGCTGGGGGCCGACGACCTCGAGCACGGCGTGGTGCACGGCGAGCCCGTCGACGACGACGTCGCAGTCGCGCCCGCTGCCGAGCACCACCTGGCGAAACGGCAGCAAGCCAAACTCGCCATAGGCCGACAGCACGTCGATGGCGCCCCACCAGCGGTCGGCTCCATCGTCTGAGGGCACAGCGCGAAAGGCATTGTCGAGCTCGTGCTCATCGAGGGCGGCAAAGACGTACGCCACCTTGGCCGGCAGCACTTCGACGTTGCGCGCCGGCCAAAACAAGCGGTCGACGCCGTCGACGCGTTGGTTCTCGGGCAACACCGTGCATTGTGCGACGTCGCCGTCGAAAAGAGCGACGGCACCGGGCCCTGCGCTTTGCAGCAGAACGTCTGGGGCCACGGCGACCAACGCTTGGTGCGCTGCCCGTTGCACTTGCAGGCTGGGGTCTTCGAGCAGGCGGGCCAAGTAGGGCACGACGTCGACGTTGGCCGTCAGCCCGAGAATGCGCACGGCCGCAGTGCGGGTGTGCGGGCTGTTTTCCCAGTCTGTGGCGACGGCGATGAGGTCGGGGATGGCTTGCGGCAACTGCGCCAACAACGCGGCATTGGAGCGCGGCACATGCTGCTGCTCATACAACGGGTGCAGCAATGCATCGGCGTGGGTCTGCCACAGTTGCTCGGTGACGGCCGGCTCCAACGCCAGTTCTCGTCGGGCATCGAGGTGTTTGACGACGTCGGCGACGGCGCCTGCGTGCAACTGCTCTTGCAGCGCGGCGGTGGCCCCGTCGAGGTCGAGCACCACCCGAGCGTCTTCGTCGTCTTGCAGCAGAGCGTCGAGGGCTTGGCCGCAGGCATCGGCGACGGCGGCGGCGTCCCCGCGGGCGGCCACGTCTTTGGCACACGCCAGTTGCAGCACGGCGCGGAGCCCATCGTCGACGTCGTCATCGAGGGGGTCGGGGTCTTTGGTCAGCACCTGCGAGATGAGCGAGATGGGCGAGGTCGCGTCGTGCATGAACTGCCCCGCCCGCAACCGCCACAGGGCGACACCCACGCTGTAGACGTCGGCGGCGGCCGTCGACGCTGCGCCCCGCAAACGCTCAGGCGCCATCAACAACAGCTGGGATCGTTCTTTCGCCCGCTTCGGCGCCACATGCCGTGTGCCAGCGCCGAGGAGTTTGCCGCTGCCGTCGTGGGTGACAAAGAGGTGCTGCAGCTGCACGTCGCCGTGCACCACGCCGACGTCGTGCAACGCCGCCAACGCCGCACACCAGTCGCGGCCCAGCCGCAGCACTTCGGCGTCGGTGAGCTGCCCCCGCTCTGCCAGCCGTTGGGTCGTCGACGACGAGAGAGGGTCGTCGTCGACTGCAGATGGGGGGGCGGCCGCGTCGGCCAATGACGCCAACGACTGCCCGTGCAGGTGTTCCATCACCAAGAAGGCGGCGCCGCCCAACACGCCGCCGTCGTACACCTTGGGCAGGCCCGCAGCATCGACTTGCGGGAGCACGTCGACGGCGCGGCGCAACGCGAGCACGAAGGCCTCGTCGACGTCGTCGCCGAGGGTGAACATCTTCACGCAGACGGGGCCGAGGTCGTCGCACTGCGCCGTCCACACCTCACCGCGGCCGCTGGCGTCGATCTTTTCTTGTCGGTGTATGCGCGAGAGGCGCGCGATGAGCGCGTCGTCTGACATGTCGGCGTCCTGGCGTGGTCAGCTGTCGTCGTCGGCGCGCTGGCGGCGCTTTTGCAGCAAGAACGCGATGGCCTGTCGAGCGGAGCTGTCGTTGTAGCCCGCCGCCAGCAGATTCTGGTGAAAGGTGCGCGTCTGCTCGAGTTCTTTGGCGTCGATGTGGGCGACGTCGTCGTCGAGCAGGCGCAAGAAGTTGCGCTCCAGCTTTTCGACGATCTCCTGACGCGAGGCGTAGAAGTCTTCTTTCAGGCGGCGCAAGTAGGGGCCGAACAGCAACTCGTAGTCGACGTCGACATCGGGGTTTTCGAGCCGGTAGGCACCGATTTGCGAGATGATGTCGCGTCTGAAGTCTTCGGCCTTTTCACCGTCGGCGAGCAAGGCGTCTTCGACTTGGCGCATGAGCTGTTCGTCGGGGTCGGCCATCTTGCCGGTGATGGGATCGGGCAGTTTCTCCGACTTTGTCCACGCCGAGATGTGCACCAGGTAGCGGTTGAACAGCTCTGCATGGCTGCCTTCTTCGACGAGGCCCATGGCTTGGCGCACTTCTTCGTCGAGGACGCCCACGAACCACGTCTCAATGGTGCGCACGAAGGTGGAGGCGTCGCGGTAGCCGCGCACCGTTTCACGACGGAGGTAGTCAAACGTCGACCGCTCTTTCACCAGCTCGCGCAACTCGTCGAGGACGGCGACGGCCGAGAGGTGGTCGAAGCGCTTGTCTTGTGCGGCGTTGAACAGCAGACCGCGCACCTCGCGCACACTGGCGCCGAACCGCCCTTCGTAGAGGTCGGAGTCTTTGTATTCGTCGTACAGCAGCTCGGCGATTTCGCGCAGTTCACGACGTTGTTTTTGCGGCAGACGCTCGGGCACTTTGCCGGTGTCGTACAGCTCCAACTTCTCTTCGGGGGTGAGGCTCTCGACGAGAACGCGCACTTTCTCGTCGTAGCGGGCCGGCAATGGCGGCTCCAGCCGCGTGAGCACGGCAAAGCGGGCGGCGACCTCCAACGCGTGGGGCGCGATGTGGGTGCCCGCCAACGCTGCCGGCACTTGGTCTTCGTAGATGGCCAGCTCTTCAGACACCCGCAGCAAATACGGCGCCGTGATGAGCTCCATGCGGCCTTTGAACGACGCCCAGTCGGGATGCTCTTTGAACGCCGACAGGTGCAACTCGTTTGACGTCGCCACCATGACGCTGTCGACGAAGAGGCTGACGTTGTCGAGGCTGGCTTGCGCCTGCTCTGTGGCCACCAGGAGGTATTTCCACGCCTCCACCGGACGCTTCAACAAATCAGAAAACTCCAAGATGCCGCGGTTGGCGTCGTTGAGCGGCCCGCCCGTCATGAACAGGCTGAGGTGTTGCAGCGACACCGGCAGCGACGCCAGCGAGCGGTCGGCGGTGACCTGACGGCTGTAGGCGTCGACGCTCATTTGAGGTTCGACGCCGACAACGCCTCGTCGGTAGCGACGCGACAAGTAAAAGCGCTCCACCTGAATGTGGCGAAACACTTCGCTGAGGTCGCCGTGGTAGTGGGTGAGCAAGGCGTCGAAGATGTTGCGGTTCTTCGTCGACAAATCGCCGTGCAGCAGCAAGTCGGGCAGGCTCTTGTCGCGGGGCCACCGCTCGGCGGCGATGAGCTTGTCGAAGAAGGTGCGGCGCGATTGTTTGTCGAGGAGCAGCAGCGGGTGGTCTTTCAACTCGCAGGGCAGACGAGCCTCGACGTTGGCGCCTTCAAGGTAGGCGTAAGAGTCCGCGCTCGACGAGCTTTTGCCGCCGAACCCCATGGAGCCTTTGGTGACGCTCGCCGTCGGAAACACCCAGTTGAAACGGTACAAGGCGCCGGCTTCGGTCTCGGAGTACGTCTCGGCCGCCTTCGACAACGCCTGCACCAAGCTGGTCTTGGCGGAGCCGTTGGGCCCGTGCAGCAAGAGCAGGCGGTCGATTTTGCCGCTGCGCACGAAGTTTTTCAGCATGCGCACCAGGCGCTCTTGCACCCGCTCTTGCCCGACGACGCGGCCGACGCCGTCGTGCTCCTCGGCGTCGAACAACTTGTAGCGGGTGCGGCTGCCGGTGGGGAGGTCGATGGTGGCGCTGCCGAAGTGGTCGACGACATCGACGAGGTAGCCGGCGGCGTTGCGCAGGTGCCGCTCGGGGTGGGCCTCGACTTCGTCGAGGTACTCGGCGAACGACAAGATGGTGCGGTGCGCCTCGTAGCGGGCGCGGTTGTCGTCGGTGACGGCGGCGAAGATGTCTTTGGCGATGGTGCTCAAGAGGAGCCTCCAGCAGGCAGGTCGGCCGAGCCTGACCCTACCGCAGCCTCGCCCACGACGTGCAAGGGCGACCGCGAACTTCGTGATGCGAGGCAGAACCTTCGCGGGGGCCACACACCTCGAGCCACAAAACAAACAGGCCCCCAGCGGGGGCCTGCAGATCGAAGCTGAGGGGCCGACCTGAAACTTGAGGGAGGGGCGCAGACCCCTCCCCCCCGCGCCGGCAAAGCCGGACGCCGGTCCCCCCTACCCCCTCGGCGCCAATGGCGCCGGTTGCGCATCGCTTTCGAAAAAGTTTCACGCTTGAACGGGTTGCGACGCCCCGGTGGTCGAGCTGACTATTTGGCTTCAGCGTCGGCAATGGCCTTGTCGAGGGCGGCCTCGATTTCTTTGGCCTTCTCTGCCGCGTTGTCGGCAGTGATGTCTTTGGCGCCTTCTTTTTTCAGCTCGGCGTCGTCGCCTTCAGGGGCGTAAGCGGGAATCTCAGCCGGCTTGGCGTCTTCTTTCTTGTCGCCGTCTTTCTTGTCGCCGTCTTTCTGTTCGCCATCTTTTTTCTCTTCGGCGGCTTCTTCGTCGCCGAGCAGGCCGCAGCCGACCATCGACGTCGTCGAGAAAGCAAGAACAGCGGCGAAGGCCAGTTGTTTCGTCAGGGTTCGCATCGGGTTTCCCCTTTTGTGGAGCCGGTCGCTCCCACAGAAAATGGTTGGAGCGCGGTCACTCGCCAGCGATGAGCTTGTGGCGTTTGGCTTCTTTTTCTTTCAAGCGTTCGACGGTCTTCAGAAGTTCGTCGTTCTTGGTGGCCTTGGCAATTTGCTCAAGCCGTTCGATGGCGCCGGTGTGTTTGGCATGCATCTCGTTTTCGGCCTTCATGGCGGCGGCTTTTTTCTTGCGAGCGGCCGCGCGGGCTTTGGCTTTCTTTTTGCCTTTTCTGCGCGACTTCTTTTTGCGCTTGGCTTCGGCTGGCGTGCTGTAGCCAACGATGGGAGCGGCGACCGACACAGCGGCGACGCCAAGGGTGACACGGAACAGCAACGAGCGAAGCGTTGAGCGGCGGATCATGCAGCCTCCAATGCAACATGGATGAAGGCGGACGCTGACAAAAGGGCCGCCCCACTGTCAAATCTGCATCCAGACGTGAAACAGCGTCCCGTGACGTACCTCTCCAAACGACAACGCCCCCACCGGTGAAGGTGGAGGCGTTGGCGTCTTGCGACGGTCTACGTCATTCGCAGTCGACGCGGTCGATGCGGATGCAGCTCGGCTCGCGTTCGCAGGTGTTGACCTCGTAGCCGTCGGGGCATTGGTACCCGGCAGACTCGCCATTGGTGAAGGGCTCGCCCACCATGTCCAACGTCGACCACACCACGTTGTTCTCGTAGTCGACGCTCATCATGGCCGCGTCGTCGGTGAGGGAGCCGGCGGGGAAGGGGCCGTAGATTTCGGCGCCAAAGGAGGCGGCTTGGCTCTGGTTCCATCCCTCGAGGGCGAGGAGGTTGGTGCCGGAGTTCAAGGGCACCGGGTTCATCCACCAGTACGAGAAGTTGTCGACGCTGTTGGTGTTGAAGTTGAACAGCAAGTCGCCGTTGAGGCGAAAGCGCATTTGGTTGTCGGCGGCGATGCCCACGAGGTAGTCGGCGCCGGCTTCGATGTCGAGGCACACCGAAAAGCCAATCCATTCTTGGGTGGGCGTCGTCGTGGGGTAGGTCTCGCCGGTGTCGAGGGAGTCGGGGTCGCACGCCCACACACCCACCTCGTTCAAGCGGCTGTCGGGGTCGTTGTACGACTCGCCGAAGAAGGGCGAGGTCTGCACCGTGCCGCCCGGAAACTGGCCGCCGTATTTGCCGTAGTTGGGGTTGAACTCGCCCTTGCACACTTGCAGCAACTCGCCGTGCACTTCAGCCGGCACGGTGTCGACGCGGATGCACTCCTCGCCGTCGGGGGTGGGCTCGTAGCCTTCAGGGCAGCTGCAGGTGTCAATGCAGTCGTCTTCGCTCAGCAGGTGCACGGGAAAGACGATGGAGTCGCGCGACAGGTTGGGGTCGCCTTGGGCGAGCAACAGGTCTTCGATGGTCACCTGGTTGCCGTCGGCGTCGGTGCCCATGTCGAAGACGGTGAACTCGACGTGGGCCGTGCCGGGCTGATGCACTTCGATGACGGCGCAGTACACGACGCTGCCGTCGTCTTGCACGTTGGTCGACGTGGAGACGATGGTGGCCACGGTGTCGTCGACGACAAAGGCGCCAGTGAGGGGGTCGTTGTCGGGATCGCTGACCTCGATGCACACCTCGGTGGTGTCTTCGCAGATGAACTTCGATGGATCGTAGGTGAGTCCGTCGATGCCAGGCGGGTGGTTCAAGGCCGAGATGACGTCGAGACCGCCAGCGCCGTCGCCGACACATTGGCTGATGAGCAAGATTTCGGTGGTCTGCCCGTCGATGACTTGCACGTTGTCTTGATGGGCCGAGGCGCAATCGGCAGAAGGATTGCCGTCGGCGTCAATGGGCTGCACGAGCACGTCGTAGCAGCCCTCGTCGAGCCAGAAGAAGTGGTCGGCGAAGAGGTGCCCTGAGGCAGGGTCGAAGGGCGCGTCTTCGAACGTGCCGTTGCTGCCGGGCAACAGCATGTCTTCGAGGTCCTCGGTGGCGACGATGGGGGTCGACGGATCGAACGGCATCCCTGTGGCGCAGTCGACCGGCGTGAGGGTGTAGGTGAACCCCGCCACATCCGTGTCGTCGAGGATGTCGAAGGTGAGGGCCAGTCCGGCGGTGCCAGGGGCTTCAGCGTCGCCTTCCCATTGTGGGCCATCGCAGGCGGGCAGAACGCCCAGAGCCGCGACAGTGGCGGCCAAGATGCACAGGTTTTTGCGCCAGAATGTGGTGTGGTTTTTTGTCATGTTCATTCCTATGTGTCCGCCATGATGCGGACATGTTGAATGGAGACAACGAGACGCCGTCACGGCGTGAAAACACCGCAAAAGAGTGCGAAAACACCATCAAAGATGGTGGATGTGGTGAGGTTTTGTTTCCGTCCCTATCAGCGAATGCTGTCTCCGCCGGCCTTGTAGCACCCGTCCATGGGGTTCACCGCAACTGCGAAGCCGAGCGCTCATGACGGGCATCACCAGACGGCCAAAGACCTTGCAAGTCCAGCGCTGTAGGCGTTCTGGAGGGGAGCTGGATGGGTGACGGGTCGCACATGTGAAAATGGCCGCCGTCACTTGCTGCAAACATCAATGTTGAGATCCGCAGAGCGCTCGTTTTTCTTGGTGTGAAACGGCGACAAATGCGCAGAAAAAGAAGTGCAAAAAATGCTGCAGACTGCGGCCTCGGCACATCAGTTTTTGCTGGCCCAACGTCAGAAGTACCCGAACGACAGGTGGACGTTGTACGCCGATGTGAGATCGGTGACGCGGGGAACGGCGCGGCGTCCGTCGAGGGCCCGCACGCCGATGTGCAAGGCGAGGGGGCCCACGGGCGTTGCGTAACGAACGCCGGCGCCGGTGCCGAGTGCGGGCATGGGCTGGTAGTTGAGCACGTCTTCGAAGAGCTGCCCGGCGTCGACGAAGGCCGACAGTTCGAAGCCGCCGCCGATGTTGATGCGCACCTCGGAGCGGGAGTTGACGAAGAAGCGTCCGCCGAAGGAGATGAGGGTGTCGTCGGTGCCGGACGCCGGGGCATTCCAGGTGCCGTGGTAGCGTGCGTCGTCGACGGGGAGCACCTCGTCTTCATTGAAGCCACGAATGGTGGAGGTGCCACCGAGATAGAAGCGCTTGAAGAGCGGCACGTAGATGTCGTCGCCGAGGGGGAAGATGTTGCCGCCCCGCAACGACAAGCCGAGGGTGAGCAAGGGGCCGATGGGCACGTAGCCGCGCACCACGCCGTGCACCTTCACAAAGTCGACGGCGACCTCTTGGGCTTCGTTGAGTGCGTTGCGCAAGGTGCCCGATCCAAGGGCGACCTCGGCCGTGCCCGAGGCAAACACGCCTTGCCGCGGGGTGATGGGGTCGTCGCGAAAGTCGATGGACGAGAATGCGCGGTAGGTCATCTGCCGCACAAAACCCGCGTCTTGTCGTCGGGTGATGGCCTGGTTGCCTTGGCCGCAGCCTTGGGTGGTGACGCCGTCGTCGCGGGGGCAGTTGAAGTTGGAGAGCTCGGCCTCGACTTGGGCGCCCACCCGCCACCAAGGGATGGGACGGGAGTCGACGCCGGTGATCCACGACCCCCGCTCCAGCGTGAAGGCCTGGCGGATTTCGCGCGTGCCGACGATGTCGCTGTGAAACCGCGTCGGCCACGGCACAAAGAACGCTTTGGGGAGGTCGAGCCCGCCGACGACCTGTCCTTCAGTGAAGAACGCACCTTCAGCGCCGAGCAAGATGGCCTCGGTCAAGGTCGCAGACGGTTGCAGCTGCAGCTGCTGGGTGATGCGGTTTCGCAGGCTGTCGTCGAAGAAGCGACGTGGGCTGGTGGCGCCCTCGGTGTAAACCAACCCGAAGAACGGCCACGGGTTGTTGACCTTGCCGCGAATGCGCAGCCCCACCCCTGAGCCCCAAATGTTGCGCCAGGCGAGGGAGCCGAACACCCGGGGGCCGTCGTTGAGCGACATGCCGCCGCCGATTTCTGCCGCCCAAGGTTTGCGCTCGCGCACCCGCACCTCGAGGTCGCGCACCGGGCCGTCGGCGCCCTCGACGAAGCCGACCTGCACGCCACCAAACAGCCCGCTTTGTTGCATGCGTTGGCGGGCACGCTCGATGTCTTCTTCGTTGTAGAGAACGCCTGACTCTAGGTCGAGGTGGTAGCGCACCAAGAACTCAAAGGTCTTGTCGTTGCCGCGCACCAAGATGTCGCCGAGGGTGACTTGGTCGCCGGCGTCGATGTGGATGACGATGTCGGCCTTGCCCTCGTCAACCTGCACCAACGACTCGGTGACGTTGACGTCGGGGAATCCGCGCTTGCGCAACAGCTGGGCGATTTGCAGACGGGTCTGCTCGATGGCGTAGAGGTTGGCGGGCTCGCCAGGGGCAATGCGGCTGGCGGCGATGATTTCGTCGAAGGGGATCGGCGGTGGGCTGGGGTCGAGACGCACAGTGCCGACGATGGTCTGGGGCCCTTCATGCACGCGGTACCGCACCCGCACCTGTTTGCCACCGTCGAGCCAGATGGTCTCGGGGCCCTCCACCCGCGCCTGCAAAAAGCCCTTGGCGTTGTAGGTGTCTTCGAGGCGGTCGCGCACCAACGCAAACAACGGGGCGCGGTAGCTGAGGCTGCGGGAGACGTCTTTGGTGTCCCAGTCGACGTGGAGGTCCCAGTCGCTCTTTTCGACCGCCCGGGGTTCGTCGGGTTTGCGGTCGGTGGTGCCGAGGAGGTCGTCGAGGTCGCCTTCGTCGAGACGGTGGAACAGTCCGGCAGCTGCGCCTTCGGCGCGCACGAACGACAGTGCGTCGGCGGCCAGTTCTTCGCCGTCGAGTTTGTCGGCCCCCTCGACGACCACCTCCTCGACGCGGGCGTGGGGGCCTTCTTCGATGTTGAACAACAGCACCCGTTCGTCGTCGTCACCGGCGATGTCAGACACCGACGCCTTCACCAAGGCGAAGCCGTTCTTTTGGTAGAACTCCACCAACTTGCGTTTGGCAGCGTCGAGGTCGCTGGGAGACAAACCTTTGACGTGGGTCTCGTTCACCACCGCCTTCAAATAGGCGTCGGAGATGACGTCGTTGCCCTGCATGCGCACGCGGTAGCGCGCGCCGGGCTCGACGCGCACCACGATGTCGACGGCGCTCTTGTCGTCGGTGAATGCCAGCGAAACGACTTCGGCTTTGGCGCCGAGGTACCGTCGACGCAGCAAGACCTGCTTGACCCGGGCCAGGCCTTGTTCGGTGCGCACCCGGTCGAAGGGGACGCCTTGCCACAACGCCAATTCGTCTTGCAGGTCTGAGCGCCGCAGGCCCAGCTCGCCCTGCAGGTCGAGGGTGCGCACCAACGTCGGCAAGTTGGTGAGGATCCGCACCCGCAGGTCGCGTTCTTCGTAGGAGTCGCCCGTCGTCGACACCACCACCCGGGCCTTGGGGTAGCCAAGGTCGGCCAGCGCCTCTTTCATCTGGGCTTCGACGCGCTCGACGGTGCGGGGACGCAAGCGGTCGCCCGACTGCACGTCGAGGGCCTTGCGCAACCGCTCGATGGGCAACGGCCGGTTGACGTCGAATTCGACGTCGCCGACGACGAGGTCGGGGGTCAGCACCACCTGCAGCGCCACTCCGCCGGGGACGTTCTGTGAGAACACCTCAATGTTGGCCCAGGCGCCTGCGGCGAAGAGCCGTTTGATGCCGGCGCGCACGTCGCGCGGCGAAAACGGCGACTGCTCGACGACGCCAAACAGCTCGCGCGTGCTTTGCTCGGCGAGGGCGCTCTTGGCGCCAAGCACTTGCACCTGCATCACCAAGGGCGCCGTCGGCGCGGGCGCTGCGTCGTCGCCACCCGCGTCTGCAGGGGGGCCAGCGTCGGCGTCGTCGGTCGCCGTTGGTCTGGCCTCGGCGGGGCCGCCATCGAAAACCACCCCTGCGTCTTGGGCCCAACTGCCCTCGCCCCACACGCCGACGCACGCCACGCCAAAGGCGAGCGCCAACAAGAGTCGTGGACGGCCGGACAGATGCATTGTCGACGAGAGGCTAGCCAACCCATCGCCCTTGTCCAATGTTCGACCTCGGCAAGCGACGCCGTGATGACGTTGCAAGAGGGGTTGCAGCACTGCCTCGTCTGCCCCCGTCGGCTTGACACCCACCCGACGTGCGCCTGACCCTCGGGCATGCGCGCGGTGCTGTGCGCCTGAGGAGGCCCCTTTGTCGCCAGAGTTGCTGCACACCCTCTCGGTGAGCTTCTTCGTGCTCACCCTTGCCGTGTTCGTCGGCTTCGAGGTCATCTCCAAGGTGCCCACGACGCTGCACACCCCACTGATGTCGGGCTCCAACGCCATCTCCGGCGTCATCTTGCTCGGCGCCCTCATGGTGGCGGCCGAGACCAAACAAGGCACGCCTGCTCAATGGCTGGCCCTCGGCGCCGTGATGCTGGGCAGCATCAACGTCGTCGGCGGCTTCGTCGTCACCGACCGCATGCTCGGCATGTTCAAGAAGAAGAAGTGAGGCTGAGATGAAGACGTACACCCTCACATTCTTCGGCGCCGACATGGCGTACCTCGTCGCCGCCTCCTGCTTCATCATCGGCCTGAAGTTCATGTCGTCGCCCAAGACGGCGCGCAAGGGCAACGCCATCGGTGCCATCGGCATGGCCCTCGGCGTGTTGGTGGTGCTGCTCGATCCCCGCATCTTCGCCACCCACGACGCCAAGCAGCTGGGGATGATCGCCGCCGCCGCCGCCATCGGCGCCCTCATCGGCGGCGTCGCTGCCAAGATGGTGCAGATGACCGAGATGCCCCAGATGGTGGCCATCTTCAACGGTGTCGGCGGGGCCGCCTCGGTGCTCGTCGCCGGCGCCGAGTTCACGCGCATCATCTACAACGCCGACTCCCCCCAAATCATGTTCACCGTCACCGGGGGGCTGAGCGTCCTCATCGGCGCCGTGACGCTGACCGGGTCGATCATCGCCTTTGCCAAGTTGCAGGGCTGGATGACGTCGGCGCCGATCACCTTCCCGCTGCAAAAGGTCGTTTCCGCGCTCGTCTTCGTCGGCATCGCCGCCGGGCTGTATTGGTTCTCGGCAGGCGCGCCCCGCGACCCCAACTTGTTCTGGGGCGTGACGGCGGCGTCGGCGGTGTTGGGCATTCTCCTCGTCATCCCCATCGGGGGCGCCGACATGCCCGTGGTCATCTCGCTGCTGAACTCGTACTCCGGGTTGGCAGCCGCAGCGGCTGGCTTTGTCGTCGAGAGCAAGGTGCTCATCGTGTCGGGGTCGTTGGTGGGCGCGTCGGGCATCATCCTCACCCGCATCATGTGCCAAGCCATGAACCGCAGCCTCGCCAACGTCATCTTCGGGGCCTTCGGCGCAGCCGACGGGGCCACCGGCGGCGACGGTGGCGACCAGAAGCCGATGAAAGAGTTCATGCCCATGGACGCCGCCATCCAGCTCACCAATGCCTCCAGCGTCATCGTGGTGCCTGGCTACGGCTTGGCCGTGTCGCAGGCGCAGAACAACCTGCGCGAACTCGCCGACTTCTTGGAGGCCCAAGGCGTCGACATCAAATACGCCATCCACCCCGTCGCCGGCCGCATGCCGGGTCACATGAACGTGTTGTTGGCCGAAGCCAACATTCCCTACGAACAGCTGTGCGACCTCGACGACATCAACGGCGAGTTCGAAACCACCGACGTGTGCGTGGTCATCGGCGCCAACGACGTCACCAACCCCTCGGCACGCGATGACAAGTCGTCGCCGCTGTACGGCATGCCCATCTTGAACTGCGACAAAGCCCGCACCGTCATCGTGCTCAAACGCGGCCGCGGACGTGGCTTCGCCGGCGTCGAGAACCCGCTGTTCACCGCCGACAATACGGGACTGGTGTTTGGGGATGCGAAGAAGTCCCTCAATTCCATCCTCAACGAGGCGAAGGAACTGTGAGGCGGTCAGCTGGCAGTTTGCGAAGCAAAGTGCCCAAGGTGTCGGCGAAGCCGACACCCGACAACACGGGACTGGTGTTTGGGGATGCGAAGAAGTCCCTCAATTCCATCCTCAACGAGGCGAAGGAACTGTGAGGCGGTCAGCTGGCAGTTTGCGAAGCAAAGTGCCCAAGGTGTCGGCGAAGCCGACACCCGACAACACGGGACTGGTGTTTGGGGACGCGAAGAAGTCCCTCAATTCCATCCTCAACGAGGCGAAAGAACTGTGAGGCGACGTTGCCCCGGTCGTGACGAGGGAGCCAGCAATGGCTCCCTCTGTTGTTCTCGTTCGCGTCATTCGAAACTTGGTGGCCTGCACCCATGCGGTACAACAAGGCATGCCGATGACGAACTCTCAAATGCCGGCAAGCGACACGCAGCGACGAGAACTGAAGGTTCCCTTTCCCGCCAAGGTGCGTCCCCTGTGGGTGGGGGCTTTGGGAATCGCGGTCCACTTCTTCTCGTTCGTGGCCTGCCTGTCGATCGCCCGCGGCGACACGAAAGAGGCTCTCCTCGTCGTTGGGTGTTTGGCCGCAGCCCCGCTGTACTGGTTGTGGATGGCGAAAGGCCGCTTCTTCCCCCCGCTGTCGACCGTCGAAAGAGACGGCAACATCGTCCGCGTCGACGGCCTGGTGCTCGACGCTGCAGGCGACATCGAGGTCGTGCACCATGTGGTGACAGACACCGTCCCGCGCTGGAGTCGAACCTACCGCCTGCTGGCGGTTCTGCTGCCGCACCGTGGCGCACAGCACTACGTCGACGCCTTCAGCAGCGTCGTTGGCACCCGTCGCTACGTCGACGCCATCAGCCGCATGTCGGGCCTTTCGGTGCGGTGGCGCAACGACGCCTTCACCGAGGTGCGAGCGGCTTCTGAGCTCGACCAAGCCATCGCCACCCGAGCGAAGCGGTCACGCCCGCGTCGGGTCCCTCGACGTGAACACGCCAAGTTTGCAGAAGAGCGCATCGACGACGGCTGGGCATTGACGAACCAGTGGGGGGCCCGGCTGCGGGTGACGTCGACCTCCATCGAATTCACCAAGCAGGTGTTGGGAGCGGTGCCATGGCGCACCACCGTCGACGGACGCCAAGTCAAGAGCCTGTACTTCGAAGCCGACGGCGCCTTGTACAAGCCCGTGGTGTGCGTCGGCGATCGTGTCCACGTCGTCGAGTTTCACCTCGAACAAGAAGACGTCGAGCGGTGTCAAATGCTGGTGCAGGCTGCGTTGGCCGGCTTGCCAGAAGAAGAACTCTTCGACGCTGACGCCTCCGCCGTCGACGACGACGAGCCGCTTTCGACGACGACGTCGGCTGTCGTTTGTCCGGTGTGTCCGGATGTCGTGTTGCACAACGAGCGCGGCGCCTTGGGCGAGCAAAGTTGCGCCCGCTGCCACGGCCGGCTGCTGACATCAGCGGGGGCAGAGCAGGTGTGGAGCGACCTGGGCATCGAGCGCGCCCTGCTGGTCGACGTGCTCGACGAACTTGGGACCCCCAGCTTTCTGTGCCCCTCTTGCAGCACACGAATGGCGCGGGCGCCTGTGGGGGGCGTGCACGTCGACGCCTGCAAAGGGTGCGGCAGTGTGTGGCTGGACGCTGACGAGCTGGGCGCCATCACCCGGGGACGTCACGAGGGATGACGTTGGCATCTTCGACGGGGCGAGGGCGCCGCTGACGAACACCGAAATCGCAAGTGACTTGCAGAAGCAGTTGTGCAATTTGGATGCAAATGCAAACAGGTTGCGTTTGCTGCCGAAGGAGCGCCCATGATTCGCCCAGCTTCTCTGTTTACCTTCGCCCTGGCGTTGACGACGCTGTGTTTGGCCGCTTGCCCCACCGCCGATGGAGCGGCGGCGCCTGACGTCGTCGAGCCTGAAGCATCGCAGCCTGACGCCGCGCAGCCTGACACTTCAGAACCCGACACTGCAGAACCTGACGACGGCGCCTTCACAGCCAGCCTCGAAGCGGGCTTTGTGGGCACTGCAGACGACGGCAGTTTGCTGTGGTTGGTGGAGGCCATGGACGACGACAAAGTGCTGCGCATCGAGGTGTACGAAAGCTTTGGAGCACCCACATCTGCCGCCACGGTCGACCTCACCGACGTCGAGGCCGACTACGCCAGCTGTGCCACGTGCGTGGTGCTCGACACCGGCTGCAGCGACCCTACAGACGTGTCCAGCTGTGCCCACACCTGGATGCCGCACCCCGAAGGGTCGGTGCGCTTCGACGAGATGGGCACCGATGTGGGCGAAGCCTTCGCAGGCGAGCTGTTGCACGTGCGCTTTCGTGAAGTCACCATCGGCAGCGATTTCAGCACCACCCCCGTCGACAACGACGCGTCCATCGAGTGGACGTCGTGGGCGTTCAATGTCGACCTAGAAGGGTTCCCTGGGGCAGACGTCTGCGGCGGCCATGGACACACCCACGACGGCGTCTGCCATTGCGACGACGGCTATGTCACCGATCCAGGAGACCCCGCCAACTGCGTTGCCGAATGAGGTCTTCTGTCGCTGACGAACGTTCGTTTGGTGCGAAGCAGGAACCCCCCGCCATCAATCTTTGTCGTGCCCCTCTTGAGCAGACGCTGGAACCACCTCCAGCAAACGCGCCAGCAACTGTTGCTGCGTCTGTCGCAATGCGCGGTTTTCATCCAGCAGCAGGGCCATGTCTTCACGGAGCGACACCACGCTCTCGCGCATTTTCTCGACGTCCTCTTCAAGCTTTTGGTTGTTGTCCATGACCATCTCGTCCACAAACACCGCATTCGCCATGCTCAGCCCGAGAAGGCCCCCAGTCGACACGGCGAAGACGAAGAACACCCGAATGGCCCAGCTCCCCAAACTGGTCTCGTTGCCAGTCATCAGCTCTGGCAGCTCGTACCATCCCTCGACGGTGAACACTTTGAAGATGGAATACACAGCCCGAAACGGGTCGCCAAAATGCTCCGGAAATGCGTCGCCGAAGAGGTAGCAAGCCGTCAATCCCAACGCCCAGTTGTAGAGGGCCAAGGCCACCAACACCCCGATGGAGGCCTTCAACCCTCGACGGATCCCCACTTGCAGACGGTCGACGTCTGGGATGAACCGCAGCAAACGAAAGAACCGCAGGAGACGGCCCGTGCGCAGCACCAAAATGGCGCCAAACCCGTGGATGTCCAACATGGGGGCCAACAACAGCGGCGAACTGAGAACAACGACGGTGAAGTCGAAACGGTTCCAACCTGATGCGATGTAGCCCGACCAACCTCTGAGTTTGATCTTGATGATCATCTCGACGACGAAGAACACGGTGCAGCCGTAGTCCAACCAGAACAGCGGCATCGCATGGTGCGTCTTGAAGTAGGGGAACGCGCGCAACATGATGGCCAACGTGTTGATGGCAATCATCAGCACCACGACCTTCTCGCTCACCAAGCGTTCCATCGCCGAGCCGGGGGCGCGTTCGTCTTCCGATTGCGGTTGTTGCTCGCTCATGTCCCATCCCCACTCGGCACTCGCTGCCGACATAGCTGACCACGTGGCGCCCGACCAGATGCGACGCCTCACGCAACAAAGAACGGCTGACGAATGTTCGTTCGGCACCGTTCGCACCCATCACCCCCTCCCCCATCTCCCCCACCCGACTGTCGAATTCAGGTCGTTGCTTTTTCCTGACCGACGGATCGCGCTACATTTGCTGCACATCCGTCAGCCCTGGCGGGAGAGCCGGCACAAACGTCGCGCACAGTTGAAGGATGGCCACGCGGGTGTCGAACCACGTCTTTGGCAAATACGAGAAAATCCGCCGCATTGCCCAAGGTGGCATGGGCGAGGTTTTCCTCGCCCGGCAAAAAGGCATGGCCGGCTTTGACCGCCTCGTCATTCTCAAGACCCTCAAGGGCGCCCTCGCCAAAGAACAAGGCTTCGTCGACCAATTTCTCGACGAGGCCCGCGTCGCCGCCACCCTCAACCACCCCAACATCGTGAGCATTTACGAGGTGGGTCAACACGAGGGCATCTACTTCATCGCCATGGAATTCATCGGCGGCGTCGACCTCGCCCAACTGTGGGTGTCGGCCGCCAAAAAGAAGGTGGGCCTCCCCTTTCAAGTCTCCGTGCAGGTCGCCCACGACACCGCGCTCGGCCTCGACCATGCCCACGCCGCCAAAGACATGTCCGGCAAGCCCCTCAATGTGGTGCATCGCGACATTTCGCCGCAAAACATCATGGTGCGTGGCGACGGCGTCACCAAAGTCGTCGACTTCGGCATCGCCAAAGCCCAGAACCGCATCACGCAAACCGCCGTCGGCACCGTCAAAGGCAAGCTGCAGTACATGTCTCCAGAGCAAGTGCGCGGCGAGCCGCTCTCGGGCAAGAGCGACCAATTTGCGTTGGGCACCGTCCTTTGGGAGATGTGCACGGGCAAGCGGCTGTTCAAAGCCAAAACTGAAGTCGACACCCTCAACAAAATCCTCCAAGACCCCATCCCGCTGCCATCGGATGTGGTGCCGAATTTCCCCGCCGACCTCGAGCGGGTCATCGCCCGCATGCTCGAGCGCGATGCCGACAAGCGCTACAACTCGCTGCAAGATGCCGCCGACCACCTCCGGGCCTATTTGGAGCGCGAGGGCTCGGGCCACGGCGCGGTGGCCCGCTTCGTGCGTGACGTGTGCGGCGACGACCTCGACCAAGTCACCGAAGACCTCACCCCACAGCTCACGCAGAACCGACGGGCGGTGAAAGACGACACCCTGCTCGACGGGGCTCCAGCGACGTCGCTCGACCCCAGCGACCCATCTTCCATGTCGTCGGTGAACGAACCTTCGTTCATCCGCGTTCGCTCCTCCGGTGCTGAGGCCCGCCTCGACGACGAAAACGCCATGGAGCAGTGGGTGCTCGACGGCAAGCTGTCCCGCGAAGACAGCATGAGCCTCGACGGCGACGTGTGGATGCGTCTGGGCGATGTCCCCCATTTGCTGCCGTTGTTCGCCAAGGCCGACCGCCGCCGCGCAGAAGAAATCGAAGCCGCCGTCGAGCGTGAGCTCCCGGTCGTGCACCTCGACGACGACCCCCAAGTGCTGGCCCAGGCCGACGACGACCCCTCGCCGGCGTTTTCGCTTCCGCAGTCGCAGGGGTTCGGCGCCCCCCGCACGCAAGCCCCGCTGCAGCCCTTTGAAGCGCCTGCACCCGCTTTGTCGCAGCCGCCAACGCCCGCGCAAGCAGGGCTGTTGCAAGGGCCCTCCTCGATGGGGGCGTTCCCTGTCAATGCGCCGATGTCGACGGGGCCGATGGCGGGCGTCGCGCCAGTGCCGTCGTCGGGCGGCACGCCTCCCACTGGTTACGCCTCCGGACAGTTCGAGCCCTTCGCCGACGAGTTTCAACCCTACGTCGCGCCGAAGAAAGCCAGCAGCGCCAAGCTCATCCTGGGAGGGGTCTTTGTCGCGTTGGTGGGCGCATTCGGCGGTCTTTACTTTCTCGCACCGGCAACGGCGAAGAAGATGATCGCCGCCGTGATGCCGTCGACGGCCGACGTGCTGCCGCCTGCGTTGCGCACCGACCACCGCGCCACCTTGCGCACGGCCCTCGACGCTGTGTCGCAACAAGAACCGTCGGTGGCCACCCACACGGCGTTGGCCCTGCTGCACGCCAACCTCGCGTCCATCGATGCAGAGGTCGCGCGCCTCGTGGAGGTCGACGACACGGCGGCGGCTGTGAAGGCCGCCAAAGACGCCCGCGCATCGGCCACCGCCCATCGGGTGAAGGCCTACAAAGCAGCGACGGCCGCCCGCAGCCTTGACCCAACGTCGACGGCGGCAAGTTTGGCGATGGCCACCTACCAAGCGACGCGTGGCGCGCATTCGGAGATGCAGGCCGACCTCGACGCCATCGGCAACGATGGTGCGTTGCGGGCCGAAGGCGATGTCGTCGCGTTGTCGTCGAGGGTGCATGCTGCGTTGAGCGAGTCCGGCGACCTCGGCCCGCTGTTGGATGCGGCTCGTGCCGCGCGCAACACCCACCCCTCCGACGAGCGCGTGCGCTACTTGTTGGTCGCCCTCCTCGTCGAGAACGCGGCCGATGCCAAAGGCAGCAAACGAAAGAAGTCGGCTTGGGGCGAGGCAGAACACGAGCTGCAACGCGCCTTGTTGGTGCACGCCGACGACGAGCGCTACCAGTTGTTGCGCAAGCGTGTCCCCGCGCACCATCGTCAGAAGAAGGCCAAGCCCGTCGTCGCCAACGCAGGAGACGCCAAGGTTGTGCCAGGCAAGAAGCCGGCCGGCAGCGTCGACAAGGGCAAATCCGCGGTCGACACCTCGACCCCCGATGCGTCTGCCAGCAAGCCCGACCACAAGACGCCCGACAAAACACCCGACAAAGCCGACAAGCCCGAGAAGAAAGAAGAGTCGTTCAAGACGCTGTTGGCCGCCGGCAAGCGCGCGCAAAAGCGGGGCGCGCCGTATCGAGCGGTGAAGCTTTTGCAAAAGGCATTGAAGAAAAAGTCGACCGGCAAGGGCGCCATTGAGGCCCGCCTGAGCATGGGGTGGGCCTACGTCGACATGGGCAAAAACCGCAAAGCCATTGCGAGCTTTGAGAAGGTGCTCGATGCGGCCCCGCGCAAATCTGAGGCCGTGTTCGGATTGGCCGAAGCCTTGCGCTACGACGACCAAGGCAAAGCCGCAGTGCGCGCCTACGAGCAGTATTTGAAGATGTCGCCCTCTGGGCCCGATGCCGCGGTGGCACGTCGCGCGATTAAAGCTCTGAAATAGAACGGCTTTTCTGAATGTTGTCCGCCATCCACAAAGCACGAGATGGGGGATTGGACTTTCGCGCCAACCTGCTAATTCTGCTGCATCTTCACGGATCGACGCCCTGCGTCGAGGAGCTGAGCCGCCATGGACGTGCGCTGTTCGCGTTGCCAAACAGAATACGAGTTTGACGACGACAAAGTGCGTGGCGCTGGTGTCACGGTGAAGTGCTCCACCTGTGGGCACGTGTTCAAGGTGGCCCCTCCGCAAGACAACATGCCAGCCCCCGACCTCGCCGACGCCGCTGAAAAGGGCGTGTGGCTGGTGCGCAAACACGACGGCACCGTGGTGCGGTTCAAAGAGCTGACGTCACTGCAGAAATGGATCGTCGAGCAGAAGGTGCTGCGCACCGACGAGATCTCCAAGACGGGCCGCACCTGGAAACGCCTGGGTGAGATTGCAGAACTCGCTTCGTTCTTTCAGGTGGTCGACGCTGCCAATGTCGCCGTGGCGCAACCGACGATGCCCTCGGTGTTGGAGCGGACGACGTTGCCACCGACGCCGGCGGCCGTTGCTGAGCCCCCTCCGCCGGAGCAGTTTTTTGGCGCGCACCCTGAGTTGAACGTTCTCGACGACGACGACCCTGTGCTGCAGTGGCAGCGTCGGTCGCGACGCAAAAAGGCCGCGCTGTTTGTGGTGGTGTTGGTGTTGGTGGGCGTCGGCGGTCTGTACGCGGCCAAGCCCGAGCTGACCAAGTCGTGGCTCCAACAAGGCCTGGCCGCCGTGGGCCTCGACGACGACAAACAGCCCTCAGCGGCCGAGCAACAGCAACGCATCGAAAAGGTGCTCGTGGCGTTGCACAGCGGACGCTTCTTGCCGGTGACCAAAGCCCTGCGTGACCTCGAGGCGACGCGTGCTCAAGACCCGCTGGCGTTGTCGCTGTTGGCCTTGCTGCACGCCGAGCTCGCCCACATCGAAGAGGGCCGCGCCTTCTGGGCCCAACAAGGTGCGCAGAAGACGACGTCGGTGCAGGCGGCCCAACAAAGTGCCAAACGCCATCTCGCGCAAGCCGACGAATTTGTGGGGCGTGGACGTCGACTGGCGCCAAACGACCCGTGGGCCCAGCTGGCAAGTGCCGCCCTTCACGCAGCGTCGAAGCGGCACCCTGAAATGTCGGCCGACCTTGAACAACTCGCCAAAGGCGCCCCTGCCTTGGTGCAGCAAGAAGCGCGCACCATGCCAGCGTTGGCCGTCGCTCGTCTCCAAGCCCACGCCGACAAGCTCGACGACAAAGCCGCGCACACCGCGCTGCAGCAAGTGCAAGGACACGAGGGCACCCTCGACGCGCGGCTGACGTTTGCCGCGTTGGAGTTGCAGGCCCGACGCCAGCTCACGCAACCCAAGGTCGACGCCAAGACCGTCGATGCGCTCGTGGCCGACGCGGCTCCCTTTCACCTGTCAGACGAGCACGACGTGCGCGGTGCACTCGTCGTCGACCAGCTGAAAGCCGCGCTTGGCAAGTCAACCAAGGCAGCAGAGACGGATGCGGGGGCCCCTGCAGATGGGGAGACCCAGACGCCCCCCGCTGCCGATGAAGCGAAGGCTGCTGCCCCCAAGACTCCAGCAAAAGCAACGTCGTCGTCGTCGGCCAGCTATGCGTCGCTGATGAAAAAGGCCGACCGCGCCCGCATCGGCGACCGCACCAAGACGGCGCTCAAGTTTTACAAACAGGCACACGAACTGAAGAACCACGAGGGTGCCCCTCTCATCGGCATGGGCTGGGCGTACATCGACCTCGGCCGCACCTCACAAGCGGTCTCCGCTTTCAAGCGTGCTCTCGTCGAGGACCCGTCTGCCGTCGTCGCTCAGTTCGGCTTGGCCGAGGCCTACGCCATCCGCGGTGAGAACGCCGCTGCCATTCGCGCGTACAAGAAGTACCTCAAACGCGCCCCCTCTGGCCCTGACGCGGCCGATGCCCGTGCCGCCCTGAAGCGGCTGCAGTAGGGCCCGGAATCAACGTCGTCGGCCCGCGGTTGACGACGAGAACAACACGCTTTCACCGCCGCATTCGTGTGGCAGCTGCAGGAGGTCACCATGACCCAACCCGAGTTCACTGGCATCATGACCGCGCTGGTCACCCCCTTCAAAGAGGACGGCAGCTTCGACAAAGACGCCTACAAAGCGCTCATCGACGCCCAACTCGACGCTGGCATCGACGGACTCATCCCTTGCGGCACCACCGGCGAAGCGTCGACCATGTCTGAAGTCGAGCTTCTCGACGTCATCAAGACCTGCGTCGAGCACGTCAACGGCCGCGTCCCCGTCATCGCCGGCGCCGGCTCGAACAACACGCAAAAAGCCGTCGACCTCACCCGCGCCGTCATGGAGTGCGGTGTCGACGCCGTGTTGCAGGTGGCCCCCTGGTACAACAAGCCGACGCAAGACGGCCTCTACGCCCACTTCGCCGCCATCGCCGACACCGGCGCCAAGGTGGTGCTGTACAACGTGCCCGGCCGCACCAGCATCGACTTGCTGCCCGCCACCGTCGAGAAGCTGGCGTTGACGTACAACAACATCGTCGCCATCAAAGAAGCCACCGGCAGCATCGGCCGCGCCCAAGACATCTTGTGCCGTCTCGCCGACAAGCGCCCCGACTTCTCGGTGCTGTCGGGCGAAGACACCTTCATCCTCGGCCTCATGGGCATCGGCGGCCATGGCGTCATCAGCGTCATCAGCCACGTGTGTGCCAAAGAGCTCGTCGAGATGAAGAACGCCTTCAACGCGGGCGACATGGGCAAAGCACAAGCGCTTTCACGTCGGGTGAGCCCACTGCAACCGTCGATGTTCTTTCGCAGCAACCCGGTGCCGGCCAAACATGCGCTGAAGTTGATGGGCGTCATTCCCCACGACGGCGTGCGCTTGCCGCTGGTGTCGCTCGACGACGACGACGCCGCCTGGCTCAAGTCTGACCTCACCGAAAAAGGCTGGCTGTGATGCACGCAAAGGTGGTGGTGCCCGGCGTCGCAGGACGCATGGGCAAGCAGATCGCCCAAGCCGCCCTCGACGACAAGCGCCATGACGTGGTGGGCGCCACCGTGCGTCCAGAGTCGGAGTGGGCAGGCAAAGATGTCGGCGACGTGCTGGGCCGCGGTGCCATCGACGTCGACGCCTCGCCCACGTTGGAGCAAGCGTTGGCCCGTGCCGACGACGCCACCGTGGTCATTGACTTCACGTTGCCGCACTTGACGGCGGCGCATGCGGTGCAAGTCGCCAATGCCGGACTCCCACTTCTCGTCGGCACCACAGGTCTCGACGCCGAAGGCCGTGCTGCCCTCGAACAGGCCGCTGAAAAGGTGCCGGTGTTGTTGGCGTCGAACACATCGTTGGGCGCCAACCTCCTCGCTGAGGTCACGGGGTTGGTGGCCAAGTCGCTGCAAGACGCGGGCATCGACGCCGACGCTGAAATCGTCGAGTTGCACCACCGCATGAAACGGGACGCCCCCAGCGGCACAGCGCTGCTGTTGGGCGAGGCCATCGCGCAAGCCCGCGGCGGCGCCCTCGACGAGTGGAGCGTGACGTCGAGAAGTGGCGACGCCAAGCGCGAGCAGGGCGAGATCGGCATCTTCGGCGTGCGCGGCGGCACCGTCCCTGGCGAGCACACCGCGTACTTCTTTCTCGACGACGAACGCGTCGAGCTCACCCATCGCGTCACCGACCGCCGCATCTTTGCCACCGGCGCCCTCGCCGCAGCGCGCTTCTTGGTGGGCAAGCCCGCCGGCCGCTACACCATGCGCCACGTGTTGGGCTTCGCTGCATGACGACGACGGCATGGCGAGGACGTGTCCGCCATCAAGGCAAGACCTACCCCGCCCTGCGGCGGGGTGAGCGGGTGTGGCTCGGCCGCGCCGGCGACGTCCTCTTCGGCGACGGGTTCGACAAAACCCGCTTCGACGTCGAGGTGGCGCTCGACGACGTCGACGTGCTCTGCCCGGTGGGCGCAGAACACCGGCCACAGATCGTGTGCGTCGGACGCAACTACGCCGCCCACGCCAAAGAGTTGGGCAACGCCGTCCCCGACGAGCCCAAGCTGTTTTTGAAGCCGCACACCACGCTCATCGGTCCCGGCGACGCCATTGTCCGTCCGGTGCACATGTCGAACTTGGTGCACCACGAAGGCGAGTTCGCTGTGGTCGTCGGCAAGCCGTTCGTCGACGTCACCCGCGACAACGCCCTCGACTTCATCGCGGGCTTCACCCTCGCCAACGACGTCACCGCCCGCGATGTGCAACGCAAAGACAGCGCCTTCAGCCGCGGCAAAGGCTTCGCCACCTTCTGCCCGTTGGGGCCGTGGGTGGTGCCACTTGAAGAAGACAACGCTTGGTTGTCGGGCCCCGTCATCGTGAACGTCAACGGCAAAGAGCGCCAGCGTGGCTGCGCATCTGACATGGTGTTTGACGTCGTCACGCTCGTCGCCTTCATCGCACAAGTGTTCGCATTGCAGCCGGGAGACATCATTCTCACCGGCACACCTGAAGGCGTCGGCCCCCTCGTCGCTGGCGATGAGGTCGTCGTCGACTGTGGTCTGTTGCAGCTGCAGAACCCGGTGGTGAATGGGCCGTCCACTCCGTCTTGGCGCCCAGCAGACACGCACTAAGGTGCACGACGCAGAGCGTCAGCTGGCCAGCACGTTCGTGCGTCAAAAAACACGTGGTTGTCGACGAGCGCGGGGCAAATCACCCCGTTTCATCTGCGCCCTGAACTGCTACACCAATGGCGTCACCCCACCGAGGAGGCTGCATGAGCTCGCCCGACAACACCGAACCCAACGGTCTGCAAGACAAAGGCGCTGCCCTGGGCACCGTGTTCTTGCTGCTCGGTGCCATTGGCTTTGGTTACATGTACCAATGGGGCCCGAAGATCATCTTGGTGAACTGCTTTGCCGCCGCCCTCGTCGCCTGGCGCTTGGGCCTCGCCTTCAAACGCTGACGACGATGACGACGTCGTCGCCGACGTCACTGGAGACGCCATGGCAAACCCGCCTCCCTTCACGCCGCTGAATTTCAAGAAGTGGATCGACGAGCACCGCCACCTGCTGAAGCCGCCCGTCGGCAACCAGGTGGTCTACGAAGACACCGAGTTCATCATCATGGTCGTCGGGGGGCCCAACACCCGCACCGACTATCACGTCGACCCCGCCGAGGAGTTCTTCTACCAACTTGAAGGCCACATGGTGCTGAAGTGCGTCGACGACAGCAAGGACGGCAAAGAGCGCTTTGTCGACGTGACCATCGACGAAGGCGACATCTTCTTGCTGCCGGCCAACGTGCCGCACTCACCGCAGCGGTTTGAAAACACCGTGGGCCTCGTCGTCGAACGCAAGCGCAACGCCGACGAAATCGACGGACTGCGGTGGTACTGCGACGACTGTGGCGACGTGGTGTACGAAGAGACCTTCCACCTCGAAGACATCGTCAAAGACTTGCCGCCAGTGTTCGACCGCTTCTACAGCCAAGAAGACAACCGCACCTGCCCCAGCTGCGGTTGGGTGCATGCCGAGCGCAGCTGAGCCCCTGGCCGCGCTCATTTGACGTTTCGTTGACGACGATCGCCCACCGTCGTCGACACTCCCTGCCCTGGCGCGACGCGAAGAGACCTGCATGAAAGTCGACTTGCACACCCACATCCTGCCCAAGGAGTGGCCCGACCTCAAAGAACGCTACGGCTACGGCGGCTTCATTCGCCTCGACCACTGCGACCACTGCACCGCACGCATGATGCAAGACGAGCGGTTCTTTCGCGAGGTGAACCACAACACCTGGGACCCAGACGTGCGCTTGCACGAATGCGACAAAGACCACGTCGATGTGCAGGTGTTGTCGACGGTGCCGGTGATGTTTTCGTATTGGGCAAAGCCCAAAGACACCCTCGACCTGTCGCGGTTCTTGAACGACCACATCGCGGGCATCGTCGAGAAATACCCCCAGCGCTACATCGGCCTAGGCACGTTGCCGATGCAAGACATCGACCTCGCCTGCCAAGAACTCACCCGATGCGTCAAAGAGTTGGGGCTGGCCGGCGTCGAGATCGGCACGCACATTCTGGGCAAGAACCTCGACGACACCCGGCTGTTTCCCTTTTACGAGACGGCCGAACAATTGGGCGCCAGCATCTTTGTGCACCCCTGGGAGATGCTCGGCGAAGACCGCATGGAGCGGCACTGGTTGCGCTGGTTGGTCGGCATGCCGGCCGAGACCACGTTGGCCATCGCCTCCGTCGTCATGGGCGGCGTGCTCGAGAAGTTTCCCAAGTTGAAGATGGCGTTTGCCCACGGCGGCGGTGCCTTTGCCGCCACCCTTGGCCGCATCCAACACGGATTCGACGTGCGCCCCGACCTCTGCCAAACGGCGACGACGACGCGGCCCTCTGACCTCGCCGACCGCATCTGGGTCGACTCGCTGGTGCACGACCCCATGGCGCTCAACGTCTTGCTCGAGGTGTTTGGCAAAGACCGCATTTGCCTCGGCAGCGACTACCCGTTCCCTCTCGGTGAGCACCATCCAGGCAGCCTCATCGAAGGCATGCCGCTGTCGCCCGACGACAAGCTGCAGATGCTCTCGAAGACCGCGCTCGACTTCTTGGGCAAGAACGTGGCCGACTACGAGACGGATGCGTCGCGGGCCTACGGCTCCTGGCTGCGTGCGCTCGTCGAGAATCCGGCTGCGCCCCGTCCCGACCGCGCCCTGCACCCGCTCCCCAAGTTCTAGTCCAGACCGTCGACGCCATGCCTCTCCCGACCCACGCCCAACCCCAGCTGCGCATCGACGACATCGCTTTTGACGTCGACAAGGCGGTGCCTCTGGCCCGGCCGTTGCGCTTCAGCGAAGGCGGCGAGCAAGCATTTGGTCTGCCCAGGGCGTCCGCGGCCCCCGTCGTGCTCGGCGACTTCGTCGGCGACACCCGCCAAGGTGCGAGTGTGAACTGCGCGACGGTGACGTTGCACCCCCACGGCGACGGCACCCACACCGAAACGGCGGCCCACGTCGAGCACGGCGCTCCGTTGCTCTGCGACCTACAGCCTGTGGTCGCGGGGGTTGCCGTCGTGGCCATGGTGCGAGCCGAACGGCTGGGCGACGTCGATGAGTCGTACAGCGGCGAGCACGAAGACAACGATGCCGTGTTGACGTTGTCTTCTTTGCAGGCCGCGCTCAACACCGTCAGCAAGCTTCCCAGCTGCGTTGCCCTCGTCGTCGGCCGGGTCGAAACCGACGCCGCCAACGCCTACTTCACCGACGAGGCCATGGCCGCCATCGCTGACAGCCGCATTCAACATGTGTTGTGCGAAGAGCAGAGCGTCGACCGCCTCGACGACGGCGGTGGGCTGGTGAACCACCGGCGGTACTTCAGGCTCGCCCCACGTGGAGAACCACAAGGCGGCCTCGACGACAAACAGCGAACGGTGACCGAGATGGTCGCCCCACTGCACAACGTCGTCGACAATGGCGTGTATGTGATGTGGCTGCAGCTCGCGCTGCCCCGTTGGGAGACCGACGCCGCCCCCTCCACCCCTGTTCTCTTTCCCGCCATCCCAGCCGAGGTCACCACCGATGACTGAGTCCGCCCCTCCATCCGATCTGCTCACCCGTGCCAAGCAGCTCGACGCCGACGACGAGCTCAGCCGGTTTCGCAGTCAGTTTCACTTTCCCAAGACCGATGCGGGCGACGACAAGGTGTACCTGTGCGGCAACAGTTTGGGACTGATGCCCAAGCGGGCGCGCGACATCCTCAACGAGGAGCTCGACGTGTGGGCCGAGCGCGGCGTCGACGGCCACTTCGAAGGCAAGCGCCCCTGGTACGACTACCACGAGTTCTTCTCGAAGAGCCTGGCGCACGTGCTCGGCTGCCAAGAGCGTGAAGTGGTCGCCATGAACTCGCTGACGACGAACTTGCACCTGCTGATGGTGAGCTTCTACCGGCCGACCCAAGAGCGCTTCAAGATTGTCATCGAGCCCACCGCGTTCCCGTCTGACCGGTTTGCGTTTCAAAGCCAGGCAAAGTTTCACGGCCTCGACCCCGACGACACCATTGTCGTCTTGCAGCCGCGTGACGGCGAAGACTGCCTGCGCACCGAAGACATCGAAGACTACCTCGACAAAGAAGGCGACAGCGTCGCTCTCGTGCTCATGGGCGGCGTGAACTACTACAGTGGCCACGCCTACCCTCGGGCGCGCATCGCCGCCGCCGCCCACAAAGCGGGCGCGCTTTGCGGCTTCGACCTCGCCCACGCCACCGGCAACATTCAGATGAACCTCCACGACGAAGACGTCGACTTCGCCGTGTTCTGCACCTACAAATATTTGAACAGCGGACCCGGCGCCGTCGGGGGCGCCTTCGTGCACGAGCGCTTCGCCCTCGACGAGCGCCTCCCCCGTTTTGCCGGCTGGTGGGGCACCGATCCCAGGACGCGTTTTGAGATGGGCCCCACGTTCCACCCTCAAGACGGCGCCGCCGGCTGGCAGCTGAGCAACGCCCCCGTCATGAACATGGGTGCGCTGCTGGCCTCGCTGGAGTTGTTCGACGAGGCCACCATGCCGAAGCTGCGCAAAAAGTCAGAGGCCATGACGCAGTTCCTCCTCGACGGCATCGACGAGATTGCCGCCGACAAGGTGCACGTCATCACCCCCCGTGACGTCGAGCAACGCGGTTGCCAGCTGTCGCTGCGCATCGCCGAAGAAGGCGCCGCTGCAGAATTGCAAAAGCGCCTGCAGGCCAAAGACGTTATCTCCGACTACCGCCGGCCCGACGTCATCCGGCTTGCCCCGGTGCCGATGTACAACTCGTTCACCGACGTCGCCCGCTTCCTGGACGTTCTCGCAACGTTGTAAGCACGCGACCAACACTTTCTCAACTGTCGAACTGGTGCCCTGGGAGAGTCATCATGACCGCACAAAAGAGCAACTCACCTCGTCACGTCCTCATTTCGGGTGGCGGCCCTGTGGGCTCGCTGCTTGCGCTGTGTCTCGCACAACGGGGACACACCGTCGACGTGTACGAGCGTCGGGCCGACATGCGCGTCACCGGTGAAGACGCCGGACGCTCCATCAACCTCGCCCTCAGCGACCGTGGATGGAAAGCCCTCGACCAAGCCGGCGTCGGCGACAAACTGCGCGAACGCGCCATCGCCATGAAGGGCCGGATGGTGCACCCCCTCGGCGGCGACACCAATCTCCAGCCCTACGCCGAAGAGGGCCGCAGCATCTTCGCCGTGCACCGCGCCGAACTGAACAAGGCGTTGACGACGTACGCCGAAGAGCACGAGCAGGTCACCTTCCACTTCAACTGCAAGACCACGGCCCTCGACATGAGCGGCGATGGTGTCGTCCTCACGCTCGAAGGCTCCGACGGCAGCACCTTCACCGCTTCAGGCGACGCCGTCCTCGGCGCCGACGGCGCCAACTCCGCGGTGCGCCAAGCACTCATGCAGCAGGTGCCGAGGTTCAACTACAGCATCGACTGGCTCGAGCACGGCTACAAAGAGGTCTACATCCCGCCCGCCGATGGCGAAGGCGACGCCCGCTTCCGCATCGAAAAGAACGCGTTGCACATCTGGCCCCGTGGCCACTACATGCTCATCGCGCTGCCCAACCTCGACGGCAGCTTCACGGGCACATTGTTCTTGCCCTTCGACGCTGATGAGGGCCCCAGCTTCAACAACCTCGACGACGACGAGCGCATCCGCGCCTTCTTCGAAGAGAACTTCCCAGACGTCGTTGCCCACCTCGGCGACACGGTGAAGAACTTCCGCAGCCATCCTACGTCGTCGCTGGGCACCGTGCGCTGCAGCCCCTGGAACAACGAGGGCAAGGCCTGCCTGTTCGGCGACGCCGCCCATGCCGTCGTCCCCTTCTACGGCCAGGGCCTGGTGTCGGGGTTCGAGGACGTCGACGAGTTCACCGCTCTGCTCGACGCCCACGACGACGATTGGAGCCATGCCTTCACGACATTCTCCCAAACGCGCAAGCCCAACGCAGACGGCATCGCCGACTTGGCCATCGGCAACTTCTACGAGATGCGCGACCACGTCGCCGACGAGCGCTACTTGCTGCGCAAGAAACTCGAGAAGCGTGCCGCTGAGCTGTTCAAAGACCGCTTCATTCCGTTCTATTCGATGGTGACCTTCACCCACATGCCCTACAGCCAGGCGTTGGCTTGGGGCACGGCGCAAAACGCCTTCTTGGAGTCGCTCCTCGACGACGATGAGTGCAAAAGCCGCTTCATGGACGACGACTACAAAGACGTTCTCACCGCCCGCATCGGGGCGTTCTTGGCCGAACGCGAAGCCTAGTCAGGGCCGGCGCGCTTCGCGACGCCATGGCCCTGCCTTTAACGACCATCTGCAGTGGATGATGGCGCCATGTTCTGCTGAGTGGCGTTTGACTGCAAATGGTCGACGATGCCTGTTTCTCATCCTCACTGGCGTCGTTACGTCGTCACCAAACGAAGCTGTGGGATGCGTTCGAGTTCGACATATTTAGAAATGACAAAGCCCACCGTCTGGTGGGCTTTGTCATTGTGGCCAAGACTGGGCCGCATCAGCAACGTCCATGCCGTCTCTGCACAGGCATACGCGACCATTTGCAGTCAGATGCCGACCGTCAGCGCACAACGCAGTCCTCCACTGCAAATGGTCGTTAAAGGCTGGAGCCTGCCGGACGCGCTTGCGCGCCGGCACTCCAGACTAGTCGCCTTCGATGTCGATGTGTTGTGCTTGCGGCACCTCTTTCTGGATGGCCTTTTCGAGCTTGTCGACCTCGAGCGCGAGTTCGTCGACGAGGGTGCGGCCGAACTGACGGCAGTAGGCCTCGAACTCCTCTTTCGTTTTGACATTTTCAAAATCGTCGTAGATCTGCTGCTGCATTCTGTCGACGATGGCATCCGGCGAGAAGTCGACCTGCAGGTCGAGCTGCACTTCACCAGAGCCCAACACGCGGGTGCGCATCGACAACAGTTTGTCGACGCTCTCGTGGCCGGTGACGACGGTGGTGATGCGCTTTTGCAAGTCCGACGGGGCGGCCCGTCCGACGAGGAGGTCTTTGTTTTTCACCGCCAACGCCAACGCCAGCGCACCGAGCAACAAGCCGATGATGATCGACGCGGCACCATCAAACTGAGGAATGCCCGTCGCGTGTGCCAAACCGACGCCCGCAGCCGCGATGCCAATGCCGATGACGGCGATGCTGTCTTCGAGAAGCACGGCGATGAGCGTTGGGTCGGTCGACGTCTTCATGAAAGTCGACCAGCTCTGCCCCTCGCGTTGGCGGTTGGCCTCACGCAGTGCCGCAAAGAACACGCTGCCCTCGAGCACAGCACTCACAGCGAGCACCACCCAGGTGAGCATGCCCACCGTCGGCAATGCCGGATGCATGAGCTGGTGCACGCCGTGGTAGACGGTGACGCCGCAGCCCAACACGAAGATGCCCATGGCCGACACCAGCGACCAGAAGTAGCGTTCGGCGCCGTAGCCGAATGGGTGGTCTTTGTCGGCCGGCCGCTCCGACTGCTTGATGCCAAACCACAGCAACGCTTGGTTGGCGGTGTCGGCGATGGAGTGAATGCCCTCGGCGAGCATGGCGCCTGAGCCAGACACGGCAAACGCAGCCAACTTGCCAACAGCGATGATGCCGTTGACAAACACGGCCATGATCACGGCCTTGGTTCCACCTTCAGCTGCCATTGCAGTCTCCTTCTACCAACGTCGACGACGTCAATGTGCACACGTTCGCGCGCAACGCAAGCCGACTCTAGCCCAACTCGTGGACGAGGTACGCACAGCGATTGCTGTCGATGCGACGGTGCCACTCCAACACCGACTTCGGCGTCTCTCGCAAGCGCGACACCTTCCACACCACCCGTCGTCGCGCGACGCGTGCGGCGTGTTCGAGCCATGCGTCTTCAGGTTGGTCGAAGACGGCGAAGTTTCTGAAGAAGGCAAAGCCCGGCTGCGCACGTCCGGGCACCACCATCATGGGGTCGAGGCTCACGACGTCGGCGCTGTCGTCGTCAAACGTCGCCAAGACGTCGGGCGCCTTTCCTTTGTACAGCTCAATGCGCTGGGCGGCAGCGGCCCACGGCTGGTCGGTCTCCGACGACAAACGCGCCAGCCCCTCCTCCAGCAGACTCTGCACCAACGGGCTGCCCTCGATGCCTTTGACGTTGGCGTTGAAGACATGAGCGGCCACCAGCCCGTCTTGCGCCAAGCCCAACGTGCAGTCGACGATGTCGTTGATGGCGTCGAGCCCGTCGTCTCCGGCCACAGCTTTCACCAACGGGCTGTTCTCCAAGTTGGTGGTCTTGGCGAAGAACAACCCAGGATGCACGTGAAATCCGGTGCCTTCATTGGGCACCACCTCGTCACGACGTCGGCTGACGACGTACGCCCATTTTTTGCCGTGCTTGTCGAGCAACTCAGGGATGCCTTGTCGTCGAGCGTAGGGCACCCCCAGCCGTTTGCTCAGCATCCGGGCACGCTCCACTTGCGCCGGCGCCGGCCGGCGGGAGGTGGTGAGCAAAACGTCGTCGAGGTCGGGCAGCATCTGGTGCGTCCTTGGCGTAGACTCAGCGTCGTCACAGACCAACGCGTTGGAGATGCCTTATGTCATTTGTGTGGTGGAAGCACGGGGTTCTGTATCAAATCTACCCCCGCTCCTTTTGCGACAGCACCGGCAACGGCACCGGCGACCTCGACGGCATCCGACAAAAGCTCGACCACCTCGAGAAGTTGGGCGTCAGCGGCATCTGGCTCAGCCCATGCTTCGTCTCGCCCATGAACGACTTCGGCTACGACGTCGCCGACTACAAAAACATCGACCCGCTCTTCGGCGACAACGCCGCCCTCGAACGCCTTCTCGACGACGTTCATGCCCGTGGCATGAAGCTGCTGCTCGACTTCGTGCCCAACCACACCTCCGACCAACACCCGTGGTTCCAGTCGGCCCTGCAAGGCAAAGACGCCCCTTTTCGCGACTTCTACGTCTTCAAAGACCCCGCCCCCGACGGCGGCCCGCCCAACAACTGGAAAAGCATCTTCGGTGGGTCCGCCTGGAAGCTCGACGAGAACAGCGGCCAGTACTTCCTGCACTCCTACCTCGACAGCCAGCCCGACCTCGACTGGCGCAACCCCAAAGTCGAAGAGGCCATGCACGACGTGGTGCGCTTCTGGTTCGACAAAGGCGTCGATGGCTTTCGCATCGATGTCATCCACCGCGTCGCCAAAGACCCACTGTGGCGCGACAACCCCGTCGAGGTCACCGCCGCCAGCTACAACGGGCAAACCCGTGTTCACGACGAGAACCACGAAGATGTGCACACCTTCGTCCGTCGCCTCCGCGCTGTCGTCGACGACTACGACGAGCGCGCCCTCGTCGGTGAAATCTTCCTGTTCTCCCCCGAGACCGTCGCCGCCTACTACGGCCAAGGCGACGAGCTGCACCTCGCGTTCAACTTCGCGTTCACCCGCGCGCGCTACACGGCCGACAGCTTCGCCGACGAGATTCGCAAGCTGAACGACGCTGTCCCCGACGAGGGCTGGCCGTGTTGGGTGCTCTCCAACCACGACCTTGTCCGTCACAAAACGCGCTACGCCCACCCCACCCGACCCGAGCTTGACGACGACCGCGCCCGCATGTTGGCCATGCTGCTGCTGTTCTTGCCGGGCACGCCCTTCGTCTACAACGGCGACGAAATCGGCATGCGCCAACAGCGCATCCCCGACGACAAACGGCAGGATCCCATCTGGCAGACCCTCGCCGCCGACGAAAGCCGCGACGGCTGTCGCACCCCCATGTTGTGGACCGCGGAGGCTCCAGGATTTGGCTTCACCTCTGCCGACGAGGCCTGGCTCCCCCTCGTCGACGACGGCGAGCGCACGCGAAGCGTCGAAGAGCAGGATGCCGACGCGGGCTCCATGTTGCAGCTGTACCGCGACGTCATCGCCATGCGACAGAAACACGAGGTGCTCACGCAGGCCCGCCGGCTGGCCATCGATGTCGACGGCGACGTCCTCACGCTGCGGCGTACGCTCGACGACGGCACCACGGCCACGGGCGTCTTTCATTTCGGCGACGACGCCGTCGATTGGCCAGCGTCGCTTCCAACGGCCGACCAAGCCGTCGCCCGCAGCCGCAACTCAGACGGAATGCTCGGTGCCGCGAGTGCCTTTTGGTTCGTGGCAAAACCCCTGAAACCGTGAGCCATGCGGGCTTTTCTCGGCTTCGACAGAAGAAGGTCGCGATCGGCGTTGACACCCTTTTCTCGTCGTGAAACGGCTTTCATCCCGTGGAGAGCAATCCGCGGGATTCCTCCACAAACCAGATCCTCAGGGCCTCTCCAGCAGGCCCCCGCGTCGCATTGTGCGGCGCGTTCGGCTGTTCGCAGCCATCGGAGAAGCAAGTGGCCAATCGCAAGACCAAGTTCATCTTTGTCACCGGCGGCGTCGTCAGCAGCCTCGGCAAAGGCATCGTCTCCGCCTCCATCGGCGCGCTTCTCGAAAACCGCGGCCTCGACGTCAGCATCCTCAAGCTCGACCCCTATTTGAACGTCGACCCCGGCACCATGAACCCCACGCAACACGGCGAAGTGTTCGTCACCGACGACGGCGCCGAAACCGACCTCGACCTTGGCCACTACGAGCGGTTCATCTCGACGACGTTGTCGCGTTTGAACTCCGTGTCGGCCGGCCAAATCTACAGCCGGGTCCTCGAAAACGAGCGCCGCGGCGACTACCTCGGCGCCACCGTGCAGGTCATCCCGCACGTCACCAACACGCTGAAAGACAGCATCCGCGCCGCTGCCGAAGGCCACGACATTCTCATCGCCGAAGTCGGCGGCACCGTCGGTGACATCGAGTCGCTGCCCTTCCTCGAGGCCATCCGCCAACTGCGCATCGAAGAGGGCGCCGAAAACGCGCTCTTCGTGCACCTGTCGTACCTGCCCTACATCAAGACCGCCGGCGAGATTAAGACCAAGCCCACCCAACACTCGGTCAAAGAGCTGCGCTCCATCGGCATCCAGCCCGACATCCTCGTGTTGCGCGCCGACCAACCCGTCGCCCGCGACGTGAAGAAGAAGATTTCGCTGTTCACCAACGTCCCCACCGACGCCGTGGTGTCGTCACCCGACCTCGACACCATCTACGAAGTGCCATTGCACCTGCGCGACGAGGGCCTCGCCGACAAACTCGTCGACCTCCTCAACATCTGGAGCCGCGCCCCCAAGATGGAGCGCTGGGAAAAGATCGTCCACAGCTTCAAGAACCCGCAGCGCGAAGTGAACATTGCCGTCGTCGGCAAATACGTCGACCTCGTCGAGAGCTACAAATCGATCAACGAAGCCTTCATCCACGCCGGCATCGCCCATGAAGCACGCGTCGTCACCCACCACGTCGACGCCGAAGAAATCGAAGTCAAAGGCGCCGACGCCTGCCTCAAAGACATGGACGCCATCCTTGTCCCCGGCGGATTCGGCGAACGCGGCACCCCCGGCAAGATTGAAGCGGTGCGTTTCGCGCGCGAGCAGAAGGTTCCGTTCTTTGGCATCTGCCTGGGTCTGCAAATCGCGGTCATCGAGGTCGCCCGCCACTTGGCCGACCTCAAAGACGCCACCTCCGAAGAGTTTGACGACGACAAGACCACCAACGTCATCCACATCATGGAGCACCAAAAAGGCGTCACCACCAAAGGCGGCACCATGCGCCTCGGCGGCTACCCCTGCGTGCTGAAGACGGGCACCCTGGCCCGCGACATCTACGGCACCGACGAGATTCGCGAACGGCACCGCCACCGCTTCGAGGTCAACAACGAGTACCGCGCCCCCCTCGAGAAGGCCGGCCTCGTCTTTTCGGGCCTCTCCCCCGACGAAGAACTCGTCGAGATGGTCGAACTGAAAGACCACCCCCACTTCGTGGCCTGCCAGTTTCACCCAGAGTTCTTGTCGCGCCCGTGGAAGGCGCACCCGCTGTTCAGCTCCCTCGTCTCGGCTGCGTTGAAGCAACAAGAAGCGGGTGAGTAGCTACGGAGCGTCCGGCAATGAAGACCTGTTGTCGTCGTCGACGACGCAGGTCTTCGCCAATTGCAGCAGACGCTCAGCGATGGACGCCGGCTGACGCTCCTGCGATCCCGGCTTGCCGACGGTCGTGTGCGCCAAGAGCGCGGTGAAGTCACGCAGGTCTTGGGCAGAAAACGCAAACTGCGCTTGCAGCCGGCGTCGAAACCAGTGCTGCGCAAGCAAGATGACGGGAAAGACCGCCCCCGCCATCACCCACGCAGCGGTCTCCCCGTCGAGGTCAATGACGTGGAACTCCGAAAGGGCGTAGCCGCCCAACATGGCGCCCACCAAAACGCCGCCCATCAAGAACAGGGTTTGGCGCTGGAGCTTGCGGTACAGACTCTCCGCCTCCAACGGGGACATCTCCAAGAGGGGCGATGACGACGACAAACGAGGCAATGGCAACGGACGGGACATGATTCTCTCCGGTGAAGGGGGTCCGGCTGAGAATGCAGAGAGGGCGCCACTGCCCCAGCCCCAAAAACACAGTTGAAACAGCCACTTCTGAAGCACGCCAGATAATTTATCTGTGTTTTGCCTTGGCAGTCTGCATCAGTCGGTGGGTTTTGCCGCCACCAGCTGCAGCGCCAGCTGCAGTGCCTCCGTCATTGACGTTGCATCGGCCTGACCTCCATCGCGCATGCCGACCGCAGTGCCGTGGTCGGGGCTGGTGCGCGGCACCTTCAGGCCGATGGTGATGTTCACGCCGCGGTTCTGCGCCAGCAGCTTGTACGGCGCCAACCCTTGGTCGTGGTACATCGCCAACACCCCGTCGGGCGGCTGCGCACGTCGGTGGAGGTGTCCGAAAAAGCCGTCGGCCGGCACGGGTCCTTCGACGTCCACCCCGGCGTGGTCGGCCGAAAACGCCGCCAACGTGGGGGCGATGACGTCTTGCTCTTCGCTTCCGAGAAGGCCGTCTTCACCGGCGTGCGGGTTGAGGCCCAGCACCGTGAGCCGCGTCGTTTCTGTCGACGACGACAGTTGACGGCAAGCTTGCAGCAGACGCAACAGCCGCTTCTGCAGTCGCGTCGGCGTCAATGACGACGAGACGTTCGCCAGCGGGATGTGCACGGTGGCCAAGCCCAACAAGAAGGGGCCGCCGGCAAACAGCATCAGCGGTTCGTCGCCGTCGACGCTGAGGCGGTGGCCCAGCAGTTCGGTGTGGCCGGGCCAACTTTGGCCGTCGACGTCGTCGAGGCAGGCCTTGCGGATGGGCGCTGTCACCAACGCCGCCACCGCACCGCGCTCGGCCGCCGCGATGGCCTGCAGCAGCGACGCGCGTTGGGCGGCGAGTGCGCCGGCGTCAGACGTCCACTCCTCGACGTCGTCAAACCCGTCGTCGATGCAGGTCACGTCAACGGCGATGTCTCCTCGGCAGAGCTGCAGCCCGTTGTCGACGACCTTGGCCTGCAGTCCGTCCCGAAACGCAGCCGCCTCCGTCCACAACGTTGTCGGGCCGAAGAGATGCAGCGGCCGTCCCGTGCCCGACGTCGACAACGCCGCCTCGAGGGCAAGTTGAGGTCCGACCCCGTGGGGACATCCACAGGTGATGGCGATGGGTGTTGCAGGCATGTCAGTCGCCATCCGGAACAAAGACGTCGAGACCAGGTTCGCCCCCGCCGACGATGTACACTTCGTGGTGCGGCCCCTGCAGCAGCCGTCCTCCTGGGCGCGGCTGCGGCAACGGCAGGGTGCGTGCCGTCCCAGCCCCAGACGCCGTCGTCGACAACAGCAGCGCACTGCCGTCCGCCGACAAAGCCACCCAACGGTCGTCGCTGGTGAGTGGCAACAGCGCATCCACGTCACCGGAGGAGAACTCGCGGCTGGTGCCGACGCTGCCGTCGTCGTCGACCTCGACGCTGCCGTCAGGCGTAGCGTACCACCGTCCGTTGCGCTCCATGGGAGCCGACGTTGCGCCCAACGTGACCAGCGACGTCGTCGACAACGGTGTTGCATTGGCGAGGTCGTCGACGCCGCCGGCGACGAACAAGACCTCGCCGTTCGATGACAGCTGGGCGTTGTAGCGGGTCTGCGTCAGGCTCCAACGCCGCACTTCAGTGAAGCTGGCGTCGAACAACACCACCTCTTCGCCCGTCGACACCACCAGTTGGTCGTCGATGACGAGGGCACGCGTGCCGCAGCCCGCGCCGCCGATGGCGACATCGGCCATAGGGCTGTTTGACGCGACTTGTTCGATGCTGTCGACGTCGATGCCAGAGGCGGTGCAGCCGCCCACCACGAACGTACGGTCGTCCCACACCACGCAGTCGCCGTCCCGACGACGAGCGGAGCCGCCGGATCGCGTCGTCACGCCTTCGACGTTGGCGTCGAGGATGCGAACTTCGTCCGACACGGCCCCCGCCGCTTCGCCACCGGCGAAGAACACGTCGACGCCGTCCGAACACGCGGCGACACCGTCGTGGGGGCCAATGTCGTCCGACAGCCGTTGCACGCTGCGCTCCCGCGCCAACACGCCAGCCACTTCGGTGTCGCCCTCAAATGCGAACGGACCCACCCGCGCCCGGGCGTTGGCGCCGACGTCGTGCTCGGCCCAGATGTCGATGGAGACGTCGCCGCCCTGCAGTCGGTTCAGCTCGTGGTCGTCGAAGAAGGGCACCACGCCGTCGACAAACGAGCGCTCCACCACGTCGCCGTCGACGTCGACGCGCAGGGTCGACTCCGACGCTTCTGACAGCAGGGTGCCCTCGTCGACGGGCTGCCACAGGTTCAGTGTGATGCGGCCGAGATTGACAGGCTCGGGCGTGCAGGCCCCCAGCGTTGACGCTGCCATTACCCCTGCTGCAACCCAAAATGCCTTCGGTGTCGTCGTCATTCGTTCACCACCACGTCGAACTGCCCGACGGTGTCTTGCTGTTGCATGCCATAGGCGATGGCCACGGCGGTGCCGATGCCGGCGGCCACGACCAGGCCGACCCCGGTGCCGACGGCGACGCCAGCAATGATGAAGGTTGTCCCGCTCGCGCCCGCTTCGGCTTCGTCGACGGTGTCACTCGACGCCTTGGACGTCGTCGGCGTTGGTTTGGGTCGCATGTCTTGCACCACCATCCACTTGCCGGGCTCTTTGGCGCCGGGCAACACCGACGACGGGACTGCGTCGGCGTTCACGCTGCGGCCGTCGCCTTGCATGAGAAACCGCGCCAACTGCGCCACCTCCTTGGCCGTGGGCACATCCCCATCGCTGCCGATGCGCACCGCTCCACGACGGGAGGTCTCGCCGTCGCCCGCGCGGTACACGGCGCCATACAACCATCTCGCTTCGTCGTACGACGCGGTGCCCACCAGAATCAGCTCTTTGACGTCGAGGAGGGCGCCCACTTTCGCGGCCACGGCCTCGTTGATGACACGGCCTTTGACGGGCTTGAGGCCTGGCCCTTGTGGCCACAACGCGCCCTCGAATGCGAGGTCGAGTTCGACTTGGGCCTCGGTGGCGGAGATGTCGATCCACCTCGTCACCGACCGCGATTCGCCCAAGCTCGCCCAAAAACGGTAGCGGCCATAGGCGATGCCATCTGGCAACCGCAGCGGCGTCACGCCGATGGGGCGGCCCTCGAGGTACACCGTCGCCCCTTGCGGACGCGACTGCACCGTCAGGCTCCCGCTTCCCTTCTCTTGCAGCTGAAACCGAGCCCCCTCCAACAAGCGCCGCATCTTGGGGTCGTACCGTGATGGATCCAACGCCAACGTCGGATTCGCCCGCAACGCGTTGACGAGGTGTCCTTTGGCGCGCTTGCCGAAATCGGTTTCGGCTCGACCGGTTTCGTGGTTGCCAGCGAGGCCCACCAGACGCTTCACCAAACTCAGGCGCGCCGTTTCCAGCAGTTCTTGTTTGTCGAGGGTGTACGCCGCATCGGTGGAGAGGTCGCGCACCACACCTTCGAGGATGTCGATGGACCGCTCGAAATCCAACGCTCGATAGGCGTCTTCGGCAGCCTGCACCCGTTGCTTCAGCGCGTCGAGGTCGAAGCCCTTGCCCACGCCCAACGTCAGCAAACGCTCTCGGGTGACCTTCGCGTCGAGAACCTCACCGCCTTGACGTTGCATGTGGGCACGCATGACGTCGGCCACTTGCAACAGGTGCTCTTTGTTGGCGTCGCCACCTGCGTCGCCAGCGTCGACGGCCAACACAGCGAGCGGTTTCGCCGACGATGCGCTCGCTCCCAGAAGCACCGCACACAGGGCTCCCAACACCACCGTCGCCGTCGGCGTGAAGCCGAGCGGCGATCGAGGCAGAAGGAGGGAACGTGGGATGGTCATGGCGATCCTCAGTGCCGTGGGGCTGACCCCATTTGGGGCCCACATTCAGATAGCAGAAGTCGTGCCGAAACACAGAGCGACATCTGAAGCCGTCGCAGGCGACGAACCCGAAGGCCGCGTTCCAAGTGGAACGCCGTCGTTCCGCCAGTGGAACGCCAGCGAACCCACGCAGCGCAAAACCCGCGCAGTCCTCCCCTGGCGCAGGGGGGAGCGCAACTTGGTCTTGATCTTGCCCTGAAGGTCCCAAAGACTCCGGCGACTGGCCCACCTGAGACCACTCGCTTCTGGATGCCACCCATGCGCTCATTCCACTCTGTGCCCACCTTGTCGGTGTCGACGTTTGTCGTGCTCTTGCTCCTGGCGCACGACGTCCACGCCGGACGCAGCGTTGCCCTTCTCCCTCTCACGCCGGGCCCCAACGTCTCCCTGACGACGTCGGTGGACGACGCCTTGCGCGCTGAAATCGCCAACGTGGAGCACGCCCAATTGCAGGCCAAGACGCGAACCGCACGTGCGGCAGCGGATTGTGCCCTCGACGACACCGGGTGTTTTGTCGACATCGGTGAACGCCTGGGCGTGCAGCAGTTGGTCCACGCCCACCTCGACGGGACGCACCTGTCGCTGGTGTCCTACGACATCCCGGCGCGCGTCGTTGAAGGCCGGGTGTCCGGCGACGTGTCGCCCAATGTCCTCGACGCCAAAGAAGACGCCCGCAAGCTGTTGGTGCAGCTTCTCGACCCTGGCGCCGCGGTGGGCTCTTTGACGGTGCACACCGCTCAACCTGGCGTCGAGGTGTTCATCGACGGCGTGTTTCACGGCAAGACGCCGTTGGCGGGGCCCATCCATCAGCTGTCCGACGGCCGCCACCTGGTGAAGCTGCGCAAAGACGGCCACCGAGAACGCCAGGGCTTTGTGCAGGTCGACCACGGCAAAGACGTGGCGCTCAACGTGCACCTCGACAAAGGCGAAGGCACCGCTCCGCTCGTCGACGACGTCGATGCCTCACAGCCTTCAACGGTGTCGAACACCGGTGTGTCGCCGCTGTTGATCGGTGGCAGTGGCGTTCTCGCTGTGGGCGGGGTGTGCTTGATGGCGGCCGTCGGCTCCGGCGCGTTTGCAGCGTTGTTGGGCGGACCGGCCGAAGGCGACTCGGTCGCCCAACGTCTGCAACGGGCACAGAATGTGAATACAGCTTGGGCAGCAACCGCAGCGTTGGCGTCTGTCGGTGTCCTCGCCGGTGGCGCTGGCGCCGTGATGGTGGCTTTGCCGCTGCTCGAATAGTCTCTTCTCCTCGACGACGAGGTCCTCATGCGTTTTTCATTGTTGTTCTCTTCTCTTGCTGCTGCGGCATTGCTGGCGGCGTGTCCCACCGACGACGTCGAATGCGAGTCCAGCGGCGAGTGCGACCTCGCCGACATCTGTGAAGACGGCGTTTGTGTTCCCAACGAGGGTGTCGACCCCGACACCCCGCAGCCGTCGACGCCAGTGCCCGAAGACGGAGGCAGCAGCGACGATGGCGGGCAGGCCACAGAACGCCCCGTCGTCGTCGTCGCCTGGAACGCCGACGGCGCCACCCACGCCGACGGCATCGAATTCGCGTTCTCCATCGAAAATGCGGAGTCGTGCTCCGCGGCGTTTGGGCAAAACGGTGCCGACTTTCACACCGCACTCGTCAACGCCGACTCCAATGGCATCGCCCTGTACAACCTCGACGTCGCTGTGCTCGACGCGCTGGTGACGGGCCCCATCGTCGGCTCTGTCACCTGCGACAACGGCGCCGGAAGCACCACCGCCGAAGACACCTTCGAGTTCATCGCCGACTTTGTCACTGGCACGTTCGCCGCCAACGCCGAGAACGTCGCCACCGGCGACACCGTGACGTTGACGGCAACCTTCGAAAACGCCAGCACCTGCCGACTCACCGGACCCGACCTCGACGAGACGCTGACGCCCTCGACCGGCATTGTCCGCGACACAGACCAGGCGTTGTACGGCACCATCGAGGTCGCTCACGACGTCGTCGTGGACGATGACATCACGGTGCAACTCAACTGTTCGGGGGCACGAGGAAGCGACTCCCAATCCATTGAGCTCCGTGCGGGAGGCATCGCCGCCTTCGACGTCAACCCCGCCGTCCTCATCGGCGACGAGCCCGTCTTCGACTTCACCTTCGACGTCGACGCCGATGCCTGCAACATCGACGGCAACAACCTCGACCTCGGCTTCAACACCCGCGACCTTCCCTACAGCACCAACGAAACCGCCGTCCTCACCTGCACCCTCGGCGACGCCACGTTCACCGCCGAGACCGACGTCGCCGTGCTGTCGGCCGCCGAACTCAACGCCCCCGGCCCCATCCCCCACGACGGAAGCATCACCCTCGCCGCACAGCTGTACACCGTCGGCCCCCTCCCCGACGACATCGCCTGCGGCGTCCGCCGACCCGACGGCACCATCACCCTCCTCGCCGGCAACCTCCGCAACCCCACGCCGGTCACCAACGTCACCGAGCCCGGCACCTACGAGCTGCTCTGCGACAACGACACAGATTTCACCGACGTCGCCACGCCGCTGGCCACGGTCGACGTCGTCCGCGCCGTCGCCATAACCAGCTTCGACCTAGTATTCGATGGATTCGGTGAGAGTTCTGGATTCCCGTCTGACGACGGCGTTTCCGAGCCATGCGATGAGCCAATGATTGCCTGGGCTTCAAGCGGCGCAGAAGCGTGCCTCATCGGAGGCATTGGGGGCTCTCTCTTTGTGTCCGGCAGTGACAGCGCATCCAGGCTAGACGATGGGGCCAACGAGCTCGTACTCACCTGTACTGGTCCAGCCGGCGACTCCGACGAAGAAAGACTCAAGGTCTGGCACGGCGACGTTGATGCCACGAACTGGTCGGATTTCGCGTCGTTCCAGCCGAGCATCGTGGTCGGTAATGTATCACCTGAAAACAACCAACTCCCGAACTCGGTGCGGTCGGTTTGTGGGACCGTCAACTTGACGGAGGCATCTGGCAGCGGACAACTGCGGCTTGCTTCTGCGGTCAACCTGCCAGACGGAGCAACCGAATATGAGCTTTCGCATCTTGAAATCGGGAGGGTATACCTCTCCCCTTCGGAAACAGTTGAATCTCATCTCTCGTTGCCGGTGGCGGTCGAAGTCCAAGTTCATGTGGGGAGCTTCGGCGGCGTCCCAGGATTCACGCTATCTGGACAACAACTCTCGAAACTATCGATGAACCTCTATGGTGAAACCAACTTCGACCCTGCGCTCCTACCTCAGTCCGTCAGCCGACTCTACGTAAACCAAGGCATTGGATTTGGCTCGTCTGGTCCTGTCGTATACGAACGAACTTTCGATGAAGCGGTATATCGGTTTTCGAACATTGAGTTCATGGTCGACCTCAACATCACTACAAACTCAAACACCGATGTTATCGTTGAAGACTCTGGTGGGTTCATCTTCGGTGCTGTTTTTGAAGGCCAGTCGGCTCGGAAGATTTCTTTCGTGAACACCAACGTCCCAGGAATTGCCCTTTCTCAAACCGAGCTTTTCTGGCTTGAGATTTCAGGCAACCAGGCCCTGTCCCTTCTTTCGTGGGACAATCTCAACAGCATCTCCGGGGTCGGGGTGATGTACGAAAACCCAAATCTGCCATGCTCCGTTGGCTCGGCGATGAGCACTGCCCTTGCTTCGGGAGCTGAGCATGCTTGGGTTGTCGCAACTGAGCCGCCTGACTGCTCTGCGGACTAACTCCGCCAACCTGCGGCCTTGTCTCCCGACACTCTTCTTTCTCCCACCGGCGTGGCATGCTGCCCCGTCTGCCTTTGTTCCACGCGCGATCCACCGGCGTTTCGCCAGGAGTTCACATGCACGAATCCATGCACGGCAACGAGCACGTCAGTGCCTCGGCCAGCCCGTTCAACCAACCGAAGAACCCGGCCATGTCGGCCACCCTCGAGCACCAACCCTACGCCTTCAGCACCGACGTCATCGGATGGTTGCAGGACGCTTGGGAACTCGGCCGCAAATCGTTCGTCGCTCAGTTCATCTTGATGATGTCGTTGGGTCTCGCCGCCACCGTCACGGGCGCCACGGTGTTCGCAGGTTTCGGGGGTGTGGGCTTTGCCCTCGGCTTTGAAGAACTCCCGGGCATGGTCGCCATCGGCGTGGGGGCCACCGCCTTCTATGTCATCGTCCTCGTCGGCTACCTGCTGGCTTGGGCAGGCTCGTTTTTGGCGCTTGAGAATGCAGCGCGTGACGACGGCGTCACCGTGTCAGAGCTGTTTCGCACCACCATCGCCATCGCCCCCCGCTTGGTGCGCATGAGCGGCCTGGTGTTTGTGCTGAGCCTGGCGGCCGTCACCGTTGTGATGCTGTTCTCCGCTGGCGTTGGCTTCATCATGGGGGAGGCGTCGGTGCTGGTGCAGGTTCCGCTGCTGCTCATCGTTTGCATCGCCTACTGGGTCGGCTGGAACGTGTTTTCCATCGCCTTCACCACCCTCGTCGTCGAAGAGACCGGCGCGTGGGAAGCACTTCGCCTGGCTGCTGCGCGCACGCGCCCCATCCTGCCCCGCATCCTCGGTGGCTCCTTCGTGATGGGTCTGGTGGTGGGCGGCGTGTCCATGTTCGTCATGGTGCCTGCCTTCATCTTCGCCATGCTCATCCCCATCATCGGCAGCCTGGTGCAGATGGTGGTGCAGATGGCGTTTTTGCCCTTCGTCAACGCGTGGGTGTTCGTGGTCTACGGCAACACCCGCGACTTGGCAGAAGGCGTCTGAGGGCATCTGTCCCCGACGACAAAACCCCCGCATCGCGGGGGTTTTTCAATGCGGCTCACGACGCTCAGTTGGATTGGGCGCGGTCGATGGCCTGCGCTTGCAGCAGCGACACCGAGAACTGGTCGGCGGTGTGGCTGATGGCGCGGAGGGCGTCTGAGAACTGCACATAGGTGAAACCGTCGACGGGGAGCTCGACGGTGAGAAACACATCCCCCTCTGGGTCGAGGCCAAACTTCACGAAGTTCGAGACATGGTTCGACTGCGCCAACGTCAACAACGTCGTCGCCCCCATGCCGTTGTCGCCGCGCAACAGCGGGTTGATGGTGAACACCACCCAGTGCTGCGTGACGCGCACCAGCACCGGAAAGGCGTCGTGGTTGCCGCGAAAACCAGTGCGGTAGGTGTGGGGTCCAACGGTCTCGAACTTCCAGCCGTAGCGCTCAAAGAACAGCGGAATGTCGACGGTGGGGGTGACCTCTTGGTCGGGGCTCCACATCAGGCCACCTCGCGGTTGAGGTCGAAGATCGCGGCGGCGTCTTCGAAGGCTTGTTTGTGGTCGTCGGCGTAGTGGGAGATCGCGGTGAGGGCGTCGGCGAAGTGGCTGTACGAAAAGCCATCGATGGGCAGCTCCACGCTGAGGGAGACTTCGCCGGCTTCGTCCATGGCGAACTTGGCCATGTTGATGGTGAAGTTCGCGTGCAAAAGGGTGCGAGCGACCTCGACGCGGGCGGCGGGGTGGGTGACGGGGTCGATGAAGGGGTGGATCATGAAGTAGATCCAATGCTCCGTGGTGCGAATCCAGATGTCGTATTGCCCGGTGTCGCCGACGAACCCGGTGCGAAAGAGGGTGTCGTTGTTCTTTTCGAACTGCCAGCCGTACTCGTCGAAATAGCGTCCGAGTTGGGTGGAGAGGGTGTCGTGGATGACGTCTGAATTCGCGGCCATGAAAGGCTCCTGGGAATGTCCCCCGTGCGTGCGCACTTGCATCCTGGGCGATGCGGATGGGCGCTTCTTACAGCGGGTGCTTCCGCCCAAACTTGAGGCGCAGATGCCCGCTGACGCAGGTGGCTGCGCCATTTGGCGCCATCCACGTCGGCAAGGCGAAGAGATAGACCAAAGAAGTGCCCGGATCGCCCTCGCACCCACCTGACCTGGCTGCTATACCGCAGCCATTGAGTCTGTTTTGAAGTTGCATTCTGCACCTCCTGCGAACAGCCGAGCCCGCCTTTTCAGGCGGCGTGGGCTGCGCATGTGGTGTTTGCTGTTGTGCAGCTTGGGGCTCGCCGTTTCGTCTGCGGCGTTTGCAGAGGCGGCCCCCGTCGACGTCAAAGACAGCAAGAAGGCCTGCGCCGAAGACGGCATGAGCGCGGTCGGGGGCGATCAAGGCATCAGCCTCAACGTCGACCTCGACGACGATCACGCGCTGCGGGCCGACGACAGCGCCCTGCGCGACGTGCTCGGCAGCGTCATTGTCGACGAAGACGTGGCCATCGTGCCCTGTGCCTTCGCCGAGAGCGGACGCTTCGGCGCCATCTGCCCCGACGCTGGGGTGGTCATGGTCGTCGACAGCGGCGTGGTGCTGTGTCAGGTGCCCCGCTCGCTCGCGGTCGCCGACCACAGCCCAGAAAAAGTCTCTCGACACGACTCCCATCTGCCCTCGCAGTCCAACTTCGATGGCAGCAATGCTGCGGGCGATGACGACCACAACGCCCGCAACGCACTCGACGGCGTCATCGTGGATGTCCGCCGGTTGACGTCATGGCCCGCCGTGGCTGTCTTCGCCTCCCGCCCCCTGGGCAAGCCGCCGGTGCCCCCCGCCTAGCGGTGCGCTGTCGTCTGACAGCTCGCACAAGGCCATGCCTTGGGCACGGCCGCCCTTCCCTCACAACTTTGAAGTGCAAACGCAGGCAATGGTGTCTGGGTGCCACTTCGCCAAACTTGGGCTTTTGTCGACGTGTGTGTCGGCAGGCTGCCCAGCAAACGCCTCGGTGTTTGCAGATTTTTGAACACGCGCCTGCGTGTTCGTCACGTCCCCACATCTGTGTGGGGCACTTGGAGACCCTCCATGAACAAGATGATCCTCCCCGTCGCCTCCGGCCTCCTTCTCGCCCTCGGCGCTTGCCAGCCTCCTCCGGCTGCAGGCAACTCCGAGACCATCGAAAAGATGGCCAAAGACATCGAGCAAATCAAAAAGGACGTCGCCGCCATCAAGAAAAACGGCGCCGGTGGACGTGCCCGTCCCAAGCGTGAGCCGCCCAAGCCGCAAACCGCTGCGTACAAGATCCCCAACGGCGAGAGCCCGCTCCTCGGCAACAAGAGCGCCAAAGTCACCGTCACCATCTTCTCTGACTTCCAATGCCCCTACTGCTCGAAAGTCGACCCCATGTTGCACGACGTGGTCAAAGACCCCGAGCTGAAAGACAAAGTCAACGTGGTGTTCAAGCACTTCCCCCTCGGCTTCCACAAAGACGCCATGCCCGCTTCGAAAGCCTCTTTGGCCGCCCACGAGCAAGGCAAGTTCTGGGAATACTCCGAGAAGCTCTACGCCAACCAACGTGCTCTGAAGCCTGAGAACTTCTCCAAGTGGGCCAAAGAAATCGGCCTCGACGTCGCTCGCTTCGAAAAAGACCTCAAAGAAAACGACAAGAAGTACGAAGCGCAAATCAAAGCCGACCAAAAGATGGGCCAAACCGCTGCCAAAGTGCGCGGCACCCCCTCGCTGTACGTCAACGGCTGGCAGCTCAAGCAACGCTCGGTGGACGGCATCAAAGCCCTCATCAAGCAAAAGAACATGATGTGATTCATGTCGGGGGCCCTCCTCACGAGGGCCCCTTTTTGCCTCTCGCAGGCCCCCCTTTTGACCCCGACCCGCCTCTGCCTCTTTCACCGACAGGTCACCGCACAGGTGCCCTTGCACCGAGGCAGAACTTCTGCTCTTGTCCCTCCGTCTGACGGCCTTTTCTGCCGCGCCCATGGAGCTTCTGCATGACGACCTTGCGCTCTGGTTTCGCCCTTCTTCTTCTCGCCGCCCTCGCTGTGGGCTGCACCCCTCCGCCCAAAGCCACGGGCCAAGGCGACAAAGCCGCCAAAACCGAGGCCAAGCCCGCCGACGGCAAAAAGGCCGACAGCAAAAAAGAAGCGGCTGACGACATCGTCATCCCCAAAGGCACCGGCCCCATCGCCAAGGTCAACGGCGAAGACGTGCCCCGCGCCGAGTTCGACGCCCAAGTCGACAAAACCCGCGCCCGCTTCAAGCGCGCCGGCCGCAAAGTCTCGCCCGAGCTGGTGCAACGCCTGCGCGACAACCTCGTGCGCAAATACGTCGACGAGGCCCTCATCGCCCAAGCGGCGAAAAAAGAAGGCGTCGCCGTCGACCAGGCCGCCCTCGACAAGAAGTTCTCAGAGCACCGCGCTCGCTTCGGCAACGAAAAGGCCTTCGCCAACTTCTTGAAGCGCACCAACCAAACCGAAGAAGACATCAAGCGCGACCTCAACAAGCAGCTGCTGCGCGACGCCCTCTTCGAAAAGATGCTCGGCGGCCAAGCCCCCACCGAAGCCGACGCCAAGACGTACTACGAGCAAAACCAAGCCAAGTACAAAGAGCGCAAGAAGGCCGACGCGGCGCACATCCTCTTCAAGGTGAAAGCCAACGCGCCCACAGAAGCCGACGCTGCCGCCATGAAGAAGGCCAAAGACGTCTTGAAGAAAGCCAAGAAAAAGGGCGCCGACTTCGCCGCTCTGGCCCGCGAATTCTCCGAAGGCCCCACCGCGAAAAAAGGCGGCTCCCTCGGCAAGTTCACCCCCGGTCGCATGGTCAAGCCCTTCGAAGACGCCGTGTTCAACGCCAAAGCTGGCGACGTGGTGGGCCCCGTGAAGACCAAGTTTGGCTACCACGTCATCAAGATCAACGAACTCACCGAAGAGCGCCAGCGTCCGTTTGACGAGGTCAAAGACTCCATCTTGGCCAGCCTCAAAGCCCGTCGCCGCAGCCAAGCCCACCGCGAAGTGATGACCAAGCTGCGCGCCGAAGGCAAAGTCGAAGTGCTGGAGCCCGGCGTCGACCTCGAGCGTCGCAAGGCCCCCAAACCCATGGCCGGCATGAAGCCCGGCGCCAAACGCCCGCAAATCGACGTGCAAGCGCTGAAGCGCAAAGCAATGGAAGCGGCGAAAAAAGGCCACGCCAAACAAGACGGCGCTGGCACCAAGTGAGGCCGCTCGGCACCGATGAAGACGGCACCTCCTCGGAGGTGCCTTTTCTTTTGTGGTTTTGCAGGTCGGCACAAACCGCCCAGGCGGCAAACGCGTTAGAACCGCACCACTGAGGAGGATTCATGTCCAATCGTTTGTGGTCTCTGGCTTTGGTTTGCGGTGTGTTGGCGTCGACGTCGACGTGGGCGTCGTCGCGCGACGACCCCGAACTCGACAAGCTCACCGCCGAAGTGGCCGCCCTCGAAGAGGTGTTGCTCGACGGAGCGCAGGGCGAGGGCATCGACATTCCGACGGCGGGCTCCCCGGTGTTGGGCCCGCAGTCGGCGCCGGTGGCCGTGGTGGTGTACGGCGATTTTCAATGTCCGTTTTGCGCACGGGCCCACCCCAAGCTCGTCGACGCCGTGCACCACCCCAGCCTCAAGGGCAAAATCAAACTGGTGTTCAAGCATTTCCCGCTGAGCTTTCACAAGCAGGCGCGGGCGGCCGCCCATGCGGCGTTGGCGGCGCAAGAGCAGGGCAAGTTTTGGGAGATGGCTGAAAAGCTCTACCAAGACCCGCGCAACCTGACGTCGGAGAACTTCTCGACGTGGGCCAAACAAATCGGCCTCGACGTCAAGCGCTTTGAGCGCGACTTGGTGCGCAAAAAGGCAGGCTTTGACGACGTCATCGACAACGACATGCGCTTTGGCCAGAAGACCATGAAGGTCAGAGGCACCCCCACCATCTTCGTCGGCGGCCACATGCTGCGCGGCGCCCGCGACGCCGACAACATCGCCGCCTTCATCGACGCCCGCGGCTTGTTGCGGGGCAAAGAGAAGGCGCACTCGACGTCGCAACGGCTCAAGGAGCTGACGGTGCGGCTTGCGGCGGTGACCAAAGAAGCAAAACGGTTGAAAAGCCGGGTGAACCGCAAGCCCAAGCAGCGCAACCCGCCGCCGCAGCAAGAGAAGGCCTACGACATTCCGGTGGCGGGCTCGCCGGTGATGGGCAACCCCAGGGCGCCGGTGTCGGTGGTGATTTTCACCGACCTGCAGTGTCCGTACTGCTCCAAGGTCGACCCCATGCTCTACGAGCTGCTCAAAGACGACGAGCTCAAGAAGAAGGTGAAGGTGGTGTTCAAGCACTTCCCGCTGGGCTTTCACAAAGACGCCAAGCCCGCGTCGAAGGCGGCGTTGGCCGCCGGGGAGCAGGGCAAGTTCTTCGAGTTCGTCGCCCTCGCCTACGACAACCAGCGACAGCTGAAGCCCGAGAACTTCATCAAGTGGGCGAAGCAGCTGGGGCTCGACGTCGAGAAGTTCAAGCGCGACCTCAAGCAGAACGATGCGGCATATGAGCGACGCATCCAACAGGATCAGAAGCTGGGCGCGTCGGTGGCCAAGGTGCGGGGCACGCCGTCGCTGTACGTCGGTGGCTGGCAACTGCGCAACCGCAGCGTCGAGGGCGTGCGGCAGTTGATTGCCGACAAGAACTTGTAGGTGGCGTCCTGTGCGGAACACCTTGCGCCCGTGCTGCGCCAAGGTGTCGCGCATTGGAGGCAACGGCGACAGCACCGCCAGACATCAGGTAGCGTTTCGGCCGCATCTTGGATCGTCCGCTGGATGGGAGGCGATCGCGACTGGAGTGCTCCATGAACGTCTTGTGCTCGACACAAAAATGGGCGGTGGCTGCGGCCTGCGCCGTGGCGGTGTGTCTGTCGTTTGCGCCGGCTGCGCAAGCCAAACGCAAAAAGAAAGCAAAGCCGACGTTGGCGGTGGCCACGTTCACGGGCGAGGTCGGCGAGGAGTACCAATGGATCGGCGAAGCCATCGCCGACGCCCTCACCGAGCGGCTGATGACCACCAAGGTCGCCGAAGCCATGAGCGAAACCCAATGGCGTCGCACCCTGCTGGAGCGCGACGTGGCCTTTGACAAGGTGCGCTCTGACGACGACGCCAGGCATTTCGCGCGTCAGGTGGGCGCCAGCCAAGTCATCGTCGGCGGGGTGAAAGCCAAGTGGCCCGACGTGACCCTCGTCGGACGACGCATCGACGTCGAAAGCGGCGACGTGATCGCGCAAAAAGAGGTCAGCGGACAGCTGGCAAAGCTGCCCGCCCTCGAAAAGAAGCTGGCCAAGGCGCTGTTCGGCAAAGACTTGAAGAAGGCTCTGAAAAAGGGCGCGCCGCCGAAGAAGGTCGTCGCCTGGCAGGCCTTGGCGTTGTGCAAACAGGGCCTGACGCTGCAGGGGGTGGGGCCGTACTCGCGTCCGTGGCTGCCGGTGGCGTTTTTGCAGCAGACGCTGGCCCACTGTGAAAAGGCGGGCAAGCTCGACAAGAAGCGCAAAGAGGTGAAGGGGCTGCAGGGATTCGCGCATGTGTTGTTGGCCAGCCGGGTCGTCGCCGAAGCGGAGAACGACGCCGACCGCAAGACGGCCGAAGCCGCAGCGAAGAAGCACTTGAAAAGGGCGAAGAAGCTGCTGAAGGCCGGTTTGAAAGCAAAAAACCCCGGCCTGCACCAGCTGGCGGCGTTTTATGCAGAGGTGCTCTCGGGCAAAGCCAAGAAGGGCGAGAAGGTGCTGAGCAAAGCGGTGAAGAAGGCGCCGGGCTTTTTGCGCGCGCGGTTTTTGCTGGCCGAAAGCCAGATGGTGCGTGGCGATTTGAAGGCGGCGCAGAAGACGCTGAAGGGCATTTTGAAAGTCAGCCCCAACCTGCCGTGGGCGAAGGTGCTGCAAGCGCGGGCGTTGGCCAAAGAAGGCAAGATTGACGACGCTGTGGCGTTGACGACGACGGCGGTGGAGGCCGTCGACGACGACCGGGTGTTCATGCTCGAAAAAGCCAGCCGTGAAATTGATGGCAAGCGTTGGGACGACGCCGAAAAGACGTTGCAGGCAGCGCTCGAAAAGCACCCTGGCCTCGCCAAGGCGTATGTGCGGTTGGGGTGGGTGTACATTCAGACGGAGCGTCCGGAGTTGGCCGAGCCGATGCTGCAAAAGGCCATCACCGAGAGCGACGTCGAGAGTGAACGTCGGGTAAAGGCGCTGTCGTATTTTGATTTGGCGTTGGTGGCGGCCGGGGCGGGCGATCGCGACAAAGCATTGGCCCATCTGGTGAGCGCCAAGGGCGAAGGATTCGACGACAAAAAGATGGTCGAAGAGACCGCCGCGTTGTCGGACGTGGTGGCCCTCGGCGAATACGCCACACATTTTGGGGCGCCGCTGTACAAGCCGCAGGCGGCTTCCAAAGCCGAGGCCAAGCCTGACGACGCCCAACCTGAAGACGCCAAGGCCGACGACGCCAAGGCCGACGACGCCAAGGCCGACGACGCCAAGGCCGACGACGCCAAAGACGACGCAAAGCCAGAGGCCAAAAAAGCCGACGGCGCCGAAGCCAACCCTGAACAAGCCAAGCCGGCCGACGACGCGAAGCCAGAGGCCGCCCCCGCTGCCGACGGCAAACCGGCCCCAAAGGCCGCCGCCGGGAAATAGGCCGGTGCCGACGTCGACATGAAAAAAGCCCGCTCTTCGGAGCGGGCTTAGTCGTAGGCGTCGGCCGACGCCAAAGGGGGGCGCGGATTCACTTCTTCACCGCCTGGGTGGGGCCGTGGCTGAAGGTGGCCATGCGCACCGTGGTGTAGGGGCGCTTTTGCAGGCGGGCTTTGAGGATGGCGAGGTTGTTTTTGAGGTGGGTCATGTTGGCTCCCGTGCGGTGGGTGGAATGTCGTGGGTGCAACGCGGGGTCGCTGCTTTCTGGACGAACAAGGAGGGCATGTGGGGCACTGGGGGAAGGTGTCGGGGGCGTGCGCCTGAGCACACACACCCGTAAGGCACCGTTTTACTTGCGCTTCCCCACTATCGACTGCTGTATAACGCTGTGTGTCAAGTCACATGGCCGGTTGTGGATCGCCTGCTGTCCAGCTGGCACCCGCCGCGGGCGGGGTATGCTGTGGGCATGAGCTCCATGCGACGTCTGCCTTCGTCCCGCACTGCCCCCGTGTTGCTGACCCTGCTGCTGTGTGCGGCGCCGGTGGCCGCTCCCGCCGCACATGCGCAATCGGAGGCATGTGCGTCGTGCATCTCAGACGTCGGCAGCGCCTGTGTGCAGGAGCTGTGCTACGCGCTCACCGACGTCTTCGTGCAGATTCTCATCGAGGCCTGCTGCATGACGTGTGCGTCATCGGTGGCCGCTCCCGCGGTGCCTTTGGCCGGATTGCCCGTGGCGCCGCTCCAAGAGGTCGTCGTCGAACAAGGCGGCGGATCCATGGCCTACTGAACTTGCCGAACTGACAGCACCCGAGTGTGTGTGCTGGCGAACTGACAAAGCGACGCCGACGTCTTGCCATGCTGGCAAAACGACGTGGCGACGTCGTCGACCGGATGAAGCACGTGTCTCTCTGACGTTTGGGGGTTGGAGGTGCACATGCACAACAACGAACGACCGCGTCGACCGAGGGGCCCCAGGGGCTTCTCCCTGCTTGAAATCATGGTGGTCATCACCCTCATCGGCCTGGTGACGGCGGTGGTGTCGACGTCGATGGTGAATGCCGCCACGCAGGGTCAGATCGACAACGCGCGCATCCAAGCCAAAGAACTCGCCAAGTCGGTGGCGGCCTATCGGCTGCAGCGCGGGCGGTTCCCGACGATGGCAGAGGGATTGGCGGCGCTGCAGAACGAAGACCACGGCGCCCCCCTCGTCGAGCATCTGCCGCGCGACCCGTGGGGCAAGGCCTACGCGTATCGCGTTCCAGGCGTACACAACCGATTTGCCGTCGACATCTACAGCGCCGGCCCCGACGGCGTGTTCGACACCGATGACGACGTCGGAAACTGGAAAGGCGACGGTGACGCTCCATGACGACGTCAACGCTGCGGGTGGCCATGCCCTCGCCCTCGGCGACGCTGTTGTTCGCAGGTTGCATCGGCCTGGCGGCGGTGCTGTGGGTCGGCGTGGCCCAGTCCAGTTTCTGGTGGAGCTGCCCGGGATCACGGTCGAGCACATCGCGAAACCAGGCGATGGAGCTGGGCAAGAACGTCGTCCACTTTCGACTGCAGGACGGACGCTTCCCGACGGCGGAGGAGGGGTTGGCGGTGTTGCTGGCGCCTCCGTCGGGGGAGCCGTTGGTCGACGACCTCCCGATGGACCCTTGGGGGCATCCCTATGTGATGCGCATTCCTGGCGTGGTCAACGTCGACAGCTTCGACGTCGTCAGCGCTGGGCCAGATGCGGTGTTCAACACCGTCGACGACATTGGCAACTGGGCCCGCAGATGACGACGACACGAGGGCCTGAGGCTTGGATGTGGGGTGCGCTGAAAGCCGTCGTCATCGTGTGGATGGCGGTGGCGACCTTGGCAACGCCTGCCCTCTTTCACCACCTGGCGTGGCATCTCGACGACAGCTCCTCGACGAACATCGCTCGCACCCAGACGAAGACCATTGGCAAGTCCGTCGAGCAATACAAGCTCAAGAATGGCCGGTATCCGACGTCGGTGCAGGGGTTGGACGCCCTGGTCAACCCTCCTCAAGGGACTCCGGTGATGGACCGGCTGCCGAGGGACCCTTGGGGCAAAGCGTACGTTTACCGCATGCCTGGCGTGGTCAACGTCGACAGCTTCGACGTCGTCAGCGCGGGCCCAGATGGCAAGCCCTGGACCGAGGACGACATTGGCAACTGGACGCGGTGACGACGTCGCCAGCTACTGGCCCCACTTGTCGACGACGCCCATGGCGCGTTCGACGAAGGCGTCTTTGTGGTGGGCGTCGAAGTTTTTCCACGTGGAGAACGTCGACGGGTCTTCGACGCGGTCGACAAAGACCTTGCCGTGCAGATGGTCGATCTCGTGCTGCCAGGTGCCCGCTGTGATGCCTTTGGCCTCGAGGTCGACGGCGTTGCCGTCGCGGTCGGTGTACTGCACCCGAATGTGCGGGCAGCGAGGCACTTCGCCGCGCAAGTCGGGCACCGACAGGCATCCCTCGTAGTTCAAAAACCGCTCGTCTGTGAGGAAGGTGATGGTCGGGTTCACGACGACGGTGAGGGGGATTTGCGGCTTGTAGGGGTAGCGCGGATTGTTGGCCTTCACTTCAAGCGCGCAAATCTGCACGGGCGTGTAGACCTGGGGCGCAGCAAGCCCGGCGCCATTGGCGTCGCGCATGGTGGCGATGAGGTCGTCGATGAACGTCTGCCACGTCTCGGACGCCAGTTCGTCGGCAGTGAGTGCGCGGGCAGGCTGGCGCAGGATGGGGTGGCCCAGCTGGGCAATCTTCAACAACGTCATGAGGTCCTCGTCGATGGAGGGGTGAAACGAACGAAGGCTGAAAACGAAAAGGCTGGCACAGGCCAGCCTTTGTCGTCGAGAGCGAAGGGACGTCAGCTGCCGCCGTCGGTGCCTGCGTCGGTCGCGGTGCCAGCATCGGTGCCTGCGTCGGTCGCGGTGCCAGCATCGGTGCCCGCGTCGGACTCCGTGCCAGCGTCGGTGGCGGTGCCTGCGTCGGTCTCGGTGCCAGCGTCGGTCTCGGTGCCAGCGTCGGTGGCGGTGCCAGCATCGGCCTCAGTTCCAGCGTCGGTGGCGGTGCCAGCGTCGGTCTCGGTGCCGGCGTCTGCTGGGGTGCCACCGTCGGTGTTGGGGGTGGGCACGTCGATGAGATCGTCGGGGCCGGCATCGTTGGGCTCGGGAGGACGGGTCTCGTCGATGAGCGAGACGTCGACGACGGTGTTGGCGAGGTCGGTGTTCACGGCCACGCCCACGCCGCCGTTGGCGTCGGTGCGGTAGGTGGTGCCCGAGATGGTGGTCTCGGCGTAGATGAAGTAGCGGCGGCCGGTGCCGACGGTGGTGGTGTAGGCAGCGTTGCCATCGGTGCAGCTGACTTCGACGTCTTGGTCGACGATGGTGGTGTCGAGGCCGACGGAGCTTTGGCGCAGGGTCACGGTGAAGGTGCTGGCCCCCGCGTCGCCGCAGCTGCTGTTGCCGACGAGCAGGTTGGCGGTGAGGGTGCCGGTGTGCACGTTCACGTCGGTGTTGAGCACGGGGATGGTGCCGTCTGCGTTGGCCGTCGGCGCGGCGGTGGCGGGGCTGATGCCCGTTTCGGTGCCGCCGTTGAGCAAGCGCACCACGACGCGGGCGTTGTTGCCGGCGTTGACGATGGCGCTGGCGTCGACGCAGGCCGCTTGCGAGGTCTCGATGTTGGGCTCGGCGTCTTCGGTGTCGTAGTTGAGCACCTGGATTTCGATGTCGGTGCCGGCGGCCGCGCACAGGTCGGCGTTGGGGGTGACGCCGTCGAGGGTCCAGCGAACTTCGACCTCATGACGAGGGGCGCAGGCGGTGACGACGAGAGCAGCGCCGAGGGCAGCTGCGACCGAAAGGGAGCGAAGAGCGGTACGCATGGATCATCCAGGGCAAGGCTCGGCGCTGCCGAGCGTCAGTAGGCCACGCGGTTGGCACCGTTCTGGCTGCTTTGCAATGCCCTGCTTGCCGGATGGAGAGCTGCTACACGCCGGTGACGTCGCCCCACAGCATGCGGTGCAGTTGAAACTGAAACCGCACCGGGAGGCGGTCGCGCACCATCCAGTCGGCCAACGTCGTCGGCGACAATGACGTCGTCTCGGGGGAGAACAGCACGGGGCATGTGTGGTGCAGCCGTTCTTTGGCGATGAGGTCTTTGGCAAAGACGTAGTCGTCTTCGGAGCACAACACGAACTTGACCTCGTCGTGCGGACGAAGTCGGCCGAGGTTGCTCCACACCATGCGGTGGTGTTCGCCGCTGTCGGGCGTTTTCACGTCGAGAATGACGCTGACTTCAGGAGGAACGTGTTCGGTGCTCACGGCACCTGACGTTTCAAGGGCGACCTCGAACCCGTCGTCGACGAGCTTTTGCAGCAGCGGGATCGCGGCCGGCTGCAAGAGTGGCTCGCCACCGGTGAGCAACACGAAGGGGACGTTCTGCTGCGCCACTTCGTCGACGACGTCGGCGATGGTGCGCTCGCTCCCGTCGAAGAAGGCGTGCTCGGTGTCGCAGTACTTGCAGCGCAGGTGGCACGTCGTCAGCCGCACAAAGACGCACAACCGGCCGGTGCGTGTGCCTTCTCCCTGCAGGGAGGTGAAGACCTCATTGACGAGGAGCACGTCGTCACCGGCGTCGCGCAACCCGCGCAATGGCGACACGCGCTCTTTGGCCGACTGTTGGATGACGTCGAGCGACAGCATGACTCACCAGTTGAGCAGAGCGCGGGCGGCGTCGGTGATCTGCCCGACGTCGAGCAGGAAGGTGTCTTCGAGCGACGGCGAATACGGCACCGGCGTGTCGAGGGAGCCGAGCACGCGGACGGGACCGTCGAGGTGTTCAAACAGGCTCTCTGCGATGCGAGCGCCGACCGACTCCAACACCGAGCCGGTTTTGCTGTCTTCACCGACGAGCAGGACCTTGCCGGTGTGTTTGACGCTGGCCTCAATGGCGGCAAAGTCGATGGGCGACAGCGAGCGCAAATCGATGACGTCGCAGGAGACACCTTCGGCCTCCAACTTGGCGGCGACGTCGAGAACGCGGTGCACAAAGGCGCCGTACGAAATCAACGTCAGGTCGTCGCCCAACTTGCGAAAGGCGGCTTTGCCGAGGGGGATGGCAGGCACGTCGTCGTCGAGCACTTGTTTGATGCTTGGCTCGCGGTACAGCCCGATGTGCTCGAAGAACAAGACGGGGTCGTCGGCTTGGTGGGCGGTGTGCAGCAAGGCGCGCGCGTCTGACGGCGTCGACGGCGCCACGATGTGCAAGCCGAACGACCGGCGAAACCAGGGGGACGTGTCTTGCGAGTGATACGGCCCTGCTCGTCGCAATCCACCCCACGGCATGCGCAACACCATGGGCACGCCGTGGCCGGTGCGGTAGCGCATCTTGGCCGCGTTGTTGACGAGTTCATTGAAACCCGAGGCGACAAAGTCGTTGAACTGCATCTCGCCCAGCGGGCGGCGCCCGTCGAGGGCGGCACCGACGCAAGCGCCGATGATGCCGCCTTCGGCGATGGGCGCGTTCATCACGCGGTCGGGGTGTGCATCGCAGGCTTCTTTGGTGAGCAAGAAGGCGTTGCCATACGGCGCCCCGACGTCTTCGCCGATGATGAACGCGTTGGTGTCGTCGTCGAGGATTTCACGCAGGCCACGCCCGACGGCGTCGAGGTAGGTGTTGCCTTTGCGGTCAAACGCCGGCGTGACCTCCAGCTCGCGCACGCCGGCTGTCGACGACAACGCCGGCACAGGGCTGAGGTCGTGGCGCACCACGTCGTCACCGGCGACCACGCCGCGGCCGGCATTCTCGCCCTGGGGCCAGTCGGCGGCGATGATGTCGTTCATGGCGTCGTCACAACGCTTCTGCGCTTGCTGTTCCCACCCGTCGAATTCGTCGGCGGTGGCCACGCCGTCGTCGAGGAGACGCTGGCGGTAGCAGGCAATGGGGTCTTTGTGGGCCCAGAACGCGTATTTCTCGGCGTTGACGTAGCCGCGCTCAGGAGGGTCGCGGTCGATGCGCATGGACGTCTTGGGTTCGCCGCCGAGATACATCATGTCGTCGTGGTGGGCGTGTCCACACATGCGCATGGCGACGAGCTCGATGAGGGCGGGGCCAAGCCCGGCGCGCGCGCGGTCGGCGGCCCAGGTGAAGGCGGCGGCAATGCTCTCGGGGTCGGTGCCGTCGACGGTGACGGCGGGCATGCCATAGCCGACGGCTTTGTCGGCGAAGGTGCGAATGGCACTCTGTTGCGACACTGGCGTCGACAACGCGGTCTGGTTGTTCTGCACGCAATACACGACGGGCCATTTGCGAGCGGCCGCCATGTTGATGGACTCGTGCCACTCACCGAGGGAGCTGCCGCCCTCTCCGATGAAGCTGAAGGCCACACGGCTGACGTCGTCGTCGTGGTCCATCGCCATCGACAGGCCGAACCCGGTGACGGTGCAGGTGGCGATGGTCAACGGCGCGGCTGCAGGCAACACGCCCCGGCTGAGGTCGCCGAGGTGGAGGTCTTTGCCGTCGAGGGGGTCGCCTTGTTTGCCGGCTTGGGCGTTCAAACACAGCTTGGGATCGTCGGTGAACGCGAGGGCCATGCCGAGGTCGCGGATGAGGGGGGCGACCACGTCACCGCGCCATCCGTCGTCGTCAGAAGCGAACTCGGGTCCACGCATCAGGCGCAAGGCGCCGGCGTAGACGGCCTCTTGGCCGAGCGAGCGGAACCCCTTGCCCTGAAAGCCGCGGCCGCCATAGGTGAGTTCGCTCGACAGAAACATCTGCTTCATGCGGTTGTCGGTGGCGCGGGTCAGCAGCAACCCCTGGGCGATCCATTTGCGCTCTTCGTCGGTGATGGAGGCGGCGATGGCGGCGCGCTGAAAGAACCCCTCGACATCGTCGACGAGTTGCTGTTGCGCTTGCCCCCAGCGTTGTTGCGCGGGCGTCGTCGGCGACGGGGTCAGCCCTTTGGCCTTGGGCGCCTTCAGCTTCTGCAGCTGTTTGCCGACTTTGTCGCCGATGGCACGCAGCTGCACGGGCTCCAGCGCCTTGCTGCTGCGCTTCGGCGCCGCCTTTTTGTAGGCCTCCTCGACGACGTCGACGACGAAGGGATGCGCCTCCAGCACGAACGACAGCAGACGTCGGCCCCACTCTGCAGCCGTCACTCTCGACGACGGGGTCGGCAGAGCATCCGTCGCGGTTGACGCTGCAGCTGATGATTTCGCTTTCGGCATGGCGCACCTCACACACCTCCCCGCCCGGCCGTGGAGGTGCCGTCGCCGTCGCCTCTGCAGCCGCCGTCGTCAATGGGGACCTCCCCGGCGACGCACATCCACCTGACGACGGATGCGCGGTAGACCGGGACTGCGTTGTGTGCGACAACGCCACAATCGATCGCCGCCGAAGCTGGAGAATTCGCCTGCAAGGGCACGTCCTTGGTAGCTTTGCCGTCCGGCGATGTCGCGAACCTCAGGCGTTTGCGACGCAAGAAAGGAGCGCTCCATGGCGCTGAAGGTCTACTCCTGGGGATGCTCTGACGTGGGCATGAAGCGGGACCACAACGAAGACAGCTACCTGCTCTCACCCGACCTCAACCTCTTCATCGTTGCCGACGGCATGGGCGGTCACGCCGGCGGTGAAATGGCCTCAGGCATCTCGGTGCGCACCGTCGACAAACACGTGCGCGAGCAAAAAGAGCTGGTCGACCCCGCCACCAAGCACGACGGCCCCATCGAGCGCAGCCCCGTTGCCAAGCTCATGAGCGACGCCGTCCGCGCGGCATGCAAAGCCGTCTACCAAAAAGGCCAAGAGGTCCCCGACCTCGCCAACATGGGCACCACCACCACCTGCATCGGATTTCACCACAACCACGGCTTCGTGGCCCACGTGGGCGACTCCCGCTGCTACCTCATGCGCGACGGCGTCATCCTGCAGCTCAGCGACGACCACTCCCTGGTCAACGAGCAGCTCAAAGCCGGCCTCATCACCGAAGCCCAAGCCCGTCAGAGCCGCTTCAAGAACATCATCACCCGCTCGGTGGGCTTCGAAGCCGACGTGGAGGTCGACATCGTCGCCGTCGAGACCAAGGCGAACGACGCCTTCTTGATTTGCTCCGATGGCCTCACCGGCTTGGTCACCGACCCCGAAATCAACGACATCATGAACGAGAACTTCTTGCACCGTGTGCCTGAGATTCTCATCGACCTCGCCAACAGCCGCGGGGGCGACGACAACATCACGGTGGTGGTGGCGTACATCGCCGAAGACGGCGAGGTCACATTTGCCGATGGCGCCGACGAGGTGGAGCATCTGCCCAGTGGCGCCAGCTTCAACGCTGGGCACCTCTGAGGGACGCCCACCTGCATCCGAAAACTGCCGAACGAGGATTCGTTCGGCATTTTTTGTGCCTGAATACGGATGCAGCAGACACCGCCGAACGAACCTTTGTTCGGCGCTTTTTGCACGTATCCCCAGCGGGACCACTCTCGACCCCACACGTTCAAAAACCGCTGAACGAACCTTTGTTCGGCACTTCTTGCACTCACCCAATAAAATCAATCATTCGACCCATTTGTTTCCAGACGTCACTCTGGCAGCCAACTTCGCGGTCACGCTGCCGACACGATGACATCCCCGTCAGCCTCGTTGACACCCATGTCATGCGCAGTGTCACATCCGCGGTTGCCTCCTGACAGCGAACCACATCCAACCACCTGCTTTGCAACAAGAATCAACGGCGTTCACATTCTGGCCCAACGCTTGAATAGATGGCGGTCATCTCATCACAGGAGACCCCCATGAACTTGCCTCTCTCTCATGCTGCCCAACGCTCTGCCCTCTTGCTCACCGCCGTGGGCGCTCTCTTTGCCGGCGCCTGCGCCAGCTACGGCGACACCACATCGTCGACTGGCGAACGCGGACGCCTCGAATACCAAGTCGACACCGACTACTTCGTCGACCAAGACCTCGTCGACATTCGCCTCATCACCGGCCACCCCATTCACGTCGATGTGCAAGAGGTCGTCGACGGTGACATCGACGGCGAAGCCATCATCACCCACCGCGTCACCGACGACGAAGGCGCCGTGGTGCTCAACGGCGACGTGGGCGGGCAACTCGACTTCACCATTCAAGCCAACCGCCCCGGCAGCTACACCATCGACACCTTCGTCGACGACGAACTCGAAGACCGCATCACCTTGTCGTTTGAGCGTCCCGCCGCCCTCGACATCGTCGCCCACATCCGCCAGCCCGGGTCGACGGAGTTTGCACCCATCACCCAAACCACGGTGATGGCTGAAGAGGGCGCCCAGGTGGTGTTCATCCCCATCCCCCTCGACGCCGTGGGCAGCCGGTTGCTCGGCGATTTCAGCTACCGCATTGACGCCCCCGACGGCGCCCTCGTCGAGAGCCTGGCCATCTCCGACATGGACGAACACGCCGTCGGCACCGACACCGACCGCCTCAGCTACCACCTGGTGCAGCAAGGCGAGCTCGAGGTGCGCATCATCGACGACGCCAACGACGTCGAAGGTGCCCTCACCTTCGTCGTGCAAGAGCGCACCGAAGTCGACACCCCCGACCCCATCGACACCACCGACGAAGGCTGATGCCTCGGTGATGTGTCGAATTCCGACGCCCGCGATGCGGGCGTTTTGCTTTTTCTTTTCGATGGATAGGGCCGTTGCGCACCAAGTAGGCCGGGATCCAGCGCATCAAAAGGCAATGCTGTACGATACATAGAAGAAGCAGGTCTGCGGATGTCCCGTGGCCGGCGTGGCAGGAGGCCCCCATGAGCGTCTTGGAACGGTTCAACAACGGCGAAATCACCATGGACCAAGCGCGCAACCTGCTCACCGACCGCGCGCAAGAAACCGCGGCCCTGGTGGGTTCGCACCTCAACCTGCACACCCAAGACCACTACAGCCGCGACCGCGAAGCGCGCCTGTACGACCGCAACCAAGCCTCCGGCCAGGTGGGCCCCACCCACGACGCTGTGCGCGACGACCTGCAGTACCAAATCGCCAACGGGTCGCTGCACGGGCCCCAGGCCAACCAGCCCTACACGCCCGACCCCACCGTCCAGCCCCAGACGGTGCAGCCCGAGCCCTACAGGCCCGAGCCGAGCTACAGCGACTACCAGACCTACAACACGCACAACACGCACAACCTCTGGTAGGCCGTCTGCGGCCGGCGTGAATGCCCCCACCGATGTGGGGGCTTTTTTGTGGGCGGGATGGGCAGTCGGCAAGCATGAAAAAACGCCGTCCACCTCAACGAGGGGACGGCGTTTTGTGCGACGTTCGACGACGTCAGGAGGCTTGGCCGAGGGTCTCTGGGTCTTTCCAGATTTCGGCGCCGGTGCGCAGTTCCTTGATGAACTGCTCGACGGCTTGGTAGGTGCGGCGGTTGAGCAGGTTCTTCTCGAGGTCGGCCTTTTGTTCTTCGAACTTGGCCATGTCGGGTTGGGTGCGCTCTTTCAGCTTCAACACGTAGAGGCGGCCGGCGACTTCGAAGGCCTTCTCGGGGAGAGGCTTTTCGGTGGTGAGGCCGAAGGCGGCGTCCATGACGTCTTGGGCGATGCCGACGCGCGGCACGTAGCCGCCGAGGCCGAACTGTCCGCCGCGGGCGAAGGGGCCGGTGGCGTCGAGACGAGGGGCGTAGGGGTCGGGCTTTTCGTCGGTGAGCACTTCTTCGCCGGTGCGGAAGTCGGGAAGCTCCAGGGCCTTGGGCTCTTTGCCGGCTTTGAGTTGGTCGAGGGCATTTTGTGCGAGGGCTTGGGCCTGCTCCATCGCCTTGTCTTCTTTGAAAAGGGTGCGGGCGATGTTCATCTTCACCGTGTCGAACTCTTTGAGCTTCTCGTCTTGGATGTCTTCGACCTTGATGACGTGGAAGCCGAACTTGGTGCGCACCACGTCGGAGATTTGGTCTTTTTCAAGAGCGTAGGCAGCCTTTTCGAACGGCTTGACCATGGCGCCGGGGCCGAAGAAGCCGAGGTCGCCGCCCGAGGCTTTGGCGCCGGGCTCTTCGGAGACTTCTTTGGCCACCGTGGCGAAGTCTTCACCGCCGTCGACGCGCTTTTTGGCGGCGTCGATTTTGGCTTGGGCCGCGTCGACGTCGGCTTTGGCGGCGTCTTCGGCCACCTTGATGAGGATGTGACGCGCTTTGACCTTCTTGGGAGTGCGGTATTTGGTGATGCGCTTGTCGTAGTCGGCCTTGAGCTTGTCTTCGTTTTTGTCGGCCCAGGTCTTCAGCTCTTCGTCGGTGGGGTCAGAGAGCTTCTTTTTGTAGTACATGGGGTCGATCTTCACGATGTGCAGGTCGACCTTGTCGTTTTGCTCGCGAAAGGTCTCCTCGAGCTCGGCGGGCGACACCTTCTGCGCGTCGATGATGACCTGCTGGAGCTTTTGCACGTTGAGGTCGCGGCGCATCTCTTCTTCGAAGTGGGCGGGCGAGTTTTGGCCGTAGCGTTCGCGCAGCAGGCGGTGGTACTCGGCCTTGTCGTAGGGCTCGTCGCCGAAGACGGTGTCTTTGATGGCGGTGGCGAGCTCTTCGTCGGTGGCGACCAAGCCACGGCGCAGGGCTTCTTGGGCCATGAGCTCGCGGTCGATGAGCTGGTCGAGCACTTTGTCGGCGACGCCGGCGCGCTTTTTCTCGTCGACGCCGCGAATGGCGCGGCCGTAGCTGTTCACAAAATCACGACGGGTGATGGTGTGGCCGTTGACCTTCGCGACGACGGGCATGGCGCCTGACACGTCGCTGCCGCCCCACGAGCCGAAGGTGAACACAAACACCACGCCGATGATGGCGAGCAAGAAAAGCAAGATGGGGTTGTTGGCCTGATTGCGCAGCTCGTTGAGCATGGTCGTCCTCAAAAGTCGGTGGGACAAAGGTCAGCTGGACCGGTGCCATTGGGGGGATCGCCCCCAGGTTGAAATCAAGTGCCGCCGGTTATGCCGCCAGAGGCGTTCAAGCAAGGCCCCACCCTCCCTTTTGTCTTTGCTATGTGTGCTTCATGACCGTGGACGACGAGACCTTGCCCCCCGCGAACGCGCCTTCTTTGACCCACCTGGACGAGGAGGGGCGTCCGCGCATGGTGGACGTGTCTGACAAAGGCATCACCCAACGTACGGCCACCGCGCGATGCCACATCTCGCTCGGCGACGACGTGCAGGCGCTGTTTGACGACGACGGCGAGGTGCACACCAAGAAGGGGCCGGTGCTGCAGACCGCGACCATTGCGGGCATCATGGCGGTGAAACAGACGTCGACGCTGATTCCCATGTGCCATCCGTTGGCCATCGAAAAGGTCGACGTGCAATGCGACCGCCAGGGCGATGGCGTCGACGTCACCTGCACGGTGGGCCTCACCGGCAAAACCGGCGTGGAGATGGAGGCGCTGATGGGCGCCAACGTCGCCGCCCTCACCATCTATGACATGTGCAAGAGCTTCGGACACGCCATGCGCATCACCGACTTGCACCTGGTGCAAAAGCGTGGCGGCAAGAGCGACGTCGGCTGACGTCGAGGGCGAGGACGGCCGGCGGCTACTGTCCTTTTTTGCCGCCGTCGGACTTGCCTTTGGCCACGGCCTTCTTGGGCTTTGCCTTCAACTTGGCCTTCAGCTTTTTCAGGGCGCGGCGGAATTTGCGTTTGGCCCGAGACCGGAGATTGCGTTTGGATCTTTTGGAGTTGCCGTAGGCTTCGACGCCGGCCTTCACCCCGGAGATCGCCGAACTCGTCGCCGCGCGCGACCCGGCGTCGGCGCTGGACGTGGCCAAGCCCAGCGGATTGATGACCCCGGTCAGCGCAGAGCCGACGGTGAGCCCTGCGGTGAGAATGTTGGCGGTCTTGGTGGTGATGACGCCTTTCGACTCCGCCACCTTGACGCCGGTTTGCGCCACCGTGAAGCCGGCAGACACGCCGCCTGAGAAAAAGCCAGACACGGTGCCGATGCCTGCATTGAGGATGCCCTTGCCAATGGCCTTGGCGATGGCGCTCTTGGGCACCGACTTGCCTTGCGAGGAGTAGTCGGCTTTGAGGTTGGTGTAGGACGTGATCGTCGAACTCACGGCCGACGTCACGCCGCCGACGATGGCGCCCACGGTGTTGACGACGGTGGCGGCCGCGAGAGCTGTGGCGGCGGCCCCCGCGATGGCAGGTGCGGCAAAGACCAGCCCGGTGACCGCACCGGCCACAGCGACGACGCCCAGGGCGACCTTGCCGACCTTTTTCCAGTCGATGGTGCCGCCGAAGTCGACGAACGTGGCTGGGTTGTTGCCTGCATAACCATACGACGACACTGCCGCCGTGAAGCTCTCGAGCGCTTTGCCGTCGAGCATGACGAAACCGGGGTCAACGGCCGTCCATCGACCTTCTTCGGGGGCGTACAGACGCTTGCCGAAGTTGTAGAGGCCACAAGGCTCGCGCTCGACCCCGGCGAACCGCAAGTTCTCGGTTTGCACCGACGAGCTGTAGCGGGTGGAGCCAAACGCGTAATAGTCGAACCGCTCGACGACTTCGCCGTCGTCGTCGGTGACCGCGAGCGTGTTGCCCTGCAAGTCTTGGAGCAAGAACTGGGTGTCGGTGTCGTCGTCGCCGAGGAACATGGCACGCGCGCTGTTGCGCAACAGCGTGGAGACTTCGTTGGTGTCGCGCGCCAAAAATGCGTCGTGCGCATTGATGGAGCCGCTGTCGTCGCCGTCGGTGAGAAAGTCGGTGCCCAGGTTCGTCTCGACGTAGGCGACGGGGTCGGCGTCGATGCCGACGGTGATGCGGGCGACGCCGTCGCGCACCAAGAAGCGAGGGCCGAAGGCGATTTCGCTGCCGTGGTTGCTGGTGCGGTAGAAGGGCTCGTCGTTGGCGTTTTGGTGGTACGTCCACTCGTTGCCGGCGTCGTCGGTGATGCGTCGAATCTTGCCGGATGCGCTCCACTCCATGGACAAGTCGCCCTTGTCGACGGCAAAGCCACCAGCGTTGTACGACCAGTCGATGTCGCCAGCGGTGGTGACGGCTTTGGGACCGGCGTCGTCGTAGCTGTAGGCACCGATGTGCGCGGGACTGGTGGCCTTCGACGACGACTTGTCGGTGATGCGGTCGAGCGCATCGTAGGAGGTGGTGATGGTCTCGTCGAAATCGCCGCCGTCGTCGAGGACGGTGCGCACCAAACGGTTGAGGCCGTCGAGGTCAAAGGCGGCCGTGCGGCTGGGAACGCCCTGAAGCTCGACGTGGTCGTCGATGGCGCGCAGGTTGCCCGCGCGGTCGGTGTGGTAGGTGTGGTCGATGACGGCGGTGTCGGCAGCGTCGACGACGCGCATGCCAGACACTTGGTCGCGGACGTTGAAGGTGTAGCTCTGGGTCAGTCCGTTGGCGAGGTCGAAGGACTTCACCATGCCGTTGGCGTCGTGCTGCACGTCGTCGACAAAGCCCGCCACCGAGGTGAATCGGCCCATGGCGTCAAGGGTGTAGTCGAGCTCAAAGCCGCCGGGGAAGGTCTCTTTCACCAACCGGTCGGCGTTGTCGAACTCGGTGACAAACACGTAGGAGCGGCCGCCGATGATGCGCTCGGTGCGCACCATGTTGCCGTGGGCATCGTAGGTGAGTTGCTCTTCGACGGTGCCGAGGTCGCCTGCCGCGAATCGCTGCCCGGCGAGAAGGGCGCCGAGGTTTTGGCAGATGGACGCGGGGCACGTCGGGTGGCGGTCGTAGAAGAACTCTCGAAGGGTGCCGGCCTCATCGGCGTCGTCCCATTCGCGCACCATGCGGCCCTGTTCGTCGTAGGCGCGCCGCATGACGTCGCCTGCGCCGTTTTCTTCGCGCACCACGTTGCCCATGTTGTCGAGTTCGAGGCGAATGGTGCCCGCGTCGGGGTCGTCAACGCGCACCAGCCGTGAGCGCAAGTCGTAGGTCTGCACCTTCTCGTTGCCCTCGGGGTCGATGAAGCCGCGGAGGTTGAAGAGGTCGTCGTAGCGGACGTGGTACCGGATGGGCGTCGACGTGGGCGTCTCTTTGCGCTCGGTGCGCACAATGCGATCGAGGCCGTCGCGCACGATGAGGCTGGGCGTGTTGAACCCAGGGGCGTCGGGATCGTTGTCGTCTTCGTTGAAGATGGATTCGCGCAACGGCCCGTACACCGTGCGGCGCACCGAGGCGGTGCCGTCGCGTTCGTCGGCGTCGGGGAACTCGACGCGGATGTTTCGGCCCAACCCGTCGTAGTGGTAGGTCGTCACCGGCGTGTCGGGCGGGACGTCGAGGCTGCAGTCGCCCGTGTCAGACTCAAACGCCTTGTATTCGCGCACCACCTCGCCACGGTGGTTGAAGATGCTGAGACCACTGACGACATAGCGGTCGTCGGCGATGCGGGTGCGGGTCTGCACCTCGCGGCCCAAACCGTCGAAGCAGCTGGTCTCTTCGATGTCGAAGCTGCCCCCATGTGCCGAGCGCTTGAAGGTCGTCACCTTCGACACCGGCGAAGCGAAGTCGTAGACGTAGGCCTCGGTGGGTGCGGCGGGGGTGTCGCCGTCTTTGATGGCCGTGATGCGGCGGCCGTGCTCGTCGTAGGTCCACGACATGTGCAGGCCGGTGGGGCCACCGACGACAGACCACTTGGTCGCCGACGCCATCTTGCCGAACAACGGCTCGTACGTCAGGTCGCGCTGCAGACGGTAGTCGCCCCCGGCATCGGAGACCATGGTCTCTTGGTGGGTGATGTCGAGTCCGTCGTCGGAGAACGTGGTGAAGGTGCGGTGCCCACCCGAGGCCACGTCGCCGTTGGCGCCGATGAACTCGATGACGTTTCCGTGCGCATCGCTTGCCGCGCGCTCAACGGGTGCCCAGGTGTTGTCGTCGACCTTTTGCTCGGCGCGCGACAAAAAGCCCTGGGTCGCCTGGCCCGCGGGCAGACCAACAAAGGGCTGGCCGTCGTAGAAATAGCGGGTGCCGCTTCTGCGGCTGGTGGGGGACGCGTACTTGGATTCTTCGACGAGGAGGTTGAGGTTCCAGATGTCGCTGTTGTCTTCGGGCGAGATGTAGGTGGAGTCTGTGAACCGCTCATCGCCCAGACATTGGGGGCCACAGGGCTCGCCGGTGCCATCTGGTGAGATGCAGGCCCCACATCCTTGGCCACCGACCTGCGTGACGCCATGCTCTCGCTCCTCGACGACATTGCCGTAGCCGTCGTAGGCACTCTCGGCGAGGGTGGTGACCCACTCGCTTTGGGGCAGCCCCTCTTGGATGACCTCCTCGATGGCGGTGAGGCACTGCCATCTCACGGGAGGCGACGTGCTCTCTTCGTCGAACCCGCCCACGTCGCAGGCGTCGTAGGTGTTGGTGATGGACAGCACGGGAGCATCGTCGGCGTTGTAGGTGACCTCGGTCAGCTGCTGGCCGGCGCGCTCGGGGAGGCCGCCTTGGCCGAGGTGAAACGTCTGCACTTTGGAGACGGCTTCTTGGTGTTCATCTCCTTCTTGGGACGTGCGAACGCGGCCAAACCCACGGAACTGCTTTTCGACTCCGTCGTAAAACCCCTGCTCGTAGGAATAGACGGTGAGGTTGTGAATCTCGAGGCTGGGGTCACCGGCAGCGGCATAGGTGTCGATGGTGCTGACGACGAGCATGGGCGTCGGAATGGGGTCGGGCCACCCCTGTGGGTTCTTCGCCCGCTCTTGCACTGCGCTCTTGTAGGTGACCTCGGTGACGAGGCCGATGCCGTTTTCGTAGCGCGTCAGCAGGTTCGGCCGCACCGGGAACATCTCGAGGTATTGCACGCCCCCCGTCGACGTCACCCACACCACGTCGTTGCTGCCGTTGGCGTTCATGTCGGCGAACAACACCGTGGTGTCGGCGTCGCGGTAGGGAATGGGGCTGCCGCCCACCGTCGTCAACGTTTGCACCGTGTCGAAGTGGTCGCCGTTGCGGTTCAACGCGAAGGTCAAGGTGTCGGCGATGACGGTGACGACGTCGTCGATGCCATCGCCGTTGAGGTCTTCGAGGCTGGTGAAGTCGAGGTTGTCGACGGTGATTTGCGTGGCGGGCACCGTCTTCCAGTCGGCCCATTTGCCGTGGCCGAGGTTGATGCGGTAGCGCACCTCGCCGGCGGCAATGATGGTGGGGTCGAGCAAGCCGTCGCCGTTCATGTCGGCGAGTTCGAGGTTGTTGTCGACGAAGGTGGCGCCGATGTCTTCGACGGTGGGCACGTTGGCGAACCCGGCGCCGGTGTTCTCGACGATGGCGGTGCCGGTGCCGGCGGCCTTCAAGATGTCGATCATCCCGTCGGAGTTGTAGTCGAAGAAGCGTAGGGTCGTCAGTTCGTCGGCGTCTTCGTCGAAGTCAAAGTCAGACGCGGCCAGCGAGCCTGAGGCGCCGACGTTGATGGTGCCGGCCCAGTCGCCAGAGGCGTCGTTGACAAAGATTTGCCCGGTGAGGGCGTTGACGAGGTCGGCGAAGCCGTCGCCATCGTGGTCGAGCATCTGCACGCCAGGGATGGTGAGCTGGGTGGAGCTGGTGTCGTTCAACGCCGACGGCTGAGGGTTCGAGAAGCTGTGGGTGCCGTCTTCATCGAGTTCGCTGATGTAGATTTGGTGGTTGCTGCCGTCGGTGGGGGTCTCGATGAAGTCGGGCAGTCCGTCGCCGTTCATGTCGACCAAGGTGGCGTTGCCCGCTTGCAGGTTGACGCCATCGAGGCTGCCCACGTCGACGACAAAGGGGGCTTCGCACTCGACGCCGTCGCACACCCCGGCCAAGCTCTTGCTGTAGGTGAAGGTGTATTGGATGGGGTACAGGCTGCCGTTCGCGCCGAAGGTGCGCACCCGCGACAGACGGCTCGCGCCGCCGGCGTTGGCGTAGGGCTCGTAGGTCAGCTCGTAGTGCCGCACCACCTGGTTGCCGGTGTAGACATTGATGTCGGTGAGGCGGTGCCCGGTGACCTCGTTGAATCCGCCACGGGCGTCGGAGATTTTGTCGTCGCGCTCTTCGTAGGTGAACACCACGCGTTGGCCCGCGGTGCCCTCGTCGTCGATGACGTAGGCGATGGAGTCGATGTAGGCCTTGCCGCCCAAGTTTTGGTAGGTGAACACCATGCGGTGCCCGAATGCATCTTGGGTCTCGGTGGCCAGATACCTGAAGATGCCGTCGGGGGAGCGCACCCGGGCCCCTTCGTTGGCGGTGCCGTCGAAGTCGGCGCCATAGGTGGTCTTTGCGCCGTCGGGCGACTCGCTCGTCCAGTAGCCCTCGTCGCCATTGCCCCGCTCATGCCAGGTGTAGCGCACAAAACCGCCTTCGAAGCGGGCGCGGTACACAGCGGTGTCGACGTCGCTGAGGGCATCGACGCGCACCAGCTGTTCGCCGCCGCCGAAGACGAAGCGGTCGTCTTCGTCGTAGTCGGGCAGCCCTTTCGACGTCATGCGTTCGATGAAGGGCAACGCCATCGTCCAGCCGGTGCCGAGGACGCCACCGCCCCCGCCGGAGGAATACGACAACGACAACTCAGGGGTGACGCCGTCGAACCCGCCGGGCACGCGGATCTTCACGCTCGTCGACATCTGCCCCATGTTGGCGTCGACGGAAGCGTTGTCGCCGATGCCGTCCAAAGAGCCAGGGCCGTCGGGCAACGAAACGCGGTCGTCGGAGACGCCTGTTTGGGCCAACGCCGACGCTGACAAGACCATCGACGACGACAGCAACAAAGACGAGAGAAGACGGCGGTGCATGAGCGCCTCCAAGAGTTCAGAATTGGAGTTTGAGAACGACGCGTTCGACGACGACGTGGGGTCAGTCGACGAGAGAGATGGCGTCGGCGACTTCTGCGCCGGATGCGTCGTAGCAGGTGGCCGACGTCAACGACGGCGCCACGGTGTCGTCGACGAAGACGAACCGCGCCAACTCGACGCCAACGAGGCTGGCGTCGTCTTTCGCGGCGAACGCGAGGGCAAACCTGGGGGCTTTGGGGATGAACTCGCCGGTGACCTCGTCGGCAAACTCGACGTTCGGCACTTCGGCGCCGTTGGTGGTGAACAGCACCTGGCAGCTGCGGACGTCGGCGTTTGCCACTTGCAGTCCGTTGCCGGTGGGGCCGACGTCAGGGCCTGGGTCGGGCTCGGCGGTGGGCGTGCCGCCGTCGGGCGTGGGGTCGGGGTCGCAACTGCAGGCAGGCGACAGCGCCATGGCCATGAAGAGCATCGGCATTGTGAACAGACGTTGGCGCATAAACCCTCCCAGGGGCGCCACGATGGAACATTGTCATGTCGACCTCAAGCAGCGGCGCTGGACCACGCAAAAAAAGCAGGCCTTTCGGCCTGCCGTTTGTGCAATTCGACGTCTCTCGTCGGGTTTTTGGCGTTCGGTGGAGGGGGCGTGGGCGGGCCAAGCGCGGCTTGGCCTTGGGAGAATCACTTCGTGGTTCTCTCCCCCTCCCGAAGAGGTGCCGACGGCAACGCCCAAGATCTCAGCAAGGCTGAGGCCCAAGTGCGGTGGGCAGGGGGTCGCTCGTCGACACCTGGGGGTTTTGGGATGCGCTCAGTCTTTCTTCTTCTTCGCTTTGAAGACGTTGCGAACGCCTTTGACCTTCTTCAGCTTCGACTTCAGCTTCAGAAGCTTCTTTTTGAAGAACCTCGCCCGTGACTTCTTGTTCACCCGGGCGCGGTCGCCATTGAAGAAGGCCTCCGACGCGCCGGTGATGGCGAGCCCCCCAGCTGCGCTCAGCGCCCTGGTGCCCACGTCGGCCGACGACGTGGCCAGGCCGAGTGGGTTGACGACGGTGGTGACGGCTTGGCCGATGGCGATGCCCGCCATGAGCCGGTTGGCCGTCTTGTGCGAGATTTTGCCCTTCGACTCCGCCACCTTGACGCCGCCATCGGCGATTTGGAATCCGGCCGAAATGCCGCCAGAGAAAAAGCCGCTGACGGCGCCGGTGACGGCGGCATAGGCCACCCAGCCGGCCGCCTTCACTTTCTCTTTCGTCGGAATCTTCTGCCCGCTCTTGGTGTAGTCGTTCTTCAGCTGGTGGTATTGCGTCACCGCCGAATGCACCGCGCCGACGACACCGCCGATGGCTGCGCCGACAAAGTTGACGACGGTGGCGGCGGTGGCGACGGCGACGGCGGCGCCCAGCAACGCTGGGCCGACGGGCGTCAGTGCCAACACCGCCCCGGCCGCCACGGCAGCGACCCCGATGCCGACGCCGAGGGCGATCTTCTTGCCCTTCGTCCACTCCATGGTGCCGCCGAAGTCGACGTGGGTGCCAGGGTTGTTGCTGGCATAGGCGTACGACGCGGTGGCCGCCACGAAGGTGTTCATGGCGTCGCCGTTGAGCACCCAGAACGCCGGGTCGACCGACAGGAAGCGGCCCTCGTTCGGTGCGTAAAAGCGCTTGCCGAAGTCGAGGAGACCGTTGGGTTCGTAGTCGATGCCTGCAAACCGCGCCATCTCCGACTGCTTGGCACTCGAATGCCGGATGCCGCCAAAGGGGTGGTAGTCGAAGCGCTCGGCGACTTCGCCGTTGGCGTCGACGACAGCCAGCAAACTGCCTTGCACGTCTTGGTGCACGAACTGCGTGAGGGTGCCGTCGTCATCGAGCAGCATGGCCCGCGCCGCCGACCGCAACGTGGTGCGGGCGATGTCTTCGTCGCGGTTGACGAAAGCGTCGTGTGACGTGATGGCGCCGTCGTCGTCGACGTCGTCGAGCAACAACGTCGCCATGGCGTCGCTCTCGATGTACGCCACGGGGTCGTCGTCGACGCCGACGCTCAGCCGCGCGATGCCGTCGTGCACCACCATGCGCTTGCTGAACCACAAGCTGCGGCTGCTGTCGCTGCTGCGGGCAAAGCGGTCGTTGGTGGCGTTGCGCTCATAGTGCGTGGTGCCCTGCTCGTCGGTGATGGCGTCGACGACGCCCCAGGCCGACCAGCTGAACGCTTGCGCACCACGGCCGGTGGCGAAGCCGCCAGCGTCGTACGTCCACTCCATGTCGCCCGTCTGCGACACCGCTTTGGGGCCGGCGCCGTCGTAGGCGTAGGCGCCGATGTGCGCGGCCGAGTCTTGCAGCGTCGACGTCTTGGAGGTGAGCCGCTCCATGCCGTCGTAGGTGAGCGTCAGCGTTTCTTCGTGCTCGGTGCCCTCGTCGAGGACCACGCCGGTCATCTGGTGCAGAGCGTCGTAGGTGAAGACGCGGTTGCGGCGTTTGTCGTCGAGGCCGGGCGTTTGGTCGTCGATGCCCAACAGCGTGCCGGTGCGGTCGGTGGTGTAGGTGTGGTGCAAGATGGACGCGTCGCGTCCGTCGATGACCTCCATGCCTGTCATCTGGTTGCGGGCGTCGTAGGCGTAAGACGTGACGTGGCCGTTGGCCATGGTCATCGTGGCCACTTGGCCTCGCTGCTCGAAGGTGACGTTGTCGATGACGCCAGGAATCGCGGTGATGCGGCCCATGTCGTCGAGGGTGTAGTCGACGCTCAACCCACCAGGGAAGCGTTCGCCCGTCATGCGGTCGGCGTTGTCGTAGATGCTCTCGATGACGAACGACGCCCCGTTGATGATGCGTTCGGCCCGCACCACGGCGGCGTGGTTGTTGTAGCTCAGCCGCTCGTCGACGGTGCCGTAGGTGGGCGACGCAAACCGGGTGCCAGCGAGGTTGGCACCGAGGTTTTGGCAGAGGGAGGCTGGGCAGTCGGGGTGGCGGTCGTAAAACTGCATGCGGGTGGTGTTGGATTCGTCGTCTTCATCCCACTCGCGCACCATGCGGCCTTGTTCGTCCCAGGTGCGGCGCAGCACGCGGCCGGCGCCGTTCGTCTCACGCACGATGTTGCCCATGGCGTCGTACTCGAACGTGATGTTGCCAGCGTCGGGGTCGTCGATGTCGACGACCCGGCCACGCATGTCGTAGGTCTGCACCTTCTCGTTGCCTTCGGGGTCAATGAAGCCTTTGATGTTGAGCAGGTCATCGTAGGTGACGTGGTAGCGAATGGGGTCGGCGCCCACAGCGTCGACGCGCTCGGTGCGCACCATGCGATCGAGGCCATCGCGCACCACAAGGTTGGGGGTGTTGTAGCCAACCGCGTCTTCGTCGTTGTCGTCTTCGTTGAAGATGCGTTCGTACAGCGGCCCGTATTCGATGCGCTTCACGGAGGCCACGCCGCCGCGCTCGTCGGCGTCGGGGTACGTGGTGCGCACCTCGCGGCCTTTGGCGTCGTAAAAGTGCTCGGTGTAGCGCGTACCGTCGGGGACATCGCGCGAACACGTCGCCGAGTCCGCCTCGAACGACTCGTATTGCCGCACGGTTTTGCCGCGGTGGTTCAGCAGCGACAGGCCGCTGATGAAGTAGCGGCCGTCGGCGACCTTGGTGCGCGTTTGAATTTCACGGCCGCGGCCGTCGATGCAGGTGACTTCTTCGATGTCGAATGCGCCGCCCACTTCGGTGCGCTTCAACGTCGTCACACTTGAGACGGGGTAGGCCAAGTTGAACGCGTAGGCCTCGGTGGGCGAGGCGGGGGTGTCTTCGCCTGAGGCCAACCAAATGCGCCGGCCGTGCTCGTCGTAGCCCCAACGTTGCAGCAGTCCGGCGGGCCCACCCACCACGCTCCAGCGGGTGGCCGAGGCCATTTTGCCGAACAGCGGGTCGTAGGTGAGATCGCGTTGCAGGCGGTACTCCCCCTCGTCGTCGGTGACCATGGTTTCTTGGTGGGTGATGTTGAGCCCGTCGTCAGAAAACGACGTGAAGGTGCGGTGTTTGCCCGAAGCCACGTCTCCGTTGGCGCCGATGAACTCCACGACGTTGCCGTGTGCGTCGCTGCGGTTGCGTTCGATGGGTGCATAAGTGCCGTTGTCGTCGACGAGCTCTTCGAGGCGCGTGGTGAACCCATGGGTGGCTTGCCCTGCAGGAAGCCCCTCAAACGCTTCGCCATCGTAAAAGTAGCGGCGAATGGCGCGGCGTCCGTCGGGCTCAGCCCCTCGTGCTTCTTCTTGCACCAAGTCGAGCTGCCAGAGGTCGTTGTTCGACTCAGGCGAGACATAGATTGTCTCTTCGTAACGTTCGTCACCCGTGCACATGGCGCCGCACGGCTCGCCAAAGCTGTCGTGGGTGCATGCACCGCAGCCGCCTCCCCCACGGGAGATGACGCCCAGGTTGCGCTCTTCGATGACGTTGCCGTAGCCATCGTACGACCGCTCCATTCTCGTCGTCACCCACTCTTCGGCGGGCATGCCCTCTTGCTCCACTTGCTCGGTCGCGGTTTGGCATTGCCACTTCAGTTGGGGCGACGTCATCGTCTCGTCGAGCCCGCCGATGTCGCAGGCCTCGTACTCGTAGTGCACCTCGAGGAGGGGGTCGCCGTCTTCGTTGAACACTTCTTTGGCCAACAGCTGCCCGGCGCGCTCGGGCAAGGCGCCCTGCCCCAAGTGGTATTTTTGGTGCGCGCGGGATGCCTCTTGAAAGTCGTCGCCTTCTTTGGCGATCTCGACGTCACCGAAGCCGCGAAACTGTTTTTCGACACCGTCGTAAAAGCCGCGCGCGTACGAATACGTCGTCAGGTCGTGCAGCTCGAACTCTGGGTCACCGGCCGCGGCATAGGTGTCGATGGTGCTGACGACGAGCATGGGCGTCGGAATGGGGTCGGGCCACCCCTGTGGGTTCTTCGCCCGCTCTTGCACTGCGCTCTTGTAGGTGACCTCGGTGACGAGGCCGATGCCGTTTTCGTAGCGCGTCAGCAGGTTCGGCCGCACCGGGAACATCTCGAGGTATTGCACGCCCCCCGTCGACGTCACCCACACCACGTCGTTGCTGCCGTTGGCGTTCATGTCGGCGAACAACACCGTGGTGTCGGCGTCGCGGTAGGGAATGGGGCTGCCGCCCACCGTCGTCAACGTTTGCACCGTGTCGAAGTGGTCGCCGTTGCGGTTCAACGCGAAGGTCAAGGTGTCGGCGATGACGGTGACGACGTCGTCGATGCCATCGCCGTTGAGGTCTTCGAGGCTGGTGAAGTCGAGGTTGTCGACGGTGATTTGCGTGGCGGGCACCGTCTTCCAGTCGGCCCATTTGCCGTGGCCGAGGTTGATGCGGTAGCGCACCTCGCCGGCGGCAATGATGGTGGGGTCGAGCAAGCCGTCGCCGTTCATGTCGGCGAGTTCGAGGTTGTTGTCGACGAAGGTGGCGCCGATGTCTTCGACGGTGGGCACGTTGGCGAACCCGGCGCCGGTGTTCTCGACGATGGCGGTGCCGGTGCCGGCGGCCTTCAAGATGTCGATCATCCCGTCGGAGTTGTAGTCGAAGAAGCGTAGGGTCGTCAGTTCGTCGGCGTCTTCGTCGAAGTCAAAGTCAGACGCGGCCAGCGAGCCTGAGGCGCCGACGTTGATGGTGCCGGCCCAGTCGCCAGAGGCGTCGTTGACAAAGATTTGCCCGGTGAGGGCGTTGACGAGGTCGGCGAAGCCGTCGCCATCGTGGTCGAGCATCTGCACGCCAGGGATGGTGAGCTGGGTGGAGCTGGTGTCGTTCAACGCCGACGGCTGAGGGTTCGAGAAGCTGTGGGTGCCGTCTTCATCGAGTTCGCTGATGTAGATTTGGTGGTTGCTGCCGTCGGTGGGGGTCTCGATGAAGTCGGGGAGTCCGTCGCCGTTCATGTCGACCAAGGTGGCGTTGCCCGCTTGCAGGTTGACGCCATCGAGGCTGCCCACGTCGACGACGAAGGGGGCTTCGCACTCGACGCCGTCGCACACCCCGGCCAAGCTCTTGCTGTAGGTGAAGGTGTATTGGATGGGGTACAGGCTGCCGTTCGCGCCGAAGGTGCGCACCCGCGACAGACGACTGGCGCCGCCGGCGTTGGCGTAGGGCTCGTAGGTCAGCTCATAGTGGCGAATGCGCGTGTTGCCCGTGAAGACTTCGACGTCGGTGAGCCGGTGGCCGGTGACCTCGTTGAACCCACCGCGGGCGTCGGAGATTTTGTCGTCGCGCTCTTCGTAGGTGAACACCACGCGTTGGCCCGCGGTGCCCTCGTCGTCGATGACGTAGGCGATGGTCTCGATGTACGGCTTGCCGCCCAGCGTTTGGTAGCTGTAGGTCATGCGGTGGCCCCAGGCGTCCTGCGTTTCTTTCGCCAGGTACCTGAAGATGCCGTCGGGGGAGCGCACCCGCGTGCTCTCATTGGGTGTGCCGTCGAAGTCGGCGCCGAACGTCGTCACCGTGCCGTCGGGGCTCTCGGCCGTCCAGTGGCCCTCGTCGCCGTTGCCGCGGTCGTGCCATTTGTAGCGGACGAAGGCGCCTTCAAATCGGGCGCGGTACACGGCGACATCGGTGTCGCTCTGCTCGTCGATGCGCACCAACTGCTCGCTGCCGCCGAAGACGAAGCGATCGTCGTCGTCGTAGTCGGGCAGCCCTTTCGACGTCATGCGTTCGATGAAGGGCAACGACATGCTCCAGCCGGTGCCCAACATGCCGCCGCCGCCGCCCGACGAATACGCCAGGGCGAGTTCGGGGGTGACGCCGGCGTACCCGCCCGGCACGCGAATTTTCACGCTCGTCGACATCTGCCCCATGTTGGCGTCGACGGAGGCGTTGTCGCCGATGCCGTCGAGGGAGCCGGGGCCGTCGGGCAACGACACGCGGTCATCGCTCACGCCGGTTTGCGCAAACGCGGCCGACGTCGTCGACAGCAGCAGCAGAGACATTGCAGAAGAAACAACATGGCGATGCATGGGCACCTCTCCGTGGAGATGGCTGGGCGTCGTCGACGACGACGACGAGAGGGGTCAGTCGACGAGGGAGATGGCGCCTGTCACTTCAGCGCCCGACGCGTCAAAACAGGTGGCCGACGTCAACGACGGCGCAACGGTGTCGCCTTCAAAGACGAACCGTGCCAACTCCACACCGACGAGACTGGCGTCGTCTTTGGCGGCAAAGGCAAGGGCAAACCTGGGGGCCTTGGGGATGAACTCGCCGGTGACCTCGTCGGCAAACTCCACGTTCGGCACTTCGGCGCCGTTGGTGGTGAACAGCACCTGGCAGCTGCGCACGTCGGCGTTCGACACTTGCAGGCCGTTTCCGCTGGGGCCCACGTCGGGGCCTGGATCGGGCTCGGCCGTCGGTGTTCCACCGTCGGGGGTGGGGGTGGGGTCACAGCTGCAAGCAGGCGACATCAAGGCGGCGGCCATCAGCAACGCAATGGGCTGCGGGCGTTTCATGGGCGACTCCATCGTGGGGGCAGGCAGGACATAGCATGCGGGGACGGCCCAACCATCTCCATGACGCAGCGCAATTCGTGACGCTGCCAACGAAAAAACCCGGCCCGAGGGAGCCGAGTCTCTTCGTCAACGCGACAAACAAGCGCTGGATCCGCGCTTGCGTCGTCATTGCAGTTATTCAGACTTTTTCGACTTTGCCGCTTTGGCCTTCGATTTGGCCTTCGGCTTCTTCTTGCTCTTCTTGGTTTTCTTCTTCTTGAGCAGTTTGCGTTTGCCTTTGCGGCGACGGAACTTTGTCTTCTTCTGCTTCGACTTGATGAGCTTTTTCTTGCCGTGCGACTCCATGTGCCCGACGAGCTCGTTGTTGGCGTCGATGACCAGACCCAACGCAGTGTCGCCGGCCTCGAGTGCCTTGGCGGTGGAGCCCGTCGTCAACGTCGCCCCCAAGCCGTCGGCGGTCGATCCGATGGAGTCGGCCAACGCGTCAAACCCGCCGGCAAAGCCTGTGATGGCGACCGCGGTGGCGGCGACGATCTTGCCGCCGGTGGCCCAGCCTTGCGAAATCTTGTCGTTGTCGGCGGCGTAGTCGAGCCCTGCCGTCGCCACACCGACGGCGGCGCTGACCCCACAGGTGGCGAAGCCAGAGCCAGCCCCCGACAACGTCGCCAACGCGATTTTGCCGACGCCTTTCCAGCCGATGGTCTTCATGATGCCTTTGAAGCCACTGGCGTTCTTCTCGCGCGCCGCGTGCACCTGGGTGCGCACCTCGGACGCGAACGACACCACCGCCCCGGCGATGCCGCCGACGATGTTGGCGATGCCCGCGGTGCCGGCCGAAATGGCCACGCCCGCCGAAATCAACGTCGCTGCGGTGGCGGCAACGCCCAACACCAAGCCGGTGTACTTCAGAACCTTGGCCGCCTTCAGCCAGCCGTTGCTGTCGCCCGACTGCCCGCCGATGTCCATCAAGCTGATGGGGTTGTTGCGGGCGTAGGCGTAGCTGGTGACGACGTCAAAGGCGGCGTCGGCCGAGTCTTCGCCCAACACGTTGTGCAAGGGGTCGGCACTCAAGAAGCGGCCGTCTTCAGGCGACAAGAACCGCTGCCCGAAGTTGATGTAGCCACTCATGTGGATGTCTTTGGTGGCGTACGACGCGTATTCGGTTTGTTTGACGTCGGAGCCCATCACCGTGCCGTAGGGCGAGTAGGCGATGCGTTCGACGATGTTGCCGTCGGTGTCTGAGCGGGCGATGACCGAACCTTGGTGGTTGGTGTGCACGAAGGTGGTGAAGGTGCCGTCTTCGTCCATCAACATCGAGCGGGCCGCCGAACGCAACAACGTGCCCACGTCTTCGGTGTCGCGGCTGTTGTAGGCATCGGCCGCGTCGATGTCGTCGTCGTCGTCGGTGTCGATGAGCTGCAAGGTGGCCGTCGACGTGGACTCTTTTTCGACGATGCGTTCGGCGCCCACAGTCATCACCAAGCGGGCGACGCCATCGCGCACTTCGACGCCGCTGAAGGGCATGTGCACCAAGCTGGTGCCGTCGCGACGGATGACCTGCACGCCCGTGCCGTTGTAGCCGAAGGTCGCCAGACGCTCGCCGCCGCGGGTGATGGAGTCGATGAGCCCATTCGTGTTGTAGGTGAAGACGTCGTCGCCACGTGAGGTGGCAAAGCCCGATGCGTCGTACGCCAGGGTTTTGTCTTGCACCGATGCCAGCGCTTGCGGATGCATGCCGTCGTAGGTGAACGCGCCCAAGTTCAACGGACTGGTGGCCTCGGTCGACACTTGCTCGACGAGACGTTCGGTGGCGTCGAAGCCGTAGGTCACGGTTTCTTCAAGGTCGGTGCCGTCTTTCAGCACGGCTTCGGCGAGACGGCCGAGGTCGTCGTAGGTGAACGACGCCGACTGCGACACCGCGCCCTCACCTGCCCCGTCGACGACGGTGAGGATGTTGCCCGTGCGGTCGTAGGTGTAGGTGAGGTCAACGGCGGCCGACTGCGCCCGCGTCAAGAAGTTGCGGGTGTCGTAGCTGTTGGTGCGGGTGATGCCGTTGCCCAGCGTTTGTGACGTCACGCTGCCTTTGGCGTCGTATTCGATGTCGCTCACAAAGCCAGCGATGGCCGTCAGGCGGGTGGCGTCGTCGAAGGTGTAGTCGACTTCGAAGTCGCCGGGGTAGATCTCCTTCACCACCTGGTCGACGTTGTCGTATTGCGCGCCCATCAAGTAGGTGGCGCCGTTGATGCGACGCAAGGTGGTGCTGCCACGGCCGCGCTCGTCGTACGAGAACGCTTCTTCGCCCTCGCCAAGCTCGCCGAGCGGGTAGGTGTGCCCGGCGACGCGGTAGGTGGTGTTCTCACACGCCATCATCGGGCAGTCGGGGTGGCTGTCGTAGAAGTACTCGATGCGGGTGCCCGTCTCGTCCGACTCTTTGTACTCGGCCGTCTTGCGTCCGAGTTGGTCGTATTCGCGAACGATGACATTGCCGTTGGCCCAAGCTTCGCGGATGGGGTTGCCGGCGGCGTCGTGCTCGATGGTGAGGGTGCCGCGGTCGGGGTCGTTCACCTCTTTGACGCGACCGCCGAGGTCGTAGCGCTGACGACGGACGTTGCCGACGTTGTCAGCGATGCGCACCAGATTGCCGAGGCCGTCGTAGCCGAAGTCGACACGGTTTTCGGTGCCGTCGGCTTCGATGCGCACCGACGAGGTGGCGCGGCCGAGGCCGTCGATGTGCACCGTCGTCGGCGAGTCAAATGAAGGCTCGTCGGAGTCGGTGTCGCGCTCGTCGTAGGTGAGCGTGGCCAGTGGCAGGTAGGCCATGCGCGTCGTCGACGGGGTGCCGCCGCGTTCGGCCGCGTCGGGCATGGTGACTTCGATTTCACGGGCCAGGCCGTCGTATTTGCGCTCGGTGAAGGGGGTGTCGGCGGGGACATCCCACGAGCACGTTCCACTGTCGGCGATGAAGGGGTCGTAGGCCCGCACTTCGGCGCCTTGGTCGTTGTAGATGCTGAGGCCGTTGACGATCCACTCGGTGTCGGTGACGCGGGAGCGCTCTTGCATCATGCGGCCTTTGCCGTCGTAGCACTTGACCGAGATGTAGTCTTGCTCGCCGCCCACCTCGCTGCGGCGCTTGGTGACGATGGCGTTGACGGGCGAGCCGAGTTGGTACTCGTAGGTCACCGTCGGGCTGGCCAGCGAGTCGCCGCCGGGCAGCACCGTGGCGATGAGGCGGCCATGTTCGTCGTACACCCAGCGCGTGAGGTACCCCTCTTCGGGGTTGGCTTCGGTGTGCCAGTCGGTGGCGGATGCCATCTTTCCGTGCAGGTCGTCGTAGGTGAAGTCGCGGCGCATCCACAACACGGTGCCGTCTTTGTCGACGGAGTGTTCTTGGCGGACGATGTCTTTGCCGGTCTCGTCGTAGGTGTAGCGAAAGCGCCCACCGTCTTGCCCGGGGTCGTGGTTGGAGTGAATCTGCACCAACACGTTGCCGTGGGCGTCGTAGCTGTAGCGGCCGGCGGTGGTGTCGCCGTCGTCGTTGAGCAGGGTTTCGTCGCGGCTGATGAGGCCACGCTCGGCGTTGCCGAGGTCGAGCCCTTCGAACGCGGTGCCGTCGTAGTAGATGCGTTCTCTCGACGTCATGCCGCCTTCTTCGGCGTAGACCCGCGTCTCGTAGGCCAAGCCCAGCAGCCAGTTGGTGACGTTGGCAGGCGCCACGTAGTCGGTCTCTTCATATTGCTCGTCGCCGAGGCACATGGCGCCGCAAGGGCCGGCGAACTCGTCGTCGGCGGCCGTGCATGCAGGGCAACCGCCTCCGCCGATGTTGATCACCCCGAGGTCGGCTTCGCGCACCACGTTGCCGTAGCCGTCGTGGGTGTACTCGGTGCGCAGCGTGGCCCACTCGGATGCGGCTTGTTTCTCTTGTTTCACCGTCTGTTCGGCCTCGAGGCAGGCCCACACCACGGGGCGTTCGAGACCGGTGTTGTCGACGCCACCGACGTCGCACTCGACGTAGGTGTTCTCGACGCGCTGCATGGGTTCGCCGTCGGCGATGAAGTGCTTTTCGAGCACCAAGCCTGCGAAGTGGGCGCGGTTTTCACCAGCGCCGACGTCGAAGAGGGTGGTGATGGTGACCTCTTCTTGGGTGTCGTTGCCCTCGTGGAGTGCATCGACTTTGGCAAACCCACGGAACTGCTTCTCGACGCCGTCGTAGAAGGCGGCGTGGTAGGCGTAGCTGCGCACGTTGTGCACGCTGTCGTCGACGGTGGCGCCCTCGACGTAAGAGTCGATCTGCTCCACGACGAGCATGGGCAACGGGGTGGGCTCGTCCCAACCGTCGCCGTTGTCACGGGCGCGGTGTTCGATGGCCGAGGCGTAGTCGACCTCGACGACGAGGCCCATGCCGTTTTCGACGCGCGCCAGCAGGTTGGGCCGCACCGGGAAGAGTTCGAGGTACGTCACGTCGCCCGACGTCGTCACCCACACCACGTCGTTGCTGCCATTGGCGTTCATGTCGGCGAAGAGCACAGTGCTCTCGCCACGGGTGGGGATGCTCACCTCATTGCCCGTCGCTGACGACACCACGTTGGTGATGGTGGCGATTTCAGAGAAGGTGGTGGCGTTGCGGTTGAGCGCGTAACGAATCTCGTCTGCAACGACGACAACGAGGTCGTCGAGGCCGTCGCCGTTGAGGTCTTCGAAGCTCGCAAAGGGGAGTTCGTCGGCGGTGACGGGGGCGTTGACGATGGTCGTCCACGGGGTGTTGACGTCGTACGACGACCATTGGCCACGGCCGAGGTTCAAGCGGTACGACACCTCGCCGGCGCGCAAGATCACGGGGTCGAGCAGGCCGTCGCCGTTCATGTCGGCGAACTCGAGGTTCTCGTCGGAGAAGCCGGCGCCGATGGCTTGCACGTTGGCGTCGATGCTGAAGCCGGTGCCGCCGTTGTTTTTGTAGATGCTCGTCGAGCTCAACTCAGAACGCACCACGTCGATCTTGCGGTCGAGGTCGTAGTCGAGAAAGCGAATGTGGGCGAGGTCGGCATCTTGGTCGAGGTCGAAGTCGTCGCCGAAATCGGGGAGGTTGCCGGTGGCGTCGCCGGTGAGGGCCTCGATGGCGTCCCAGTCGCCGCCGCCTTTGTTGACCAGCACCTGGCCCAGCTGGGCGTTGACGATGTCGGTGAAGCCGTCGCCGTTGTAGTCGAGCACCTGGGTGTAGGGCGAGTCGAGGCGGAACCCGGTGGTGTCGTTGCCGAGGGCACTCGACAGCGGCGCCTCAAAGTCGTGGGCGCCGTCTTCTTGGTAGTTGGCGATGTAGATCTTGTGTGCCTCTGTCTCCGACGTCACCAAGAAGTCGGGGAGGGCGTCGCCGTTCATGTCCATCAGTGTGGCTTGGCCGGCGGCCAAGTCGACGCCCACGTTGCCGACGTCGACGAGGAAGGGCCGCTTGCAGGTCTCATCGTCACACAGACCCCCCAACGATTGCGAGTAGGTGAACTGTTGGTGTGCGGGGTGCAGCCCGTCGTCGGCACCGTAGCGGCGCACTTCGGAGATGCGGCTGACGCCTCCGGCCGTGGCGTACGACTCGTAGGAGATGGCGTAGCGCCGCAGTTGGGCGCCGTCGACCTCGACGAGGACTTCGCTCAGGCGATGCGCCAGCAGCTCGTTGAAGCCGCCTTTGGCGTCGGAGATGAGGTCGTCGCGGGCTTCGTAGGTGAAGCTGACGACGTTTTCAGGCACGTCGTTGTGAAAGGCGTACGACACCGTCGACACCAAGGGCACGGCGCCTTGGTAGGCGTAGTCGTATTCGACGCGGTGGCCGAAGAGGTCGTGGCTCTCGACGAGGAGGTAGCGAAACACGCCATCGGCCGAACGTTGGCGGGCGGTCTCGACGGGGGTGCCGTTGCTGTCGGCACCGAAGTACGAGGTGATGCCGTCGGGCGACTCGGCCGTCCAATAGCCTTCGTCGCCTGCGCCACGCTCGTGCCAAGTGTAGCGCACGAATCCGCCTTCGAAGCGCGAGCGGTATGTCCATGGTGCGTCGGTGGCGGCGTCACCTGCCACCTTCACCAGCTCTGCACCGCCGTTGGCGACGAAGGTGTCGGTGTCGTCGTATTCAGGCAGGCCGCGGGCGGTCATGCGTTCGATGGTGGGCAGCGACATCGACCAGCCGATGCCCGCCACAGATGCCCCTCCACCTGAGGAGTAGCCGAGCGACAGCGAGGGGGTCACGCCCTCCCACCCGCCGGGCACCGAAAAGTTGATGCTGTGGTTCATCAAGCCCATGTTCTCGTCGACACTGGCGTTGTCGCCGATGCCGTCGAGAGAACCAGGGCCGTCTGGGAGCGAAACGCGGTCGTCGGACACACCGGTTTGCGCCAGGGCGGGCTGGGCCAGCGTCGTCGCCGTCACACACAGCGCCGCCACCCACAAAGAAGCAGAACGAACAGTTGAAACTTGCATGGCAGTCTCGCAGCGTCGCCGTCGTCGACGACGCAGTTGGGCACAGAACAGTCGAGCGACTGGCGTCAGTTGCTGAGTTGGAGGGCGGAGGCGACTTCAGCACCGGCCGCGTCGAAGCACTTCGCGTCGGTCAACGAAGGGGCGACGGTGTCGCCTTCGAACACAAACCGCGCCAGCTCAACGCCGACGAGGGAGGCGTCGTCTTTGGCGGCAAAGGCGAGCGCAAAGCGCGGGGCCTTCGGAATGAACTCGCCGGTGACCTCATCGGCGAACTCGACCTTTGGCACCTCAGCACCGTTGGTGGTGAACAGCACCTGACACGAGCGCACGTCGGCCGACGTCACGTTGAGGCCGTTGCCAACGGGGCCGGGGCCGCCGTCGGGGGTGACGTCGGGGCCAGGGCCGCCGTCGGGGCCGGGTTCTGGGTCACAGCTGCAGGCGGGCGCGATGGCCATGCCCAACAAAAAAGGCAGAAGAGAGAGGATGCGACGCATGTGTTGTCCAACCGGTGAAGAACGGTGCCGCCGTGACGTCGACGGCACATCGTTTCAGAAAGCATGGGTGAGCGCCGTAGTAGCACAAAGTGCGTGCTGTCCCGGCAAAACACATGATGAAAAACGGCGCTCCCGTCACACACATGTGGTGAAAGGAGCGCCTGAAACGGTCGGATGGTGCAGACCGCGGCACGGGGTGCCCCCACGCCGCGGTCGGGTGCTTAGGTTTTCTTCTTCTGCTGTTTGTTGCCCATCTTCGCCTTCGACTTCTGTTTCTTCATGGTGGTGTTGCTCTTCTTGCGCTTCGGCTTGGGCTTGGCTTTCTCGGCGTCGTCTCCCCCGCTGGCCGCGCCCGTGGCCGCCTCGTCTTTGCGCACCTCGACGATGGCGTAGACGTCGTTGGCGAGGTCGACGGCGCCGGCGATGCCCATCTCCACACCGTCGATGGCGGCCACCAACCCGTCGCTGGCGTTTTCGCCGGCGACGGCGACGCCCGGGCTCACCGATGAGGCCGAAAAGCCAGCGTCGGTGGCCGCGGTGGCGAGGGAGTCAAAGGCACCCGCCGCCCCCACTCCGATCATGGCGCCGGTGGCGACGAGCTTGAATCCCGCTGCCGCATATTTGGCGGTCTTGTTGCCCGATTTGGTGGCGTAGTGGTCGGCCACGGCGGTGGCGGCGGTGACCCCCGCGCTGACCCCCAGCGTCGCAAAGCCCGACGCGAACCCGCCGATGGTCTCTGTCGCAATGCGCACAAACCCCATCTTGGTCAGCTTGAAGGGCTTGCCCGCCGCCTTCGCCGCATTCTTTTGGGACTTGTACTCGGCGACACCCGAGACGATGGCGCCCGCGATGCCACCGAGGACGTTGGCCACCCCCGCAGAGCCGAAGGTGAGCGCCGCCACGGCGAAGCCGAAGCCGGCCATGGCTGCCGAGGCGGCGAACAACGTGCCGGCGATGGTGAGGTACTTCTTGAAGTTGCTGCTCTCGGTGCTGAGCCCGCCGACGTCGTAAAAACCGATGGGGTTGCTGCGGGCGTAGGCGTAGCTGGTCACCGCGTCGAACGCAGCTTCGGTGGCGTCGACGGCGAGCACGTCGTGCAGTGGGTCGGGGGTCAAAAAGCGGCCGATGTGCGGCGCGAGCATGCGCTGTCCGAAGTTGATGTAACCGTGGGAGCCGACGTCGTGGGCGACGTAGGCCGCCGTCTCGGTTTGCTTCGCCGTCGACCCCATCACCCCGCCATAGGGGGCGTAGGCAATGCGTTCGACGACGTCACCGGCGGCGTCGCTGCGGGCGATGACCGAGCCGAGGTGATTGGTGTGCAAGAACGACGTGTGGGTTCCGTCGTCGTCCATCAACAACGACCGCGCCGCCGAACGGAGGTGGGTGCGCACGTCGTCACTGTCGCGATGGGCATAGGCGTCGGCCGCATTGATGACGCCGTTGTCGTCGCTGTCGACGAGCTGCACGGTGGCCAAGGCGTTGGTCTCGATCTCGGCGACACGTTCGTTGCCCAAGGCAACGATGAGGCGGGCCACGCCGTCGCGCACCTCCATCTTGGGGGTGGCGGTGTGCACGAGGCTGCCGTTTTCGACGCGAATGACTTCACCGCTGGCGCCGGTGTACCCGAAGGTGGTCGTCCCCGACGGCGTCACGATGGTTTGCACCATGTGGCGCAAGTCGTAGGTGAAGGTGTCGTCGCCACGGGTTTGCGCCAAGCCAGACGCGTCGTAGGTGAGACCGGAGCCCCCCGCTTGCGCCATCGCTTGCGGGTGTGCTCCGTCGTAGGAGACGTCGCCCAAGTGCAACACGCTGTCGGCGTCAGACGACTGTTGTTGGCGCAACCGTTCGATGGCGTCGAAGGCGAACGTCACCGTCTCCTCGACGTCGGTCCCAGCTTTCAGCGTCGCCGACGCCAAGCGGCCGAGCGCGTCGTATTCGAAGCGTCCCGACTGCGACACCTCTCCCTCGCCGAGGGCGTCGTCGATCTGCGTGATGTTGGTGATGCGGTCGTAGGTGAACGCCAAGTCGGTGACGCTCGACTGCACCGTCGAGAGCAGCCCACGCGCGTTGTACGTCTGGGTGCGCACCACGCCGTTGCCGTAGGTCTGGGAGACGACGTTTTGCCGCGCGTCGTATTCGATGTCGCCGACAAAACCGGTGATGCCCACGGGGCGCAATGCACCGTCCATCTCGTAGTTCAGCTCGATGCCGCCGGGGAAAACCTCACGGGTGACGGCGCCGACCCCGTTGTACTCGGCCTGCGTGAGGTAGCCGGCGCCGTTGATGCGTCTGAAGCTGGAGACGATTTGGTCGCGCGCGTCGTACGAGAAGGCCTCTTCGCCCTCGCCCAACGACGCGTCGGGCCCCAGCGGGAAGGTGCTGCCGGCGTACTTCCCAGTGGTGTTGGCGCACGCCATCATCGGACAGTTGGGGTGCACGTCGTAAAAGTACTCCGACCGCGTGTTCTCCTCGTCAGATGCTTCGTATTCGGCCGTTTTGCGGCCGAGCTGGTCGTATTCGCGCACCACGGTGACGCCGTTGGCGCGGGTTTCGCGCACAGGGTTGCCTGCGATGTCGTGCTCGATTTGCAGTGTGCCCCGGTCGGGGCCGACGCTCTCTTTCACGCGGCCGGCAAGGTCGTAGCGTTGTGTGCGCGTGTGGCCGTCGACGTCGGTGAGGCGGGCCAAGTTGCCGAGGTCGTCGTAGGCGAACTGCACCCGGGTCTCGTTGCCGTCTTCGTCAGGGCGAATCACGGCCGTCGCCCGGCCCAAGCCGTCGAGCTGGGTGTACGACGGAACATCGCTGAGGGGATCGCCGTCGTCGGTGTCGCGCTCGTCGTAGCTCACCGTGAGCAACGGCCGGTATTCGGTGCGCGTCACCGAGGCGACGCCGTCGTGGTCGGCCGCGTCGGCTGCGGTGGCTTCGATTTCACGGCCGAGGCCGTCGTAGCGTCGAGACCGGTAGGGGTGGTCGTCGGGGACGTCCCACGAGCAGGTGCCGTTGTCGTCTTCAAATGGCTCGTACACCCGCACTTCGGCGCCGGCCGCGTTGAACAGCGAGAGCCCGCTGACCAGCCATTTGTCGTCGGTGACGCGGGTGCGGTGCTGCAGCATCCGGCCCTTGCCGTCGAAACACTGCACCGACACCGCTTGCTCGGTGCTGCCCGCCTCAATGCGCTGGCGGGTGACGACGGCCGTCAACGTTTCGCCGACTTGGTATTCGAACGTCTCCGTCGGCCGGGCCATGGTGTCGCCGGGGAGCACTTTGGCCAGCAGCCGGCCGTGCTCGTCGTACACCCACTGCATGAGGTGCGCTTCGTCGGGTCGGTCGGGCGTGGTCCACATCGTCGACGTCGCCATGCCGCCGTGGAGGTCGTCCCAGGTGAGGTCGCGGTGCATCCACAGCACGCCGTCGTCTTTGGCCACCGACTTTTCTTGCCGGATGATGTCTTGGCCACTGTCGTTGTACGTGTAGCGGTAGCGACCGCCCTCTTGGCCCACGTCGTGGCCGGAGTGAATCTCCTCGACGACGTTGCCGTGGGCGTCGTAGCGATACCGCTTGTTCTTCACCGTGCCTGCGTCGTCGAGCAGCTGCTCTGTTCGCATCAGCAAGCCGACGTCGGCGGTGCCCAACGCGCCGCCTTCGAAGTCGGCGCCGTCGTAGAACATGCGGATGCGTGTGTTGCGTCCGTCGTGCGACGCCAACACCCGCCGCTCTGACGCCAAGCGCAGCAGCCAGTGGGTGGCGTTGTCGGGGGAGACGTAGTCGGTCTCGGTGATGAACTCGTCCCCCGTACACGTCGCTCCACAGGCACCAGAGAATTCACCTGCGGCGGCGGTGCAGGCATCGCAGCTGCCCCCGCCTTTGGCGATGACGCCGTGGTTGACCCGCTGCACGACGTTGCCGTACCCGTCGTAGGTCTTCTCTTTGCGCAACGTCAGCCACTCCGAAGCCGGCCGTCGCTCTTGCACCACCGTCTCGGTCGACGTCTGACACGCCCACACGATGGGCCGCGTGAGCACCACGTTGGCGTCGATGCCCTCGACGTCACACTCGTCGTAGCCGTAGGTCATCTCCTGCAAAGGAGACCCGTCTGTCGCAAAACTCTTGTGCAAAAGCCGCCCGGCGAAGGCCGGACGCCCGCCGTCGCCGACGTCAAATGTCGACGTGATGCGCACCCCTTCTTGGGTGTCGGTGGCGTCGTGCTCGGCGTCGACTTGGGCGAAACCACGAAACTGCTTCTCAATGCCGTCGTAGTAGGCCGCGTGGTAGCTGTAGTGCCGCACGTTGTGCAGCGCCTCTTCGCCTTCGATGCCGAGCACGTACGAATCGGCGCGGTCGACGACGAGCATGGGCAGAGGCGTCGGCGTATCCCAGCCCACGCCGTTGTCACGGGCGCGGTGGTCGACGGCCGAGACGTATTCAACTTCGTAGACAAGACCCAAGCCGTTTTCGATGCGCGCCAGGAGGTTCGGCCGCACCGGGAAGAGTTCGAGGTAGGTCACGTCGCCCGACGTCGTCACCCACACCACGTCGTTGCTGCCATTGGCGTTCATGTCGGCGAAGAGCACGGTGCTCGTGCCGCGGGCCGGCACAGAGACGTTGTCGCCGGTGGCCGCCGACAACACGTTCTCCAAGGTGACCACCTCCGAGAATGTGGTCGCATTGCGGTTGAGCGCGTAGCGAATCTCATCAGCGATGACGACGACGAGGTCGTCGAGGCCGTCGCCGTTGAGGTCTTCGAAGCTGGCGAAGGGGAGTTCGTCGTTGCTGACGGGGGCGTTGGTGATGGTCGTCCACGGCGTGTCGGCGTCGTACGACGACCAGCGGCCACGGCCGAGGTTCAAGCGGTACGACACTTCGCCGGCGCGCAAGATGACGGGGTCGAGCAAGCCGTCGCCGTTCATGTCGGCGAACTCGAGGTTCTCGTCGGCAAAGCCGGCACCGATGGCTTCGGCGTTGACGTCGATGGCGAAGCCGTTGTCACCGTTGTTGCGGTAGATGCTGGTGTCGGTGTTTTCAGAACGAATGACGTCGATCTTGCGGTCGAGGTCGTAGTCGAGAAACCGGATGTGGGCGAGGTCGGTGTCTTCGCCCAAGTCGAAGTCTTCACCGAAGTCGACGAGGCTGCCTGGCGAGTTTCCCGAGAGCGTCGAGATGCGCGCCCAGTCGCCGCCGCCCTCGTTGACGAGCACTTGCCCCAACTGGGCGTTGATGATGTCGGTGAAGCCGTCGCCGTTGTAGTCGAGCACTTGCACGTACGGCGAGTTGAGGCGAAAGCCGGTGGTGTCGTTGCCCAGTTGGCTGCTTTGCGCGCTGGCAAAGCTGTGCGTGCCATCTTCGGCGTAGGTCGCCAGGTAGATGCGGTGGGCCTCTGTCTCTGACGTCACCAAGAAGTCGGGCAAAGCGTCGCCGTTCATGTCCATCAACGTCGCTTGGCCCGCAGCAAGGTCGACGCCGATGTTGCCGATGTCGACGAGGTAAGGCTGTTCACAGCTCGCGTCGGTGCACAGCCCGCCCAACGACCTCGAGTAGGTGAACTGCTGGGTGGCGGGGTAGCGGCCGTCGTCGGCGCCGAACCGCCGCACTTGGGAGATGCGGCTGACGCCTCCTGCGTCGGCGTAGGGTTCGTAGTCGATGGCGTAGCGACGGAGTTGCGCGCCGTCGACCGAGACGAGCACGCCGCTCAGACGGTGGCCCAGGAGTTCGTTGAAGCCGCCCTTGGCGTCTGACATGAGGTCGTCGCGTGCCTCGTACGAGAAGGTGACGACGTTGCTGGGTTCGTCGCCGTCAAACAAGTAGGCGATGCTGCTGATGAGCGGCACGCTCCCAAAGTAGTTGTAGTTGTATTCGACGCGGTGACCGAAGAGGTCGAGGCTCTCGACGAGGAGGTAGCGGAACACGCCATCTGCCGAACGTTGACGCGCAGTTTCGACAAGAGTGCCGTTGCTGTCGGCGCCGAAATACGACGTGATGCCGTCGGGCGACTCGGCTGTCCAATAGCCTTCGTCGCCCCCTCCGCGCTCATGCCAGGTGTAGCGCACAAAGCCGCCTTCAAAGCGGGCGCGGTAGGTCGCCGGCGCGGTGCCGTCGGTGTCGTCGTCGACGCGCACCAACTCGGCACCGCCGTTGGCGACGAAGATGTCGGTGTCGTCGTACAGCGGCAGTCCGCGTGCCGTCATGCGTTCGATGGTGGGCAGCGACATCGACCACCCCACCCCCGCCACTGAGGCGCCGCCGCCCGACGAGTACGACAGCGACAGCGACGGCGTCACCCCCGCCCACCCATCGGGAACCATGATGGGAAGGCTGTGGTTCATCATCCCCATGTTTTCGTTGACGCTGGCGTTGTCGCCCATCCCGTCGAGAGAACCGGGGCCATCAGGGAGTGACACGCGGTCGTCGGACACCCCGGTTTGCGCCAGCGCGGGAGGGGCCAGCGTCGTCGCTGTCACACACAGCGCAGCCAACCACAAAGAAGCAGAACGAACAGATGAAACATGCATGGCAGTCTCGCAGCGTCGTCCCGTCGACGACGCAGTGGGGCACAACACCTGGGGCAGGCCGGCGTCAGTTGCTGAGTTGAATCGCAGAGGGCACTTCGGCGCCGTCGGCGTCAAAGCAGGTGGCCGACGTCATGGACGGCGCGATCGTGTCGCCTTCGAAGACGAACCGCGCCAGCTCGACGCCGACGAGGGAGGCGTCTTCGTTGGCGGCAAAAGCGAGCGCGAAGCGCGGGGCCTTCGGAATGAACTCGCCGGTGACCTCGTCGGCAAACTCGACCTTTGGCACCTCAGCGCCGTTGGTGGTGAACAACACTTGGCACGACCGCACGGCGGTCGACGTCACGTTGAGGCCGTTGCCGACGGGGCCGGGGCCGCCGTCGGGAGTGACATCGGGGCCAGCGTCGGCGCCGGGGCCGGGGTCGCAACCATCGCAGGCAGACAACGCGCAAGCCGCCAACACGGCCAACAACAACGACGAGAAAGGTCTAAACATCATGCGCTCCTGGCGTGTCGACTTGAGGGTGGGCATCGACACAGCACAACTCAGCTGCTTCGCGACGTCCAGCCACACGCTCCGCAGAATTCGCGGGATCCGCTGTGATGCCAGACATCGACGACACCGTCGGCGTCGTCGCCAGACGCGAACGACGTCCGACGAATGACATCCACACGAATGACATCCACACGAATGACATCCACACGAACAACTGGGCGTCATCTGAAGGGCGAACGGGGTTGCCAGCGGCAACGTGCGACCTAGCCTTGGGGGATGACCGCACTCCCCCTTCGCCTGTTGCACCTGTTGGGCGCGCTGGATCTGCACGTGCCGCGGGTGGAGGCGCACCACCTGGCCCCCGACGTCGCGGTGATGGTGCAGCAACGGCTGCTGACCCCGCTGGAGATCGCGGTCTTTGTGCAGCCAAGCGACATGAACGTGTTTGCCGCGCACCTGCAAAACCAGCTGAAGAATCCGCGGCGGTTGGCCATCGAGGTGGTGGTGCTCGTCGACGACGCCGACGCGTGCTTTGCCACGCTGCAACCGTTGTTTCGTGGGTTTCAGCCAAAGCGGGCCACGCTCATCGTCGTCGGCGACGACGGCACGGTCCGGGTGCAAGGGCGCACCAAGTTGCGCCGCGCCATCGACGCTGCCCACGACGTCACCCAACACGACGCCCTCATGCAGCGGGTGCAGCACCTCGTTGAGACGTCCCAAGACGCCGTCGTCGAACGCGCCGAACAAACCAAGGCCACCCGCCAGCTGTTCTCGCGCATGTCACACCAAAGCGTGTGGGGCAGCCACCTCCTCATCGCCTGCTTCATGGGCATGTTCGCGTTGGAGGTCGCCTTCGGCGGCGGCGTCTCCAACACCGAAGACGCCACCGTCTTGTTGCGCATGGGCGCCCAATCCCCCGCCGAGCTCGGCCAAGAGTGGTGGCGGCAGCTGACGGCGCCGTTTCTCCATGCGGGCCTGCTGCACGTCGGCATGAACAGCTATGTGCTGTGGCTCCTCGGCCGATCGCTTGAACAACTCATCGGCTCCACCCGACTGCTGCTCTTGGTGGGGCTCAGCATGGTCGGCGGCGCTGTCGCCAGCGACGTGCTCGCTGACGCCATCTCCGTCGGCGCATCTGGCGGCGTGTGGGGCGTGCTCACCGCCTACGTCGTGCTCGGCCTCAAGAAAAACGGCCCCCTCACCGAAGGCCTGCGCCAACAATGGAAGCGCATCTCCATCTTCAACCTCGGCATCAACGTCATGGTGTCGTTCTTGCCGTTCGTCGACAAATGGGCCCACTTCGGCGGTGGCGCTGTGGGCGCCCTTCTCATGGGCTCGGGCTTGCTGTTGCGCGGTGTGCCTCCACCAGATGCCCCTGAAGACGTCACCATCACCTCGCCGACGTGGCTCAAGGCAGCGGCGGTGGCGTTGGGGGCTGCCTTTGTCGTCGCCATGGGCATCAACTTGTCGACGCAACAACCCTGGCAGCTGCGGCAGCCGCAGTGGGTGCAAACCGACGTGGGCGGAGGCTGCATGCTCATCGCTCCGACGGCGACGGCGACATCGGTGAAGAGCCCCCCCGGGGGTCAGCTGTGGCGGGCCGGACGCCAGGTGTTCGACCCGCTGACCGCGTCGTTGTGGACGTTGCCCGAGCCCGCCCCGTTGCCCTCAAAGGCAACGCCCGCGCAGCTGTTGCAGGTGTTGGGCAAGCCCCTCGACGGCACGCAACGGGTGTTGCCCGTGCAGCAAGACGCCGACGACACGGTGCACGACTTGGCGCGGTGGCCGGCCGCTCCCCACGTCGACCTGCGGCGGTCGTTGGTGAGCGACGGTCAAACACCGTCGGCGCGGTGGGTGGTGGAGACGGCATGCAACCGACGCCTCATGGACTGCGAACAAGCCCACCTGCGGGTGGTGGAGCGGGTGAAAGACACCTGCCGCGCTGCTGCATTCGCCACACAAAGGTAGAAATCATCGTGTCGGTGACTATGTTGCCGATGTGTTGGCGGTGCGGTGGCCAGGTGTTGGCCATTGGCATCACTCGGGGTAGGTGCGCCTGCGTCGATTGAGGTAGAATGGCTGACGGAGACCGGATCCTTTGACCGGTCTGCCATGAGGTGGGTGCAATGGATCCGGTTTTGGCCGTGGTGGTGGTGGTGGTGACAGGTACGGTGGCGGTCTACGGACCCATCGCGGCTGGCTCCTGGCTCATGCGCAAACGACGCCTGCTCGACGCCTGGAAGGCCGAACCTGCGCAACTGCCGCCCCGTCGTCGCATGCAATACGCGCGGCTGCTGTTTCAAGAAGCCGTCAAAGCCCACCAAGCGGCCGACCACGACAAAGCCGCCGAGACCTGCCGTCGTGTGCTGCGGTTCGAGAGCGAAGACCCCCAAGCCAGCCGGCTGTTGGTGGCCTCGCTGTTCGCCGCAGGGCGCTTCAACGACACCCGCCAGGCGCTTGAGCGGCACCTGCAAGCCAACCCCCACGACGAGGCCGCCAAATTGGTACGCGCGGCCATCTTCTGTGAAACCGACGACTTGCCCGCCGCCCTCGACGCCCTCAAGGCCATCGACCCCGAGAAGCTGCCCACCGCCGACCGCGCCCTTTGGTACAACAACTACGCGTTTACTTTGGCGGGGCTGTCCACCGACCTCGACCAAGCCCGCGAATACGGCGAAAAGGCCCTCGACCTGGCTTCGCAAGCCGACCGCCAGTTCGCTTTGCGCACGTTGGGCGTCGTGCACCTCGAGCGACGCGAGCCCGACATCGCCGTCGACCGCCTCGAATCGGCGTTGAAAGAGCGTCAACATTTGCGTCCCGGAGACGTTGAATTCACCCGCTACTACTTGGCCAAGGCCTATTTGAGCCTGCAACAAGAGAAAAAGGCGCGTGAACAACTGGGTCTCATTGCGTCGGGCCGCACCATGTACGCTGAAAAAGCCAAGCAAAGCCTGGCTGAACTCAACAATCCAGCAGCCGCATAAGTCGTTCAGACGTCTGCGGCTAAAGTTGACGACGCAGTCAGTTTTACAGCTGTGGTGATGTGGTCGCCACGGATGTGCGGTCTCATTCGCTCAAATCAGCGCTTGAACGCCCCCAATTCTCCTTCTGCGGCAGGGGATCCCCGGGTATGTTCTGTGAATTGACTGAAGAACCTGTACATTTGATGCGATTCTCAGCATTTTCGGCAAACTTGTGCACACTTGTGCCTTGCTTGTTTTATCCGCATCTATACAATACCCCGACCCTGCCCGGAGGACCCATGCCCGCTGCGAAAAAACGCGTTCTCATCTCTCACAAAGACCTGCAAATCGCCTTCTTGCTTGAAGGTGTCGACGGTGTTCAGAAGCAATACGACACTGGCAATGTGTCGAAAGCCACCTTGCGCCGCACCCTCAAAAGCCTGTCTGACAGCGGCAAAGACACCGCCGATTTGGAGCGCTGGTACGCCGAGAACTTTGGCACCTTGGGCCGCGGCCGAGGCGCACCCACCGCGGGTGAAAGCCGCCAATACAAGGTGCAACAGATTCGCCGTTCGGGTCCGTTTTTGCGCCTTCCCCTCGACTCTTTGGGGGTGAAAAAAGGCGATACTGTGCGCGTCAAATTCGACGACAACACCATCACCATCGAGAAGTAGTCGCTGCTTCCAACGTGTGCTGAGAGCCTCCCCCGCCCAGGGAGGCTTTTTGCATGGCGGACGGTTTGTGGTACCCCCCACCCATGACTGACCTGTTGCTTTCGTTTCGTCTGCGTGCCGTGTTGGCGGCGTGTTCTGTGGTTCTGTTGACGGCGTGCCCGCCGGCCACGACGCCTGAAGACGCAGGCCCAACGCCCACCGAAGACGCGGGTGTCGAGCCCGTCAACGACGGGGGCACGGCCGCCCCAGACGCTGGCGACACCATGCCAGACGCGGGTGGCGACGCCCCAGACGCTGGCGACACCACACCAGACGCTGGCGACAATCCGCCAGAAGACGCTGGGGTCGCCCCTGTTGAAGACGCCGGCACAAACCCCAGTGATGCGGGGTCGAGCGTGGAGCCGCCCGCCGATTCTGGCGCCCTCCCTGCCGACTTTGGCCCCGTTCAATGCCGCGACAACAGCGATTGCGGGGGCGGCACCTGCAACCGCACTGCCCCCGGGGGCATTTGCTCTGGAGGCCCCTGCCCAGATGGGACGGAGATGAACTTTGGCGCCTGTGTGCGCGACTGCTCCGACGACGACGACTGCTCCGCCGGCATGGAATGCAAGAGCAATGGGTATTGTGGGCTGGTCACCTGCGACATGGACGACGACTGCCCGGCGCCCTACGTGTGTGGCGCTGTGGGTTGTGAACGTCCGAGCTGCTCCAGCAGCTGCCCGGGCGACATGGTGTGCGCCGACAACCTGTGCATGGAGCCCTGATCGCATGAAGATCCGCGGCCAACGCCTCAGTTTGCCGCTCTTTTCGTCGATCTCCTTGGACTGGGGGTTGCGTGCTGCGTCAAAGCACGTCATAGAACTCTGGTTTTCCCCGCGCGCTTTCGCGCGATCGCATTGAGCAGGCCTGGCCGCCGGTGCGCAACTGACTCAACGAATTGAGGGCTCTGCAGCTCAACGCGCCGAAGCCCTGAAGAACAAAGAGAGGTTCATCTTGACCAAAGTGACGGTTCGAGAAGGAGAGCATGTCGAGCGCGCCCTGAAGCGTTTCAAGCGCAAAGTGGAGCAAGCCGGCATTCTCAAAGAAGTGAAGAAGCGCAAAAACTACCTGAAGCCCTCGGTGAAGGCCCGCATCAAGTCTCGTGCTGCTGCCTCCCGCGCGCGCAAGCAAGCCAAGCGCATGGCTCAGCGTGACTGAGTTTCAGCTTTGCTGAGCTTCGAAAACGACCGGTACACCCGGTCGTTTTTCTTTTGTTTTCGAACCCTTATTTGATGGTCGCCAACGCCTGCAAGATGGCTTTGGGGGCTTCTCGTTTTTTGTAGGTCTCGGCCAACGACCGCCAGTGCACCGTGGGTTGGCCGTCTTGCAGCGTCAGCACATACAAGGCCGGCCACGCCGTCTCGGTCTCGGCGTCATAGACCCCGTATTGTTGAATGACGGCGGCGCCTTCGTCGTGGAGAAGGTCAAACCCGTCTCCCAAGCCGAGCTCCTCGTGCAAGACGGCGTAGCGCTCGACCCCGTCGGGGGCGATGCCCACCACCTGAGCGTGGCGCTCGCGCAGCTGCGGCATGAACGTCTGCAATTCGGCCAGCTGGGATCGGCAATAGGGGCACCAATCGCCGCGGTAGAACACGACGACCACGGGGCCTTTTTGCAGGGCCTCCGCCAACGACCACGGCTGGCCGTCTTGGGCGGGCAAGGTGAACGTCGGCGCTTCCGCCCCTACGGCGACGGCGGTGGTGTCGACGTCGGTGGGCGGCGCTTCGCGCATGGCGGCAAGCGGCATGCGGGCGACGCGGGAGGCGGTGGTGCACGACGTCAAGGCGACGGCGGCCAACACCACGGCTGGTGTGAAACGAATGGGGGCAAGACGAGAAACAGGCATGTCCGCTCTACGGGGACGTCATGCTCTGCGTTACCCCCAAGGTCAGAATCACGACGTGCAGGTCGGCGTCGGCAGCGATTGCACAAACCGCACCCCATCGCGCACGGCGTCGTGCATGACGTCGAGCGGCGGGCTTTTGTCTTCGTTGCGCAACCAGGCCAATGCCATCTCCGCGACGGGGATGAAGTGCTGCACCCAGCGTCCGTCTTCTTCGAGCAGGGCCTGCAAGGTGGCTTCGGCTTTGCTGGCGCGCGATGGCTTTTGCGCCACCGCCAATGTCGCCACCCGCAACGTCGACCACGCCAGCCATTCTCGATGGTCGACGCTCTTGGCCGACCGCCGGGCGGTGCGGCTCCAGGCGGCGGCCTCGTCGAGCAGGTTTTGCTTCACGGCCACATCCGACAACAACAACGACGCGCGGGCCTGGGGCACGGGGTCGAGGCCGCGCTCGGCGATCACCAAGGCCCGCTCCAGCGACGAGCGCGCATTGGCGGCGCGGCCGTGGGCGAGGTCGAGGCGGGCCAACGCCATCACCGTCTCGTATTCGTAGCGCAGGTTCTTCAGGGTGCGATGCACCTGCATGGCCCGGCGCAGCAGACGGCGTCCGTCGTCGACTTCACCGCGGCGCACCAACAGCGCCCCCAAATGCCACTGCGCGATGCCTTCGTACCGGCGGTCGCCGTGTTCTTTGCAGGCGTCGAGGGCACGCTGCAAGCCGGCCTGGGCCTCGTCGGTGTGGCCTTCTTTGGCGGCGAGCAGCGCCGAGAACATGATGGTGCGCGCCAGCACCAACTCTGCGCCCGCCTTGCGCAACAACGTCACGGCGGTGTCGTAGTGGCCGTGGGCCTCAAGGTATTCGCCGTCGTCGACGTCGAGGGTGCCCAGGTTGGCGAGGGCCCGGCCCATCAACAGGGGGCTGTCGACCTCTTCGGCGTATTGGGCCGCGCGCTGCATGTCGTCGCGGGCGAGCTTGTTTTGGCCCTGGGTGCGATGGGCACGCCCGCGGGCCTCGTGGCCTTGCGCCAAGAACTGGGCGTCGACACCGCAAGCCCCCGCAGCCGCCAACACACGGTCGAGCAACTCGATGTACAGCGGAAAGGGCCCTCTCGTCGTCAGCAACGGCTCCAGCACCAGCACGCCGCGCAACGCGGCCTGCAGGGTGTGGGCGTTTTGCTCGTCTTGCTCCAGCTCGCGCTGCACCACCGCCAGCAGGTTGTCGGCGTCGCGCTCGAGGGCACGGCGCGCCGAAAACCCGGCCGGGCCGTCGACCTTGCTGCGCAAGTCTTCGCCACGTTCGAGGTAGTGGGCGGTGTGGCGACGGAGGGGGTCGTCGTCTTTTCGCTGCTGCCGTGCCTGCTCTGCATATTCGCGGATGGGCGTGTAGTGGTGAAAGCGAATCGACAGCCCTTCTTCTTCGACGACCGAGGCCTTCAAGAGGTTCTTGTCGACGAGGTCTTGCAAGACGTCGAGGACGTCGGCCGGCGCGTCGTCTTGTTCGAAATGAATGACCGCTTCTGCGGCCTCTTCGTCGAAGCCGCCGCGAAACACGCTCGACATCTCCAACGCACGCTGCTCGCGGGGCGAGAGCATCGACCACGACCACTCCACCGTTTGCCGCGAGGTGTTCGACCGCTCTGACTTCTTCTTGCTTTGCTTTTGCAGCTCTTTCACCGACCGCGGCAAACGCTCGAGCAGCTCTTGTGGCGACAAGGTGCGCATGCGCGCGGCGGCGAGTTCGATGGCGAGGGGGTTGCCCTCGAGGTGGCGCACCACGGCGCTGATGGCGCTGAGGTCTTTGGCCCCTGGCTGGTAGCCGCGGCTGACTTCTTTGCTGCGCTCGATGAACAGCCGCACGGCTTCAGACTGCAGCACTTCTTCTTTGCTGACTTTGCGTTTGGGCAGGGGGAGTCCGCCCAGCTGCACCACTGCCTCGTCGACGACGCCGAGGCGGTCGGCCCCCGTGCACAACACACAGAGGGGCGCTTCGGCCTTTTGCAGCAGCTCCACCACACGGCGCACGTCGTCACGACAGCCGTCGATGTCATCGAGCAACAACAACCCCGGCTCGCGTTGTGCGAGGTAGGGCACCAGTTGGGCCATGGCATCGTCGTCACCGCCGTCGGCGGCGGCCTTTTGCACGTCGAACTCCAGGGCGTTTTGCAGCGCGCGGATGAGCTCCATGGGCCCGCCCACGTCGGAAAGGTCGACGATGAACGCGCCGGAGTTGCCGGCCTTGATCCAATCGTTGAGCGAGTGGCTGATGTAGCGCAGCGCCACCCGGCTCTTGCCGATGCCTTCGGGGCCCACCACCGACACCACCTTGGCCCCGCTGTCGAACAGGCGGGCGAGGCGACGCACACTGCGGCTGCGGCCGACGAACGCATCCGACGCAGGGGTGAGGTTGTGCTTGGGATGGCGCAGTTGCATGTCGAGCCGGGCTAGGCGTTGTCGTCGTCAGAAGGTGGGGGAGAAGCTTCTTCTGGGTGGGTCAGCAGATGCCGCGCGCCGACGGCGCAGAGCACCAAAAGGACGATGCCGATGAACTGGCTCGTCGACAACAGCCCAAAGACAGTGCCGCGCTCTGGGTCAAAACGGACAGTCTCGATGGCGAAGCGAAACAAGGCGTAGGGGGTCACCCAGAAGATGACCATCCAGCCGCTGCGCAATTTGTCGGAGCGCAGGGCGAAGAAGAACAACGCCACCAACACCCCGGCCATGGAGAACTCGAAGAGGGCTTCGGTGATCTGCGTGGGGATGAGACCGACGGTGTGACCGTCTTGGATGAGGTTGGGGTCGATGCGAATGAGGGTCTTGTAGGCCACCGACTCCGGCGGAAAGTGCACGCCCCACCCGTGGTCGGTGGGTTTGCCGTAGCAGCAGCCGGCCATGTGGCATCCGAGACGGGCGAAACCGTGGGCCAAGGCAAAGGCGGGAACGAGGACGTCGCCGGCCTTCCATGGGTCCCAGCCTTTCATGCGGCAGCGAATGACGACAAAGACGGCCGCGCCGATGAGGCCGCCGTAAAACACGCCGATCTCGCGCAACGAAAAGATGCTGGCGGGGTTGTGTTGGTAGTGGTCCCACTCGGCGACGAGTTGCAGGGCTTTGGAGCCGATGACGGTGCCGGCGATTTGCACGAGCACCACGTCGAGGGCCTCGTCGGCGCCGAAGCCGTTTTTCTTGGCCAAGAACGTCGCCAACCAGCTGCCGAAGAGGATGCCCAACGCCCCACACAGCCCGAAGGTGTTGAGGGGGATTTGGGTGCTGCCAAACTCAAGGGTGAACAACGTGGGGTGCAAAACGCCTCCAAGACCGGCGACTGAGTCGTGTGCTGCGCGAAAGGGGCTGCAGCAAACAACGCCGCCGGTGCATTCCCGCCCTGTGGCTTGTCGAGTGCAGCGCGTTCGCGCAACGGGGCTTTTTCTGCACCGGCCCCCCACGCGCCCGCCGACCAGTCGTGATGCGGCTCACCTGGCCCCCGCTTCCATATTGCACTGCGTCATTTTTGCCTTCACGGTGCCGTCATCGTGACTCCTGGGGGACCATCCATGCTGCAATCGCCTCGCTTCGCCGTTTTCTTGTCGTTCTTGTTGTCTGTGGCCCTGACGGCCGGAGGCTGCACACCGACCGCACCTGCGGGTGAAGACGCGGGGCTGAACGATCCAACCACCGTCGACGACGACGACGCTGGCCCCCGTGTGTTTGACGACGTCTTCACCGAAGACGCCGATCGCTTTGACGAAGCCGCGGGTTGGGTGGCGGCGGCGGTGTGCAGCCGGCTCCACGGCAACTGCGCCGACAATTGCGACAACCCCTTCGTGTATTGCGGCGACTCTGAAGCCGATTGCCGCGCCCAATACGCATTGTCGTTCGTCGACGACGACCACACCCACGTCAACTTGGCCCAAGCCGCAGTGTGCGCCGAACAAGTGCTGGAGCAGAGCTGCCTTGACCTCGACCCCGACTCGGTTGCCTGCGACCTGGCGCTCATTGAAGGATGCCCCGACGACGCCGACGGCGTGTTCAACTATCTTCCCGAGCTTGCAGAGACGCTGACCCTCCCGGCGACGCTGTCGCTCGATTTGTGCGACGACGTGGGCGAGTTTTACCTGGTGCAAGTGCCAAGTGGGCACGGCATTTTGCCATCGCTATCGGCGAACTCGACCGGCGAAATCACCGTGTTGGTGTCGACGTTTGACGTCGAAGACGACGGTCGCATTGACGACTCGCAGCACGACTTTTTCTGGGTCGACCCCGGCGAGACCATCGACCTCGACCGCGTGGCCCCCGTGCACAGCGACCGCGAGATGCTGGTGCGGGTGGAGGCCACCAACAGCCGCACCCAGGTCGAGTTGACGTTGGACATCGTGCAGCCGCCCGTCGACGACTGACGAAGACGCGGCTTAGGAGTGAGACTCAAAGTGCAACAAATCGAGGAAGAACACGGTGGAGATCAACATCAGCCGGTCTTCGCCCGCGAGGTCGTCGGCCCACTCCACGCCGAAGTTGTCGGCGTCTGACGCCATCTCTTGCAGAAAGCCGGAGAACTGCTTTTTCACCTGGGCCACAGCATCGCCTTTGTCGAGGACGTCGAAGGTCCACGGCTTCCAGAAGGCACCGTCGACCTCGTAGATGACTTCGCCGTCTGGAGCCCGCAACGTGTACTTGCGCTTCACCAGCGTGAACTCGCGCTCAATGGTGCCGAGGAGTTCACCGCCGCCGTCGAGCACCTCCATCTTGTGAAAGTAGAACGCGAAGGGCTTGTTCAGCTGCAACACCAAGTCGCCGTTGGCGTCGGTGACGTACATGACCATCGGGCGCCGCGTCGACATCACCTGCCGCACGAGGTGCGCCCAGCAGCCGCCCTCCTCTTCGGCGGCAAACAGCACCATCTCGCCGTGGTCGTCGAACACGGTGTACTGGTTGGACGTCTCGTAGTCGGAGAAGACCTCCATGAGTTCGACGCTCTGGGCGACGACCACGCCACCAGACTGTTCGAGGGGGATGAGAGCTTGGTCGGTCATGTCGGCCTCCTGACGCCGGCCGAGCCGACGTCGCAGGGGTTGTACTGCGCTTTGTGGGGCGGTGGGAACCGGGCGCCTCTTTGCTGTGTCCCACCGTTGACCCCCGCCGCACGCCTGCGGCCGTATGCGAATGGGTCACAGGCTGGTACGTTGATGAGGATGATCCGCCTGCGCGACGGCGACGAAGAACGCTTGCTCACCATGGACGAATTCGAGCGCACCGCTCGACGGGGAGAGATCTCTCCTCTGGCGTGGGTGTGTGTTCCGAACGTCACCCACGGCGAGTTCGTGCAGGCCCGTCACCTCGACCTCTTCAACCAGGTGTACGACCCACGGCGCTTTCATTTTCGACGCCACTTTCACGTGGTGCGCTTTCCGGCGCTGACGCTGTTGCTCGCGGCCGCCTGCTGCGTGCTCTACGTCGTCGCCGTGCGCCTGGGCGACGGCGCCGCCACCGCTGAAGTGCTCATGCAACTCGGCGCCAAAAGCGCCGTGCGCATCATCGAAGAAGGCGAGTCGTTTCGCTTGCTCTCGGCCAACTTGCTCAACCGCGACCTCGTGCACCTGTCGTTCAACTTGGTGGCCTTGCTCGCCGTGAGCACGGTGCTCGAAGGCGTCTACCGTCGTGGCGACCTCCTCGCCCTGTTCGTGCTCAGCGGCATCGGCAGCATGGGGTTGTCGTCGGTGTTCACCCACAGCACCACCGTCGGCGCCTCGGGGTTGGTGTTCGGCTGCTTGGGCGCCGCCGCCGCGTTCGGCTGGCGGTACCGCGACATCTTGCCTCGACGCTATCGGGCGTTTTTTGGCAGCGTCATCCTCTCGTACACCGCGCTGATGTTCTACCTCGGCGTCGTCAACGACAGCACCGACAACTTCGCCCACGCCGGAGGCCTCGCCATCGGCATCGCCTTTGGCGCGGTGGTGCAGCCCCGCCTAATGCGCCTCACCGATGCCCGCGAATCCAAGCTGCAACTGCTCGCTCCTTACGTCGTCAGCGGGGTGCTGTGTGCCCTCGTCGTCGGCGTCGGCCCCCTGCTGCCCACGGTGTTGTTTCGCTGGGCCCCTGTTGAGGTCGACGCGTTTGGACTGCAACTGCAGCGTCCGCTGCATTGGCGTCGGGTGCCGGGCCCGCTGAACTTTCTCGCCTTCGGCAATGGTCTCGACGCCTTCATCTCGGTGGGTTGCGCCCGCCTCGACGACGTCAGTGTGCTCGCCGACGCCCATGCGCGCTTCAGCCGCGACCTCAACGCCCTCGAACAGAGCGGCAACGTCTCGTTGCTCGACATCGGCACGCCGGTGTCGGGCGCCATCGGCCAAGACGGCGGCGAGGTCTTGCCGTCGCTGGAGGTGCCGTTCTCGTTCGTCGAGCGCAACGGCCATTTGACGGCGACGGCGTCGTTGTTCTCACGCGGCCAGCTGGAATGCGCGTTGGTCTTGGCGCACCGACCGTCGGCGTCTACGTCGACCACCGAGCTGTTGCAACGCATGCGCCGCCAGGTGTTGGTGCAACACACGTCCGCACAAACAGCCGCGCAACGCGCCGCCGATGCCGCCCCTGACGCGCCCAAAGGATGGCTGGAGTTGGCATTGGCCCACCAAGTCGCAGGCGATGTGCGTGGTGCCCGTCGCGCGCTGTCGCGCGCCGAGTCGCAGGTGTCAGACGGCGACGAGGTGTTGGTGCAGGTGGCCTTCGCTCGCACCCGTTTTGAGCTTGCCCTGGGCAACGACTTCGCCGCCGCCAAGCGGGCCTTGCGCCGGGCCATGCAGGTGGGCGGCGCCCGCGTCGACCTCAAGCTGCTGCAAGCCCAGGTGCACTTCGAAGCCGGCGAGCGAGATGAAGCCGACGCGGTGTTACAGGCCCTCGCGCAGGCCCATCCCGACGACGCCGTGTTGCGAGAGCAGATGACGACGCTGCGCACCTCGTGGAACACTGCCGACCCATGAACCGCAACACCATCCTGCTGTGGGGGCTCGCCGCCAGCGCCGCTGTGTTTTGGACGGCGGCGTTGTTGTCGTCACAAGGCCTGCAGACGGTGCTGCTGGTGGTGTTGGGCCCGACGTCGTCGAGCACGTCCGCGCCGACGCCGTACCGCGTGCGCGCCGTCGACGCGTCGTCGAAACAAGGGGTCGCCCTCCTCGGCGGCGAGGTGCGCGACGCTCGCAACGCCGTCGTCGCGCCCGTCGGCAAAGACGGGGTGTTGTGGGTGCCGCCCACGACGAGTGAGGTGCTCGTCGTCGACGTTGACACCGCCATTGGCACCACCCAATCGGTGTTCGCCACGCCGCCCCTCCAAGCCGACACCGTCGACTTGGCGTTGCGTGCTGTGCCCGTCGTCGACGAGGTGGTGCGACGCCCGAATGCGTCGTCGACCACCCACAACGCGACGGCGTATCCCGTGTTTCACAGCACGCGCTCCATGTTGGCCACCTCGGTGCTCCTCGTCGACGGCGACCAACTGCAGGTGACGACGGCGGAGCCCCATGTGTTGTGGACCGAGCTCGACGACAAACGCCGCCTGCGGGCCTCCCGCGTGCGTCAGGTGGTGCAACGCGACGACCCCGACGTCACCGGCTCGAAGGTGTCGGCGGTGGTGCAGAGTGCGTCGCCCACGTCGGCATGGCTCGATGTCTACGTCGACGGCCGCCTGCGCCACATGCAAGCCCTCGACCTCGTCGCTGGTGACCTGCGCGTCGAGGTTCCGGCGACGGTGTGGAGCGAGGTCGCCCAAGACGGACACCTCGTGTTGCGGGTGAGCGAGACCTTCAGTCAAAACGACGTCGGCGCCGTGTTGCATCTGCGGGTGCGGCCGTCGTCGATGCCGGTGACGACGTGGGCCGTGCAGCAATTCGACGCGCACGGCGGTGCAGCAGACGATCCACTGCGGCTGTGGCTGACGTCGACGACGGCGAAAGACCATCCCCAACGACTGCTGGCGGTGCAAGCCCTGCTCGGCCGACTCACGGCCACCCACGCCAAACCCCAGGTGAAAAACCCCACGTTGCAGCACCAACAGGCCGACCAACGCGACCGTCGTCGACGACGGGTGCAACGTTGGCAGTGGCCCTTTCGTCTGTCGGCGTTGGCGTTTTGGGCGCTGCTGCTCGGCAGCAACTTGGCGCGACGACGTCGAGACGACCGTTGGCAGCAAGCCCTCGAAGAAGACGGCCTCCTCGACGATGACGACAGCAGCAGCGCAGGCCTCTCCCTTGAAGACAAGGGCGTCGCCCATCGGCTGGTGCGGCTGCTGCTCATCGCCGCCACGTTGTTTGTGGTGTGGGGGTTGGACTGGGCGCTGCAGGTGGTGGCGGGGTAAGCTGCGGGCGCCCGCCGCCTACAATGCGCAACAAAAGCGGCCCACATCAGCGCACCATGACAGTCTTTGAGCGTGCGGATCGCACGTCACTGCCCTTTTTGTCGTCGATGCACGCCAAAATCACGCTACCGTGACTAAGAGCCTTGTATCCCTCGCTGGAGCCCCCATGCCCACGTCCATTGGCACCGCCCAATTCGATCCCCCCGCCGCCTTCGGCTGGACCGAAACCACCATGAGCTTTCGCGCGCCCCCCACCGACGCGGTGCGCGACCCCCGCATGCTGCAAAAGCAGGCGTTGGTGGCCCGCCCCAACCTCGTGGTCAACCAGCGCACCACCACCGACTTTCGCACCATCAACGACGTCGCCGACGACGTCACCAAAAAGCTGATGGCCACGGTGAAAGACCTGCAAGACCTGCAAGCCGCCGCGTTTCAGTTCGCCGACGGCAAAGAAGGCATGCTCATCAGCTATGTCTTCCCCTATCACAAAGAGAGCATGCTGAAGCAGATGCATGCGGTGCGTCTCGACGACGACACCGTCACCACCTTGGTGCTCACCTGCGGCAGCGCCATCACCGACGAACAAGAGCAAGAGTACATCCACTCGCTCACCACCATGACCGTCAACGCCTGAGGAGCCCCCCATGTCGATCAACAAGACCGTCTCTGCCCCGCCCTGCCCCTTCTGGCGTGCTGCGTCCACCGACCAACGCCACGTCGACCCCAACGCCCCTGCGCCGTTGCAGGCCGACAAGAAGAACGACATCAAAGACGCCGTCGAGCACTTGATGTACCACGGCGGTTTTTCGAAGGTGAAAGCCACGGCCATTGCCGAGCTTCTCGTCGTCGCCGCCAACAAAGGCACCTTCGGCAAGTTGCGCGGGCTGTTCACCCAGACCTTCACGCCCAACCACCTGAGCGATGGCCTCCTCGACAAAGAGCTCGACAGCGGCTTGCTGCGCCGGGTCGACCAAAGCGGCACGGAGCGCGTGGGCGAGTTCTCTGAGAAGGCGCTGGTGAAGATGTTCAGCGCCGAGAACTCCAGCGAAGTCATGGTCGACGGCCAGAAGATGCGCGCCATGAACGCCGACCAACTCACCGCCTTCGTCGACAAAAACAAAAGCGCCGTCGGCGCCGGACGGGTGCACACCTTCATGGCCAACGCCGAAATGAAGACGCTGTTGCTCGGCATCTTCGGCCGCACCGCCGACAGCGGCGAAAAGGTCATCACGCAAAAAGACGTCGAGGTCTTCTACGACAAGGCCATCTTCCCCCACGCACGTCTCGACGCCCAGGTGGCCCAGGCCTACCCCGCCGAGGTGGGCGCCGCCCTCGCCACCGACACCCACGACCCCGTCGCCATGACGCAAATGATGGGCACCCAGATGGCCTGCCCCTTCAACGGCGGCGGCAAGGGCGACGAGGACGGCAAGGTGCAAAACCCCGCCTTCGTCGACCCCCAGCAAGCGATGAAGCAGGCGGCTGCTTCGGAGCAAAACGCAGCCGTGTAGACGACGGGTTCGTCGGCGAGACGGGCCTCGCCGAGCATCCGAGACGACGGAAGTGGCCGGACGCCGCTTCCGTCGTTTGCGTTTGGGATGGCCACGACGGCAAACGTTGACCACATGTCACGTGCGGCGCGCGGAGGTGCGTTGCCGTCTTGCACTGTGCAGCTAAGGTGCGCCGACGTCGACTCCTGCAAGGATTGCTGTGGCCAAGAAGACCCCGCCTGCTCAGACCCCCCTCGGTTTTCGCAACCGGCTGGTGTTGTTGTCGGTGGGCCTTTTGGTGTTCGCCTCGGTCACCGGCTTGGGCCTGCTGGGGGTGTGGTTGTCGCGCATGGTCGACGAGACCGCCGAGCGAGAGCTGGTGCGCCACCTCGACCTCGCCGCCAAAACGGTGCGGCACCTGCCGGGCGAAGACTTGCAGACGCGGTTCACCGAATGGACGTCGGGTTCGCCCTACCGCCTGACCCTGGTGGCCCCCGACGGGCAAGTCATCGCCGACTCCACGTTGCTGCAAGCGCAGCTGAGCGACCTCGACAACCACGCCGGTCGTCCTGAGATTGCAGGCGCCCGCAACCAACAGCGCACTGTGACCCGTCGTCGCTCGTCGACGTTGCAGCAGGGCATGCTCTACGTGGCGCAACCGGTGCGGCCGCCGCCGTCGGTGGCCACGCCGGGCGACGTGCCCTTTGTGTTGCGGGCATCGGTGCCGCTTTCTGAAGTCGACCGTGAAAAAAACCGCATCCGCGCCGTCATCGTCGTCGTGGGCCTCGCCAGCGCGTTGATGGCGGTGTTGATGTCGTTGGTGGCATCGAATGCGTTGACCCGCACCTTGCGCCAATTGGTGGTCACCGCGCGCAGTTTGGCCGACGGCAAGAACACCAGCGTCGACCTCGTCGCTGGCGCCCATGGGTCAGACGAATTTGGCTCCATCGCCCGCAGCGTCGCGCAGCTGGGCCACGAGTTGCGCCGCACGGTGCGGGCACTGGCGGCCGAACGCGACCGCATGTTGGCGGTGCTCAACGGCATGCAGGAGGGTGTGCTCTCGCTCGACCACAAGATGCGCGTGCGGTTGGTGAACAAGGCCGGCCTCGAACTGCTGCGTGTCGACGAGGTCGGCGACAAGACCCACCTGTATGCGCTGCTCGACACGCCTGAAATGCGGGCGGCCATGACGCGTTTTGAGGCCGGTGACGACGACGCTTTGGAACCGTTTGAGTTTCGGCCGCCGTTCGCCAAAGAGCGCATCTTCGTCGGCAAGCTGTCGCCGCTGTCGAAGTACCGCGGCACCGTCGTCGTGTTGTCAGATGTCACCGAGCTGCGTGCGTTGGAGACGTTGCGCCAAGACTTCGTCGCCAACGTCTCCCATGAGTTGCGCACGCCGGTGGCGGTGATCTTGTCGGCGGTGGAGGCTCTGCTCGACGGCGCTGTCGACGACCCAAAGCGTGGCCCCCGGTTTTTGGACGCCGTGCACCGCAACGCCACCCGCCTGTCGCATCTGGTCTCGGACGTGCTCGACCTCGCCCGTCTCGAGGCCGGGGCCAGCCGTTTGGAGTCGGTCGACATCGAGCTGCGTCCGTCGGTGAAAGACGCCTTGCTGTCGTTGGAGAGCGCGGCCGCCGAGAAGGATGTGCAGCTGCTCAACGAAGTCCCCCCCGACGCCTGGGTGTGCGCCGACCCCCTCGGTTTTGAACAGGTGCTGGTGAACCTCCTCGTCAACGCCGTCAAATATGGCCCCGCCGGCAGCCGGGTGTGCGTGCGCTCGGTGCCGCAAGACGATCGCGTGCGCATCGAAGTCATCGACGAGGGGCCGGGCATTCCTGAAGAACACCACCCGCGGCTGTTCGAGCGGTTCTACCGCGTCGACGCCGGACGCTCGAAAGCCGAAGGCGGCACCGGCCTGGGCCTGTCGATCGTCAAACACTTGGTGCGCAACATGGGCGGTCAGGTGGGCTATCGGGCGTTGGCGCCGGGGTCGTGTTTTTGGTTCGCCTTGCCGCTGCCCCACGACGAGATGGACACCGAGGACGACGACTTCGACGACGAAGGCGACAGCCTCAACGAAGGGCTCACCGTGCGCTCATCGTAGGCGCATCGACGTCGTCATGCGCGGTCATTCAAAGACGAGCGTGCCGAACCGCTTCAGGTTGTGAAAGTCGCCTGAGTAGGGCGACGACCACGCCGATGCCTCATTGCCGACGCGCTTTTGGCCGCGGCGCTTGCGATCGAGGCGAAAGAGGTTTGCCTTCCACGTCGTGCCCGCCTTGGGCGCGGCGGGAATGTCTTTGAGAGAGTCGATGCGAATGCGCCACTCCGACACCCAGCCTTTGTCTTGGTCGCTGTTGTCGTTGAAGGTGCCGTCGAGTTTGGCCTTGGCCTCGTAGTCGGCGTTGTACGACGTGTCGAAGTTCTTGCGGGGCCCGCCTTTGAAGGCGGCGTCGAACAAGGCGTCGTTGGGGGCGGCTTGCAGCTCGACGTATTCGTCTTGGTCGCCGTCGGCGTCGATGAAGATTTCGACCGCTTCGCTCTTGTAGAGGGGGTCGTCGCGCTTTTTGTAGGGCGTGTGAATGTCGTCGTCGTCACACTCAAAGGCGACGTACAAAAACGCGTTGTCGTACAGCAGACGGGCGTAGGTTTTGTTCTTCATGCGGCGTTTGCCGTCGTAGGAGATGAACGGACCCACCCGCTCAGCGCTGGCCCAGTCGGCTTCGTCGAGCACGCCATCGAGGGCGATGGGCGCGGTGGTGCGCTTCACCTTCGCCGTGGGCAACGCCGGCTGGCCGCCGTCGATGGCGATGTCGCCAAGGTGCACACGGTTGTCGTCGTGGCCGCCCTCGTCGACGTCCCAGCGTTTTTTGCCTTCGTACAAGCCGAAGCGCACCTGCACCTTGTCGGCGGGGAACCACTTGGGCACCGACAATGTGAAGCTGTCTTGCAGCACGTCGCCGGCGGGCACGGCGGCCACGTCGAAACCTTTGGCGACGAGGGGGTGGTCGCCTTGGGCTTGGTTCAGGTGAGCGCCTTCAATCTGGCCGTGCACAAACACCTTCGGTGTCGACGCCACCGACGACGCCACTTGCCAATACAACGTGATGGGCAGCTTGCGGTTGGCCGGCAATGTCTGGGGGTGTTTGACGCCCACCAGGGTCAGGCCGCCGTCGAACACCACCTTCTTGGGGGTCGCGCCTTCGGCGGTGAGAAAGTCGGCCACCGACGTGGTCAGCGCGGTCGTCTTCGACGCGGTGTGCACGTGCAGGTCGGCCTTCGCCGGAGGCGCACAAGCCGACAGCGCCGCCACAGAACACGCCAATACAGAACACGCCCACACAGAACACAACGCGGGCAAACGAAGGAGGGCAGAAGCAGTCATGGGCGCGGCATAGCGCAGCATCTGAGGACTGCCTACAGCGTGTCCATGCCGTTTGCCCTGCCCGTCTGCCCACCCCGTTTGCCCACCCCGTTTTCGCAGAGGGCGACAGGCGTTGGGGGCACCGAACGGCTGTTTTGCTGCTTGGGACAGCGCGTCGACGCTGGAGCGCGTGTCGGCTATGGTCCGGCTGAGGTGTGACGAGGTCACACCCCCGTCTGAATGCCGACGCTGTGTGAGGCGTCGTTGAGGCAGACCCGAACTGGAGCTTCCATGAGCATCCCCTCCGGCTGGACCCAAAAGTTGACCGCACCTTCGACGCGCAGATGGCTGGCATTCGCTGCTACATCTGCGTTTTTGTTGATCTCTTCAGGATGTGTCACCCGCACCGTCTACGTCCGTGAAGGCAACCCTGCCCCGGCGGCCCAGCCGAGAGTGACCGAGCGTCCTGCCCAGGCGCCCTACAGCGACACCTATGTGGATCCGCCTCAGGTGGATCTGGGCATCGCACAAAACGACGAATTTTATGACGCCTTGAATGCCTATGGCCGCTGGCATCATCACGGCCGCTTCGGCTACGTCTTCGTGCCGTCGGTGCACGTGGTGGGCAACGGCTTTCGCCCCTACACCCAAGGCCACTGGGAATACACCGAGTGGGGCTGGACGTGGGTCTCGCACCTGCCCTTCGGCTGGGCCACGGGCCACTACGGCCGCTGGTTCTACGACTCCCGCCTGGGCTGGGCGTGGGTGCCAGGCACCACTTGGGCTCCGGCGTGGGTCACCTGGCGCACGGGCGGCGCCTACGTCGGCTGGGCTCCGCTGCCTCCCGGCGCCATGTTCGGCGGCCGCTACGACATCTACAACACGTCTTGGGTGTGTGTGACGTCGACGAACTTCGGCTCCAACAACATGTATGGCGTCTTGGTGCGCGGCTCCGCCTGGCAGCAGTGTTACAACGCCACCCGTCGCCACCGCACCACCATCAACATCTACGGCCGCCCGTACTACCGTGGGCCTGACCCCGTGCGCATTCGCGACCGTGGCGGACGGGTCACCCGACGTCCCATCCGGGAGACGGATCGCGACCGCGCCACGACGCGTCCGCCTTCGGGCGTCGTCGTCGGACGTCGTGGACGTCGAGATGGCGGCGACCACGACCATGCTTCTGGCGGACGTCGCAACAACAACACCGGCAACGGCGCCACCACGCGCGACCGCCCCGGACGTGACGGACGCGACGCCGGACGCGACAATGGCCGCGACGACGGCCGGGCCGGACGTGACAACGGACGGGATCGCGGACGCGACAACGGACGAACCAACAACAACTCGGGAGACGATGGGCGCACCCGTCGCAACCCGCCCGCCGCTGGCCGTGACAACGGCGGCCAAGGCGGCCCTGAGCGCGGCCGCTACCCCGAAGCCGGCAGCGGTTCGCAAGGCGGACCAGAGCGCGGTCGCTACCCCGAAGCCGGCAGCGGTTCGCAAGGCGGGCCAGAGCGTGGTCGCTACCCCGAAGCCGGCAGCGGCTCGCAAGGCGGGCCAGAGCGTGGTCGCTACCCCGAAGCCGGCAGCGGCTCTCAAGGCGGGCCAGAGCGTGGTCGCTACCCCGAAGCCCCCAGCGGCTCTCAAGGCGGGCCGGAGCGCGGTCGCTACCCCGAAGCCGGCAGCGGCTCTCAAGGCGGGCCAGAGCGCGGTCGCTACCCCGAGGCCGGCAGCGGTTCGCAAGGCGGGCCGGAGCGTGGCCGCTACCCTGAAGCAGGCAGCGGTGGCCAAGGCGGACCCGATCGCAGCCGCCACGACAACGACCGCGGCGGCGTGCGCGCCAACGACCGCGAAGCCGACAAGCCCGACACTGGTTTGCAGCGTCCCTACGACGACCGCCCCGGCATGAACGTGCCGCGTCGCACCGGCCGTCCTGATCTGACGCCCGGCCACCGCACGCCGACCCCGCGCTCGCGCACCACGCCGTCGCGCCAGCAGTTCAAGAACAACCAAGGGGCCAACACCCACCGTGTGGCGCCCCCGCCGTCGTCACCGTCGCGCTCGCGCAGCACGCCCTCGCGCACGGCTCCGCCGTCGAAGCGCAAAGCACCGTCGCGCACGGCCCCTCCAGCGAAGCGGACGCCATCGCGCTCCGCCCCGACAAAGCGCTCGGCGCCCACGCCCAAGAAGAGCACGTCGAAGGCGAAGAAAAAGACGACGACAAAGACCAAGAGCGACGCCAAACGCACCAAGCGTTCACGCTCTCGCTGAGGTCAACGTCGACGACGACGAATGATGAAGGCCCCGCACTTGCGGGGCCTTTTGTTTGGCTGCAGCCAGACTTCACCGCCAACGAAACGAGGCGCAGCGGCCATCGTCGCAGACCACCTCGACGTTGTCGGGCTGGGTGCCGGCCGGGCAGTCGCGGAAGTTCTCGCAGAAGTTGTACGGCGCAGCGACCTCGTCCATCAGCGTTTGAAACGGAAGCGCCAGCGACCCAGGCCAAAAGACGTTGTCGGTGCAGTCGACTTTCGGCATTTCCGGCGCGGGTGCCGTCGACGTGGGACATCCGGCAACGACGCTGCACAACAAGAGCACAGCCAGTGCTGCCTTCACTCCGCCACCGCCTGACAACTGCCGCCGACGCAACGGGCGACGTTCTCTTCACACTCGGGCCCCCCGACGCAGGTCGGCCAGTCGGCGCAGTTGTCGTCGAGAAACATCTGCCATTCCGTCTGAACGGCGTCTTCTTGGTCGATGGCGTAGACCACGTTGCAGAGTGACGTGCGTGGGCCACCTGCTGCACAGCCAACATCCCAGTACGTGTAGAGCCGGCAATCGTCGTCGACGGCGCAGTCGGTTTTGTCGACGAGAACCTCGGCCATGCCGCCGTAGAGCTGTCGGTCGACGTCGGCGAAGGCTTCGATGCTGCACGCCTCGACCTCGGCCATGACGCAGGCACCGTCGACGCAGCCCACCATCGCGGGGGCGCAGTCGGCCGCCATCGCACACGCCGGCCACGTCGAACAGTTCTCGTTTGTCACGGCCGTCCAGTCGTTGTTGAACGCGTCGACGTGGTCGACGTGCACGGCTTCTTGGCAGGTGCTGAGTTGCAGTCGGCCTTCGCCGCAGCCAACGTCGACCGACACCGCGCGGCAGTCGTCGTCGACGTCGCAGGAAACGTAGGGCTCGCGCATCGACTGCTGCAGCTCATACACCTCGGCCACCACGTCGTCACCGCCATCGTCAGGACACGTCGGTGGAGGCGCTGCACAGGCGGTGGAGAGCAGCAACAACAAGACAAACAGCTTCTTCATTCGGGCACCGCCGCACAGCTTCCGTCGACACAAACCGCTGCAAGTGATGGACAGCTCGCCGACGACCTGCACGCGGGCCAGACGGTGCAGTTGTCCCTGACGACTTGTTCCCAGGTGGCCGCGAACCTGTCGACATCGACGGTGGAGATGGCGATGGGGCAGTCGACGTCATACGCACCGTCGTCGCCGCAATCGACATCGGCCGTCACCAGTTCGCAGTCGTCGTCGACGACGCAAGTCATCGACGACTGCGCTGCCGTCTGTTCACGCGCCTGTTGGATGCTGCTGGTGAAGACTTCTTCTGCGGCGGGGGAGTCGCACGCCGGCGGCACCACCGGAGGGACCACCGCCTCGCAGACGCCACCGACGCACTGGGCGCTGGCCGATTCGCACTCTGGCCCGGCCAGGCAGGCCGGCCACGACAGACACTGGGCGGCCAGCGTGTCTTGCCATGCAGCGTCGACGGCGTCGCGTTCGGCTTCGGCGTAGGCCACGTTGCACACAGATGTGCGCGCGCCATCCGGGCACTCGACATCGAAGTAGGCGTCGATGGCGCAGTCGTCGTCGACAAGGCAGGTGGTGTGGTCGCGCACGGCAACGTGCACAGCGTCTTCGACGAGGTCGAACATCAGCTCGACGTCGTCGTCGGTGGAGGTGTCACACAAGCGCTGCCCGTTCTCGTCGACGTCGGGCTCCGGGTTTGTCGACGGCATGCGGCTGTTGCACACGCCGGCATCGCAGAACGCGACTTGCTCAGGGCAAGACGCCACTTCGCGACACGCCGGCCACACGCTGCATCCATCGTCGACGGCGGATGCCCAGGTGGCAGAGAACGCGTCTTGTTCGGCTGCAGCGATGACCACAGGGCATTGACCTGAATAGGCACCGTCGTCGCCACAATCGACGGCGATGTTGGCAAAGACGCAATCGTCGTCGTCGCTGCAGGCGTTGTGTTGCGCAACGGCCTCTCGTCGTGCGTTGGCGATGCCGGTGCTGTAGCTTTCTTCGGCTTCGGGGGAGCCGCAGGTGAGGTCGGATGGACTGGGGACGTCACCCCCGCTTCCGCATCCGGCGCTGAGCAGCCCCAGCAGCATGATCCATCTCCATCTCATGTCATCTCCACATGCATCCATTGTGGAACACAAAGGCGCCGCTGTCGAACCCAATCCGGCGCAAATCCAGCCCCCATCGGCGCCTCCTTCGCCGTCTTTCGCAGCCGGTTTTCAGCTGCTATGTCAGACGCCCCTCCCGCGACGAAGAGAGCAGGCATGGCTGGACACAACGACGACAACATGCCCGACTACATGAACGACGACGGGCCACCCGTCGACGACAGTGCCCTGCCGCCTGAGGCGTTTGACGACGGGGAGGCCGCGCCGCCCATGCCGGTGGCCACGGCCGACGGCGGCGCCCTGCCGAAGGTCGCGCCCGACGTCATCCCCGACAGCCAAGCTTTGGTGCCTGCCGGTGACTTCGACGACGACGAAGACGGCTTTGACGATGACGAAGACGGGTACGACGAAGAAGACGACCTCGTCCCCCTCGGCATGGTGCTCGAAGAGCTCGCCGAACGCAGCAAGGCCACGACGTCCGAAGCCGTCAAAGAACTGCTGCCCAACACGCGCACGCCGCCCAATGCCATCGACGCCGAACGCGCCCTGCTCGGCGGTCTGCTCATCGAGCCTGAGGCGGTCGACCGCGTCATCGACGTCGGTTTGCGGCCCGATCAGTTCTACCGCAAAGCCCACGGCGTCATCTTCAAGGCCATCCAAGACCTCTTTGCCCGCACCGAGCCCATCGACGTCTTCACCGTCGTCGAGGAGCTGTTGCGCAAAGGCCAGCTGGAGCTCGTCGGGGGCGCCGCCGCCGTCTCCCAACTCGAAGCCCTGGTGCCCACCGCCGCCCACGTCGGGGCCTACGCCAAGCTCATCTCAGAGAAGGCAACGTTGCGCGCGCTCATCGAGACGTGCACCAAGCTCGTCGAGGCCAGCTACGAGCAAGCCGACACGGTGCAAAACCTCCTCGACAAAGCAGAGAGCAGCATCCTCGCCATCAGCGAGCAGACGACGCGCAAAGGCATCGTGCCCATGCGCGAGTTGGTGAAGCTGGCCACCGAGCAGCTGGAGGCCGCCTACAACAACCAAAGCGCCGTCACCGGTGTGCCCACCGGCTTTCGCGATCTCGACAAACTCACCGCTGGCTTTCAGCCGGGCGACCTCGTCATCGTCGCGGCACGTCCGTCGATGGGCAAGACGGCCTTCACCCTCAACGTCGCCACCCACGCCGCATTGCGGGCGCAAGCGGCGGTGGCGTTCTTCTCTCTCGAGATGGGCGCCGACCAGCTGGTGCAGCGTCTGTTGGGCGCCGAAGCCCGCATCGACATCTCGGCGTTGCGCAAGGGCTTCATTCAGCGGCACGAGTGGGCGCAGTTGGCGCAAGCCGCGGGCGAGTTGGGCGAAGCCGCCATCTTCATCGACGAGACGCCGTCGATTTCTGTCGCTGAGATGCGCACCAAGTGCCGCAAGCTGAAGGCCGAGTCTGACATTCAGATGATCATCATCGACTATCTGCAGCTCATGACGGGGCCGCCTGGCTTTGAGAGCAACAAGGCGGCTGAGGTCGGTGAGATTTCAAAGGGCCTCAAGACCATCGCCCGTGAGCTGTCGGTGCCGGTGATTGCGCTGTCGCAGCTCAACCGTGGCGTCGAGAGCCGCACCGACAAACGGCCCATGATGTCTGACCTTCGTGAATCCGGCGCCATCGAGCAGGATGCCGACCTCATCTCGTTCTTGTACCGCGAGGAGTACTACCTCAAAGACAAGACCCCCGAAGACAAGTTGGGCATGGCCGAGATCATCATCGCCAAACACCGGAATGGCCCCGTCGGCAGCGTCGAGCTCCGGTTCTTCAACTCCATCACGCGCTTCGAAGATTTGGCCCGTGACGACGAGTACGCACCGTAGGTGTCGTCGACGTGACGTACATTCTCGAGCACGACGTCGACATCGACACGGTTCGCACCTGGTGTACGACTGCGTTGCCGGGCGTCCGTGTCGAGGTGGTCCTTGACGCGTTCGACGACGACAGCGTCTGGGACCGCTGTGATGTGCTGCTGTCGTACGAGAAAGTCGACGGCGGCGTGCACCTGAAGACGTGGAAGCCTCCCTCGCTGGCCACTGGCGACGAGCAGTCCCATGTTGCCTTCGCCTTCGCGCTCTGTGACGTCGGAGCGCCGTCGGTGTTGGCGCTCAGCCGGGCGATGCTGCAAACCACCAGCCCGTACTTCTCGCTGCGCGTGTCGCCAACGGCTGTGGTTGTCGTCGACGACAGCCATGTGGATGTCTCAGCAGACGAAGACGCCGACGCTGACCAAGCCTCGTTTGGGTGGGACTTGGCCAAGCTCGTCGACGTCGGTGAAGTCGACCGTGGCGAGGTGCTGCGTTGGGTGCGCGGCGAACGGGGCCCGCTGCCGGTGCCCTCGGCGTAGGCGAACTCGACGCCGGGTGTCTCTTTTGCGGCCCAACACAGCATTGGATGTCGAACCTCCACTAGGGTTCGCCTGCAGGTGTTTCACCTGCCCCCATTTGAGCTGAACGAGCCCGTCGATGCTGAAAACTTTGCACATCCTTCCGTTGCTGGCCGTGGTCGCCCTCTGCGCAGCCTGCCCTCCTCCCCCCACCGACGACGACGGCGGCACCGCGCCCGTTGGCGACGACGCCGGCGCTCCGGTGGGAGACGATGCGGGCACCCCCATCGATGATGCGGGCGCCCCCGACGATGACGCAGGTGCCCCCGACGATGCGGGAGGGCCCATCGACGACGACGCTGGCACCCCCATCGACGCGGGACCGCAGGGATGCACCGACGACGAATACGACAACAACGGAACCTGCACCGGCCTCACCGTCTGCAACGACACGCAGTATGAAACGGCAGCCCCGACGACGACGACAGACCGTGTGTGCGCCGACCTCACGGTGTGCGTCGCGACGCAGTTCGAATCGATGGCACCCACGGCCACGTCCGATCGCACCTGTGACGATGTCACCGAGTGCACGGCCACTCAGTTCGAAGCCGCGGTGCCCACGCCCACCTCCGACCGCGTGTGCACCGACCTCACCGCGTGCCTCGACACCGAATACGAGTCGACGCCGCCCACCGAAACGTCTGACCGCGTCTGCACGTCGTACCCATCGTGTGCACCAGGCTCGGGGCTCGTCGTCGACGACGTCACCCCGGCCAACAGCGCCTGCGAAGCATGTGAAACCTGGGAGCACTGCCCCGGTGGCATCGTTGCCGCCACGTTCTGCAGTTGGCCCAGCGCGCCGCGTGACGACACCACCGAGCCGTGCTCCAACCCCGTCGACGTCACCGTGGGCCTGTCGTTTGCCTGCATGCTCGACGACGTCGGCGCCGTGACCTGCTGGGGTCGTGGCGACCTGGGACAGACGTTGGTGCCCGACGACCTCGGCGTCGCCACCCAAGTGTCGGCGGGGACGGCCCACGTTTGCATCGTCGACGACAACAGCGATGTCGCCTGCTGGGGCAGCAACACGGCGGACGCCGCGACGCCGCCCAACGACCTCCCCGACGTCACCCACGTTGCGTCTGGTGGCACCCACACCTGTGCCATCGACAGCACCCAGAACGTGCACTGCTGGGGCCTCAACAACTTCGACCAGGCCACTGTTCCCGCCACCCTCGACGACGTCACCGACCTCGCCGCCGGCGGCTTTCACACTTGTGCCGTCGATGGCGATGGTCTCGTCACCTGCTGGGGACGCAACGAGGACAACCAAACGGATGTGCCTGCAGGACTGACCGACGTGGTGTCGGTCGGCGCCGGCATCGAGCACACCTGTGCCCTCGACGGCCTTGGCGTCGTCACCTGCTGGGGCAGCAACGAGCACAACCGCTCCACGGTGCCCGCGGGCTTGGGCGTGGTCGTCAACCTCGCCGTGGGCACCAGCCACGCCTGCGCCCTCGACGACAATGGCGTCGTCACCTGCTGGGGCCGCAACCAAGAGCGACAAACCACTGTCCCCGACGGACTCGACAACGTCGACCACCTCGAAGCCGGCGGCAACATGACCTGCGCCATGACCCGCGACGGCGACGTCACCTGCTGGGGACATGACCTGTACAGCGAAACCAACGTGCCCTCGCGAACGACCACCGTCACCCACGTCGCCACCGGCACCGACCACACCTGCATCGTCAACGGCGACGGCAGCGTCTTCTGTTGGGGGCGCAACACGCTCGGGCAGACACGCGTGCCCGACGGCCTCGGTCACGTCGTGCAAGTCGCGGCCGGACACAACCACTCCTGTGCCCTCGACGATGCCGGCGTGGTGACGTGTTGGGGCAGCAATGGGCAGTACTCCGACATCCCCGTCGGCTTCACCGACGTGGTGCAGATTTCGGCAGGCACCAACAACGTGTGCGCCATTGACAGCGACGACGTGCTGACCTGCTGGGGCAGCAATGAGTTCGGGCAATCCCCGGCGGGTTTGATGGGCTTCGACCAGGTGTCTGCAGGCAACCACACCTGTGCCCTCGACACCGACGACAACGCCCACTGCTGGGGCCCCAACTTCTACATGGAAACCGAGGTGCCCAATGGCGTCACCAACTTGGCGCAAGTCGTGGCTGGGACGGTGTTCACTTGTGTCCTCGACAACGATGGCAACGTGACGTGTTGGGGTCTCGACACCCACGGCCAAATCGCCGGACCGGCCATGGTCGACAACGCCACCCACATCGCAGCCGGGGCCAGCAGCTTGTGCGTCGTTGACACCGACACCGACCTTGCCTGTTGGGGCTTTGGCCAAGCCGACCACCCCCAACTGAGTGGCGTGACCATGGTCGCCGGCGGCGGTGGCCACACATGTGCCCTGCTCGACTCTGGGGAGTTGGTGTGTTGGGGCGATGACAGCTACGGGCAAGCGACGACCTGGCAATAGCATTGGTCGGCGTCGACGACGGTGGCACGACGTCGACGGTGGGCTGTTGTCCGACTGCGGCCGCGATGAGGTTGGGCTACGGCGCCTCGACGCTGCAGCCCCACCAGTTGAAGCTGTCGCTGGGCGGCGCGATGGAAGGCGTGCCCATCTGCATGGAGATGCCGCCTTCGAGGCGCATCTCGACCAGGGCGTTGGTCACGGTGTTGCCATCGACGACGACGGGGTGGCCGAGGTTGCCGAACCCGTTGAGGTACAGGCCAGCCTCGTCGACGTTGGAGATGGTGTTGCCCACGATGGTGACCCCGGTGCCGCCGGCGTGAATGCCGTGGCCCCACCGGCCTTGGTGCACGTTCTCGACGAGGTTGCCGATGAGCCAGACGTCGCGGGGGTTGCCCGGTTGAAAGTCGCCGGTGCCATCTGAGGTGCGCCCCGGCTCGACACTGATGGCGCCCAGGTTGAACACGTCTTGCCCCACCACACCTAAGGTGAGTTCGTGCACGTGGTTGGCGCGCACGACGCTGTCGAAGATGTTGGTGTTGAGGTGCACCCCTTCAGAGCTGGCGGTGTGGTGAATGTGGTTGGCGCTGATGAACACCCGGTTGTTGTCGGTGTTGTTGCCGCTGGTGTCGACGGCGATGCCCTCGGCCAGCAAGGGGCTGGTGCCTCCGGTGTGGTGCAGATGGCTGCGCGACACCAAGGTCTCGTCGGAGTCGAACACAAAGAGGGCGCGCTCTTCGGTGTGGGCCACTTCGACGTGGTCGATGACGACGTCGTTGGACTTGCTGACCACGATGCCTGTGACACCGCCCTGCACGGTGATGTTGTGCACCACCACGTGGCGCACGTCGTCAATGCGCAAGGCTTCGGCGCAGGGCGTGAGGCTGCCGGCGCCGTCGATCACCACCCCTGGCGCCGTGCCCATCAGCACCAGCGGACGGCCGGGTGCGGTGCGAACGTTTTCGACCGTGACGCAGCTGTAGGTGCCGGGGAGCAAACGAATGACGCCGCCGTCGTCGAGCATCTCGACGGCCATGTCGAGTTCGTCTTTGGTGGCGACGGTGATGGTTTGTTGGCTCCCGTCGACGCAGTCGCTCACGGTGGGCTCGACGTCACATGCGTCCCCCCGCAAGTCGCCGTCGACGTTGTCTTGCTGGGGGTTGAACACCCCCGGGCAGTTGTCGACGACGTTGGGCACTCCATCGGCGTCGACGTCGTTGGGCAGCGACTCCACCACCGTGAACGACAACTCCAGTGCGGGGCCTGCGGCCCCCGAGCGTCCGTCGCCTTCATACGGCGTTGCCCGCAGGTGGCATTCGCCAGCGGGAAGCGTGGAGGGCTCCATGCCGTCGAGGTACCAGTTCCACGGCGGGTTCTCCTCGGTGCGCACCTGGTCGGTGCAGCCCCACAGCTCCATGTAGACGCTGCCGAGCACGGGGCCCGTCTCGACGTCGACCTCGATGTTGAACTGCGGCGGCAGCGTGTCGCGCGCCACGACGTCGCCATTGGTGATCGAGCGAACAACGGTGTGGTCGAGCAACACGATGGACACGTCCGTCAGGGCGGGCAAAGGCGTGGGCTCGACGCCGCCATCGACGCCCGCGTCGACCACCCCTGCATCACCATCGACGTCGACACCGGCGTCTTCGCCTGCGTCGACGTCTGGCGCTCCTCCATCGGCGAGGCCGGCGTCGTTGTCGCCCGCATCCAGACGGTCGACGCCTCCATCGTCTGCGCCTGCATCGTCGCCAGCCCCTGCGTCGACGTCACCACCGTCCACAGCCGGAGCGGGCTCGGGCGTGGGCTCGGGCGTGGGCTCCGGCGTGGGCTCCGGCTCGACGGCGGCGCGGCAGTAGCCGTCGACACACATCTCGGCGGTGACGCAGTCGGCGTCTTGGTTGCACGTCGACAACGCAGTGCACGCGCCCACCACGCAGGCCTCGTTGGCGTCGCACTCGGCGTCTGCGGTGCAGGTCGTCGACGGCTGGGGGCAACCGCTGAGCACCCCAACAGCCAGAACAAGCAATAATACGTCACGCATGCAGCATCGTACCCCTCCAGACGGCCACGCGAAACGACAGGCGGCATGCGACCGGGACGCAGATCTCCCCAAAAAATCAGCCGTGGCCTGTCACATCCGCGGCGTCGCCGCCTCTGTCTTTGCAGGCACCGCTGTAGGTGCGGTGCAACAAAGGAGATCGGTCATGCAATTGTTCAATGAAGCCGGCGTGTTTGCTGTGGTTTGCCTGGTGCTCTTCGTCGTCGCCTTGGTGCGCGTGCACCTTGCATCGTCGTCGTCACGGGCCTCGACGGGGGCCACCTGGAGCGCCTTGCTGTGCGCCGTCGCCGTCGCTGGCGCCGGGCTGTCACAACGGTTGGTCGATGCTGCCGTCGCCCAAGCGCCGACGGCCCTGCAGAAGGTCGAACTGTTGAGCCTCGGCACCCGCGAAGCCCACGCCAACCTCTTGCTGGGAGGCATCATGGCCTGTGCGGTGGCGGTGTGGGCAGGGGCGCGTCAGCGGCTGACAGACGACGCCGCGGGCCAGTAGCAGCGTCGGCGTTGGGCCACACCGTCTGCAAGGCGGCGCGGCCGTCGCCCCCCGCCAGCGTCGTCACCGACGCGGCCCAAGCGACACGCACGCGACAACGCTGCCGAAAAAACACCTGCTCAGCAGCACAAGACTCGGCCGTCTTGACGACGTCACCGGCCAGCTGCAGCGCCTTTTGGGAGTCGCCTGTTCGCCAGGCGACTTCTGCCTGCAACACGGGGGCCCAGTCGTGGCCGGTGAACGTTTGCAGCAGCGTCTCGACGCTGTCGACGTCGACGGTGGGGCGCGCCAAGTGCCACCGCAGCAACACCAACGCCCGAAGTCGTTGTGGCGTCCAGCTGGCGTCGTCGCGACCTGCTGTCCGACGGGCCAGCGCCACGCACGGCCGGCACCGGGCCGCGTCGTCGCTGGCGTCGGCCTGCAACGTCCGCCACATCTGCAAGAGCAGAGCGTCGACCTCCAACACCTCTCGCCACGCGCCCGTCGCCTTCGACGTGGCCAGTGCCGTCTGCACGATGCGGTCGACGTCGTCGAGGTGGTCACGCGCGTCGACGAGGACAACGTCCTTCACCAACCGATCGACGCCAGCCGCATGTCCGTCCCATTCGTCGTGGTCGGCCAGCCGCTGCAGCGCTTGGGTCGTCCAAGCCCGCGATGCCTGCACCTCCCCTTTCGACGCCATGGCGCTGGCGTGCAGCAGCACCCCTCTGCCCCCCAACGCCGGCGAAAAGGGGTCGTGCAACAAGGCACTCAGCTGCTTGGCGTGGCCCTCGTCATCCCCTGCCGCCGCCAGCGCTTCGGCGACGTCGAAGCGCAACTTGGCGTCGGCCGGATGCAGCGGCAACAACGGCCTCAACGCAGCCAAGGCCGCACGGGGCGACGTCGTCGAGGCCTGCAAGCGCGCAAGCTGCAGCTCGAGCTGTGGATGGCCGGGCAACGCCCGCAACGCGTCCTCAAGAATCTGCATTGCAGCGTCGGGCGTCCCCTGTCGTTGGTGCGCGTACGACAGATGCAAAGCCACAACGGCGGCCGACTTGTCGTTCGCCCATACGTCTTGCAACGCGGCCAACGCCGCTGCCCTCGACGACGAAGGCGCCCACAACGCGCCCAACACACGCTCGAAGGAGTTCGTCGACGTGAAGGCGACGGCGACATTCGTCGGTGACGACGACGCCGCGTCCAGCGAACGCATTCGGCGTCGAATGTGCGCTGCCAACGACGACGCCTTTCCACCGTGTGCCTCCAGTGTCGCCAGCAAGCGCGTGCGCGTTGCGTGTGGCACCTCAAAGGGCAGTGTCGTCAAGCGCAACGCCAACGCCTGCCACGGTGCCCGCTCGTCGACGACGAGCTCGTCCAACAGCCGTGCCGCAGAGCGTTCGTCTGCGTTCCACCAGGCCAACACCGCCGCCTGAAACATCCGCTGCTGTCGGACGTCGTCAAAGGCCTGTGGCACCTCCACCGTCGTCGACGACGTGGATGCAGGCAGACGCCATGCGACCACTGCGACCAGGAGCGCAATCAGCACCAACCATGGCGCCCAACGCATCGGAGTTCGCGTCGCGCTCGACGTCACCAACGTCGTCGACAGCAAACGCTGCACCTCCATCGCCGTCGTCGGACGCTCCTGTTGCGTCGACAAGCACGCCGCTTGCGCTTGCTGCCAACGCGGCGGCAGCGCGTGGTGTTTGGCGGCCATCTCCAACAACTTGCCGAAGGCAAAGACGTCGCTCGACGTCGACGGGGCCGCTCCCTGCAAGACCTCCGGCGCCACCCACCCTGGCGTGCCCGCGGGTGCCAACGCCGAGGCCTCGCCGACGAACGCCAGGCCGAAGTCGACGAGCACGGCACGGCCGTCGTCGTCGAGCAACACATTGGACGGCTTCAAGTCCCGGTGCACCACTCCTCGGCTGTGCAATGCCGACAGCCCCTCCAAGACGTCTTGCAACAGTCTCTCGACGTCGACATCGGCTTGAACGGCGTCGTCAAACGTGCCCCCTGCCAACAGCTGCATGGCGACGTATGACAGGCCGTCGTCAACGCCGACGTCGTAGACGCTGGCCACCCGCGCGTGCTCCAACGTCGCCAACGTTTGCGCCTCTTGCTCAACGCTGCCCCAGTCTTCGTCGGTCGAAAACACTTTGAGGGCCACGTCGCGTTGCAGCGCCGCATCCCACGCCCGACACACGACGCCGAATCCGCCGCGTCCCAGCTCTTCGCGCACCTCGTAGCGTCCGAGTCGGCGTCCGATGAGCCAGGCCCCGACCACCAACGCCGGAGCCGCCGCCACGTCCCGCAGCAGTCGGTCGAAGGCGTCGTCGCTCTCGGAACCCATCACAGCAATCCTTCTCGCTGTGCCAGCTTCTTCAGCTTGGTCTTGGTGCGCTCAAACTGTTTGCGCAACGCGGCCGCCTTTTTGCGCAGCGCCTCGTCGTCCACGTCGACGTCGTCGGCCATCACCTGGGCGACGTCGGTCCACTCCATCTGGCGGTCGATGCGCAACATCAACAGCTCGCGCTCGTCGTCGCGCAACTGCATGCGCAGCGCGCGCACAGATGCTTTGGCCTCCGTCTTCAAGAAGGCTGCCGTCGACGTCTTCACGCCTTGCACCAGTTCGCGCAGGCTGTGCTCAGCGTCGACGTCGAGGCCGAAAAACGGCTGTGTTTTCTTGTCGCGGTGAAACCGCGCCAGCGCATGCCGCGCCAACACGTACGCCCAGGTGCGCAAGCTGCTGTGCCCCTTGAACGACGGCAGCCCGTTCCACACGTCGACGCTCCACAAGGCGAAGACGTCGCCCACCTCGTCGACACCGCCCATGCGGGCGGCGAGGTAGCCACAGACCTCAGGGCCCAACCGCCGCAGCGTCAGGTCGACGGCGCGGTGCACGTCGCCGTCGTCGACGAGGGTCATCACCTCTTGGGCCAGAGCATCGGTCATGGCGTGACGATACCACGACCCCTCTTGCGACTCGGCCTGCGACGCGCCACCACGTCGACAGCGCCACATCGGAGACCTCCATGCCCGCACCTGCCGCCCTCTTGTTGTTGCTGTGTTGTTTTGCGCTTGTGGCCTGCCCCTCCGACGATGGCAGCGCCCCCACCGATGCCGGCGACGTCGTCGTCGAAGACGCTGGCCCCCCTCCTGCTCCAGAGCCACCGTCTGCGTGTGGCGACACCTATCCAGGCCCCACGCCCGTCAACGCCCAGGAGTTTCAGCCGGGGTACGAAGACGCCGTCGCCGAGCTGGATCTCCAAGCCCATCCGCCGCCGTACGACCTCAGCGGCGAAGGTGGCCTGCAAGCGGGATTGGTGAACTACATGCTCGGCCGCTACGGCGGACGCACCGTCACCGAAGACGACCTCGTCGCCGCCGGTGGCATGGGCGACGCCATCCGGGCGGCGTACGCCTCCGGCGAAGGCAGCCTCGACTTTCTGTTTTTGCGTTGGGGCTTTCACCACCACTACTACTGCGAGGTCGCCGTCCCCGCCGACCTCGACGACTTCGTCGCCCGCTACGGCGACTTCACCGGCTGGCCCATGAACGAAACGCCGTGCGGCGCCCCCAAAGACACCCCCCGACGCATGTGGGAAGACCCCGAAGGCCGCGCTGTCGTCGCTGAGACCATGGTCGACGGCGAAGTTCGCGAGACCGAAATCCTCTTCTTTGACCTGCGTGACGACGGGCAAATCGACTTCGGCGCCTACACCGAAGACGGCTTCTTGATGGACCGCTCCGAATTCGCCACCGCGTCGTCGTCGGTGGTCATCGCCTCGCCCTACGCCTGCATGACGTGCCACACCCAGTCGGGGTTGTTCAGCAACACCTTCGACAACCGGCACCCCACAGGCACCGGCGCCGGCTGCCGCTGATTTGTCGACGGTGCTGTCGTCAACGGCAGTGCACCAGCGCACTCGCCGAACGACCGCTGCGCATGGTGCGCCGCACACACCGCATGTCGCTCTTGCCCCGGCAATGCACCAACGCCGACGGGCTGTGGCCCGCGCGCATCACCGCCTGGGCGCACACCGGATGCACCTGACGACGACAATGCACCAACCCAGAAGGGCTGTGTCCCGCCCGCAACACGGCGCGGGCGCACATCGGGTCGACGTTGCCATTGCAGTGCACCGTCGCCGAGCGGCTGTGCCCCGCGTCGAGCACTTCGTCTTCGCAGGTGCCACCGCCAGCGACGTCTTGGGTGGTTCCCATCGACGGGGGCGGTGCTGTTCCACGTCGAGGGCCGACGCGGGCGCGCGACACGCAAGCGATGGCCCACAGGGCGGTGACGGCACAAAAGACGATGGCGATGGTTCGGCTGCAACGCATGGGACGCTCCCCTCGACGTCGAGGATGTGCCACCTCAAGTGAAAACACCATCCCCCTTTGCCGTCGGCGTCAGCGCACCCCGAGGTAGCCCAACACCATCTGCGTCAGCTCCTCGGTGAGGCTGCCGTCAGCCACCGCCGCGGGACGCTCCACCAACGCCGAATGCGTCACCATTTCAACGCTGGTGACGAGGAGAAACGCCGCCAAATCCAAGTTCTGCACCCGGATGTTGGCTTTGTGCTTCTCCAACCACAGCCGCACCGGCACCTGCGCACGCTCGTGCAGATCGGCAATGTCAGCACGCGACGCCAAACGCGGAATCAGCACGCTCAACGCCGCATGCAACTCCGCCTCGTCGGCGTGCGCCTGCATCATCCCCTGGATGTACGACCGCACCGCCTCCTCGATGGGCAACTCAAACAGCTCGTCGACGGCGCCGGTCAAGATGCCCAACATCTTCTCGATGTGGCCCTGCAACAACGCGACGAACAACGCCTCCTTGTTGGGGAAGTACTGGTACAGGCTGCCGATGCTCACCCCTGCCTTTTTGGCCACGCGGTTGGTGGTGATGCCGTCGGCCCCCTCCTCCACCAAAAGCTGAGCGGTGGCCTGCAACACGGCGTCGTAGGTGGCTTTGGCTCTCGCCTGTTTCGGCTGTTTTCGGGGACTTAGCAGCTGATCCACGTCGATCTCCAAAAGCGACTACCAAACATGAGCAATTGCTCACAATATGAAGACATCTCAAACGACACGCAAGTCCCGGAGGTCAGATGGTCGCCGCACACACCCCCCAAGCTTCATCCGCACCCGCCACCACAGGAGTGCAGCACTACGACGACCTCCCCGACCTCGACGGCACCCTCATCGGCAAAAACCTCGCCGAGTTCAAAGACAACCCCCTGCTGATGGTGCAGCGCGCCCACAAAGAGGCGGGCGACCTCGTGCGATTGCGCATGGGGCCGTTGCGCTACCTCCTCGTCGTGCATCCCGAGGCCGTGCACCACGTGCTCACCAAGAACGCCAAGAACTACACCAAGGGCAGCAAGGGCTACCGCGCCATGAAAAAGCTCCTCGGTGAAGGCCTGCTCACCGCCGACGGCGACGTGTGGAAAACCCAACGCCGCATCGCCCAACCCGGCTTCCGCCGCTCGCGCATCAGCGGCTACGCCGACGTCATGGTGCGCTGCACCGAAGAGATGCTCGACACCTGGAAAGACGCCGGTGACGACGAGCTCGACGTCTCCAAAGAGATGATGAACCTCACCTTGCGCATCATCGGTCTCACCATGATGAGCGTCGACCTCGTGCACGACGCCCCCGAACTCGGCGAAGCCCTCACCATCGCCCTGCACCGCACCGACGAACTCATCGTGTCGCTGCCCGGCGCCGACGTCTGGCCCACCGCCAAAAACCGCGCCTTCAAAGACGCCATGCGCGTGCTCGACAAGGCCGTCCTCGACGCCATCGCCAGCCGCGAAGCGGCATTGGCCACCGGCGACGACGTGCCCAACGATCTCCTCACCATGTTGCTCGAGGCCAAAGACCCCGAAACCGGCCTCGGCATGAGCGCCGCCCAACTGCGCGACGAGATGATGACCATCTTCTTGGCCGGCCATGAGACCACCGCCAACACCATGTCGTGGACGTTTCACCTCCTCAGCCAACACCCCGACATCCGCGCCCGCCTCGAAGCCGAAGTCGACGCCGTCGACGAGAGCTTCACCGCCGCCCACCTCCAAGACCTGCCCTACACCTTGCAAGTGCTGCAAGAATCGCTGCGGCTGTTTCCCCCCGCTTGGCTCATGGGCCGCACCCTCAAAGACGACGACACCATCATGGGCGTCGACGTCCCCGCCGGCGTGCACGTGTTCATCAGCCCCTATTTGTTGGGCCGCCACCCCGACTTCTGGGACGCGCCCAACACCTTCGACCCCAACCGGTTCGAGGGCGACCCCAAGTTCGACAAGGGGCTGTACATCCCCTTCATCGAGGGGCCACGCCAGTGCATCGGCAAACACTTCGCCATGATGGAGGCACATCTGCTGCTCGCCACCATCGCCCGCAAGGTGCGGCTGGAGGGGTTGAAAGACAACAACGGCAACCACCGTGTCGTCGAACCCGAGCCGATGATCACCCTACGCCCCAAAGGCGGACTCCCGATGACGGTGTCTTGGCGCTGAAGGAAACCGACGGACGAAGAGAATGCTGACGCTGAACAAGCTCTGTGTCTGGACAGGCGCAGTGGGTCGTCGCATGTTGCACCCATGCGAGCTTCAAAACTTGTACTCCTGACCGTCGCAGTGACAGCCGCCGCGTGTGCGACGACGCCAAAGCCGCCATCTCCGTCGACCCCGACGGGCCAGCCCGTCGACATCGACACCACAGAAGGGGTCGTTCGTGGGCTCCACGTCGATGACGTCTCCGTTTTCAAAGGCGTTCCGTACGCCGCGCCTCTTGATGGCATCCTCAAGTGGCGTCCGCCTCAGAGCCCACCGACGCGAGACACGGTTCTCGACGCCACGCGCTTTGGAGACATGTGCTTTCAGGCGGTGTCGACGTTGCCGAGCTGGATGCTCACCGAGGGCGGAGCAGCATTCCTCGACGAGATGGCTGGTGCGCAGCTCATGGTCGAGCACCCCAAGGGCGCCGACTGTCTCAACCTCAACATTTGGACACCTCTCGCAGACAAGCGGGCCGAACTTCCCGTGCTCGTCATGCTTCACGGGGGAGGACTCTCCATCGGCAGTGCGCTCCCCAAGAGCATCGACGGCACGTCCTTGGCGCAACTGGGCGCCGTCGTCGTCACCATTCATTATCGGCTTGGTGCGACGGGGTTTTTGACAGGCGACGATTTGTTCGAAGGCGATGTCCTCGACGGCAATCGCGGCATGATGGACACCGTGGCCGCACTGCGGTGGCTCAAGAAGAACGTGCGCAACTTTGGGGGCGACCCCGACAACATCACCCTCGCGGGCCAAAGTGGTGGCGGAACAAACGTCTGGGCGGTGTTGGCGTCTCCCTCGTCGAAAGGTCTGGTGCGCCGAGCCATCGTGCACAGCGGCCCCATCAACATGGTCTCCAAAGACGACCAACAAAAGCTCACGCGTGACGTCCTCAAGAGCTGGAACGTCGAGCCTGGCGACGCCCAAGGCCTTGCCAATCTTTCCGACGACCAAGTCAGCGACGCCATCATGCAGACGACGCTGCTCGGTGACGCGGACTACGGTGAGATGAGCCGCACCAAGCTCCCCACCACAGGCGCGTATGGCACCGACTTCATGCCTCAAGATGTGCTCGTCGCCATCGAGAACGGCGCGCTCGATGGCATCGACCTCATGGTGGGCAGCGCCGCCCATGATGGGCGGGCCTCCGTCATCGCACTGCCCTTGCCCAATGGATGGGCGATTGACCTCATGAACGGTCTGGTGGCAGGTCAGCTGGGCCCGACAGAAGAGCGACGCGCGTCCATGTTCGAGCTCTACCGCGCTGCGGTCGACGACGACGTGCCGGACTGGCAGGTGAAAGAAAAGCTGCAGACAGACGGCCTGTATCGGGTTCGTGCGTTGCGCGCGGCTGAACTCCACGCCGCACGCGGCGGGCGCTCCTTTGTGTTCCAATTCAACTGGCAATCGCCCCTCAACGACGGCGAACTCGGCGCCATGCATGGGCTGGACCTCATCTTCGCCATGCGCAACACCCAGCACTTTCCGAGGTCAATTGGCTCGGGGCCGACGGTGAAACCATTGGCAGACGAGATGAGTCAGTTGTGGGTCAGTTTCATGCGCTCTGGCCAACCTGAGTCGAGCCAAGGCGCGCAATGGCCGCCGTACGACGCCAAACACCGACGGACCATGGTGTTTGACGAGAGCAGCCGGGTTGCGGAAGACCCTGATGGGCACTTTCGAGAGCTGTGGAGTTGGCTTTGGAGCCGGGAAGGCAGTTGACGCCCTGCCCCAAACCGGCCATGGATCGCGTCCCCTCGGCCACACCTCAACCATCCGTGGCCGCTTTCAGCGAGGCAGACCCAGCAGGGTCTGCGTCATCGAGGGAAGAAGGAGATTTCCATGTCGATCCAACTCGTCGCCGAAGTGCGCACCGACAGCGGCAAAGGCGCTGCTCGTCGTCTGCGTCGTGCCAACCTCATCCCCGGTGTGGTGTACGCCAAAGGCGAATCCCAAGCCGTGACCGTGTCCCCCAAGGAGCTCAGCAAGATCCTCCTCGGCTCGCACCGTCGCAACACCGTCATCGAACTCGACGTGCAAGAGGGCGGCTCCTCCAAAGAGAAGAGCCTGGTCATGGTCAAAGACCTGCAAAAAGACCCCATCCGCCGCCACGCGCTGCACGTTGACTTCATCAAGGTGTCCAAAGACGTCGAAGTGACCGCCTCGGTTCCGTTCCTCACCACCGGCCGTTCGCAAGCTGTGGTGCAAGGCGGCAAACTGCAAGTGCCCGCTCGCTTCCTGCGCATCCGCTGCTTCCCGCAAAACATCCCAGAGAACATCACCCTCGACATCACCGAGGTGGGTTTCGGCGCTTTCCGTGCCGGCTCTGTGCAGATGCCTGAAGGTGTGACCCTCGTCGAGGATCCCCACGCCACCGTGCTGACCATCAAAGCCCCCCGCGGCAAGAAGGCAGCCAGCGAAGAAGAAGCAGCCGAAGGCTGAGTCTCTTGCGACACCGTGTCGACGACAACGCGCCCCTCACCGGGCGCGTTTTCGTTTGGCGGCTGGCCCACTGACGTCGTCAAAGAGCTGTTCACAGAAGTCCCACACGGCCTGCACCCGAGGCACGCGTCGCAACGCTTTGTGCGTCACCAACCACACGTCCAACGCCACGTCGGGCGTGACGTCGAGGTCGACGACGACGAGGTCGTCCTGCGTGCGGGCCAACGCCTCCACCATCAATGCCGCCCCCACCCCCTGCTGCACGGCCACCAGTTGTGCCAGGTAGCTGTTGGTGCGCAACGCGGGCAACTGGTTCACGTGCGCGCGAAACCACTGCTCCTCGGGCGTGTCGACGTCGTCGAGCGACACCGTCACCCACGGCAGGTCGTCGGCCGCCAGCTTCTTCTGACGTGTGTTGCGGGTGGGCAGCAGGTCTCGACGACACACCACCGCCAACGGCAACTGCGCCACCCGTTTGGCGACAAGCTCTTCGCCCTGAGGACGCACCATGCGCAACGCCACATCCGCTTGCCGGCGGGTGAGATCGGCCACCTGCAAGCCGGTGACGACGTCGAGCAACACCTCTGGATGCGCTTTGCGAAACGCAGGCAACGCCGGCACCACCAACGACGTCGCCATGGTCTCGGTGACGGCGAGGCGCACCTCCCCCGCCGCTTTGGCTGCAAAGCCATCGGCGTAGGTCATGAGTCCGTGCACATGACGCTCGACAGCTTCGGCATGTTCGAGGATGTGCTGGGCCAGTGGCGTCGGAAGCAACCCTTCTGGGGTGCGGTCGAACAAAGCGCCTCCGAGCACTTCTTCGAAGGCAGCCACCCGTCGTGACGCCGTCGACTGTTCGACGCCGAGGGCGCGGGCGGCGCCGGTGAACGTGCCTTCGCGGTGGGCGGCGAGAAAGAAGCGCAGGTGGTCCCAGGGGTCCATGCCTCATCATGCATCAACGCATGGAGACCATGCAATTCCTCTCATCGTCATGCATCTATGCAGTCTCTACGGTGAGGGCATCACAGCAGGAGACCCCATGTCCACCGACACCCGCCCCCGCGTTCTCATCGTTCTCGGCCACCCCAGCGCGCAAAGTTTCAACAGCGCTCTCGTCGACGCCGCGGCCGGCGCCGCCAAAGACGCGGGCGCCACCGTCGACGTGCTGCGGCTGGGCGACCTTGTCTTTGACCCCGTCTTGCACGCCGGGTTTTCTGAGCCTCAGCCGCTGGAGCCCGACCTGCAGAAGGCACAACAAGCGCTCCTCGACGCCGACCACGTGGTGTGGGTCTTTCCGCAGTGGTGGGGCGGCCTCCCGGCTCTGCTCAAAGGCTTCATCGACCGGGTGTTCTTGCCGGGGTTCGCCTTTCGCTACGTCGAGGGCCGCAGCGTGCCCGAGAAGCTGCTCACCGGCCGCTCCTCGAGGTGGGTGATGACCATGGACAGCCCCAGCTGGTGGTACCGCCTCGCCTACCGCAACACCGTCGACCGCGCCCTCGGCACAGCGACGCTGCGGTTCAGTGGCTTCGCCCCCGTCGACCGCAGCGTCGTGGCCAACGTCCGTGCGCTCGACGACGCCCAACGGCAACGCGCGTTGCACAAGGTGGCCCATGACGTGCGACGCGATGTGCAACGTCTTCACAAACGGCTGCACAAACGTCGGGGCAAACGTCTGTTGCCCGCGCCGTCGGTCAGCTGACGGAGCCCGGCCTTCGCAGGCGCCGACGTCGTTGACAGCGCACACGCTCTGTAGGATGCGGCAGCGGTTCACTTTCAAGCACAGCTGGCGCCGTCGACGGCAACGCTCGACGCAGCTTCCACAAAAGGCCCCAACCATGAACCGCAGCTACCTCTTCACCAGCGAGTCCGTCACCGAAGGCCACCCCGACAAGATGGCCGACCAGGTCTCCGACGCCATCCTCGACGCCATCCTCAAGGTCGACGACAAACCCGAGCAAGCGCGCGTCGCCGTCGAGACGTTGTTCAAGACCGGCATCTGCATGGTCGCCGGTGAGGTTCGCACCTCGGGCTACGTCGACATCCCGGCCATCGTGCGCAAGACCATCAAGAGCATCGGCTACACCCACACCGACATGGGCTTCGACGGCAACACCTGCGGTGTCATGAGCGCCATCGAAGAGCAAAGCCAGCACATCGCCGTCGGCGTCGACGCCAAAGGCAAAAAGAAAAAGCAAGGCGCCGGCGACCAAGGCCTGATGTTCGGCTACGCATGCAACGAGACCAAAGAGCTCATGCCCATGCCCATCGCCTACGCCCACCAGCTGACCCGTCGTCTGGCGGACGTGCGCAAAAAGGGCATCCTTCCTTGGGTGCGCCCCGACGGCAAAAGCCAAGTCTCCGTGCGCTACGAAGAGGGCAAGCCCGTCGGCATCGAGGCTGTGGTCATCTCCACGCAACACGCGCCCGAGATCAAGCTGAAGCAAATCAAAGAAGGCCTGATGGAAGAAGTCATCAAGCCCATCATCCCCGACGCGCTCATCAGCAAGAAGACCAAGTTCCACTTGAACCCCACCGGCATCTTCGTCGTCGGCGGCCCCATGGGCGACGCCGGCGTCACCGGCCGCAAGATCATCGTCGACACCTACGGCGGCATGGGCCGTCACGGCGGCGGTGCCTTCTCGGGCAAAGACCCCTCCAAGGTCGACCGTTCGGCCGCGTACATGGCCCGCTACGTCGCCAAGAACATCGTGGCCGCCAAGCTCGCCGACCGCGCTGAAGTGCAACTCGCTTACGCCATCGGCGTGGCCGAGCCTGTGTCCATCTTCGTCGACACCTTCGGCACCGCCAAAGTCGACGAGGTGAAGATCGAAAAGGCCGTGGCCAAGCTCTTCCCGCTGACCCCTGCCGAGCTCATCAGCCACCTCAACTTGGTGCGCCCCATCTACGAGCAAACCGCTGCGTACGGCCACTTCGGCCGCAGCGGCGCCGCCTTCACTTGGGAAAAGACCGACATGGCCGCTGCGCTGCGCGCCGAACTCGGCATGGGCGCCAAAAACGGCGTCGCCAAGAAGAAGCCTGCGAAAAAAGCGGCCAAGAAGACTGCGGCCAAAAAAGGCAAGAAGAGCGCCCGCGCCCGCGCGTGAGCTTGACCGTGGCCCTGGGATCCACCCGGGCTGCAAAAATGGCAGTTGTGGAATGCGCCTCGTATCCCCTTGGATGCGGGGCGTTTTCCATGACGTCAACGCCGTTTTCTCGACGAGAAATGGATGGAATTCCACGTTGGCGTCGTTTCACATGGTCAGCGCCAGGGTGGCGTGTCACCCTTGCGGGCAGACGGTGGGGATCTGCACATCTTGATGGACGCAACTCTCCGCCAAAGGGGGCCTTTGGCCCATCGGAGCTCAAGTGAAGAAACTTTTTGTAGGCAACTTGCCTTGGACGACGACCGACGAAGATTTGCGCGAGCTCTTCGGGGGATTTGGCGAGGTGCACTCTGCCATCATCATCAACGACCGCGACACCGGCCGCTCACGCGGATTTGGCTTTGTGGAACTTGACGACGACGCAGCCACCCAAGCATGCGAAGAGCTGGACGGAAAAGACTACGGTTCGCGCCCATTGCGCGTCAACGAAGCCCAAGAACGGCGCCCACGTGGCGGCGGCGGCGGCGGCGGCGGACGTGGTGGCTACGGCGGCGGCGGCGGCGGTGGTCGCGGCGGACGTGGCGGCGGTGGCGGCTACGGCGGCGGCGGCGGTCGCGGCGGCGACCGCTGGTAGTCACAGGTTCAGCACTGCTGAAACGAAACGCGCTCCACGGGGAGCGCGTTTTCTTTTGTCGTTTGGGTTGTGTTGCGTCGTGGACAGCAGCTTTTGTCGTCGACGTCTACCCACGGTGGGCTTGCCGCAAGCTGGCGCGAAGCCCTTCGCGGTACGTCGGATACGTCAACGGCACCCCGAGGAGGTGGCGCACCACCGACCGGCAGGAGTGCCCGCCCATGCGCATGGAGAAGGCACGTTCGGTGTAGCGCAGCCGGGCTTCTTCGACGCTGATGCGGGCGGCCTGGTCGGTGCCCAACAGACGGGCGGCTTCGTCCATGACACGGCCGGTGGGCGCGGGGAGTTCGTCGCACGCCAGCAGCACCGGCGGCGCTTCGTCTTGGTGCATGCGCAGCAACAGACGAGCGAGGTCTTCGACGTGGATGCGCGACACCGGCGGCGCGCCATCGATGACGGCAGCTTCGCCCGACTCCAACTTCTTGCGAAAGTCGCGGCCGGGGCCGTAGATGGCGGGGGTGCGCACCACGCGAACGCGGTGGCCTTGTTGGCGCATCCACAAGGCGGTGGCGTCGAGGATTTCCCAACGTTTGCCCCGCAGCGACGACGACGCCGGACGGGTGCGTTCGGTGACGGTGCCGCGGGTGTCGCCGTACAAAGCGGTGCTGGCGACGAAGACGACGCTGGCGTTTTTGGCGGCTTCGACCAGACGCCGCACCCGCCGTGCCGTCTCTTGCAGGTCGTCGGGGGGCGGCGCCAACACGGTGACGCAGTCGGGTTTGGCCACGGGGAGTTTGGGCAAGTCGGCGAGGTCGTAACGCGCGAAGTGAGCGCCGAGGTCTTCGACGTCGGCGCGCCGCTCCAATCGGGTGGAGGTGCCGGTGACGGCCTCCCCGGCCTGCACCAAAAGTTTGGCCAGCACCTGCCCGGTGTAGCCGCAGCCGATGATGAGATGACGTTTCACAACTCCCCCGTTGTTCCTGCTGCTGCCGACGGGCCCGGCGGGCCACAGTGGTCACGCTGCAACTGCTGCCACGCCCGTCGCACCGCACGTTCTGCCGGACGAACCCCTGCCTCCACCAACGCCCCATCCGCCAGAATGAGGCCCTCCCGCAAGGCGAGTCCGTCGTCTGAGAGCAAACACAGCTCCCATTGGGCCGGCGCCATCGCTGGCAGCGGCCCCTGAAAATGCCAAACGCCGTGCTCGCGGGTGCGCGTCACCGGCGCCGACTTCTGGTCGTGCAGCTGAGCGAACACAGCATGGGCGTGTTGTTCGGCCGGCATCAACAACGCGCGCCAGCGACGTGCCAAGTCCGCTGCAGCGTCGGCGGCCATGCCGTTGTCGATGTCACTGTCGAACTCGGTGTCGTCGGCCGACCACCACCACGACTGCACAGCGATGTCTTGGAGCTCGGCGGTGGTGCACACCTGCGCGGCCAGCGCCAAGGCGGCCGCACGGTCGACGTCGACCTTGGCGTCAAAGCCCGCCACCGGCGTCTGTGGACCATGGCGCACGACGTCAGCGCGGAGCAGATGGGCCTCCGCCTGCACCGTCGACATCGGCGCCGTCGGTGAGCCACTCATCTGCCACCACAAACCCGGCGTCACCGCCAAGAACACAGGCGGCGCATCGACGAGGTGGGGCAGCGGCGCCCGCCACAGCCGACGCTGAACGTCGCCTTCAGACGTCGACAACGGACCGTGGTGCTCCCCCAAGACGATGCCGTCTGGGAGTCGCCCCAACAACCACAACCTCGACGACAACGCCTGCAACACGGGCCGCAGTGGCGTGATCCAAGCCGGGCGGTCGGCGGCAGCAGTGGCGTCTTCGGTGAGGGCGGAGGTGGACGCTGTAAACTGCGCCGCAGGCGGCAGGCCCAACAGGTCTTCACCGACGGTGCACAGCAGGTGGTGGTCATGCAGCAGCGCCACACAGCCGTCGCCCTTTGGCAGCAGCGCCTGACGCAAACCCACGCCGCCGTCTCCCCGCTCGACCTGCACTTCGACCCAGTCGGCAAAGGGGCCAATGACGCTCAGTCCGTCGGAGTCGACCGCTCCAGAAGCAGAGCCAGAACAGGATGATCGGGCTGCCGAACTGGACACAGGAGAGGCCGCAAATCGGCCGGTGATCTGAATGGTTGCCACCTGGGGAGTCTCCCCTTTCCGGCGCTGTGGATGCAAGTTCGTGAAGTTCAGTGCTTTTTGGAGAAGCCTCCGCCGACGCTCCCGACGGCCGTCCCATCGGACTGCCCTGTCGTGCAAAAAGGGCACATCGATGTCCGTTTTTGGGAGGCGTCCGCAGCGTTCTGCGTGAAATCACGCGATGGCCTTTTGTGCACGGCCAAAGCTGGCAGAATGGCAGGGATATCAAACGACTACGACAGAACGAGTGATCTCACGCAGGACTCGATGGAGATCGACCGGCCAAAGGTGACGAAACGGCATAATGTTTGCGTAACGTTCAGGCGTCCCTCGTGGGAATCCTTGCCAATGCGTGATATCACGCGAGCGCCAGACAGAAAGTTGGACACACATGCACACCATTGGAACCGGTTTTTTCTCTCAAGTGATGCGCGAAGCTGAAAATGCAGGGTTTCCCCGCGCCAGCTTGTTGCATGAGTTGGAACTCGATTCCGACACCGTGCAAGACCCAGAAGCTCGCATTCCGCATCTGGCGCTGACCTCTTTGTTTTCACGGCTGTCGTCGGCCACCAACGACCCCTGCCTCGGCGTCGAACTGGCCCGCCACACCCAAAACGACACCGGCGGGCTCGGCGTCCTGCAACAGCTGGTGCGCCACGCCTCCACGCTGCATGAAGCGCTGTGGCGCGTGTGCCGCTACGCCGAACTTCTGGATTCGACGTGGGTGTGCACCCTCAGCGAAGAAGGCGGACGCACGGTGTTTCGCCTGGAGAGCCGCGGCAACAACCTCCACCCCTACGCCGTACAATGGCTGTTCGGCCGCATTCTGCTGGTGACGCGTGAGCTGACCCGCCGCTGGTGGGCGCCCGTCGAAGTGCGCCTCGCCTCTGCTCGCCCCGAAGGTGCGCAGAAGCTCGCCGACGTCATGGGCGCGCCCATCCACTTCTCGGCCTCTGAAAACGCCCTGGTGTTGCGCAACGAAGACCTCGCGCTGGCGCTGCCCACCGCCGACCCCAGCCTGTCGGCCATCCTGGAGCGCTACGCCGGCCAGCTGCTGCGCGGCATCCCCGGCCCCGGCTTTTTGTCGCAGCTGCGCCACGTGGTCGCCGAAACCCTGCACGAAGGCGCCCCCATCGCCCAGGCCGCCCGCCGCATGCGCATGAGCGAGCGCACCCTGCAGCGTCGCTTGGGCGAGCACGACACGTCCTACCGTGAAGTGCTTGCCGAAGTGCGCCAACAACTGGCCGGCCGCTACCTCAAAGAGGGCCAGCGCAGCTTGAACGAAATCTCCACCATGCTGGGCTACAGCGACCAAAGCGCCTTCTGCCGCGCCTTCCGCCGCTGGACAGGCGTCGCGCCAGGCGTGTACCGCGGCCAACTGGTCGACGGCAGCGTCAATGTCGACCTCGGCAAACTGGGCGCCGCCGCCTAGCGGCGCACATTGCCAGCTCGTTGCAGATGACCCGCCGACTTGGCGGGTTTTTCTGTCATGGGACCTGCCAGGCTGGAGTGATACCACGCATCACGCGTCATATCACGCAACGCAAAGGGCAATTCACGCATTCTTCAGGACTGAATCAAATGCTGACTTTGTCGCGTGGGTTTCTTCACGCAGATGGGCCTGTGCAAAAGATGCAGGCGAAGGCAGGGTCGCAGGGCGGTTTGGGCGAAATCCGACGGTGGATTGTGACAAGCCGCCGCGAGGGATTTTGTCGCTCCGCCGCTCGTGGTACCAGGCCGTATGGGTGATGGACCATCCTCCGCCAGCCAGACGGCCGCCGAACGGCGCACGTCGAAGCGCAGCCAAACGATGCGCGACCCCTACGTGGGTCGGGTCATCGATGGCCGTTTCACGCTGCAAAAACGGCTGGGCAAAGGCGGCATGGGCATGGTGTACCGCGCCGAGCAAGCCCCCCTCGGGCGCCAGGTGGCCATCAAGCTCATGCTCGATCGCGGCGAGCCCGACCGCGAAGACGAGTTTCAGCGTCGCTTCTTCTTGGAGGCGTCGACGGCCGCGAAGCTGAAGCACCCCAACACCATCACCGTCTTTGACTATGGCTCAGACGTCATCGACGACGAGCGCATGTACTTCATCGTCATGGAGTACCTCGAGGGGCGCACCCTCACCAAAGCCATCAAAAAAGAAGGCCCGTTTTCACCGGCGCGGGCGGCCCATGTGGCGGTGCAGATGGCGCGCTCGCTGCGCGAAGCGCACCGCCAGGATGTGGTGCACCGCGACCTCAAGCCCGGCAACGTCATGCTGCTCAAGCACGACTCTGACGAGGGCAACGTCGACTTCGTGAAGGTGCTCGACTTTGGCCTCGCCAAGAGCTTCGCCGGTGCCGGCCCGGCACTGACGCAGGCAGGGACCTTCTTGGGCTCCCCCCGCTACGTCTCCCCCGAGCAGATCGAAGGCAAACAGGTCGACCCGCGGGCCGACATCTACTCCTTCGGCTGCGTGCTGTACCGCATGCTCACCGGGCGGGTGCCCTTCACGGCGAAAACCCCCGTCGACATCATGATGCAGCACCTCGAATCGGCACCGCCCGCCCTCGACGTGGCTGTGCCCGCGGTGCTCGAAGACTTGGTGTTCGACTGCCTTGAAAAAGACCGCAAGCATCGTCCCCAGACCATGGACGACGTCATCGATCGCCTCAAGCAGCTGAAAAACGAACTGGGCGAGAGCAGCTTTGCCCGGCTGAGCAGCTTGGAGATGTCGGGGGGCCACAGCGTCGCACCGACCAAGGGGCCGTCTCTCGACGACGACGACCGTCCGACAGAGTACGAGCCGAAGAGTGCGCGGGCATTGGCCGAAGCCGCTGCACGACGGGAGTCGTCGAGAAACTCAGCGAGTGAAGACGACGATGACTCCGAAAGCTGGTCGCCCGACGAAGACCTCAGCCTCGACCTCACCCGGCCCACCCACGTGCTGCAAGGCCGGGTGCGCGGGGTGAAACGAGGCGTCGCCGCCATGCTGGTGGTGGGCGCGGCCGGGGTGTTGGCCTTTGCCCATCATCAGGGAGCGCTGGTGCCCTTTCTCGAAGACCGTGGCTGGCCGGTGCCTGCGTTTTTGGCCCCCGCGCCCACCGTGGTGAAGGCCCCCGATGTGCCCGTCGCCGACCGCCGTCCTGTGGTGGTCATGGCGCGGTCAACGCCACCGGCCAACGTCACGCTGTTGGCGCCGGGCGCCACTTTGGAGGGCGAGGTCGACCGCACCGACGCAGAAGACTGGGGCATTTCTCCCGTCGACCAAGAACTGCAGTTGGCGCCAGGCGAGCAGCGGGTGCTGCTGTTTGAGCGCAAAGGCCACCGTCGTGCCCGCGCCCTCATCGAAGGGCCTGCCGCCGACGTCGCCGCCGCCACCGACGGCAAAGTGCGGCTGACGGTGGAGCCGTTTTTGCCCGTGCTGCCCAAAGGCACACCTTGAGCCGCGACGCCCATGCGTGGGTGCAGGTCGGGTTCGGCGTCGCCAGCATCGTTGTGGGGGTGCTGCTGGTGGTGGCGCCGTCGACGTCGTTGTTTGCCGCGTACAACCAAACCATCGCCGATGCTTTCTTCGCGGGACGTCCGCTGACGCCGCAGGTGCAGCAGATGAACCACTGGCTGTTGGCGACGTGCGGGGCAGGCGTCGTCGGCTGGGGCTTGGCGTGGGCGTGGATCGCGCAGGTGCCTTTGCGGCGTGGGGAGCCGTGGGCGTGGTGGTGTTTGTCGGCGAGCTTGGGGGTGTGGGTGGGCATCGACGTCGTCACCGCGGTGGCGTTTGGGGTGCTGGGCGAGTTGGTGTTCGTCTCGGTGATGGCGGTGGGCGCCGGCGGGCACCTGCTGCTGTGTCGACGTGCGGTGACGACGACAAGCTGACGCACTGTGCGGTTACCCTTTGAACGTCACCAACGGCCGCAAGCGCGCAACCTTCGACACCACGCCCGCCGTGCATTGCACATCCACGACGTCGTCGATGGCCTTGTAGGCCGCGGGCGCTTCTTCGATGCGGCGGTCTTCTTTCAACGTCACGCAGCGAACCTGGCCGAGGGCGAGGTCTTCACCACGTCGATGCCGACGAAACATCTCGGCGCGACTGCGTTTGCGTCCGGCACCATGCGACGCAGAGTGGATGATGCCGTCTTGCCCCTCGCCCACGACGAGAAACGAACTGTCGCCCATGCTGCCCGGAACCAGCACAGGAGCGCCCGCCGTCGCCTTGCAGGCCCCTTTTCGAGTGACATAGCCCCGCCCTTCGCGACGGGTGATGTTGTGGGGCAGGTCGGCCACCAAGGGCATCTCCACGTCGTCGCCGAACACGTCACGCATGCGCAGGCGCACCAGCTCGGCCAACACCAAGCGGTTTGCGAAGCCATAGTGGGCCGCTGTGGCTTCGGCGCGCAGGTAGCTCTCGACGAGGTCTGGGGTCTGCTCGTGCGACAAGGCGAATACGCCTGACTCGGGGTGTTTGACGTCGGGGGGCCAAGCTGAGCGCGTCTTGCGCCGCCACCGACCGCCGATGGCTTTGCCAAGGTGGCGGCTGCCTGAATGCACCATCACCGCCAACTGCCCCTCGCGAACGCCCCACCGGTGGGCCCAGTCGCGGCGAAACACCTCCTCGACCACCTGCAGTTCGACGAAGTGGTTGCCGCCTCCGATGGTGCCGAGACTCGCGTCGCGAAACACGCCCTCGTCGGGCAGCCAGCCCTCGGGGAGGGCGCGAAGATCCCCCGACAGCGTTCCGAGATCGTCGACGCGTTCGACGTCGTCCCACAGCTGGTCGAGTTGTGCCTTTGCCAGACGCCCGTGGAGCTGTTGTCGACGTGGCGTCATGCTGTCGAGCCATCCCAGCAAGCCGTCCTGCAACATCGCGCGCATGCTGGCGACAGGCAGAATCACATCGCGTGTTCCCAGCAAGAGGTCGCCTTTGAGCAAGGCCAACAGTTCTTCTTGGTGGTCGGCGAACGCGTCCACATCGACGTCGGCCACGTGCAAGCGCATGCCACAGTTGATGTCGGACCCAACGGCGGCCGGAACAAGCATCCCTTCGGTTTCGACGACGGAGCCGATCGCGATGCCCGCGTCGCCGGGATGGACATCTGGAGTGGCAGCGACGCGACAAACGCATCCGCCTGCGGGGTGGTGCACTTGGGCCAGCCGGCGCAGCTGGTCGACGGATTTCTTGTCGAGTTTGTCTCCCGGCGCAAGCAACACGCGCGCAGCAGCGGAGGTGGCGCCAAACTGCAGGGACAAAAAGGGCCCATCCTCGTCGAGGACGATGCCTTGTTTGGCCAACGCTTGCGCCAGGCGGCGGCGTTCGCGAGAAGAGAATTGCGTCTCAGAATCGAATGTGGATGAAGACATGAAACCATCCACCCAGCTGCGTGGCGAAGCAGGGAAGGCAGGGGTTGAGGTTTCAGCAGCCGCGGCGGTGCCACGACGCCGTTTGGACGTTTCACGGGCTCGGGTGATTCAGACGTTCGCCGTCGATCCTGTCGACGTGGGGCGCATGGGATGCGCAAGCATTTCGCTCTTTTCGGACAAAACCGCTCTGCAGTGGACGGCGTGCTTGGCCTTCATCGAAGGTCGCGCCGTTGCGTTGCCCCCCAGGCGGCGCGAGGGGAGAACACGCCGTGGTGCAGAAGATCATCGACATTGACCATCCCGTTCACACCGAAGAGAGCAACCCCAAGGCCATGGCGCCTTGTTTGACGCCGGCCGACGGCGACGGGACGCGCGACGAGGAGCTGTTGCAGCAGCGACAGATGTACGCCTACCAGTGGCACTCCGAAAATGCGCCTGGCGTGCCGCTGCTCAAGGAGCTTCCGCTGCGGGAGTTCTTCTCGCCCAAGTACCTCATCTTGTCGGGGGCGGAGATCGCCAAGATCGGCATCAACCACGAACTGAGCGAGCTGGGCGCACCCGACAAAGCGTCGAGCCTGGCGCAGGTGAACCATCTCTATGTCACCCTCGACACGCCCGCGTCGGCGGAGCAGTCGTGGTGGGCCACCGACGAGTCGTTTGGCGAGCAACGGCTGTCGGGCGCCAACCCCGTGTTGTTGCAGCGGGTGACGTCGGAGCAGCAGCTGGGATTGTTCGAAGGCCTCGCGGCCCACGACGACGCCGTCTTTCAGCAAGTGCGGGGGTGCTTGCGCGACGACAACCTCTACGTCGTCGACCACGTGCACATTTTGGAGAACTGCACGTCCGACCGCATCGACGGCAAACGGCTGCCCAAGACGGCGGCGTTGTTCTGGTACAACAAATGGGACGAGCGGTTGCTGCCTCTGGCCATCCGCATCGACGACGAGGTCGTCACCGCCAAAGACACGCAGCGCTGGTTGCACGCCAAGTTGGGCTTTCAGGCCGCCGACGGCGTGGTGCACGAGATGCGCTCGCACTTGGGGCAGACCCACCTCGTCATGGGCGCCTGTGCCATCGCCATGAAACGCAACCTGCACGCCCGCCATCCGGTGTCGTGCCTGCTGACGCCGCACTTTCGCTTCATGTTGGCGTTGAACAACACCGCCGAAAAGACGCTGATCGCGCCGGGCAGCGACGTCGCCAACAGCTTTGGCTTGCCCATCGCGCAGGTGGTCGGCGTCGCCAAAGACGCCTTCGACAGCTTCTCGCTGCACGACGCTGCGCTGCCGCGTCAGTTGCAGCTGCGGGGCGTCGACAATGTGAAGAAACTGCCGCACTACCCGTACCGCGACGATGCATTGCTGTTGTGGGAAGCCATCGTCGACTACGTGCACCACACTTTGGGGCTGTACTACGACGAGGCCCACTTCGCCCTCGACGTTGAGAGCAGGCGTTGGTTGGAGGAGTTGGGACGCAGTGCCGACGACGACGGCGCCGGGCTCGGCGGCGTGCAGGTGCCGACGACGCTGGCCGAGTACGTCGAGCTCGTCGCCACCATGGTGTTCACGTGCTCGGCCCAGCACTCGGCGGTGAACTTCACGCAGTACGCGTATTTGGCCTATCCGCCGAATTCTTCGTTTGCGTTGTGGGCCGACCCCGACGACGTCGACTTCTTGCAGAACCTGCCGCCGTTGGAGCCGGCGCGCGGGCAGATCGGCACGCTGCGGCAGTTGACGGCGTTTCGCTACGACGTGCTTGGCGACTACGCGCACAAATACACGACGGACCCCGACGCCAACCACGCCATCGCCGTCTTTCAAAAACGGTTGGCTGCCGTGGAAGAGGAGATCGGCAAACGCAACCAACTGCGGTGGCGCACCTATGAGGTGTTGCGGCCGAGTTTGGTGACCAACAGCATCTCCATCTGAGATCTACATAGAATGACCGTTCTACACGCGGTAGGCTCCTCAACAGGAGGAGCCCATGCACATCTCTGCCCCACGTTCGAACCGTGACGTACGCAACGTGAACACTGCCCCAACCGACGCCACGCCGGATCCATTGTCCGATGTCGAGAACCAGCCCATCTCCTCGCCTAGAAAGGCGGATGTGTATCCCACGGGAATGGATGCGCCGCGTCCAACGTTGGGGCGGCCCAGCTCGACAGGCCCCACGCCAGAGGAGACGATCAGCAAGAACGCTCGTTCTTTCTTTGCGGCCTACACGAATGGCAATCCTGCCGGGATGCGGGCGCAGTTGGCGCCGGGCACCGTGTACCAAGACCCCGTCTTTCCCCACCTTGAAGGGCAAGACCAAGTCGGCCGCATGTGGAAGATGGTGGCCGGCGGCGGCACGGTGCATGCCGACGTGCAAAACGTCGTCGCCGACCCACAAGGGGCCGACGTTACGTGGATCGCCAAATACAAGTTCTTGGGCGCCAACATTGAAAACCACATCCAGACGCGGCTGGACTTCGACGACGACGGACGCATCACCCGGCAAGTCGACACCTTTGATTGGCGGGCGTGGGGCAACCAGACCCCCTTCCCCGTTCGCTACTTGTTGCGTACGTCGGTGGGGCAGCGCTTGGTGCAATGGGCGCTGGGTCGACGGCTGAAGTAGAGCGCTTGTCGACGAGGAGACGCACATGGCCCGCGCCTTTGATGCAGAAGAAGTGCTCACCCGCGCCATGGAGTTGGTGTGGGACGTGGGCATCGACGGCGCGTCGATGGATGCGTTGGTGAAGGCGACGGGGGCCCACCGCGGCACGTTGTACAAGCATTTCTCGTCGAGAGAAGGGCTGATGCAGGCATTGTTGCGGCGGTACCGAGAGCTGGTGCGCGACACGTTGTTGCAGCCGGTGCGAACGTCGAGGACGCTGGATGGCCTGCTGCACACCTTGCGCCGTCTGGAGAAAACGCTGCAAAGCCCGACGGGCTGGCGCGGCTGTCTCGCCGTCAACGCGGCCATGCATGCGGCCCATCATCCGTCGTGGGCCATGGAGTTGCGCAGCCATCGGGCGATGTTTGAAGACGCGTTCTGCGACGCCTTGCAGACCGCTGCCGACGACGGGGTGCTCGTCTTGCACGGAGATGCGCGCGCCAAAGCGCGGTTCTTGGTGTGCTGTGTAGAGGGCATTCAGTCGACCGTGCGCATCGAGGGCGACGCGTCGGCAGCGTTGGATGGCCTCGCCGAACTGCGGGCCGTCATCGACGGCTGGCTCCATGCCGATGGCCCAGCCGTCATGCGTTGACGTTTGTGGCGTTGTCTGACGTGATCCCCCCATGGGGTCGCACACGTCGCACACGTCGAGATGGGGAGGGCTGCTTTGAGTCTTCCCGTCGTCGCTGGCGCCACCTTCGTGGTGGTCACCGGGCTCTTCGCCCGTCGTGGTCGCCTGCCGCTCGCCCTCACCTTGGGCGCACTCGCGGCGTGGGCGACTTGGCTGGTGGCGGCCGCCGCTCCTGCCGACGTGGACACCACGGCCAAAGCCCGGCCGACGGATGGCACGTTGTACCGTCCGGAGTTCTCGTCGTCGTCGTCATGTCAGGCGTGCCATCCCGGCGAGGCCGCCAGCTGGCACAAGAGCTTTCACCGCACCATGACGCAGCCGGCGAATGCGCAGACCATTCGCGCGCCCTTCGCCGGACAGTCGTTTGCCTATGAGGGCAAGCGCTACAGCGTGATGCGTGACGACGACGGCAAGTTCTTCATCGACATGCCGCGGTTGTCGACGTCGGGAACGAGCGCCGCCGACCGCATGCGTCGCGAGGTGGTCATGGTCACCGGCTCGCACCACATGCAGGCCTACTGGATCTCGATGGAGACGGCCCTCACCGACGTCGAAGAGCGCGGCCGCCGACAGTTCAACACCAGATGCGCGTCGTGCCACGGCGAAAACGCCGAGGGTGGCACCGCCGACATGCTCGTCGGGCAAAGGCGGTTGTCGACGGAGTTGGCGCCCAAGGTGCAAGAGGCGTTGTTCGGCCGCCATGGCGACACTGCCGACGCGGGTGTCGACGAGGTCGGCGACGAGGGCCGGCACCACGAGGTGCGCGACGTCAGTCTGCAGCAAGAAGTGCTGGCGTATGTCACGCGGGTGCAGTTCGACGGGCGCATGATGCAGTTTCCGCTGGTGTACCTCCTCGACGACCAACGTTGGATTCACGAAGAAGACAGCTTCTTGCAGCCGCCGCGCGAGCCGGATGCGCTGGAGCGACCAGGCGACCGCTGGGGGTTCAACTGCGACGAATGCCACAGCGTCGGGCCCAGCTTCGGCTGGATCGGCGACGAGGTCCGGGCCCGCAGCTCTGCCGTCGAGCTCGGCATCAGCTGTGAAGCTTGTCATGGGCCGGGCAGAGCGCACATTGAGCGCTACCGCGACGTCAGTGTGCGCTACGCCGCTGCGGCCGACGAGCAAGAGCGCCATGCCAAAGACGACATGGTGAACCCCGCCGACCTCGACCACAAGCTTGCCAGCCACATCTGCGCCCAATGCCACGCCGACCTCGAGCGCAGCGGCGCGGGCTACCTGCCGTTTTTGCCGGGGGAAGACCTCGACGACATGGCCTACCTCATGGTGTTCGACAGCGAAGACAAGGCGGAGTGGCCGGAGTGGATTGCCGACCTCCACGACGACGAACCCGACCGCGTGACGGGCACGGCGTGGCCCGACGGCACGGTGCGTGTCGCCGGCCGGATGTACAACGGCATGGCGTTGTCGGGGTGCACGACGCGGGGCACGATGGGTTGCACGTCGTGCCACTCCATGCACCACGCTGAAGATGTCGACGACCAGCTGTTGCCAGAGGCCACCCGCATTCGCCACGCCGACGGCACCGTCGACGAGACGCCAACGGATGCGCTGTGTGTGCAATGCCATGAGCGCGAAGCCAACATGGGCGAACAACACACCCACCACCCGCTGACGTCGTCGGGGAGCCGCTGTTTGAACTGCCACATGCCGCAGACCACTTATGGCTTGTTGACGGCCATGCGCAGCCACCGCGTCGACTCGCCGCGGGCAAAGCCGTTTGCCCCGACGCGGCGCCCGCAGGCGTGTGCCTTGTGCCACCTCGACCAGACGCAAGCGGCGTTGGGCGCGAAGCTGACGGAGTGGTACGGCCAGCCCGAAGTCGCCCTCGACGACGACGACAAGCGATTGGCCAACGGTGTGCGCATGGTGCTCGAAGGCGACGCCGTGGTGCGCGCCGTCGCCGCCCACCACTTGGGATGGCCAGAGGCGGTGGAGGCCTCTCGCGTCGACGGCAAGAGCACCTGGCGCTTGCCGCTGTTCGCCGAACTTCTCGACGACGACTACGTTGCGGTGCGGCAAGTGGCCGAACGGTCGCTGAAGAAGTCGGCGCCGGGGTTGCTCGACGAGGGCGTCGACTTGCGGGGCTGGACGATGCCCTACCCCGCCGAAGAAGCCGACCGCGCCCAAGTCTTTCAACTGCTGATGAAGGCACATCAACGCCAAGGTGGCACCTGGCCGCAACGGCTGTGGCTCGACGACGACGGCTGGGTGCCGGCCGCCCTCGACAAGGTGCTTGGCCGCGACGACCAGGGCGTGCGCATCAACGAGTGAGACGCCTGAGCACCGAGGGCGGCGTCGTCACCCGCCTTGCCCTTTGCCTTTGCGAACGGCAAGCAGGGCGGGTCAACGTTTCGCAGGAGCAGTCATGACGTCGTTCAAACGCGTGTTCATCACCGGTGCTTCCACCGGCCTCGGCGCCGGCCTCGCCGAACACTATGCCGGCGCCGGCGTCACCCTCGGGCTCGTCGCCCGGCGAGCGCCCCTGCTCGAAGATCTGAAGACCAAGCTCGAAGCCCAGGGCGCCACCGTGTTGACCTACAGCCAAGACGTGTCGGACACCGCCGGCATGCAGACCGCCATCACCGACTTCGTCGAGCAGGCCGGTGGTTGTGACCTCGTCATCGCCAATGCGGGCGTGGGCATCAAGAGCGGCATCCTTGAGGGCGAAGCGGCCGAAATCGCGTGGTTGATGAACGTCAACGTCGTCGGGGTGACCAACACCGTGGTGCCTTTTGTGCCGACGATGGTGCAGCAGGGCTCGGGCGTGGTGTGCGCCGTCAGCTCGTTTGCCGGGCACCGCGCCGTGCCCGGTCGTGCGGCGTACTCCGCGTCGAAGATTGCCGTGCGCACCTTTATGGACGGGATGCGCATGGATCTTCACGGCACGGGCGTGCACGCCATGACGTTGATGCCGGGGTTCGTCGACACCCCCTTCACCAAAGACAACCCCGAGATGATGTTTGTCATCTCCACCGAAGAAGCGGTGACGTCGATGGTGAAGGCCATCGCCAAGAAGAAGGACACCTTCACCTTCCCGTGGCAGATGAACCTGCTGAAAGAGATTTCGACACGGGCGCCGGAGTCGTTGTTGCGCAAACTGTCGCCCAAGCCGCGCACCAAGTCGATGTCGTAGCCTGGCGTTTCACCCTGCTACGCGTCGGGGAGCGGGTACTTGTCGTAGGCGCCGAGGTTGTCGGCGTCGAGGGCGTCTTTGGGCGGCTCGTTCACGCTGACGTCGCGCAACAGCTCGTCGAGGCACGAAAACAACATGCGGTTTTCGTGTCGGGGAAACCGTCGCAGCGCCTCTTCGAAGGCGTCGGTGTCGTCGAGAAACTGCTGCAACACGTCTTCGCTGAGAGATTCGGCGAAGCGGCCGTAGCCTTCTTTGTCGAGGTAGCGGGCGTTCAGCGTCTGCTCGTATTGGCCGCCGATGGGCACCGCCAACACGGGGACGCCGATGGTCACCGCCTCGCCCAACAAGGAGTAGCCAGCGTTGGCGACGACGGCGCGGGCGGTGCGCAAGTCGTCGATGAACCCCTTCTCTGAAAACGGACGATGGATGACGTTGTCTTCTTGGCCGTCGCGCTCGAAGCCATACACGCGAAACTCGATGTCGCTGAAGCGCTTCAGCAATGGCACCAGCGCGGAGTTTGACGTCGACGTTTGGTAGACGAGCACATGGTCGCCGCGCATGCGCTGCGCGCGGAGGATGTCGTCGCGCAAGATGGGCGGAATGAGCGTGGTGCGGGGTTTGCGCACCGTCGGAAAAAAGAACGACGACACCAAGTAGTGGTAGGCGCCCGGGAGTTTGGCTTTGACGGCGAACTTGGCCAACTTGAAGTCGCCGCTTCGGCCTTCGGTGACGTCGTCGTCGTGGGCGCAGCGGTTGAGCACCTGCATGTTGTCGATGGAGATGACGGGGAGGCCTTGCAGGCGCCCGTAAAAATACGCCCACGACTCGAAGTCAGAGATGACGACTTCAGCATCGAAGCCGTCGGCGACTTTCTTCACCAGCTGCAAGTTGCGTTTCAAACCAGACGGCAAGGCCTCTAGGTTCTCTTTGAACGACTCGCTTTTGTCGAGTTCACCCTCGTCGATGACGAGGGTGAGCCCGTGGATCTCGTGGATGTCGATGCCCATGCGGTTGGCAAACGCCTTCTTCAAGAACGCGTGGGCGCGTCCGCTGACGACGACACGCACCTCGTGCCCCGACGACAGCAAGTGCTCCAAGACGACGCGCGAGCGGGTGGCGTGGCCCATGCCTTCACCGACGACTCCGTAGAGAATGCGCATGACAACTCCTTCTGCATTCGCAGGTGGCGACGCTAGCAGAAGGCGGGCGACGGGCGTCAACGACGCGGAAAACGTCGCCGCATCATGTCGAGCATGCGGTCGACGAGGTCGGGATTGTCGTCGACGTCGCCATGGCACGGCACCAAAGTGGTGGGCGCCCAGTCGAGCAAGAACGACCGCACCCAGCGTGCATAGGCAGTGGCGTCGTCGACGGTGCCATGGCGAAAGAGGCGGGTGACTTCGAGGCCGGGCCCGACGCGGTAGAGCTTTTGCAACAGACGCACCCCTCGCTGCGGCGACAACTGCGTCACGTTCATGAAGGCGTCGGCGACGACGAGGATGCGGTGGTCACCGTCGTCGATGGCCAGCCAGACTTCGCCGTTCTTCAGATGCGGCGGCACGACGACGCGGACGGACGCCGGCAGCCGCGTCTGCATCTCCTCGACGTCGAGTAGCGGCGTGTGACCCAGCTTTGTCAGCCGCGTCGCCGCAGTGGCGGTGGAGGCCAACGTCGCACGCGGCCAACGCTGAAGCCACGGGGCCACCCCCAGGGTGTGCGAGCTGCAGGGCGCCAAGAGCACCACGTGGTGGTGCGGCTCAAAGGCAACGGCGTCGACGAGGGACGCGCCCGGGCTGTAGACCCAAACGGTGTCGGCGTTGGCGCCGGGCACAGCCAGGCAGGTGCTGCGGCTTTGTCCGCCGGGGAAGCGGTAGGAGGCGGTGGCCATCGCTCCGCTGCTGCCGATGGGCGTCCACCCCCCATTGTCAGACAGGATTGGCGCGATAGAGTGTGGCGAAGAGCGGGTGTAATCATCTGTTTTCATTGTAGTTTTTAACAAGCCACTGCCCACGCGCCACAAGATCAGCCCATGAAAAAGCCGCCCACGACGGGCGGCTTTCTGCGTTGGGCCAGCGCAGGGCTCAGCGCATCGCCTGCAGCTCGGCGACGATGGCGTCGGTGAACTGCTCGGTGGTGGCGTCGCCGCCGAGGTCACCGGTGCGCACCTCGCCCTTTTCGTAGACGCTGAGGATGGCTTTGTGCAGCCGCTCGGAGGCGGAGACTTCGCCGATGTGCTCGAGCATCAACACCGCGCTCATGGTGAGGGCGGTGGGGTTGGCGATGCCTTTGCCCGCGATGTCGGGGGCCGTGCCGTGCACCGCTTCGAACACAGCCGCTTCTTCGCCGATGTTGGCGCCGGGCACCACGCCGAGGCCGCCGACAAAGCCGGAGCACAGGTCGGAGAGGATGTCGCCGTAGAGGTTCTCCATGAGGAGGACGTCGAAGTCGGAGGGGTCGGTGACGAGGCGCATGGCGCAGGCGTCGATGATGGCGTCGTTGTACTCGATCTCCGGGTACTCCTTGGCGACCTCGGCGGCGCACTTCAAGAAGAGGCCGTCGCCCTTCTTGATGATGTTGGCTTTGTGCACGGCGGTGACGCGCTTGCGGCCGTTTTTGCGGGCGTAGTCAAACGCGCGACGGGCAATGCGCAGCGAAGCGTCGCCGGTGACGACCTTGATGGACACCACGACGTCTTTCGACACCACGTTCTCGAGCCCGGCGTACAGACCTTCGGTGTTTTCGCGGAACACGACGAGGTCGACGTCTTCGTAGCGGGTCTTCACGTTGGGCACAGATTTCACCGGGCGAATGGACGCGTAGAGATCGAGCTCTTTGCGCAACCGCACGTTGGCGCTGACGTGACCGCCGCCGACGGGGGTGGCGGTGGGGCCCTTGAGGGCGATGCCGTTTTTGCGCACGCTGTCGACGGTGACTTGGGGCAGGGCGTCGTCGTAGCCGGCTTCAACAGCGGCGATGCCGGCGGGCATTTCTTCCCACTCGATGTGGACGCCGGTGGCTTCGACGATGCGCTTGGTGGCGGCGGCCACTTCCGGGCCAATGCCGTCTCCGGGGATGAGGGTGATCTGATGGGGCATGGGAGTCTCCTAACGTCGAAAGTCGCGCCTCCCTTATCGCGCTGTGCGACAAAAAACGAGACGAAGGCTCACTCTGATGCACCTCGGGCAAGGGTGGGCGCATTCGCCGCATTCGCCATCCCTCCGACCGTGAATTTCTCGTCGAGAAAGACGTGAAAACCAAGCGAAAGACTACCGCCATCTGCACCACAGGCTATGCTGCGCCCATGGCGCGTCCCCGCATTGGTCAGTTGCTCATGTCACAAGGTCTGTGCGACCGCGAGACCCTCATGCATGCGTGGGAGCAGAAGGTGCTGTTTGGCGACCGCCTCGGCACCAACCTCCTCGCCATCGGCGCCGTCGACGAGCGGGGTCTGGCCATGACCCTCGGCGTGCAAAGCGGTGTGCACGCCGCCTGGGGCGAGGTCATCGCGCCAACGCCGCAAGCCAAGCAAATGCTGTCGCCGCTCATCTGCAAAAAGCACAGCATTGTGCCCCACCACGTCGACGGCGAGGGGTTCTACTACCTGTCGCAAGACCCCCTCGACCGCGACGCCGCCACCGACGTGCGCAACGCCACCAACCTGCGCCCGGTGCCGGTGGTGGTGTGCGAAGCACGCATGTGGGAGCTCCTGAACGAGCACTACGGCGTCGCCATGGGCATGCGCCCCATCGACCTCAACAGCGCCCAAGCCCGACTGCGTGCTGCCCAACAACAACAGCCGCAGCAAGCCGCCGTCGGCGGGGAGCTCACCAACGAAGAAGAATTCTACGCGCTGTACGCCAATGCCGCGGCCGAAGGCGGCATCCCCGGCGATGATTCATCTGACGACGGCAACCAGCGCGCACTCACCGGCTCGTTGCGCACCGACGACGTGCAGGAGGCGGCCGACGCTCCCCTCGGGGCCACCCCCGTCGACCCCACGGAGACCCAGCGTCACGACGTCGAAGAAGTGATGTCGGTGCCCATGTCGCATGCCCTCGACGGCATTGAGGCCTTGGAGCCCGTCGCCGAGCTCGAGCCCCTCCCCGCCGAATTGCCGTCGGGCTTGCTCGACGAGGTCAGCGCATCGCACACCACCGAGCTCATGACGACGGGCATCGCCGACCTCATCGCTGGGGCCGCCGACCTCCCCGTCGTCGAGAGTGAGCACTCCTCCGAAGACGACGCCATCTTGGATTTGACGTCGGTGGCAGATGGCTCTGGTGAGGGTGCGCCTGCTGCCGACATCGCTCCCGTCGAGGTCACAGCTTCCCCTGCTCCAACGCCGGCAGCGACGACAGCGGCTGCAGCTGCTCCCGCGCCGGCGACGTCGTCGGCCGTATTTGGCGAAGAACCCGAGCCAGCACCAGAGGCCACCGCCACCGCAGCGCCGGCTGTGGCCGCAGCACCGTCGTCGGGGGGGCTGTTTGCGAAGCCGGGGTTTGCGGCCGAAATCAAAACCAACACCGAAGGCCTCGACGACGTCTTCGACCCCCTGCCCGCCATGGAAGGCGACCTCTTCGCCTTGGGCGACGCCCTCGTCGACGACACCCCCCTGTCGTTCGACGAGGCCACCGAGGCCCTCAAAGGCGTGCGCGGCCGCTCCGAAATCGCCCGCGTCGTGCTGCGCTACGCCGTCAGCAAGTTCTCGCGGGCGGCGCTGTTGACCGTGCACCCGCGCAATGTCCTCGGCTGGGAAGGCATCGGCGAAGACCTCACCACCGCCCGGTTGTCGACGTTTCGTCTGTCGCGCGACGAGAAAAGCGTCTTCGCCCTCGTGGCGCAGAGCCGCGCCCACTACATCGGGCCCCTGCAGCGGTGGCCCGGCAACGGCGCGTGGGTCAAACACACCGGGCGCAAACTGCCTCAGTCGGTGGCCGTCTTTCCCGTGCTGGTGCGTGGCAACGTCGTCAACCTGCTGTACGGCGACAATGGCCACGGCGCACACGTCGAAAGCGACGTGGGCGAACTGCTGATCCTTGCGCAGCGCATCGCCGACTCCTACGAAAGCCTCATTCGACGCTGACGTCGACGACGACGTCGACGTCGCGACGCGCGGAGCCGCCATGACGCGACGCCTGTACCACGACGACGCCTATGCCTTGACGTTCTCAGCGCGGGTGCAGCACACCCGCCTCGACGGCGACGTCACCCGCGTCGTGCTCGACGAAAGCGCCTTCTACCCAGAGTCGGGCGGCCAGATGGCCGACCACGGCACGCTTGGCGGTGTCGACGTCGTCGACGTGCAGGTGGTCGACGACGTCGTCGAACACACCTTGGTGACGACGGCGTTGTCGTTTGAATCCGGCGACCTCGTCGACGGCGTCATCGAGGGGCGTCGACGGCGTCTGCACCGTCAGCTGCACACGGGGCAACACATTCTCTCGCAAGCGGCTTGGCGGCTGTTCAAGGCGAAGACGGTGTCGTCGCGGTTGGGCGAGACCGGCTGCAACCTCGATCTCGACGTCGACGCCCTCACGGGCGGCCAAGTCGAAGACTTGCTGGGCACGGTGCACGACGTCATCGACGACGACACGGCCATCCGCGCGTACTTCCCCGATGACGCCGAACTCAACCGCCTCGACTTGCGCCGCTCCCCCAAAGTCGACGATGGCATTCGCGTCGTCGACATCGATGGCTACGACATCACGCCGTGCGGGGGCACCCACTGCCGCAGCGCAGGCGAGGTGGGCCTGGTGCACGTCTTCAGCACCGAGCGCGTGCGCAAGACGTTGCGGCTGTGGTTCGACGCGGGCAGCCGTGCCCGTCAACGGCTGCGCGACAGCGACCTCGTTTTGCAGAAGCTGAAGGCACCGTTGAACGCCAGCGGCGCCGCCGTCGTCGACGCCGTCGCCAAACTGCAAGACGACCTGCGCCAACAAACGTTGGCCACCAAGATCGCCCACGACAAATGGCTCACGTTGTTCGGCGAGACCTTTCAGCACGACCCCGACCTGCTGCAAGACGGCGCTGGCATCGTTGTCGTCGACGACGTGCCCCCCAAAGCACTGTCGGCCTTGGCACAACACGGTTTGCGCCTCGATGGGTGCGATGCCTTTTGCGCCGTCTCGGTCAACGGCGACGGCAGCGGGCACATCGTCGTCGTCGGCCCCGACGGCAGCGACCAACGCGCCTTGTTCAAGGCCGTCGCCGATGCCCACGACGGCAAAGGCGGCGGACGTCCCAACGCCCAACAAGGGCGGTTGGCAACGACGACGAGCGTGGCAGACAGCTTTCGCACTGCCGTGCGCGCCACCCGAGGGCTCTGATGACGTCGACAACGCCGCCCACCTCTGCTCCTGTGTACCTCGACAACCACGCCACCACGCCGCTCGACCCGCGTGTCCTCGACGCCATGCTGCCGTTCTTCAGGGAGCACTTTGGCAATGCGTCGTCGTCGCGGCACGCCTACGGCTGGGTGGCGAAAGACGCGGTCGAAGACGCTCGTGCGCAAGTGGCCCGCGCCATTGGCGCCACCGCCAAAGAGGTGGTGTTCACGTCGGGGGCGACCGAGTCCAACAACCTCGCCATCCTCGGCGCCGTGCGCGCCCTACGCGACAAGCACCCGTCACGCACCAAGGTGGTCACCTGCCTCACCGAACACAGCGCTGTGCTCGACGCCTGTCGACTTCTCGAAGACGAGGGCTGCCAGGTGGTGATGCTCGAGCCTGGCACCGCCGGCGTCGTCGACGTCGAGTTGTTGCAGCCTCACCTCGACGACACCGTCGCCTTGGTGAGCCTGATGGCCGTGAACAATGAAGTCGGGGTCATTCACCCCATCGCGCAGTTGGCCAAGGCCACCAAAGAAGTCGGCGCGGTCTTTCACACCGACGCCACGCAGGCCTTGGGGCGCATCCCCGTCGACGTCAACGCGTGGCACGTCGACCTGCTGTCGCTCACCGGCCACAAGTTGTACGGCCCCAAAGGCTGTGGCGCCTTGTACGTGCGCAAAAAGCCGAAGGTGCAGGTGCATCCGTTGCTCGTCGGCGGCGGACAAGAACGAGGGCTGCGCTCGGGCACCACCAACGTCCCCGGCGTCGTGGGGCTGGGCGCGGCCTGCGCTCTCGCCGTCGACGAGCTCGACCAAGACGTCGCCCACATTCGCCACCTGCGCGAGCTGCTGCTGCCGCCGTTGTTGGCGTTGGGCGGCGTGCACCTCAACGGTGACGACGAGCGCCGCGTCGACGGCAACCTCAACCTGTACATCGAAGGCACCGACTCCGAGGAGCTGCTGTTGCGCATCCACAAAGACGTGGCCTGCTCGGCGGGGTCGGCGTGCTCGTCGAAGAACGCCAAGCCGAGCCATGTGTTGCGGGGCTTGAATCTGGGCAACGACCGAGCCCGCGCTTCCATTCGACTGGGCATCGGACGTATGAACACCGAAGACGACATCCGCCGCGCCGTGGACGTGCTCACCACAGCCATCCACGACCTGCGCGCGGGCACCTGAGGCGAAGGCGACATGGCGACGCGCACCACAGAGTCGGCCGAGAAGATCTTGCGTTGCGGCATCGAGCGTGACGACGAGAACTGGCTGTATTTTGTCGACCGCCGCTGCAACATCATGCGCATGCAACGGGGCGTCCCCCGCGCCAAAACCGAGTTGCTCGTCGAGACCAACTGCAAACGCGAGAAGGGCTACATGTACTATCTCGACGAAGACGGCGACTTGGTGCGCGCCGTCGACAAGAGCAGACCTTAGCGCGGTACCCGAAATGGTTGACACCACTTCGCTTGGTCAGGTCGACGTTGGCTGCCTTGCTCAGCTCCTCATTGCCATAAGGCAATCGTCATTCGCGCGTTGCCTACCTCGCCCTGCCGCGGCGCGAATCGGCGATCAACCATTCTGGGCACCGCGTTAAGACGTCCCCTTCACCACGTCGTCTTCGTTGAGCACTTCAGACGATGTGTCGTCGTCATCGAGGTCTTCGAGACGGTGATCAGACGTGTTCAGCTGCTGCTCTTCGGCGAAAGCGAGCACGTCGTGGGGCGAGAACTGCCGCGGCATGCGGCCCCACTTGTGCGACGCCAATGCGCCCTCGCGCGCCCAGCGGTGCACGGTGCGCACGTTGACCTCCAGCACCTGGGCCACCTTCTTCGCCGACCACATGCCGACGGTGCTCTCGTCGACGGTGTGGTTGCTCTTGCCTTCTTTGGTGAACCCGGACGGCTTGGGCTTCGGCATCTGCGCGCGCACTTGCGCCACGGGCAAGCTGCCGGTGTCGATCTTCGTCAACTGCGGCACGCCGGTGACAATGGCGTCGGTGCGGTCGGCTTTGTCGACGTCATCGGCCAGCAATTGAGCGGCGCGTGGCAGCGACAACGACGAGGGTGTCGCGCCGCTGGGCGGCGACGCAGGCGACGACGTCACCACCACGTCGTCGGCGTCCGACACCCGAACCTCGACGGGGGCAGCGTCGGAGGCGGCCTCCATGCGGCGCAGACGGCGCACCAAGGTCGACACCAGCTTGCCGCCCCACGAGTCGGTGGCGAACTGCTCGTCCATGCTCTCGCGGGTGATGACCATGGCCGTCATGCTCGACGTGGCCCGCACGCTGGCCGACCGCGGGGAGTCGGTGAGGATGGCCGTTTCACCAAAAACGTCGCCCGGCCCCAACGTGCCCAGCACCGTCTCTGTCGTCTGCCCGTCGTCGTCGGTGACCGCGCGAAAGACTTCAGCGGTGCCGACGGTGATGATGTAGGCGCAGTCGCCGTCGTCGCCGTCGCGCACCACGAGGTCGTCGGTGCGAAAACTCACGGTGTCGAACCACCAGCCGCCGCGCAACAAGCTCTCCAGCTGTCGGCGAAAGGCGTCGACGGTCTGCGGGCGGTCGTCGCGGTTTTTGCTGAGCGCCCGCAAACACAACGCCCGAAGGCCAGGAGGCACCTTGGCGTCGGGGGAGCGCACCTCAGGCGCGATGGGCACGCATTGCTGTGCTTTGTGGATGCGCTCTTTGGTGGTGTTGCCGGCATAGAGCGGCTCGCCGGTGATGACGTAGTAGAGAATGCCGCCGAGCCCAAACACGTCGGTGCGCTCGTCGATGTCGGCGACGCGGCCCATGGCTTGCTCGGGCGCCATGTACGACGCCGTGCCGACGACGGTGCCGGGGCGGTCCATGGTGGGGTCGGACGAGCGATGGTGCACCTTCACAGGGCGCACGTCCTCGGTCTGCAACCTCGACGATGACGTCGACCGTGCGGCCGCCACGCCCAACGGCCGCCCCTCTTGGGTTTGCAGTTGGGTCTCGAACGCGGGCTGGCCTTTGACGAGGGCGATGCCCCAATCCATGACGTACACCTGCCCAAAGTCGCCGAGCATGATGTTCTCGGGCTTGAGGTCGCGGTGGATGACGCCACGGGCGTGGGCATAGGCCACGGCGTCGCACACCTTGAGCATCACCTCGAGCACTTGGTGCAAGTCCATGTTGTGGGCGCGCCGCTTGAGGGTCTCGCCCTCGACGAGCTGCATGGTGAAGAACGGCGTGCCGTCTTCAGAGCGTCCACCTTCAAAGACGGGCACGATGTTGGGGTGCTGCAGCTGCGCGGTGACCTGCCCCTCCAGGCGAAAGCGCACTTTCGATGTCTCTGACGACGACTCCAACACCTTCATGGCGACGTCGCGGTGAAACCGCAGGTCGTTGACGCGGTGGATGGAGCCAAACCCCCCGCGGGCGAACACCCCGCGGTCTTCAAGGTGAGGCAGGCTTGGCTCGCTCCCTGCGCTCGGCCGGTGCAGCACACCTGTGGGCGCCGACGCCAAATCGGCTGCCGACGGCCGCGCCGCGCCGCCCGCGTCGCTGTCGGTGTGGCCGTCGTCGAGTTCGGCTTGCGTGAAGGTCTCGTCGATGGTGTCGGCCGGCGGCTGGTGCAGCCGCACCGGCTTTTTGGCGCGCACAGGGTCGGCGAAGTTGCCGCCTTTGAGGTTGCCCACGTCGACAAACGACAACGACGACAGTTGTTCGCTGTCGTCGCTGCGCACGGCTTCACCTTCTTCAGCCATCGATGCCGTCGACGCGGAGTTCGACGCCGCCGACGACGGCAGCTCCCCCAAGGTGGGTTCGATGTCTTCCGTTCCGACGCGGGGAGGCAGCTTCTTCGGCATGGGGGAGCTGATAGCAGATCCAGCGTCACCGCGTCGGAGATCGGCCCATCCCCCGTTGTCACGCCGAACGCGGCCGCTACAAAGGTGGCGTATTTGAGGTGCCCGTCATGCCCGTCCGTCCCAAACTTCTCCTCGCCCACCCCACCACCGGTGAAATCCTCGAGCACCCCACCTTCGAGCTGGCCCTCGACACCGGCCTCGACATCGTGCGGCCCAGCAAAAAAGACTTGAAGACCGTCCCCGACGGCTGGGACGTCATGGCGCTGCCAGGCACCAAGCCCATCGGCTTTGACCCCGCCGTGGGCGACTTCGTCACCGTCGACGAATTCACCTTCGAGCACGATGACGGCAGCGAAGAAACCATCGTCCCCCTCGCGGTGGCCTGCCACCCGCCTCCCGGCTACGTGCGCACCCACCACCCCGCCGCCGAGTGGCTCGACACCACCCACCCCGACGAGAAGTTCAAGAAGACCGGCGGCGGAAAGCTCACCATCTTTCAGCCCGTCAACGACGACGAGCCCGCCTGCGCCACCCCCAAAGGCGGCGACGACGGCGCCCGCGCCGGCCTTCCGCTGTGGGCCTACACCGCCGTCGGCTACGGCAAAAACGGCATGGTCGCCGCCTTCTTCCAAGCCGACGAGACGTCCCGCTGGTCGCCCGACCTCTACTACCAAGAGGGGCTTGAAGAGCGCATCGAAGCCCGCCTCGCCGAAGACGCCGACAACCCCGTCCTCAAACAAATCGCGTCGTGCGCCAGCTCCTATTTGTGCTGCTGCGCGCAAAACGTCTTCTACGAGCGCTGGGAAGGCGCGGTGCCCATCGCCCCCGCCTGCACCGCCGCCTGCCTCGGCTGCCTGTCGAAAGACCCCGAGTGGAACACGCCGACCCCGCAAAAACGCCTGAAGTTCTCGCCGAAGGCCGACGACATCGCCCGCGTGATGATCCACCACCTCGAACGGGCTCCAGAGCCCATGATGTCCTTCGGCCAAGGCTGCGAAGGCGAGCCCACCATGTATGGCGACGCCCTCGTCGGTGCGGTGAAGCTGACGCGCGAGAAGACCGACCGCGGCATCATCAACATCAACACCAACGGCAGCCGTCCGCAGGTCATCCGCGATGCCGCCGCCGCCGGCGCCAAGGCGCTGCGCATCAGCATCAACACCTTCGACGAAGAGGTGTACACGGCCTACTACCGCCCCGCCGACTACACCCTCGACACGGTGATGGAGTCGCTCTACGCCGGCCGCGATTGCGGCATGCACGTGAGCATCAACTTTCTCATCTGGCCCGGCTGGACGGATCGCGTCGCCGAGCTCGAAGCCGTCAGCAAACTCGTCGACGAGGGCGTCATCCAGATGATCCAGCTGCGCAACCTCTGCGTCGACCCCGGCCACTTCCGCTCAGTGCTGCCCCCACGCGAACAACGCGGGATGCTCCTCGGCATGCGCGCCTTTGTCGACGAGCTGCACCGCCGTCATCCCAAGCTGCGCTTCGGCACCTTCAACCCGCGATTGGCCGCCGAGTGGTACGACGACACCGCACCGTTGTACGGCACCGCGTGACAAAAACCGCGCACCACTCCGCCCCAAACCCGCCCGTGCTTCGTCAAATGGTTGTCACGTTTGCGTTGTGCTCCGCCACGGTGGATGCGCTACGGTGACGACGTCGGCTGCGCAGGTGCAGCTCAGGAGAGATGTATGCGTTGGGTGGTTGTGTTTGCAGTGATGGCTTTGGCTTCGTGTGTCGGCGGCGACACCGGCGACGACCCCAGCCCCGAGCCCCGTCCGGCTGCTGAACCCGACAGCGAGCCTGAGCCCGCCGAAGACGGCGCGGCGGGCGGCGCCTGCTTTGGCAACGGCACCTGCAACGACGGCCTCGAGTGTGTCGACGACGTGTGCGAGGCGATCCCCGAGGGCACCCTCGACGGCCCCTGCTACGGCAACGGCACCTGCAACGAAGGGCTCGACTGCGTCGACGACCGGTGCGTCACCGCCGAAGAAAACATTTGCGACAACCCCGACAACTACGACTGCGGCCCCAACACCTACGTCGAATGCGTCGACGACGAACCCCGGTGCTTCTGCGAAGAGGGGTACCGCCCATCGGGCGACGAATGCCGCGCCTACAGCAACGCCGAGTGCTGCGACTGCCTGGCCGCAGCCATGGTCGGCGGCCAACCGTGCATCTCCGACGCCGAGCAATGCACCACCGCCCTCGACAACGGCAGCAACATCGCCCCCACCGCCGGCTGCGCCAACGACCAATGTGCCGGCGATTGCTGGGCGTTGGTCAGCCAAGACTGACGAACAGCCCCATGCAGCAAGCGAAGCGCCACCCTCTCGGGTGGCGTTTTGGTTGGGCTCAACTTGCCTGAAGCTCCTCCAAGAAGAGCTCGGCCGTCGTCGTCAACAGCCGGGTCCACGTCGGCGTGGCCTCTGCCGCATTGTCGGGGTCGACTTCGGCCACCGCCTGCAAAAAGGAGGCGGCAAAGCCGTCAAAGTGGGCGGCCTCGACGCGGTAGCCGATGTGTTTGCGGGCCAACTCACGCACCTGGTCTCGCGCGCTCTCGTCGTGTTCGACCCCCAGCAGATGAATGAGGCTCGACGTCATCTTGCGCCGCAACTCAGGCATCTGTGTTTTGCGAAACAAGGGCACCACGGCAGGGTTGGCCTCGAAGTACAGCTCGTAGAACCGCTCTGCGAACGCATCCCGGCGTTGCATGACTTGGGCAAAAGAACGGCGGAAGGTGATGTCGACGGTCATGCCAGGTCCTGGCTGAAGGGGCACAAACGGCATCGGCACGGCCGGCCGCGTCTTGAGAACGCCAATGTAGCGGGTCCGGCACGCAAACAGAAAGCGCCACCGCAACAGCGATGGCGCTCGGTGCAAGATGCGTCGGGGCTATTCAGCGGCCGGCGTGAACACTTGCAAGAACACCCGGGCTTGGCCTTTGGGCAGCGGCTCCAACCCCTCGGGCTCGTCGACCACCTTGGCCCCCGTCTTTTTGGCCAGGGCTTTGAGGTTCTTCGCCTTCTTCTTTTTCGCCAGCTCGCCTTCGACCCAAGCCACGCCCTTGTCGATTTTGATGAAGCCCGACTTCAGCACCGGCTTTTTGCCGCCGAACAGCGTCTTCAGCAGCTTCTGCACTTGGTTCAGGCGGCCTTTCGACACCGCCAACTCTTTCTTCCATTCGTCGAGCATGTGCTCTTTGGCTTTGCGCCCTTCGACGTCGGCTTCGCGCGCCGCCCGCTCGGCCTTCATGTAGGCGGCGTGCAGCTTGGCAAAGTCGTTCGACTTCAGCGCCAGCTCTTTCCACAGCTTGGCTTGTTTGGCGTGGGCCGCGTCTTCGTTGACGTCGTCACTCGCCGCCGGAATGTCGACGCCCAACACCACCGCGTATTGCGCGCCGTCGCTCTGAATCATCTCGAACACCAAATAGGGGCGGTCTTTGGCGACTTTGGCGACCGTGCGCTGGGCCGCCTTGAGGTCGCCGTTGCCCAACAGTTTCAACGCGCCAGAGCGCACCAAGTCGTCTTTGTCGTCGAGGGTGGGCGTTACGCCCTTCGGCGCTTTGAAGTCGATGACGTCGACCTGCTTCTCGAGCTCCTCGATTTCTGAGGCCACCTTCTCAAGCGCAGCCTTCTTGGCGTCGAGGTCTTTGGCGATGTCTTGCAGACGCTTGGTCTCGGCCTCGATCTTCGGCGTCTCGGCCACGACTTGCTCGTCGGGGCCGCAACCGGCGCCGAGCATCATGAGGCCAGCGACAGCGGCCGACAGTGCGTGACGAGCGAAACGGTGGTGGGCTTGCATGGACGTCCTCCCTCTCATCCCCGAGCGGTGCGCAGACAGCCTACAGGCGGGCGCGCGCGGCTGCGATGGCCTTCTTTACGTACACCGCAACCATGGCTTTGCGCCAGTTTGGGTCGTCGCAGATGTTCGTCATCGGGGCGCATTTTTTCTTGGCTTCTTGCGCCATGGCCTCGATGGCAGCGTCGTCGTCGATGCGCTGGCCGACGAGCGGCTTGCACTTCAGCACCTTGGGTTTTGCCGCCAAGGCGTTCACCACCAGCTTGGCGTCTTCGATGACGTCGTCTTTGACGTCGAGCGAGACGGCCACCGACAACAGCGGATAGTCGATGGCGTCGCGATGCCGCAGCTTGGCGAAGCCGGCCACGCGGCCTTCTTTGCGGCGCACGCGCACCTTTTCGACGAGGTCACCGCGTTGCAGCACGTTGTTGTCGGCGCCGTCGGCTTTGTAGAACTTGTCGAGCGGCACGGTGCGCACTCCGACGCTGCCGTCGTTGAGCTTGCCGCGAATGTCGAGCTCGGTGTCGAGGGTCAGCAGCAACGTGGCGGTGTCGTTGGAGGCTGCCGCCACACACTTCTTGCCGCTGGCGACGACGTGACACTGCGTGCCGTCTTTCTTCAAACAGAAGCCCATCGACTCGCGCCAGAAGTAGGTCTGGTTGTAGTAGAGGCAGCGCGTGTCGAGGCAAAGGTTGCCGCCGAGGGTGCCCATGCGTCGATGTTGGGGTCCGGCGATGGACTCTGCCGCATCCCGCAAGCCCGGTGCATGCGCGTCGAGGTCGTCGTGGGTGACGAGGTCGTGCAGCGTCGTCAACGCCCCGATTTCGAGCACGTCGTCGTCGACAGACACGCCGCGCAAATCGGAGGCACGGCCGAGGTGCACCAGGCGCACCGGCTCGAACAACTCGTGTTTGATGTTCACCAACACGTCGGTGCCGCCCGCGATGTAGCGGACTTCTTGGTCGTCGGCGAGTTCGTGGGTGAGGGCGACGGCTTCTTCAGCCGACGAGGCGTGCACCACTTCGAAAGGGGCCATGCGCAACATGTCAGCCTCCTTCTTTCTGTTCTTCAATGGCGGCGATGACTTTGCCCGGCGTGAAAGGCAACTCGCGCAAGCGAACGCCGACCGCGTCGTAGACGGCGTTGGCGACGGCGGGGATGGTGGAGTGCAACGGGCCTTCGCCCGCCTCTTTGGCGCCGTACGGCCCGTTGGGGTCGGTTTGTTCGATGTAGTCGACGTCGAGGGCGGGGGTGTCGAGCGTCGTTGGGATGCGGTAGTCGAGCAAGCTCGGCCCCACCAGCATTCCAGAACGCACCTGCCGCGTGTCGCGGTGGGCGTCGTCGCCGTACAACATGTTCTCGAGGCTGACTTCAGCGGCGCCCATGTAGGTGCTGCCTTCGATCTGCCCCTCGACGAGGACAGGGTTCAACGCCTTGCCACAGTCGTGCGCCACCCACACCTTGTCGATGGTGATGGCGCCGGTCTCTTCATCGACTTCGACTTCTGCGACGTGCACGGTGCACGAGTACGCCGGCGACGAGCCGATGGTGCCGCCGCGGTAGTCGCCGCCGCGCATTTGCGTGCGGTAGCCGCCGGTGGCGCCAAGCAATCCGTAGTGGCCTTCGGCGATGACAAACGCTTCTCTCGTCGTCATCGACAACTCGGTGTTGTGGCCGAACCACACCTTGCCGTGTCCGAGGAGTACGTCTGAAGGTTTGCAGCCTTCGGCGAGGGCCTTGGTGTCGTCGTGCGACGTCCAGTGGGCGCAGACGGCTTTTTGCACCTGCTCGCGCAAGGTGCGGCAAGCCTCTTGCGCGGCGTGGCCCATCATCAACGTCACCCGCGATGAGTATGCGCCGAGGTCGACGGGGGTGAGGTCGGTGTCGGAGCTGACGACGACGATGTCGTCAGGGCGCACACCGAGCTCTTCACAGGCGATGGTGGCGAGCACCGAGTCCGAGCCCTGGCCGATGTCGCTGGCGCCTGAGAACAGCGTGACGCGGCCGGAGCGGTCGAGGGCCACCTGCACGCCCGACTGCGGCATGTCGTTGGGGTAGATCGGGTAGTTGGTGCCCGAGATGTACATGCTGCAGGCGACGCCGATGCCGCCCCCTCGAGGGAGTTTGCCGTGTTTGTCGTCCCAGCCAGAGCGTTCGCGCACGCTGTTGAGACAGGCTTCGAGGCCCATGGCGCCGATGTGTTGGCCATTGACGGTGTCGGTGTTCTCGCCGACGAAGTTCTGCATGCGCATGTCGATGGGGTCTTTGCCGAGGGCTTCGGCGACCTCGTCGAGCTGGCACTCGAAGGCGAATCGCGGCTGCACTGAGCCGTGCCCGCGCTTGGGGCCGCAGGCGGGTTTGTTGGTGTAATAGCGGGTGGCGTTGAACGCGTAGGTCTCGGCGCCCACCGGGCCCATGAGCAGCTGGCCGGCGTAGTACGACGTGATCATCCCAAACGACGCGTAGGCGCCACCGTCGATGTCGATGTCGCTCTTCACGGCGGTGAGGGTGCCGTCTTTTTTGGCGCCGGTGCGAAAGTGCATGCGCATGGGGTGACGTCCGCGGTGGGCGTAGAACACCTCTTCGCGGGTGTACAAACACTTCACCGGACGTCCGGTGCGGATCGACAGCAACGCCACGCAGAACTCGAGGTCGAACGGCTCGCTCTTGCCGCCGAAGGCGCCGCCCAAGGCCGGCTGCACGACACGTACTTGGCTGTTTTCGAGGCCGAGCACCATGCACAAATCGCGGTGTAAGTAGTGCGGCACCTGCGTCGCCGACGTCACCGTCAGCCGCTTGCCGTCGTAGTCGCCGATGGCGCAGTGGGGCTCAATCGCGGCGTGGGTGGTGCCTTGAAAGAAGTACACCGCGTCTTTGACGACGTCGGCCTCGTCGAGCTTGCCGTCGACGTCGCCGAAGGCGAGCTTCACGGCCTTGGTGATGTTGCCCTTCTTGGCCTTCTCGTTGACCTTGCTGGCGTCGTCGTCACCGGTGACTTTGGCGGTCTCGACGTCGGGCACCGGCGTCAAGTCTTCGTAGTCGACCTTGATGAGCTTGAGGGCGGCGTTGGCAATCTCTTCGTTGTCGGCCGCGACGGCGGCGACGGCGTCGCCGATGAAGCGCACTTTGTCTTTGCACAAAGCGCGCTCGTCTTTGGTCCAGGGGATGATGCCGTATTTCACCGGCGTGTCTTCGCCGGTGATGACGTCGTGCACCCCGTCGAGGGCAAGGGCCGCGCTGACGTCGACGTTGAGGATCTTGGCGTGCTGCTTGGTGCTGCGTTTGATCTTGCAGTGCAGCATGTTCGGCAGCTGAATGTCGTCGGCGTACAGCGCGCGGCCGGTGCTTTTGGCGCGCGCGTCTGTTTTGCGACGGGAGGTGCCGACGCCGTGGTCGCCGTCTTGGCGACGTTCGGTGCTGTCGACAATCGTCGTGCCATGCTCGTGGAAGTCGACTTTGGAGAGGTCGGCGCCGTCGAGGGCGGTGGTGGCCGGGTCTTGGCTCTTGTTCATGATCAAGCCCCTTCTTCAGCGGTGTCTGTGTCGGTGACGACGTCGAGCGCGCGGCAATCGCGGTCGGCCCCGATGCGAATGACTGCCGCACGCGCCGCACGCATCTGGGCGTAGGCTTCTTCAGAGGCTTCGGCGAGGGGCAGGCCGTCTTGGGTGCGTTGTTCAGCAATCGCGGCCATGAGCACGCCCTCCAACACCTTGGTGTAGCCCGTGCAACGACAAAGGTTGCCGCTGAGCGCCTTGCGGATGTCGGCAAGGGTGGGGTTGGGGTTCTCGTCGAGCAAGGCGCGTGCTGAGAGCATCATGCCCGGCTGGCAGAAGCCGCATTGCAGGGCACCCGTTTGCTCGAAAGCGTCTTGCACGATGTCAAGGCTGCCCTTGGGGGCGAGGCCTTCGATGGTTTTGACCTGCTTGCCCTCGACGCTCATGGCCAACGTCAAGCACGCCAAATGCGCTTCGCCGTCGACGAGGACGGTGCAAGCACCGCAGTCGCCTTTGTCGCAACCTTGTTTGGTGCCGGTGAGGCCAGCGTCGTACCGCAGCACTTCCAACAAGGTGTGGTGGTGCTCGGCGGCAAAGGTCTGTTGTGTGCCGTTGACGTCGAGGGTCAGGAGGCTCTTGTGGCTGTCCATCAGGCAGCTCCGTTCGAGGCAGGGGCGTGGGGGTCGCCTACCACGTCGAGAAAATCGTTCAATCCGTGCGGGGGCGCCTTCAGCGGGCGCCCGCAGGGGCGGCTGTGCCGAAGTCTTGAGAGGCGAACCGGCCGGGCGCCACCATGGTGACGCGGGTGCGGCTTTTGAAGGCGCGGTCGGGTTCGCCATGAAGCGGATCACCGGGCATGGCGATGACCAGCTGGCCGTCGTCGTCTTGGGTGAGCACGGGGGTGATCTGCCGCAGCGGACGCATGGCCCGGGCTTTGACATCGTCGAGCGAGGCGACGCCGACGAGTTCTTCCAACGTCACCAACGTCGGCGGCGCGAGCACGATCTCTTTTTTGGCGTACGCGTCGAGTGCCTCACGCGGCGTCATCCAGCTGCTGTCGGTGGTCTCGTACTCATCGTGCGACGCCACCTGCCCGTCGGGCGCGACGGCGAAAAAGAACCGCGTGTCGTACCGCTTGGGTTCGGCTTTGGGCGTCAGCCACCAACTGAAGGCGTGCAAGGCCTCGAGGTCGACGACGAGGCCACGGCTGTGCAGCTCGTCTTTGAACGAGGCGCCGTCTTTGAGGGCGGCAAAGACGGCCGCCGCGTCGTCACCAGAGGCGTAGCCGTCGTCGCCGGTGGCGAGCAACACGCCGCACTCTTCGGCCGTCTCCCGGATGGCGGCGCCGACAAACGCGAGTGCCTCGTCGGGAGCGCCTTCACCTTCAGCCAGAGTTTGCGCCTTGCGCAGCTTGTCGTCGTCGATGGGGTGCAACAGCAGAGCGTCGTCGTCATCGACCCGTCCCCCTGGGAAGACATGAGCGCCCGCCATGAAGCCGGAGCGCCCATGGCGTTTGACGAGAAACACTTCGAGTTCGGCGCCCGAGGCTGGCGCACGAAACAACAACACGGTGGAGGCAAGACGGGGGGCGGCGGCTTCACTCATGGGCGGTGTATGGCGTTCGCGAATGGCGGCTGCAACCCCTGCCCCATGCCCCGTCGACGCCTTGCTTCGACATCTGCGAATGTGAAACGGTGCTGTGACCCCGCCAGCCCAGGACGACGACATGCAGAGCGTAACCCTCAAAGTGGTGCAAGGCCCCGACGCAGGCCGCAGCTTTCGCATCGATGTCGGCAGCTACCGCGTCATCGGCCGCTCCTTCGGGGCCATGGGCGGCACGGCGATGATCTCCCAAGGTGAACGGCGCCGCCTCGACGCTGAAGACCAACGCAAAGTGCAGGCGTTGCTCACCAAGCGCGGCGCCGAACTCGAGAACAAAGGCGCCCGCGCCGAGGTCAGCTCCTTCGCCCGCCAAGAAGACATCGACCTCTCTGACGACGCCACCAGCCAGACCCACGCCATGGTGTTTGTCGACGAGGCCGGCGCATCGTTTGTCGACGTCGCCTCCACCAACGGCAGCTACGTCAACGGCAAGCGCATCTCCGAAGTGACCTTGCGCGACGGCGACCTTGTGCGGCTCGGCGAAACCCGTGTCGAAGTCGTCACCGACGCCACCCCTGTCAGCTGAAACTGTCGAGCACCTGCTGGTGATCCGCCGGCGTGTTCATGTTCCACGTCGAGCGCGCGTCTTCGCCTCGAACAACCGCCACCCGCCCCGCAGCTTCGAGCGTCTGCAGTGCGGCGCGGGGCCCACCGTCGGTCTGGGTGCGCAACAATTCTGCCGTCGACGGGGCGAAGGCCACGGGATGCCCCCGGGTTGGCACACCATCGACGTCCACTTCGACAACGGCCGCCCCCGCCGTGCACGTCGTCACCAACGCTTGCACGATGGCGACAGGAGCGACGGGGAGGTCCACCGGCGCCAACACCAGGGGCACCTCAAGGTCGGCGGCGTCGAGCACTGTCCACACCGTGCCCATCAACCCCTGCTGCATGTGCTGGTTGGGGCCGCAGGCCACGTTGACGTCGGCGTCGACGGGCAGCGACAGCACCTTCATGGTGATGGTCAGCGCGTCTTCGACGTCGTCGGGCAGCGACACAAACAGCCGCTGGCAACCTGCATCGAGAAACTGCCGCGCGAGGTGCTCGACAAAGGTGCCGCCCGCAGGATGCGGCAACAGCGCCTTGGGGCGGCCCATGCGCGACGACGCGCCGGCCGCCGCGATGACGCCGACGAACGGCGGGAGTGCGGCGGTCACGTCGACGCGGTCTGTGCCCGGGCTTGGGCGTGTTGGCGGTGCTGCTGAATCCACTGGGCGACAATGGACACCGCAATCTCCTCCGCCGTCTCCGCCAGGATGTCGAGGCCCACCGGCGAATGCAGCCGGGCGAGGTCGTCGTCGGTGTACCCCTTGGCCAAACACCGCTCCCGGCACAGCTTGGCTTTGCGTTGGCTGCCGATCATGCCGACGACGCGGGCCGGCGTTTTCAACAGGTCTTCGACGAGACGCTGGTCGACGGGGTGGTCGTGGGTGACGACCAGGCAGAAGGCGCTCTCTGGCAACTGCAGTGCTTCAATGTCGTCGCGTTCGTAGTCGTCGACGAGCGACGTGGCCTTCGGCAGTCGCTCTGCGGTGCGCAGGTCGTCACGGGGGTCGAGCACGGTGACCACAAATCCGGCGTTGGCGGCGAGCTCACAGACGGCGGCCCCGACGTGGCCGGCGCCAAAGATGTACGCCGGAGGCTTCTCTTGCAGGGGGTCGATGAACACTTTCATGCTGCCTCCACAACACATGCCGAGGTCGGTGGTGAGGGCGACCTCGACGAGACGCGGGGCGCAAGTGCGAATGACATCGATGGCGGCGCGGCGCACGTCGTGTTCGATGGCGCCCCCGCCGACGGTGCCCTCGATGTTGCCCTCGTCGCTGCCGTCGTCGATGACCAACATGCCGGCCCCGGCTTTGCGCGGCGTCGACCCCGACGTGTGCACCACGGTGCACAGCGCCGCGCGGGTGCCGCGGTCGAGGTGGTGCTGCAAACGGATGGGGTCGAACATGACGGCGTTATGACGTCGACGCGGTCAGTCTGCAACCGGCGCCTTGGCCACCAGCGCTTCGAGCGGGTTGTCGTCGGTGGCTGGCACCGTCGCCTTGCCTTGTTGGGCCAAGTGCACCACGTCGTCGACGTCGCTGGCACCTTGCAGCAGCGCCCGGCTGTCTTGGCTCGACTTCAACAGCACCAACGCCGACAGCGCCGTATTGACGACGGGGATGGCCAAAAAGGGGCTCGACTTCAGCTGCTTTTTGCCGGTGTCGGTGAGCGACTGGCCGAGGGCTTTGTCGCCCATGGCGCGGGCGCCCTGGCCCAGCATCAACGACGACACCGCAAACAGCGGCGGCAAGAAATAGCCGATGATGGGGATCGACCCCGACAGCATGCCCACCTCATTGAAGCGGTGCAGCATGCGCGACGCTGTGGCGTCGACAAAGTCGGTGGGGAGGTCGAGGGTGGTGCCGTCTTTGAGGGTGACGCTGACGTCGTGCTGGCGGTCGACGCGTTCGGTCTGGCGGCTCATCATGCCGAGCACGCGGTCGCCGTATTTGATCTTGCTGACCTTCGCCTGAAAGCCGTCGGCGCGGGCCTCGATCTTCTCCAGTGCCCGCCCCACCACGTTGGGGTTGGCGATGCGCTCCTGCTGTTGGGCGCGTTTGGCGTCGAGGTCGGCTTCGCGTTGGGCCACGGCGTCGACGTCGACGCTCTTGCCATCGACGCGAATGCTCTGCACGTCTTCTTTGGCGATGCCCTTCTGTTGCAAGGCGTGCATGGCCGCCAGCTCGTGTCGACGACGCAGTTTCATGATGCGTCCTCGTCTGAAACCGCTGTCATCGAGGTCAAGGTGGCCAGGAGTTGGCTGCGGTGGGCCTGCATCGACGACGCGGGCGCCTGGGCAGCGGCCAACACCGTGGTGTCTGCCAACACGAAACACGCCAGCAGCTGCCGCATGGGATGGCCGCTCACCGACGTCTCCAACTCGAGCGTCCAGCCGTCGCCCAACGCAGCCGACAGCGCTCCCTGCGCCTTCACCTCAGCGTCGGGGGCGACCATTTGCAGCTGCTCGAATTCGTGGTGCAAGACCACCCTGGGGTCGGGCTCGGCGCTCGCCATAAACCGCACGCTCACCGACGGAGCCGCCTCCTGCACCGCCATCGCCGTCGGCAACATCGACGACGCAGGGGGGCCCACCAGCACCAGGGTGCTTTGGTCGGTCCAGCCCGAGGGCACAGTGATGGCAAATCCGCCGTGGCGCAGCGTCGAGGGCATTTCCACCTCAAACGAGGAGTTCACCGCAGAGTATCGCGGTCGACGCAGTTTTGGCGCGTGAAGTCATGGCGATCGACGTCGTCTACCAACGCAACTCGTACGTGCAGTGGGAGTCGCCTTGGTGCATGCACCCGACGTGTTTCGCGTGGGGACGCGCCGACCGCGCCTCCTCCAAAAACGCCAACGCCCAGCCGACGATGCCGCCAGCGCAGAAGTACCGAGGGAGCACCACATCTTGCAGGTTGATGATGCAACGGCCGTCGCTGATCTCGCTGATGTCGAGCTTGCCCTTCGAGAAGTACATTTTGAAGGCCACGGGCAACCCGCGCACCACGAAGCTCTGCCCCGCCAGACGCATGATGTTTTTGTAGAACTTGTTGAGGTCGTAGCGGGCGCTCTCGCCGCCAAAGTCGATCCACTGCGCAAAGCCGTCTTGCATGACCACCTCGTCGATGGCGCGGTCGATCTCCACCATGGTGTTCATCGGCAGCCACAACGACGGGGGCGGCGGCTCCACCAACGTCGACGCCAGCTCCGGCGAGAGCTTGCGCTGCACTTGCTGCAACCCCGCCTCACCCGACTTGGCGAGGATGTAGCGCTTGCGCGCCGCCACCAACGTCCCCTTCAACGAGAGGTCGTCCCAGTGCTGCGCAAGGCTGGCGTCGCCGACAAATGGATCGTCGTCGACAGCTGTGGCTCGGGTGTTGTCGCTCTGCACGGCGTCCCCCCTCGTGCATGTGAATCGTCCCATGCTCGCAAAGGAAGGCGCTGTGCCGCAACAGGCGGACGGATCGCGACGCGAGCGATCCGCCCCTTTCGCTTGGCGGCCGGGCTCAGATGGAGAGCGAGCCCAGCACGGCGGTGAAGCAGTCGAGCGCGGCGTCGGCCGCGTCTTCGATGTAGGTGATGCTCACCACGGCCACCTTGTTGTCGCCCGCGTCGACGAGCGCTTGGCGTTGCATCATGACGACGTCTTCGGCCTTGATGCTCTGGTGCATGATGATGGCAGGCTTGCCGGCCACCTTCTTCTTTTCCCGTCGCTCGAGAGAGAAGCCGGGCTCGGCTTCGGTCAACTCGCGCACCACGTCGACGGAGTAGCCATCAAGGCCGTTGTCGAGGTCGTCCATGGCCACAGTGAGGCTGAACCCGGAGTTTTCGGGGTCGTTCACAAACGACAACACCGTGTCGTCGTGCATGCCGGCGGGGAGGTCAAACGAGAGGTTTTGCCAAGTGTAGGTGCTCATGCGGCGGACCTTAGCGAGGCCGCATCCAATTGGCGACAGTTGAGAACAAAACGCTGTGCGACGAGACGCGCACGCTATGGTGCCGGTGTCTGGAGGACCCCATGAGCGTCTATTACGTCGATGTGCGCCGCCTGCTCGACGAGAGCAACGAAGGCAAATCCGCCGCAGCCCAGCTGCAAAAGGCCTTCGACAAAGCCAAAAAAGAGTTCGACATGCTCAAGGCCCTGCGCGACTCCAAGCCCGCCCAGGCCAAGGCCACCGAAGACAAAATGCGCCAGCTGGAGGCCACCTCCATGGCCGACATTGAAGGGCAACGGCAAAAGGCACGCGCGCAGCTGCTCCAGCGGGCCCAGCCCATCCTCAAAGACCTCGCCGCCGCCAAGAAGGCCACCTCGGTGCTCGACGTGCACCAGGCCATCTACGTGGCCCCCGAAGTCGACCTCACCGACGAGCTGCTCAAGCGTCTCAACGCCAAATGACGTCGTCGACGCCTCCCAGCTGGAGCAAGCGCGACTACGCCCGCTTGGCCCGGCAGGTGGCACGCGTGGCGCGGGATGTGGCCCGGCAGCGTCGACGTCACGGTCCCCGGCGTCCGAACTGGGGGTTTCGTCTGGAGTGTTTGGTGGAGCTCGCGCAGCGGCTGCAACGCCCGCTGCACGACGTCGACGATGCACGCAAGCTCCAACTGCTGCGGCACCTCATCCCGCCGGTGCAAAAGCCCCATCCGCAGCTGCAGCAAGAACAGGTGGTGGTCGCTGGCGTCCCCTGCGTGCGCGTTCGCCGTCGACGCGGGCCGGCCCCGGAGGCCTGCTTGGTGTACGTGCACGGCGGTGGGTACGTCTTTGGCTCCCCCACCGGCGCCGGCGGATGGTTCAACGCCCTCCTCGACGGATGGCCCGGCGAAGTCCTCAGCGTCGACTATCGGCTGTGCCCCGAACACCCGTGGCCCGCCCCGCTCGACGACGCCATGGCCGTCGTCGATGACTGTGAGCAACGCTTTGGCACCCAAGGCGTGGTCTTGGCCGGCGACTCTGCCGGCGGCGCTTGCGTGCTGAGCTGTGGCTTGCGTCGTCGTCATGAAGGCAAGGCCAACTTGGCGGGCATCGTCGCCATCTCTCCGTGGGTGAATCACGCCGCCCAACAACAAAGCTACGACCAAAACGCCGACAGCGACCTGCTGCTCGAGGCGACGGTGCGGTTTTGCGCCACCCAACTGGTCACCGACGACGACACCTGGCTGCAACCGGCCCATTGCGATGTCCACGGATTGCCGCCGGTGCAGCTCGTCGTCGGCGGCGGCGAGTTGTTCGCAGACGACCTCCTCGCCTTTCACGACCAGCTGCGACAGGCGCAGGTCGACGTCGAGCTCGTCGTCGGTGAGCACATGCCCCACGTCTATGTGCAGCTGGCGGCGCTGTGCGAAGAAGGCCGACGCGATGAACAGGCCATGGTGCGCTTTGTGCGTCGGCAAACCCGGCGCTGACCTGAGACTTGAGGGAGGGGCGCAGGCCCCTCCCCCCCACGCCGGCAAAGCCGGACGCGGGTCCCCCCTACCCCCTCGGCGCCAATGGCGCCGGTTGCGTACCGCTTTCGAAAAAGTTTCACGCTTGAACGGGTTGGGACGCCCCGGTGGCCGAGCTGACAAGCACGTCTTGGACGCCCGGCGGGTGTCATTGCCGATGACCACAAAGGTGCGCTAGACCGCCTTCGCCGACGACGACTGCAGATTTTGCCCCAGCCAACGGGGGCTCTGCAGTCGGCCTCGTCGGGGAGGACCGACATGCACGCGCTCATTCTCACAGCCGCCTTTTCGTTCTTGCCGTTGCAAACGCCGGGCATCACCCCTGGCACGTCGCCCAAACCGGCGCCCGCTTCTGCAGAAGAAGCCCCCGCCTCCGTCGACGACGCCGAAAAAGGCCTCGGTGCCGGCAAAGCCGATGCGCCCGCGCCCGCCCCGACAACGCCCAAAACCGAAGTCAAAGCTGAAGCCAAAGTCGGCCCGTGTGAAACGCCCAAGCAGGCGGTGCTCACCTGGTTGGGCAACTTGCAAGACGACCATCTCAACTTGGCGGCCGCGGCGCAGTGCGCGTTTCCGCCCGCCAAGATGACCCCTGAGAAAACGCAGAAGGCGGTGGGCCAACTGAAGAAGGTCTTCGACGCCCGCGGCATCTTCATTCGCGTCGACACCCTCAGCGAAGAAGCCGACTACAACGACCCCAGCACCGGCAAGCACATCGCCGTCATCTCGCAGCAGCTGCCGCAGGTGGTGCTCATCCGCGCGCAAGGCAAATGGGGCCTGTCGCCCGAGACGTTGCGCAAGTCGAGTGTGCTGTACCGGGAGACCTTCCCCCTCGACCTCGACGCACTGACGTCGTCCTTCCCGTCGTGGACAAAGACCCCCGTCCTCGGCATCAGCGTCGTGCAACTGATGCTGTTGGGGCTGTTGATTCTGCTGGGGTGGATCGCCCGCGTCATCGTCTCTGGCGTCATTGCCAGCCAACTGCGTCGCGTCATGCACGCCTTGCACGTCACTTGGGGCGAAGACCTGCTGAAAGACGCCGCCTCCCCGCTCGGCATCCTCGCCCTCGCGGGCGTCGTGGCCTTGGGGCTGACCTCCATCGGGCTCAGCGTGCGCGTCGCGGCCATCGTGTCGTTGGCGACGCAAACCGTGGCGGCGACGTCGGTGGTGTTGCTGCTGTACCGCGCCGTCGACCTCCTCGCCGCCTTTATGGCCACCCGCGCCGACAAAACCGACACCAAGCTCGACGACCAGTTGGTGCCGTTGGTGCGGCGCGGTCTGAAGATCGTCATCGTCTGCGTGGGCGTCGTCTTCGTGCTGCAAAACCTCGACGTCGACGTCGGCAGCCTCATCGCGGGCCTCGGCATTGGCGGCCTGGCCTTCGCTCTCGCCGCCAAAGACACCGTCAGCCACATCTTCGGCAGCGTCACCATCTTCCTCGACAAGCCCTTTCAGATTGGCGACTGGGTCGTCGCCTGTGGCGTCGAGGGCATCGTCGAAGAAGTTGGCTTTCGCTCCACGCGGGTGCGCACGTTCTACAACTCGGTGGTGACCATCCCCAATGGCAAGTTCACCGACGCCGTCGTCGACAACTACGGCTTGCGCCAATACCGCCGCTGCTCCATCACCCTCGGCGTCGAATACCAGACGTCGCCCGACCAAATCGAAGCCTTCTGCGACGGCATCCGCGGCATCATCTCCACGCACCCCGGCACCCGCAAAGACTACTTCGAGGTGCACTTTTCGGGCTTTGGCAACAGCGCCTTGAACATCATGTTGTACTTCTTCTTCGACGTCGCCAGCTGGACCGACGAGATGCGCTCCCGTCACGAGGTCTACCTCGACATCTTGCGTCTCGCCGAAGAACTCGACGTTGGCTTCGCCTACCCCACCCAAACCCTCCACGTCGCTTCGCAAGCCAAGCCCGTCGACATGCCGGCCCCGCCCGACCACGACGTCGAAGCCCTTGCCGCCAAAGTCAACGCCTTCGGCCCCGGCGGCGCCATGGTCATCCCCCCCGGCCCCCGCGTTGGCCCTTCGTTCTACTCCCAGGGCGCCACCCCGCGGGGGTCGACTGCAGACGGCGAAAGCGCCGAGGGGTAGCCCCTGCCCTCTGTCGCGCGGCGCCGTCCAAGGCGCCCCACGCCGGCGGGGGCGCTTGCGTTTTCCGTCGTCAATGACGCAAACGAACTGCTAGGCTCCGCCCATGCCCGCGCTCGAAGTCCTTCTGGTTGAAGACGATCACGCTCTGCGTGACACCTTGCGCGAAGCCATCGAAGACGCCGGCTACGACGTCACCCCCATCGCCGATGGCACCGAAGCCCAAGACGTCATCGAGCGCCGGGCACAACAGGGCGACTTGCCCGACATCGTGCTCATCGACGTGCTGTTGCCCGGCCGCAGCGGCTTGGAGTTGCTCGGCCTGTTGCGCGCCCAACCCGGCGGTGACGACGTGCGGGCCGTCGTCATGAGCGGCATCTACCGGGGCGCACGCCACCAACGCAACGCCCGTGAGAAGTTTGGCGTCGAGGCCTACCTCACCAAGCCGGTGAACCTCGACGAACTCATCGACGTCTTGGGGCAGGCCCCACGCGTACGCTCCACTGAAGAAGCCCTCGACGACCCCTTGGCCACCGCGGCCAGCAAACAAGAGAGCGCCGACGTCGAACGCGTCAGCTCTGCCATGGCCAAACCCGCGGCGGCGCCAAAGCCGACGAAAAAAGCCCCCGCCGTCGACACCGTGGCGTCGTTGAAGGGTGCATTTGCGCAAAAGCCCTTCGCCGAAGTGCTCGCCAAGCTGTACCGCGCCCGCGCCACGGGCGCGTTGATGGTGCGCGAAGGGCGCGGCAAGAAAATCGTCTACGTCGACGAGGGCATCCCCGTCTTTGTGAAGAGCAACCTGCTCAGCGAATGCCTCGGCCGCGTCTTGGTGCGCGAGAAGATGATCACCGAAGACGAGTGCACCCGCTCGCTCACCCTGCTCGACGAGGCCAAGGCCCGCGGCGAGGCCAAACAACAGGGCGCCATCCTCATCGACATGGGCGTCATCTCGCCGCACAACCTGGTGTACGCCCTCAACAAGCAGATGGAGCTCAAGCTCTTCGAGGTCTTCTCCTGGCACGACGGCAAATACCAGTTCTCGTCGAAGATTGAGCTGCCGCCCCAGTCCGTTCGCCTCGAAGTGACCCTCGCCGACATCCTCCTCGAGGGCATTCGCCGCAGCGTCCCCGACGACGACGTGCAACAGCGCTTGCAGCCCTACGGCGCGCAAGTGCTCGAACGCCACAGTGACCCTCTCTTCCCCCTCGCGAACTTTTCATTCGAGAGCGACGAGCGCATGTTCGTCAGCGCCGTCGACGGCAAGCGCACCACGACACAGCTCATCGACATGGGTTTGCTCGAAACCCACGAAGCGCGGCTGCTGCTGTACACGTTGTTGATCACCCAGATGGTGCGCCCGGCGTCGACTGAACCTCCCGCAGACGACGACGACGATGACCTGGAGCCCGAGGTCCCCCCGCGCCCCCATCCGCCGACAAAGGCAGCTGCGCCGTCGACGCCGAAAGCAGAGGCGTTGCCGCCGAAGGCCCCCAGCAAGCCGCCGCCAAAACCCCAGACGCCAAAACCCTCGACGCGTCCCACGCGCCCTCCGCCGCGCAAGGCGTCGCAGTCGTCCAAGTCGGCGACCCCGTCGACGCCAGCCGACGACGGGCCAGCCGCCCTGCATCCTTTGCTGCGGCTCGACGCCACCGCCCTGCGCACCGTGCTGTCGTTGCGGTTGAAAAAGGGCGAGGTGTTGGGCCCGTTTGAACGGCTGCAGCTGCATCCCGACGCCACCCTCGACGAGGTCGAACGCGCGGTGCGGGCCGAGCATGTGTGGCTGCGCTCCGACGTGTTGAAAACGGCGCCCTCAGACGTGCGCGCCATGGCCAAGCAGCTCGAAGAGCAGCTCGACGATGCCGCCCACGCCATTCGGTCGGGGCAGGTGGCGCTGTACACCCCGGCCTCGGCCCACGCCGGCGACGACAAAAGCAAAGGCGCAGGACGTCGGCGTCTGCTGCAAGCGTCGGATGTCTTTCAACGCGGCCGCGACCGCCTGCAACGGAGCCTTGGCAGCGGGCACTCCCTGTCGGCGCCCTGTGACGACGAAGACGCCCTGCTCGAAGCGGCCCACTGTTTTGAGCAGGCCCACCGCCTGGCCCCCGACGACGGCGAGATGCTGTCGTTTTTGGCCTGGAGCCGCCACCGTTTGCAAAGCAAAGGCCGTGACCTCGACGGCTTTGCCGACGCCCCGCTCACCCAACTCGAAGAGGCATTGCCGTTGTGCGAGTCGGCCGAGTTGCCACGGGTGTTTCACGCCGAGCTGCTCGCGGCCGACGGCGAATGGGAGGCAGCGCAAAAATCCCTGCAGCATGCCCTCAGCCACCACCCCAACTCCCGGGTGGTGCAGCAAAAACTCCAGGGTGTGTTGCGACGAGAGACGGTGTAGCCGTTCCATTCGGTGACGAGGTGCGAACGACTTTTCGCACAGCCCGCAGGCGACACCGACGCACACAATCTCAAGTGCACAATCGGCTCCAGATGTGGCATAGGTGACCGATGCAAAAGGGAGACGTCTGGCCCATGCGGCAGGCGTCAGTGACGAGGTGTAGGGGACGCTTCGCCGAGGAGCCCGCGACTTGGTGGCTGCCGAAAAAGTCGACCTGCGACGACCCCATCTCCGCGAGCTGCAAGAGCGCGAGCTGCAGCTTATGGATGCCATATGCAAAGAGCCCACCTGGCTGGCCCGCCACGACGAGGCCGCCTTGCGGTGGGCGTTGTCGCTGGCCCGGCTCAGCAAGGTGCCGGTGTTGCGGGAAGGGGGCGGCGAAGACCTCGTCGACCTCGGCCATGCCTCAGACGACTACCGCCGCGACCTGCTTGCGGCCGTCGAGCCCATGTTCCGCGGCGAGCGCGTCAACCGGGAGGCCGCCCGGGTGCAGCTGCCGAAAATCCGCGAGCTGGTGCGCGACGAACGGCGCAACTTGCTGAAGTGGTTTCAAGGCCGCCTGCCGGCCAAAGACCTCGACCGCGCCACCCGCCGGCGGCCGTTTGCGCTGGTGCTCGGCGGGGGCGGCGGCACCGGCTACATCTTCGTCGGCGCCCTGCAACTGCTCGAAGAAGCCGGCCTCAAGCCCAACATCGTCGTCGGCAGCTCCATGGGCAGCATCCTCGGCGCCTTTCGCTGTCGTGACAAAGACTTCGACATGAAGAACGTCAATGGCATCATCGACCGCCTCAGCTGGCGGCGGGTGTTTCGCCTGTTCGACACCGAAGCCCGCTTCGGCTTGCCGGCGACGTTGAAGCTGCACCTGCGCGAGGTCATCGGCCACGAATTCGAACGCGATGGCCGCTTTTTGCGCATGAAGGATCTGCCCATCCCCTTCCGCGTGTGCGTCGGCGGCTTGTCGTCTCCGCAAGACCCCGCCCAACTCAACCGCTACGCCCATCTGCTCGACGACGTCGAGCAGCCAGGCGGGTTGCGCATGAAGACGGCGTCCATCGCGCGCACCCTACAAGAGTTCACCAACAAGCCGGTGAAGCCCGTGATCCTCGGCGGCGACGACCTCACCCAAGAATTCGACGTCCTCGACGCCATCGGGTTCTCCTCCGCCGTCCCCGGCGTCATCCACTACGACATCTTGCGCGACGACCCCCGCATGGTCGACCTCGTCAGCCAGCTGATGGAGCGAGAGGGCGTGTTTCGCCTCGTCGACGGCGGCGTCGCCGACAACCTTCCCGCCCGTGAAGCGTGGAACGCCGTGCAAAGCGGCGCGGTGCGCGGCCGCGACCCCTTTGTGCTCGCTCTCGACGGATTCGCCCCCCAGTGGAACCGCCACCTGCTGTTCTTGCCGCTGATGCGCATCGCGCAAGAGAACAGCCGCATGGGCCGCAAAACTGCCCACGTCACCATCTCCTACAAGAAGGTGCTGTCGCCCTTGGCGGTGGTGCCCACGGCTGAAGAATTCCGCCGTGCCGTCGAGAACGGCCGCGAAGAAACCCAGCCGTTTGTCGACTTGGTGCGCAAGATGGTGGGCCCCATCCCCGACCCCCCCGGCGTCGTCACCGAGATGGACGGGACCTAGCAAAATCCCCCGCGTGCCGCCGCCGTTGCAGCACATTTCAGCTGCACACCCTGGCTTTGTTGGGCATGTTGCAGAAACGTCAGCCCCTTTGTGATCGCTCGCCTGTTTGGAGTCCGCATGAGCCAGTTCGACCTCGTCCCGCCCGACTACGCCACCTCCAAGGTGTGGCTTGATGGTGAGCTCGTCGACGGCAGCGACGCCGACGTCTCGGTGATGACCCACACCCTGCACTACGGGCTCGGCGTGTTTGAGGGCATCCGCGCCTATGAAGGCGAACAGGGCCCCGCCGTCTTCCGCCTGCGCGAGCACATCGAACGGCTGTTTCGCTCGGCCAAGATGGTCCGCATGGACATCCCCTTCACCGTCGACGAAGTCTGCGAAGGCTGCACATCGGCGTTGGCCGCCAACGGCCTCAAAGAAGGCTACCTGCGCCCGCTGGTGTTCATCGACGATGGCAAGCGCGGCCTCGCCGCCATGAACAACCGCATCCGCGTGGCCATCGTGGTGTGGCCGTGGGGCGCCTACCTCGGCGACGAAGGCATCCAAAAAGGCATCCGCGCGCAAATCGCCGGCTGGACCCGCATGAACCCCCGCTCCTTCATGCCCAAGGGCAAGATCTGCGGCCAGTACGTCAACAGCATCATGGCCAAGCGCGACGCGCTCCTCGCCGGATACGACGAAGCCATCCTGCTCGACGACGAAGGCTTCGTGTCTGAAGCGTCGGGCGAAAACATCTTCATCGTCGAACACGGCCGGGTCACCACGCCGCCGCGCAGCTCGCCCATCCTCGAAGGCATCACCCGCAGCGCCATCATCGACATCTGCCGTCACTTCGAGATCCCCATCGAAGCCGGCCGCTTCCCGCGCACCCACCTCTACACGGCCGACGAGGTCTTTCTCACCGGCACGGCTGCCGAGGTCACGCCCGTGCGCGAAGTCGACGGCTACTCCGTCGGACGCGGCTACCGCGGCCCCCTCACCGAGAAGATTCAGAGCGCCTACTTCGATGCCGTCCGCGGCCGGCTCCCCGGCTTTGAGGAGTGGCTCACGACCTACAAGGTCTGACCGCAGACGTCGCCCCACATGACCGTCGATGACGCAGGCACCCTCGGAGGTGCCTGTTGTCGTTTGTGGGTTGTGACGTCCGACACGACTTCTGTCGGATCCCCCTGAGCCAACTTCGTCCACCCCGCCCTTTGGCTGCGTTCCACGGCTGAACCTCCTGCAACCCATCGGAGTCAGCCATGCCTGCCTTCTTCTCGACGTCCACCCGTTGGTGGGCTCTGCCCGCCTGTGTCTTCGCCGCCAATGTCGCGCTCACCTCCGTCAGCGGATGCACCGTCACCGTCAACGGCAAACGCCAAACGGTGAACCCCCTCGACTGGATCCCCAAAGGCGACGACAAAAAAGAGGCCGCCGCAGACCACAACACCAGCAAGCCAGCACCAGCCGCCAAGACAGCCAACGCAGCCAAAGCCGACGACAAGGGCGCCGCTCCCACCGTTGAGCCAGCCCCGCCACCGAAAGACGCGGTGCACGTGGTGCTCGACAAAGACGACCTCCCCGCCGACTACCAGGTGAAGGTCGTGGGCCCCACCATGGCCGCCGACCAAAGCATGTACAAAAGCCCCTTCAAGTCATGCAGCAACTCCATCTCGTCGTACATGACGTCGTCACCGGGGGCCACGCTCGAAGTCACAAAGGCCACCAAGCTGCGGGTGTTCTCGCACCACGACGTGCTCATCGCGTTTCCCAACGACACCTTCCGTTGCATCGAAAGCCGCACCATCGGCAACCATGTCCTCGACTTCGGCTTCATCGACGCCGAACCCGGCACCTACAAAGTCTACGCCGCCGCCCGCAAGGGCAACTCGGCCCGGCTCGCGCTCGACATCCTGTTCTTCGACGAACTCCCCGGTCAGGTGAACGCCGAGGTGGCGGCGCGCACGCCGGTGGTCGTCGACGGCAAAGCGCCCCTCAACCCCAACTACGCCGCCATTGACCTCGGCAAAAAGGTGCAGCCGCTGCGCGCCGCATGGCTGGGCGTCCAAAAGTGTGGCCGCGCCCACCTCGGCGACGTCGTTCCAGTCACCACCGTCGACGTCAAAGAAGTCTCCACCTACTCGGTGACCACCAATGTCGGCGACGCCTACTTGCTCTCTGAAGACGGAAGCACCTGCCACTCCGGACGCAGCTATGAGTTGAAAGAAGGCAAGTACCGGCTGTGGGTGCGCTCTCGCCAAGCCGTGTCCAACGTTGAAGTCGCCGTCGTCAACAACGAACGTCGCCTGGCCTTTGCAGACGCTCCCCACGTCAAAGTCGGCGACCTCAAACGCCCCACCCACGTCGCTGCCGAAGTGCAAGCCCCCGCCTACCGCGCCAAGTCGTTGTGCGGCGCAGGCGCCCGCACCCCCAGCTTCTACCTCGACGTGAAAAAGGCCCTCCCCGAGGTGCAAGTGCGGCGCCTCCTCGCCAACGACGGCGTCGACATGACCGTCATCGGCCCCCTCGAAAGCAACAAACGCTTCAACAAGTTCTGTCAGACGTCGAGCGCCTACCTGAAACCCGAGAGCCGCTCGCGCTACTCCTCCGACAAGAGCCCCAAACGCACCGTCAAAGGCACCTACGCGGTGTGGGTGTGGGGCCCCAAAGAACGCGTCGGCGAACAGGCCTACGTGAACATCAGCTCGCCGTACTCCGCCGACAACATCGCCTACGAAAAAGCCAAGGGCGACCCTCTCTTTCAGCTGGGCAAAGCCTCCGCCAAGAAAGACCTCGGCCTGCAAGAACGGCAAATCTGGTGGCACTTCCCCTACTACGACCGCAGCACTTCCGCCGTCGAACCGCTGTTCATGAAGGCGCCCACCTCGCTGTTCGTGTTCCTCGACCGCGACGTCAACGGCATCGCCCCCAGTGAACCCTTGTTGTTGGTGAAACTCGGCGACGACAAAAGCGAAGTGCTGCGCGCCACCGGCGAACGGGTGCATGTGCGCAGCCAGCGTCTCACCACAGAGGTGCCCCAGAAGGTCACGGCGCCCGCCGCCTTCCCCGACCTGAAGAAGCCCAAGAAGATTGGCGCCGCCAAAACATTGGCCCTCCCCCAAGACAAAGTCGCCTTCGCCAAATGGAAGAACCTCGACGACAAACTCTACAGCTGCGTCGGCCGCTACATGAAGAAGCACGACCCGTCGTGGGGCAAAGACTACGACGTCATCAACACCCGCACCGGCGAGAACATCTCTGACGTGTACTTCCGCAAGGCCGACCGCGCCTGTGGCGCCAAGAAGGTCGAACGAGCTGCCCAACAGGTCATCACCAAGACCTTCAACAACCGCAAAAAGGCGCAGAAGCAGGTGAAGAGCAAACTCGCCCGACGCTTCAAATAGACAACTACGCAAACATCAAAGTGTTCACTCCTGGAGTCGCGCCGCAAGGTGCGGCTCCTTCCTTTTGTTCACCACCACAGCTGGGATCCGAATCTTCTGCCTTCCAACGTCGTCTACCCGACAGCCAACGAAGAGGTAGACGATGTTGACCCAAAGCCAAAAGACGAAGCTGACCGTGCGCCAGACATTCGCTTGGTGGCAGTGGCAACAACTCCATCAATCGTCGACTCCATCAATTTGATAAACAACGAATTGTAGACATGGTGAGCGTACTCGCGGCATCGTCGGCTGCGCCGCCGAAGCCGGACGACCATTTCTTTGAAATGGTCGAGTTCGTCTGCTTGTCGACGCTGATTTCATCAATTCCAAAACCAACTATATGGCGAGCGTACCCGAGTGGCTTCAGGGGCTGCGCTGTGACCGCAGGTACGCCGGGTTCGAATCCCGCCGCTCGCCCCAAAGACCTGTAGCTCAACTGGAAGAGCAGCACACTTTGACTGTGAAGGTTGTGGGTTCAAACCCCTCCAGGTCTGCCATTCACGTCGACAACGTTCTCGTCGTCGACGTCGTAAGAGGAAAACTCAACCGGACGAGTGCTGGTTTCCAACTCCAGAAGTTGTGGGTTCGAATCCCACTCCTCTTGCCAATTTTGACAATCCCAGAGACTTCAAAATGAAGATATACATCTTGGTGCGCGACAGCATCCCTCTTGGACACGCCATGTCGGCTGTGGCCCACGCCTCTCTCGCTTGCGTCCGCGAGTTTGACAATCACCCAGATGTCGAATCATGGTTGGCGACCTCATTCAAGAAGGTCATCTGTCGTGTGTCGGACGCCGAGTTTGAGCGTGCCAAACAAAGTTGCAGACCACGTCCTCATGACGGAGTCGGCGCTCAATGGTGAGGAGACGGCGTTGGCATTTCGCCCCCGGCAGGAGTGGCCGAAGACGTTTAAGTTCTTCCAGCTGTACCGGTCGTCGCCCGAGCTCAGTAGGCGCGGGAGGCTCGGTTGCCCTTCACCCTGTGAAACACAAACTCCACGCGGCGGTTCTTCTTGCGGTTTGCCAACGAGTCGTTTTTGCGCACCGGCCGTGTTCCGCCGAACCCGACGGCGCGCAAGCGGTTGGCGTCGACGTCGCCGACCTCGACGAGGTAGCTCAGCACGCTCAACGCGCGCATGCTGGAGAGGTGAAAGTTCGAGCCGTACACCTTGCGGTTCGGGGCGCTTTTGTCGGTGTGCCCCTCGACGCTGACGTCGTGGTTGAACTGCTGCACCACCGACGCCATCTCGTCGAGAAAGACGAAGCTGGCGGGGTTGATTTCGCTGGTGCCCGGCGCGAAGAGCAGGGCGCCGTCCATGCGCACGACGACACCGTCGCGCCCAGAGAACACCTCGACGCTGCCAGACACTTGGGTGCTCTTCACCACTTTGCGCAGCTTGCCTTTCAGCTTTTTCTCGACGGTGGAGATGCTGTCTGACACGTGTTCTTTGTCGAACACGCTCAGCAGCGAATCCTTCAATGCGATGTGCATGCCCGGGTCTTCGTATTTGACGCCGAAGGCTTCTTTCATGGAGCCCACCATGCCTTCGAACTTCATGACGTCGACGCTGGCGAAACTCAGCAGCAACACGAAGAAGCACAGCAACAAACTCATGAGGTCGCCGAACGTGGCCATCCACGCCGGCGCCCCTTCTGGAGGACATTCTTCGCAGTTGTCACTCATGGCCGGCCTCTATTTGTCGTCGGTGGTGCGGTCGGAGGGAGCGAGGTACGAGTTCAACTTCTCGCGGATGATCATCGGGTTGTCGCCCTTGGCGATGGCCACGTAGCCCTGGATGGCGATTTCCATGGCCATCGACTCTTCTTTGGTGCGGCTGTCGAGCTTTTGCGCGATGGGCCCGCAGATGACGAAGGCGATGATGGCGCCGTACATGGTCGTCAACAGCGCAACGGCCATGGCGGGGCCAATGGCAGAAGGATTGTCGAGCTTTTGCAGCATGGCCACGAGGCCGACGAGGGTGCCGATCATCCCCATGGAGGGCGCGTTGGCGGCCATGAAGTCGAAGACGTCTTTGCTGCGCTTGTGGCGGTCGATGAGCGCAAAGCGCTCCACGTCGAGGGTGAACTGCAGTTCTTCGGCGGCCATGCCGTCGCACAGCAGGCGCAGGCCCTTTTTCATGAACTCGGTGGGGACTTCTTCGTTCTCCAACGCCAACACCCCGCTGGAGCGGGCCACCTTGGCCAACCGCAAGATGGTCTCGATGGTTTCGCCGAGGTTGTGGCCCTCGTCTTTCACCACCTGCATGGCGACTTTGACGGAGTTCAGAATCACCGGCATGCGGTCTTTGATGAGGGTGGTGGCGAAGGTCCCGCCGAACACCACCAACACCGACTGCACGTCGACGTACATCATGATGGAGCCCGCGAGCATCATGGCGCCGCCGATGAGCACCACCGACAAAATCGCGCCGATGATTGTTCCCTTGTCCATCGCTGAACTCTCCAGGCTTGCGTTTGGGGGGAGGCGCAGAGCCGACACCGACTCAGCACAGACGCACGCCTGACTTCTCATCGACGAAATGGACACCGAACTTAAGCCTCAGGCCCCTCACCCGACGCCGTGCAGATCTTGGACACCAACGCTGGGCTCCATCTGCAGACATCCGGATTTGCTGGGCATTTGGCCTCGTGCTACTTCTGTGCTGCAGGAGCCAACATGAACAAAATGGAAGAAGCCCTCGCCCAGCCCGATCCGCCTGGTGCTGTTTTGGATGAAGACACCTCCATCTTGAAGGTCGCCGATGACGCCCTGCCCGGCGAAGACGTCGACCCCGAACAAGCCGCCGCCGCCCAAGCCGAAACGCTGCAGTCGGGGCAAAAGGTCGTCGACGCCGGGGGCAACGCCGCCGTCGACCACGGCAAAGCCTCCGGCGCAGGCAACGCCCTGACGTTTCACAACTGGCAGCCCAACGACGACAAAGACGCCTAACAGGCTGATGCAGAAACGCCTTGCGGCGTTTCTGAGCAGCCTGCTTGTATTTCCGGGGGGCTGCGCCCCCCAACGATTTCACGTACATGCCGCGAAATCGTTTCCCCCATCCGGGAGATGGATGCGTCGCTTTTTGTTTGTGCTTCAATCTCCTAAATCCGTCCCCATCCAGCCCAGATCGACGCCAAAATCTGCGGCGTCGGCATACAACCGTCATTGCCGCCAGCATCAAGCTGTGCCCGTCGCGGAGTGCTTCCATGTCTTTCATCAACCGCCTCTTCAACACCTCCAACGTCGGCGGCGCCGGCCGCTCTCGCTCTGGCGGCCCTCCCCAAGCGATGCGTGACGCGGCGGCCGCCCAGCGCGCAGCACACTCCGGCCCCACCCGCGGCTACGACGGTGTGGAGCGCGATCTCGGCAACACCTCGAACCACTCTCTGCCGCCCAAGGGCTTCAGCCCCATCCTGCGGCAAATGGCCAACCGCCCCGACGCCGGCAACGCCATCTTCATCGCCAACAACGCCACGGTGCACACGCTGAAATACGCCTACACCTCGCACAAGCCGATGGAAGCCTGGCTCGAAAACCCACCCGCCGACGGCAAACTCAGCTTCTGCATCGCCATCAGCCCCAGCATCCACGCGGGCAGCAACCGCAGCGAAAAGCTTGAGAACTACAAGAAGTTCGGCAAGACCAACATCTACAACCTCGAAGTCATCTTCCCCGACGGCAAGCGCGAGCACATCAAGTTCGACGTCGAGGGCAACAAAGACCCCAAGCGCGGCTACGAAGCCTCCAAGAGCTACACCGCCACCCTGTCGCCCGACATCGAGATCGACCTCGACAAATACAAGGGCCAAGACGTGAAAATCCGCGGCTGGGCCGACGGCTCCGCCGGCGTTGGCGGCTACCAAGAGCGGCGCGAAACCGTGCTTCACCTGTGATGTCGCTTCGCTCCCCATGAACAAAGGCACGCCCCAACGGCGTGCCTTTTTCGTTCGTGGCCGCTGATGACGACGTCAGGCCGACTGTCCCAACAGGTTTTGCGCCGTCTGTTTGGCCAGCCCTCGGGTTTTCTTCATGACGGGCTGCTTGAGCTTTTGCACACCCACCAAGGCCAGCAGTCCGGCGATGGCGACGTTGATCGCGGCCACCACCAAGAACGACGCCCACAGGGTGAGCTGGGTGAACTTCGCCATGGCCACCACGGCGGCGCCGTCGACGAGAAACAACGCCCCCAGCGCCAAGATGGCCCCCACCACGAGCAGCGCCACGCCCGTCAGCAACCGCGACAGGTCTTTGGCCGCCTCTTGTTGGGCGAGCTCAAGATGCACGCTCAACAGCGACCGCACCAACCGCGCCCCCCGGGTGAGCACCTCGGTGAGCAGCCCCGCTGACGACCCTTGCGACGCGGTGCTCACGACCGGCTCCCGCGAATCAGCAAGCCCATGAGAAAGCCAAAGCCGAGGGCGACCAGCACGGTGACGAGGAGGTTGTCTTTCATCTTCTGCTCCGCCTGCGGCAAAGCCTCCTGGCGGGCGTAGTTCAACGCCTCTTCAGAGCGAGATTCGACTTTGTCGAGCAGCCCCTTCAACTGAGTGGCAACCTCGTCTTTGACCGATCGCTTGGGCTCGGCGGCGGGCTCGTCTTTGGCCACGTCGACAAGCTCGGCGAGGTGGCGCTTCACCTTCACCTTGGTGCCATCGGTGGCCTTGGCGATGGTGGTCACCAACTGGTCGAGGTCGTTGCCCGCCGTCGACAAATCGTCGTCAGAGACTTCAGGCCATTCTTCTTTGATGAGCGGCAGCACGGCCGTGTAGCGCTCGGTGAACGTGGTGGCAGACAGAGCAGCAGACATGCGTCCTCCTGTAGATGGGGCGCCGATCGCGTCGACGTCGACGAAGACTCCCCCAGCTGCGCCCCAAAACGCAAAGCGCCCACCACAAGGGCAGGCGCTTTTGCTTGGCAGGTCTGAGAACTACTGCAGGTTGTATTGCACGAGGGCTTGGGCCTCCTGCCCGTTTTGCTCGAGGTTCAGCAAGATGACGATGTCGCCGTCGTCGGTCTCTTCAACTTCGACCTCGATGTCTTCGATGGGCTCGTCGTATGTCCAATCGCCTTCGGTGTCGCCGGAGCAAGCGAGGCCGCTGATGTTCAAGCCGTCGTCGGAGGGGGTGTCGGACGAGAAGTGCATCCGAGCGCCGGGCACGATCGACTCGTGGTTCAGGCCGCCGTCAATCCACAGCAAAGCCATGCCGGCCCCCGCCTCGTGTGCCGCGACGACGTTCACTTCGTGCGTGCCGCCCCAGTAGTCGTAGGCCGAGACGTTGGCTTTGTGGTCGAGGTCGACGGCACCGATGTGGCCGAGGAGCGAGCCGGTGACGATGGTCAGGCCGTCGATGCCGGGGTTGCTGTAGGGGTCGTCTTCCCAATCGTCCCAAGCGTTGTCTTCCCAGTTGTCGTCGACGGGCTCGGCGTCTTCGATGTCGGCAAGGGTGGGCTGCTGTTGCCGTGGCGCGTAGGCGTCTTCGTCGATCTGCTGGTCGTAGTCGCGTTCGACGACGACACAGGCTCCGCTGACCACGGCAAGGGCGGTGGCGGCGACGAGCAACAGCGGCTTGGAGACACGGTGGAGAGGACGATGCATGCAGACTCCTCTGGTGCGACGAACGATGGGATGCGCACCTTTTGGCGTGGGAGCGGCGCGACACAACGTCGACGTCCGCCCACCCGGCCGGGAGCGTCAGTCTAGCAGCAGCACTTTAGTTCTGCTCAAGTCAGGTGGCGGTTTCGGACGTCCATTTGCGCCGAATCCACACCGATAGGCGCCAACCCCACAGAATGTGACCTGACGCGAACGCCGCCAGCGCCCACCATGGGTGGTGCAACAGCATCAGGGCGATCACCGCCACCAGCGTCGCCCCCAAAGCGATCACATTTTCGCCCACAGCGTCTTTGGGGAAGGGGTGGCCCAGCAACCACAGCCCAGGGGCATGGCCGACAAAGGCCATGGCTTGCATGCGACGTCGTCGACGCGCATCGCCGTCGTTCGAAAGAGCTGCGGGAGAAGAATCAGCGGATGCTGTCGGCGTCGTCGGCTTCGAGTTGGACATCAAAGCTCCCGCGGATGACGTCGCCGATGTCGAGCTCGGCGCGAAACTCACCCGCCATGCGTTGCCCGACGCTGGCGAACACCACGTAGCCGTCGGTGGCCACACCAAACTCGGTCTCGACGGAGCTGCGAATGTTGGTGCCGTTTTTGCCGGACTGCACCACCAAACGGCCTTCGCTGACTTCGAGTTGGATGTGTCCACCGTCTTGGCCCAGGCGGTAGGCCGCGTCTTCTTTGAGCTCCAAATCGCCGGGGATGGAGAGGCTCAAAGTGCGCAGACGATCTTTGGTGACGTCGGAGAACACCAGCATCATGGAGCCGGTGCGCTTGCTGCGGTGCACCTCGGGGGTCTCATCGGCGATGGTGAAGGGCTGGGCGTTGAAGGTGCCCTCGACCTCGGCAGGCGCTTGGGTGCACGCCGCCGACAGCGTCGTGACGACGACAGCGGCAAGCGTCAAACAGCAGCGATGCAGGTGGTGCAAGGTCATTGGTTCCCCCCAGTTGTACACGTGGCGCATGGGCGACGCCGTTGTGTCTCATCTCCGGTGTGGCGTGCGCACGGTGCGCATGTGGTGCCGCGTGGGATGATGTAGGACATGTAGCCGTGCAGCAAACTTCACTCAACAGAAACATAGTTCACATTTGTGGTGTGGCGCAGTGGGTCCGCCACCGCAAGAAACGCGCTGCAGGCGGTTCGCTTTGGGTTGGATCTGCTGGGGCCGCGGGGGATCACTTTGCCCGCGCAATTCGCCCCCAAACCCACGTTGTGGGCGGAGGAAGCGGATTTTCATACCCATAAAGTGAATTCACGGATATTCACGCAAGCATTTGAATCTACTTGGGAATAACTGCTGTCACTTGGCGGTTTTCACCGCAGAGCGTCATGGCGGATGCCTTCATCCTCGCCAAGGACGCCCCAAGGTGCTAACTAGTTGCCCCCAAAAGGGCAGAAGCCAGGGGAGGAGCCCACAGCCACCGAACACATCGCGCGCCCGCTCTCATTTCTGCATGCAGGTCTTGCATGCCGCCAAGCGTCGGCGCCGTTTCTTCGGGAAGCAAACGGCATTCACCGAAACCTCCCATCGGCCTGTTCACCCACTGGATGATCCATGCCCCTTCGCGCGGGCTAACACAGGAGACGACGAAAAGGAAAGTAAACGAGCCCAACTTTTTTGCGCCTGAGGCACTTTTTCGCCAACCGCGCAGGGCTCATCGGCACATCACGGCGAACAGCTGCGCGCGCGCCTCTTCGCCTTACAGATACGACCTGCATCGCTTCATGGGCGACACGACGCTCGCCCCCCATCGCTCCTTGGTGCACCCCACCCCGAGCGACTCCGCGGACCTGGAATGACCCGAACTTCGAACACCTCCTCCAGCACTTCAAAAACGTCCCGAAGCACCACGGCCTCCCGAAGGTCTCCAAAGGCCTCCTCCTCGAATCCGTCCACCCCGAAGAAAGGCGCAAAAGCTTTGAGCGCAAAAGCCACCGCCAAAAAGACCGCCGCGACCAGCAAGACCACCGCCAAAAAAGGCACCAAGAAGACCCCCGCGAAAAAGACCGCGACGAAAAAGGCCACCACCAAGAAGACCCCCGCGAAGAAGGGCACGGCCAAAAAAACCACCGCCAAATCGGCGAAGGCCACCAAGACGGCCACCAAAACCACCAAGAAGGTGAGCGCGAAGAAGGTCTCGAGCAAGAAGACCGCCGCGAAGAAGACCACCGCCAAGCGCACCACGGCCAAAAAAGCAGCGACGAAGAAAGCGACGGCCAAAAAGCCCGCGCGCACCGCTGCGAAAAAGTCCACCAAGACCAAAGCCCGCACCACGGTGAAAACCGTGAAGAGCACCACCGGCAAAAAGAAGGTCGCCACCAAAGCCAAGAGCAAGAAGGTGAGCGCCTCCAAAGTGAGCGAGATGGCGGCCGCCATGTTCTCGGAGCACGACCTGGCGGGCGAAGACGAAGCCATGCGTCGCGAGGCGGCTCTCGACGAAAAGCGTCGTGACCTGCTCGAGCGGTTGGCGGTGTCGTCGAACCGCTACGACGACCTCCCCAACCAAGAGTTGGCATCGCAAATCGTCTTCCACCTCGACCAAGAAGCGGTCAGCATCTTGGTGTCGGTCATCGAGACCCACGACGACGTGCACGCCCCAGACGCCGCCCGCGTGGTGTTCGAGGTCGGCTCGCGCGACGAAGAGTTGGTGCTGCCGTTCATCGACCGCCTCGTCGACCTGTGCTGCGACGAGCACTTCGAAGTGCTGCCGTTCTCCATGTATGCCCTCGCCCCGCTGGGCCACCATGCCGCCGAACACCTGTGGGATGTGCGCGACCTCTTTTGGCAGGCCATCTCCGAGGCCGACGCCCACATGGAGATGACCCAGGTGGCCGCGGTGAAGCTGCTCAGCGCGTTGTGCGCCGCCAGCCCCGACTACGCCCGCACCTTGGCCGGTGGCCTCGTCGACTTGCTCGGCAAATGCCCCCCCAACGACGTGGCCATGTTCGCCGAGTCGGTGTTGCCCGCCTTGGGCGCCGCCCACTCGCACCGCGCCAAGCCCGTGCTCGACCGCCGCATGAAAGAGCTGACCCCAGCGGAGGTGGCGCGTTTGCGTCGGGCCGTGCGCATGGCCCAGAGCGGCAATACGTACTCCTACGCTGCGTAGGCCGCGTTTGCCGCCAGCAAAAAGCCTCGTCGTCGACGGGGCTTTTTTGCGTTTGCGGTGCAGACGTTCGCGGTGCTGCAGTGGTGGCGGTTGATTTTTGTCATGGGGAGACATCTCTGGCAGGGTCCGCCGCATGCATCGGCAGAGGCGAGGTTTGTGGCGTGAGGTGTGGACGGGGTTGGCCTCGTTGTGCCTGGCGTTCACCGCGGTGGCGGGCCCCCGGGTGTCGGCTCCGACGCTGAGCGATGCCGAGATGGCGCTGGCGCAACGTCCGCTGCTGCAGGTGGTGGCGCTGAGTGCTGAGGGGGCACAGGTGCGTCCTGAAGGCCTGGCCGACGCCGTCGACTGGATCGAGCGCTCGGTGCCGTGGGCGTGGCAGGTGGCACGACGCAAGGCGCGCCAACTTCAGCTGCCGATGGGTGCCGTCGTCGACGTGCACCACGTCGCCCTAGACGCCGAGGCGTCCTTCGCCCAAGGCTTGGGCCAGCTTCTCGACGACCGCACTCTCGTCGACGCCGACCTCGTGGTGCTCGACGCCGGCGGGCTGGGGCTGCCTCCTGTGCACACGGCGGCGTCGCTGCCGTTGCGCACGCCGTCGCAGACATGGCCCGGCCGGTTCTCGCGGTTGCCGTCGTCAGAGGGGCATCCGACGTCGGTGACGTCGTCACGCGTGCCTCGTGCCACGCGTCTGTTGCAGCAGTTGGTGTCGCTTGAAGAGGTGTACGACTTCGATGTGGTGTGGGTCGAACGTCCGACGGTGGCCGCGTCGTCGGTGACGCCGTGGCGCACCGCTGTGCCCCGGCTGCGGTCGGTGGTGGCGTCGGCTCCCGTCGATGACGATGCTGCCCTCGCCCCAGCTGCATCCCCCGCCAACGGCAACGAGGCCGTGCACGTCGTGGCCACCGATGTGGAGCGTGCCCTCGCCGCCCACATCACCCGCCGTCTCACTGAAGTGCCCGTGAACACCACATTTGATGTGTTGCCCATCGAGGTCGTCGACGTCGACGACGGGGCCCGGCGCAAGACGTCCGAGAAGACGGCGCGTCACGTGCTGACGTCAGAGCAGCTGTGTGCCGGCTATGCCGCTGCGGCCGCCCGCTTGGAGGGATGGCGCCTGCGCCTGTGGGATGCGTTCATCACCCGAGACCACCTCGACGCCATCGCCCAATGCCCGGAGAAACAGCCGTTCGTGCGCCACGCGCGGGAGGTGTTGGCGCGGCCGGTGGATGTGCACGACTTCTTGTTGTTGCTCGACGACGTCTTTGTCGCCAGCCGCGGCATGTTGCGGGGTCGGCGGGTGCATCTGCCGCCGTCGCGGCTGCGCGGCAGTGGCGCATTTTTGCACCCCCACGACGTGTTCAGAAAGAAGTTCAAGCGCAAGCCATACCGCCGGTATCCGTCTACGATGACGTCGCTGTGGATCGCGCCGGGCAAGCCGCCTGAAGACGTGGGCCGCGCGAAAAACGGAGATGTGCTGGGCCCACCGTGGTACCGCCGCTACCCCAACCCCGGCTCCGAGCGCACCCGGCTGCGGGCGTTGCAGGCGAAGAACCAGAGCTTTCACGACCGCTTCACGTCGTTGGTGAAGCAGCTGCGGCGGCAAAAGGTGAAGGTCAGCGTCGACAGCACGGTGCGCAAACAGCAGCGCGGCTATCTGATGTTCGGCGCCTTCTGGCTGTCGCAAGCGACATCGGAGGAGCAGGTGCGTGAGCGGGTGCGGGTGCTGCAACGGCTGAACCGCAAGTGGAAGCTGAAGGTGCGCATTCGCTGGATGCACCCCGCCGGCTGGGAGGCCACCGTCGACGCGGCCCGCGAGATGAAAGACACCTATGGCGTGGTGTACGCCACCCGCCGTGGGGCCGAAAAAAGCGACCACTACGACGGAGAAGCCGTCGACGTCTCGGTGCCCAGCTTGCCCCGTCGGCTGCGTCTGGTGGCGCCGGATGGGGCGAAAAAGACCTTCCGCTTGCACGGCAGCGAGCAGCCGCGAGACCTCAGCCTGACCCCAGACCTCGTGGAGTGGATCGAGGAGCACTACCAGCTTGAAAAGCTCCTGGGCGACTACCCCCACTGGTCGGACGCCGCCGGCGACAGCTGACGGCGCCGTTCTGCGGTGGGGCACCCCAACCCCTTTGCGCCATAGGTGCGCCTATGTCACACCTTTCATGCGGGATCGGTCATCCGACCTTGAGAGGCAGCCATGGACGTCAAAAACGCCCTGAAATCATTCGCATACTCAGCAACGCTGGCGTCACTTCTGCTTGGCCTCAGCGCCGGGTGCAACGGATGCGACGACGACATTCAAGCCGTGGTCATGCCGGGCTCCATCAGCGGAGCGGTGTGCGACCCCGGCCAGGGCGTCGGCATCTTCGGCGCCACCGTGCGCGTCATCGTCATCCAGCCCAATGGCAGTGAGAAGATCTACGAGACGCTCACCGACGCCGAAGGCAACTTCTTGCTCGAAGACGTCCCCGTGGGCACGCACAGCGTGCACATCCGCCGCGGCTCTTTCCGCTCTGAAGTCGAGGGCGTCGAGGTCTTTGAAGAACAAGAGACCGTGCTCGACGGCGAATGCGTCGCGCCCGTCACCGTGGCCATGGCGGTCTACGGCGGACACGACAGCGTCGAAGAAGTGCTCACCCGCCTTGGCTACACCAGCTACGCGTTCATCGAGACCTACCACCGCGCCTCCGACCGCGACGACGGCACCCCGTCGTGGCTCGTCGAACAATTCGGCGACATCGACAACTTCAGCAGCTTCGACATCCTGTTCATCAACTGCGGCGCCCACGAATGGGCCCTCGAAAAGGCCTCCGACGCCGAAGTCGAAACCGTGCTCAACAACCTGCGCGTCTTCGTGAACAACGGCGGCAGCATCTACATGTCGGATTGGGCCTACGACCTCATGGAGTTGCTCTACCCCGACGCCGTTGATTGGTACGACGACGACGAGGTCGAAAACGCCGCCCAAGTGGGCGAGCAACAAGACTTCCTCGGCCTCGTCGCCGACGAAGACATGCTCGCCGTGCTCGACAAAGACCGCGTCAGCCTGCGCTACAACCAAGGCCGCATCGCCATGCCCGTGACGCTGGGTGAAGGCTCCCGCGCCCTCATCACCGCCAACAACATGGGCGTCGACGTCGACGCTGAAGACCTCGACGACGTGCCCGTGCTGCTCGAGCACGTGCCCGTGGGCGTCGACGAAGAGACGGCGGGTCGCATCATCTTCACGACCTTCCACAACGGGTCGCAGAACACCCCCGACATGGACGAGATTCTGCGCGCCATCGTGTTCAGCCTGTAGGCAGACGCCTCTTTGATGTGCACACGCGGACCTCCACGGTCCGCGTTTGCGTTTGTCGTCGTGCATGGCCGAAGCTGCGCCCGCCCCATGACGAGGAGAGCCCATGCTGAAAGGCGCCCACACCATCCTGTACTCCAAAGACGCCGACGCCGACCGCGCCTTTTTGCAAGACGTGTTGGGTCTGTCGCACGTCGACGCCGGAGGCGGCTGGCTCATCTTTGCCTTGCCGCCGTCTGAGATCGCCGTGCACCCGCACGACACCGGCGGCACGCAAGAGCTGTATTTCATGGTCGACAGCATCGACGCCTTCGTCGTCGAGATGGGCAAGCACGACGTGGCCTGCAGCGACGTGCACGACGAGATGTGGGGCCGGCTGGTGCAGGTCACCCTCCCCGGCGGCGGCCAGCTCGGGGTGTATGAGCCGAAGCACGCCTTGGCGCACGGCTGACCTGGCCTTGCCGTAGGTGTTCTGAATCGATATGCCGTGGCCCCGTTCTCGACGAGTTCTCGTGCGCATGCCGCTGTTGTTCGTGTTGGCCGCTTCTTTGGTGACGCAGGGTTGCACGCCTCGCGTCGCCATCCCAGACGCCCCGCCCAAAGAGGCGCCGTTGGCCGACCGCGTCGCCTACCACGAAGAGCACAAGGCGGTGGCACTGCTCGACGACAAACGACGTGAGGCAAGCAAACAGCCGCCAGTGAGTGCGATTTTGGCCAACAACGTCCATGTGCGCGACCCGCGCGATCTCAAACCCGCCGTGGGCAACGACACGTTGGCCGCTGAACACATCGCTGGGTACGAACACCGGCTGGTGTGGCAGGGCGCGTCCCTCGGTGTGGTGCTGTCGATGATGCCCACGAGTGTGGGCTCCATGTTGATGGGGCTGTTTGTGGCGTCGACGGTGCAGCCGAACGCGCCGGCCAACATGCCGCGTGCCGAGATTCGCGACAAAGAGCAGACGGCCATCGTCGTGGGCGCCGTGGGCTGTGGCATCGCTGGCGCCATCGCGTTGATGGCCGCAGGGTCGATGTGCGCGGCCAGCGACGCCTTGGACATCGCCGCTGCAGACGCCTTTGCCGCTTACAACCAGAGCCTCAAGGTCAACCTGGTGCTCGCCCACATCGACGAAGAAGACTTTCGCTGGCAGGTGGACGAAGAGCAGGCCAACGCGTCTGTCGACGACGACGGCAGCGGAGGAGACGCCGACAAAAGCGACGCCAACAGCGAAGACTACGACGAGGGGCTCAAAGAGGATGTGGGCGGCTGGTGACCACGCTCGTGTCGGTTTTCGGCAAATAGAACTTGTTTGAAACAGTCCAATATGAAACACATCCAGCACCGCAAAGACGGTCTTCGCGGTTGTTGGGAGTGGTTTGTGTTTGGTTCAAATGGTCTTCGCCGTCGTGTGGTCGGTGTCTTCGTCGCCCTGTTCACGGTTGCTCTGAGCACAGGCTGCTTGCAGCGGGTGTCGATTCCGGATCCACCCGCCCAAGACGCCTCCATCAAGGAGAAGAAGGACTACTGGCGCAAATACCACGCGACATCGGCGACCTCGCGCATCACGGCGTCGGTGAGCCAGTCGGGCCACGTCAACGTCAGCGAACGCGTCGAATACCTGCAGCTCGCCGACGGGCAGCGGGTGTACCACGCCAACGACCTCGCCCACGTCGTCGACAAGAACTCGCCGACGGGCCAGAGCATCGAACGCTTCAACTCCGCCAACGAGTGGACGGGCTATTGGGGGATCGCGCTGTTGGCCACCGTCCCTGTCGGCGGCACCTTGGCCTTGGGCATGTTCGTCGCTGGGGTCGTCAGCGAAGCTGTGATCCCCGGCAGCGGGACTGTCGTCGGAGTCCTTCCCGCCGTCGGGACACTGCTGGTGGGCATCCCCGTTGGGCTGTTGGTGACGGGCATCGGCTACGTGTGGTGCCGCAACACCGCCAAGGCCGAGCGGGAGTCGGCCTTCATGACCTACAACGACTCGCTGGCGCTCAAGCTGGGCCTCGAAGAATAAGACGTTCGACATCCAGAAGAAGACGAGAGGCGGCGCGAGCCGCCTTGCCTTTTGCACCTCGTCTAAAGCTATGCTCGGCCCATGCGTGAGACGCCGTTGTCGACGAGAGCTTGTGAACGAGGCCGCCTGTGGCTGGCGGCGTGCCTGGTGTTGGCGTCGACGGTGGCGCACGCCGACGCACCGGTGTCGGTGGGCAACGCAGGCGCCGTCGAACGGCAGCAGGTGAACGCCGCCGGGCCGGGCTCGCGCAACCCCGCCTTCGACCCCGTCGGGCAAAAAGAAGAGAGCAAGTTCTCGCTGAAGCTGCGGTATCCGCTGTGGCAAGACAACGATTCGGCGGCGACCCAAGTCATCCCCGTCGAGAAGGTGCCGGAGGGGCCGTCTGGATTCATCCCGCAGTTGTGGGCCGGCTCGCCCGACGGCAAATACCAAATGCAGTTGGGCGTCGTCGCCGCCAGCTTGGGGCACGGCACCATCGTGCAGCGATTGGTGAACTCGCCCAACGGATACGCCAGACGGTTTGGCATCGTCGCCGGGTTTGACCTCGTCAGCATCGGCGCCCAAGCCATGGTGGGCGACGTGCTCAGCCCGCTGTCGTTTGTGGCGGCGCGGGCGACGTTGAAGCCGTTGGTGTTTCTGCACACCGCCGCCGTGTACCGCCAGCCGCACGAGTTCGACCACAAGTTGCTGTCGGCCCCGCTTGGGCGTTGGCTGGTGGGCGTCACCGCCGCCACCGACGTCATCGCCCCCAACGTCAAAGACCTCGTGCCGAGCCCCACGCAACAGGTCGACCTCTTTCAGTCGGGCATGGTGAACGCGGTGGGCATCGAGAACCAGATCGTCGTCACCGACACCGACCTCAACACGCTCATCTTCTACGCCGACGTCAACATGCTGAACCGCGTGGGCAACGTCTTGCAGAGCGGCGTCGGCACCCACGTCGGCGTTGAGAGCATGACGCACATGGGGTCCATTCGCTTCAAGCTCGACCTCGAGGGCAACGTCGGCAGCCCAGGCTACATCCCGCGCTACTTCGACGAGACCTACTACGTCGACCGCGTGCAGTTGTTGGGCACGCGCACCACCAAGTTCGCCACCGACGCTCCGTCGTCATACGGCTATTTGGCCCGCGGCTCTGTCGTCTTCGGCGACATGTTCGCCGTGTTCTCTGAGATGCAAGACCAGTTCCCCGTCGTCACCACCGAGGGCGCCAACTCGGCGCGGTATTCGTTGGGCGGCAGCTTCGACTGGCTGATGTTCGGCGGCACCTTGCGCGTGTCGCAGGCGGGCGTGCAGGACTACCTCGCCGACGCCTTCGGCCCGGGCTTCTTGTTCATCGCCGAGGGGCGGGTGTCGTTGCTGTGGGACTACCTGCAGGTCATCGGCCGCTTCTTCATGCTCAACGGCGTCGACGGCGCCAACACCACGGGCGGCTTCGTCGGCCTTGAAATCAACCTCGGGCTGTAGGCGTGCTCGCCCGGACGCTGTCGCTGGCCCCCCTGCTGTTGTGGACGGCCTGCGCGTCGGCCCCGTCGAGAACGGCAGACGACATTCCCCATCAGGTGACGTCGACGTTGTCGGCGCAACACCAACAGCACATCGTCGACGCTGCACGGCGGCTGATGCTGCGCGACAACGTGCCCGGTCTGCAGATGTCGGCGGCGTGGCCCGACGGGCAAACGTTGACGCTCGCCATGGGGCACGTCGACGAGGCCGCCACAACGCCGATGACATCGCAGCATGTGTTGCAGGTGGGCAGCACTTCGAAGTTGCTCACCGCCGTGTTGGTGTTGCGCGCTGTCGAGCAGAAGCGGCTGACGCTCGACGCCAAGCTGTCGACGTGGTTTGCCGGATTTCCCAAGGCCGACGTCATCGACGTGCGCATGTTGCTGCAGCACCGCACCGGCTTCGCCGAAGTGCTGCAGAAGCCGAGCAAGCTGGTGTCGTCGACGCTGTCGCAAAAGGAGTGGGTGCTGCAAGAGGTCATCGCCGACATGATGGACGACGACTTGGCCTTCACGCCGGGCACGCGGTTTCAGTACTGCAACACCAACTATGTGGTGCTGGGCGGCATCTTGGAGAAGGTGCACGGCAAGCCGTTTCACCAGGTGCTGCACGACGAGGTGGTGACGCCGTTGGCGTTGACGTCGACGTGGATGCCTCCCGGCCCACCGCTGCACACGGCCGTGGCCCATGGGGTCGACGTCGACTTCATGCCCTTCGGCCCCCATTGGATGGATGGCGGCAACCCGAGCTGGACGACCCTGGCGTCGTCGGCCGGTGGGTTGATGTCGACGTCGTCTGACTTGGTGCGGGTCATGCGTGCCTGGGCCACCCACCAGTTGTTGTCGTCGACGATGACGGCGCAGATGATGCGACTGCGCGACCTGCAAGACCCGCCTGAGGCGACCATGACGGGGTACGGTCTGGGGGTGAGCGGCTACACGCTGGGCACCGGCGTCGACGCCGTCGACGTCAAAGGCCACCGTGGCGGCATCATGGGCTTTGACAGCACGCCCGTGTGCACCGTCGACGGCGCGTGTGTGGTGGTGCTGCTCAACCACAGCCGAATGGACAGCCACACCGGCCTCGATCTCGCGCACCAGGTGTTGCGCCTGCGCTGAGCACGTCGTCGACAAAAAAGGCCCCGCCGAAGCGGGGCCTTTGTAGGGCAGAAACCTGACCTACCGTCGACGTCGACGGACGAGGCCCAACAACGCCAGCAGGCTCAAGCTCAACCACGGCGCCGACCGGCTGGGCACGGCAGAGCTTTCGCAACCGTCGTCGTCGACGCTGTCGTCGGGCTCGCCTTCAGGAGACGACGAGGGTTCGCCTTCAGGAGACGCGGCCGGCTCTCCCTCGGGAGACGCGGAGGGTTCGCCTTCAGGAGACGCCGAGGGTTCGCCTTCAGGAGACGCGGCCGGCTCTCCCTCGGGCGACGCGGAGGGCTCGCCTTCGGGGGAGGCTGCAGGTTCGCCTTCGGGGGAAGCGTCGGGCTCTGGTGCGCCAGCGTCGTCGTCTGGGGTGCCAGCGTCGTCGTTGCCGGGCGTGCCAGCGTCGTCGTTGCCGGGGGTGCCGCCGTCGTCGTTGCCGGGGGTGCCGGCGTCGTCGTTGCCAGGCGTGCCAGCGTCGTCGTTGCCAGGCGTGCCGCCGTCGTCGTTGCCGGGCGTGCCGCCGTCGTCGTTGCCGGGCGTGCCGGCGTCGTCGCCGGGCGTGCCGCCGTCGACAGGCGGGGGGTTGTTGGGGTCGATGCACGCATTGTCGGTGCAGGTGAGGTTCGGCCCGCAGGCGTAAAAGCCGCTGTCGTCACAGTAGCCGCCGGCGGGAATCGCCCCACACGTCGCGTCGCTGCACACCGAGCCTTGCGGACATTGGATGCCGTGCGGTGTGTTTTCGTCGCAGCGCAACATCACGTTGTTGCCGATGCAGGTCGGCCCCGACGCCACGTCGTCTGCCGTGCAGGTGCCGATGGCGTCGACACACACCGCGTTTTCAGCGCCGTCGAGCAAGCAGCCGTCGCCGGGTGGGCAGAACGTGGCAAGGGTTTGGCCTTCGCCGTTGGCCCATGAGCAGCTGTCGCCCTCGGCGAAGATGCAGTCGAAACCGTATTCGGCGCTCACCTCGCCGCAGGTGGCGTTGGTGTCGGGGAAACGAACGCTGCAGTCGTATTCGATGACTTCGTCGTTGGCGCAAAAGCGCACGGTGTTGCCTTCGCATTCGCCTTGCAGGGTGATGCCGTTGCAGGGGCCGAGGCCTTGGTCGACGACGCAGGTGCCCGCTTGGCAGAGGAGCCCGTCGGCACAGACGAGGCCGTCGTTGTCGCAGGCATCGCCTTCGGCGATGCGGCAGGCGCCGTCGCTGCAGGTCGACGTACCAGGGCAGAAGAGGCCTTCAGGCTGGCCTTGCAGACATCCCATCATCAGGCGGTCGCCGTCGCAGGCGCGGGTGAAGGCATCGGGGTTGCAGGTGCCGACGTTGTCGACACAGGTGGCGGTTTGGGCGTCGAGGTCGTCGAAGCAGCCATCGCCGGTCTCGCAGAAGGTGGTCACGGGCTCCTGTTGTTGGTTGACCCAGCGGCAGGATCCGCCGACGCCGATCATGCAATCGAAGCCCCACTCGGCGCTGATCTCGCCGCAGGTGGCGGGGGTGTTGGGGAACTGCGTGGCGCAGTCGTATTCGACGATGGTGTCGTTGGCGCAGTATCGCACCGTCGTGCCGGCGCATTCGCCTTGCAGCGTCAGCCCCATGCAGGGATCGCACACCGGGGTGTTGGGATCGGCGCTGGTGGAGTTGATGTTGCCGGGCTGCGAAATGTCGGTGGTGCGGGGGGCAGGGCCGCCCGTCCAAGCGCCGCAAGGGTCACCGAGTTCTTCACCGTTGGTTTGGCCGTCGCCGTCGGAGTCGAGGTCGTAGAGCGCTGCCCAGTCGACGTTTTGCAGTGGGGTCAAGGTGGCCGCCACGTCGAGGCCGAAGGCGTTGCGCGCCGTGCCCCCGCCGGCGGTGTGGCAGGTGTTGCAGCCGGTGACGCTGCCGTTGGGCACGTCGCTGACATACCCGCTGAACGCAGACGCAGCCGGCGAAAGCAGAGACATGGGAAGAAGCAGCGCAGCGAAGGCTGCGCCGACAGACAGGCGATTCATAGGACGCTCCTGCGGCCGGTGACGGCGGCCGGGGTTGGGCAGGGGTCGAGCATACCGTGAATTGCCAGCGGCGGTGGACGGCAAAAAGAAAGGCCCCTCTGGGAGGGGCCTCTCTCGGTGGCTTGGGGATGCGCGTTGTCATCCGGCAAGCATGTGCGCTCAGTCGCGACGACGACGGACGAGGCCGAACAGGGCCAGCAGACCGAGGCTCAACAAAGGCGCAGAGCGGCTGGGCACGGCGGAGCTTTCGCAGCCATCGTCGGTGGTGTCGGGCTCGTTGGTGTCGGGCTCGTTGGTGTCGGGCTCGTTGGTGTCGGGCTCGCCGTCGGGCTCGCCTTCGGGGCTCGGCGTGGCACGTGAGCACTCGCCAGCTTGGCAGGTCAGGCCGTCGGCGCAGAGCAGCACGTCGCCGTCGCAGGGGCCGCCTTCAGCGATGTCGTTGCAGGCGCCGTTGCCGCAGGTGGACCCTTCGGGGCAGATGAGGCCGTAGGGTTGGCCACGGTTGCAGTCGAGGGTCAGGTGGTCGCCGTCGCAGACAGGATCGAAGTTGTCGTCGGGGGTGCAGGTGCCGACGTCGGTGCAGGTGGCGGTTTCGGCGTCGAGGTCGATGGTGCAACCCGAGCCGTCTTGGCAGAAGGCCACGAAGTTGTCGCCTTGGCAGGCTTCGCCGTCGACGAGCTTGCAGTCGAAGCCCCACTCAGCGTCGATTTCGCCGCAGGTGGCGGTGCCAGCAGGCGCTTGGCCGTTGAGGGTGTCGCATTCGACCTCGACGATGGCGTCGTCTTGGCAGTAGCGCAGTTGGGTGCCGTTGCACTCGCCTTGGATGGTCAGGCCCTCACAAGGGTCTGGGGCAACGCCAGCGTCGTCAGGCGCACCTGCGTCTTCAGGAGGCGTGCCGGCGTCGTCAGGAGGGGTGCCGGCGTCTGCGGGCGCGCCCGCGTCGTCGGCGGGGGTGCCCGCGTCGGTGCCTGCGTCTTCAGCAGGGGTGCCCGCGTCTTCGACGGGGCAAGCCGGGGTGTTGGGGTCTGCCGACGTGGAGTTCATGTCGCCCGGAATGGAGATGTCGCTGATGCGGGCGGGGGTGCTGCCCGGCGTCCACACGCCACAGGGGTCACCGAGTTCTTCGCCGTTGGTCTGCCCGTCGCCGTCGGAGTCGAGGTTGTACACGGACGTCCAGTCGAGGGTTCCGCCAGCAGCGTTGGGGCCAAAGCTGTTGCGGGCGCCGCCTCCAGCTGGGTTGATGTGGCACGCGGCGCAGGAGCCGTTGGGGATCAAGGCCTCGTAGGCCGGGCGCGCGTCGGCGGCGGGGGCGAGGAGCAAGGCAGCGGTGGCGCCCCACATCAGGTGGCGTTTCAGTTGGGTCATTTCATCTCCATGGACGGACACGAACCGCGTGTCCGTCACAGGTGTGGGCATCAGGTGATGCTTGGGCTTGCCGGAGGTTAGCCGATGTGTTCGACGGTTGCGCCTTTGTGGATCGTGAAAATCACACCCTTTGGGCAGACCTGAACCCACCTGAACTTCTTTTCAGGTGTGCTAGGGTCTGCACATGCCTGGCCTCGACGTCACCACCGCCTTAGACGCCTTTCACCCCGTCACCCGCACGTGGTTTCTCGACGCATTCGCCGCTCCCACCGACGTGCAAGCGCGTGGGTGGCCGCTGCTGCGCCAAGGCGACAACGCCTTGTTGCTGGCACCGACGGGCAGCGGAAAAACGCTGGCCGCCTTTTTGGCCAGCCTCGACCGCCTGGCCTTCGACGACGACGCCCTCGACGAGAACCGGCCGAAGGGCATTCGCGTGTTGTACGTCTCGCCCCTCAAGGCCCTCGCCGTCGACATCGAGAAGAACTTGCGGGCCCCCCTCGGCGGCATCGAACACACCGCCCGCCGGCTGGGAGAGCCCTGCTGGGTGCCACGTGTCGACGTGCGCACCGGCGACACCACGTCGCAGGCGCGGCAAAAACAGAAGCGCAACCCAGCCGACATCTTGGTGACGACGCCAGAGTCGTTGTTTCTGCTGCTCACCTCGGGCGCTGAAGAGAACTTGAAGTCGGTGCACACCGTCATTCTCGACGAGATCCACGTCCTCGCCGGCACCAAACGTGGTGTGCATTTGGCGTTGTCTCTGGAGCGCCTTGAGGCCATCTGTGATGCCCCTCCACAACGCATTGGCCTGAGTGCGACGCAAAGGCCGTTGGAGCGCATCGCGCACTTTCTCGGTGGCAACCGCATCACAGCCGACGACGGTGACGACGTCAAAGTCGAGCCGCGCGACGTGCACATCATCGACGCCAGCGCCAAACCCAAGCTCGACCTCGACCTGCACTGCACGGTCGCCAACATGGACCGCCCGCCGCGCCCTGCCGACATTGCCGACTGGGTGGCGTTGCCGACGACGACGCAACGTCCGCGTTCAGCCGAAGAACGACGCAAGCAGAAAACCCGGCCCGGGCAGACCGCGTCACGACGAGAAAGCCGAGTCACCGGGTCGACAGGCATGCAAGGCGGCGGTGAGGGCGGCATCTGGCCGTCGGTGTATCCGGTGTTGCTGCAAGAGATTCGGCAGCACACGTCGACGCTGATCTTCGTCAACAGCCGGCTGGCGTGTGAACGCATCGTGCAGAAGCTCAACGACCTCGCCGGCGAAGAAATCGTCCTCGCCCACCACGGCAGCGTCAGCCACGAAAAACGCGCGGTCGTCGAGGAGCGGTTGAAAGAAGGCAGCATCCCCGGCATCGTGGCCACCAGCTCCCTGGAGCTCGGCATCGACATGGGCGCCATCGACCGCGTCATCCTCGTCGAGAGCCCAGGGGCGGCGTCGACGGGACTGCAACGCGTAGGCCGCGCCGGCCACGCCGTCGGAGAGACGTCGCAGGCGCTGATGATTCCCAAGTTCAAGGGCGACCTCCTCGAGTCGGCCGTCGTCGCCCAGCAAATGCTGGGGGCGTCCATTGAAGCGACGTCGCCGCCGCAAAACTGCCTCGACGTCTTGGCGCAACAGGTGGCCGGGATGGTGGCCATGCGCAGCATGCACGTCGACGAGGTGTATGCCCTCTGCAAGCAGTCGGCGCCGTTCACCACGCTGACACGGCCGTTGCTGGAGAGCGTGCTCGACATGCTCAGTGGGCGGTTTCCGTCGGATGCATTTGCCGAGCTGCCGCCCCGGCTCAACTGGGACCGCACCAAAGACGAGCTCGTCGCTCGACGCGGTACGCGCATGACGGCGGTGTTCAACGCGGGCACCATCCCCGACCGCGGGCTGTACCGCGTGCACCTCGTCAACGGCGACGGCCCCCGGCTGGGCGAGCTCGACGAGGAGATGGTGTTTGAAACCCGGCAGGGCGACACCATCATTCTCGGCGCCAGCACCTGGCGGGTCGAAGAAATCCAACAAGACAAAGTGCTGGTGTCGCCGGCGCCAGGTGAACCAGGACGTCTGCCCTTTTGGCGCGGCGAGTTCTTCACACGGCCGTTGGAGATCGGCCGCGCCATCGGCGCCTTCTTGTCGAAGGTGGAGGCGGCCGAGTCTGACGTCGAAGTCAGGGCGTTGGCCCAGGCGCAAGCGCCCATGAACGACTACGCGGTCGACAATCTCGTGGGCTACCTGCACGACCAAAAAGACGCCACCGGCGCCCTGCCCTGTGCCGACACCGTCGTCGTGGAGCGCTTCAAAGACGACCTCGGCGATTGGCGCATCTGCATTTTGACGCCGTTCGGTGCCCGGCTGCATGCGCCGTGGGCCCTCGCCGTCGAACACCTCTTTGCCCAACGCACAGGGCTGGAGGTGAAGGTGATGTACTCCAACGATGGCATCGCCCTGCAGCTCACCGACGCGGGCGAGCAGGATTTGTCGACGGAGATGCTGTTTCCGCCTGCAGACGAACTTGAAGACATTCTCGTCGAGCAGCTGCGGCATTCGGCGTTGTTTGCGGCCCGCTTTCGCGAGGCCGCGGGACGTGCCCTGCTGTTGCCGAAGCGTTCTCCTCGAGGACGGCGCCCGCTTTGGATGCAACGCAAGAAGTCGGCGTCGTTGTTGGCGTCGGCCCTGCAGCACCCCAGCTTCCCCGTCGTGTTGGAGACCTACCGCGAGTGCCTGCAAGACGTCTTTGCCGTGCCCGCCCTCGTCGAGCTGCTGCAAAAGATTGAACGACGTGACGTGCGTGTCGTCGATGTGCACACCAAACGCGCGTCGCCGTTCGCGCGGTCGCTCGTGTACCAATACACGGCGACCTATTTGTACGACTACGACGCGCCTGTCGCCGAGCGTCGGGCTGCAGCCCTCTCCCTCGACCGCGGCCTGCTCATGGAGCTGTTGGGGCAAGAGAGTCTGCGCAATCTCCTCGACGAGGAGGCCCTGCGTGAGGTGGAGTCTGAGCTGCAGCGCTTGCAGCCGGAGTTCCCGCCGCGTGACGTTGACGACGTGCACGACCTCTTGCGGCAGCTGGGCGACCTCACCACAGCCGAACTCGTCGATCGCGGCGTGGGTGCCGACGTCGTCGACAGCTGGGTGAAACAGCTCACCAAAAAGAAGCGCGCCATCGTCATTCGCCTGCAACGCGAAGAACGCGTCATCGCCGTCGAGGATGCCGCCCGGTACCGCGACGCGTTTGGTGTGATGCTCCCAGGCGGGCTCCCCCAGGTGTGGCTCGACAAAGCAGACGACCCGGTGACGTCGTTGTTGCTGCGTTATGCCAGAACCCACGGGCCCTTCACCGCCGACGACGTCGCCCACCGCTTTGGTCTGACGTCGGCGCAAGTGGAGGCGTTGTACGCTCCGCACGTCGACAAAGGCGCTCTGGAGTTGGGCGAGATGCGTCCATCAGGTGACGGCGACGAATACTGCGACCCCGACATTCTCCGACGCATCCGTCGCCGCACGCTGGCCAAGCTGCGCCACGAGGTGGCCCCCGTCGACGGTGACGCCTACGCGCGATTCTTGTTGGACTGGCACGGCCTGCACAAACCCATCGCGTTTGAAGACGCCCTCGACCAGCTCTACGGCAGCGTGCTCTCGTTCAGCGTCCTCGTCGACGAAGTGCTGCCATCACGCGCCCGCGCGCTGGTGGCGTCGGAGCTCGACGCACGCGGCGCCACCGGTGAGTTGGTGTGGATGGGGGTCAGCCGGCTCGGCAAGTCCGACGGCAAAGTGGTGCTGGCCCCACGCGACGAAGCCGCTCTGTATTTGCCCTCTGCCGAAGACGACGACGACGACGACGTCGACGAGGAGCGTTTTCTGTCAAAGGGCCTGCTCGACGAGAGCGCCCTCAAACCGCTGGCGGCAGCGCTGTTGCAGCTGTTGAAAGACAGAGGCGCCATGTTCTTCTTCGAGTTGAAGGCGCACCTCTTTGACGGAGACACCGCCGACAAACTGGCGGAGACATTGGGCGCTCCTGTCGTCGACGCTGACGTCGAAGAGGCCTTGTGGGAGTTGGTGTGGCAGGGGTTCATCACCAACGACACCTTCGCCCCGCTGCGTGCGTTGCGCGGGCAGGCGCGAACGTCAGCACGTCGTCGACGGGGAAGCCCAGCGTCGAACGGCAGGTGGTCGCTGACACGTCCGCTGCGCACCGGCGCCGACCTCACTCGCAAACGCCTCGCCCAAGCCATGCAGCTGTTGACGACGTACGGCGTCGTCGGCCGCGAGACGGTGCGGGCCGCAGGCATCCCCGGCGGATTCGCCGCGCTGTACCCGGTGTTTCGCCAGATGGAAGACGCCGGCAAAGTCAGGCGCGGCAGCTTCATCGACGGCCTCGCCGGCGCACAGTTCGCGCTGCCCGGCGTCGTCGACCGGCTGCGCGCGTCGCGCGATGCCGGCAACGAAAAAGACAAGGCGGTGACGCTGGCGGCGACCGATCCCGCCAACCCCTACGGCGCCACACTGCCGTGGCCGGCGCACGCGCAAGCCCGTCCACGTCGTGCCACCGGCGCCAAAGTCGTGCTCGTCGACGGCAAGCTCGTGTTCTTCTTGGAGAAGGGCAAAAAAAGTCTGCTGACCTTCGTCGGCGTCGACGACGAGCGCGCCCTGCACCTGGCGTCGCAATCGTTGCGTGCTGCGGGCGACGGACGCTCGCTGCTGCTCTCCCGTGTCGACGGCGACGACGCCAAAGACGCCGACATCAAAGACGCCCTTCTGCGCGCCGGATTCGAGCGCGACATGCAGCGGCTGCGGCTCGCTCCCCTGCTGTGACGTTGACGATGAGAAACGAGGATTTGGATGCCTGAATCCGACGCGAACTCGCTGCGCGACTTCGTGCGACGAATCGCAGATTCGTCCGTACGACTGGCACTCAAAACGGAGGACGCCGATGCCTGAAGCCGACGCTGTACGCATGTACCAAGCCCGACTTGAAGAACGCTTCTTGGGCCACCCTGTCGTCGTCGCCGACAGCCGGTGGGCAGGGCGCATCTCGGGGCTCGACGCCACCACCCTCGACGCCGTCAACGTGCACGGCAAAGTCATGTGGATGGACTTCTCCGACGACACCTCCCTCGTGGTGCACCTCGGCATGAAGGGCAAGTGGCGCTTCTCCGACGGGCGCAGCAAGGGCAAGACGCCAGGTGCGGATGGATTCTACCTCGGCTTCGAAGACGGCAGCGCATTGCTTCGGTTTCCCAAGGTGTTCGACCGCGTGCCCACGGCCGAAGTGAAGCAGCACCGAAGTCTGGCCCACCTCGGCCCCGACATCCTCGGCGACACCTTCGACCTCGACGACGTCGTGAAGCGGGCGCGAGCCCGTGACGACGACGACCTCGACATTGCGGAGCTCGTTCTCGAGCAAGACGTCTGCGCCGGCATCGGCAACATCTTCAAGTGTGAGGCTTTGGCGGCGTTGAAGCTGCATCCGTGGGCGCCGGCCAACGGCATGACCACCAGCCGCTTTGAAGAGGTGTTCACGACGTCACGCGCGCAAATGCAGCAACGGCTGAAGGGCAAGCTCGACGCCGGCTATGCTTCGCAACACCCATTTTCGCCCCAGGTCTACCAGCGACACAAAGAGGGGTGTCGGCTGTGTGGCGGCGGTGTCGTCGTCGAGGAGCACGGTGGTGACCGCTCCCGACTGACGTGGTGGTGTCCCCATTGCCAAACGTTGGAGCAATAGGGCTCGTTCGCTCACGGCACCGTAGGGCGATGTTTGTCGTCGACAACGCTATGTGCCGTAGGCTCGTCCGCCGCACACGGGGCACACCCCATGCTTCATGATGCCCATGGTGGCGCGGCAACAGTCGTCACACGCGCCTGCTTGACAGAAGAACCACCGTGGGAGCTGCTCATCCGGGACAGCCCCTTCGTATTTGGCCTCGTCGGGTGGGGCCACCAATTCCAGCTCCCAATCTTCCCAGAGTTCGGGCTCGCCCTCGTCGGACTTTCGCTCACGTGAGGCGATGCCGAGAACGAAGTGCGACTGAATCCACGGTTCACCAAAAACGTCGTGGGCAGAAGCTCCACGTCGGACGACCTCTGCAAACTCGACAGGAGACAACCGCGACAATGCCTTGGTGACCTCGTCGAGGTTTGGTCGAGGGTGACTTGGCTTGTGCTTTCGCTTGTTTCCCATGATGCGTCTCTCGGGACTCCGTGGCCGTGGACAGTCCTGGAGCCTGTGCGGCCGACTCGACATGCAAACGGAGTGTTTACGACTCCTCGGGGCCCACCAAGGCGACGGGCATGTCGTCGGTGAGCGGCACGACGCGGGGCGCGCCTTCGCCTTGCAACGCCAACAGCAGCACTCGGTTCTTCTCGGGGTCGGCCATGGTGGGCCCACGCAAGGCGTGGCCGTCGACCATGGAGCGCACCAGCACATCTGGGTACAGGCTTAGGGTGCGGTTGCCGTAGATGCGCTGCTCGACGCGGTGGGAGTCGGCTTGGGCTTCGCGAATGGCGTCGAGGCCGGTGCCCAACACGCGAAACGGCGTGTTCGACAGCAGCAGCGCCGTCTTCTCGCGCTCGGTGCGAAAGGCGTCTTTGGCGATGACCTCGAGGTCGTGGTCGTCGAAATAGGGGAACACCTGCACGTCGTCGACTTCGATGAGCACCAACTCGCCAATGGCGAGGCTGCCGAGGCCGACGGTGCCGCCATCGACCCCCTGCACATAGGCGTACCCACCACGCTTCATCTCGACGACGCGCACGCCCATGGCCGGGCTGTAGGCGTCGAAGCGAATGGTCATCTCTCGACGGAGCACCCGCTTCACAGCCCGACGTGAAAGCTCTGCAAAGCCGGGCAGGTCGGCGTGCAAATCGCAATCGCCGGGCGGTTCACTGTCGTGCTTTTCGAACGCCAGCCGATAGGCCTCGCCGCCTTCGCCGACGGTGTAAAAGCGCAGCCGACGCGAGGCGCCTTCTTCTTCACCGTGGTCGGTGTTGGGCAGTGGCTCGACGGTGTGCACGTCGGTGGTGGGCATGTCGAAGACGACGGAGCGTCCGTCGGGCTCGCCGACCGCTTCGGTGGGCGGCATGGACGGCTCGCTCGGCAGCGATGGCCCCTCTTCGGAGATGCCGAGGGCATCGGCCGGCATGGGCAAGGTGGAAATGCGTTGGTCTTCGTCGGCAAACCTCGACGCCATGCGCCACACACTGCCGTGCGATTCTTCCCACTCCAGCGTCTCGTTCCACGTTTGCGCCGAGTGTGCGTCGGGGAAAAACTCAAAGCCCCGCTCGTTGGGATTGGGGTGGCTGCGGCAGATGGCTTTGCCTTCACAAACGTTGCCGTCGAGCATGTAGAGCGCGGCGTGCACCTCGTCATCGACCTCGACCTGCAGTTCTCCGACGAAGGAGAACCCCCCGCGGGAGATGGCGCGGGTGACCCCTTCTGCTTCGCCGGCAGGCGTCTCCAGCCACACCTTGAGGGCGACCGGGTAGCGACGGGTTTTGCGCTTCTCGTGGACCATTGCGTGTTCGCTCATCGCGGCCAGCGACGGCCACTTGAGGCGACCATAGCCGCTTTGTCTGCGAGACGGGGCCGTCGGCGCAAATGGCGCACTTGCGGCGCAAAAAGAAGCACCCGCCGGAAGCGGGTGCTGCAATTCGGGCCTTTGGGTCGCGTCAGCGGTCAGCGCGACATGCGGCGGGCACGGGCCTTGGCCTTTTTGCTGCTGACGTTCATGTCGGCCTTGTCAGACGCGGCTTCTTCGTCGAGGTCGTCGAGGGCTTCTTCCATCTCGGCGGCAGCAGGAGCGGCGGCGGCACCGAAGCTGGAACTGTAGCTCTGCACGCGCGCCTTTTGGTCGGCGAGGATTTTGCGAGCCGCGGAGCGGCGGCCGGCCTTGGCTTCTTGCGACGCGCGCTTCATGGCTTCGGCGGTGCGCACCTTCTCGGCTTTGGTGAACACGGCGACGTTGGCGCTTTGCTCCACTTCTTGGCGGTTGTCGATGAAAGTGGCGGCGAGGGTTTGCTTCACACGGCGGGCCTGGCCAGCAAGGGCGTCGTGGTAGGTGACTTTGACGTCGACGAGTTGGGTGTGGCCCGACGACGCAGGCACGTTCAGCTTCATGAGCACTTCGGCTTTGCGTCCGGCGTAGATGTCGCCCATGGGGATGGCCACCACGGTCTCGCCCTTGCTGAAGCGGTAGCCGAAGACCTCTTTGACCTCGACGCCGCGCTGCAGTTCGACGGAGACGACGGCTTCTTTGGCGACGACGGTGGCGATGTCTTTCAGTTCTTTGGCGAAGATGCCGGCCATCTGCGACGCATTTTCGACGAAGTAGTAGTTGGCGAGGCCCGCGTCGGCGAGTTTGGCCATGAGGTCTTCGTTGTAACCGCGGCCGATGCCGAGTGTCGTCGTCAAGATGCCTTTTTTGGCCATGGTGGCGACTTGGGCGTCGAGGCCGGCAGCCGAGTCGGGTTGGCCATCGGACAGCAGCAAGACGCGGTTGGTGCGCTCGTTGTTGAACATCATGCTGGCCACTTTGTCGGCGGAGGTCAGGGCGTCGCGCATGTTGGTGCCACCAGAAGCGCCAAGGCCTTCCAGACGACGACGGGCGTCAACGAGGCTGTCTTGGCCGATGGTGATGGGCTCGACGAGCACTTGGGCGCGAGAGCCGAACGACACCACAGCCGCCTTGTCGCCAGGCTGCAGTTGTTCGAGCGCTGCAATGGCCGAGGTGCGAGCGTTGACGATCTTGTCGCCGCCCATGGAGCCGGATTTGTCGACGACGACGGTGAGCGAGATGGGGAGCCGCTCTTTGGGCGGAGGCGCCTCGGTGCCCTGGAGCAAAACGCGGGCGTACACCTCGCCCTTTTGCCCGCGCAGCATCTTGCTGCGTTCAAGGTCGGCGGTGACCGACACCGAGCCTTTGGCGTCGACGGCGCTCTTGCCTGGCGCGGAGTTGGCGCTGGGAGCTTCGAAGACAACAGAGAAAGCGGCGACGGCGCCGAGCAGCAAGAAGGGGACGGCTTTGGCCATGGGATGCTCCTGTGAAGGTCGTGGGGTGCGTGTGGGACCTGGCTTCTGTGCAAACGGCCGCGCCGCCCGCGCGATCTACGCAGGCGTCGAATTCGCCGGCGAATGCGGGATCACCAACAAAGACAAATGCTTACAATGGCCCCACCCAAAAGCACCGTCGTGCGGCATTCCTATGGAATGCCGAGCGCGCAATCGAAGATTGCGCGGGCTTTCGGGAGACTTGGTTTTCGTCCTCGTACAAACTCGATGAACGGGTCAGACATGGGGCATCAGGCCGACGGCAGTTTCATGAGCAGTCTGGCGCCGCCCAGTGGGCTGTCGTCGACGTCAAACGTGCCGCCATGCTCGTCGATGACTTCTTTGGCGAGGGTCATGCCGAGGCCGGTGCCGCCGTCTTTGGTGGTGAAAAACGGCGTGAACAAGTTGGCTTTCATCTCGTCGTCGAAGCCGGGGCCTGAGTCTTCGATGATGACCATGACGTGGGCGTCGTCGTGCACCTTCACGCTGAGCCGGACGGTGCCTCCAGCGCCCGCGGCCTCCATGCCGTTCTTCAGCAGGTTCAGCAGGGCTTGGCGCAGGCGGGCTGGGTCGTGGGGCACTTTGGGCAGGCCCTCCTCGACGTTGAGTTCGAGCATCACGCCGCTGTTGCCGGCTTCTTTTTGGCTGAAGGCGACGAGGTCGGCGAGAGCGTCTCCGACGTCGCCGTCGGTGAGCTTGGTGCCCGGCAGGCGGGCGAAGCGCAGGTAGCCTTCGGTGATGGACGTCAGGCGGTCGACCTCTGAGCCAACGGCGTCGAGGATGGAGCGCATCTCCGCCTGCCGCTCGTCGGGCAAGAAGGGCACGTCGTCGCCGAGCAGCTCGATGTTCAACGCCACGCTCGACAGTGGGTTGCGAATTTCGTGGGTGATTTGCGCGGCCAGGCGGCCGATGGCGGCGAGGCGCTCAGACTCCACCAGCTTTTCTTTGGTGCGCTCGCGCTCGCTCACGTCGTCACCGAGGATCATCACGCGGTGGACTGTTTGCCCAGACACGTCTTGCACCGGCACCAACGACACGTCGACGGTGCGTCCGCCGATGGACATCAACCCGAACCGTTGCGGCTGCCCGTCGCGCAACACGCCGTCGATGGCGTCGAGCACTTGTTGCAGCGCTTGTGGCGGGGACATGTCGGTGAGCACGCGGTCTTCGACGTCGACAAGCGGCAGCTGAAACATCGAACGTGCGGCCGGGTTCAGCGCCACCACCCGGCGCTGGTCGTCAAGCACGATGAGGCCGACACGCACCGACCGAATGATGTCGTCAGACATCTGCTTCAACAGCAAAAGGTCATCAGACCTCGACGCCAAGGTCTGCTCCCGTTCGCGCAAGCTGTGGGTCATGTCGTTGAACGCTTGCGCCAAGGTGCCGAGTTCATCGGTGGCGTCGACGGGGACCTCGACGTCGAGGTTGCCTCGGCTCACATTGCGGGCGACCTCTTGCAGCTGTCGCAATGGGCGGAGCCCGCGCTGCACCCAGCCCCACGACACGCCGCCCAGCCCGAGCGACAGCACAAACAGCAGGAGCATGTTGCGCATGGCGTCGCGCTCGTTGCGTTCGGCGCGCAAGATGGAGCGGGCGATTTTCGACTCCATCCTCGACGACAACGACGCAATCTCGCGGGCAAAGGCGTCTGCTGCCGCGCGGTATCGCGCGACGCGGACGTCCCGCTCCCGTTGGCTCGCCGCCACGCGGATCTCCCCATCGTCCACCACGCCCCCGTCAACGCCGTCGGTGTCGGCGTCATCGGTGGGCAGGGTCTCGATGACCTCGTCGTCGACGGTGGGAGAAGGCGTCTGCGGCGGCGTGACCTGAGGCCCGGCCAACAGCGCCTGCGCCGCTTGGATGTCGGCGTCGAGCAACGTCTGGCATTGCTGCACCGTGCGGTGCAGAGCCGCCAAGAACCGTTTGTCTTCGGCGGGGAGATCGCCCTGTTGCAGCGTGGTGCTCAGCTTCGTCAACTGCTGCAAGCGGTCGTTCATCGCGCGCGGATAAAAGGCGCGGGCGTAGTCGCGTTTGGACCCCTGCCGACGACGGTTGTCGTCGAGCAGAGCGCGCTCGACGTCTTCGGACTTCGCCTCGTGCAACACCCGCAGCTGGGTGGTGAGGCGGTTCATGGCGAGGTAGCCACGGTGCAGCAGCCGCAGGTCATCGCGAATCTGCTGCATCTGCCCGGCCGAGAACCACAACGACGCCCCAAAGCCGGCACCGACGAGCACGAACGCCAGCAACAAACGCGTCGACAGGCGGGTGGGCGCCCACCGTCGTCGTTTGGGGTCTGGCGTCGTGCTGCTCAAGGTGTCACCAGGTGCCGGTGTTGCCCATCGACAGCCACGGCTCTTGCGCCTCGAGGGCGTCGCCGTCTTGCAGAAGCTCGACGCTGATGCCGTCGGGCGACTTGATGAATGCCATGCGGCCGTCGCGCGGCGGACGCAGAATCTCCACCCCCGACTCTTGCAGCCGAGCGCACACCTCGTAGATGTTGTCGACGGCAAACGCGAGGTGGCCGAAGTTGCGCCCTTCGCTGTAGGGGTCTTCTTGATCCCAGTTGTGGGTCAGCTCGATCTCGGGCCCGCCCTCGTGGGTCGACAAGAACACCAAGGTGTAGCGGCCTTTCTCCATGTCTTTGCGCCGGAGCTCGACGAGACCCAGCTGCTCGACGAAGAACTTCAACGCCGAGTCGAGGCAAAACACGCGAATCATGGTGTGCAAATAGCGCATGACGTCTCCTGTCGCGGCCACCCCTGAGCGCCCGCTCAGGCCAAACCGCGTCGACGCCGTAGATACCACTCTGCGCCGGCCACGACGACGAAGAGCAACACCACCTGCCAACGATTCCACAGAGGCTCGCTCTGTTGGCGGTGCACCCGCTCGACGGCGTGGTCGATGAACGTCAGCGACGTGATGTCATCGGGACCCACCAGCTTCGACTTGCTGGCTTCGGTCAGCGCTTGCAGGGCCTTCTTTTGGGGTTCGGCGAAGATTTTCTCCAACGCCGCGGCCCGCACGATGAAGGCATCCTCGTCGACACCCACCTGGCGTCCGTCGCTTTGGGCTTTGACCGTGACGCGGTAGGCCCCGGCGGCCGGCTTGTCGATGCGCACCTGCGCACTGCCGTAGGCGTCGGTGACGACGTCGTGGTGCTCGACCTTGGCGGCGCCGTCGAGCGGCGCGATGTCGACCGACACAGGCATCTTGCCCTGGGGCGCGTACGTCGACGAGAAGGTGCGGATGTCGATGACCACAGGCTCGCCCACGTCGTAGCGCGCCTTGGTGGGCTTCGCTGTCACGCGGCTGAGTTCAGGGTCGCGGATCAGCCAACGCAAGGCGTTGGCGAAGACTTTGCGGTGGGCATCGCCACGTCCGCCATTGCCGACGTGGGGCAGGCTCCACAGCCAGCTGGAGTCGGTGAGCAATGCCATCGACCGGCCTTTGCCCACCTCGCGCACGGCGAGCACGGGATGTGCCTTGCCCGTCGACAACCGACGGGTGGGGTGGGCCAACAGCACCTCGGCGCCGGGTTGCAGCCCCTGCACCAGATTCAACCCCTCCAGCTTGGGCAGCGACGAGAAGGGGTCTTTGCGGGTCTTGCCCACGGCGGCGTGCACGTCGGTGATGGGGTGGGTCTGCCCGGCCTTGGTTTGCACCGGGTGAAAGCGTTTGTCGTCGACGTGGCCTCGGCCATGGCGCAAACGAACAGGAAGAGTGTCTTCGATGACGGTGCCGGCGTAGCCACCTTCGGAGAACGACAAATCGCCACCGAGCATCATGAACCCGCCGCCGCTCTGTTCGACGAAGTCGTGCACGTTGGGCAAGTAGCGCCCCATGGAGTACGGCCCGTAGTTGAAATTCTGAAAGATGACGACGTCGAAGGTGGAGAGTTCTTCGGTGAACAGCTCCCGCGTCGGAAAGGGGATGAGACTCAACTCATGATTGGCGGCGCCCGGCACGCTCGTCTGGGTGCGCAAGATGAAGAAGCTGATGAGGTCGACGGAGGGGTTCTCCTTCAGCAGGCGACGCACAAAACGCTCATCCCACGACGGCCGGCCCACCACCTGCAGCACCCGAATGCGGTCGCGAATGACCTCGAGGGGGAAGCGAAACTGGTTGTTGAGGGCGATGGCTTCTTGAGGATGCACGGGGATGTCGACGGCGTAGACGTGTTTGCCTGCTTGCTTGGGCTCGAAGGTCAGCTCCAACTTGGTTTCACCGCGCTCGCCGTCGAGGGTGACGGTCTGCGTGAGGATGGGCTTGCCGTCTTCGCGCAACGTCACCGGCAGCGATTCGCCTTGGGCGTCGTCGGGCACGCCACGGTGCCGCAGCACCACCTCCAAGGTGACCTTGTTGCGCACAAAGGCGAACTCGTCGGCGATGACGTTGTGCACGCTGCGGTCGAAGAACCCTTCGGTGGAGCGGGTGTGCACGACGTGCACCGGCGCCTTCATCTTCTTCAAGGCCACGAGAACGTCGTCGGGCAGCCGGGCATCGTGCCCTTCGGTGTCGGCGCCATCGGTGAGAAGCACGACACCGCCGAGGGGTTTTTGCCCGCTGGTGTCGTCAGAGGCGGCGTCTTTTTGCAGACTGCGCAGCACACCGGCCAAGTCGGTGCGCTCTCCGTCAGGCGCCGCCGACGACGACGCCAAGGCCGTCAGCTGGTCGCGCGACATGCCGCTGAGGTCGTTGGAAAACTGCGCAAACTCCACGGCGAAGGGTGCATCTCGCGTGGCCAAATCATCGGCCAGCTGCAACGCCGCCCGGGCGGCCACTTGCGCACGGCTGACGCCGCTGGAAGCTTCTTGCGCCATCGACGCGGAGGTGTCGGTGACGACGAGAACGCGGTTGGCCACCTTTGACGTCGCCAACTGCAGGCGTCCGGGCTCGACGAGAAGCAAGAGCACCAACCCCGCCAACAGCAAACGCAGCGTCAGAAGCTGCGCGCGCAACGCCGACTGTGCGCCTCGCGTGGCGTGATGCCCAAGGACAAGGGCGGCGACGAGGGTGACGCCGACCAGGGCCAATGTCCACATGGGCATGGACGACAGACTCACCCAATCGCTGGCGTTGAAGGGCAGGTCAGACGGCTCTGTCGCCGAAGACGGAGCCGCCGCCAGCGACGAGAACAGCGAGCTGAGGGTGCCGCCCATCATCGCCTCCGCCGCTTTTTCAAGATGAACGGGATGTGCACTTGGTCGGCTTTGTAGTCGAGGCAAGTGGCGTACATGAAGACGTTGACGCCGAAGCGAAAGGCCCGTTCGCGCTGGCGCCTGTCGTCGGGATGGCACTCAAACCGCCAGGTGCCGAAGGCGTCGCGCTCATAAGCGCCAAGGCAGTCGCAGGTGGTGAGAATCGCTGCCAGTCTCGACGACAACGTCACCGCACGCACGCCCGTGTCGCCGCCGCCGTGGTGGTCGAGGGTGCGGCCGTACACTTTGTCGAGGAGAAAGAAGCTCTTGAAGAGCACGTGCTCCTTTTTCAAAGGGACAAACTTCTCGGCGAGGGCCTTTTCGACCTCTTGCATGGCTTGGGCGGCGAAGGGGTCTTGCGAGGTGGGCGCGTCGATCCACAGCAGGCCGCCATAGCGCAGGTGGCGTGCCAGTCGACGTCGTTCTTTGTCGGTGAGTGGCTTGAACTTGCCCTGCCCCGTCCACACCAACAGCGGATGCCGAAAGAGGTCGTCGTCGAGGAAGGTGAGCTCTTTGCTCTCGCGCGACGTCTGCAACGCGGTGCGCTTCTTGGCGTCCCACATCAGACGCCGCAGCGCGCTCGGCCGATGCAGGGCATGTGCGCCATGCTTCACCGTCGCCGCCGACACCTCTGCGCTTTGCCCAAAGGCGAAGGCGTCTTGCGCGGCCGCCCACGTCGCCACCGGCAACGCCCACAGCACATGGCGCCGAGGCCATGCCGCAGCGTTCTGTCGTCGAGGAGAAGGCGTTTTCGTGGTCATCGTCGTCGTCATTCGGCCGTGGCGGCAGGCGCGCTCGTCGAACGTGGCCCATGCCAGGGAAGTGTCGCATCAAACGCCAACATCGGCAGGCGATCTGCCCCAAAGTACAACGCTGGGTCGGCGCCGTCGTCGTCCAACAGCACCAACGCCGGCAGCCCGAACGCGCCATACGCGGCACACGCCTCGGTCGCCGCCTTCAGCAGCGTCTTCACCTCAGGCGTCTGGGCCTGCGCCACGTAGTCGGCCGCCTGCTCGACGCCCGCCTCGGTCAACAACGTCGTCAATGCGTCGAGGTCGGCTGGCCACCTCCCCCGCCCCCAATGGGCGTCGAACAAGTGGGCGATGACGTCGTCGAGGCCGGCCAGCCCGTCGCGCTCCATGGCCGCCAACGCCCGCATGGCAGGGAGCGTGTTGGTGGGCCACCCATCGGGCAACTGCAAAGGCACGTCGTAGTAGCGCCCGCAGCGCACGAAGTCGGCCATCATGTAGGGCGCCCGCGCCGGCAGCGAGATGGGCGATTGGTTGCCCGTCGACTTCAGCAGGCCGCCCAAGAAGCAAGCCTTGAAGTCGACGTCGACCCCGTGCGCGCGCCACGACGATTGGTGCCGTCGCACCACGTGGAAGGCGAAGTACGAGTACGGACTGACGATGTCGTAGTGAAAGAGCAACTTGCGCATCGGGGTCACGACGGTTGGGCGGGTTGGGCTTGGGCCGCATAGTTGGCCTGCGCGAGGAGCTTCTTTCGATACTTGCTTTGCACGATGTCGACGATGACCAACACCCCGATGACAAAATAGAAGGTCGACTTCGCCATGGGCTCGACGTGGTAGCTGAAGAAATGCAGCTTGGCGAGGTGGCCCCCTTCGCTCAAGAGCATGATGCCGACGATGAAGAGGATGAACAGGCCGAGCACTTCGTACATGCGGTTCTTCTGCAAGAAGGCGGTGACGTGGTCGGACAACCAAATCATCATTCCGCCGCTGATGACGATGGCAGCGGCCATGACCCAGAAGGTCTTGGTGAGGGCGATGGCCGACAGGATGGAGTCGAAGCTGAACACGAGGTTCATGACGACGATCCAAAAAATGGCGCTCTGCTTGGTGCGCTTCTCGCCGTTGCCGCCGCCCTCCAACGCATGAGGCATCAGCATGTGAAAGATTTCTTTCACGGCGGTGTAGATGATGAACGCGCCGCCGCCGAGGACGATGAGGCTGTGCACGGAGAAGGCGGCGCCGACGGCCTTGGTGTCGAAGTCCACGAAGGGGTCTTTGAAATATTCGATGGCCTTGATGAGCACGAAGAGCAGCACGATGCGCAAGATGATGGCGAGGCTGACGCCGATGCGCCGGACGGACACTTGGTCGGCCTCGTCGACACGCTTGGACTCCATGGAGATGTACAGCAAGTTGTCGAAGCCGAGCACGGCTTGCAGCAGCACCAGCATGGCGAGGGTGAAAAGGTCGTGGATCATGGTCGTCCTCGTCGACACGGCGGTGTCGTCGGAAGCGGAAAATGCAGAAGTGGGGCCGACCCTACTGCCAAAGGCAACGGTGGGTCATGTGTCGGGGTCTTCGTCGGTCCAGCGGAGCAATTGCTCGGCCACCGCACGCGCCTGCTCGGCCGAAGGCAGCACCATCTTGGAGTGCACCTGGAAGGCGTCGCCGCGTTTGCGATAGCGACGGATGGCGAATTTGGGGCCGTGCATTTCGCCGGTTTTGCGGTCGCGCTCGTCGTAGCGGTAGAGAATGGTGGCCCACGCTCCTCGCTGCACGATGCATTTGTCGCGTTCTTGCACGCGCACTTCGCCGTCTTCTTCCCAATGTACGGTGAGGTCTTCGACGTCGGTCATGAGGCACTCTGGCAAAGTTGTCGCCGACAGCGCAAACGCCGCACCGCTGCCTTTCCAACTGGTCAGGCAACGCCGCTGGGGTCTGCTGTTCGCGTTGGCACAGCTGCCGCTCTGCAGCGGACACCTTGCGGCGGATCCTCCTCGGTGCACGTCATGTGGCAGAATGGCGCTGTGTCCGCAGCAGGACGGCCGTCCTGCCGCACATCATGTGGGAGAGTGTGATGCAGCTTCGTTCATCTGCTTGGTTTGCCGCCGTTGTCGTCGGCGTTCTCATGGCCGCCCCGTCGGCGTCGGCCCGCTCGGGATACGAGTGCTACATCCCGTGGACCAACACCGAGCTTGAAAGCATCGGGCGCTGCTCTGCTTGCCACCTCAACCCCAATGGCGCCGGAACCCGCACACCGTTTGGCGAGCAAGTTCGTCTGAACAAAACAGGCGGCAACCCCGACTGGCAGAAGATTTGGTACCTCGACGCCGACGGCGACGGCATCCACAACGGCGCAGAGGTCGGGGACAGCCTCGGCGAGTGGGACCCAGGCAACACCATCTTGTGCAACGGCAACACCGGCGCGCTGTACCGCACCAACGATCTGTCGCATCCCGGTGACGCGGCCGACGTCCCCCTCGGCACCTACCCCGCCAACCCCGACGAAGACCAAGTCACCTCCGACGGCGACCGCTCTGGCGTAGAGGGCGACCTCTACTGCGTGGGCAACGAAGGCGGCCCCCCATGGACGTGCGACGACAACTGCCCTGACGTCGCCAACAACACTCAGGCCAACAGCGATGCAGACGCCTACGGCGACGCCTGCGACAACTGCCCCAACGACGACAACGCCGACCAAGCCGACGGCGACAACGATGGCGTCGGTGACGTGTGCGACAACTGCCCGGCCATTGCCAACCCCAACCAGCTCGACAGCGACAACGACGGCATTGGCGACGCTTGCGACAACTGCCCCAACGACGCCAACCCCGGCCAAGAAAATGGCGATGGCGACGTGCGCGGCGACGTGTGCGACTGCGCTCCAGCCGACCCCGCCGCCTACGACGAAGTCACCGCCTACCTCGACGTCGATCAGGATGGGTACGCCGCCAACAACACCCCCGTGCAAGCGTGCGGCACGGGCGTCATTCCCGACGGATACGCCGCCGCCCCCGGCAACGACTGCAACGACAACGACCCCGCCGTCTACCAAATCATCACGGGCTACACCGACGCCGATGAAGACACCTACGCCGCCGACGATGTCCCCCACGACGTGTGCACCGGCGCGCAGTTGCCGACGACGTATGCCGCCACGCCCGGCACCGACTGCAACGACAATGATCCGGCCGTCTACGTCTACATCACGGGCTACACCGACGACGACAACGACACCTACGCCGTCGACGACGTGCCCCACGACGTGTGCACGGCCGGCGTCCTGCCCCAAGGGTACGCCGTCGCCGCCGGCACCGACTGCAACGACAACGACCCCGCCGTCTACGTCTACATCACGGGCTACACCGACGCCGACGAAGACACCTACGCCGTCGACAACATCCCCCACGACGTGTGCACCAACGGCCAGCTGCCAACGACGTATGCCGCCACGGCGGGCAACGACTGCAACGACAACGATCCCACCGTCTACGTCGAACTCACGGGCTACACCGACGACGACAGCGACACCGTCGCCGCCAACAACACGCCGCAGGCGCTGTGCACCGCCGGCGTGTTGCCGCCGTACTACACCAATGCCGGCGGCGCCGACTGCAACGACAACGATGCCGCCGTCTACCAGTACATCACGGGCTACTTCTACGATGACGTCGACAACGATGGATACGCCGCCGCCGGCTACACCGAACAAGAGGTGTGCTCCGGCGCGCAGCTGTTGCCCCCCGCCGAGGCCGCGCCCCCCACGGGCGAAAACGACTGCAACGATGACGACCCCAACGCCTACCAGAACGTCAACCTCTACCCCGACGTCGACGAAGACGGCGTCGCCGAAACCCAGACGGGCACGCTCACCTGCATCGGCGCCAACCTCCCACCGCAAACCACGGATGCCGGTGGCGACGACAACTGCCCGACGGTGGCCAACCCCAACCAGCTGAACAGCGACACCGACGCCTATGGCGACGCTTGCGATTGCGCCCCCAACGACGGCGACGTGTATGAGGCCACCCTCACCGGATACCTCGACACCGACGAAGACGGCGTCGCCGACAACGACCTGCCCGTGCCGTTGTGTGAAGCGCAACTGCCGCCCGGCTACACCGACACCGCCGACGCCGACAACTGCCGCTACGACGCCAACCCCGACCAAGCCGACGGCGACACCGACGGCGTCGGCGACGTGTGCGACAACTGCGTGGGCGTCGCCAACCCTGATCAGGCCGACGCCGACAGCGACGACGACGGCGACGTGTGTGACAACTGCGTGGACGACGCCAACCCAGACCAAGCCAACGGCGACAACGACAGCCACGGCGACGTGTGCGACGTGTGCCCCGACGACGACGACGAAGACCAGGCCGACGGTGACGGCGACGGCGTGGGCGATGTCTGCGACAACTGCCCCAATGCGGCCAACGCCGACCAAGCCGACGATGACATCGATGGCACAGGCGATGTGTGCGACCCCGACTATGTCGTCGACGACCTCGACCTCGACGGCGTGCGCGACGGTGACGACAACTGCCCGAACGACGCCAACGCCGACCAAGCCGACTTTGACGAAGATGGCTACGGCGATGTGTGCGACCCCTGCCCCTACCACGTCGAGAACGATGCCGACGGCGACGGCGTGTGCGTGCCCACCGACCGCTGCCCGCAAGATCAAGATCCCACCAACGCCGACCGCGACGACGACGGCGTGGGCGACGTGTGTGACAACTGTCCTGACCACGTGAACGCGCTGCAGTTCGACGCTGACAACGACGGCATCGGCGACGCCTGTGAGGATGTGCCAGTCGACGACGCAGGCACGCCGTCGCCCGAGCCGACGCCAGAGCCGGAGCCCGACGACGCCGGCACCCCGACGCCGGAGCCCACGCCTGAACCCACCCCGACGCCAGAACCGACACCAGAGCCCGACGACGCTGGCACTCCGACGCCAGAGCCCACGCCCGAGCCCACCCCGACCCCTGAACCCAACCCCGAACCGTCAGGCCCCCCGCCGAACTGCTCGTCGCATGGCGTGCCCCTCAGCAACGCCCTCTGGGGCCTGCTGGCCCTCGGGTTCTTGCTGTGGCCGCAGCGTCGACGACGACGCTGACGTCGCCCTGCGCCCGCAAACGCCCCGGCACCCGCCGGGGCTTTTTGCTGTCGCCCATCGTGCTGCGGCAGGCGTTGTCAGACGTCGCCACACCTGGCACGACGTCGACGGTGGCGATTGGAGGCCGTGATGCGTGGTGTGGGTCGAACATGGAGGCTGGCGGTGTTGCTGGCCACGGCGGTGTCTGCTGCGGCATGTGACAAGGCGGCCCCACCTGCCGCTCCGTCGACAACGACGACGGCCGCGGCTGCAGCCCCAATGTGGAAACTGGCGGGCAAAACCATGGGCACCACCTACTCGGTGGTCGCCGTGCCGGCCACGTCGTCGAGCGAGTCCGACCGCGCCGCGTTGCACCGCGCCATCGACGCCGTGCTGGAGCAAGTCAACGACGACATGTCGACGTGGCGCAAAGACTCCGACCTCTCCAAGTTCAACGCCCATCAGGCGACGACGCCGTATGCCGCCCGCCCGTCGACGGCGAAGGTGGTGCAGCTGTCACTCGACCTCGCCGACAAGACCGACGGCGCCTTCGACGTCACCTTGGGTCCGCTCATTCGGCTGTGGGGCTTTGACCGCGACGGGCGACGCCAGGCGCCCCCCGACGACGACGTTGTGCAAAACGCCCGCGCCCGCGTCGGCTGGAAGAAAGTGCGCGTCGAGGGCACCACCCTTCGCAAGACGCGTCCAGACGTCGACGTGAACCTCTCGGGCGTCGCCAAAGGCTACGGCGTCGATGAGGTCGTGCGCTTGCTGCAGCAAAGAGGGGTGAAGGCCGCCCTCGTCGAGATCGGCGGCGAGGTGCGCTCTTTCGGCCGCAAAGAAGGCGGCAAGAGTTTCACCGTTGGCATCTCCCTCCCCGACGCCACCGCCAAGGTGAGCGAGATGTCGCACGCATTGCCGCTCGACGACAAAGCCATGGCCACCTCTGGCGACTACCGCAATTTCTTCGAGAGCAACAACAAGCGCTACAGCCACATCATCGACCCCACCACGGGCAACCCCGTCGACCACGATTTGGTGAGCGCCTCCGTCGTGGCACCCGACTGCGCCACGGCCGACGGCCTCGCCACCGCCATGCTCGTCATGGGCCCCACCAAAGGCAAAGCGGTGTTGGAGTCGCTCGACGGCGTCGACGGCCTCTTCATCCGCAAGACGAAAGACGGATTCGTCGTCGACAAAACCGCCGGATTCCCCAAGACCCACGACTTCTTGCCGGCGCCGTCGCGAACATCTGCGCAGTGACGGTTTCGTGAGATTCGCGAACGCTCGCCAACCTCTACGGTCCCTTCCTGAGCGCTCGCTAGCCCCCACGGACCCTTCCTGAGCGCTCGCAAACCCGCCCGAACAGACGGCAGTGTCGTCGTCGACGAGCAAAGCAAGCAACAACGTCCGGCAATCCAAAACCCAAGCGACGCGGCCCGGCGCAGGGCGCCGAGGGGGGAGTGAATGCTTTCGGGGCATGTACCCGAAAGCAGAGAGGGGGCCTGCGCCCCCTCTTCAAAAGCACGAGGTTTGACTCCAACTTTGCCAAGCAAAGTTGGAGTCAAATCTCCCAGGCCCAGGGGTCGTCTTTTTTGGCTTTCTTCTGTCGCTGCCGAATGACGGGAGCGTTCTCGACGATGGTGGCGGGGTCGACGCTCTTCACCACCCAGGTGTTGCCGCCGATGATGCTGCCGCGTCCGATGGTGGTCTTGCCGCCGAGAATGGTGGCCCCCGCGTAGATGGTGACGTCGTCTTCGATGGTGGGATGGCGTTTTTCGCCGGCGAGTTCGCGCGACACCGAAAGCGCGCCGAGGGTGACGCCTTGGTAGAGCTTGACGTTGTTGCCGATGACGCACGTCTCGCCGACGACGATGCCTGTGCCGTGGTCGATGCAGAACCGTTCGCCGATGGTCGCGCCGGGATGGATGTCGATGCCGGTGCGTGAGTGAATGTACTCGTGCAGCATGCGGGCGGTGAGACGGCACCCCTCGTTCCACAAGAAGTGGGCGAGTCGATACACGAGGGTGGCGCGCAGCCCGGGGTACGCCAGCAGAATCTCGTCGCTGGACTGTGCCGCCGGGTCGCCGTCAAGCAGCGCCTGAATGTCGGTGACGGTGACCTTGCGGATGGCCGGCAACGCCTCCAAAAACCGTTGCGTCAGTTGCTCGGCCTCGTCGTGCAGGACGTGCTTCTCTTCGTCGCTCAGCGACGTGCTGCCGCACGGCGAGTCGAGCGAGGTGTTCTTCTCTTCGGCGTGCACCTTGGTGTAGTGCAGGTCTTTGTAGACCTGCACGCTCAACGCATCGAACAGCTGCACGACTTTGCAGCCGGTGAAAAAGGCCAGGTTGTCGTCGTCGAGGTCTTCGTTGGAGTGGTACCCTGGAAAGCACAACGACTCCGCTTGGTGCAGGCATTCGATGACCGCGGTGCGCGACGGCAAATTGACGCCCTTTTGACAGTTCACCGCGCCCACTTCGTTGTACGATGCCAACATGGCGTGGGTGAGGCGGTCGAACACGTCTTTCTTCGGGGAGGTCATCGTGGTGGTCCTGGCGGTGTCGACGGGCGGTCGACGTCGTGGGCCCAGAGCAATGGGCATGGATGTCGTGTAGCAATCTTCAGCAGACCACGCCCGACTTTGCTTGGCAGATCGTCACACCGACCTCACGGCCAGTGACGACGGGCTTCTTCTTCAGCGTCTTGCAAGTCGTGCAGCAGCGCTTGGTAGGTCTTCAAGCGCTCCCAGGTGAGCTTCTCGTCGTCAAATGCGGTGCGCACCGCACAGCCCGGCTCTTTGTCGTGCAAGCAGTCGCGAAACTTGCATCCCTCGTCGAGAAACGGCGCCAACCCAGAAAAGTGCGACGCCAACTCCAGCGGGGTGACGTGCACGAGCCCGAAGTCCCGAATGCCAGGGGTGTCGACGAGGGCGCCCCCCGACGGCAGCGCGTGCAAGGTGGCGACGACGGTGGTGTGGCGTCCCTTGCCGGTGGCCTCCGACACCTGCCCCTCGACGAGGTCGGCTTCGGGCAACAGTGCGTTCAACAAGCTGCTCTTGCCGACGCCAGAGGGCCCCACCAGCGCGCCGACGCTGCCGTCTTCAAGACACCGCAAGATGGGCACGGCCGCCTCGTCGGCTTTGGCCGACAGGTGCATGACCTCGAGGTCGTCGCCGTAGATGGTCAGTTGTTCTGCGAAGAAGGCGTCGCTGCCGTCGAGGTCGCTCTTGTTGACGACGAGGATGGGCGTGATGCCGCCGGCCCGAGCGGCGACGATGGCGCGGTCGACGAGGCCAGGCTTGAGTTCAGGGTAGTGGGCGCACACCACGAACACCACGTCGAGGTTGGCGGCGAGCACGTGTTCGCCGCCGCCGGGGTCGCGGCGCGCGAGTTGCGTGCGACGCTCCAGACGTTGGAGGCGTTCACCTTGCACCATGACTTCGTCGCCGACGACGTGGCCGGAGCGACGACGCACTTTGACGTGTTGGCAGAAGGTGCCGTCGTCGAGAATGACGTCGACAGCGACGCCATGGTGGGCCACCAAGCGACCGGGTTTGCCGCGCACGACTTTGTCGTCGCGACGTGCGCGGGGGCCTTTGCGGCCGGAGCCACGGGTGGAAGGGTTGGGTTTGCCGCGGGATCGTCCCATGTGCACAGGCTCCAAGAGACGTCGAGAGTCGTCAAATGCCCTCTCGACGCATGCGCAGCATATTTCTGCGCTGAAGTGATTTTGTCTTCAAAAACAGCTGGATGACATTCTCAAGTCGACGCTTGACGACGAAAAAAATGCGTTCGCGGTGTTTTGCAGGTTGACGTTCTCGGCTTTGTCGGAGAAAGAGTGCACCGCCCAACGCTTCAGGTCCGCTCTGGTTGCGGCTTTGAGGCGATGGGTGCCCACACCACGTGTTTTTCTCAGGGAGTAATTCCATGACCAAAGCTGAGCTCGTCGACCTTCTCTGCAAATCCAACGAGAGCCTCACCAAGAAAGCCGGCGGCGAAATCGTCGACTCGATTTTCACCACCGTGCAAAAGTCCATCGTCGACGAGGGCAAGTTCTCGTACCCCGGCTTCGGCACCTTCACCATCCGCACCCGCAAAGCCCGCACCGGCATTGACCCCCGCACCCGCGAGAAGATTCAAATCAAAGAATCCCGCACTGTGGGTTTCAAGCCTGCCAAGGCTTTCAAAGAGCAACTCTGATTGAGTCTCTTTGCGGTTTGTCGTCGTCATTGATGGCAGACACACGAAAGGAGCGGCCCTGCGCCGCTCCTTTTGCTTTTGGTCGAGACCAAGTTCGAGTTGGGAGCGCTCGGCGAAATTCATTCTTTCGTCGACGAGCGGTCCGTCGAGGGGCCTGCGCCCCTTTCAGGAAACCCTAGGAAATGTCGGCGACATCCATGTCGCCGTCCACGCTTAGGGCGCAACGTCCGACGACGACGTCCAGGTGGTGCGCAGCCAGTCTTCGAAGTCGTCGTCCTTCGCGTGAGCCACCATCTCGGTGAGCGGCACCCGCTGCATGAAAAAGCGCACCGCCGCCGCAAAACGGCGGTAGGCCTGAGGGCTCTTCATGTCATGGGCGCCCGCCAAGGCCTCGTCGACGGAGGCGTACGCCAGCGGCGCTCCCATCTGCTGCCCCGAACCGACGACGGCGAATCCTTCAAAGAACCACGTCGGGCCCATGGCGTCCTCGTCGCCTTGCAGCACAGCGACGTGCAGGCGGTGCACGATCTCGTGCGCCAAGATGCGCGTGTAGAAGTCGGCCTGCTCGGTGTAGGCGGGATGCATCTCGCGGTACACCGGCGGCGTCACAGCCATCAACACGCGCCCCTCCAGCACCGCCGCCAACCCCGACGTGGGCAACGGCGTCGTCGACGGCATGTCGTGAATGGCGAGCACCCGCTGCCACAGCGACGCTTGCGTGGCGTGAATCTCGACGCTGTCGAAGTGCAACCGGGCCTGCGCCTGCCAATCGTGTTGGGCGGCGAAGGCGTCGACGATGTGCTGCGCATCCACCACCGTTTGCCCCAGCGTCGGGCGCTGGTCGTCCAGTGCGGGCGGCAGTTGCATTGCGTCGGCCACGGCGCGCAGCCGGGCGTCCAAGTCGTGCTCCGAGTGGGTCGTGGTCGTCGACGATTGGGCTGCGGACGTCGTCGCATCCGTACGGCAACTGGCGACGCTGGCGACGAGAGCGGCCAACAAGACAGCGGTCTTGGCTTGTTTCATGTGTCTCCCCTCGCGTGGACGTCCTCAGTACGCCATGGCCGTTTCTGGCGGGGATGGAGATGGGTCGTCGTCGCCAGAGGCCGGCAGCGTGCTCTTGTGTGCCGGCGAAAAGAAGCCCGGAAACCGCACGTCGGCGTCGCCTTCTTCTTTGGGCTCTGACACCAACGCGTAGCTCAGCGCGCCGGCCGTGGCGACGAGGACGGTGGCGCCCAACAAGATGGGGATCGCCGTCACAAACGGCGCCCACAACGCAACCACCGACAACGCAACATAGACGGGAATGACGACGGGCATGCCCACCGCCAACGCGGCCACCGCTGCCGCCCACAACGCGATGGGCGTGCCGACGCACCCGCCATACACACAGTGCGTGGCCAACAGCGGGCCAAACAAACTCCCCCGCTGGTCACTGGAGTAGTCGCCAAACGACACCTGCGCGAACGTCGTCACCGCCGGCGTCAGGCAGCCGCCGAGGCCACAGGTGCAAAACGTCACGGGCAACATGGCGACCGCCGTCATCCACCCCACCGCCGCCTGCACGGGCAGCAAGCTCCACGTCGACAACGTCGCGCTGCCCGACTCGATGTCGGTGGCGTCCATCTTGGGGGGCTCGATCTTCAAAGGCTCTGGCTCGGGTTCCTCCTCGTGAAACAGCTTGCCCTCCGGCAGCGGTTGCCACTTCTTCTGCTGCAGGTCGGGCTGCTTCTCCGCAGGAGCCGCATCTGCTGGTGACGACGGCGACGGTGCACCTTTGGCCGTCGCGTCGACGGGTGCCATCGGTGGCGGCGCTGTTGGCCCAGATGGCTCAGTTGGCTCAGTTGGCTCAGATGGCTCAGATGGCTCAGTTGGCCCCGGCGGCGCTGACGCTGGCTCCACGTCGTCGCTGGCGGCGGGTGGTGCCGACGTGCCCTTCTCAGCCGGCGCGGTGTCGGCGGTGTCGTCGTCGTCGACAGGGGTTTGGTTGTCGTCTTCTGAAGGCCCCAGCACTTGCTCAAGCGGCACCGGCAACTCGCCCGTCTGCGCCCATCCCGCCGGTGCGCTGATGAGGGCCAACAACAACACGACCCACGAGGCCGCTGAGGTCCACGTCGACGTCGTCATGGTGTCCTCGCTGGCGCCAACCGCAACAACGGCGGTGCTCCCACCCACGGGGTCCCCAGGCGACGTGGGGCAAATCCCAACGCTTGCGCTGGCGCCGGCGGAGGCTCCTCTGTCGACGTGGGTTGCACTTCTTCCCAGATGAGGTCGCGCGCGCCAATGACGCCGCCCCCCCATGCCACCAGCGGCTCAAACACGAAGATGCCGAAAAACAACACCGCCAACGCCACGTAGACAGCGGGCTGTCCTCCCGCCACCGCCAGCGTTGCCAATCCGCCCGCGAGGGCCGCGACGACGGCGACGGCGTAGGCGCCGTAGCCGGCGAGGATCGACGCCCACCAGTTGGGGTAGTCGCGTCCGGCGAGGTCTTCGCCCAGCTGCAAAAACGCCAAGCCCTGCAAGATGGGCACAAACGGCAGAACGAGGCCGCACATGCTGCCCATCGAGGCCACATACGTCGCCCCGAACATGGCGGCGTCGGGGCTGGCCATGACGTTGCGCAGCGACTGCGCCCAATCGGTGCGGGCGATGTCTTCTTTTTCTTCTTCGTCGGGCAACCCGCCGTAGGGCTGCAGCATGGGCTTCATCGACGAGCGCAACGCGGCGGCCATCTCCGCCGACCGCCGCACCTGCACCGTCGTGCGGGCCACGGTGTTGGCGTCCTCGACATCGATGAGCGAGAGGTGGATGACCATCACCGGCCCCAGCCGCGACATCTGGCCGGTGAGCATGAGCTCGACGTCGAGGGCAGAGGCCATCTCGGCCATGCACGCTGTGTCGGTGCAGCCGGCGGCCGAGCGCTGGGCCTCCATGGCCATCATCTGCCGCACCTCCCGTGACGAGATGACCTCCAAGCCAGGCGCACGGCTGGCAAACAACGCCGTGAGACCGCTGGCGGTGTCGAGGTTGGTCTGAGGCACCCCAGCGTCGGCTGCGGCGGTGACGTCCGAGACCCACACCCGATGTTTCGTCAGCGGGACTTCGGGCGCAGCAGGAGCGTCGACAGCGTCACCTTGGGGGGTGGCCGCACCGGCTGGTGGATCTGGCGGTGGCAAGGCACCGTCGGCCGCTTTGTCTTGGGCCCATGCTGCCGTCGACGACGACATCCACACCACACCCATGACGGCGAGCAGGCGCCATCCCCAAAACGCACGCGCCACTCGAGTCGGGGCCAACGGAGTCGTCATCACATGCCATCCCATGGGGCGAGCGTCGCATGCGCCGACGACGATCGCCAGATGCTGCCCCCGCCGACGTCACTCCACCAACGCCAACGGTGGCGGGCCCGTCCAGGGCGACGCCGTCGGCAGGCGCCATCCCAACGCTTGGGCCGGTGCGGCAGGAGGGGCGGGCGTGTCTCCAGCTTCGTCACCGCCCTCGCCTTCGTCGCCCCAGGCGAGGTCTCGGGCGCCGATGACGCCGCCGCCCCAGCTCACCAAGGGCTCGACGACAAACACGCCGATGAAGAACGTCGAGATGCCGGCGTAGACGTAGGTGGCTGCCAGCCATTCGCGTTCTTGGTTGAAGCCGAGGGCGACGAATCCAGCGCCCAGAAGGCCCGACACCAAGTACACGGCGTACCCCGCCGGAATGGCCGCCCACCACAGCGGATAGTCCCGCCCGGCAAGGTCGTCGCCGAGCCACCAAAAGGCCAACCCCTGCAGCACGGGCACAAACGGAAACACGGGCAAACACCCCGCCGCCATGGCCGCGCCGTAGGTGGCGCCGAACATGGCGGAGTCAGAGCGGCGCATGAAGTCGCTGAGGCTCTTGGCCCAGCCGGTGCGCGCCACCTCTGCTTTCTTCTTCTCCTCGCCGATGCCGCCGTAGGGCTGCAGCATGGCGTGCATGGAGGTGCGGATGGCCTCTGCCAACTCGGCCGACCGCCGCACTTGGATGATCTCCCGCTTCAGGGTTTTGGCGTCGTCGACGTCGACGAGCGAGAGGTGAATGACGACTTTGGGGCCGATGCGGGTCACCTGCCCCGTCAGCAGCAGCGAGACGTCGAGGGCAGAGGCGATCTCCGCCATGCACGAGTCGCTTTCACAGCCGACGGCGCTGCGCTGGGCTTCCATCGCCAACATCTGGCGCACTTCACGGGCCGAGATGACCTCGAGCTGGGGCGCACGCCCTGCGAACAACGCCGTCAGCGCGGTGGCGGTGTCGACGTCGGATTGCGAGACGTCGACGCCTTTGGCCAGAGCAAAGTCGGGCACCCACATGCGCTGTTTGACGACGGGAACGACGGCCGGAGCTTCTTCGGCGGGCCCGTCTGCCGGTGGCAGGGTTTCGACGACGGGCGCAGACTCTGGCGTCGAGTCCGCTGCCTCTTGGGCCCCTCCTGCCGTGCTCCACAGCAGGCAGGCCACGACCATGCTCCATGCACGCCGGCTCCATGCACCTCGAAAACGTCGCCCATCCGTCATGCAGGGGAGCGTCGCATGCCGCCGGTTGGGTTTCCAGCACCCGACGGTGTTCGGCCGTCGACGTCGGCGGCAGACGCCACGAGTAGGCAACGGCGGCTGAATGCTGTACATGCAGCGACGTGTTGAAGCAGGCCAGCAAAGCGGTGCTCGTCGGAGCCCTCCGTCAGGTGTCACGTCTCCCCATGACGCGGAAGGCGTTTCACAAGGTGTCCGAAGCCGCCCGGGGTCCGTCGATTGCGTTCTTGCGCTGTCGTCGGGTGCTGCCGAACACGGCGCAAGGCAACCTCCACCCCGACCGCTTGCAGCGCTCGGCGTTGACCCCAGATGAACTGCACAAGGCGCTGTCGCGCGCCAAGAAGACGCTGGAGTTCATCCACCCCGGCGAAGCCCTCGCCGCCCTCACCCGGGGCAGCCGTCTGCGCCAGGGCGCCGCCGTGCTCACCTTCGACGAGAGCTTTGCCGCCACCGCCGAACTCGCCTTGCCCGTGTTGCGCGACCTCAAGGTGCCGGCGCTGTTTTTTGTCAGCACCGGCCACCTCGACGGCAAAGAGACCTTGTGGGACCAAGCCATCCACACCCTCGTCGACGAGGTCGCCCCCGAACCGCTGAGTGTGCCTTGGGTCGACCGCGTGTTGCGCACCGACTCCCCGACGGCGCGGGCCCGGGCGGTGCGACGCCTGCTGATGTTGCTCATCAAGCTCGACGAGCAGCGCCTCGTCGAAAAGCTCATGGAGCTGCACGAACGCGCCGGACACCCCCACCGCTTCTTCGCCCTCGACCGCATGTTGACGTCGGGCGAGGTCGAGCAGCTGTCCACCGACCCCATGGTCAGCATCGGCGCCCACGGCCATTTGCACCTGCCGTTTGGCTCCATCTCCGACGAGGCCCTCGACACCGAGCTCATCCAACCACGCGAGAAGCTGCGCGAGTTGTGCGGAGCCGCCTTTGCCGACGTGGTGTCGTATCCCTTCGGACGTCTCCCCCACGTCGGGGCCCGCGCTGTGGCCCGCGCCCGTGAGGTGGGCTACCGCGCCGGATTCACCGCCCTCCCCGGCGTGGCCCGCCCCGGCGACCACCTCTTCACCCTGCCCCGTCTGCCCATGAGCCCCGATCACGACTCCTTGGAGTCGTACGAGCTGCAGGGCATCTCCGACGCCGTCGACGAGTTCTTGTTGGTGGCCACCGGCACGTACGAGAGCCGCTTCCCCGACGTGGAGGGGTAGTCAGCTGAAGGGGCCTATGCCCCTTCCGCAAGGTTCAGGTCAGGGCCAATGGTCGATGTCGTCTGCGACGCCACATCTTCAACGTTGTTTTCTTCGTCGTCAGGTGGCGGTGCCTTGCCCCACAGACGCCGGCGTCCGCTGGGCGCCCAGCAGCAGCAGAAGTTGCGCGTCTGTCCTGATGCGCGACAGACCTGTCCCAGGCCCCAAACCGACAGCCCCAAAAAAAGGCAAAGGGGGCGCTCGAATAGGGTGGATATTCCCGTTGCATTCAAGTTATGCAGGGGACCTGTCTCGCTATGACGCTTTGATCCACATCACCCGGGTCGTGTCTCACGGCGAGACGTACAGGGAATCCAGCTCATGACCACCGAATTTGCTCCTGCACCTCCCCCCGCTGCCGACCTCGGAAGCCCCGGCCGCGTGCTGTTCATCGACGACGACGAAAGCATCTGTTCGTTGGTGTCGAAGTACCTGCAGCATCACGGCTTCTCCGTCGAAGTGCAGCACGACGGCAAAGACCTCGAACGCATGCTCAACAACCCGTTCGACGTCATCTTGCTCGATGTGTCTCTCCCCGGAGAAGACGGCTTCACCTTGCTCGACAAGGTCGCCCGCCTCCGCCCCGAAATCTCTGTCGTCATGCTCACCGCCCTCGCCGGCGTTGAATCCGTCGTCGAATCCATGCGCCGTGGCGCGTTCGACTACATGACCAAACCCCTCGACCTTCGTCGCCTGAGCATTGTTGTGCGCAACGCCTGTCAACAAACCCGCCTCCGCCTCGAATCTGAAGCCCTCCGCGCCGCCATCATCCGTGACGACGGTGGCCCCGACCTCGTGTGCGCCTCCCGCGCCATGAGCGAAGTCATCTCCCTCATCGAGCGCGTCGCCGCCTCGGATGTGCCCGTGCTCATCCACGGCGAAAGCGGCACCGGCAAAGAAGTGGTTGCCCGCCGCTTGCACGCCCGCTCCAAGCGCCGTGATGGGCCCTTTGTGGCCATCAACTGCACGGCGTTGCCCGCCGCCGCCCTCGAAGACGAACTCTTCGGCCTCGAAAACGGCGTCGAAAGCACCACCCTCGGCAAGTTGCGCGACGCCCAGTTCGGCAGCCTGTTCCTCGACGAGGTGGGCGAGCTCGGCCTCGAACTGCAAGGTCGCCTGCTTCGCGTGCTGCAAGAGAGCCAACGCGAAGGCGGCCAGGCCCGCATCATCGCGGCCACCTCCCGCCACCTTCCGTCTGAAGTGTCGCGCGGCACCTTCCGCGCCGACCTCTTCTACCGCTTGAACGTGTTCTCCATCTCGGTGCCGCCGTTGCGCGACCGCCGCGACGACATCCCCGCCTTGGCCCGCTACGCCTTGGCGCAGTTCGCGGCCCGCGAAGCCAAGCCGCCGCCACAGCTCTCCGACGACGCGCTGCGCATGCTCGCCGCCCACGAATGGCCCGGCAACGTGCGCGAGCTGACCAACGTCATCGAACGCGCCGCCTTGTTGTGCGCCAACGGCGTCATCCGCCCGGCCGACCTCCCCGAAGACATTCAAGGGGCGCTCAAAGCCGAGGCCGAAGACAACGTGCTCTCCGCCGAAGGCGAGGCCCTCTCTGGCGACGCCAGCTCCGCGGTGCGTCCGCTGCACGAGATGGAACGCGAGATGATGGTCGCCGCCCTCAAAGAAACGCGCGGCAACGTTTCTGAAGCCGCCCGTCGTCTGGGCATCGGCCGCGCCACCTTCTACCGGCGCGCCCAACGCCACGGGCTGACCCGTGAAGACGGATTCCCCGGATGACCTCGACGCTGCCGTGACGCAAACGCCCTCCTTTGGAGGGCTTTTTTGCAGACTCCAAGGAGCCTTTGCTTTGCAGCTTCGTCGGCCCGTCGCCAAATGCCGGCGCTGAGCGCTATGGTGCAGGCATGTCCCGCATCGTCAAACTGCCTGCATCTTTGCGACCGCCCCCAGGTGCGACCGCGTCGAAGGCAGTGACGTCAAACGGCAAGACAGCGCGCGGTGACGACGTGCGCGGCAACGAGATGCGGGTGACCCTCGCGACGGGTCTCGGCGTTGAAATGGCCGATGGGTTTGAGTCTGACGGCGTGGCCTTGGCTCCGCCACCTCTGCCCTCGGTGTCGACGAGAGGCAGCTCCCCCACCTCTGCGCTCAACACCCGATTGGCGTTCATGGCGCACTCCGCGCCTGCCCCGTTGGCGCCTGCCGTCGCGCAGCTGCATCAATCGTTGACGCAGCACCCGCACAAAGGCCCGCTCGTCGACGACGTGGTGCAGCTGCCCACCTTTGCCGCTTTGGACGAAGCCGGTCAAACCACAGTGCTCACCTTGATGCATCGGGCCGGACTGCGGGGCGCCCACGCCATGCACGCACTGGCCCACACCGAGCTTCACGGCCGACCTCTGTTGCAGGCCGACGGCACCAGCAGTTGTGTGCTCCGCTCCTTGGGTCGCCTGGCGCAGCTTCAGCTGCACGGCGACATGGCCTTGCACCTCGACGTCGACATGCTGCTCGACGATGTCTTGGGCGAGTTGCACGATCCCTCTGTCATTTGCCAGAGCGCCCGCGGCACGTGCGCGGCGACGGCGCTGCAATACGAGCTCGCCCGTGCCCACCCTCGACGCTACCTGCGCATGGCGTCGGAACTCCTCGACGGTGGGGCCAGCCACGGCACCGACAGCAACGGGCAGGTGCAAGCCATCGGCGTCGTCGCCGACTCCATCCCCATGGACAACGCCGCCGAACGCAGCGCCTTCGGACGCCTGTTTCAGTCGGCCCTCATGGACGCCGCCCACACCTGGACCACCGGCACCTATTCGAACGTGCACGACCACTACGTCGACGGCCAAGGGGCCATGACCGGCACCGGCGGACTGTACGACAGCGAAGGACTCAACGCCGCCAGCCTGTTGTTTGGCCAGTCGAATGCGGTGCTCGAGTACGACGTCCACACGGCGATGAACGTGTTCAGCAACGAGGCCAACACCCCCATGCGTGGCGCCGTGGTGGCTTTGAACTGGTCGAACAACGGCGCCGGCGGCCACATGGTGACCTTCTCCCACGTCGACGGCGACCGTGTGTACTTCCGCAACCCTTGGGGGAACGTCACCAAAGACGCCCCCGGCACGTTGCGGGATCCACCTGGCTCCATCGTCGAGGACGACGTCGGGTTGGAGTCGATGGCCCGCGCCGATTTCATGAGCCGGTTTCACCACACGGTGCACTTCTCCACCGACCCCGCCGGTGACGCTGGAATGTCGACGTGAGCACGCCGCGCTTTTGTCCCATTCCGGCCGGAACACTCACCCCCGGCCTCGACGATGACGAACGGCAGGCCCTGCAGGTCTTTTTGCCGGGCCAAGATTTCGCGGCCGAAGCGCCGCGCGCCGCCGTCGACGTCGACGCCTTTGCGTTGAGCGAAACGCCCGTGACCCGCGGCCAGTTTCGCGCGTTTGTCGTCGACGGCGGCTACGCCAATCCCCAATGGTGGGCGGCAGACCAACAGCTGCTCGATCACGTCGGAGGCCAGGCGGCGCTTGTCACCCAAGCGCAAACTGCTGGGCCTCGCACGTGGCGCACCCCGCTGGGCGACGATGAAGACGACGACCTTCCCGTCGACGGCGTCAGCTGGTTTGAAGCGCGCGCCTTCGCGCGGTTCTCAGATGCGCGTTTGCCCACGGCTGTCGAATGGGAGTGGGCCGCGCGTGGTCCTGAACGTCGCACCTTCCCCTGGTCGTCGACGTTGACAATGCTCGACGTCGTGCGCAGCGGACATCTCGACGACGGGTGCGTGCAGCAGCAGCGCCCGCAAGCACATTTTTCATCGCCGACGCTCACCGCGGTGGGCGCCGTCAAGCGTACCTCGCCCTTTGGCGTTCTCGACCTCGCCGGCAACGTCGCCGAATGGACGTCGACCGCCGTCGACGGCAACCTCCCGGGCCTCGAACTGCGGGTGCTGTGCGGCGATGTCCACCGCGCCCCTCTCCCCCGCATGCACGGAGCCGCAAAAGCCGTGCACGAGGCCCACCGTCGCCTGCCTGGCTTCGGATTTCGCCTGGCGCGCTCCTCTGGCTGACATCTGGGCACCGCCGGTCGGGCATTGCGCCAGCCCCTGGATGTGGTTCACTGCTGTGGCCCAATGCAAACCACATCAGAACGCCGCTTCTGCTGAGGGGGGAATCGCATGCACCGACTGCTTCTGCCGCTGATTTTGTTGTCTGCCACCCTTGCCGCCTGTGCTCCGCCCAAGGCAGTCACGCCGAGCAAGACGCCGAAAAACCGCAAGACCGTCTACAAAGAGACGTCGCCCGTGGTGCAAGGCGAACGCACCATCGTCGGCAAGAGCAAGAAGCACAAGATCAACAAAGTCATCAAAAGCATGTTCGGGCCCAAGGGCGACCAGAGCGTCGGCTTCGGCGACCCCAACAAAGCCGACGTGGTGTGGGTCAAAGGCGCCCACGTCAACATCGTCGACGCCGAGACCGGCGAAGAGGCCTCCCCCGAATACCTCTGCCACAGCCACATCAAGTTTCGCCCCAAGACCTTCAACAAAAAGCGGCGCAATAAGAACTTCGGTGGCACCACCCACCAAAACTTGAAGCTCTTCACCCTCATCCAAGGCCAAGAAGAGATTCGCCTGCCCGACGGCTTCGGCATTCCGGTGTTGAGCTTCGAAGACTTCGTCTTTCACGCCATGGTCATCAGCAACAACCCCATCGACAAAGCCCGCACCTTCCAGGTGCAGAGCAAGTTCGATTGGGTGTACGAGTCAGAGCGCAAAGAGCCGCTGAAGGCGCTCTTCCGAACCGGCATCTCCATGAAGGTGCCCGTCTACGAGAAGGGCAAAGCCCCACCCGTCGAGCAACTCGTCGCCGATGCCAAGAAGGCCGCTGCCGACGACGCCACCGGCGACAAGCTCGCCGGCACCGCCGTCGACGCCCGCATTCACGGCAAAGAAGGCGCCAAGGTCGCCACGGCCTCGTCGCCGTCGACGGGCAAGGGCCTCGGCGCCGCCTCCTCCGGCGAATGCGCCCTGCCCGAGCAAGACGACCCCAACCTCAACAAAGCCGACGTCACCGACGACACCAACGTCGACGTCAACACCAAGTCGGTGCGCGTGAGTGGCAAGTTCTTTGGCAAAGGCGACGAAACCAGCTCCTACCACTGGCTCATCCCCCCCGGCCGCCACCGCTACAAATACAAAGTGAAGAAGCGCTCCATCGTGCCCTTCGACACCACCATGCACCACGCCACCGCGCACATGCACGCCTACGCTGAATGGATGGAGTTGCGCGACGCCACCACCGGCGAGCTTGTGTACCGCTTCGACGTCGAGAACTACCCCGACCGCATCGGCATCAAGAACATCTCGCACTTCACGTCGCAAAAAGGCGTCAAGCTCTTCCGCAACCACGAATACGAGCTCGTCGCCGAATACAACAACACCACCGACGAACCCATCGACGCCATGGCCATCGTGTACATGTACTTGCACGACAAAAAGTTCGACATCGACAAGGCGCGCACGGTGCCGCCGCACCTCGACGACGAGCTCAGCGCCGCCAGCCAGCCGGCCAGCCAACCCGCCGACAGCTGAGAGGCCTGCATGACGACCTCGACGACGCCCACAAAGAAGCTCCCCTTGTTGGCCCTCGCCATTGGCCTCACCTTCGGTGCCGTGGGCGCCGGTGTCGTCGTCGTGCAACAGCTGCAGAGCGTGAAGATGGGCCCAATTCTCGCCGACGTCGGCCCCTGGACCCTCACCGCCCACGACGACAAAGCCTTCGGCAGCGCCGACCTCAAAGGCAAGGTGTGGGTGGGCAACTTCATCTTCACCCGCTGCGCCATGAGCTGCCCGATGTTGACGGCGGCGTTGAAAGACGTGTCTGACCATGTCGACGACGATGGCGTGCGCTTCGTGTCGTTCACCGTCGACCCCGAGTTCGACACCCCCCAGGTGTTGTCGACCTACCGCCAAGGGGTGAACGCCGACGACCGTTGGACGTTCGTCACCGGCTCCGTCGACGACGTGCACGGGCTGTTGCGCCACAAGATGTTCGCCCACGTCGGCGAGAAGGTGGAGCGTCCCGGCGCCGACAAAGGCGACGTGCTCATCGACATCGCCCACCTGCAGAAGCTGGCGTTGTTCGACAAACAAGGCCGCTTGCGCGCCACCGCTTCTGTCGACGACGAGGGCAAGGCCCTGCTGCAAAAACAGGTGGCCGCGCTGCTCGCCGAAGACTCATGACTCCAGCGCTGCGCCACGGCCTCGCCGTCGTCGTCGGTGCTGTCGCATCGGCGGCGCTGGTCATTGGCGTCGCCTACGCGGTGGGCGTGTTTGACGACGACGATTGGGTGGTGACGCCGTTGGGATTGTCGTTGCGGCTGGGGGTGCGGCATCCGGCATCGACGCCGCCCTCCGACGAACTCAAACGCAAGTTGCACACCTTGGGCACGCAGGCCCGGGCCGACATCAAAGCCTGCATTCAGGGCGTGCCGCAGGCGCCGTCCGACATCGAGCTCGTCTTTGACGATGGCACCGTCGAGCTGGCGTCGGGGCCGGTGAACGTCCACAGCGAACACGGCCGCTGCACGGCGCAAGTGTTGGAGGGCCTTTGGGGCGAGCTCGACGGGCACCACCGATTGGTGGTGGATTTGTCGCTGAAGTAGGGCGCCCCAAAAGAACGCGAAGCGCGGGGGGATGGGGTCCCGGCCGGGGCGTGCACCCGGCTGGGGAAGGGGGCCCACGCCCCCTTCTGGGAACACCTGGCGAGCTCGACGGGCACCACCGATTGGTGGTGGATTTGTCGCTGAAGTAGGGCGCCCCAAAAGAACGCGAAGCGCGGGGGGATGGGGTCCCGGCCGGGGCGTGCACCCGGCTGGGGAAGGGGGCCCACGCCCCCTTCTGGGAACACCTGGCGAGCTCGACGGACACCACCGATTGGTGGTGGATTTGTCGCTGAAGTAGGGCGCCCCAAAAGAACGCGAAGCGCGGGGGGATGGGGTCCCGGCCGGGGCGTGCACCCGGCTGGGGAAGGGGGCCCACGCCCCCTTCTGGGAACACCTGGCGAGCTCGACGGACACCACCGATTGGTGGTGGATTTGTCGCTGAAGTAGGGCGCGCCAAAAAGAGAGGGCGCCTGGGAGGCAGCGTCACCCAACCTCCCAGGCGCCGAGAAACGCCACTGGATATTGAATATGACTTTCAACTTCAAAACGCAAGCCTCAAGTGCAGACAAATGCAGATCTGCCTCTGGGCCCGAAGACACGTGCAAAACCCGACAGGCGAACGCTCGGTCACGCCACGCTTTGCGCCAGGGTCGGCGTCGGCGCTACCGTCGACCATGGCCGACAATGCAACCCTCCAAGCCGACCTCGTCGCCGCCCTCTCTGCGCAGAACGCCGACGGCACGCCCAAGTACGACGACGACGTGGCGCAAGACGCCATGACCCTGCTGCTGCTGTGCGCGGGCGAGGCGCTCCCCCTCGATCCCCCGTCTGACGCCACGGCCTTGTTGTTGGGGCGCTTGTTCGACAAGGCCGACTTGCCCGCGGGCGCCAGCCCCGACGTCGTGCAGAAGGGGGTCGAGCGGTATTTTGCGCAGCATCCCCTGCCCGACGACCTCAACCAGATGTTGCAGCAGGCCCTGCGTGCGGCTTTGGGCGGAGGGTCCGCCGCCGACGCCGCTGGCCAACGCTTGGCCCAGTTCGCCGCCGACGCCCCCCGGTCGTTTGAGGCCTTGCAGCAAAAAGAGCGTCCACAAGGCACCTTTGGGGGCGGGGTGTTGGCCCAATTGAGCGTCATGACCGGCGAAAACGAGGGCCAAGAGTGACAAGTGTGACCTGTGCGTCATGAAAAGGCGGACCGCTCCCTTCAGATCGCCGATACTGCTGGGGACGGCACATTCAGGGGACAACATGGGCATTCGCAAACTCGGTGGTTCAGACGCGCGTCGCGTGCAGCAAACCCAAACGCAGGCGACGTCGCCGAAGGCGAAACAAACCGGCCTCTTCAAAGCCCTCGGACGCACCTTGTCGAGGCTGTTTGGCAGCACGCCGAACACGGCGACCGCGTCGACGGCGCAACTCGGCCAGCAGGTGGCGAAGCAGCCCGAAAACGCCTCCGCCGTCATTGGTGCCGTCGAGGCCGTGATGGTGATGCGAGGCTTTGTGCCCGGCACCAAGGTGCCGCAACGCGACATGAACAACGTCGCTGAGTTTCGCCAGGTGTGGGTCGAAAAAGGGCAAGAGCACAACAGCAATGCGCCGGTGCTGGCGACGGGCGTTGACCGTGCCCAGGCACCGAAGCCCCAAGTGCCGTTGCAGTCGAGCAGCGCGTCGCTGACGTCGATGCTGCAAGACGTTTGGCAGCAGCGCGACCAACTCGCCGGCAAAGGGTCTGATCCCATCTATTCGATGTACAACGCCGTGGTGGAGCCGAACGCATTGACGACGTCACCGAAGGCCTATTTGGGCGCGCTGTCGGACATCGCGTCGTCACGGCCAGAGGGAGCCACGTCGAACATGCAGAGCTTTGGTGGCTCCGGCAACGCCATCAGCGCCACGTTGGAGATGTACGAGCAGGGCAAACTCCCCGAGAAGGGCCAGTTTGCCGGCAAGAAGGTGCTGACGACGTTCTATCGTTTTGAGCGGCAGAACATGAATCCCGCCAACGTCAAAGAGCGCGTCTACCTCAACGCCAAGGCCGACCACGCGCCCGACCTCATGCGCCACGTCGTGAAGAACATCATCGACAACCCTGACGCCTTCCCCGGCGTCGAGATGGCCAAGCTGTCGGGGCCCAACTCGGTGGGCAACCGCTGCGAAAACATCGTCATCTACACCTCGGGCGACGAGGCCACCCAGCGGGTGCTGCAAGAAGTCGAACGTCTGCAGGCCGAGAATCCGACGATGTTCAACACGTCGGTGCCCAAGATGACCGAGCAAAAGGCGCCAGGCATCGCCATCGGCGCCGAGCCCACGCAATACGGCGGACGTCGCAGCTTCGGCAGCCTCCGCGCCGACGTCATCGCAGGCGCCCTGGCCCAGACGTTGCGTGGCGGCGGCAACGAACAAGACTTCATGAGCGTGGTGGCCCAAGCGTTGCGCTCCGAAGGCATTCCACCCGACGCCCCTCACAAGAACGACCTGCCCACCTTCAGGAGCATTCGATGACCTCGACGCAAGACGCCCAAGCCCTCGTGCTCGACGTGCTGAAGGGCGTGGTCACCGAGGACTCGCATCCGCATGTCTTCGACGACGACCTGCTGTACTTCGGCGTGCGCAACCTCGAAGCCAACGACATGGCCTGGCTGAAAACGCAGCTCACCGACGACGGCTTTGACAAAGACGCACGCATGCAGGTGGCCGCAATGCTGGCGGGGGACGAGCGCAAATCGCTGCTGCAGGCGTTGGGCGCGCCTCCGTTTTTGCTGTAGCCCCGACGCTACGGGAGATATTCGTGGGCGCCGACGTCCGACACAGCAGTCATGTCGCCGTTGCCGTCGACGGGACGCGGCGTGCCACGCACGTCGACGTCGACGTCGGATCCCACCGCCGCATCGATGGGCGTTGTGCCAGGTGCCAGCCGAAGGTCGCCGTTCGTGACGTCGACAAACGGCGACATGGGCAGCAGTTGGTTGCCGACGTTGCTGTCGGGCCCTGGCCCGCGGAAGGGGTCGTCGGAGCCAAACATCAAGTTGTTTGAGAATGTCAGCGGAGGGCCATGGCCGTCGCTGCTGTTGTTCCACAACACTCTGGCTCCGTCGCCGGTGCGGCCATTGGCGACGACGAAGGTGTTGTGGTCGAACACGTAGCGTGACGACGACGTGAGGCTCGTCGTGGGAATGCACTGAATCAAATAGATGCCTTCGTAGTTCGTCGCGAAGAACTCGTTGTTGCGCACCAGCGCGTTGACGCGGGTGCCGGCCGGGGCGGGGTTGTCACCGCAAAAGCCGCCGGTGCCGACGAGGAGTTCGATGGAATCGTAGATGGCGCCGTCGACGGAGACCGGCTCGAAACGGTTGCGTTCAAAGCGCAGGTCGTAGGTCGCAGCACCGTTGCTGACGCTGCCGCGAACACGGATGCCGCGGTTGCCGGTGCACACCGAGTCTTCGACGGTGATGCTGGCGCCGGCGAAGGCGAAGTCGAACTTGGCGCAATAGGAGGTGCCGCCGATGTTCGACGCATCAAAGTGCACCCGCGACACGTGCAGCGCGTAGGTGTCGACGATGTTGATCTGTGTCGAGCATCCGGCGTCGTCGACGGCGCACAGGTGCAACGCCGTCATTGCGGTTTGTCGGATGGTGAGGTCGACCAGCCGCGTCGGCGTGGGGTCGACGTCGTCGAGGTCCCTTGCCGACACCGTTCCGTCGATGACCGTCTGGGGGCCAGCACCGTAGACGTCGACGTGCGGACGCAACACGATGGACTCGGCATAGGTGCCCGATCGTGCGCACACCACGCCTGGCGACGGTGCTGCAGCGATGGCGTCGACGAGCGTGACGTGGTCGTCGGGCACCATGACGTCGCAGTCGACGGCAAAAGTGTCGACGAGGCCAGCGTCGACAACGCCAGCATCGGGGTCACCGGCATCGTTTTCGGGGCGCCCTGCGTCGATGTCGCCGGCGTCGGTGTCGCCGGCATCCAGTTCGCTTCCAGCGTCCGGGACGGTTCCGCTGTCGATGCCAGCGTCGACGACGTCCCCAGCGTCGACGACGTCACCTGCGTCGGTCGTGCCTGCGTCGGCCGCGACTTGGCCCGCGTCGGTGTCGCCGGCGTCAAGACGTGGCCCAGCGTCGACGAGCGCGCCTGCGTCCCCACCGTCCACAAGCACGCCGCCGTCGACGTCGTCAATGCCTCCGGCATCGCCGGTGTCCCCAGCGTCGACGACGGGGGTCGGGTGGGGACACGCCGCCAACACCAACGCTGCCGTCAGCAACACCCATCCACGAACCACAGTCATGACGTCTCCCTTGAACGCTCAAAACGCAAAAACTCCGGCACAGCATGCCGGAGTTCCTGACGAACGGGATGTGGATTTGGGCCGAATTCCGCCAAGGTCAGCAATCAGCGGCGTCGACGACGCAATCCCCACAGCGTCAACAGCATCGTCGCCCACAACGCAGACGACGATGGGGAGGCGTCGCAGCTGCACCCCTCGGCCACGTCGTCTTCGGGTTGTGCATCGGGCTGGGGCTCGGGCTGGGGATCGGGCTGGGGACCTTCGCCCGCATCCGCATCCAGTGCGCCCGCGTCGTCGTCGGTGTCGGCCCCGGCGTCGTCAACAGCGCCAGCATCTGCGTCGGTCGCAGCACCTGCATCCGGTGTTCCTCCGTCGTCATCGTCGACGGGTCCAGCGTCGTCGCCCATGGCAACCCCGGCATCAACGATCATGCCGGCGTCGTCGACGGGGAGGGTCAAGGCCACCTCGTCCACCTCCAGCAACGAGGAGACGGTGATGCACACATTCGAAAACGCCGTCGCCGTCATCACCAGCTCGTCGCCGCCATCGCTCAGCACAAACGTCTGCTCGACGAACATCTCGTCGTTGCGCACGTCGAAGACGACGTCGTCCGCGAACAACACATTGTCGTCGACGGCGACCTCCACCGACGCTGTCGAGAAGATGGTGACCAACGCCTGCATCTCCACGCGAGTGCGAACCCGTAGGCTGCTGCCCGCGGGCGCTTGCAGCGTGCGTGACAACGTCGTGGTCTGCTCGCCTTCAAAGCAGGAGAACGTGCTGTTCGAGCTGGCCTCGACCTGGGCAGCGTTGTTTTCGTAAACCACGTCGCCACCGACACGCCAGCCATCAAGGTCGGGGCCCCCGTCGTCGAAGGTCTCAACCCAGCTCCCTTCTGGCAAAGGTGCGACGCCGCCGTCGTCGGGAGGTCGGGTTCCACCATCATCGACGGGCGGCTGGCCGGCGTCGACGTCGACGACGGGGCCATCATCCGTGAGACCGAAGAACTGAGCGATGGATGCGCTGGAGCACACGCCCACGTCGAGGACATACGCCGTCGCCGTGCCGCACGCAGGGGGATCGACGGGGGTACCGTGGCCCATGCCATCGACGGTGCGCAGTTCGACGACGACGTCGTTGCCCTGTGTCCACTGCTGTCGTTCGCCCCCGCCAACTTGCGTCGTCGACGAGGGCGACGTCGGAAGGCCGTGCACGGTGCGCCATTGTCCCGCTGTTGCAGCGCCATTGGCCTCCACCACGGTGGTGTCGGCGGTGCCCTGCCACACCTGCACCCGTGGCCAGGGGCCACCGTGGTTCGACGCGCCGGTGACCTGGGCCGCCGCAGTGGTGTCGTCGAGGATTTGCGTGCCGTTCATGCAGCTGAAGGCGTCGGCGATGCCGGTGGAACAGCGGTAGGGCACGCCAGCGACGGGTGCGCCAGCGGCGAACACGTCGGGGTAGGCCGCAAGCATGACGTTGGTCATGGCGCCACCGGCGGAGAGGCCCGTGACAAAAACGCGACTGTCGTCGACGTCGACGAGGGTGCCGACGTGAGTGACCATCTGCCGCAACGATGCAGCCTCTCCGACGTCGCGAGCGGCGTCGCCGGTTTCAAACCAGTTGAAGCAGCGATTGAAGTTGTTGCCGACCTGGGTCTCGGCAGCGACGACCACGAAGCCGTAGGCGTCGGCCAACGCCGTCATTCCGATGGCGTCGGCGTACGTCGCGTCTTGCGTGCAGCCGTGCAACACCAACACCACCGGCGCGGGCGCTTGCACCACGTCGGGGATGTGCACGTACATGTCGAGGTTGCCGGGGTTGGCGCCGAAGTCGGCCACCGGCTGCAATGCCGAGGCCGAACACGCGCCGGTGGCGGCGGTCAGAAGGCCAGCCAAAGCCAGCAGACGCATCAGGGCAGAGGGGGTGTGCATCAAAAGCTCCAAAGTTGACGACTGGTTCATGTTTGATTTTGTCGTCGCTGCCAATGGGGCTCTCGCCTGTCACACAAACGTTACCCAGCTGCGCTCAATCGGCACGGGTGCCTTTCGGCTTGAACGGCCGGTAGACCTCCTCCCGCATGCCGGGCTCGCCGACAACCTTGATGTCGTCGATTTTCTCGTAGATGGCGCCGAGCCCCTGCATGAGCTTTTTCATGCCGCTGTCGAGTTGGCTCATGTCGATCTGCGCCGGCTTGTTGCCCTCGTTCGCCAGGTGGTGCGCGATGGCCTTCAGCGTCTGCAGCAGGGGCACCACCGTGCCTTTCAGCAGTTGCGCTTGCGTCTTCAGCGTCTCGTCGACGAGCGGCGGTGTCGGCGCTTGCACCTGCACCGTCAGCTCCGTGCCGGCAACCGCGTCGACGAGCGGCTGCAACACGTTGGCCTGGGCCTCTGCGGTCTGCGCCGACGCCTTCTGCGTGGCCTGCGCCGACAACTTCGCCGCCTGCGCCAGCGTCGTTTTGAGCTGCACCAACTCCTCGAGCAGCTTCGCCTGCTGGGCGAGGTCGGTTTGCATGCGGTTGTCGTCGAAGACGCGCGAGGCTTTGCCGTGGGCGAGCACACCTGAGCGCAGCTGACTCAGCTCTTCGGTGAGCTTGCCTTGCGCTTGTGTCGACGTGGATTGCGCCTGCACCACAGCCTCAGACATGTCTTCGACGTTGCCCGCCAACGCCGCCAGCGTCGACGTCACGCGGCTGATGGGGTCGTCATCGTCGCCGCCCATCATCTGGTTGCGAGCGAAGTTCTCTTTGATGAGCGCCCACCGCTCCACCTGCTCGTCTGACATGCGCTGGCGCATCTCGGCCAACTTCAGCAGGTTCTGCTCGGCGCCCGTCGTCAACGTCTGCGACTCTTGGCCGTAGTGGTCGTCGATGAGCTGCTCGAGCTCGTCGTCGTTCATGACGGCGACGACCTTTTCGGCGAGCTTGTTCATGTTGCGGTACGAGCCCTGCAGCTTGAAGGCGGGCTCGGTGCGGTACTTGTCTTCCATCGACGCCGAACGGATGTACTCCGCGTTGACGTCGAGCAACACCTTCTGACACGCCAGCAGTTTCTGCATGACCTTGACGATCTCGTCGACCTCGACGCCCGAGTAGCCGTGTTTGAGGTCGGTGGTGGGAATCTCTTCCCCCCGCGCCATGCGCACAAAGAGGTAGACGTCTTGCGGGTCGCGCGTCGCCAATGGCTGCAGCACCGGGTTCGAGGTGAGGCTGTTCTCGACGTACGACAACGCAAATGCGTCTTGCTGACCGCCCAGGATGTCGCCGAGGTTGTAGGTGTCGGCGCGGTTGCTGAGCATGTCGGGAATTTGAAAGCGGTCGCCGCTTTCGGTGTAGGGGTTGCCCGCCATGACGACGCAGAACTTCTTGCCGCGCAAGTCGTAGGTGCGGGTCTTGCCTTTCCAGACGCCTTCCACCCGTCGTGAACCGTCGCACAACGAGATGAACTTCTGCAGCAGCTCTGGGTGGGTGTGCTGAATGTCGTCGAGGTAGAGCATGACGTTGTTGCCCATCTCGAAGGCGAGGTTGATCTTCTCCACCTCCTGTCGGGCCGTCGCATTTGGCGCTTCGGCAGGGTCGAGGGAGACGACCTCGTGCCCCAGCGACGGACCATTGACCTTCATGAACGTCAGCCCCAGCCGAGAGGCGACATATTCCATCAGCGTCGTCTTGCCGTAGCCGGGCGGGGAGATGAGCAACAGCAGGCCCATCAAGTCGGTGCGCTTCTTGGCGCCGACCGCGCCCATCTGCTTGGCGAGGTTGTCGCCGATGAGCGGCAGGTACACCTCGTTGATGAGCTTGTTGCGCACAAAGCTCGACAACACCCGCGGTTTGAACTCGTCGAGCCGCATGGTGTCTCTGGCCCACTGCAACAGTTCGGTGCGCAGTTCTCTGAACTGCTGAAAGCCCGGCACATCGACGTCAAAGTGCTTCTGCATGCGCACCAAGAACTCATCCAGACGCAGCTGCATCTTGCCGTCTGTGACGCGTTTGTGGCTGCTGAGCAGTCCGTCGATGTCGACCGCCGACAACGCCGTCGACGACGTGCGCTCGAGCTTGCGCTCGGTGAGCTGCAAGACGACGCATTCAAGGCCGGCGACGCGCAGAGCATCCACCCGGCCCGACTCGTCGTCGGCGTGTTCATCGAGGAAGGTGTTCACCCATGCCCGGGCCAACTGCAGCTGACTCTTGAGGTCGCCGTCGAGGGCGGCAATGTCGTCCGCAAATGCCGCGCGCACACCTTTGGCGTCGAGCGACTCCGTGAACAAGTCGAGCAGCGACTGCGCTTCTGACGACGTCACAAAGTGCAACTCGTCGTTGCGAAGTTCTTCTGCCAAGTAGGACGCCGCCAAACCGACCACGTCGGCGACGTCGTCGAGGGCGTTGTCATCGACGAATGCGCGCAGGAGCTCTTCAATCTCGGCACAGAAGGTGTGCCACGTCTTCGACGGGCCCAACGCTTCTTGCAGACGTCCCAGACTCTTGCCCTTTTGATGCAGACGCTTGCGCACCATCTCGTCGTCGAAGAACGCCCAGAACAAACACCCCAACGCCCGTGCCGTCGGCGAGAACCGCAGCAGACCCGACGTCGAGTACAACCCCAGCAGCTTGTCGAGGATGACGGTGGCATCGCTGTCGTGCACACCACGGTCGTAGCCCTCGTCATAGCGGTTGCCCGCCACCTGCTTCACGATGTCGGCGAGGGCGGCGTGTTCGTCATCGTCACCGGCGCTCTTGTCGAGGGCAGCTTTGTGCAACTTGTCGAGTGACAGCCCGTCTTCTTGACGTTCGGCGGCGAACAAGATGCTGGCAGCGAGGTGTTCGGCCCGGGCCACGTCGTCGGTCTCGCTCACCAGAGTGCGATTCCAGAAGTTTCGCGATGCAAACAGCCGTTCACCAAAGGTGTGCTCGTCGTCGACCTGCTCGTAGAAGTCGGTGCCCGTCAGGTGCAGCGCGAGGCTGTCGCCTCGGGGCAGCAACGTGAGGTCGAGCGGCTGGGTGTTCACCGTGAAGCGGTGTTTGCCGAACTTGATGACGTTGTCGCCGCCCTCCTCGTCAAAGAGGTCGCTCTTGTCGCGCAGTTGGCGAATGGCGTCTTCACGGGACCGCTTGATGCGGCTGCTGACGTCTTCAGCGCGCACGGTGTCACCGAGGTCGAGCAGCTGTGTGGCGAGGTCTTTGACCTTGATGACCATCGCATCCGATGCGAAATACGCGTTGAGCTCGTCGACGTCTTTGATGGTGCCGGCCCGACGCGCGATGCCCGTCAAGATGCGGTCGGCAGCGTTGCCGAGGTTCTGTGCTCGACGCTGGCGTTCTTCGAGGAGCTGCTGCTTCTTGTTCGACAGCGTCTCGTAGACCTCCTCGCGCTTTTGCGCGAGGTCGGCGAGAAACTCGTCAAACTCGCTGAAGCGGCCTTCGAGTTCTTCAAGCTGCACCATCAGCCGCGTCAGCTGCTCGTCACAACGTTCGGGCGTGTCGCACAAGCCGAGTGCGCTCTGCACCGACTGCGCGAACAACTTGAACTGCGCGCCAAACTCTGCAACGCCCTCGGCCGACATCAGCGACTTGCGTTTGCTGACCAACGTCGCCCGCGTGCGGTTGACGAGGGCGAAGACGCTGGAGATGTCTTCGAGAATGCGCGTGCGGGCGTTGGCGTCGTCGATCTGCAGCGTGCCCACCACCTCGGTCAGCAAGTCGAGCTGCGTCGACATGCCGTCGACCTCTTCTTCGATGGGCTCGGCATCGCGCGCCTGCGCCATGCCCTCGATGGCTTCGAGCAGACTGGCGTTCTTCTCGTGGTACGGCGTCAGCGCGTCGTCACCGGTGAGAAACTCCGCAGCTTTGTCAGACAAGTATTCGAAGCGCTCGCTGACTTCTTTCTCGAGAACATCGATGCGCTCGACGTCGATGTACCGCATCTCCTTGAGCGTGATGAGGTGACCACGCTGCGTGCGCAGCTGGGCCATGGCATCGACGAAGTGGTCGACGGTCTTCCACGTCTCGGGCCGCAGCTCGAGCAACACGTGGCCCTGTTTCTCTTCGGCCTCGGCCAACGCTTCAGATGCGCTGGCTTGCATGGCGATGACTTTTTCGAACTCGTCGATGACGAGTTCAGCTGTCTTCTGCACCTCGTGCAGCTTCGCCGCGATGTTGCCCACCTCGTCACGGCCGAGCCAGTGGTAGGCGTCGAGAATGCGTGCACAACTTTTTATGAGGTCTTCGTACACCGCCATCGACGGCTGCTGGTTCTTGATGGCCCGACGGATGGAAGCGCAATCTGAGATGCCTCTGACGAGGTCGGGGTTGCCGACTTTGGTGAGGTAGTTCGACGCGTGCTCGCTGCCTTCATGCAGCCGGGCCGCCTCCTCGCTCGACATGTACGCCGTCTGCCACACCTGCATGTGGTGCACGCGGGTGGGCTCGTCGTCGGCGCGAAACACCACCAGTTTGCCGTCGTCAAAAATGGCACTGCCATGACAGCGAATGGGGTTGTCGACCTCTTTGTTGATCAAGTTGTACGGCAGCAACACGCTGTGCCCGTCGACGACGCGGTAGAAGTCGAACAACACGTCTTCGCCATTGGGCGAGCGCACTTGGTGCATGAACCGCATGTCGGCGGCGTCGCCTTCGAACGTCTTCGTCTCGCCCGACTGCAAGTAGTAGCCGCCGGGGAAGATGATGCCGTGGTCTTCAGGAAGCTGCACACACGACAAACCGATGGCGTCGATGCGCTTCACGTCTTGCGAACGCGTGTTGAACACCAAGTAGCGCCAGTCGGTCTCGCGGTACGGCAGAATCTTCAACAAGATGAGCGCGCCCAACTTGGCGTACAAGATTTGTGCGTCGGCGAGACTCTGGTTTTTGTCGTCGACGTCCTCGCTGTAAATGCCTTTGCCGTCGTCGGTGTTGTCTTCGACTTTGACCGTGAGGTCGCCACCGACGGTCTCGACGAACACTTCGTCGAGGATGTTCACGTGCGGGTGGCGCCCTTGCACGAATTGGTCGCGGTTGGTCTCCGTCCACTCAAAGTCGTGCGACGGCGGAAACACGTGGTCGCGTTCACCACGGTTGTCCATGTAGGTGAGGCCGCCGATGCCTTGGTTCTCCTCCGACTCGATGTTCCACCTAAAGACTTTGACGTCGTCGGTGCGCTCGCCCACCTGAAAGACCACCAACAGTTTGCCGCCGACCACGCGCAGCTGCAGCAGCTTTGACTCTTTGTAGTAGGTGTAGAGTTCGGTGAAGTCTTTGACGAACTTGGGGTCGGTCAAGAAGTTCTCACCGGCGTCGACGTCGACAAACTCCAACTCGCCATCGTCGTCGGGCGCCAGCCGGTGCAAGCTGAGCACGTCGCCAACGTGGGTCTCTTTCTTGAGGCCGATGTAGACGTTGTACCCAAAGAGCAACTTGCCGTGCACGATGACGATGTCTCTTGGCACGCAGTTGTTCTCGGTGCGCACGCGCATCTGCCCGAGGACACTCATGTCGATGCCGCCGAACACCTCCAGCCGCTGCTCATTGAGCGTCGTCGTCAGTCCACCCAGTTGGTCGGCTTGCTCTTCAAGACGACGACGGATGATTTCGTAGGCACCGCCCTCGAGCTTCGGCTCGTTGGAGGCAGCGGAGTCGCCCGCAGCGACAGTTGCATTTTCGTCAGACATGGCACACGCCTTCGGCAGCCGACGTCGTCACCGGCGAGGGTAACGACGTGCGCCGTGATGCAGATTCAACAGCACGAACAGAGAGAAGACTCCGCCGTCGACGTCGTGACGACGGCGGAGTGGGCGGGTGGGGTCAGTCTCCCAGCAGGCCCATTTTCTTGGCCTCGGCCGCGAGGTCGGCCAGCTTGGCCTGCGTCGAGGCGTCGCCGTCTTTCATCAGCTTCGCCAAGAAGGCGCTCAAGGTGAGGTTGCTGATGTCGCCTGCGTCGACGCTGGGGTTCTGCAGCACGTCCTTGAGGTCACCGATGAGGCTCTTGTCGCCGTTGAGGTGGTCTTTCAGCACGGTGCTGGCGACCTCCGACTTGGTGATGGTGCCGTCGAGCGACTTGCCCACCGCCACGGCGTTGACGAAGCGGTCGAAGAACTGGCCGTCGCCGCCGACGATGTCGATCTTGGCGTTCTTGAACGCCTCGCCCAACACCCGCGCCTGCGCTTCGGCGATTTCTTTTTGCGCTTCGATGCCCAGCACTTCGATTTCCTTCTCCTTCTCGAGGGCAATGCGGAATTCTTCGTGCGCACGGCTGCTCTCGTCGAGCGCTTTCATGGCTTCGGCCTTTTCGGTCAGACCCGCAGCCTCGGCCACCAGCTTTTCGCGAATGGCAATGGCTTCGGCCAGGCCCTCTTTTTCGATGGCGGCGGCGTTGGCTTCTTTGACCTTCGCCAGCGCCACACCTTGTTGGTGCTCGCCGCGAGCGATGGCTTCCATGCGCTCTTGCTCCACCTTTGCTTGGGCTTCGCCTTCTTTTTGCGTGGCATCGGCCTGGCGTTCTTTCACCTCGGCCTCGACGAGACCTTTGGCTTTTTCACCTTCGGCCTCGGCCAACAGCTTCTCCCGCACCAAGCGTGCTTCAACCATGCCTTGCTTCTCGGTGGCGACAGCGTCGGCTTCTTTCACCTTCACCTCGGCCAACCCTGAAGCTGCGGCTTCGGCTTGCGTGCCTTCGGCTTGGCGAATCTTGGCCTTCGCCTCTTTGTCGGCCGCCTCGAGTTGGGCTTCGGCCAACACCAAACGCTCCTTCGCTTTGTGCGACGCAGCCTTCTCCGCAGCTTCGGCGGCTTTGATGTCTTTGACCAACTGCTCTTGCGCTTCGGCTTCGGCGCCGATGACTTTGACGTCGCGCTGACGGTTGGCTTCGGCGTTCACGCGCAGGTCTTTGATGCGCTCTTCTTCTTCGGCCACGGTTTTGTCGACGGCGACACGCGACCGAATGACGTCGGCGATTTCTTTCTTTTCTTTTTCGACCTGCTTTTCTTTTTCGATGCGGGTCAGTTCGACGTCACGCTCGCGGGCGATGACTTCAAGCTGACGCTCTTTTTCGACGCGTTCGGTCTCGACAGCGATGACACGTTCGCGGTTCTTGGCAGCCACCTCGACTTCGCGGTTCATGTTTTCGGTGGCGACGTTGATTTCTTGTTCGGCGCGAATGCGCGCGTCTTCGGCCTTTTGGCGTTCTTCAGCCGACACGCGATCGATCTCGGCCTTTTCACGAGCGCGAACGTTGGCCACTTCGCGGGCCTGTTGGGCTTCGGCAGCGGCACGTTGTTGTTCGAGCACGAGGACAGCTTCACGCGTTTCGACGTTCTGCTTGGTGATGCGCTTCTTCTCGTCGTTTTGCAGACGGTTGGTCTCGACGTGCTTTTCGGCCGTGATCTCGGTGATGGCACGGATGCCCTCGGAGTCGAGAATGTTGTCGGGGTCGAGGTTCTTGATGTCGGTCTGTTCAAGGTAATCGATGGCCGCGTCGTCGATGGTGTAGCCGTTCAGCTCCGTGCCGATCTCGCGGAGGATGGCGTCTTTGAACTGGTCGCGCTCCTTGTAGAGGTCTTCGAACTTCATGGAGTAGCCGACGGTCTTCAGCGCTTCAGAGAACTTCGCCAAGAAGAGCTGTTCGAGCACGCCCTCGTCGCTGGCACGTTTGCAGCCGATGGCCTGGGCCACCTTCTTCACGTCTTCTTCGGTTTGGTTGACGCGCACGAAGAAGGTCACCTTGATGTCGGCGCGAATCTTGTCGCTGCAGATGAGGCCTTCTTTGCCTCGACGATCGAGTTCGATGGTCTTGAGGCTGATGTCCATGACTTCAGCGCGGTGAATGATCGGCCACACCAGGCCACCGGTGAAGCTCACCGTGGTGATGCCTCCGGTCTTGTTGTTGATGAGGGCTTCGCCCTGCTCGACCTTGCGATAGAAGTTTTTCACCATCAGCGCGAAGCCGACGATGAGGATGAAGGCACCACCGAGGACGGCGGCGAGGGCAACAATCCCGAACTCATCGAGGTTCATGGGGTCTCCTGACTGCGGAGCGTGAGCATGTTCTGCGGCTCAGGCTCATGTTTTGCTGTTTTGATGTGTGTTGTGTTTGTGAAGAAAAGAAGAGGACTACGACGTCGTTGACGTCGATGAATCTGAAGAAGGCACGACGCTGGCCGACGTCGTCTTCGAAGGGAGGAGTTTGCTCATGGGCTCCACCATGTAGGTGTCGCTGCCTGTGTCATGCGAGACGATGATGGCTTCGTCGCCTTTGCGGAGTTCAGCGCCATCGGCACGCACGTTGAGCACCAGGCCGGCGCCTCCGTCGTGAATCTCGGCTTGGCCGAAGTCAGACGTCACCTTGCCCGAGCGCACCACGCACACTTTGCCAACGAGGGCGCCGTGTCCTTTGACGGTGTGGTGCTCGAAGATGGGCGCCAACGGCTTCACCAAAAAACGCGTGCTGATGACCGCGCTGACCATGGCCAGCAGCATCACCGACGTCGCTGTGACGACGACGGGAACGCTGTCGGGGACAACGCCACTCAGCCAACGAAAGCCGAAGAGGCTGACGATCCAGCCGATGAATGCCCACAGCGAGACCACCACGGTGACCGGCGCAGAGCGCAAGCCAAGAGCGGTGAGAACACTGAAGCTTTCAAGCGCTCCGTCGGCAGCGCCGTCGACAGCTCCATCGACTGCGCCGTCGACGGCTCCGTCCATGGCCCCTTCGAGTACCGCATCGGCGGCGCCATCTGCGGCACCGTCGAGAGCGCCGTCGGCCCCTCCGGTGAGGGAGTCGAGCAACTCAACGTCGGCCGCGCCGACGATGACCATGCCCCAGTAAAGGAAGCACAGCGCCAAAGGCAAGGTGAACACCACCGTCGGAAAGGCGAGGATGGCATCGAGAAACGCTTGCACGTGTCTCCTCCTGAGGATCCATCAGGGGCCGAGCGGGCGCGCCGCAGATGGATCGGATCGTGGCCGTGGGCCACGCTGACGGCGGCAACCATCGGTGAAATGCAGGGCGAATGTCCATGCGCTGCCCCACTCCCGCCCACCACGTCCACCGAGACGGTGAAGGCGATGAACAAAAGAGGCAGCGCAGAGGGAGTCGGAGGGGTCCATGCGGACCTCCTTTCGTGCAGGGGCAAGTTGCCTCTCCCCATTTCACGAGCTGGGCCAAGGCCTCGTTGTCGATATTCTCTATTGTTTTCAGCGCCTTAAGTGGAGCACCGCGTACAGACGATGGATTTTGCCCAGGTGAATGGTGTATTTCACCGTTGCGGACAGGTGGGGCCTGTCGGCTTGTCGTGGTTTGGCGGAATCGGGCAACCTAGCGCTCAGACGCCCCAGATCGTTTGCCCCACAAAAGGGGTCACCCTGCACGCTTTGCGCGGCGGATCTTTGGCGTCACGCTGGGGGAGTGTGCCAGCATCGTTGGGCCTTCTCGGAGGCCCGATCTTTGCGCTCTGCTTTTGGAGCTCAGCTCTTGGGGCCACTCTTGCTCGCGTGCTCATCCGCATTGGAGATGCGTTATGTCCGAACCCGCCGTTGCTGAACAAGCTGCAGACCAAGCTGAGGCCCCCGCCTCGCACGCCGCCGCCGCTGAAGATCTCGCGGCCCGCATTGCTGAAGCCAAAGACGCGCTCACGCACCTCGCCGACGCTCGCAACAAAGAAGTGTCTGAAATCGCCGACCAAAAGGCGAAGGTGGCCGGGGCCACCACTGACGCGGGCCGCGCCGTCGTCGAGCGACTTGAGAAGAAGCAAGAAGAGAAGCAGAGCGAGGCAGAGACATCTGAAACCGCCAAAGCTTTGTTGGAGACCATCGGCGAGATGACCGTGCAGATGGCCAACACCGTCGACGAGCAGGCCTCGAACATCAGCGATCTGCAAGCCAGCCTCGACGTCAAGGGCGAGATGGTGACGTCGTTGGAAACGGCAGTGGCAGAGCGCGACACCTCCATTGGCGACCTCGAGAAGAATTTGGGCGAAACGCAGCTCAACCTGTCGTCGACGCAACAAAAGCTCGGCGAAAAGGTGGCCGCACTTGAGGCCAAAGAGTCAGAGCTCGAGCAAACCAAAGAAACGATGCAGAAGCAGCTCGATGACAAACAAGCCGAGCTCGACGCTGCGACGCAGGCGCATGAAGAAGCCGACGCCGCGCACAAAGAGACCATTGGGGGCCTCGAACAAAAGGTGGGCGAGCTCGAGGGGGGCAAGCTCCTCCTCGAAGACACCGTGTCGCGGCTGCAAGAAGACCTGAAGAAGGTCGAGTCGGAGCTCGAGGTCAAAGACCGCTCCAACTCGGCGCGCGAGCAAGAGGCCAAAGCCGCCAAAGAACGGCACGAAGAAGAAAAAGCCCAGCTCGAAGAACTCCTGCGCAAAAAGAGCGCCACCATCGACGAGCTGCAGGCCCTCATCGAAGTGCTGTCGGGCAACGCAGACGCCATGTTGATGACCGAAGCGCCCGTGGTGTCGCTGCCCGGTGCCGCCCCCGCCAGCGACGACGATGCTGGTGGTGACGAGGGCGGCGGCGATGAAGAAGGTGCCGCCGAAGACGCCGGCGACGAGGGAGCAGAAGCGGCCGCCGATGCGGGGGACGCCCCTGGGGATGCCCCTGAGCTCACCACCGACGACGAGGCCATGCCTCCGCCGACGGCGGGCGACGCCCCCAACGCCAAAGAGACGTTGGAGATGAACGTCAAGGACGTCATGGACGCGGGCGACACCATGCCGTCGCCGAGCGCCCCCGACAATCCAGCCGTCACTGAAGAAGGCCCCAAGTCGTGGGCCGACTCCGTCGAGGTCGGCGACAGCAGCAAAGACAAGTTCTGGGAGTCGAGCACGGGCAACGGCGTGTCGTCGCTGACCGAAGACGGCAAAAACAAAGACGACGATGGCCCGGTCATCCCATCTGAGCCGCCCGATCTCAAAGACGACACCGTCGTCAAGGCCACGCCCAAGCTCGGTGACGCCCAATGGCAGTCGCCCGAGGAGATCAAGCTCGCTGGCGTCTTGGCCCACCAGGCCTGGAAGCTGGAGGAGATCACCAAGCTCACCCGTCTCGACGGCGCCGTGGTGAAAGAAAAGCTCACCGACTTCGTCATGCGGGGTCTGGTGGAGATCGTCTCCGACTGAGTGGGCGGGGGCTGTGCCCGTCGACACCCATGGCCATCCAGCGCACGCGGGAGCTTCGGCTCCCGCTTTGCTTTGCCCCCGCAGACGACTTTGACACGGTGCGCCATACGTCGTGGATGACGCGGTCGACCCGCTTCTATACATTTCGCAGCGTCGTGGATGACGTCTGTGTCGGCGTCATCTTGCCCGGGCCCGCCCTGCTCGACGACGCACACCTCGATGACGTGTGCTCGCGCCCGCTGGGCCCAGAAGGATTTGTCTGCATGTTGAAACACGCACTCCGTTTTGCATCTTGGAGTTTGTTGCTGGCGTTGGCCGCCTGCCACCCCGCTGGATGCTTTCATCCCCCGGGCCTCAACCCCGACACCCCGCTGACCTTGAGCGGCCAAGGCGTCGACGGCGACGTCGACATCTACGTCGACAACATGGGCGTGCCCCACATCTTTGCCGACAACAAGAACGACCTCATGTATGGCCTCGGCTTCATGCACGCCCGGGAGCGGCTGTTTCAAGTCACCGTCTTCAAACACGCCAGCCAGGGCCGGCTGTCGGAGCTTCTCGGCGAGAGCTACCTCAACGCCGACCGCTTCTTGCGCATCTACTCGTACAACCTCGACGCGCAGATGGCAGCGTTCTCCGACCGCGACATGTTCTTGTTGGAGTCGTACACGGCGGGCCTCAACGCCGGCAAAGAACACGCGGGCAACTCGGCAGAGATGAACTTGTTGTCGTCGGTGTACGGCGCCGAGTTTGAGCCCTTCACGGTGCGTGACATCGCCGCCATCATTCGCCTGCAGCAAGACGACCAGTCGACGGCATTGGTGCCAGAGTTGGCGCGCGCGTTCTTGCAGTCGCAGTTGGCGACCGACGACCCGCGCTACGACGCGTTGGTGCGCAAAGTGCCGGCCGAAGGCATCCCCATCGTGCGCAAAGAAGAGCACGTGGGCCTCGACAACTTCCGCCCGGCACAGCAGGTGGTGTCGCGTTCGACGCTGACGTCGCAACCGCAAACCCTGTACTCGCCCGACAAGTCAGCGCTGCACAAACCACGTCGACAGCTGAGCAAGAAGATTCAAGAGCTGCTGCAGAAGGTGAACCACCGCGGCGCGTCCAACTCCTGGGCCGTCGACGGCGCCCACACCGATGAGGGCGTCCCCGTGTTGTTGAACGACCCCCACCTCGGACACTCCGCGCCGGGCATCTTCTACATGGTGCACATGGAGACCCCCGATTACATGGCCGCCGGCGTGTCGTTCCCAGGGCTGCCCGCCGTGCTCATCGGCCATGGCCGTCACATCGCTTGGGGCATCACCAACTCCTTTGCCGACGCCCAAGACCTGGTGCGCATCACGCCGTACAGCGGCCGCGACGACATGTACCTCCTCGACGGTGTCGCGCAGAACTACGGGCGCATCACCCAAACCTACAAGTTGGGCGCGGGCGAAGACGCCCCCGTCTATGAAGAGACGTGGCGTACGACGGTGTTTGGCCCGTTGTTGCCGTCGGGCTGGAGCCACCGCACGCCCGACGACGGATTCGAATACGCCTACATGTGGACGGCGCAGCAATACCCCGAAGAGAGCTCGCACCTGATGTCGTCGTGGATGGACATCGCCGCCTCTGAAAACATGGACGACGCCCTCGACGCCCTGCAGCGGTTCACGGCGCCGCCCATGAACTTCGCCATGGCGTTCACCGACGGCACCATCGGCTACCACACGTCGGGCATCATCCCGGTGCGGCTGTCAGACGAGTCGGTGACGACGCCACGGGACGGTCGGTTCTCGTCAGCAGGCTGGGGGGACCCCGTGCCGTACGTCTACAAACCGACGTTGCGCAACCCCGAACGCGGGTGGCTGGTGAGCTCCAACCAACGCATCGTCGACGACGACGGCCCCATCTCGCACCTCATGGGAGGCGAAGCCGCCAACCCCCACCGCGCCATGCGCATCACCGAGCTTGTCGAAGCCGCCGTCGAAGACGGCAGCGCCTCCGCCGATGAACTGTTGGCCATTCAACAAGACAGCCGCAGTGCCCAAGCCGCACGTCTGCTGCCCATCTTGCAGGAGCACTGCCCGTCGTCGGCTGGAGAGCACGACGACCAGCTCGTCGCCAACTTCTGTCAGGCGATTCGCGACTTCGACGGCAACTTCGTCAAAGACAGCATGGGGGCCATGCCGTTCTTCTACTTCTTGAAGGGCGTGCAAGAGCACATCATGCAGACCCACCTCGGCGAGCGTGGCCTCGAGATCGCCCGCGTGTCGTTTGTCGACCTCGCCCTCGAGCACGCCATGCTCAACGAGGCGAAGTCTGAAGAAGAAGGTCGTGTGCGCTCCCCCCTCCTCGACGACCCCGCCACCAGCGGACGTGAAGGACTCGGCGGGATGATCGCCGGCGGCACCGCCCGCGCCATCGACCAGCTCGTCGAGCAGGCCGGCCCCGACCCGGCGAACTGGCGCTACGGCAACCACCACAAGTTGTCGTTTGAAGGATTGCTGTCGGGCGTCCCCGCCGTCGGCGAGTTCTTCAAGACGCCGGCCACCGAACAAGACGGCTGCCACACGTGCGTGCGTGCTGAAGGGCGCATCCCCGTCACCTTCGGTGCTGGCCTGCGGTTGCAGGCGGTGATGACCGACCCACCGGCAGTGCGGATGATCATCGACAACGGCAACAGCGGCCACTTCGGCAACGTGCACCTCACCGACCAACACGAGCGGTGGACCAACGGCGACCCCATGCAGCTGCCGATGACGGTGTCGGAGATCGAACAGCAGCTTGAAGGCAAGATCGAGCTGCGTCCCTGATGCGACGACGTCGTCTTAAGGAATGGGGCCCGGCGACGGGCCCTTTTCTGTTGTGTGTGCCTCCCAGGGGTCGACATACATATTGAAATTCGCAAAAGTGAAGCAATGAGCACCCGTCTCCTCGCCACCTGCGTTCGCCAGAGCTTCCGCAACATGCACAAAGGCGGGGTGTGGTTCTTGTTCGCCACCACCATGTGCACCCTCGGCATGTTCGCCTTGAGCGTGTTTCTCACCGTGGTGATGAACTTCAAACAAGTGGCCGACGAGATGGGCGAGAGCATCGGTGCCGTCGCCTTTCTCAACGTCGACACGCCAGCCCAAGCCCACGGCGTACAGCAACGCATGCAACGCATGCCAGGGGTGCAGCGCGCACAGCTGGTGACGCCGGAGCAGGCCAAAGCACGCATGGCCAAAGCGCTGCCCCCCGAAGCCGCCGGCGCGGTCATCGACGTCGACATGCCCTATGTCATCGACATCAGCTTCACCGTCGCCAACACGCAAGAGACGCCGACGTCGATCAACACCCTCGCCGCCATGGCGCAGATCCCGGGCGTCGACGAGGTCATGCATCCGGGCGGCGAACTCGAGAAGGTGCGCGCGCTGGGCAAAGTCTTGGTGGGAGGCGCGTCGTTCTTGGGGGTGGTCATCGCCCTCGTCACCATCGTCGTCATCTCCAACACGGTGCGGTTGACGCTGTTCGCCCGCCGCGAAGAAATCGGCATCATGAAGCTGGTCGGCGCGGCCGACTGGTACGTGCGGGTGCCGTTTCTCATCGAGGGCGCGGTGCAAGGCGTCGTGGGCGCCGCCATCGCACTGGTGTTGTGCTACGGCGCCCACGCCTCCTTCGCGGGCTGGGTGCAGCTGGCATTGTCGACGACGCTGGGCGCGTTTGACGTCGCCCGACTGCCCTTTGACGTCGCCGGCGCGTTGTTGCTGTCGGGCGGCGTGCTGGGCTTTTTGGGAGCGGCGCTGTCCATCGGCCGCTTCTTGCGGGTGTGACGTGCGGCGGTTCGGCGCGTTCTTCCTGGGGCTCGTTGTCGTCGTCACGCAGGCGTCGGCGCAAGCCCCTGTCGACCCACGGGAGCGCCTGCAAGAGCTGAAGTCGGCGCTGGGCGACAGGCGCGATGCGCTGCGCGACCTCGACAACAAAGAGCGGTCGCTGATTCTCACCATCGGCAGACTCGACCGTCAGCTGGCACGACTCACCGACGAACACGCCTTGGCGTTGGCCAAAAAGAAAGAACTCGAGGCCCGTCTGGCAGAGACCGAGAAGGCCGTGCAAGCAGCCCAGGGGCGATACCAACTCGCCGCCCACAAACTCGCTCGTCGGGCGCGGTACCTCTACGTGCTCGGCCGTGGCGGTGCCATGCGCCACCTGTTGGGGGCCGAAGACTTCACCGACCTCAGCTTGCGTCGACGGGCGTTGCAAGAGCAGTCGAAAGCAGACGCCAGGTTGGTGCTGCAACACCGCAGCCTGCTCGCCGACGTCGAACGTCGTCGACAAGACCACCTCGATGCAGCCCAAGCCGCCCGCGACAACGAAGAACGGCTGGGGGTGCAAGCCGACATCCTCGAGGCCACGCGCAAAGAACGCGCCGCCGCCATGAAGCGCATCGACCGCGAAAAAGAGCTGGCGGTGCGGGTGGTGAAAGAAATCGTCAAACAACAGCGCGAAACGCAGCGGGCGCTGGGCGCGCTCATTCGCCGCACGCCGACGGTGAAGCGACGCAAAGGCCGCGGCGTGCTGCAGTCGGGGTTGTTGTGGCCCGTGTTCGGCACTGTGCTGCGCGAGTTTGGCGTCAAACGCGACAAAGGCAGCCGCGCCAAAGTGATGAGCAACGGCATGCACATCCGGGCGCCGTTGGGCAGCGCCGTGGTCGCCCCCGCCGAGGGACGCGTGGTCTTTGAAGGCTGGCAGCGCGGCATGGGCCGCATCGTCATCCTCGACCACCAAGAGGGGCACCACACCATCTATGGGCACCTCAGCCGTTCGGTCGTCGAGCGCGGCGAAGAGGTCAGCCGTGGGCAAACCATCGGCTACTCCGGCGACACCGAGTCGTTCGACGGGCCCAAGCTGTATTTTGAGCTGCGCGAAAAGTCGCGGCCGAAGAACCCACACCCCTACTTGCGCAAGCAGTAGCGGGCGGCGCATTTCGCGACCGGCAAGCCCGTCGCGAAATGCGCTGGCCGCGACTATGGGTACAAGCAGTCGCGCAGCGTTTGGGGCATCAGCTCTGGCGCCAAGTTGGCTGCATCTGTCGTCGAGAACGCAAATCCCGTGATGCTGTGCGACGGCTGCCCCACCTCGACGCCATCGGAGCAGTCGCTGTTGGTCGAGCGGTAGATGCGGGCGTTGGTGTCCCAGCCATTCGCCCACACGCACACGCCGCGTGCCTGGTGGAATTCGTTGTCGTCGGCGATGAAGGCCTGTCCGTCGTGCGTGATGCGGTCGCCCGCATTTTCTTGGCGCAGTGTCCACGTGCCGTCGCCGCCGGTGGCGCTTTCAAACCAGTGGTATTGCGTCTCGCTGCCCCCATCGACGTCGACGCTGTGCTGCACCGTGGCGACGAAGACGCCCTCGGCAAAGTGGATGTCGCGGATGTGCAGACAGCCGTCAAACTGCCAGCCTTGCGACGTCCAGTCGCGGCCGTTGCTCGACGTGGCCACCGTGCCGCAGCCGCCCCCCGCCACCCACGTGCCATTGCCGTAGGCGGCATTGGCGTACCACTGCCCGCTGGGGTTCACGGGCAAGGTGTCGTCGAAGTTCGTCTGGTGCAACGCCTCCCACCGCCAGCCGTCTTCAGTGACGACGATGGCGCCGTTGTTGGCGCGTCCGGCGTGGGCACCGACAACAAGACCGTCGTGCACGCCGATGCCCCTGAAGAGGTCGTCGTGGCCGTCGACCATGATGCCTGTCTCGCACCAGGTCTGCCCCTCGTCGATGGAGAGCACGGTGACGCCCTGCCAGCCCGCGCCGACAATGATGGGCACCTGCCCGCCAGGCCCGCCAGCGTCGACGGCCGGGCCAGCGTCGACGACGACGCCCGCATCGACAACCACACCGGCGTCGGCCTCAGTCGTCGTCGCGGGCCCCTCGACCGTCATGGCCCCCAACAACAAGTTGCGGTCGTCGCCTGGGGCCACAAACACGTCGTTGACAAAGACGACGTCGAGGTTGGCGTTGCCCGCAGCGAGGTCGACGTCGCCCTCGTACGTCGCGAACCCCGTCGCCACGACGTCGTGTTCGAAGGCAACGGTGTTGTTGACGCGAAACTCCACGTGCGGAGGCACACCGGCACCGAGTTCGCCGTTGGCGACGACGGAGATGCGGTAGCGGCCAGCTTGAGGCGCGTTGAAGACGACGCGTCCGCCGCCGGGCGGGCCCACCCGCAGATACACGGGGTCGCCTTCGGTGGGCCAGTCGGCCACGACCGCGCCGGTCTCGTCGATGGACACGTAGTCGCTGACGGCAAACGACGTCGTCACGGGCCTGACGACGCCCGCATCGGCGGGGCCGCCGGCGTCCACTTCGACAGTTGTGCCAGCGTCTTCGATGACTCCGCGGTCGGTCCCCGCGTCGTCCACTGTGCCGCCGTCCGTCGGCGACACGGCGCAGACGTCTTCGTAGTCGGGGCAGCAGTCGCCGTTGTCGACACAGTCGGCATCGCAGAAGCACCCGGCCGGCGCAGCTTCACCACAGCGGCCCGCGCATTGGGCAGCGTCGTCGCTGCCGCCACAGGCGAGGGCAAAGTCGTCGCAGCAGTCGCCGTTTTGCAGGCACTGCACGTCGCAGAAACAACCGTCGAGTTCTTGGCCACACATGCCTTCACAGCTGGTGCCCAATGGGTCGCGCTCGTCGTCGATGCAGACATTGCGCAAGCAACTTTGTGTCCCCTCGCAGTCGGCGTCGGTTTCGCACGCTTGTGACAACAGTTGGTTCTGCACCAACAGCATGCAACCTGGCAGCGTCGTCACTCCCAGCGTGACGACGACAACACGAAACACAAGGCCCATGGTGATTGCCTTCATGACGACGTCAACCAGCCTGGCAACGGGCCGTTTTGGTAGGCGCGTCCGTTGCGTGTGCCCACGTTGTGCCCGAAGGCATCGACGACGCGATTGTTCCATCCGTTGGCCAGCGTCGGCATCAACATGATGTTCGCCACGCTCGTCCACAAATCGCCGAGGGTGGCGCCGTCGGCGCCGTGGGTGTTGAAGTCAAAGAAGCGTCCGGTGTGCAGCTGCCCCTGCACGTCGCCAGCGGTGACGATGGGCAAGTTGTTGGTGCTGTGGCTGGAGTAGCGCAGGCTCGAGAGCCACACGATGAGGGTGTTGTCCATCAAGGTGCCCTCGCCTTCGCTCACGCCTTCAAAGGCGGTGATGGCTTGGGCCAGGCACTGGCTGTACCACTGGTACGACAGCAGCCGGTCGGCGACCGCTTGCGGGCCGTCGCCATTGTCGTGGTGCACGACGGCGTGCCAGTTGTCGTCGACAAAGAGGTCGCTTCCGCCATTCATGAACGGAAAGCGGTTGTTCTGAATGTGCGAGAAATGGATGTGCGCCACCTGCGCCGACTGACACGCAAAGGCGGTGCGCACCACATCGAGTTGGGCTTGAAAGAAGAGGTCGTCGGCACGGGCTTCACCGGTGTCTGTCGTCGTGGGCAGCCCACCCGGGAAATTCTGCTGCGGTTCTTCACAGGTGACGGTGACGACTTCATCCAGCTGACGTTCGAGCTCGCGAATGTGGGTCGCGTGGCGGTCAAGACGGGCGCGGTCGTCCGCCCCGACGACATTCATCAAACCGTTGAACTGACCGAGCACAGCGTCGAGGACGCTGCCCTGTTTGCGACGCAATCGAGCTTGTGGGGTCTGCTCAGGTGGCTGCCCGACGGCGCCGAAGAGGCTGTCGAAAGCGGCTCTGGGGTCTTGCTGACAGGGATCGCGCAGGATGACCGTCTCGCCGCTTCCGTTTTGTGTGGCGTAGAAGTCGCGTGCGTGTTCGGTGTGATCGCCCCCGACGCGAAGGTTCAACGGCGCCGCGCCCAACTGGTTGGCGATGAAGTAGTTGATGGACGGCCCAATGGGATACCCCTGGGGCCCAGCGTGAATGCCCTCGACGCTGTTGCCGTCTTGCACGGCGTTGAGCGAGCCGTCGGGGTTGAAGGCGGCCCCCGCGTGCGGCTGGTAGGCCAGCAAGGTGCGACCGGAGGCGTTGTGCCCGTTCGACGACAACGACTGCGACACCAGGTTGTCGATGCCCAACATGTAGTTGACCTTCGACATGTGCGGCGCAAGCGGCTGCAGCACGGGCGACATGGCGTCGAGAACGCCGCCGGTGTGGGTCGGCAGCAGGTTGGCGTCGTCGTAGCTGCCGTTGACGTCCATGGAGTGGCCCATCGACAAAATCAGCAGCCGCTGCGGATGGTCACCCGGCGCGGCATGTGCCGTCGACGACGTCAGCTCGAGAAAGGGGAGCCCCAGGGTGACGGCGCCGGCGCCCTTGAGAAATGCACGACGGCCGCGTCGAGGGCTCGACGTCGTCGACAACAAACGTTGCATGCGTCGGGTGAGCTTTGCAGACATCTTGGTCATCACTCCCCTCCTTGCACTTGGCGGTGGCGGAAGGCGTCGCTGGAGATGGCGGCCAACATCATGGCCCGAAGGTCACCGCCGAGTTCGGCTTGGCGGATGTGCAACCGCTCCACCAGACAGTCGAGGTTGTCGAGGTGGCGGCGTCCGACGACGTAGCGCAGCCATTGGTCGGCGGCGCAGTCGGCGAACACCTCTGACGGCGCCAGCTTCGCGGCGAGTTCGTTGGTGCCGTGAAAGGCGGGGTCGAGGCCGCTGATGAACAGCACCTCGCCGGTGACGTCGACGTCGTGGCCGTTGTTGTAGACGCTGCGAAAGCGGCCTTGTTCGTCGAGGTCTTCCATGCCGATGCCGATGGGGTCCATCAGGATGTGGCAGTCTCCACACGGCGACATCTCCATGCGTGCGTCGAGCTTCTGCCGCACGGTGGCGTCGTCGGGGAGCATGGGGTCTTGCCCCAAGAATGTTGGGTCGGGCGTGCCCAACTCACCGCACAGGAGGCGTTCACGGACGACCTTGCCACGGTGGATGAACGACGTGTGGTTCGACGCATGCGCGGTGGCGGCGGCAAACACCGCCGTGGTGAGCAAGCCGCCGCTGCGGTCAGACGGCAGGGGCGTGCGCACCCAGTCGTCGTCGTCGACACTGGGGTTGGGGACAATGCCGTAGTGGTCGGCCAATGCCGCGTTCACATAGGTTTCGTCGAACGACAGCAAATCCTCGACGTCACCGCCGTTTTGCAGCAGATGCTCGACGTTGAGCGCGAACTCTTCATTGAAAGCGTGGGCCAGGGTGTTGTCGACGCGGTCGTTGAAGAACGCGCCGGCGACGCCAAACCACTCCTGCACGAAGTTCACCGTCGCCACCGTCGAGCGCGGGTCGTCCATCAGGCGCACCGCATGGGTGTGCAACACCGCGTCGTCGAGAAGAGAGCCATCTGCGGCCGCGGCGCGAAGCGCGTCGTCGGGGGGCATGTTCCACAACAGATACGACAGACGCGAGGCCAACTCCCACGACGTCAGCGCCACCACGTCGGGCGTGCCGTCGACCGGCGTGCCTTGTTCGACGAGGTACATCAGCTGAGGCGACAGCAAGAACGCCTGCACCACAACGCCGATGGACTCGTTGAACGTCAGCGCCTCGTCGACGTCGTTGCGCACGTTGTCGAACAACGTCATAAACGCCGCTTGCTCGGCCGACGTCAGCGGTCGACGAAAGGCGCGTTCGCCAAACGTCGCCACAAATGCCTCGGCGCAGGGTACTTCGCCGTCGACGTTGGGGTCGCACGGCAGCAGTTGGTCGATGTTGTCGATGGCGGTGATGGCCAAGCCCTCGCTCATGGCGACGAGGTCTTGCATGTCTTCGAACAGCACCTCATTCACACCGGGAAACGTCGTGAACGTCTCAGCGACGATCAACGTCGAATCCAACTCGGGGTCGAGGGTGACGCCATACGAAAACAACGCCTGCACGGTGTTGGCGAACTGCTGGTCGCTCAGCCGCAACGCCTCCTGCGGCACCGGCACAAGGTCGAGCGAGGTGCACGCGCTCTGCGGCTCCGGCTCTCCTTCGGGGCCCACGTCCGGCTCTCCCACGTCGGGCTCTCCCACGTCGGGCGCAGCAGGCCGTGTGGGCAGGTCGCCATGAACGTCATCCGATGGAGGCAACACCTCGGCGGTGGGGTCGACGTCGAGGGCGCGTCCGTCGACGCCTTCACGCGCAGGAGGCTGCGAGAACCCTGTTTCGACGTCCACGCAACCGCTGGTGCACAGCAGCGCGCTCAACGTCACCCATCCCCACGATGACCGCAGGTGCAGTCCGGCAGACAAAGAGAACCTCACAAGACCTCCTCGTTCGAATCCAAGGTGTTTGCTCGACGTCGTCGTCGACGCCCCATGACGACGACACCCACGGCCCAAGCGAGGCCCAACGATGTCGTCGGTGTGGCAGCGCAGCCCAACGTCGACGGTGCAACGCAAGCGGTGGCGTCGCCCTCATCAACGACCTGGCCGTCAGGGCAGCCGCTGTGTTCGCAATATGCAAACGAATCGTCGGCGCAGTCGGGATCGACGACGCCACAACCGCAATCGCATCCATCGCCCGCGTCGTAGAAGGCCGCGTCACACGTCCAACCGGCCGGGGCCGCATCGGGCAAGATGCACTGGGCGACGTCGCGCCCATCGACGATGGCGTCGTCGCCCAACGCCGAAAACGCGCACCCCTGTTGGCTGCAGTCGGTCACTTGCGTCGCCCGCGGGCAGTCGGGGTCGACCAAGCCGCAGCCGCAATCGCAACCATCGTCGGTGGCGTACCACGCCGTCGGACACCACCATCCGGGGCGTCCGCCTTGCAGGGCTTCGCTGGCGACGCAGGCGGTGGGGTCGCTGGCGTCGACGTCAAACCCGGGTCGACACCCGCTCGCCGCACAGCTGGTGGCGGCGGCGTCTGGGCAGTCGGGGTCGACGACGCCACATCCACAGTCGCACACGTCGCCGTCGCCGTAGGCTTGAAAGCCACATGTCCATGCACTGTCGGCTTCGCTCGCCACGCACGACGTCGGGTCGACGACGTCGACGACGCCCTCACTGCACGCGTTGAACGCGCAGCTGGCGTGCGACGCATCTGCGCAATCTTCGTCGACGACGCCACAACCACAATCGCATTCGCCGTTGCCGTGCAACGCCGCGGCACATGTCCACCCCGTCGGTGCCGTCGGCCCGGCGTCAACGTCGATGACCACGCCCCCGTCGGCGCAGCTGTTGGTCGACGTCGACGACGCATTGTTGGGGTCCGACGTCGGCAAGCCGACAGTGTCGCCCGCGACAAAGGTGCAACACGGATCCCCCAGCTCGGCGCCGTTGCTGCTGCCATCGGCGTCGGCGTCGAGGGCGCACAGCGCCGGCCAATCCAACGTACCGGTGGCTCCGTCTCCTGTGAGGTGGGCTTCGACTTGCAGGCCGAACGCGTTGCGCGCCGAGCCCGGCCCGCTCTCGTGACAGGTGTTGCAGCTTTGCGGCGTCGACGGCAGCTGACCGCTGAGGTGGGACGTCGCCCACGCCGACGGCGCGGCCACACAGAATGCAGCGCAGGCCAACGCGGCCAATTGGGGCTGAGGAAGTGGGGGCACGACGTCCTCGCAAGGCCAGCGCGTGCTGGCTGTTGGGCTCTTGCAGGGTACGTCGACACCCGCTGCCACGTCACATCGGGACATCCGACCGACGGTGGTGGCGTGCTCCGTTCGCCGCGTTGTCGTGGTTTGTGCAACAGCCGTCTGTTTTTGCACCAGCAGCGACGCGCACGAAAAGAAAACGCCCCGCACAGGCGAGGCGTCGTTTCATGCTGTGGGCGCAACTCAGTCGCGGCGGCGACGCACCAGACCCAGCAGACCCAACAGGGCCAAGCTCAACAGCGGCGCACTGGTCGACGGCACTTTCGTCGACGAGCAGGGGCCACCCGTGGGCTCAGGCTCTTCGGGCTCAGGCGCAGGTTCAGGCTCTTCAGTGCCGCCGTCTTCTTCAGGGCCGGCATCAGGCTCGGCCACGCCAGCGTCTTCTTCGACGCCAGCGTCTTCAGGAGGGTCCTCGACACCAGCATCCTCTTCGCCACAGCTGGGGGTGTTGGGGTCGGCCGACGTGTCTTGGTCGTCGCCGGGGTTCGAGATGTCGGTGGTGCGGGCGGGGGTGCCCGACGTCCACTCCCCGCAGGGGTCGCCGAGTTCTTCGCCGTTGGTCTGGCCATCGCCGTCGGAGTCGAGGTCGTAGATGGCGGCCCAATCGATGGCGCCGTTGTCTTTGTTGTTCTCAGCGTCGGTGCCGAAGGCGTTGCGGGCCCCGCCGCCAGCGGCGCTCACGTGGCAGGTGCCACAGCGGTTTTCAGAGCCGTTGGGAAGCTGGTCAACGTACACCGGGATGGCGGACGCAGCGGTGGGAATGAGGGCGACGGCGCAGGCAACGCCCATCCAATTCAATGCAGATTTCATGTGGGGTTCTCTCGTGGGAGGAATGAAAGGAAAGCCTTGGCCCTTCGCCGGGCCAAGGCGACAGGGCCGCTCAGTCGCGACGACGGCGCATCAGGCCGAAGAGCGCCAACAGGCCAAGGCTGGCCACAGGAGCGGCAGAGGTGGGCACGTGGGAGGCAGAGCAGCCGCCGGTCTCTTCTTCGGGGCCCGCGTCGGGCTCACCACCTTCAGGGCCGGCGTCGGGCTCGCCCGCGTTGCACGAGGGGGTGTCTGGGTCGGCCGAGGTGTCTTGGTCGTCGCCGGGGTGCGAGATGTCGGTGGTGCGAGGGGCATCGCCGCTCGTCCAGTCGCCGCAAGGGTCGCCGAGTTCTTGGCCGTTGGTTTGGCCATCGCCGTCGGAGTCGAGGTCGTAGATGGCCGCCCACATGGCAGCGACATCGTCGTCGTTGGCTTCAACGTCCAACCCGAAGTCGTTGCGCGCCGAGCCAGGGCCCGAGGTGTGGCAGGTGTTGCAGCCATCGGGCTGGCTGGGGATGGCGTCGTTCAACGCTTGGGTGGCGTTGGCACCAGGGGCCAGCGTCAGGGCGGCGACGGCGAACGCGCCGGCCGTCAGTTGGGCAAAATGCGAGCGAATGGATGGCTTGGTCATGTGGCGTCTCTTAGGGCGCAAGGCCCAGTGCGTGTGCAGCTGCTGTTGAAACCGGCACTAAGTTGCCGCAGCTGAGGCGACTTTGCCCGAGGCGAAGGGCAGATTCCAATTGGCGACAGCCGGATTTTGCCTCTTTTCTGCGAACACGACTGTTTGAACCCCCCGAACACCGCACTCCAGGGGAGATCCTGGCCCCAAGTGTTCGCCAGTGAAATGCCGTGGAGGTCCCCTCGGTTGGGCCGGGCATGTCGTCTGCATCGCACCTGCTGTCGCCCGCGCACTGCCGTCCGTTGCGTGCGCAACACATCGCCCGTCACGCGTTGTTGGTGTCGACGACGGTGACGACGTCGTTTGTCATTGGAGCTGAGCTGCATTTGTTGCCTGAATGGCCATTGATGCTGGGGTTGATGGCGCAAGTGCTCTTGCCCATCGTGCCCTTTGTCATCGAGAAGCTCGCGCGACGCCCACGTCTCCAAGCGTTGGCGGCATCGAGAGGAGGTACGCCCGCAGCGGCGCTGGTCGACGACGTGGTGGCCGCCCCATGGACGCCGACGTCGCCAGGCTGGCATGCCCTTCGATGGAGGCTGTTCTACGTGTCCGTCGTGATCACGTCCATCGTCGTCGGGAGCGTGATGTTCCTCCTCGGCAGTGCCCTCCAGCTGAGCCCAACGTTCGTGCTGCTCTTTTCTGCGACCATCTTGGCATTCATCAGTCTTCCAATCCTCTGGACGACAGCGGCAGTCCACGTCCTCTCGTCGCAAGCAGGGCCAACCATGCTGCTGGGTCTGCCCGTCGTGACGTACTACTGGTGCTCGCGTGGGGTTGGCGTCGTCGCGCTCGCGCTGTCTTCACCCGTGTACGACTGCTTGGGCACGCGTGACCCCATGCGGGAGGTCGCATTCGAATTCACGGTGCTTTCCGTCTGTCTGACTTTGACGCTCGCGATCGCCGTCACGTGCCACAACCGCTGGCAACGGCGACAATCAACGGGGTGAAACAGCAAAGCGGCAGATCCACCCGCCAAGCCGGAATCGTTTGTCGCCCTCGGCCGTTTCACCCCAGCAGGAGGTGAACTGATGTCCATTCGCCGTGAATCCCTCGTCCTCCTCAACGCCGAGGTCGCCCAAGACCGCGCCGGCCGCCGCGCGTTCGCCAACACGCTGTTGTTGATGTCAGCGGTGATCCTCATTTCCCCCATCGTTGGCGCTGTCCTCGAAGAGGTCGACGTCGTGGTCTTCAACCACCACGCCAACAAAGTCTTTGGCGCCAGCTTCATGCTCATGCTGTTGGCGTCGGTGCCCACGGCGTTTGCCGCCCGCTTCATCGCCCGCAAACGCGCACTGGCCGCGTCGGCCTCCATCGCTGGTGGCGGCGGTGACATGGCCTCCGTCGGCGTCATGGGCAACGGCCTCCTCGACGCTGAACACAAAGACGCTGCCTTGCGCCAACTGCGCAGCGACCTGTGGCGGCTGGTGGTCGGCGTCTCTCTGGTGGCGCCCCTGTTCATCCACGCCGTCGTCTTCGGGTTCTTCTCCCTCGCGGCCGGCGAAGCCGGTCTCGACACGGCCCAAGGCTTTGCCGGCTACATGGCCATCTCCGCCGTCATCGTCGGGCACGCCCACCTCGTGGTCATCGGCATCGGCATGCGCTTTGTGCACCGTCTGGTGCTCGAAGGCAAAGACGGCAGCGCCGCCTTCAACGTCTTCATGGCCGCCTTGGCAGGCTGCATTCCCGGCGCATTGTTCATGATGATTCCGCCCATCTTCGTGCTCATCACGGGCGGGCTGTTCATCCCCCTGATGTACGCCTACATCCGCGGTGAAGTGAAACGCGAACGCGCCCGGCTGGGCTTGGACACAAACGTCTAGTCTTTCGGTGGAGGGGGCGCGGGCCCCCTCCCACAAGTGCTGGCAAAGCCAGACACTTGCTCCCTCCCCCCTCGCTTCGCGGCTCCCGCTGGTCGCTCGTCGACACATGAGGGTTTGGGATGCGCTCTAGCTAGTCTCGTCGGAGGCGTGGCTTCGCCCGCCTCGCGACGAGCCTTGAACGACCATTTGTGGTGGGAGCCGACGTTTTGCTCTGAGGGGCGACGTCTCGCCACAAATGGTCGACCATGCCTGTTGCACAGCCCCAACTACGTCGTCACATCGTCGTCAACAGCAACGGCTTGGAAAGCACTTCACGGCCAACTTGCTCTATGCCCACGGCGCCGTTCCCGCGAACCACCGGGGATGGCGCCGTTGCGCATCGGCCCATGCCTCTTGCGCCGGTTCGGTGACAAACAGCCGCTCCGCCGCCAACGGATGCGGCAGCACCAAGTCGTCGCTGCCGGCAAACGAGCAACTGCTCCACACCACGTCGACGTCGAGCGTGCGCGCCGCATTCTTTTGGGTGCGCACCCGGCCGAACTTGGCCTCCAGCGCAAACCCCCGACGCAACACAGCCTCGGGCGAGAGCGACGACGCCACCGCCACCACGGCGTTGACGAATGGCTGGTGGGTGATGCCGCCGACGGCTGGGTTGTGCAACAGCGACGAACGCCCACACACCTGCAACGCGTCGTCGGCATCGAGCGCGTCGATGACGTCGACCATGCGTTGTTCAGCGGGCGGCACACAGCTGCCCAGCGCCAACAAATAGCGATGCGGCAGGGGCGATGAGGTTGGATGCGACGACGTCATTCAGCCGAATCCGACAACGGCGGCATGGTGATGACATCGACGACCTCCTGTTGCACAGGACGTGACGGCGGCACCCGCATGGGCTCCTCGACGATGGGGTCTGCCGTCGTCGACGCGGATGAAGACCGCCCAGTCGACGCCGTGGTGTGGGCATAGGCAAAGCCGCTGCCATCGGCGTGCACGTGGGCCCCCGACGTGTGCATGGCGCCGCCCTGGGCGAGGATGCGCTTTTCGACTGCCGTCACCAGACGCTTGGCAATCCACTTGCGGCTGGGGGCGATGAGCAGCGAGAAGCCGACGACGTCGGTGAGCATGCCAGGGGTCACCAACAACACCCCGCCGACGAGCACCAACAAGCTGGAAGCGACGCCTTCTTCAGGCAGGCGTCCCTCGGCGAGGGCCTGTTGCCACGAGGTGAACACCTTCAGCCCCTCCTGGCGGGCGAGGGCCGCGCCCAGCAGGCCGGTCAGCAAGATGAGCAACAACGTCGCGGGCAATCCCATCAGACCGCCCACCTTGATGAACAAGGCCAACTCGATGACGGGAACCACGGTGAACAGGAGAAACAGCCATCGGCCCATGTCCGTCAGCGTAATCCCTTGGCGCGTGAAGGAAAGGCCCTTCCGCCTACTCCGTGGCGGCGGCAGGCGCTGTGGGAGGCGCCTCGACGTCACGCTCGGCAAACAAAATGGCGACGCCGAGGGCCACCACCGACACCACCACCACCACCAACAGATGTCGCCCGGCGCCTTCAGGACGCGGCGAACGCGTGCCGAACATCGACCGTTCCGGCGTCACCATGGAGTCGTGGCCGCGGGCTGGGTTGGTGTGTTCCATCGATGGTCTCCGGCGTATGCCTGGGGTCAGCGTGTCCCCGTCGTCTGCAGGATGCCACGACGACGAAGGTCGCGGGCGTCTGCATGAAAAAAATGTAAGAAGCACCCGGTGCAGCGTCCATCGGCCACGTGACGGACGGTCCCCTGACCGACACCAGGCGGCAAGCGCCCGGCAAGCCGCCATGACGCCATGCGCCGTGAATTCTGCCGGCCGACAACGACCAAGGGGGCGGAAATTGCTTGGGAATCCATCGACCCCGCGCTATCCGTGGGCCACCGCAAGCGCGGCTGAGCGTCCATGTTGGCGCCAGGACTGTGGGACGTCGTCATGGCCAGCAAGGTGCCTCTCGAACCGATTCCTCTGAAGAACCTGCAGCGGTTTCACCACACGGTGATCAACCGCTTTGGCGACGGAGAAACCCTGGTGGAGGCCGTGCAACGCCGCCCCGGGTACTACGGCCCCAACCCCATCGCCTACCTCAGCCTCCTCGCCCGCCGCCCGACGCTGACCCCAGGTGATCTCGAAGAAGCACTGCTCAACGACCGCTCCTTGGTGCGTGCCGGGTGCTTTCGCGCCAGCGTCTTCCTCATCGCCAGCGAAGACTACCCCCTCTACTTCCGCGCGTTTTACGACCTGCTGATGTCGAGCGGCATGAGCCGACTGCGCTCCGCCGGCTACGACGAGCACGCCCTGCTCACCTTCGCCCACCGCCTGCGCGAAGACGGCTTCGACATGCCGAAGCCCGCCAACCAACTCGTCGACGTCATCTTGCCCCGTCGACAAAAACGTCCCGACCTCGACGTCGAACGCCTGTTGTTCCGCAAGATGTGCGACCTCGGCGTCCTGGTGCGCACCACCTCCAAAGGCTGGAAGGGCAACCAATACAACTACGCGCTGCTCAACAACTGGTTTGAGAACGTGCGCCTGACGCAAGAGAACCCCGACGCCGCCCGCCTCGAGGTCGTGCGCCGCTACCTGCGCACCTACGGCCCCGCCCGCCTCGAAGACGTCGCCTGGTGGACGGGCTTCAGCCCCCTCGACGTGCGCCGCCTCCTCGACCAATTCGGCCGCGAACTCATCCGCTTCCCCGTCGACGGCCTCGGCGAAGGCCTCGTCGGCCTCAAAGAAACCGTCGACGCCATGCGCAAGAGCCAAGGCATCTCCACCGAGGGCATCCTGTTCTTGCCCCTGTGGGACGCCTTCCCCCTCGGCTGGCGCGACCGCACCCGCGTGGTCGACCCCAAGTTTGCCCCCTGGGTCTACGACTCCAACGGCAACACCACGTCGGTCATCGTCGAAGAAGGCAAAGTCATCGGCGTGTGGCAGTTCCGCGATGGCGACGCCATCACCCTCGAGTTCCACATCTTCGAGCCCTACGCCAACCGCCTCAACGCCCTGCGTTTGGCGGCCGACGACCACGCCTCGGCCTTGGCCGCCGTCGCGGGTGCCAAAGAGACGCGGGTCATCGAACGTCCGCTGCCCGCCATGTTGGCCGACCGCCCGGCTGCGTCGTTCTTGTGGCCGCTCGGCAAAGAACCGGTGTTCCGCATGACGGGCGACATGATCTTGTCGAACCCCATGGACCGCCGTGGCCAAAGCAACGTGCTGCGCAGCCGTTTCCTCGACGACGAGCGCTTGGTGCGCCCCGCCGAAGAGCCGCAACGCCCTGCTGTACGTGACTACGACGACGACAAAGCAGAAGAGCCCGCCCCAGCCAAAAAAGCGCCGGCCAAAAAAGCCGCCACCAAAAAAGCGCCGGCCAAAAAAGCCGCCACCAAGAAGGCGGCGGCCAAGAAGGCCCCGGCCAAAAAGAAAACCGCCGCCAAGAAGAAGGCCCCGGCAAAGAAAAAGGCGGCCGCCAAGAAGAAGGCCCCGGCCAAGAAGAAAGCCGCCGCCAAAAAGAAGGCCCCGGCCAAGAAGAAGAAGGCCGCTGCGAAGAAGAAGTAAGGCGCTTCAGACAAAGCAAAACGCCACCCGCGAGGGTGGCGTTTGTCGTCGAGAACGCGAAGTTCAAAGACCGAGGGCCGCGTCGAGGGTCTCCCGAATGCGCGCACATTTGGCGCCGAGCGTTTCGCGCGCCGGCGCCAAGGCGGCGACGTCGTCGACGTGGGCCACGGTCTCCAAGTAGAACTTCACTTTGGGCTCGGTGCCCGACGGACGCACCGTCAACCGCGTGCCCTCTGCCGAGTGAAAGACAAGCACGTTCGACGTCGGAAAACCGGTCTTCTCTTCACTGCCGTCTTGCAGACGCAACACATCGGTCTTGAGGTCGGCCGTCTTCACCACGTCGCTGCCATCGAGGTCGGCGAGGCCTTCTTGGCGCAGCTTTTCCATGACGGCGTCGATGCGGGCCTTGCCATCGGCGCCGGGCAACACGTGGGAGTACTGCAGCGAGACGCTGAGGCCATGGGCGACAAAGATGTCGTCGAGGGCGTCTTGCAGCGTCTTGCCTTGGGCTTTCAGCATCCGTGCCAGCTCGACGAGGTGCACCACGGCGCTGACGCCGTCTTTGTCACGCACCAACTCGCCGACGCTGTAGCCAAGGGCTTCTTCGTAGCCGAACACGAACGTGCGGTGGTGGGGCTTCTCGTCGAGAGCGGTGTTGGCAATCCACTTGAAGCCCGTCAGCGTCTCTTTGTAGGCAGCGCCCAAGTCCGACGCCATACGCGACAACAACGTCGACGACACCAACGTGGTGACGACGAGTTTCTCGTCGCTGCCGACGTCGGCGTGCTGCAGTGCCGTGTGGCCAAGCAGTGCACCGACTTCATTGCCCGAGAACTGGCGGTAGCCGCCGTTGCCGTCGGGAATGGCCACTGCCAACCGGTCGGCATCGGGGTCGTTGGCGACGACGACGTCGGCGTTGACCTCGGTGGCGAGCGCAAAGGCTCGGTCGAGGGCGCCGGCTTCTTCAGGGTTGGGAAAGGCAACGGTGGGAAAGGCGCCATCGGGCTCGGTTTGGCTGGGCACGACGGTGACGCCGTGCACGCCGGCGTTGCGCAAGGCGCGAATGACGAGGGGATGTCCGACGCCGTGCATCGCCGTGTACACCACGTGCACGTCTTGTTGGGCTTGGCCTTTGAGCAGGCGTCCGTCGTCGACGCCCTGCAAGTAGGCCGCGGTGACATCGTCGGCGACGACGTGGCGCAGACCGTTTTGCGCGGCCTCAAACGCCGAAGGGCGCACGACGTCGTTGGCCTTGGGCGCGCGCGCGATGCACGCAGCGATGCCTTTGTCGTGCGGCGGGATGATCTGCGCGCCGTTGGCCCAGTACACCTTGTAGCCGTTGTCGTCGGGCGGGTTGTGACTGGCGGTGACCATGATGCCGGCGCAGGCGTTCAAGTGCGGCACGGCAAACGCACACGTCGGCGTGGCGGTGATGTCGTCGAAGAGGTGCACCTGGATGCCGAGGCCAGCCAGCACGGCGGCGGCGTCCTCGGCGAACTGGCGGGAGGTGCGCCGGCCGTCAAAGCCGATGACCACGCCGCGCTCGGCAGCGTCGTCAAACTGCTCTTTGAGGTACGTGCCCAACCCCCAGGTGGCGGCGATGACGACGACGCGGTTCATGCGGTTCACACCGGGGCCCACACGGCCGCGCAAGCCGGCGGTGCCAAACTGCAGCGGCGCCAAGAAGGCGTCGGCCAGCTCGGCGTCGGCGTCGGCGTCACCGCCTGCGGCACGGTCGATGAGAGCCGACAACGCGGCGCGGCTGTCGGCGTCGACGTCTTGGGCCAAAAAGTCACGGGCGATGGACAGGTCGAATGACATCGGATTCTCGTCGTCAAAGGGCAGCAAGGCCGGCAGGTGGAGCTACCTGAGTCGCTGCTGGGGTGCAAGGCCAGCCGATGGTGCCCCACGCAGAGGAAAATGGGACCCATCCGTCTGGCACAGCGGTCGAAATGGAGCAGGGATCGATCTGCTGCCGTGACCGTTGGTAGAACGAGACGTCGCAGTGCCGCTGCATTGCATTGAGGTCGCATGTCTTCATCCAATCGCCAGCCTCCCCCGATTCCCGGCGCCCGCTTTCGGCGCTGGCGTCGCACCGTGGCTGTGTTCTCGTCGGGCGCCGTCTTCGGCATCGGCATGGCGATGTTGGTGCCCTTGGCCAGTGCCGGGTCCATCGACGAGACCTATGAGAAGCTGCGCATCTTCAGCCAGGTGTTGAGCTACGTGCAGGCCAACTACGTCGACGACGTCACCGAGACGGAGCTCATCTACGACTCCATCACCGGCATGCTGCAAGACCTCGACCCCCACACCACCTTCATGCGGCCGTCGGAGTACAGCAAACTCAAAGAAGACACCGCGGGCGAATTCGGCGGCCTTGGCATCACCGTCTCTGAAGACAAACAAGGCATCTACATCGAAGAGGTCACCGCCGACGGCCCTGCCGAACGGGCCGGGCTCCTCGTGGGCGATGTCATCTTGGCCATCGACAAGGTCATGCTCGTGGGCAGCCCCTTCGAAGAAGGCGTCCAACGGCTGCGAGGGTTGGCGGGCACCAAGGTGTTGCTGTTGGTGCAACGCAAAGGGTGGCAACGGCCGAAAGAAATCCCCCTCATTCGGCGCAATGTGCGGGTGGTCAGCGTCGAGGGTGAGCTGCTCACCGACGACGTGGGCTATGTGGCCATCCGTTCTTTTCAAGAGCGCACCGACCACGACCTCGCCGTGGTGCTCAGCGAACTCAAGCGCACGGCCAAGGGCAAAAAGCTGAAGGGCTTGGTGCTCGACCTGCGCGACAACCCAGGTGGCCTCCTCGACGAGGGCGTCAAAGTCGCCGACCGCTTCTTGGATCACGGGCTCATCGTGCGCACCGACGGACGCAACCCCCGCCACCGCGAAGAAGAAAACGCCCACACCCGCAGCACCGAAGACGACTACCCCATCGCGGTGCTCATCAACGACGGCACCGCCTCCGCCAGCGAAATCGTCGCCGGCGCCCTGCAAGACCAAAAGCGCGCGGTGCTCGTCGGACAGAAGAGCTACGGCAAAGGCTCGGTGCAAGTGCTGTTCGGGCTCGACGACGGCTCAGGCCTCAAGCTGACGGTGGCGCGGTACTTCACGCCGTCAGGGCGCAGCATCGACAAGAAGGGCATCGAGCCCGACCACTGGGTGAAAAAAGACAGCCCTTCCCCCCTGCTGCCGGCCGGCTCGTCGCCCCGGGCCCAGGTCGACGTGGAGATCCGCCACGCCATGGCCGCGCTGCTGTCGTTCAACGCCGAGGTCGGCGCTGCCGAACGTCGGGCCCATCGCTTGCCCAAAAGTGCACAACGCGCCAGGCGGGCACGCTGAGGTGAGACAAAAAATGCTGCTTTTGCGCTTGGGCACCAACGTTGGTTTTTGCCGCAGAACCGGCTGGTTGCGCCTTTGTCGACCCCCTGGCCACCCCTTGAAGAATTCGCCCGCAAAAACGAGGCAAACGTTTGGTTGATCGAAGCTGCTCCCACTATGATGGCGACGATCTGTTGACGATGGTGTCAAACGGGCGCGCCCTGAGCGCATAACCCCTTTCGTGAGGTCCCCAGCGGACATGACGCAGTGGAAACTCATCATCGAGGACGACGCCGGCAAGACCATCGTCGTCCCCCTCTCCCGAGATGAAGTCACCATCGGGCGCAAAGAGGGCAACACCATTCGCCTGACCGAGCGGAACGTCTCGCGTCAGCACGCCAAGCTCACCAAGGTGAATGGCACCGTCTCCATTGAAGACCTCAAGAGCTTCAACGGCATCAAGATCAACGGCGACCGCATCGCGGGCCAGGTTGAGGTGCGCGAAGGCGACCTCATCGAGATCGGCGACTACCACCTCGCGCTGCAGCAAGAAGGTGCCCAAGATTCGACGCCTACGCCGGTGCCCCCAGCGGCCGCCCCCGCCACGGGGCAGGGTCCGGTCGGCTCCCAAGCCGGCGCCGTCGGATACGAACTGCCAGAAGCTGCCGACGACGAATTCGCGGGCGACACCCAACGGTGGGAGCCCCCTGCCGCCATGGATGTCCCCGTCGGCATGCCCACGGTGAACGACGGCGACGTGGCCGGCCTCGACACGCAGCAGCAGCCCATGGCCATGCCGCCGCCGGCCGACGACGAAGCCACCATGCGCAACCCTGCGGTGGCCCCAGCGCAACCCACGGCCCAGTCGTCAGCGTCGGGCTTCGCCCACATGAGCGACGAGACCGAGGCCATGCCGGCGAGCCCGTCGCAAGAACAGACCATCCCGTTGTCGGCGGCGCCTTTGACCTCGCCCGTCGACGACGAGGCCACCATTCAGAACCCGGTGGTCCCGCAGATGTCGGCCCCTGCCGCCGCCCCCGAGGTGACGCCAGCCCCTGCAGCAGAGCCGCCACCAGCCGCGCCTGCCCCCGCCGCGCCGGCGCCGGGCGTCAACGGCGCGGCCAGCCATGCCCGTCTCGACGCCCGCGACGAGATGACGGAGCAGATCCGCGCGGCACCCGGCATCAAACAAGACCTCAACGTGCCACGCTTGGTCGTCGTCAACACCATGTTTGCCGGCAGCACCTACCACGTGCAGGGCGCCCAGCAGGTCATCGGCCGCACCGACGACAACGACATCGCCATCGGGCACCGCTCGGTCTCGCGCAACCACGCGAAGATCGTGCAAGACGGCGCGCGGTGGGCCATCCACGACATGCAGAGCGCCAACGGCATCTTGGTCAACGGCGCTGAAGTCGATGCCTTTCCTCTGAGCTCCGGCGACATCATCGAGCTCGGACGCGTCAAAGTGCGCTTCGTGCCTCCGGGCGAGAGCTTTCAGCTCACGCCGTCCGAAGTCGAAGCCGCCCGTCGGGCTGCAGCCCTTGGCGAAGACGACGAGCCCATGGCCCCGGTCGCTTCTGGCGGCGGTGGCAACAGCACCATCTTGGTGGTGGGCCTGATGGGTCTGGTCATCCTCCTGCTGTTGGTGGCGGTGGTGGCGCTGTTGGTGCGCGGTGACGACGACAAGACCGACCCGTCAACGAAGCCCAAGACCACGGCGTCTGCAGGCATCGGCGCCGCCAAGGCCAAGACGCCCAAGCCCGAACCGAAGAAGACGGCCGCAAAAACCAAGGCGCCAGAGCCGGCCCCAGAACCTGCGGCAGAGCCTGAAGCGGTCGCTGAGCCTGCCGCCAAGCCGCCTCCGTCGAAGCCCAAGCCGACGCCACGCACGCGCAAACCGAAAAAGGCGCCCAAGCCCAAAGTCGACCCCGGCAAGGCCGACGAGTCGTTTCGCAAAGGCGTCGCCGCCCACCTCAGCGGCAAATACAAGCAAGCGCGCACCCACCTCACCGAGGCCATTCGCATCAACCCCAAGCACGCCGACGCCCACCGCAACCTGGGTGTGGTGCACAGCCGCTTGGGCGACGCCAAACGGGCCTACAAGCACTACAAGACCTACTTGAAACTGCGTCCGGGTGCGTCTGACCGTGCCCGCGTGCAGAAGATCCTCGACGACTACGACAGCGGCAACTGAGTCGTGGTGTTGAGTCGTCGCTGACGTCGGCATGGTCGACGGCGGAGGCCTCCCATGGTGTCGGCGCTCGAAGAAAACCTCGTCGGCGACGAGCCCCAAGAAGCCGTCGTTGACGACATCCCCACCGGCAAAGTCATCGACTTGCGCGACGCCATCGAGCGCATCCGCGAAGCCAACACCTACCGCGTGCGTGGCCGCGTCACCGAGGTCACCGGCCTCATCATCAAGGCCGCCGTGCCTGGTGTCCGTGTCGGCGAGATGTGCTGGGTCACCGACCCCCGCGACGAAAACGCCGTTCCCCTGCGCACCGAGGTGGTGGGCTTCAAAGACGGCGCCGTGTTCTTGATGCCTCTCGGTGAGGCTGTGGGCATCGGCCCCGACTCCGAGGTCATCCCGACGGGCAAGCCGTTTCAAATCAAATGCGGCTACGGCCTGCTGGGACGCACCCTCAATGGCACCGGCGACCCCATCGACGGCCTGACCCCCATCGAGGACATCGAAGGCCTCGAAGACTGGGCCGTCGAACGCGAGTGCCCCGACCCCTACACCCGTCAGCCCGTCGACCGCGTCATCAGCTTCGGCGTACGCGCCTGGGATGGCCTGCTCACCGTCGGCCGCGGCCAACGCGTCGGTCTCTTCGCAGGTTCTGGCGTCGGTAAGTCGACGCTGATGGGGCAGATTGCCCGGCAGTGTTCGGCCGAGATCGTCGTCGTCTGTCTGGTGGGCGAACGTGGTCGTGAGGTTTTGGAATTCATCCACGACTCCCTCGGCGACGAGGGTCTCGCCCGTTCGGTGGTGGTCTGCGCCACCTCTGACACCCCGTCGCTGGTGCGTTTGAAGTGTTGCTTCGTCGCCACCGCCGTCGCCGAGTGGTTTCGCGACCAGGGCAAAGACGTGCTCTTCATGATGGACTCGTCGACGCGTTTCGCCCGTGCCCAACGCGAAATCGGCCTCGCGCTCGGCGAGCCTCCCGCCCGTCAAGGCTACCCGCCGAGCGTGTTCGCGCAGATTCCAAAACTCATGGAGCGCACCGGCAACAACGACAAGGGCAGCATCACCGCGCTGTACACCATCCTCGTGCAGGGCGGCGACATGGAAGAGCCCATCGCCGATGAGGTGCGCGGCATTCTCGATGGCCACGTCATCTTGAACCGTGCCCTCGGCGCGCGAAACCACTGGCCCGCCATCGACGTGCTCCCCAGTCTGTCGCGTGTCATGGCCGGCATCGCCACCGAAGAGCACAAACAAGCCGCCGGCAAGATGCGTCAGGTGATGGCCGCCTACGAAAAGAACCGCGACCTCATCCTCCTCGGCGCCTATCAGTACGGCTCCGACCCCGAGGTCGACTACGCCATCGACAAGATCGAAGAAGTCGAGACGTTCCTCAAGCAACGCACCGAAGAGAGCGCCGACTACGACGACACCGTGCAGCAAATGGTGGAAATGTTCTCAGACGCCGGGTACTGAGGCGGGCTTGGCGGCTCGACCATGCGGCATTGGGTTTGGCCCAATGCCGGGCGACCATTCAAAGAATGGTCGGTGTCGTCTCTTTCGCTGCACTCATAGGTGGACGCGACGCCCAGAACGATGCTGCTGCTCTTCTCGTCGACGGCGGTGCTATTTCGGATGCGACTCCAACACCCGCTGTTCGTCGTCGAGCACGAGCACCACGTCGACGGCGAAGTCGGTTTCGTTCAACGCCAGCTCGCCAAACATGTTGCTGTTGCGCGACAGCTCACCTTCCGCTCGCCAGTAGTCGAACTCGGCCGGCGCGCCGTTGACGTAGGAGGTGCGCAGCCAGCCTTCTTCCATGGCGAAGTGGTTGGTGCCGGTTGTCCAGCTGAGGTTGAAGGTGCGCTCTTTGTTGGTGACGAAGTTCTCGACGTTGATGAGCGAAAACGAGATGGCTTCGCTGTAGGTGGCGGCAAAATCATCGGCCGACACCGATCCCGCGTAGGCGTCGGCGGCCTCGTACAGCTGGCCTCCGGGCTCGACCTGCGCCAACACGGTGCCCACGCTTTGCACATTGACTGAAAACGAGCGTCCGTCGTCGACGACGCTGCCAGAGATCGACCGGGTGGCGTTCACCCCGTCTGCCGACTGCGAGATGATGGTGGCGTCGATGACGTCGCTGAGCTCGACGGTGAAGGCCAAGCTGTGGGCGTCCATCAAGAAGCTGTCGGCGCCGGCGGTGAAGTCGCCCGTCGCTGTGGTCACGCGCAACGTGAGCGTGTCGCCTCCGGCGTCAAGCACCAGCGCATCGGCCGGGGTGGGGCTGTAAGTGAGGGCGTCACCGTCGGCCGATAGGGTGCCGTTCGTCGTCAGCGCGCCGTCGTTCAACAAGCTGGCCTCGACGATGAGCTCCAACGCCAGCGTCGTGTAGGCCTGGTGGTGTTGCGAGGGCAGGGTGACGACACGCAGCCCTTCTTCAGCCGCATCTTTGGCGGCTTCAAAGTCGACCATCGACTCGGGCTCGGGCTCAGACGTGCCTGCGTCGTCGACAGTGCCGGCGTCTGTGGCTTCTGGGCCGGCGTCGGGCTCGGGGGTGTCGGGCTCGCCCGCGTCGCTGGGGTCGGGTTGGGCGTCGGGTTCGACGGCTGGCTCTGGCTGGGCCTCGGGCGAGGCCGCTGGCTCAGACACATCCGGCTCGGGTTCGGGGGCCCCGGCGCAGTTCAGGCCAGGCAGGGCCAGGCACAGCGTGGCGACCAACACGACCCAGGGGTGAAAGGCATTCTTCATGGTGCAGCTCATGGCGCTCCGAAGAGCGCATCGCCATCTGTCGATGGCCAACAAGGAGGCAAGGCCTCCCCATGAGCATGCCGAATGCGATGCAACAATGCCGCTTTTGCGCCGCCTCACGACGACAAACGGAGCGATCTGCTGCAGGTGTTTTGCAAAAAGACAGTGAAAGCTGTGCCTAGCCTCGAAAGCTCGCTTCGCGAGTCGAGTTGCGACGAATGCGTTGCATTCGTCGTCGAGCGCGTTCTCTGGGTTTTGGGATGCGCTCTAGAAGACCTGCTTGCGCTTGGACGAAGGCAGAATGTTCAACACTTCTCGGTATTTGGCGACGGTACGCCGGGCGATGTTGATGTTCTTCTCTTTCAGCAGCTTCACGATGGCAGCGTCGGAGAACGGCTTTTTGGGGTTCTCAGACGCCACAATGCGTTTGATTTCGTCTTTCACCGCTTCGGACGCGATGGATGTGCCGTCTTGCGTCTGGATGGAGCTGTTGAAGAAGTATTTCAGCTCGAAAATGCCGCGGTGACAGTGCAGGTATTTGCGGGTGGTCACCCGGCTCACCGTCGACTCGTGCATCTCGATGTCGTCGGCCACTTCACGCAAAATCAGGGGTTTGAGCGGGCCACTGCCTTCAAACCAGTCTTTTTGCACCTTCAAGATGCTTTCGACGACCTTGTAGATGGTGCGCTGGCGCTGGTGGATGCTGCGGATGAGCCAGGTGGCCGACCGCATCTTGTCTTTGATGTAGGCCTTGGAGGGGTCGCCCCGCGCGGCGGAGCGCAGTTTGTCGAGGTAAAACTGGCTCATCTTCAGTTTGGGCAAGCCGTCTTCGTTGAGGCTCACCACATATTCGTCGCCCACCTTCGACACGTAGACGTCGGGGGTGATGTACTGAAACTCGGCCGTGGTGCCGCCGGGGAGAAACTCCCGCGCCGGACGAGGTTCGAGCTGTTCGATGAGCTTGAGGGCTTCACCGACCTCTTTGAGCGGGACTTTCTCGGCCTTGGCGATGACCTGGTAGTTCCGCTTCTCCATGTCGTCCATGTGCTTGTCGATGATGTTGTAGACCAAGCACTCGTCGTCGTAGCCCCAGATGTCGAGCTGCACCAACAGGCAATCGCGGAGGTCGCGGCTGCAGCATCCGACCGGGTCGAGCCGCTGCAACTTGCGTCGCACGTTTTCGACCCATTCGATGGGCACTTCGAGGTCGTCGGCCACGACTTGCACGGGGTCGGTGGGTGGCAACTCGGTGGGGCCGTCTTGCAGCAGCGCTTCTTCGCCCTTGGCACCGGCCGGACCGTCTTGCAGCAGGCCTTCTTCGGCCTGGGCGTCGGCGGGGCCATCCGCGAGCATCATCCCAGCGTCATGGGCCGGGGCCGACACGACAGGTGCACCCTCGCGGCTGCGCGGTCCGCCGCCCAACAGGCCCTCGCCCGACATGCCGTCCGACAGCAGGGCCTCACCCTCGGTGCTGGGCACGCCATCTTGCAGCAGACCCTCTGACACCGAACCGTCGGCCAGGAGGTCTTCACCGTTTTTCATGGCGGATTTGACGAGGTCTTCGACGACGTGGGCGTCGGCGCCGTCGTTGAGCAGGGCAGGCTCGGGCTCCAACTCGGGCGGACGGATGAGGGGGTTGTTGTCGAGGAATCCCTCGTCGTTCATCTCGCCGACCAGACGCACCGCAATCTCGCGCTCCAACTCGTTGAAGTCGGCCATGCGGATTTGCCACAGCATGTGCTCTTCGAGCGTCTCAGCGCGGGTGAGCGTCTGATCGTAGCCGGGCATGTCGTCGAAGTTGGTGTCTGACCCCGATCCGGCTGAGGCCGGCAACACCGAGTAGCTCTCGGCGTAGGCCTCCCAGTCGATCTCTTGCGCGTTGTCTTTTTGTTGTTCGGTGCCCACACCATCGAGGGAGACCTCCGACGCGCCCGCTTCGTTCACCGTCTTTTCGGCGGCGGCGTTGGTGGGCTCTTGGGTGCCGGCGTCGATGTCGGCGTCGCCTTCTTGGGGGCGCCCGGTGTCGTCGTAGTTTTCTTCGAGCACAGGGTTTTCAACCAGTTCTTGGGCCACGGCGTCCGACAGCTCAAGATGGTTGAGCGTCAGCAGCTTGATCGCCATCTTCAGCTGGGGGGTCATCACCAGCTGCTGCGAGAGCTTGGGAACGAGTTTGAGTTCCATCGCCATCTCGGGCTCCTTCGGCGGGAAGGCCCTATGCACAAACCCCGCCAACAACACGGCGAGTATAAGCAGAAGCCAGGCGACAAACAGTCTTGACAAGAAGCATTTCCATCCAAAAAGGATGCCGTCTTTGCAAGCACCTGTTTTAAAACGCGAAAACGCTCATTGCATCATGTGTCTCGCCGAGAATTCACGGTGTCCAGGCTGCAATGGGACATCCGGCAACTGGCGGATCCGACGGGGGTTTTCAAAATCGGCTGCAAACGGAAAGAACTGTTCACCATTTGCAAATTCGCTGAGATCGCTCCTGTCGGGTTGCGCGTGCATCTGCCGCCCACCCCCCACCTGCACCCCAGCCGTTGCCAGTGGCCATGTCCCCCGGTTTGTCTGGACACTGCATGTTCTCTGCCCGTTCTCCGCTCAAGGCGCCCTCCTCCCCCTCAGACAGGCCCTCTGCCAGGCCCACTTGCGGCCGGTGGCGTGCGCTGGGGTCGCTCCTGGCCCTCCTCGGTGCGCTGTTTGCCCCTGTGTCGTCGCAGGCGACGCAGATCTCCCACTTTCAGGCCGCACCTGGGCCCCACAACTACGTCGTCACGCAGCATCCTTCGGTGCTGCGGCACCTGACGCCCTCGGCGTGGTTGCTCACGACCTACGCCCACGACCCGCTGGTGTGTCGCGACGACGACTTTCGCGAGATTCACAAGGTTGTGGAGCACCAACTCGAGGCCGACCTCGCCGGCTCCTTCGGCCTGTTCGACCGGTTTGAGATCGGGGGTTCCCTGCCGCTGACCTACCTGTACGGGCCCAACTTTGAGGGCGTGAACGGCGCCTGCGAGGGCTTCGACCCCGCAGGGGTCAACAACGTCAACATCAAAGACCCGCGCCTGTTCGGCAAGGTGCTGCTGACCCCGTGGACGGAGGGCTTTGTCGCCTCTGTTCGGGCCATGGCCGAGATTCCCATGGCGCAGCTGCATTGGTCGCAATGGACCGACGCCGACAAGGCCAGCAACATCTCTGACTTCACCGGCGACACCTGGCCCACGCTCACACCAGCGGTCACCGTGGGCTACACCCACAAATGGGTGCGCGCCGCTGTCGACGTGGGCTACCAACTGCGCGCCCCGTCGACGGTGGGCACCTTGCGCGTCGGCCACGAGGTCACGTGGGGCGCCGCCGCTGAGTTCACCATCCTCCCAGAGACGGTGTACATCGACGTCGACGTCTACGGCACGGTGGCGCCCAGCTTTGGTGAAGGGCTCGACTTCGCCTTCGGCAACCGCAACCAGTTCCCCGTCGAGGCCATCGCCGCCGTCAAAGGGTACATCGGGCCGGTCTCGCTCATCTTCGGCGCCGGCACCGGCGTGGTGCCCGACTACGGCGCCCCCGACGTGCGGGTGTTTGCCGGCGTCGGCTACTTCCCCGTCCCTGAGGTCGAAGAAGCGCCGCCGCCGAAGCCCATGAAGCTCGTGGTGCGCAAAAAGAAAAAGAAGAAGAAGAAAAAGAAGAAGCGTAAAAAGAAGAAGAAGAAAAAGCCCGAGCCCGAGCCCGAGCCTGAAGAAGAAATCCTCGACTCAGATGGCGACGGTCTCCTCGACCCTGACGACGATTGCCCCGACGCCCCAGAAGACCTCGACGACTTCGAAGACGAAGACGGCTGCCCCGACTGGGACAACGACAAAGACCAGATCCTCGACGAAGACGACCAGTGTCCGAACGACCCTGAAGACGTCGACCGTTGGGAAGACGAAGACGGCTGCCCCGACCCCGACAACGACAAAGACCAAATTCTCGACGTCGACGACGAATGTCCGAACGACCCTGAAGTGGTCAACGGCTTCGAAGACGAAGACGGCTGCCCCGACGCTAAACCGGAGGAGCCGAAGAAGGTCATCGTCATCGTCAAGCGCGAGAAAATCGAAATCAACGACAAGGTGTACTTCGCCTACGACTCCGACCGGATTCTCCCGCGCTCCTACGAGCTCCTCGACAAAGTCGCCGAGGTCATCGTCGACCACCAAGAGATTCCCATGGTGCGCATCGAAGGGCACACCGACTCCGACGGCCGCGCCAGCTACAACAAGAAGCTGTCCGACCGTCGCGCCAAGAGCGTGCGTCGCTACTTGGTGGCCGCTGGCGTGAAGTCGGCGCGCCTCGTCGCCGTCGGGTATGGTGAAGAGCAACCCATCGACACCAACAAGACCGACGAAGGCAAAAGCAACAACCGCCGGGTGGAGTTCACCATCCTCGAACTCGACGGCGAAGACGACAATGACAGCGGGGAGGACATGCCATGACCCATCGAATGCTTCTCAAACAGGGCCTTTGGTCGACGCTGGCGACCGCCGCCGTCGTCATCGGCGCCACCTTCGCGCCCGGCGCGCACGCCACCTGCCAAAGTGGAGCCGCTGGCTGCGACTCCATCGCCCTCGGCGTACCGCTGACCCCGTTGTTCAACGAGCCCATCCGTGGGCCGTACCAACACGCCGTGGTGGGCTCCAGCTTCATCAATCCATCAGGCACGGTGTTGTCTCCTGTCAGCGCCGACCTCGACCTCGCCGACGACGCCCTGCCCGCCTTCGGCTACCTGACGTGGGCCGGTTCGGGCAGCGTGCCCGACACCGAGTTGACGTTGCGACTGCCCGACAACTCCACCGTCGACATCGATGTCGACCCCGCCACGCGGTGCTGGGTCGTTGACGTCACCATCTCGGGCGGCACCAACAGCCCCCAGATGTGGGAGTGCTCCGCCGTCGTCACCGACGAGCTCGCGGCGTTGGCGTCGCTCGATGGCACCTACACCATTGAGGGCGCCTCCTCTGACACCGGCGCCGACTTTCAGGGCGGCACGCAAGCGTCGTCGATCTACAACGGCGCGTTCGCGTTGTTGGTGCTCTACGTCGACCCGGCCGACTTGTACCCCCGCACCGTGCAGGTCTTGGAAGGCATCAGCTGGAGCCAGTTCGTCTTGCAAGAGAGCGAGCCGCTCGACCCCGTCGATTTCTCGTCGAACGGCGGCAAGTTCACGTTGGTGGGCCTCGAAGGCGACGTCGAGTTCCCCAACTTCGACACCGGTGGCGTCGACTATGTGTGCGACACCTCCAGCCAGTTCACCGTCGACAACGACATGGACTGCGACCAAATCAAGTTGTGTGAGCAAGACTGCGACCTCGACGTGGTCGCCGACCTCGTCAACGTCTACAACCCCCTCGGCAACGTGTTCAACGAGACCGTGTCGTCGGCGTTCATGGGGCAAATCTCGAACGTGACCGAGACCAATGGCCTCGACATCGACACCTTTGACCTCGACGGCGTGCTTCCCGTGGGCGACTACGCCGGATTGCGCATTGGCGTCAAAGCCGGCGGTGACGCCGTGCTGCAAATCATGGCCGTGCTCGAGGTCTCGGACTACGACGCCGACAACGACGGTCTGTCGAACATCGAAGAAGAAGACATCGTGGGCACCGACCCCAACGACGCCGACACCGACAACGACGGCATCCCCGACGGGGCCGAAGTGTTTGGCGGCAACCCCGCCGACCCTCTGTCGAACCCCACCAACCCCCTCGACGCCGACTCCGACGACGATGGGCTGTGCGACGGCAACAACGCCGTGGCGTCGGTGTGTGACGCGGGTGAAGACACCAACAACAACGGCATCTGGGATGTGGGCGAAACCAACCCCAACGACGCCGACTCCGACAACGACACCCTCTCCGACGGCATGGAAGTCATCACCTCCGACTACGGTGCCGACGGCATCGGACGCCACACCGACCCCCTCAACGTTGACAGCGACGGCGACGGCCTCAACGACAACGTCGAAGACGCCGACGGCGACGGCCGCGTGGACCCGGGCGAGACCGACCCCACCGTGGCCGACAGCGACAACGACGGCTTGCCCGACGGCGTTGAAGTCAACGGCGCCAACCCGACGGATCCACTCGACAACGACAGCGACAACGACGGCATCCTCGATGGCGACGAAGACCGCGACGGCGACGGACGCCGAGACCCAGACGAGTCTGACCCCAACGACACCGACACCGACAACGACGGTCTGCCAGATGGCACCGAAGACGCCGACCGCGACGGCGTCGTCGACCCGGGCGAAACCGACCCCACCGACGACGACACCGACAACGACGGCATCGAGGACGGTGTCGAAGACGCCGACCAAGACGGCAACCGCGACCCCAACGAGACCGACCCCCTCGACGCCGACACCGACAACGACGGCTTGTGTGACGGCTCGGCCAACATCGGTGGTGTCTGCCAAAGCGGCGAAGACCGCAACAACAATGGCGTGCAAGACAGCGGCGAAACCGACCCTCTCGACGACGACAGCGACGACGACGGGCTCGACGATGGCACCGAGGTGCTCACCGGCCGATACGGCGACAACCGCCAGACCGACCCCCTCGACGACGACACCGACAACGACCGTTTGTTGGACGGCGAAGAAGACGCCAACCACAACGGCGTGCTCGACCCCGGCGAAACCGACCCCACCGACGTCGACACCGATGGCGGCGGCGAAACCGACGGCTCTGAAGTGCTCAACGGTCGCAACCCAGTCGACAACCCCAACGACGACAACGGCGACACCGACGACGACGACAACGACGGGGTGCCCAACGGCATTGAGACCACCATCGGCACCGACCCCAACGACCCAGACACCGACGACGATGGCCTGAACGACGGCGTCGAGGTCAACGGGCCGACAGATCCGCTCGACCCCGACTCCGACGACGACGGCCTGTGCGACGGGCGCGGCACCGTGGCCGGCACCTGCGTCGACGGCGAAGACCTCAACGGCAACGGCCAAGTCGACCCCGGCGAAACCGACCCCACCAACCCCGACAGCGACACCGACGGCGTGCCCGACGGCATTGAGGCGGGGGGCAACACCAACCCCCTCGACCCCGACACCGACGACGACGGATTGTGCGATGGCTCGGGCACCGTGACCGGCGAATGCCGCGCAGGTGAAGACCGCGACAACGACGGCGTGGTCGACCCCAACGAGACCGACCCTGCCGACGCCGACACCGACGACGGCAGCGTCGACGACGGCACCGAATTGGAGAACGGCACCAACCCCATCAACAACCCCGACGATGACGTGCCCACGATCCCCGTCGAAGACGCCGGTGTGCCCGACGAAGATGCGGGTGTGCCTGCCGAAGACGCCGGAGTGCCCGTCGAAGACGCGGGCGTCGACCCCCGTCCCGACGTCGACGCGGGCGTCACCAACCCCGGAGACGCGGGCACCGGCACCCCCGTGGGGCCCAGCCCCGAGCCCGAACCCGACGCCGAAGAAGTGCCCCCGGGCACCGTCGGCGGAAGCGCTGTGTGGGCCTCGTGCGACAGCAACGGCGGCGTGTCGCCCTCGTGGTGGATGCTGCTCAGCGGGCTGTGGCTTGTGCGTCGCCGACGCCGCTGAGGCCGCCCACCTCTGCAAAGCCCCGCCTCGTGCGGGGCTTTTTTTTCGGCCGTTTGGGTGATGTTTCGACGACAACCAGTGCAGACTTCAGGTTCAGCTGGTACAGTCGGGGCATGCTGAAGCTTGTGTGAGTCCTGCTCCCTCCACGCATTCGCCCCCGCGGCTGAATGCCCTCGACGCGTTCGACGTCGAGGTTGCTTGCATTCGTCCCCACTGCAGGACACCCCCCATGTCACTCGACACCCTCGGCTTTGACAGCCGTTTTCGCTTCGCCTTTGACGAAGCTGCTTCTTCTGTTTCATCCCCCCTTCACCCCGCTCGCGTGGTGCGCGCCGACCGCGGCCGCGTCGTGGTGCACGACGGCGCGGCGACGACGTCGTTGCCCTTGACGGGTCGGTTCATGCAAGAGCCCCCCGTCGTGGGCGACTTTGTCGCCGTCGATGACGACACCGGTCGCATTCACTTTGTCGTTGAGCGTCGACAACTGTTGGCCCGCCGCCGCGCCGGCAGCGACGTCGACATGCAGCCGCTGGCCGCCAACGTCGACGTGGTGTGGCTCGCCGCCCCCGCCGACCGGCTGAACCTCAGCTGGATTGAGCGCGGCATTCGCCTGGTGCGCGACAGCGGGGCCGCTCCCGTCGTCGTTGTCACCAAAGCCGACCTTCTCGACGGACGCGACGTCGAAAAGGAGCTGTTTGAGCGCCACATCTATGAAGACGTGGTGCTCACCCGCATCGACGACGTCGACACCTACGCCAAGCTCGCCAGCACGCTGCCCTCGACGTCGACGGCGGTGCTGTTGGGGCCATCGGGCGCAGGCAAGTCGACGCTGTTGAACGCCTTGCTCGGCGACGACGTCGTCGCCACCGGGCGTGTGCGTCAGGGCGACGCCAAGGGCCGGCACACCACGGTGCGACGGGAGTTGCACGTCTTGCCGTCGGGCGCGTTGCTCATCGACACCCCTGGCACGCGAGAGTTGGGCTTCGTGGCCGGCGGTGACGACGAGGGCAGCGGCTTTGACGACATCGACGCCCTGGCCGTCGACTGTCGGTTTGCCGACTGCGCGCACCTCGAGGAGCCTGGGTGCGCTGTACGGCAGGCCGTCGACGACGGCCAGCTGCCGCAAGAGCGCTACAGCAGCTTCTTGCGACAACAGCGCGAACGGCGTCACCTCGATGAAAAGTGGGCGAGCACCGACCACGCCAAGCGACAGCGCGAACGCGGCTTCGCCAAGATGGTGAAAGACGCCTACCGCGTGAAGGGGCGAAAAGGCGACTGAGGCAAGAGGCGGATGTGTTCCGCTTCAAACTCAGGTGGCCGGTCCACTCTTCACATGGACTGCCGTACGACGTTTTGTCAGCGGCGGCTGCCAGGTGGCAGCCGCCGCAAGCGGTGGATTTGTGCTGGCTCTGGAGACGAGAAAGAGACTTGCGCCAAAACGAAAACGGCCTTCTTGCGAAGGCCGTTTCTCCTCGACGAAGCCGCAAGCGGGCTCCGTGTACTGCAGCCCTACAAGAGCGGCGAGAAGATGCTGGTGAGCAGCGAACGCATCTCGTCGGGAATCTCCTGCGCCTTCACGTCGTCGGCCTTGAGCTCGACGGCCACGTCGGGCTGGGTGTCGCCGACGATGGTGTTGACCGCGTCTTTGGCCAGCTTCTCGTCGTCGTACACCAAACACATCGCTTCGGAGTTCAACGCACCAGAGCGGTTGTCGTTGTTGTACGACGTCACCGCGACGACGCTTTGCTCTTTGCCGGTCTCGGGGTCTTTGCTGATGAACGCTTCGTACTTGCTGTGAATGCAACGTGCACCGTCGGTGTGTCCTGGCAGCGGGTCTTCGACTTTGCGCTCGAAGATCTTGATGTTGCCTTCGCCCTTCTCGAGGAGGTCGCGGTACTCGTAGATGGCCGCGTGGTTGATTTGCGGCGCATCCGTCGTGTTCTCGGAGTTGGTGCTGATGACGATGTTCACGCCGCGTTGCGCCGCGTCGATCATCGCGTCTTTGAGGTGCGTCAGCGACTCGGTGGGCAAGAAGTAGGCGTTTTGGATGTAGTAGGTGTCGCCAGGACCCATCGATTTCAACAGCTCCACCTTGGCGTGCAGGATGTTGTGGTCTTTGTCGATGCGCGGACGGTGCTGGATCATCTGCACGTCGCTGGTGCCTTTGTTGGCGAGGTCGCCGGTGGGCATGGGTGGCTCTTCAAAGCGCTTGCCGGTGACCGTCTCCCAGTTGTCGTTGAACTGCCGCATGGCGTCGTGGGCGGCTTGGCCTTTGACGTGGACGTCGATGTCGCGCCACACGGGACGCTTGCGGCCGGCCTCGGTGTAAAAGTCGCCGCCTTTCTTCAAGTACATGTCGCCGAAGTTGCGGCCGCCGGTGATGAGTTCAGACTCGCCGTTGGCTTTGACGACGCCGCGGTACTTCTCGTGCCAGCGGTGGTTCAACGTCTCCATTTGCTTGGCGATGTACATCATCTCTTTGCTGTCGAGGACGTTGTCGGTGTTGATGGCGCCGAGGTCGAGGGGCTCGCTGCTGCCGAGGGCGGAGTGCAACTTCACCAAGGCGTCGGCGACTTGGGTTTGCACGTCTTTGGGCAGGCCCGGGATGTTGCCTTGGCCGGCTTTGAAGAACGCAGAGAGCACGTTAACGGCTTTGGCGGGGCTTTCGACGAGCTGCTCGAAGGAGTTGAGGTCGGGGAGTTCGTCGCGTGCTTTGGCGATGTCGACGAGCGACTTGAACGCTTCGGCTCCGATGTTGTTGTAGAGCTTCACCTCGACGCCGGCGTCGCGCATGGTCTTGTAGATGTTCTTGCCTTCGATGATGTCGTCGAGGCCGGTGACGTTGCCGAGGGCGTCGATGATGACGTTGACGTCGGCGCCGCGCTTGGCGGCGGCCGCGTAGGCTTCGGCAAGTTCGGTGCCGGTGGCGTCGTCTTTGAAGATGAGCGCTTGGGCGAAGAGGGTGTCGCCTTTGCCCGCGCCGTTGATCATGTCGAGGGTGCGTTTCATGGAGTCGGCGCCGTCGACGATGAGTTCGGTGGCGTTGTTTTTGCGCACCGGAGCGCCGGTGATTTCGGCGATGCGCTCACGCATGGCCGTCGACGACAACGAGCCCACGGCGGGCTGTGCCATCAGCTCGACGTTGGGGTTGCCCATCATGTCGGTGGAGATGAAGGGGTTTTGCAAATCACCGCGGTTGGTGCGCAGCAAGTTGTCGTGGATTTCGTACGTCAGGTCTTGCTTGAACGACGGAATGGACGGCCCCAAGTTGAGCTCCATGTTCATGTCGCCCTTGGCTTTGCCGACGCTGCCGTCGTTGGTGGCGACGTCGCTGGCGTTGAGCACGAGTTCGGTGCCGCCTTCGAGTTTGGCGCGCAGGTCGCCCATCTGCACCTGCAAGTCGTCGCCGGTGAGGCGAATCTGCATGTCGCCTTTTTCGGTGGTGAAGCTGTTGTTTTTGTCGAGGGCGAAGTTCGTCGTGCCCGACGTGACCACGTGCGTCGACGAGTCGGTCGACACTTGGGCAGCGGGGATGTCGAGGCCTTCGGTGTCGACGCGCAGCATCCACGCGGCGTTGCCGCCGGTGGCCTGAATGCTGGGGCCGTCGCCTTGCAGTTTGGCGTCGGCCGAGACGCGTCCGCCTTCTTGCAGGCGCACGTCGAGTTCGACGCCTTCTTCGGGGCGCACCACGCCTTTGATGCCGCCCTTTTCGATGTTGAGGTCGGTTTTCACGTCGCCGTCGAACTTGACGTTGCCGCCGGTCATGAGGTGGCTGGCGCGCACTTCGGTGTCGAGGCCGAGCTTGGCGCCGCCGGCCTGCAAGAAGTCGGGGGCGTCGACGCTCATGGTGAGCTGGCCTTCAGCGTTGAGGCTGGCTTTGCCGTCGGCTTGCACGCGCACGGGCTCGTTGGGCGTCTCGATGCGCAAGTTGGGGGTGTCGACGACGAGGGAGGTCGGATCCGTCATGGCGTCGATCTTGAATGTGGCCTCGCCCGTCAGCGCGCCCAACAAGTTCATGATGCCTGCCATGGAGTCGTTCACGGCTTGGTTTTGCTGGGCTTGCGCTGCGCCGCCTTTGCCGGTGGCCGCGCCCTTCACTTTGTCTTTGGCGTCGGTGACCTTTTGCGCGGTGCCCGCGTCGGTGGCGTCGGCTTTGAGCACGCCGTCTTTGCCAATGGCGCCGAGCTCCAAGTTCAGCGACGGCATCTTGTCTTTGACTTTGTCGTTGAGGGTGTGGTTTTTGCCGAACATGCCGAGGTAGCGAATCTTGCCGTCCATCTTCACCTTGCCGTCGTTCTGGTCGACGGTGAGGTCTTTGATGCACATGTCGGCGACGGCGTCGGCGAATTTGTTCAAGAACTTCTGGCGAAACTGTGGCTGCAAACTTTGGGTGGGGTTGGCGATGACGAGAAAGTCGCTGAACTCCAGCTTGGCGTCGGTGATGCAGGGGGCGCCGCCGTTGGGGCGTCCGACTTCAAGGTTGACCTTCACGGTCATGTCTTTGGGCACCTTGAGTTTGATGTCTTTCATGCCCTTCTCGGGGCTGGGCACGAAGAAGGTGCCTTTCGACAGGGGCATGTCGATGGTGACTTTGCCTTCTTGGATGGAGGCGAGGTCGAGGCCTTGGATCTTCATGCCGCCGAGCTGAAAGCTGGGCACGTCTTGCGCGGCGTTTTGCTGGGCGATGCTGCTGCCCTTTTCGAATCCATCGCTGACGGCGTCTTCAACGAAGTCTTTGGCATCGACGTTGGACGCTTCTTCGACTTGGTTCGTCTCTTCGGCCTGAAGTGATTTTTTCGCCTTGGCCGACTTGGAGGCCGTGCGGGCGCGAAGGGCGGCGTTGTTTTTGTTCAAGCGCGTTTTCATCAAAGACTCCTGAGAAGAGGACGGTCAGAACGGGGCTGTGACATCAAAAGGGCGAGTGCAGCGGCAAAGTGTTGCATTCTCTGCTGCTTCTTTCGCGAATGTGACACATTTGGCGAAATAAACAGTGTTTACAGAGCGTAAATCCGCCAGGGAGGTGGATCCCCGCCAAAACGGCCTCTGCAAACAGCCGAAGCGGGTTGGTTTTCACAGAAAACGACGCCCACATGCAGACTCCTGCAGATCTCCTGCAGGGTCGGCCGCTGAGAAACGGATAGAGGGTAAGGGCCCTGTTTTTCGTCGACGTTTGCGTCCATAGGGTCTGAGCCCCAGCGGGAGAATCCCCCAGCAGGAGAATCATTGTGGCCAAAACGCGCACCACCTACGTCTGCCAAGAATGCGGACACCAAGAACGCAAATGGCTGGGCAAGTGCCCCACCTGCAACGCATGGAACACCCTGGTCGAGGAGGTGGAGCGCAAAGCCGTCAACACCAAGGCCAAAGGCCGCCCCGCCCCCGGCGCCCGCAGCGTGCAAAAGGCAGCCCCCATCACCGAGGTCACCGTCGAGAAACTCGGCCGGCTGCCCCTCGACATGGGCGACCTCGACCGCGTGCTCGGCGGCGGCTTGGTGCAAGGCGCCCTCACCCTCATCGGCGGCGAGCCCGGCGTCGGCAAGTCGACGCTGTTGCTCTCGGTGGCCTACACCCTCGCCAAGGCCGGCCAGCGCGTTTTGTACGTCAGCGCCGAGGAGAGCGTGTCGCAAACCCGGCTGCGGGCCGAACGGTTGGGCGCGCTGCACGACAAGCTCTACTTGTTGAGCGAAACCGACATGGACGTCGTCATGCAAGAGGTCGACCGCGTCTCGCCCGACGCCATGGTGCTCGACTCGGTGCAAACGGTGTACGCCCCCGAGCTCGACGCTGCGCCCGGCTCTGTGAGCCAAGTGCGCGAGGTGACGTCGAAGATGATGCACCTCGCCAAAGGGCAAGACATCAGCTGCTTCATCGTCGGCCACGTCACCAAAGAAGGCAGCTTGGCCGGCCCCCGCACGCTGGAGCACATGGTCGACACCGTGTTGGCCTTTGAGTCGACCAGAGGCGGCCCGTTCCGCATCTTGCGCGCTCACAAAAACCGCTTCGGCAGCGTCAGCGAAATCGCGGTGTTCGAGATGCGGGGGGAGGGGCTGTCGCCCATCGACAATCCGTCGGCCATCTTCTTGGCCGAACGTCCGAAAGATGCGCCGGGCTCCGTCGTCACCGCCTGCGTCGAGGGCACGCGCCCGCTGCTGGTTGAGGTGCAAGGGCTGTGCAGCCAGTCGGCGTTTGGCAATCCGCGTCGCACCACCCAAGGCGTCGACGGCACGCGCACGTCGCTGGTGACGGCGGTGCTTGAAAAGCGCTGCGGCCTCGAACTCGCCGGCAACGATTTGTTCATCAACGTCGCTGGCGGCGTCTCCGTCGCCGAGACGGCCGCCGACTTGCCCATCGCGTTGGCGGTGGCGTCGTCGCTGCAGAACCGTCCGCTGCCGCCTGGGTTGTTGGCGTTTGGCGAGGTGGGCCTCAGTGGCGAAGTGCGCGGCGTGCAACACACCGAAGCGCGGCTGCACGAAGCCGCGAAGCTGGGGTTCACGTCGGTGGTGCTGCCCGCATCGGGCGTGGAGCGGGTGGAGGCCCCCAAAGGCGTCGCCCTCATGCCAGTGAAGACGCTCGAAGAAGCGCTCGACGCTGCGCTGGGACGGTACGAAGCGTAGTCAGGGCCCGCGCGCTTCGCGGCGCCAGGGCCCTGCCTTCAACGACCATTTGCAGCGGATGATGGTGCCTTCTCTCTGCTGAATGGTGGTTGCCTGCAAATGGTCGACGATGCCGGTTCTCATCCTCACCGCCGTCGTCACGTCATCGTCAAACGGAGAGTTTGGGATGCGCTCTAGTCTCGTCGGAGGCGTGGCTTCGCCCGCCTCTCGACGAGTCTTGAACGACCATTTGCAGTGATTGAAGACACTGTCGACTGCTGGTCAGCGTTTGACTGCAAATGGTCGACGATGCCTGTTGAGCGCCTTTGTCGACGTCATCACCTCCTCTACGCCGGAGGTTTTGAGGTGTGGGATGCGCTCTAGTCTCAGCTTCGCTGAGCCTGGCGACCATTTCGTTGAAATGGTCGTACGAGCACCCCAAGTTGGGTTTTGGGATGCGCTCTCGTCTCGAAAGCTCGCTTCGCGAGTCGAGTTGCGACGAATGCATTGCGTTTAAGGCCGAACCGCAGCCACCGCCGCCGCCGCCCGGGCAGCGCCGCAGACCGTGCGCTGTTGACCGGCGTTCACGTCGACGGCGAACACAATCCGCCCTCGCACCGACTTTTTTTCATTTTTTTGCCGGATCTCTGCAGCTTCACCTCGCGAGAAACGGATTGAAGGTAAGGGGCCACGTTCGGCTCCCCGCCTGTGGTCCTCCTCTTTTGGGTGTCTGGGCTTTTTCTCGGGAGTCTGCATTGCACAAACATGAATCCGTTCTTCGCGCCTGCGGCGCTCTGTTCGCCCAACGCGAATACGCCGCCGCCACCACCCGTGACCTCGCCCAATGCGCCGGTCTCAGCCCCAGCGGGCTCTACAACCGCTACAACAGCAAAGAAGGGCTGTACCTCGCCGTCTTTGCCCTCTTTGAGCACGACCTCGTCGAACAGCTGCGACGCTGGGCCCCTTGCGCCCCGCGGGATCCCGACGCCTTCGTGGCCGAATACGTGTCGTTGCTGTTTCACCACACCACGTTGTTGCGGTTGATGCTGAACGACCGCTTTGCCCGACAAGGCCGCACCAGCCGCGACATGTGCCTGGCCATGGCGCGGCGGTGGCGGGCGTGGCGCCCCGACGTCGACGCGGCCCACCTCGTCGACCTCATTCCGCAGGCGGCGGCGTTGGTGGTGGTCTCTGACAGCTATGACGACGCTCTGCGGTTGATGCACGGCCTCTTGAAGACCCCACTCGGCCAACGCTGTGCGCAATCGGCTGCCGCCGAAGCCGCCGCCGTCGACGACGATGTCGTCCACGACACCGGCGCACTGGCCTTGGCCGGGCACCTGGCCGGACTGCACGCCGACGATGTCTGGGCCGATGACGACGACGCGCTCGACGACGGCGTCGACGACGACACCGAAGACCTCGCCCGCAGTCTGTTGGCCGTCGGCATCGCCAACGTGTTGCGTGAAGACCTCATGCCCGACGGCGAAGACACCGTCGTGTTGGACGCCACCGTCGACGACAACCCCGTCGGCAATGACGACCAGGAGCCGTCACCTGCGCCCCGGCGGCTGCGCTTGGTGCGCAACGCCGTCGCCGCCAATGGCGCAGAGCCGAACGCCACCCGCCATCGCATGACGTTCGTGCGTCGGCCGCGCGACTCCTAACGACGTCGACTCAGCCGCCGCGCGACACGCAGACGCCGTTGAGCAGGTCGCAATAGGTGTCGGCTTCACACAGGGCACCGCCACCGGTGAGGCCGCCGCAGGCCTCGCCGGGTCCGGCCAGGGGGGCGGTGGTGCAGCTTCCGTCGCTGGCGCAGCGCTCTTGTCCGACACATTCGCTGTCGTCTTTGCAGCCCTCGGCGCACTGCCCGAGGGGCAACGGCAAGGGCAGCCCAAGGTCGAGCGACACGCAGGTGGCGCCGTCGGGGCAGTTGGCGTTGATGGTGCACTGAGGCGCCGCGGCGCAGCTGCCGTCGACACACAGCTCGCCGCTGTTGCACTGGCTGTGTTGGGTGCAGTTTTCGCCGGCGGGCACGCACACTTGGCCCGTGCACACCTCGCCCATGTCGCAGTCGTTGTTGTCGGTGCAGGTTTCGACGGTGTCGGGGTCGGCGACACACACCTCGAGGTCGGCGTGGCACATGCGGCCGTTGGGGCACCCCTGGCCCGAGGCGCAGTTGTCGGATTGGCAGGCGGTGAACCCAGCGACGCGCTCGCCGCCCGCAAAGTCAACCGTCACCGACGACGACGTCACCGACACGTCGGCGACAAAGAGGTCGCGCACGTTCATGTCAAAGGTGTGTGAGACCACCTCTTCGCCACCACGAAAGACCCGCAACGTCGCCACGGTGACCGCCGCGCCGTTGTTGTTGCCGGCGCTGTAAAAGTGCGCGCCCAACTTGTAGGAGCCCTCGATGGGCGACGCCCAGCTGATGTTTTCGGGGCCGTAGCCGTCGAGGTCGTCGATGTCGAGGGTGGGGCCGTTGCCCATGCCATCCCAATCGGGGGTCTTGTTGCCGTAGTCGACGGTGTCGGCCGCGCACAAGGCATCGCTGCGCATGAGCAGAATGTCGAGGTCGCCTGTGGCCGTCGACCACGTCAGCTGAAAGTGCAACTCGTCGGGGTCGGTGTCGGGCAGCGTCACGCAAGCGCCGTCGACGTTGCAGGCTTGGTTGTCGCCGCACGTGCCGCATGACAGTCCGCACACCGGGTCCAACCCGCAGACGCGGTCGCCGCATTGGGGCACGCACACGTCGGGGACACAGGTGCCATCGGTGCAGGTCTCGTTCGCGCCACACGGCGACAGCGACTCCGCCGTGCCGTCGGCGTTGCAGGTGGCGACGCTGTTGCCTTGGCAGCCCACATCGTTGGGCGTGCACAGCTGTGCTTGGCAAGCGCCGCCCACGCAGGTTTCACCGTCGTCACAAGGCGTCACCGATGCCCCAGCGCCGCGTTCGTCGCACACCGACACCATGCCGTCTGTGCAGCCGACGTCGCCCGGGGTGCACACGGGGTCGCTGCATTGCACTTGGTCGTCGGCGTCGATGCACAGTTGGTTGCCTTCGGCGCAATCGACCTCGTCGTAGCCGGTGCCTGCGTCGTTGCAGGTCAGCAGCACCTCGCCGGCGCATTGCATGTCGCCTGGGGTGCACATCGACGACAGGCAGGTGCCGGCGTTGCAGCTGCTGCCCTCATCGCAGTCGGCTGGGGTGTCGTACCCGCTGCCGTCATCGAGGCACACGCGACGTCCGTTGCCGACGCATTGCCCGGTGCCAGGGACACAGACGCGCTCCACGCACGAGGCGCTGTCACCGGCAGGGGTGCACTGGCATCCGGCGTCGCTGGTGCACAAGGTGTCGTCGATGCAGCTCACCACCGTCTGGGAGGCCCCGGTGGCGTCGCAGGTCACGAGAAGGTTGCCATCGCAGGTCACGCTGTTGGGCGTGCACACCTCGTCGCGGCACACGCCGTCGGCGCAGTATTGCGTGGCGCCACAGGGGAGTTCGGCGCGTTCGGTGCCGCTGGCATTGCAGGCGAAGGCGGTGTCGTCGTCAACGCAGCCCAAAGCATTGGGGCTGCACACCACGTCGACGCAGCTGACCCCGTCGTCGTTGGCCACGCACGCCTGCTCGTCGCCACAGGGCGTCACCGTCCGGCTGGTGCCGTCGGCGCTGCACACCACCATGGCGTTGTCTTCGCATTGGGCGCTGCCGGCATTGCACACCACCTCGTCGATGGAGACGCAGATGAAACCGTCGCAGCGAAACCCACCTTGGCAGTCGGCGTTGTCTTCGCATTCTTTGTCGACGCAGGTGCCGGCGGCGGTGTCGCAGAATTCGTCGTCGGCACAGGCGGCGTCATCGTCGCAGAAGAAGGCGCAGAGGTTGTCGTCGGTGCAGCGTTCGTTGTCGTCGCAGTGCTCGTCGGAGGCGCAAGCGACGCACAGGCCGAGGTCGAGGCTGCATACGCCGTAGAATCCGTCGCATTCGTCGTCGGTGGCGCACGCGGTGCGGCACACGTCGTCGCGACAGACTTCGCCGCCTTGGCAGTCGGTGTTGTCTTCGCAGGCGGGCAGCTCTGGAGGTTGCTCTGGTTCTGGCGCCTCTGGCGACGCCGACGGCTCAGACGTCTCTGGGCCCGGCGGCTGCACCCCCAAGCCGCATCCGGTGGACACCGCCATCATCAACACCAACCCAGACCACACCGCCGATGCACGAGCCAAACGCATGAGCACTCTCCATTCGACGGCTGTGGCCGTCGGGCAAAATCAGATGGACGGCGCAGAGGTCTTCGGCAGACACGGCCGTCGTCAGCGTCCAGACGAACCCGCCACCTGTCTGGGCCGGTGTGCGCTGGATCTGCGGCAGGCATGCCACGGGCGAACGCAGTCGACAGGTGGGGTCGGGCGCGTCTGTGACGCCAGACGCACCGAATGGGGCCGGGCGTTGCCGACGTCGGCCTCAGCGCGTCTCGAATTCGGCAGGCAATGCCCCCAGCCGGTCGTCGATCTTGCCGCGCCGGGAGAGGTCTTGGGCCTCCTGCAAGATGGTGTCGCGCAACACGGCGCTCTTTTGCGTGAAGTCGACGGGCTCGGCGCCTTCTTCTTGCTGTTCTTGCAGCCGCGCCTGCTGCCGTTCACGCACCCGCTCTGCGTATTCGGCGAGGAGGCGGCCGTGGGCCCGCGGAAACCGTTGGCAAATCTGGCGAAACATCAGCCGGTCAGCGTCTTGAACGCCACGGGCCAGACGGTAGAGCCCTGCTTTTTGAAAGAGCTCGTCGGTCGACTGAAAGTTGCCCAGCGTCTTGCCGATGAACGCCTGCGCGGCGCGCACGTCCATGGCGTCGTCGGCGGTGACGCGTTTGACGGCCGAGATGATTTCTTCGGCGCTGTCGGGCGGCAGACGACGCAGAAACTCGGCCAGCGCCCGCTTGCCCACGGCAACGAAGGCCACAGCAAGTTCGTCGGCGCCGAGGTGGCGCACCAGGGTGACGAGGTCTTTGGCCTTCAACGTCACCAACGCCGAGAACGTGAGCAGCTCAGGCGCCTCCCGCTCATTGGGCATGAGAGCGAACTTGTCTTCGAAGCGGGTGCGCACCAGCTTGATGAGGTCCATGGAGACGTCTTTGAGCTCGTCGCGCGACGGCATCGCCTCCTGCACTGCTTTGGGCAGCCGTCGGGTGATCTGCTTGGAGATCGACGACGGCATGTGCATCAACACGATGGCCACCGTCCGCGGCGACTCCCCCTTGAACCCCGCCAACAACCAGCTGGGGTCGACGCCATCAAGCCCTTTGCTCCCGCGAAACGCCATCAGCTGCTTCAGCTGGCGCGCGATGAGCGGCAGGCGCTTTTCTTTGGGCACCTCATTGAGGCGGTCGTATTTGTTCTGCAGCTCCGCGGCGAGGTCGTCGGGGAGGTACGCAAAATACGACGTCGCTTCGCTGCCCCCCAACAGGATGGTGGTCATGAGCAGGGCTTGCTCACGACGGTCGAGCGGATGAAGCAGACGGCCGAGCACAGGGGCACCTCAGCGACGACAGCGACGCAACGTCAACGTTCAACCATCAGATCTCGCGTCGCGCTTTTTCGAGAGAGGTGACTTTGGCCTCGGCCTTCGACAGCTTCGAGCGCAGGGTGATGGCGCGGACAATGCCGCCGATGCCGAGCACCATGCCCAACGCAGCGAGGCCGACGCACACCAGGAGGATCATCTTCGCCTTCGACGCAGCCTTCTTGTCGACGACCTTGATGCCCATGACGGCCTTGGGCTTGGGGCCGTTCTCTTTTTTGGCACCGATGAGGTGCATGGGCGCGTTCTTCTTCAAGAGCACCGTCACCCGTTCGGCGCGCAAGGCCTCGATGGAGGCGGCGGTGAGGTCGGCGACCTCCGCCTTGGTGAGCGGCATCTCGCCCGACGCGTCTGGGTTGTAGACCACGGCCACCGACGCCGACGGCTCTGGGGGCTTTTGGTTGATGTCGCGCACCACTTCTTTTTCGGGGATGACGACAGAAACGTGGGCCTTCAGCACGCCGGGAATCGACGTGAGTTTGCGTTCGATCTCGCCCTGCAAGGCCATCAAGAACTTGGCCTTTTCTTCGCTCTTGGTGGGGATGAGCCCGCCAGACCCCGCAGGGTAGACCTCGGCCAAGCCTTGCGGACGCGGCTTGGGCAGCCGGTTGGCGACGAGGATGCCGAGGGCATCGCCCTTCATCGACTGTTTGACGACGATGGCCCACGTGATGACGCGGCCTTCTTCGATCATCTTGTTGGCGTCGATGCCTTCTTGGTCGAGCACGACGAGGATTTCGTTGGCTTCAAGCTCGGTGAGCCCGTGCACGATGTCGATGTCGCCGTCACAGCCGGCGAACAACGTCGTCAGCAGCAGCCCGAACACCGCGATGGCGCGCTGCAGGGCGCGCTTTGGCGTGGCGTTCAGAGTCAAAGCAATGGGATTCAGAACCGCTTGCACCCGCGTTCTCCTCAGATCGACGTCAGGCAGGGCCTCGACGGGATGGCACAGGCCGGAGTCTGCAGGCAAAGCATGTCGTTTGTCGAGCATGTGGCTGCATGCCGGGTGCAAAAGACGGGATGGCTGGCGACGCTAAAAGTCGCCGCCGCTGACCGCCGCCCCCAACAAGACGATGCCGCCTCCGACGATGGTCAATCCGGCGACGGCGCCGACGGCAATGCCGGTTCCGACGGCCATTCCCGTCGTCGTCGACCAAAAGCGCGAGTCCTCTGCTTCTTCTCGGTACCCCTCGACGAAACCCTGCTGGTATTCGACGGTGCCCTGCCCCACCAGCGGCGCCTCCACGGGCATCAGACAGGCAAGGCCAGGAACCACCACGCACCAGGGCATGCCCACCAATCCGGAGCAGAACCCGGCATAGGGCCAAAGCCCGGTGTCGTAGTTGGCCGCGGCGATGCGTTGGCCGTCGGTGACGCCCTGGTGGTGGCTGGTTTTGGCGCCCGGGACGGGGTCTGGCGGCGGGACAACGTCAGGGGCCGGCGGGGTCGTCTCCGCGGTCGGCGTCTCGACCTGGGGTGCCACTTCGGGCGTCTCCGCCTCCGCCTCGACTCCAGCGGCCGGCGTTGGTGTTGTCGAGGCGTCTTGAGAATGGCTCGACGTGGCCATCAACAGGGGAAGCAAGCAGAGCAGCAAACGCATGAGAGTCTCCTTGAGGTCGACCTCTCGTCGAGACCGGCCACGATGTGGAGGCCCTGTAGCGGTTCTGCCCCCCAGCGGGGACATTGGAATCGGTTGGCATCCGATTTGAAAACGCGTGGTCCCAACGGTGTCGACCTAGGCGGACGCACGTCTGTGGGGCGCGGCAAAGGCGCGTTTGTCGTCGAGGTTGACGTGCATTTGGCGCCGCGACGGCAGTGGCGTGTGCCTGCGCTGTCTTTCGGTCTGCTGGTGCTTGCACGACACCTGACACCACCGCTGGTGTTCAAAAAGCAGCCAGTCGGCTTGTGCTGTCGTCGTCGACGGGCCCGTCTTCGTCGACACCAAGCCACGCGCCACAAACAACGCCCGCCTGAGGCGGGCGCTGGTCGGGCAACAGCCGGGCTGCCGCTACTGGTCCCACTCTTCGCCGTCGATGGTCACCGCCACCTCTTTGCAGTTGAGCGCGGCGTCGCTGGCTTTGCACTGCTGAATGGCTTGCTCTTCAGAGATGGGGAAGATCCACAGCAGCGTGGTCTTCTTGTTGGTGGTCAAGTAGAGCTTCCCGTCGTGGTCGGTGACGTGAGAGACGCGGTAAGTGGCGCACCCCTGCATCACGGCCATGGTGGCGAAAAGGGCGGCGATCGACATCATGCGGCGCATGGTTCCTCCTCCTCAATGGAGGAGGCCGAATGGGACGGCCAAACGGCGGCGAAAAGGGGGTCAGCGGCCTTTTGTGAACGGACGTGACGCCGTCACGTCCAAATGGCGCCGGACACGGCCGCGGAGTCAACCACCACATCCGCTGTCGGCGCATGTGGCACGACGTCATCGTCCCCTACTGGAGCGGATGGCGTCTCAAATCGTCCGCCAGTTCTGAAAGCGCACGACGTTGGGGGCTTTTGCTGGGCACCACCAGGCGAAAGTGGTCTTCATGCAGCGGCTGGTCGTCGAGCAAGTGCACCAAGGTGCCCGCGTCGAGATCGGGCTGCACCAAATACCGCGGCAACACCGCCACGCCATCTCCCGCCAACACCCGCTGCCGGATGCCCGCGATGGTGCCCACGAACAACTGTCGGGCAAACCGCCAATCGACGTCGACGGCGGCCGCGTCGAGAAGGTAGCGAAACAACGGCAACTCTGGGCTGGCGTCGACGAGGGTGTGCTGCTCGGCGTCCGCCGCCGACGTCATGGGCGGCAGGTTTGGCGACGCCACAAAGACGTATTCTTCGCGGTGCAACTTGAAGGCGTCCCACTTGGCGGAGTGCAAGCGCGACGACGTCACCACGCCGTCGAGACGGCCTTCGGCCAACTGCCGCAGGAGGTCGGGCGAATCGCCGAACACCAAGTGCACCGTGAGGTGGGGCCAGGTGTGCTCCAACGCCCGCACCGCAGGCAGCAGCCAGCTGAGGCCCAGCTCAAACCGTGTGCCGATGGTGAGCTCCACCGGCAGGGGCCTGTCGTCGTGCAACACCTCTTTGAGGGCGCGGGCGTCGTCGAGCAGGGCCTGGGCCTTGGGCAGCAGACGGCGGCCCTGCTCTGACAGCTGCACCGACCGCGTGGTGCGCACGAAGAGGGCGGCGTCGAGGTCGTCTTCGAGACGTTTGATGCGGTCTGAAAACGCCGCCGGCGACAACGCCACCTGCCGTGCCGCCGCTCGAAAGTTGAGGGTGTCGGCGGCGGTGAGAAAACACCGCAGGCTTTCCAAGTCGACAACCATGTCTTCTCCTGCTGAACAATGAGACTCTCATTGTTCTGCAAGACCTCGGGCCAACATGCAACCTCAGGCCGGCGTCTGGCGCAACGTCCACGCCGCCCCCAGGGCCAACGCGACGTAGCCGGGCAGCAGCCAAACGAATCCGTCGGCAGCCGAGACCACGCCCATGACCTCGAGTGCGTTGGCGACGACATTGACGACGAGGTGAAACAGCACACAGGGGCCCAACGCCTGCGGCGCCGCCCGCCAAAGTGCGGTGAGCACGACGCTGAAGCACAAGGTGGTGGCGGCAAACACGCCAAACGGAATCGCCGCCTGCGGACTGTCGATGAACCACAACGGCAGATGCCACACCGCCCAGATGACGCCGACGACGAGCGCCGCTCGCAATGCCCCCAGCGTTGGCACCAGACGCGGCAGCAGAAACCCACGCCAGCCTGCCTCCTCGCCCAACGGCCCCAAGATGAGGTTCATCGCCACCATCAACGCCCACAACGAAGGCGGCACCGACTCGACCGGCGGGCGCAACACCACGGCGACGACGAGAAACACCAACGGCGACAACGCGCCCAACCACGCAAAGAGCGTTGCTCGACGGAGAAAGGCCTTCAGGTTCGTCCGAAGTGTGCCTTCCAGTCGCCACAGCACACCCGCCGCGAGTGTCGGGCCCCACACCATGGGCAACAGCAGCGGCAGCCATTGGACGTCGGCAAACGGATTGATGTCGAGCGCGACGACGACGACGAACGGCACCAAAGAGATCGTCCACGTCAACGCCAAGAAACTGAGCACCACATGGCGCAACGCGAGTGCTTTCAAGTTGAACGCGTTCATGGCGCCTCCCCTTTGACGTCGAACAAGCTGCGCACGCCCGCCTGCAAGGCTTTGACGTCGACGTCGACACCGGTGGCACACAGCACCTCATAGCCGAGCATGGTGGCCTCCAACGTTTGTGCGGCCGAGCGGGGGGTCCACCCCGGCGGCAGCGCCACCTGCGCCATCCAAGCCTGCAAGGCGTCTTGCACTTGGGCGAAGGCGTCTTGCAGGTGTTGGCGCAGTCGAGCGTCGCGTGACGCCTCTGCCCACAGATGCAAATCCAACTTGGCGTCGGCGGCGCCGTCGTCGGTGAACAGTCGCTCGAGCAGCATGCACAACGTCGTCGACGGAGACTGCGCTGCATCCAGCCCGGCGAGGGCGTCGCACATGGCGGTGAGGGTGTCGGCCGCCAACGCCTCGACGAGGGCGTGCTTGCCGTCGAAGTACACGTACACCGCCCCTGCAGAAACGCCCGCCTCGACGCAGATGTCGGCCATGGTGGTGGCGTGAAACCCATCGCGCAGCATACAGACGCGGGCCGCCTGCAGGATGTGCTGCTTGCGCTGCTGTTTTTTCTCGTCGCTGATCTTTGGCATAAAAAACGAATACTCATTCTTTTTTACTATGGCAAGTCCAGCAGGCCGGATCCGCCGCATGCGCCCTTTTCGCGGCCGTGCAGGTGGCCTACACGCAGCCACAGGAGTTGCGCATGCCACTGATTCAAAACGACGCCGTCATCTTGGGCATCTTGTTGGGCATGCTGGCGCTCATCTTTCGTGGCGAACAGAGCAAGCATCCGCTGCTGCAGAAGTTCTTTCGCGTCGTGCCTGCCTTGCTCCTCTGCTACTTCGTGCCGGCGGTGTTGTCGTCGTTGGGCGTGTTCTCGGGCGAGCACAGCAAGCTGTACTTCGTGGCATCGCGCTATCTGCTGCCGACGTGTTTGGTGTTCTTGACGTTGAGCATCGACCTCCCCGCTGTGGTGCGGTTGGGGCCGAAGGCCATCATCATGTTTTTGACGGGCACGGCGGGCATCGTCATCGGCGGCCCCCTCGCCGTGCTCGTCGCCAGCGCCGTCGACCCCAGCATCATCGGCGGCGAAGGCCCCGAAGCCGTGTGGCGGGGAATGACGACGGTGGCCGGCAGTTGGATCGGCGGCGGCGCCAACCAGACGGCCATGAAAGAAGTCTTCGGCGTCGGCGACAAAGTGTTCTCGGCGATGATCGCCGTCGACGTGTTGTGCGCCAACGCCTGGATGGCCGTGCTCCTCTACCTCGCCCCCAAAGCCGACGCCGTCGACAAAGCCCTCGGCGCCGATGCCACCGCCATCGATGAGTTGCGCGTCAAAGTTGAGGAGGAGCAGGCGAAGCTGCGGCGCATCCCGTCGACGACAGACTTGTTTGTGTTGCTCGCCTTTGGCTTCGGCATCACGGCGTTGGCCCACGGCTGGAGCGATGTCATCGCGCCATGGGTGGGCGACCTCGCCAAAGGCTATGAGCTCGACGACGGATCGACGTTGACCAAGGTCATCGGCATGGCGTTGACGTCGCTGACGTCAAAGTTCTTCTGGCTCATCGTCATCGCCACCACCTTGGGCGTCGGGCTCAGCTTTACCCGCGCACGCGAACTCGAAGGCATCGGCGCCAGCCGGTTTGGCAGCGTGTTCTTGTACATCCTCGTCGCCACCATCGGCATGAAGATGGATTTGGGCTCCCTGCTCGACGCTCCCGCCCTGTTCTTGGTGGGCCTGCTGTGGCTCGCCGTGCATGGCGTGTTGTTGTTCGTCGTCGCCAAACTCATCAAGGCGCCGCTGTTCTTCTTGGCGGTCGGCAGCCAAGCCAACGTCGGCGGCGCCGCGTCTGCCCCCGTCGTGGCCAGCGCCTTTCACCCCGCCCTCGCCCCCGTTGGTGTGTTGTTGGCGGTGTTGGGCTATGCGCTCGGCACCTATGCCGCCTGGTTCTGTGGCCAGCTGTTGGCCGCCGCCGCAGGAGCCTAAATGCTGGTGCTTCTCGTCGACAACGACGGCTCGAGTTCGCAAGCGTTGTTTGAAGCACGCCTGCGCAGTCACCTCATGACAAGCGGCGTGTCGTCGTCAACGTCGGTGAAGTCGGCGTCGGTGAAACCGAAGAAAACGGGCACAGCGGCACCCGACGACATGCGGGCCAAGGCCCGCGCCGAAGGCCTCAGCCTCGACTTCTTTAGGGTGAAAGCGCTTGAAAAGAAAGACTTGAAAAAGGCCAGCCTCGTCGTCACCTTTGACGACAAGGCCGACGCCGCTGCGCGCAAAGTCGCCAGCTGTGTTGCACGCTTCGCCGACCTCGACGTCGACGTTGCCACATGGTTGACCGTGGAGGGTTCATGACGACGACATCAAACGCAAAAGGCCACAGCCGCCGGTCGTTCTTGCAGCACACCACCAAAGGGGCGGCGGCCGCTGCGTTGGCAGCGACGACGTTGACCACTCCGGCGTGCCAGGCGCAGGCGGCGAGCAAGGCGGTGCCCCCTCCGGCGAAGGCGAAGTCGTTCAACGCCGCCGCGTGGGGCATCCTCGACGCTGCGCAAGACGTGTTGTTGCCCGGCACAGAAAACGGCGGTGTCATTGCGGGCGCGCGCGACGTCAACGCCATCCAATATCTCGACTGGGCGTTGACGCATCCGCGGTGGGCGTGGCCGAAGAAACGGCTCATCGGGCTGGCGAATTGGCTGCAGCACCAGGCGAAAAAACAGCACCGGGCGCCGTTTGCCAAACTGCGGTTCAAGCAGCGTGACCTCTTGCTGCAAGACGCCTGCAACACAGAGCACAAGCGCGCGGTGCGGCTGCTCCTCGACGCCACGCTGGAGGCGCTGCTGTCAGACCCGGTGCACGGCGGCAACGCCAAAGAAGCCGGCTGGACGACGACGGGCTACACGCCAGCATGGCCCCGGCCATCGTCGCGCGAGCAAGTGTTGACCACCCAATTCCCCACCTGACGACGACGAGAGCGACGAGAAGAACATGGCTCAAGAACAATACGACCTCATCGTCATCGGCAGCGGCGCCGGCGCCGGCCCGGTCATCTTGGCGGCGGCTGAAGCTGGGTTGCGGGTGTGTGTCCTCGAGAAAGGGCGCCACCACACCGAAGCTGACTTCGTGAAAGACGAAGTCAGCGTTTCACGTCGACAACGCTTCATTCCAAGCCAATGGCGCGAGCCTCGGGTGTTGGAGACGAAGAACGACAAGGGCGGCTGGGACCGCGACCTCACCCGCGACACCGGCTTCAACTTTCACAATGGCAGCCTCGTCGGCGGCAGCTCCAACTTCATGTCGGGTTTCTTTCACCGCATGAAGCCCATGGACTTCAGGCTGCTGTCAGAGTTCGGCCCCATCGACGGGGCCAACATCGTCGACTGGCCCATCTCGTACGACGAGCTCGAGCCGTACTACGCCAAGGTGGAGGAGGTCGTCGGCGTCTCCGGCAAGGTGGTGCAACACCCCCAGCTGGAGCCACGCTCGACGAAAGACTACCCCTTGCCACCGACGGCTGAGCATCCACTCGGCAAGCTCATCGACGCCAAGGGCAAGGAGATGGGGCTGCACCCCTTCCCCGTCGCCCGCGCCGTGTTGAGCCGTCCTCGAGGAGAACGCCGCAGCTGTGAGTACGCCGGCTACTGCGGCAGCTACGGCTGCACCACCGGCGCCAAGGGCAACGCCCGCGTGGCGTTCATGTTGCCAGCGTTGAAGACGGGCAACGTGACGCTGAAGACGCAGTCGAAGGCCTTCTTCATCGACACCGACGACAAAGGCCGCGCCACCGGCGTGCACTACGTCGACAAAGACAAACACGAGCAACACATCTTGGGCCGCGCCGTCGTCGTCGCCGGCCAAGCCATCGAGAGCAGCCGTCTGTTGTTGTCGTCGACGGGGCCGAAGCACAAAGCCGGCATCGGCAACCGCTACGGACAGGTGGGCAAGAACCTGCTGTTCTCGGCCCATGCGTCGGGCAAATGCGACTTCACCTTCTCGAATTTCGGCCCTGACGTCGCCAAGAAGTTGGCGTCGAAGGCACCGTTCGTGAACCGCGCCTTGCAAGACCACTACGTCGTCGACAGCTGGGACGGCAAAGGCAAAATCAAAGGCGGCACCATCGACTACTTGTTGCGGCATCCCAACCCCATCCGCGCCGCACGCAACTTGTCGACCGACGGCAACACCGCAGGCGGCATGACCTGGGGCGTCGAACTGCAAAAGCGCATCAAGACCTACTTCGACGACCAGACCCACCTCATCTTCGAGGTGTTCATGGACTGGCTGCCGTCTGACCTCGCCTTCGTCAGCGTCGACGGCAAAGAGAAAGACCAATGGGGCCACCACGTCGCCAACGTGCGCGTTGGGCGCCACCCCCATCACAAAAAGTTGGCTGGCCTCATGGGCGGCAAGGGCGCCGAACTGATGAAGGCGTTGGGCGGCGAGAACATCACCACCCGACTGACGGGGGGGCCGGCGACGAACTTGCAGGCCGGTGGCTGCCGGTTCGGCACCGACCCCAAGACGAGCGTGCTCGACAAAGACTGCCGGGTGCACGACGCCGACAACGTCTTTGTCACCGACGGCAGCTTCATGCCGACGGGGGGCAGCGTGCCGTTCACGTTCACCATCTACGCCAATGCCATGCGCGTGGCGGAGAAGATCGTAAGTCAGCTGCAATCCACATAGGCGACGTTCGATGACGTCGGGGGGGACATCATGACCAAACTGAAGACGGTGCCGACGGGCACCCAAGTTGCAACTCTGTCTGAGCTGGCCGATCGCAAGCCCGCCTATGCGTTGGTGCGTGGCGTCGACCTCGTCGTCACCAAGTTCGACGACGGCGTCAGCGTGCTCTACGGCCGCTGCCTGCACCGCGGCGCGCTCATGGCAGACGGTTTTGTCGACGGCGACAACTTGATGTGTGGGTTGCACGGCTGGGACTACCGCCTCGACACCGGCGTCAGCGAATACAACAACGCCGAAGCGCTGCAGAAGTTCACCAGCTGGATCGACGACGACGCCGTGATGGTCGACGCCGACGAGGTCGAAGCGTGGGCCAAGGCGCATCCGCAGCCGTACCAGCGCGACGATTACCTCGGGCTGTACCAAGACCCCCATGGCGACGTCGACGAAGACCAGAACGGCTACATCCAACGGCTGGCACGTGAAGGGCTGCGCACCCTCGGCCACCACGGCGTCGTCAGCGCCATGGGTGTGGGCCGCAGCCACCTGCCGCAGTGGGACGACCTGCAGTTGGTCACCGCCCAACTGCATCGGCAGCCGCTCCTCGACGACGCTGAGGTGAACACAGAGATGGTGCTTGGGCCGCGGGCGAAGAAGCCGCTGACGTTTGCCATCCCCATCTTCGTCAGCGACATGTCGTTTGGCGCCCTCAGCGAAGATGCCAAGGTCGCGCTGGCGCGAGGCGCTGAACGTGCCGGCACCGGCATCTGCTCAGGCGAAGGCGGCATGCTCCCCGAGGAGCACGCCGAGAACCAGCGCTACCTGTACGAGTTGGCGTCGGGCAAGTTCGGCTGGAGCCTCGACAAAGTGAAGGACGTGCAGGCCTTTCACTTCAAGGCCGGACAGGGCGCCAAAACCGGCACCGGCGGCCATCTGCCCGGTGACAAGGTGAAGGGCAAGATCGCCCAGGTGCGTGAACTGCCTGAAGGCGAAGCCGCCATCTCGCCGTCGACGTTTGCCGACTTGAAGACGCCCGCCGACTACCGCCGTCTTGCCGACGAGGTGCGCGACGCCAGTGGCGGCATCCCCATCGGCTTCAAACTGTCGGCGCAGCACATCGAACGCGACATCGACTTCGCCCTCGAGGCCAGCGCCGACTACATCATTCTCGACGGACGCGGCGGCGGCACGGGGGCAGCCCCCCACATCTTCAAGAACAACATCTCCGTGCCCACCATCGCAGCCATTCCCCGCGCGCGCCAACACCTGCAGCGACGTGGTGTCGACGACGTCACCCTCATCGCCACAGGCGGTCTGCGCACCGAGTCGGACTTCATCAAAGCCCTGGCCCTCGGCGCCGACGGCGTGGCCATCAGCAACAGCGCCCTGCAGGCCATCGGCTGCTTGGGCATGCGGGCCTGTCACACCAACAACTGTCCGGTGGGCATCGCCACGCAAAAAGACCACCTGCGGGCCCGCCTCATCGTCGACGAGTCGGCCACGCGGTTGACGCGCTTTCTCGAAGCCAGCGTCGAGCTCATGCAAGTGTTGGCCCGGGCCTGTGGGCACGCCCACCTGCACGATTTCAACGTCGACGACCTCACCACGTATTCGCAAGACATGGCCGCGTTGACCGGGGTGCGATTCGGCGGCGCCACCGGGTGGTGACGTCGGGTGGTGACGTCGAGTGGTGACGTCAAGGACGACCTACAAGAAGTCCATCGCTTTTTGCAGCACGAAATGGCGCACCGGGTGCAGCTTGCCCTCGGGTGAGCCCTTCATGTGCGCAAAATGGGGCCGGTTCTTCTCGAAGACCTTCGCCTGAAACTCTTGCGCCATGTCTGGGTTCACCGTGAACACGTTGAGTTCGTCGTTGAACTCCAACGACCGCGCGTCGAGGTTCGAGCTGCCGAAGGTGCAGGCCTTGCCGTCGAACACCGCCACCTTGAGGTGGGCCATGCGCTCGGTGAACTCGTAGACATCGACGCCAGCGTTGAGCATCTGGTCGTAGTGCACCCGCGCAGCGTCGCGCATGATGGTCTGGTTGTTCTCGCGCGGCAGCACCACCTCCACTTTGCAACCGCGCTGCGCAGCGTCGCACAGCGCTTGCACGATGTCGGCGTCGCCGAAGTAGGGGTTGGCGACTTGCACGAGGTCTTCGGCCGTTTGGATGGCGCGCAGATAGGCCGTCTTGATGTTTTCGTCTTTGAAGCCGCCGTCGTGCTTCACAACGTGAATGTCGCCGGTGGCGGTGTCTTGCGGACCGTCTGCGCGCTTTTGCCCGTCGAATTTGCCAGCCGGGAGTTTGCGTTGGGCCCATGACCCTTCAAACGCCGCCTGCAGCTCGTCGACGGCGGGGCCTTTGATGCGGGTTTGTTGGTCGTTGTATTTTTCGTGGTAGTTGGCGCCGAGATTCGCGCCGCCGGTGAAGCCCGTTTGTCCGTCGATGACCCAGACTTTTCGGTGGTCGAGGTGGTCTTTCATCAACGGCGGCGGCTTGATGTCGAACTGCACGCCTGCCGCTTTCAGACCCTGCACGACTTCGGGCTTCAGCTCGGTGTGGTAGCCGTCGAGCATCACCCGAACCTGCACCCCCTCTTTCGCCTTGGCGGCGAGGGCGTCGAAGACCTGCATGCCGACGTGGTCGTCGTGGGCTTCGTGCAACTGCATGTCGATGCTTTGTGTGGCGCCTTTGATGTCTTTGAGAATCTGAGGCACCACCTCGCCGTCCATCAGAATCTGCGTCGAGCTTTGGGTCGGCTTCGAGCCGAAGACCTTCTCGAGGTAGGGGCTGAAGGCGTCCCAGTCGCCGGGCGTCACGCTCTTGTGGGTGGCCTCGTAGAGCTTGGAGACCGTCTTGTCTTTGGTGCGGCGCAAGAAGGTTCTGAACGAGCGCCGGCCGATTTTGTTGATGGCACCGTCGAGCTTGTCGGGGTGGTCGGTGGCCAGCAGCGTGCGACGCAACAGGGCGTCGTGGTCAAAGCCCTGCAGGCCCACCATCTTGCTGGCCTTGCCCAGGCCCAGCCGGTTCCAGATGTTGAACTTGGCCTTCAGCGCCGTGGTGATGAGCTTGGCCTTCTGCTCGGTCGACGCGGCCTTCAGTGCGTCGTCGCTGAGGGTGGCGAAGCTGCGGCCGCTTTTGTCGGCGAGGGCGGTGTCGACTTGGCGACGCAGGTCGTCGGTGTTGACGAGGGGGGTGTCGTCGACGTTGACCTGCCCCAGCGCCTGGTTGGAGAAGCGGTCTTGGTCGACGGGCTGTTGAACACCTTTGCCAGCCTTGTTCTCGACGCCCCTGTTCTCGACACCCCGGTTCTCGACGCCCCGGTTCTCGACGCTGGAGCCCTTGTCGAGGCCTTTGACGTCGACGTTCTGCCCTGTTTGTTGCGGCAGCCGCGGCGAAGAGAGGTCGCGCGGCACATTCGGCCGTTTCTGCACCGAAAACTTCATCGCCAGCCCTCCTCGAGGTCGAGCGGTTTGTCGAACGGCGGAAACGGCCCTTGCAACAGAGCGTCGGCCAACGGCACCCCCAAGGCGTCGGCCGCCTGGCGGGCCACGCGGGCGTCGCCCTCGAGCAGCGCCATCAGCAGAGGCACTTCGGCGTAGCGGTCGCTGTCTTCGGGTTCGTAGCAGAAGAATCCGGCGAACACGGCCCGCCGGCCCAACCGGTGGTTCTTGGGTTGGGCGGTGAAATGCGGGGCCAACGGCTCGTACAGCCGCACCCATTTCAGCCAGTGCAGCAGCTGCTCGCGTGCCACGCGGGGCCAGTCTTCGGCGGTGAATTCAGGGCGCAGCTCAGCCAAACGCGCACGGGCGTTGTCGCGCTTTTCGTCGAGCACGAAGGGGTCGGCGTCGAGGGCTTCAGGGGGCGTCTGAGGCAAGGCGGGCATGGTCCCCAGTATAGCGCCACGGTGGCGGATTTGGCGCGCATCCGTCACGGATTCGTTGCCACCCCCGCCGTCATGCGGTGGCGCCGCCTGCACGGGATCCGGCGGCGGGATCTGCCTGGGGCCAGGCGCATGAACAAAGAGCTTGAAGGCTGCGTCAAGACGGATACGGTGCACCTCGCTGACAGGCACCGCCACGTCTGCACTTGGAGGAGTGGCAGAGCGGTTGAATGCACTGGTCTTGAAAACCAGCAAGGATTCACGTCCTTCGCGGGTTCGAATCCCGCCTCCTCCGCCACCCCAGCTTCAGCTGGGGTTTTGTTTTGGCCCTTGTGATCCCCCTCCGCCCACGCCCACCGGATTTGCCATGCCCACCTCCGCCCTCCTCGACGACTGGCTGCGCGCCCATGGCGCCGCTTCGGCCGATGACGCCGAACGCGCCGACCTCGACCGCATGCACGCCTTGGTGCAAAACGCCGGCGACGACGCCTTTTCTCGACGTCACTTCGCCCCGGGGCACTTCACGTGTTCGGCGTTTGTGGTGCGGGGCGCGGAGCTGCTGCTCATCCACCACACCAAGTTGCAACGGTGGCTGCAGCCGGGCGGACACGTCGAGCTCGACGACGACACCCTCCTCGAAGGGGCCCGTCGCGAAGCGCACGAAGAGACCCACGTGCCGCTTTTGCAGCTGCGTCATGTGGCGGGTGCCCACGGGCCCATCTTTGACGTCGACATCCACACCATTCCCGCGCGCAAAGACGAGCCCGCCCACGACCACTTCGACGTGCGCTTCTTGTTTGTCGTCGACGACGACGTCGAGGTGGCCGCCGGCGACGGCGTGTCGGATGTGCAGTGGATGCCGTTTGACGACGTCACCGAGGCCGCCACCGACGCCTCCGTCATGCGGGCGGTTCACAAGCTGAAACAGCAGGCCATTGCAGCGAGCGGCTGAGGCCGTAGGATCCGTCTGAACCCGGTCCCTGGAACCGCCATGCGCCTTGTGTACGACGCCACCCTCGACGACCACGTGCATGCGTCGTTTCGGCATTTTGAAACCTCAGGAGAAGCCACCACCTTCTTTCGCTTCGGCGTGTTGCTCACCCCGGTGGTGCTGTTGTTTCCGGCGCTGACGACGAGCAACAAGAGCTTGGGCTTTCAGGTGGGTCTGGCCGCCGCCTTGCTCTACTTGGTGGTGTTCTTGTTGCGGTACCAAAGCTTTTTGCGACGTCGCTTTCGCCGCATGACCATCAAAGCCCTCGGTGGTGAAGGCCCCTTCGCCGCCGAAGTCGAGACCGACGCCGAAGGCATCACGTCGTCGTCACAGGGGCAGCAGATCAAGTTCTTGTGGAACAGCCTGGTGCAAGTCGCCGACACCGACGATGGCATCGAGCTGCTCTTCGCCCCAAGCGGCGTGCTCGTGCTCCCGCCCCACGCCTTCGCCGACGACGGAGAGCGCACGTCGTGGCTCGCCCATCTGCAGACCTACACCGCCGGAGAAGCCGCATGAGCAAAGTCCCTGCCCTTGTCACCGCCCCCATCGCCGTCTTCGCCGCCGCCCTCACGTTGGGCACGTGCGTGGGCTGCGAAAGCCAGCCCAAAGCACCTGCCGGCCCCGGCGAAAACGCCGCCACCTTGGAGGTGACCACCACGCCTCCGGGCGCCACCGTCGTCGTCGACGGCAAGGCGTATGGGCCTGCTCCGCAGAACATCAAGCTGCGCCCAGGGCAACACACGTTGGTGGTGCGGCAAAGCGGCTACTTCACGGTGACCGAGAAGCTCTTCTTGGGCGCGCGTCGCACCCAACAAAAGACCGTCACCCTCGTCGCTTCTCACTGACGCACAACGCTTGCTTCAGGGGTCAAGCTGACCTGGCAATCCAGACGGCAGCGACGTGCGTTGCACGTCCAGCTGCAGGTCGTGCCGCAACTTCTCGTTGTATTCGCGCACCATCCGCCGAATTTCGTGCTCTTCGATGGGCGCCTCGATGGGAAACACCAAGTCGGGCAAGAACACCGTCGCCGCCAACCCCACGCCGAGGCCCACGCCGAGGGCGACGCCGCCGGCCAATGTCCACGGCACATCTTCGGGCAGCGCTTCACGGTCGACGAGCAGCGGCGTCATCATCAACGCAGCCCCGCCGGCGGCGATGGTGATGCCTGCGCCCAAACTCGACCACGCCACCACCTGTTGGCCCCCGAGGGTGGCTTGAATGTCGGCGTAGCGTTGCTGCAGTTCGACGTCGCGGGTGAGGGCAATGGTCTCCTCGAGACTCAGCTCTTTTTTGTCGCGTCCCATGAACAACGCGTAGTGCCGAATGACGCCTCCCCCCGAGGTGGCGACGCGGGTTTCGTCGAGCCACAGCATGCGGTCGAGGTAGTCGTTTTCTCGACGACGACGCTCTTTGGCGGCGGCGTCGTCTTGTGCGGCGGTGGTCGACGGCGCGCCCTCGTCGAACAAGCCGGCTGCGTCGTCTCCAGCACGCAACGCGCCGAGGACACCTGCGGTGGGCTTGGTGGGTTTGGTGGGCTCGTCGTCGGCATTGTCGTCGGCGTTCGCGGTGCCCCCGACGCCTCCCAGGCCGATGGTGCCTTCGCCGGTGCCGCCCCCGCCGATGACGACGGCGTCAGATGCGTTGCATCCCTGTGTCCACCGCGCTTGCTCCTGGCCCTTCTCGTCGACGAACACAAACACCAGCCGGTCGTCTTCGCGCGTGACGTCCACGCGGGCGAAGGCGGCCGCGTCGGGTGCGTCGTCGACGGTGGGACGCACCCGCACCATGAACGAGTGCTGCAACAACACCTGGGCGATGGCGTCGGCCGCACGTTTGGCGAGAGGGTCGTCGGCATGCACCACGTCGACACCGACGCTGCGCTGTGCCTTCAAGAAGGCCACCACCTTCTCTTCGTGGCGTTCTTCTTTGCAGCCTTCGACGCCGGGCGACGCCGTTGTCGACGACGGCGAAGACGACGATGCAGAAGCCGCGTCCATGGACGGCGGAGCGCTCTGCGCCGGGGCCGCTGGCCCGACGATGACGAGCGCGAGTCCTCCAACGGCCAAGACGGCTTTGGCCAAAACGGATGCGGGTTGAGTGGCGTTGCCCATGGCGGTCCTCTGCTGTCGTCGACGACCCAGCGTATGCCCGCCTACGGCTGGTGCAAGAGGGTGAAGGCGCGCTGCAAGGCATGCTCGCCGGGGCCGGCCTGCTGTTGCAGCTGCCGTTCAAGGGTGGGGTCCACGGCGCCCTGCAAATACGCCTGCAACCGCTCGCGCGCGTCGTCAGACAAAGGCATCGCCAGCAGGGAGTCGTCGCCCACGTCGCTGCCGCCGACCTCGACAAACAGCGGCAGCAGGTGCTCCCGGGTGCACCATGCGCGACGCAGGGCATAAACGCACATGCGCAGTTCCTCGACGCCGTCGTCGTCCATGCGGCCGCTGTGGATCGCCAACGGCAGCCGCTCTTGCACCGCGCGTTTGAGGTCGCGTTCGTCGGGCCAATCGTCGACGACACCGGGCAGCACCAACGCCAACGACGTCTTGCGCAACGTGTCGCGCCATGCGTTGAACGACGTGCGCGAGCGAGGCCCCGCCCACAAAACGCCGATGGCGCCACGCTCGGCTGCGTCGTCGAGGCGGCTGCGCTTGGGGGGTTCATCGTCGACGACGTCGTGTTCGCGGGTGCGGTCTTCGTGGGTCGGCATGTGCCACACCCAAGGACGTTCGCCGTCGTGGTCAATGGTGTCGACGATGTCCACATCGACGCCCAACTGCAGTTGCGGCACGTGCCGAAACGACGATGGCGTCGTCGTGCGCTCGTCGACAATGACGAAGGGCAACGCCCCATCGTCGACGAGCACAGGCAACTTCTTCTGCCGCGCGGCCGCCATCTCGTCGCCGTTTTCACGCAGCTCGGGGGCGATGAACGGCAAGCCAACAGCGGCGAACACCTCTTCTTCACGTCGGGCCCAGCCGACGCGCACATCAGACGATCCACGTCGGCCTTCGGCTTTGGTGAACACGCCGTGCTCATTGATGGCCAAGCCCCGCTGGTTGGCCGCGAGGCGCACGGCGATGTTGTGGTTCTGGCTGCCCGTGAAGTAGTGCAGGCCGGCGCCAAACGTCTCCGGCGCGACGACGCGCACGTCGACCTGGATGCCGGTGTCGAGGCGCACCGACGCGCGCGACGGGCCGGCCAACATCACCTGGCGAATGCGCGGAAACGTGCAGAACTGCGAGACGACACGCTTGCCATCGCTGGTGCCGATGAGGATGTCGAGGTCGCCGACGGTGCGCTTGCGTCGTCGAGCGCTGCCACATTGCGCCACCTGCACGACGTCGTCGAGGCCGCGGCAAAAGGCGACGAGTTCGGCGCCGATGGCGAGGGCTTCTTTGAGGGAGACACGGTGGGTCTTCTTGTCGCGGTGGGCGAGGGCGTCGATGAGCACCGCGATGGTCTTTGGCCCCACCCCCCGCACGCGTTGAATGGCGCCGCTGTCGACGGCGGCGCGCAACTGGTCGACGGATTCGATGCCGAGGGTTTGGCGCAGCATGCGCACAGTCTTGGCCCCGACGCCGCGCAGCTGAATGAGGTCGAGCATCCCCGGCGGGAACTGCGCCGCCAGGCGGTCGCGCTCGGTGAACGAGCCGGTGCGCAAGATGCTCTTCACGCGCTCGACGCTGCCGCCGCCGATGCCGCGCACCTGTTGCAGGCGTCCAAATGGCAGGAGGTCGGCGACGGGTTGGGCGAGGTCGGCGATGATCTTCGCCGTTCGTCTGAAGGCACGTGCACGAAAGGGGTCACCGCCCGACAGCTCGATCAGGGCGGCGGCCTGCAAAAACACAGCAGCGACGTCGTCATTGCGCACCCGCCGACGCTACCGCTTCGCCTCCGCCGACGCCAAAGATCCAACCGCCCTCCCTCGTCATCGTCCGCCAGTGATGCTAGCGACAGACATGGCCAAGACCATCCGCGACGTCATCGGCTTTCGCCGCATCTTCATTCTGTTCTGCACGTTGGTGTTGTTGCCGGCGCTGCTCATGAGCAGCTTCGTCGTCGTCGCCATCAAAAACGAACGCGAAGCCCAATTGCGTCGCAAACAAGTGCAAGCCGAAGAACAGCTGCGCGCGGCGCGCGCCACCTTCGCCAACTTCGTCGACGCCACCGACGGACGCGCCAAAGCCGAACTCTTCGCCGCATCCGACACCGACGCCTCGCGCGTGGTGCAACAGCTGCGCACCCAGGGCCTGCCCATCGGCGGATTCGCCCGCTTCGACGCCGCAGGCAACGTGCACGCCGCCGAGCCCCCCTTTGTCGACGCCCAGCGCACCCTGCTCTTCGTGGGATTCTCCTCGCTGCAAGACGCCCTCAACAGCGGCAAACGGGTGCACTTGCCCGTGGCGACCTCGGCGTTCTTGCCGCCCTACAACAACGTCGACCACGGCGTGCTCTCCGCGCAGCGCCTCGACGATGGCGGCGTGGGCGTCTACCTCCTCGACGAGCAGACGTTGAAAGCCGAACTCGAAAAACGCATCCAGCTCGACGACGAACACCAGTTCACCTTGGCCCTCACCGCCAACGACCACAGCGTGTCCAACGCGCTCGAACGCATCTTGAAAACCGTCACCGAAGAGCAGGCCCGTGCCGACGCCCCCGACGAGCAGGGGGTCTCCACCCGCGGCGGCGAGGTGCGCTTTCGGCCCCAGCCGCCGTTCGATCAGTTTGAGCTGCAGGTGCGTCCGCCCGTCGACGACGACATCACCGGCGTGGTGTATTTGATCCTCGCCTTGGTGTGCATGACGGTGCTCATCACCGGCGTGGTGCTGACGTCGCGGCTCATCTGGCAAGAGACGCAGTTGTCGCGGCTGAAGACCGACTTCGTCAGCCACGTGAGCCACGAGTTGCGCACGCCGTTGACGTCGATCCGCATGTTCATCGAGACCCTCTCCCTCGGCCGCGCCGCCTCCAAAGAAGAAGAACAAGAATGCCTCGACCTCCTCAGCCGTGAAACCGAGCGGCTGAGCGACATGATCGAGCGCGTCCTCGGCTACGCCCGTCTGCAAAGCGGCAAGCGCACCTTCTCACGTCGCCCCGTGGCGGTCGCCGACGTCGTCGACGATGCCATCGACGCCTTCAGGGCCCAAAGCATGGGACGACGCCGTGGCAACGAGTCGCTCGAGCTGGTGTGCGAGCTCGACGACGATTTGCCCCTCGTCGAGATCGACCCCGACTCCATGGTCGAAGCCCTGCTGAACCTGTTGAGCAACGCCTACAAATACACGGGCAAAGACAAACGCATTCGCGTGTTTGCCCAACGTCACCCCGCCGAGCGCGACAAAGCCAAACCCAAGTGGGTGCGCATCGGCGTCGAAGACAACGGCCAGGGCTTGCGCAAGACCGAGGTGGCGCAGGTCTTCGACCGCTTCTACCAAGCGGGCGCATTGCTGTCAGACAAGCCCTCGGGGTCGGGCCTCGGCCTGGCCATCACCCGCGGCATCGTCGAAGGCAACAAAGGCAAGATCGCCGTCGACAGCGAAGTCGGGCGCGGCTCCCTCTTCACCATCGACCTGCGTGTCGCCAAAGAGGGCGAACTGCACGACGGGGCCGACGCCGACGCCCACGACCCCCAGGCCGTCGACGCCGCGTGAAGCGGTCTACGGCAGAACATGCATCATCCTGCACATTCTGCATTCCTTCGTCGCACGCGTTTCATCCGTGCGCTACGCTGACCTCTCCGATTCGCCCGCCATCTGTCCTGTTTCGCCGCTGAGGTCTCATGCCTGCGCCGTCGCCCAGCTCGCGCTCGAAGCCGTCGTCACGTCGGCGTCGACGTCCGGCCAAAAAGAGCCCGCGCAAACACGACACGCGACTGACGTTTCCCATGCCCAAGCGGCTGGTGGCCATCGGTGATCTCAACGGCGACGACGGTGCCTTGCTGGCCATGGCCCGCGGGTTGAACCTCGTCGACAAAAACCACAATTGGAAGGCGCACAACACCCACCTCGTGCAACTCGGCGACATCGTCAATCGCGGCGCCGGCTGCAAAAACGCCCTCGACCTCATCATGCGGTGGACAAAGGAGGCCAAGAAAAAGGGCAGCCGCGTCAGCATGATCCTCGGCAACCACGAAGCCATGGTCACCCTCGGCAACGAGGCGTGGTGCACCCCCGAGGAGTACCTGGAGTTCGCCACCATCGAGGAGCGCGCCCGCTTCGACCTCGAGCGCAGCCGCGTCATCTACGATCTGCTGACGAGCGAGAGCCAAGGCGGACGCACCGGCCCCATCAGTGGCCAACTCCGCGCCTGGGAAGAGCGCAACGTGCCCGGCCGCGCCCGCTATGCGGCCGCGTTCTCCGCCGACGGCACCTACGGCAAGTTCATTCGCTCGTTGCCGGCGGCCATCCGGGTCGGCTCTGTGCTCTTCGTGCACGGCGGTCTCACCCCACGGTTCGTCGACATGGGGCTGCAAGGCCTCGCCGACCACCTCGCCGACGGTTGGCGGGGCAAACCCAAGACGGCGTACGACCTCCCGCCCGACCACGCCATCGTCGCCGAAGACGGCCCGTTGTGGGATCGCAGCTCCATCTTGAGCGCCCGCGCCCGCGACCAGGTCGAATTGGCCCTCAAGGCCACCCAGAGCACCTGCATGATGGTGGGGCACACCCGCACCGACCACCTCGACGGCGGCGAATGCGGACGTCCCCTGCCCTTGTTCGATCACCAGCTGATTTGCGCCGACGTCGGCATTGGCACCTCCTCCGGCCGCGCCGCCGCCCTCTTCGTCGAGCGCGACACCATTTGGTGCTGGACCCCAGACGACAAGAAGATCCGCGTCTGCCCGCTGCACGACAGCAAATAAACGTCTACTTTCAAGCACTTATACTGCACCCCCTGCATAGATTTCAGCCGGGCGGCGGCTGAGCGCGCAAAAATTCCGCTTTTGGGGTCTGGCAGGTAGGCTCGGCGGTGAAGGCCCACGTCGACGGCTGTGCAGGGGCACAGCCCAGGGCCTGACTGCGAGGTCCGTTCAGGATGTTCATCGGCCAATACGAGGTGATCTCCCAGCTGGGCGAAGGCGGCATGGGCAAAGTCATGCTCGCCAAAAGCTCCGAAGGACGCCTGGTGGTCATCAAACAGCCGTTTGAGGGCAACGCCGAATTCAGAGACCTTCTGGTGAACGAAGCCCGCGTCGGTTTGCGGCTCAAACACCCCCACATCGTCGACACCGTCGACTTTTTCGAACTCGACGGCCAGGTCTCGTTGGTGCTCTCGTATGTGTCGGGCGCCAGCTTGCAAGCCATCCGCGAAAAGGGGCCGGTGCCCCCCGGCGTGGTGTGCCTGTGGGGCCGGCAGATCGCCGAGGCCCTCGAGGTCATCCACACCGCCACCAACGAAGAGGGCGTGCCCCTCAACATCGTGCACCGCGACGTCACCCCCGGAAACCTCATGATGGGGCACGACGGCAATGCCCGCCTCATCGACCTTGGCATTGCCCGCTCCGACGACCGCCAGCTCGAGCACACCCGCACCGGCTACCTCCGCGGCACCCTGCGCTACCTCGCCCCCGAGGTCTTCGAGTCGGGCACCTACACGCCGGCCAGCGACATCTGGGCGCTGGGCATGTCCCTCCTCGACGCCGCCCTCGGACGCCCCGCCATCGAAGGCCGCGAGGCCGAGGTCTACGCCAAGGTCATGAGCGGCCGGGTCATCGACAAAAAGCACAGCGAGGAGCTGCACCCCGCCCTCGAAAAGGCGCTGCGCAAACTGCTGGCCCAAGACCCCGCCGAACGTCCGCAGCGGGCCAAGCACGTCGCGGCGCTGTTCTCCATGCTCGGCATGGAGCTGTCGGCCAACGCCCAGCAGGCCGCCCGCGTGGTGCGCGCCGCCGTCGGCGAACAAGCCCCAGCCCTCACCAACCCCGACGAGGTCGCCCCCACCAGCGACGAGCTCGTCGAACAAGCCGTCGGCGCCTGGGGAGGGTCGGCGCAATGGGTCGCAGCCCACGGCGAGGCCGCCCGCCCCATGGCCGAACGCAGCGCCACGCCGGCCACCGGCACGGCCGCCCCAGGCGGAGACGACGCCGACAAAACCGAACTTCTCGACGTCGAAGAGGTGCGGGCACAGCTCAAGAGCAACCCCTTCAACAGGTCGGTGGGCACCAAGCCCAAGGCCCCCATTGAAGACGACGCCAAGCTCGACGCCACCGACGAAACCCGGGCCCCTGAACGTCCTCAGGTGCCCGCCACCAACAACGCCCCTTCGCGCTCTGAACTCGAAAAGCTCGACCAGCACCGCCCGCCCACCCAAGGCGGATCGGCCGGCCCCACCCAGGGGGGCCAGACCCAGCTGCGCAGCTACATGAGTGATTTGCGCGCCATGGAGAAGGGCAGCAGTCCCCGGGCCAGAGCCATGTCGAACGAAGACGAGAAAAAAGAAAACATGCAGCTCATCCTCACCGCCGTGGTGGCGGGAGGGTTGGTGCTCGCCTGCCTGTTGGTGGTGGGCGTGGTGCTGCTGGTCTCCAACCTCACCGACGAGCCGCTGCCCGAAAAAGTGGTGGTGACCGCCGTGCAAGACGCCGGCGCCCCTGCGGTGGTCGACGCGCCAGAGCCGGCGTCGGAGCCCGAAGGGCCGACGCCCGAAGAGCTCGAAGAGCAGCGACTTGCAGCCGAAAAACGCGCTGAAGAAGAAAAGCGCATGAAGGCGCTGCGGGCGCGCATGCCGTCGTGTTGGCAGCCCGGCGTCACCAAATACTTCTACTACAAGGTGCGCGGCCGCACTTACATCAAGCAGAAGTACAAAGACGTGCCCAAGAAATACAAAAGCCGCGTGAAGTGCTCGAACTGAAGGGCCTGAATGGCTTTGGCGTGTGCTGCCAAGCGCCCGCCACGACAGGATGAAGGCGCTTTGTTAGGTTGTGTCCATAGGAGTCAGGCGTGAGCGACACCGGCCACATCCTCATCGTCGAAGACGAACCCACCTTGCAGCGCATCTTGGGCTCGGTGCTCACCGACGTCGGCCACCACGTCGACGCCGTGGCCAGCGCCGAAGAGGCCGAAACGCACCTGCAGACCCAGGGCGTCGACCTCGTGCTCTCTGACAAAAACCTGCCAGGCATCACCGGCTTGGAGTTGTTGCAGAAGCTGCGCGACCGCACCGACGCCGTGGGCCGCACGCCGTTTGTGTTGGTGACGGGATACCCATCGATGCAGAGCGCCATCGAGGTGCTGCAACACGACGGCGACGGGTACCTGGTGAAACCGTTTCGCAGCCTGGCCGACGTCGTCACCAACGTCGGGCGCATGTTGCGCGACGCCCCGCAACGCAGCCGCCGGGCGTTGGCTGCGTCCCGGGCGCGGGTGTTGTGCCAAGTGCTGCGCGACGGCGCGGGCGGTGGTGAACTGAGCACCGAACGGTGCCACCTCAGCGTCGACGACGGTGTCTTGCGGGCCAACTTGCAGGCCGCCCTCGAAGCCGCAGGCGCCACCGTGCAAGACACGCCGCAAGGCAGCACCGCCTTCTTGTCGGATCGCGTCGACGACTTGGTGTCGGTGCAACACGACACCGAGCAGGCCTGTGCCGTGGTCTTGGTGCATGGCTCGCCCGCCTTTCAAGATTTGGTGCAACTCATCGATGTAGGGGGAGGTGGCTGGCTCGACCCCGCCCAGATGCGGCTGTCCGCAAACCCGGTGGCCAGCCCCACGCAAACGTGAAAGACAGCAAAGACCCTAGGTCGTGGCTGTCCGTTGACCTTCTTGTGCGCCCGTTGATTTTGCCGACCCGATTCTGCCGACCTGATTTGCCGACCTGAACTGCCCGCTGGGCTTGGAGCCGTCTCTGCTGTGAAACGCAACGTCGTCATCACCCTGGTGTTGTGCCTGCTGCTGCTCGGCGGGGCCTTCGTGGTGTACCAACGCACGTTTGACGACGGCAAAGGCCAGGTCACCGACCAGAACGGGCACCGCAACAACGGCCACACCCAAGGCAACGGGCACAACAACGGCACCACCGCACCCGACGACAAAGGCGTCGGCAAGACGCCGACGACCGCCGATGCAGGCGTCGCCAAAGTGGCCAAGACCGACGCCCCCCCAGCCGCCGCCGACGCGGGGACGGCGCCCAAGGCGTTTTCGGCCGAGGTCATCAACGTGCGCGGCCGCGTCGAAACGCGCACCAAGGATGGACCGTGGGGCAAGGTCGCCGCCGGCCAGACCCTCGGCGAAGACGACGCCATCCGCACCGGCCGCTCCGGCGAAGCCAACTTGGCCATGGGCGACGGCGTCAAAGTTCGTCTGAGCCCGCGCTCGGAGTTCAACATTCAAGAACTCAAAGACGGCCTCAGCCAAATCGAACTGAGCGAAGGTCACGTCACCGCCAGCGTCGACCCCGACGGCAAGCAGGTTCTGAAAGTGGCCGCCAAAGGCTCCGACGCCGTCGTGCAATCGAGCGGCGGCGACTTTGGCGTGGTCACCGACGGACGCGGCCAGGTGGCCGTGGCCACCGCCAAAGGAAGCGTGCGCTTCACCTCCCGCGGCAAAACCGTCGAGGTCCCCGCCGGCACCCAGTCGACGGTGCAGAAAAACGGCGCCGGGCCCACCGCCCCCAAGCAGATCCCGCGCAGCTTGCTGTTGAAGGCCAGTCCGGCGCAGGTGAAGACCAACCGCTCGTCGACGGTGGTCGAAGGACGCACCACGCCCGGCTCCCTGGTGCGCGTCGCGGGCGTGCTCACTCAGGTCGACGCCAAAGGCCGCTTCAAACGTCGGGTGTCGCTGAAAGAAGGCGTCAACCGCGTGAAGGTCGACGTCGTCACCCCCACGGGCGAACGGCGGCAAAAAGCACTTCCGCCCGTGCTGGTCGACCGCAAAAAGCCCACCATCGACGCCAGCATGAAGTGGGGCGAAGGCGGGTGAAGCCGCCGTGGTTCACGGCGAATGGGCGTCGTCGAGCGCGTCCTTTGGGTTTTGGGATGCGCGCCTAGCTGGCCTCGAGCTGGCGGTTGGCTTGGCGGGCTTCGATGAGTGCCTCGTGCAACTTCTCGCGGGCCTCTGCCTCGTCTTGCACGATGAACATGGGGTTGGGCATCTCCACCAACTTTAGAATCGCCGACAACGCCAAGCGGATGATCGACGACGACACGATGACCGCCGACGCCTTGCACAGACGGGCGCTCTCGTCTTCGACCTCTTTGATGAAGTCGATGACGCCGGCTTGAAAGCCGTATTCAGGAAGCCCCGCTTGAGAGAGGTCGACCACCATGACGTAGTGGCGTCCTCTGGCGATGTGGGCGCGGGTCTCGTTGAAATACCCATGCATGTCGAGCTGACCCCACTCTTCAGGAAAGGTCACCCGCACACATTGTGGATCGCGAGCGTCGAATTCGATGGCGGCCATGTCTCCCCCCGGTGATGTGGGCGCAGCGTCAGTCTATCGACCCCGCTGCCTCGAGACGGGCATGGCGCAGAGCTGTTCGCCTGCACGTGAGCGCCAACACCGCGTCTGAAAACACTGTTTCACATCGGCGGGGCAAGACATGAATAAAGCGAAAACCAGCTACGCAGCGTCGGCGCCAGCCTCGTCGGCCATCTCGGTGCACATCTCGAGGGAGATGTAGCAGCGGGGGTCATCGGCAATGCAGCCTTCGAGGGCTTCCAGGCTGGCGTTCGACGACGCCACGGCATCGATGCAGGCATCGACGCAGCCGTCAGAGGGATTCTCTTCGGGCCACTCTTGGCCCGTTCCCCACACCAATGGGCACCAGGCGTCGTCGGCGACCCTGGGCGCCCGGGCGTCGCACCACTGCTGGCAGCGGGTGGCGGTGGTGATGGCCTCTGACAAGCCCTCCTCTTCAGACAGGGCTTCGGCGAGGGCTTCACAGACCTCTGGATCGCAGCGCCAGGCGCTGAGCACAGTGAAGCAAGCCAAGACGAGGGTGAGCAAACGAAGGGTTGAGCGCGACATGACGACCTCCTGGGGATGCTTGCAGCGTGCCCAACCCCGACTGCGAAGTGAATCCGTACTTTTGTGACGCCTTTGTTCGACTATTTCGAACACAGCAGCATTTGCCAGCAGATCGCGGCCGAGGCTAGGAGGGGGCGGCTGTGGTTCCCGCAAATCGGCGGCAGCGGTGTCTTACAGAATGCAGGTGTGCTCCAGGGCAGGCCTGTCATGTGAAGGGGAGCCCCCCTTGAGTGAATCGACCCCTGATGTTGCTGAGCTTTGCCGCAAATACGGCGCCAGCATCTTGAGACGTTGCCGCGGGATGCTCAAAGACCCCGCGGAGGCCGAAGACGCCGCCCAAGAGGTTTACCTGATGCTTTTGCGCAAAGGGCACAGCTTTCAAGGACACGCCCAAGTGTCGACGTGGCTGTATCGGGTGACCACCAACGTCTGCCTGAACCGCATGCGCAGCTCCAAGCGCACCAAAGCACGTGAAGACGACGACGACGTGCTCGATTGGCACGCGGCGCCGGCGCGCAATCCGATGGAGAGCGCCCACGAAAAAGCCCAGCTGCAAGCGGTGCTCGAGCTGATGGACCCACTGAACCAGCAAATCTTCATGTGCCGCTACCTCGACGGATTGGGCCAAGAAGAAATCGCCGAGGTCTGCCAGACATCGCGCAAAACCGTGGGCAAACGGCTGCAACAGATTCGCGCCCTCCTCGAGGAGAAGCTGCAGCGCGACCAAGCCGAGCAACAGGCGGCGATGTCTGCGGAAGGGGGGGCGGCATGACGTCCAAGCCTCCTTCACAGATGGACTGGGCCGCGATGTTGGCGCGGTTCGACGCCGACGCCGACGTCGGTGTGTCTGACAAAGAACTCGACGGTGTTGTCGCTGGGGACGTCGACGTCGCCACGCTGCAAGACCGCCTCGATGCCGATGAAGCCAGTGCGGCTCGCTTGCAGGTGCTGCAAGACGAGCAGAAGCAGTTGGCGTCTGTCGTCGACAACGTGCTGCAACGGGCGCAAGCGCAGCTGTTGCAGGAGCAAGAGGCCGAGCAGAAGGCAGCGGTGACGAAAGAGCGCCCGGGATTGCTGGCGTCGGTGTCGTCGTCGTGGCTGTCCTCTTGGAAACGCCTGTTTGCAGTGGGCGCGCCGTTGGCGGCGGCGGCTGCGATTCTGTTGGTGCCGATGTTGCGCGAGCCGACGTCGTCGACGACGACGGACTCCCTTCTTGAGGACAACAGCACGATCAAAGGTTCAGGTCTGACCTTCATCGTGAATGGAAACGACGGGAAGCAACGGAAGGGTCGTTCGGGTGACATCGTCGAACCGGGTGAACGTCTGCAGTTCTACCGAACAAGCGGAAAAGACAATCACTTCATGATGATCCTCGTCGACGACGCAGGTCGGGCTGAATCAATCGCTCCTTTCGGAGGGCAGCAAAGCCTTTTCGTAAAAGAGGGCACAGGTGTTCCGGTGTCGTCGGGCAGCCTACGGCTTGATGACGAACTGGGTGTCGAACGAGTGGTGGCGTTGTTCTCGACAAAGCCGTTTACCCTCGTCGACGTGCAGCAGGCGTTGGATCGCCAGCTGCCAGTTGCAGGGGGGTCGGCGATGGCGCAAGCTTTGACCGAAGAACGTCTGCGCCACTTGAAGTGGCCGGGCTATCCTGTCGTCGTCACGCTGAACAAAGTGGCGTCGAAGAAGTCGACCACACCGCCAGGAGGCACCCCATGACCCACCGCCTGTGGACCAGCTTTTTGGTGTCTGCTGCGCTGTTGTTGGGTGTGCCTGCGGCCGCGTCGGTGTCGTCGTCGACGACGACGAAGGTGGAGCGCACCAAGGTCGCCGTCATCATCGCCAACAACCACGGCCTCGCCCACGAAGCGCAGCTGCGGTACGCCGAATCCGACGGGCGTCGTGTGGCGCGGGCGTTGACCGACCTCGGGGGGTACGACGCCAAGAACGTGCATCTGTTGCTCGGCAAGTCGGCCAACGAGGTGGCGGCGTCGTTGGCGGCGTTGCGCCTGCAGCTCAAGCAAGTGCCGTCGCCGATGGTCATGCTCTACTACTCGGGCCACAGCGACGGCGAGGCCTTGCACATGTCGGGCACGCGCCTGCCCAAAGACGACGTGCACGCCTTTCTCGATGGCGTCGACGGCGGCGTGCGCATCGCGCTCCTCGACGCCTGCAAAAGCGGGAACATGTTGCGCACCAAGGGCATGACCCCGGCGCCGGCGTTCGACATTCAGGTGCAACAAGACCCCGACGTGAAGGGCAAGATCGTCATCACGTCGTCGGGTGACGACGAGGTCGCGCAAGAAAGTGATGTGCTGCAGGGCAGCTTCTTCACGCACTTCTTTGTGACGGGGCTGTACGGCCAAGCCGACAAGAACGACGACGGCCGGGTCACGTTGGAGGAGGCGTACCGCTTCGCGCACTTCAACACCGTGCAGAAAACCATCGCCGCCCAAGGCGGCGTGCAGCACCCCACGTATCTCTTCGCCGTCGAGGGCGAAGGCGACATCGTGTTGTCGACGCTGGCCCAGGCATCGGCGACGTTGACGCTGCAGGCCTCGCACGCCGCCGCCGACACCATGCAGCGCTACTTCGTGCTCGACGACGAGAAGAAGATCGTGCTGAGTGAGTTCATCCTCGACGAGAACAAGCGTGGCCAAGTGCGTTTGCCCCCCGGCGTGTACCAAGTGCGCAAGCGCGAGGCCTCACGACTGCTGGCGACGACGGTGGCGTTGACCGTCGGCGACACCCTCGAAGTCAGCGACGACGACATGAGCGAGATCGACTACCAGCAGGCGTTGCTCGAAAAAGGTGCCGTCGTCGAAAAACTCGTCGAACGCGAGGTGCTGCCGGCTTGGTTTCCCAACGACGTGCAGCTGCGGTTGGGCTTTGGTGTGCAGCAGGGGTTCTTCCCCGACATGAAGAGCCAAACCGAAGCGGCGTTTGGCACCCGCTTCGCATGGACCTACGGCTTCATCGAGCCCCGTGTGTCGGTGCGAGGTGGCACCTACGGCAACGACGCCACGCAGTCGTTGAGCTTGCAAGGCGACGTCGGCCTCGCGGTCGGCCCCCGTTTGCGTCTCGGCCAAGTGGCCTTCTCCGGCGGCCTCCAGGGCGGCATGACATTGATGCACTCCCAGTCTGTCGCTTGTTCGTCGTCGACGGGGTTCGCCTGCAAAGCCGACCCCACCAGCGGTGTGTTTCAAGGCGCCATCTCCACACGCGCCTTTGGCGAACTCGGCTTCTACATCACGGGATCGCTGTCGATTCACCTCGTCGCCCACGGCGGGCTGTTCATCTTCAACGAACACGACCCGCTCGGATACGCGCTGCAGCATCCGGTGTTGGGCACCCAAGCCTTCGTCGCCTGGACGTTCTGAGCCCCATCTGAACGTGTGACTTTGAGGCGTGTGCGGCGCTTCTTTGTCGTCGACGACGCCCCAATCTACGATGGGTCCAGGCCGTGCAGGCTCGACGTGCACGCCCCTTGGGGGAACCATGACTGCCACCATCGCCGTCATCGACGACTCACCTGTGGTGCGCCTGCAGGTGTCGAAGGTCTTGGAGAGCGCCGGCTACGCCATCGTCACCGCCGACGACGGCAAGGAGGCCGTTCGGCTCATCGAAGAGCGGGGCAACGACATCTCGCTCATCATCTGCGACCTGCGCATGCCCAAGATGGACGGCATGGAGGTGCTGCGATGGGTGCGCCAATCGGCGTTTGCCCATGTCCCCTTCGTCATGCTCACCACCGAGGGCAGCCACCGCTTCGTGTCTGAGGCGCGCGAACTCGGCGTCAAAGGCTGGATCGTCAAGCCCTTCGTCGACGACATGTTGGTGACGGCCGCACGACGACTGGTAGCTTCAGGCGGTGGCACGTCGACACGGCGGCCGACGCGGTCGATCCGGTAGCGTCAGCGCAGCGACGTGGGATGCGCCGAGGCCTCTGGGCGCGGCAGATACACCTCGACGGTGGTGCCTTTGTGCAGGGCGCTTTTCACAGTGATGCGTCCCCCTGCCGCGGCCACAGCGAGGGCGATGGCCGACGTGCCGACCCCTCGGCCCGACAGCGTCGTCACGTTGTCGCGCGTCGACAGTTGGTCGGCGAAGAAAGCAGCGTCGAGGTCGGCCTGGTTGTCGTACGGCAGCCCCATCGCTTTGGCTTTGGCGGCGATGGCGCCCCAGTCGACGCCCCGCCCGTCGTCGACGACGCTCAACAGGGTGCCGGCGTCGGTCTCAACGGCGGTCAACGTGATGCGTCCTTCGGCCTCTTTGTCTTGCGCCCGCCGCTCGTGCGGCAGTTCGATGCCGTGGTCGACAGCGTTGCGCACCAGGTGCACGGCTTCGCGAAACACAGCGTCGTATTCGGGAGGAATGCGGGTGCCCCCTCCGTCGACGCGCAGCTTCACCGACTTGCCTTGGCTGCGGGCGATGCGTTCGGCCGAGGAGCCGAGCCCGCTGAGCACCACTGACGCCTCAGGCCATTGCCAGCGACGCATGGCCAAGCGCAGCTCATCGAGGGAGAGGTCGTCGTCGTCGAGGACTTGCTCGAGCTCTGTGATGCGCACCCGCACATATTCTTCGATGTCGCCATCGCGCAATTGGGCAAACGGCGTCAGGCTTTTGTGCCAGATGTCGAGGAGTTCGTCGAACCACGCCGCTTGCGGTTCTTCGCCTTGCTCCAGCCGAGTCTCGACGTCGTGCAACGCCTGCGGCAGCCGCACAAAGCCCATGAGGGCGGTGTTGCCCTTCAAGGTGTGCAACGCGTGGCGCAGTGCATCTTCAGACGCCGCCACCTCGACCAGACGCTCGAGTTCGACAGTGGTGGTGTCGATGAAGGCAAAGAACAAGCTGCGGTCGCGCAGCAAGTGGTGCAGCGTGCCCATCATTTCGCGACGTTCGAGTTCGGCTTCGCGGTTGGCCACCTCGACGGTGACGTCGCGAATGGTGAGCACCAACCCCACGACAGCGTCGTCTTTGTGCACTTGGTCGTACGACACCGAGAAGTGGCGCTCGTCGCGCACGAAGTGGCGCACCGCCTGATGCGATGTCAGCTCGAACGGCATGATGTCAGCGAGCATCTCTTCGACGCCGACGCGAAACTGCCCGGCGGCGTCTTCGTCGTCACCGAAGAGGTAGGTGCTGATGGCCTGCCCTTCTTCTGGACGCCCAAGCCATTCTTCAAGCTTCGCCGAGCGCACTCCGTCGAGGTTGCCGTCGAGGTCGATCATCACCAACGCGTCGTTCATGTTGTCGAGCACCAGCTGCATGCGCAGCTCGCGTTCGACCGAAGTTTGCATCTCGGCCTCGACGACGTTTTCGAGGGTTTTGTAGAGGCTGGCGTTGCTGAGCGCAGCCCCGAGGTGTCCCCAGATGTGCAGCAGGTGGCACCGCAGCGACGGCAGGTCGACCGACGGTGTGTGCTGCACCCGGACGCAGCCGACACTCATGCCCTGATGGTGCACCACCCATTCGCCCACGCCGTTGTCGTCGACGTCAAAGCTGGCCGCCTCGTGGTCGTCGGTGGCCATCAGAGTCGGCATGGGTGCCGAAGCGTCGTCCCCGACCTGCGTCCACGCCATGGTGTCGTCGACAATGCACAGGTGCACGTCGGCCTCGGCGTCGAAGCGATGGAGAATGTGAACGACGGCATCGGCGATGGACGCCAAGTTGGTGTCGGACACCAGGGCAAGGGTGTCGTCGACGACGGCGGCAAAGTCAGGCTCTGTCATGGCAAAGGCTCGGGCAAGGCGGTCACAAGAGAATCAGAGTTGGGCGAGGACGTGTTCAAAGAGAGCACGGTCTTCACGGCGTTGCACGTCGTCGGCCGACGCGCGGTGCAAAAAGTCGACGACGCCGTCTTGCGCGCCGACCCGCACCTCAAAGCGAAACTGCTGCACCGCTCGGTGCAGCGTGCGCGG